>Ga0247841_10000007_pt1 | contig 582787 bp, 650 predicted proteins | sample LaCruzMarch2015__2_FD_192410 | JGI IMG/M metagenome (GOLD analysis project Ga0247841, IMG submission 192410) | Freshwater microbial communities from meromictic Lake La Cruz, Castile-La Mancha, Spain - LaCruzMarch2015_18m | ecosystem: Environmental > Aquatic > Freshwater > Lake | place: Spain... | reverse complement strand
CTTTATTGTTGGTATTATCCCTGAGAACTCGCTTAGTTTCGCCATATTCACCACTGCTCCCCCGATTGAAACAACTATCGCAAGAACAAGCAATATTGCCAACGCCTTGTTTGAAATTTCCATTTAATCCTCTTCTCCACAAAGATACTCATATCCATGCCCTTGCCTACTTATAAACTTTTCTATAAATATCCCTAAAAAGTGACATCTCTTAACGCTGTTAAAGATTGCAATACACTTTGTTTCTCTCATCTATTATTCATCTTCTCTTTATTACTAGCAAGAAATACAAATTAGAAAAATTTAAATAAGGGCTGACACAATTATAACTAATATCAAAAGAGGACAAATGAAAAGTTTTAAGTTAGGTTCACTGGTAATTCTCTCTATATTCTTTTCAGTATTATCAATAGTATTAGTGACGGCAGACAGCACCACTGCATCCTGGACAAGGGCATACTGCAAATACAATGCAGGTTCAGGCGGATATGTATGCGATTCTGGAAATGTTGGGGGTGACAGCGCATCATGCAGTGCTGCCAATGGTGTTCAATGTGTTGAAGAAGGAGATGTTTACTGCTATGGAGAATCAAGCTGCGAAGTACAGGGCACAACAACCTCTGGACCGACAAATGCCTATAATGTAAACTGGGACACTGATTCTGCTGACTGCAGCTGCAAAATGGGTGCTGGAAGATGGGGAATTAGATTTGTTGCCGGGACAAATGCGCAGTGCTGCGGTGATGATGCAAGTGAATTTTATATTGTTTCAACAAACCCAAAAAATATAGATGCAATATCAACTTGCTGCAAGGCAGATGCATATGTTTACAATGCCGCGTGTTGCGGCGATGATGCAAATGAATATTATGCTGGTCCTACCACAAGTCAATCGTGTGACGGGACAAAGGCATGCTGCACTTCTGCAAGCCAATATTCAGAGGGGGGTGTATGTGTTGCTGTATGCTCAAACGTGACTACTGTTTATTTTACAGATATGGTGGGCAATGTAACACCTCTAACTCCTTTAGTAGACAACAAAGACCATGTAAAGATGGTTGCAGAGGCTTCAGGCATTGCTGATGGCACATCAGTTACATTTTCTGCATGGGGAATAAAAAGCGGGACGCATTGTTATGAAGAAAATTCCACTGCTACTTTGTCGGGCGGCAAAGCCACTATCACTGACTGGCAGGTGAAGAATTGCTCTGGAGGAGAAACTATGGATGGAATAAAATTCAGGGCATTTGTAACAACTAATCCAAAACAATACAATGAATCTTCTGTGCTGCCAATAGACCAGATAGAAGACAATTCACCGCCGCATGCAGCCATATTGCAGCCGGCAGTCGGAAGCTTATATCAGGTTGGACAGCAGATTACTTTTATTTCCGGCAGTTATGATATAGATGACCCTCTTTCAACTTACCTTTGGACATTTGGAGTAACAGGAACAAGCAATGATGCGAATCCAAATAAGACCTATGATTCTGGCGGACCGCAAATAATAACATTAACAATGCAGGATGAAAGGGGGCTTACAGGCAGTGCAAGAACAGGCATATTAATTAATTCAAGCGCGAATGACCCTCCGCTTGCATTTATATCAACACCAGAACTAGGCGAAAGCTTTTCTGGGCTGCTTGTAGATTTTGATGCAAGCCTAAGCAGGGATGACATAAAAACAGGAATAGACCATTTGCTGTTCAAATGGGAATTTGACGACCATTACACTCATCAGGGGATGGGAATGGCAGGAGCAAAATTCACAAGATTATTTACAACATCTGGAGAGCATCAGGTTAAATTGACTGTTGATGACTTTGACCCATTTACTGAGGCGCAAACAACCTTTTATATTAATGGATGCCAGGTTTCAACAACAGAAGGCGAGACAGAATATATTGCTCCGGGAACATGTTCTGCACTAAGCAAGCATTATTATTGCGAGGATGCTACTGTTAATTTATATTATGACACATTGAAAGAGTATTGCGAAGGATTTGATGGCAATCCCCTGACTGTTGATGATTGCTGTCCTAGGGGTTATTACTGCCCTACAGGAGGGGCGATGCCAGAAGGAGCTTGCGCTGTCAGGCCAAGCGCATGCGAGGCATTGAGTGAAGCGGACTGCAATAGTCTGGGTTGCATATGGGTTGGAATCTGCACGGACCCGGCAAACTTGAGTTCATGTTCTGATTATCCTACACAAAGCAGCTGCATTAATGACTCATTAGGACTGGGTATTGCAGGCGGCAGGGGACTAGGAACAGATGTATGCGGCGTATCAGTTGGCAATTATACAGTGCCTGCATCAAGCTGCGAGTGTTCATGGGATGCTTCAAATGGGGTGTGCAGAACCTATTATGATGTCAATAATACAGTAGGCGGAACCGGATTTTTACAATGTGCAAAAAATTTCTCATTAACTCCATGCATAGGTGGAAAGCAAGTATTGGCATGGGACGCAATATGCAGTGATGAAGGTACAGGTGCATGTGGAACACCAGACGGAATGGAGCAATGTGGCACTGGAAGGAGAGATATAATCTGCTGGGTCGCCGTATCAAGGGTTAATTTCTTCAATTTCTTGAATATAATCTCTGTGATTCTGCTTGTTCTCCTGTTTTATTATATACGAGGAGTCAAGCTAAAAAACAAAAGCAAACAAAAACGTCCTTTAAAAAAGAGCAGGGCAAAAATAATCTCAAGTGTCCATAAGAGGAAAAAAAAGAAGTAATTTTCATAGAAAAAGCAATTTCTTGGAAAGGTTTATAAATATCAAAAAATTCCTGTGTATTACCACCCCTTAAAAGGCGTGGTTTGTTTGGAATTTTAGGATGCTCAGAAATGCCTAAGCATTTCTGACATAAACACGTTTTTTAGCGTGTAAATCAAAAGGGGCAGTATTTTATAATTGAGCGATAAAAATGCATAATTTCTTTACAAAAACAAGACTCAGGATTATTTTTCTGGTATTCTCAGTTCTAATTCTTTTTATGCTATTCGCAAAGGCAGAGGTTATACCTGGATTAAACCCGTTTAAACTGACAAAAACGGCATATGGTGCCGGTGAAATATTGCAGGGGTACATAAATACAAGTTTCTCATCCCAGCCTGCAGATGAAGATATAAAGATTACAATGAATGAAGCAGAACAGAACCTTTCTATCTTAAGCTTTCTTATTAAAGCTGGATTAAAACCAGACACAAATTTTTTATGCACACCAAAAAGCTGTGCGACTGCCTATGAAAGCACAGGAAGCAGCAGCGAGAGCAAGAAATTCGAAAAGGGAAAGATAATTATCGGGGGGATAGTTATAGGGCGAGATATACAATTCAAGGATGATGCTCTTGAGATTAGTGTGCGCGGAGAAGAGGGAGAGGCACAAACTTGCAGCAAGAGCCCATTAACAATTGATATTTTTGGGGATAAAAGTGTTGATTGGCAGTATACTGAACCTGGGGATTCGTTATGCGGGGCGCTTCTGCCAAGTGCATGTTATGTGGAAGACAACAACACGAAAAGTTTTGATATAACGGGCAATCCCTACTGTGAAAAGATATTTCTTCCTGTTGCAGGCAAGTTCAAATTAACTGCACTTGTAAAGAAAAATAAGGGGGAAGGTGATTTAGTGCTGCTCTTATATGACAAGCGAACGGGCAATTCAGCCTCATGTTATCCAGAAGAGCCAAATGAAACATCCTATACCCAAACAACTTGTGATGTGAGTTTCAGTTCATTAAGTTATGATAGTGCGCAGGAATATTATGTCTGCATAAAAGATGATTTGGCAGAGGGGGGTTATTCAATAAAGGGAGAAACAACAAAACCATTATGCGGCACTGTTGGGCTGCCAAATGGCAATGCCACTGCAGATTTTGCATTATTTGCCCAGCCCTTCTCAATAATGCAATTCAATGCAACATTGACCTTCAATGATTATACATTTGCAAACTCGCATGACGACACTCTTGCAAAATATATTCAGGACTATATCTCTGAAACATATAACGGAGACTGCATTTCCGGCTGCTTAGTGCCTATAGAAATAACCTCAGAATATGACACGACAATCGATAATTTTACAATCAGATACTCAACACAGGGACTGCAGACAAGTGAAACGCAATTTTTTGAGCTTATAACAAAACCCACGCTGATAGACATGAATATGACATCTGTATCATTAGAGCCTGCAGGTTTTATTGCGAAGGGAGCAGGCAGCCAAACAGCAACATTATTCATAGGAAAACTAGCAATCGGCTCTGAACAGCTGTTAATTGAAAGAACTCCAATCATAAAAAGCATACTCCAAATGGGATATGATGCACTAAACCCAATCCAATTTGTTGTTGACGCATATTCACCAAAGAATAATTCTCTTGTGAGCTATAAGTGGGATTTTGGCGACGGAAACACGGAAACAGGCACAACCAATGTAACAACACATATATACAGCAGCATAGGAGTATTCAAACTGAAGGTTGAAACAACAGACTCAGAAGGATTAATCGGAACAAAAACCAAAGATGTAAGCATCGGCTCACCAAGAGAGGTACTCAATAAAACTCTTGTTACAAAAAAATCTCTTTTAGCCCAAGTTAACATGCAGATTGAAAGTGCAGGCTGGTATAAGGAGATACTAACAAGAGAACTGGGCATTGCAGATATAAGTGATAAATTGTCAAAATATGAAGACAGATATAGATTAGCAGCAACAGATGCTGACTATCTGGACATAATGGCAAAATTAAAGGAATTAAATGTGCCTAAGACAATATATGACAAAGAGAGCATTCCAAGCATTCCTCTTGTAAGCAACGTTAATTATATCATGCCAGAATATATCGAAAAATTAAATGGGGGCAATTATGACGTGAGTTATACAACAGAGGCAAGAAACGCTATTGGGGAATGGAGCTACAAAAATCTTCAGGTTACAATGAGCAGCAGGATAATTGCAGCAACAAAAGAAGATGATTCAAAACAGGAGATCACAACAATCATAAGCATGGACATTATACCAATAACTGGAAAAGAGGAGATATTCTTTGTAATTCTCCTGCCTTATGAAAGAGTAAAATTTCAGGAAGAATATGGACAGCAACAGCTTGATGGTGCAATTGGATTTGTTTTAAGGAATGCAACAGAACAGCACTTAAATTTTGCTGTTCCAGGCAGAATAGACCCTGAAAATCTTGTGGCTTTTGGCTCACCATATCTTGACGAATTGGAAATTGTACCGCCAAAAATTGAATGCAACAATAACGGCAGATGTGAAAAGGGAGAAAACTGGAGAAACTGCAGGCAGGACTGTAAACCAATCATGCTTGCAATATTCTACATGTTATCAGTCCTATTAGCAATGTATGGGTTATACATCTTCTTAAAAAAATGGTACAAGACAAAATATGAAGGCTACTTATTCAAAAACAGGCAGGACCTCCATAACATGCTCTATTTTGTAAGCAGTTCATTAAGAAGAGGCAAAGAGGAAAAAGAGATAATTGAGGAGCTAAAAAAAGCCGGCTGGAGTGGTGAGCAGATAGATTATGCTACAAGAAAAATATCTGGAAAACAAATAGGACTGCCTGAGATAAGGCTTAAAATAAAAAATATCAAACTTGCAAAGAAAAATGCATCATCACCGAAAGCTTAATAAACAGAATGAGACAAAAATTATAAAATAAAAGAGAAAAAATAAAAAAATGCCCGTACTCGTGATACCAAATTTCTTCATAAGAATTTTTGAGAACATTTTCAAGATAAAAAGGCACATAAAACTCGGCTTTTACGGACCACCAAACAGCGGGAAAACAACATTAGCCAACAGGATATGCAAGGACTGGACCGGCGAGGAGCTTGGCAGCGTGTCAAAGATTCCCCATGAGACGAGAGAAGTGCAGATTAAAGAGAAAGTGGATATCAAATTCAAGAAGAGGGAATTTACATTCAAATTGATTGATACGCCTGGAATTGCAACAAGAATAGATTATGAGGACTTTCTTAAGTATGGTTTGAGCAAAAAGGATGCAAAAGAAAGGGCAAAGGAAGCGACAAGAGGTGTTATAGAGTCAATAAAATGGCTTGATGACATGGATTCTGTTGTTATAGTTCTTGATGCTACAATAAATCCATACACCCAGGTCAACATAACAATAATAGGCAATCTTGCAGCAAGGAAGATTCCAGTTCTTGTAGTGGCAAATAAGATAGACTTGAAGAAGGCAGATATAAAAAAGATAGAGGCAGCATTCCCAGAGTATGAGGTTGTAGGAATATCTGCAAAGGAAGGGCTTAATATTGAAGAATTTTATGAATCATTATTCAGGCTTGCGAAAAAGAGGAAAGGATAAGATTATGGAAAAATCAAAGAGGGCTGTCGAACCGCTTGTTGCAACTGTTCTCCTTATACTCATAACAGTAACTATTGGCATAATATTATTTGCAGTGGTATTGCCGTTAATACAGGACAGGCTGGTTGAAAGCGGCGGTGCAGCATGTTTAAGCGCAAGAGTTGTTGTAAACACAGAAGAGGGATATACTTGTTATGACAGCGCAACACAAACAGTCAATGTTATGGTTGAAAGGGGGCCAGACGAGTTTGAATTGAGTTCAATACAGATTTTAGTATTTTATGAAGGCACAACTAAAACATTTATTGTAAACCAAAGTTTGCCCAAGGAAAATGAGAAGAGGATGTTTTCAGTAAACATAAATGAGCCAGGCAAGACAGCCAATGCAGTTGCTGTTGCGCCCATGATGAAAGTCGGCAAGACACAGAAATTTTGCAGCATAACATCAAAGGCAAAATTACCCAAATGCACTTAAAATGGCATCAAAATTATCACTAACGCTTGAATTTGTTCCTTACGCAGAAATAGAAGGGTTAAGCACTGCTGAAAGGGTAAAGAAACTGCTAAAGATAGTTCTGCAAAATAAGATTGTTTTACTGCAGGGAAGATTAAAGGCGGAAGAGGAAGCACGACTTATAGAAGATACAATGGCGCTCGTAGGGAATATAAAGGGATTTAAAGGCATAGAACTCGCAGTTCTTTCGCCTAAAACAGAAAAGAACATGCCTATTGCCCTTAAAATGAAAAGGCAAATCGCAAGAATATTAATAGGTGAGCAGGATTCTATCACAATAATCGGTCCTGCATCAATTGTGAGGGAGATTAAGAAAGACCCAAGCAAGATACAGTTGCTGCTGAATAAATAGTTATTAAGACAGGGGAAAGGAGAGAAGTTTTTTAAAATGTCACACCAGTGCGTCCATTGCGGCAAGATTTATCCTACCGCATCAAAGGAACTATTGCAAGGATGCCCTTGCGGAAGCCATTTTTTCTACTTTGTAAAGGAGGAGCATTTGGAGAAGCTGAAAGAGGAAACAGCCCAATTGACAAGCGAGGACAAGGAGGATATGGAAGAAGATATAAGAGAACTTATCGGTGTAAAAGATGATGAGCTAAAACCCGTTGTCCTTGATTTTGAATCAATACATATACCTGAACCGGGCAAAATTGAGATTGATTTGGTTAATCTGCTTGGGAAAAAGCCGCTTGTTTACAAATTTGAGGAAGGAAAATATGTTATAGACCTTGCCTCTAGCTTTGATTTTTCACACAAAAAGGAAAAGATTAAAAAATAAGCTGTTTTCCTGTTATTAATGAGAAATAATTCTAAAATTTTGCGGGAAGTAATAAAAGAGATAAAACCATCTGAATCTGAAATAAGTGAGATTAATGCGGTTACTTATAAGTTTATAAAAATTCTTGAGTCCTGCCTCGGAAAACACAGAATCTCGGCAGATGTTTTTATCGGGGGCAGCATTGCCAAGAATACTATAATCAAAAAGAGAAGATATGACATTGATATTTTTGTAAGGTTTGCTTATAATAAATACAAAGAGAATGAAAAACAGCTGGGGGATATTCTTGAAAAACCTTCTCTTGAAGGATTTAAAAAATTTAAGGAATTCAGGGATAATTCAAGGCTCAAATTTGAAAGGGTGCATGGCTCAAGGGATTACTTCAATATTTACTTTCATAACAAAAAGCTTGGAATGGACTTGATTATAGAAGTAGTGCCTACACTTGAGATCAAGAAACCGCAGGATGCGCTGAACATAACAGACCTTTCATTTTTTCATGTCAGATATGTTGTAAATGAGCTCAAGAAAAAAAGGCTGACAAACGATGTAATACTCGCAAAGGCATTTTGCTATGCGAATAAGTGTTATGGGGCAGAGAGCCACATCAAGGGATTTTCAGGATATGCAATAGAGCTTCTTGTTCTTTATTATGGGGGATTTGAGAAATTTATTAAAAAGGCATCCTTATGGAAAGCAAAAGTCATAATTGACCCTGCAAAGAAATACAAGAAAGAAAATGAAATAATGACAAATCTTAATGAGGCAAAACTTCAGTCCCCAGTAGTAATTGTTGACCCTACCTACTCGCTAAGAAATGTTTGTGCTGCCCTGAGTGATGAAACATTCGCAAGATTTGTTGAGGCATGCAGGCAGTTTGTCAAGAAGCCAAGAAAGGGGCTATTTGAGGAACAAAGGACAAACAAAAAAGATTTTGTTAAAGATGCGAAAAGAAGAAATGCAAAAGTTGGCTTGCTGGAAATAACAACGAAAAAGGACAAAGAGGACATCGCATATTCAAAGATTATCAAATTTTCTGATTTTATTGCCAGCAAAATGAAAAGGCATAATTTCAGCATCCTGAGAAAAGAAATTGAATTTTCGGTATTTAAGAATGGAGGTTATAGCGCAGTGTTATATTTTATCTATAAAAAACCTTTAGCATATGAGGTTGTTGAAGGTCCTCCGTTATCCCTCAAAGAGCACGCCGAAAGATTCAAGATGAAATACAAAAAGTGCTCTGTAAAAAAGGGAAGGTTATATTCAAAGGCAAAAATGAGAATTCACGACATAAAAGGATTAGTTGAGTATCTCAAGAAAGGGAATGAAATAAAGGACATGCAGATTAGCGGAATAACCCTATTAAAATGAGGAAGGAAATAGCTGCAGGAAGCTTTTATCCTGCAAATGCAGCAGAATTAAGAAAGCAGATTAAGAATTCTTTTCTTGAGGCACTTGGACCCCATGAAATTCCAAGAAAAGGCGGCAAGAAGGTTTATGGGGTTATAGTCCCGCATGCTGGTTACATTTATTCTGGGCAGTGCGCTGCCTGGGCTTATAAGACAATTGCAGAAGCAGAGAAACCAGATACATTCATTGTTCTCGGGACAAATCATACGGGCTATGCTGAATCAAATTTTGCAGTTTCAACACAAGATTTTGAAACACCATCAGGAATTGTGAAGAATGACAAGGAGTTCTGTGATTTGCTTATTTTAAATGGGAATAAATTTAGTATAGGTGAAACTCGTGAAACTTTGGGGGATAAGATTGCACACCAGCGCGAGCATAGCATTGAAGTGCAATTGCCTTTTCTGCAATTTATTTTTCAAGATAAACTAAAGATAGTTCCTGTTATATGCCAAATAAAGGACTATGAGATTTATGAACGATTTGCAAAACTGATTGTTGAAACTGCAAAAAAGCTGAAAAGAAAAATCTGCATCATTGCCTCAAGCGATTTCACGCATTATGGATTTTCATATGGGTTTGTTCCTTTTGCTTCAGATATTAAAAAGAATCTTTACGAGCTTGACAATAATGCAATTGACTTGATATCAAAATTCAAAACAAAGGAATTCCTAGATTATGCATGTAGAACAACAATCTGCGGGGCGGGGGCAATCGCCTCTGCAATGGAGATATGCAAAATGCTTGGAAGCGAAAAAGCCGAGCTGCTTAAGTATTATACCTCAGCAGATTTAATGGGGGATTACAGCACGGCAGTTGGCTATGCCTCTATATATTTTGCGTGATTACGCTCACTTTTTAGATTCATTTCGCTTCTTCAGCCTGATATCTCTGTATTTTCCCAAAGCATTTCTGCATGTTTTTTAATTTCTTCCTGCATTTCATTAGCCTTTTTCTCCAGTCTTTCCTCTTTCTTTCTCTCCTCAATTATGCTATCCTGAATTTCTGAAATTTTAGCGCCCAATTTTATAATCTCATGTTCAATTCCTTTTGCTTGTCTTTCTATTGGTTTTTCCTGCCATTCTTTTAATCCAATTAATTTAAGCCTTAATTCTCTCAATCGCTCTGCATTAAATCCTGGTTTTGCTTCCAGTGTAATACTTGCAATCTGGAGATTCTCGTCATTCTCCAAGGCAGCATTGAAATCCTCAGCATATCTCTCCAGGATTATGCTCTTTTTCCTGTCGTGATGAAATTGTTTCAACATTGCCTTAATATCAATCTCCTGCCTTATGCTAAATAATTCCACCTGCAGTTTCTCCCTTTCCTTTTTTAATTCTTCCCTTTCTTCAATGAATCTTGAATATTCTGGGCTTTTCTTTGAATCTTCAAGGCTTTTTTCTGTTCTTCTCTTCTGCTCTTCAACATCTTTTAGATTTTGTTCAAGATTCTTCATGGAATTTTCAATTTGGGACTCAGTATTCTTTTCATTCTTAAACTCCAATAAAAGATTCTTCAGAATATCTGCTTTCTTTTCTGTTTCAAATACCTCCTTGTCTTCAGATATTATCCTGTCTACATCCTTGGCAAAATTTTTTATTGAATTAACAACATCTTCTAATTCCTTCCCAATTAAGATAGTGGCTTTTTGGAAGCTGTTTGTTGACCTTTTTTTGAAATTCTCAGAAATAATATTTATCTTTTCAAGGTAATCGCTATCAGCGGGATTAAGATTTCTAAGCTCCTCTTTTAGGTGCTGGAGGTGGGGGATATACGCCTTGAGATTTTCAGTAACAATAAATTTTATTCTTTCATAATCCTTCCTTCCTTTCAGGTCTATGTTCCCAAGTATTTTTATATGCTCCTCAAGCTCTGTATTCAACTGCACGACTCTCTGCCCTATCTGTTCTTTTATGCTCTTGATTCTCCTCTTGGCATCTTGAATCTCGGCATCAACCTCTAAATCAAGATTTTGAAATCTCAATTTTCTAATTTCCTTTTTGCTGCTGAAAAAATCAAGCCATGACATGGGCAAAGGAGGAAAAGCGGGGTATTAAAGTTTTTGAATGATAAAAGCTGCCAAAGAAGAATGAATGCTTCCTACGCACATGAGGAGATTTTTCATTATAAAGGGAACTTGACGAGGCTCTGTGAGAGACTCGGCTAAATGGCAAAATTAATAAGGTATAAAGAGATATAAATGTTATGGCAGACTGGTTAGAAATACTGAATTCGACAATTACTGATACTTATGTACATAGAGTCTTTACAGGAATTAATGCTCCTACGACTGACATTGTAATATTTTTCCTGATTAGCTTACTTGTAGGGTTTATAGTTCTAACTTTAAGGTACACAATAAATCCGCGTGATGAGAAAGAATACTCAAGATGGAAAGATGAAAATATTATTGCAAAGATTTTCCTCTCATTGATTACTGGTTTTTTTGGTTATGTAACAGTCCTAATTATAGAGGAGTTTCTTAGAGCAATAAAATTCTCAGTTGGGGGCAAGTTAGAATCTATTCTTTTTAGCGATTATTTTAGTATCTTTGCCATAGTCTTTTCTGTGATATATACTTTTACATTTTTTATTTTCTTTAGAATAAATCAAAAAGAACCATATAAAGACATAGAGAAATTTGCTTTATGGCATGTATTTATACCCTTTATCTTAGCACTAACTGGTACTGCAATTGCTGTTTTTAGGTTCTCTATTCCTCTAAGTATCATCATCTTGCTTCTTGATGGAGTAGTTTTAGCTTGGTTTATAATGACTTGTATTTCTAAAAAAAAACATGAAAATAAAAGATAAGATAATAAACTGGCTTTGGAGATATGCAAATAAATATTCTTCGGAAGAGACAGAGGAGGATTTTATTGAATTCTTAGAAGATTACAAAAAAAGACTTAATAAAATAAAAGAGGTTTATCATCCTAAAGATAATGATGAGTTAAAGCAGATATCTTTAGCCTTTAATAATGTGTACACACAACGGCAGATGGTTCAAGCTAATAAAAATTTAAGTCTTGCTACATGGGTTCTTGCTTTCGCAACAATAGCTTTTTCAATATCTACAATCTGGGGTCAAAACCAAGCCCTAAAAGCAGTAACTATTGGTTTACAAATAGTTTTTATTTTATTCATTATTGCTATAGTATCAGGAATTCTAACAGCCATCAATGACAGAATACTAAGACCATTTGTTAGATTTATTTTGATTCATCTAATAAAGGAGAAAAATGAAGACTAAAATAAAAGTAAATAGGAGTATAGTTTCTTTTACCTCTATTATTTTTCTTTTATTGATCTACTTATATTTTACGAATTTAGTAGAAACAAAAGCGCTCTACCCACACTCGACAGAATGGTTTTCATTTAATCTTTGGGGGTATTCAGACAATCAAAGTTGTATCAGAATACATCCAATTTATATTGGTTATTACAATGATGTAAGTCAAATAAAAGGAATCTCAACAGAAAATATGATAGAGTTAGAGATTTATCTTGATAGGAGATGCGAATTTAGCGAAGCGAGGATTATGGTCAGTGCAACAAATCTAATATTCCCTATTACTATTAAGGATAATCTAAATTTGAGCAATGTAAATAGAACGGATAATAACTCTTTTGATATTAATTTAATTTATAACAAAACGTTTGAAAGGTCTTTTGAAGAATTTACCTTATACATTCCTGTCGATAACAACTTTTTTAATTATTATCGTTTTGTTGGTGGCGATGGAATAAACTTTAATCTTATTGATTTCGAATTTGAAACAAATATATTCTCTGGTTATTATGCAGAGGAAGCGTCTTTCTCTTTAATAGATAGTGTAGCTTCAAAAGAAAGTCCTATATATAGGGGTAAAGTTAAAAGATATGAATTTAATAATACTTCTAATATACTGTTAAGATTTTCTCCAAAGAGCAAACCCGCATTTTTATTTCAAAAAATTTTAGACTCTTTAATACTCGGACTTATTGTTGTGATCTTATATGATTTATTAAAAGAGATTACAGAAAGGAGAAATGAGAAAAAGAAATGAGAATAACAGCAATAGCTTACCTTCTACCTTTCACTATACAACTACCAGAAAAAGTGGAGTTAGAAAGCAATGTCATAATAAGAAAACTAACTGAACAAGAAAAAGAGAGAAAGAGAAGCAATAGACTCCTTTCTATAAGAGAATTTGATTTTGAAAGTTTAAAATATTGTATTGAAGTAACCTTGGATTTAGAAGAACCTTCTGAAAGAACCCCTATCTTTGTGGGAGAACCAACTTACAAACAATTTGAAGAGGTATTTGATAAGGTTTTACTATCTTTAAGATTATTTAAAGTAGGATCAATTGGATATAATGAATTTGATTTGTATCAAAATTCCCAATATATCGCTACAATTTCAAGAATAACTTACTTTTGGGGTATGCCTTACATATTGGGAACAGACCAAAGAGAGCTTATTGATTTTTATAATCAAATAAAAGACTTGTTTCCAATAGACTTTACAAAAATTGCTATGGAGAGATTTAGAACAATATACGAAAGAGAAAAAGAAGAAGATCGTTTAATTGATCTTTTTATTGCTTTAGAATCTCTTTTTATAGAAAGTAATGCAGAACTAACTTATAGATTAGCTCTTAACGTCTCCTCTTATTTATATGAAGAATATAGTGAAAGAAAAGTAAATTTTGACAAAATTAAAAAAGCATATGGCATAAGAAGCAAGATAATTCATGGTAATAGTTCTTCCATAACTGGAGAAGAATTATCAGAAACCCGTTACTTTATAGAGAATTGTTTTAGGGAGAGTATCAAAAAGATTCTCATAGGAAAGCAAGGAAGAGACAAAAATTTCTTTTTAGATTATGTTGAAGAGAGAGTTCTATCTTGATCATTCATTAATCTATCTAATTCATTAAATGGTTTAGTTAGATATTCTGGCAACCCCCCTTCCATACTAAGCAAATCAAGATAAATTTTTTTATAAATTTCAAATTCTCGTTTAATTATGTCTTTATATTTGGGATTAGGTTCATAAACCCATTTTAGATTAATAAAGACCTCTGCTAATCTCTTCTTGAAGTTTTCTCTAAAATGCTGGTATGAAGTAAGTCCTACATAAAAATGAAGATATTTACTACCAAACTTCTTGAAGACATATTCATCACTTGTTTTTGACGAAATGTTTTCCCTAATTAATTTACAAATGCTAAACAAATCTTCAATCTTCTCTGAGTTAGAAAGATAATCATAGTCCCTTGGAATCTCAACCACTTTTGGAAAATAAAGATAAAATTTATCCTGTTCAGCTTTCCACATCTCTAGAGGTTCAGGTCTGTTTTCAATTAAACGAATATATGTTTTAGTAATACTCTTATCACTCGGAAAAGAAGAGGAGAAATAATCACTGATATACTCTCCAGCATAAATGATAAGCTTTGATTTATCTTTATTTATCACTCCTACAAAAAAAGGTATTTCTAACCCTTCTAAATAATTTTTTTTATTAGTTATTTCAATTTCTTCCTCATTGCTTTTTATTTGTATCGCAAAAGAGTTCTGAGGGACTAGATATTTTTTACCCTCAATCTTAAATAAAGTGCAAAGTAGATCAGACCCTATGTCATCCGCAATTGTAGAAGGTTCTGCCAAGAAAGAAAACTTTGATAAGATGGACTTAGCTAAATGCTCTTTCTCCCACCCCCCTCTAGTTTTGTATAAATGATGCATTATACTCTTTAGATAATTAGATATATAAAATTTCCTTATCTATCGGGGTAATCAACACAAGTTTCCGTATTATCATTAGTGCATCTTCTGATTCGATTATAGGCTAACGGCCACCCCATAATAAAGCCATGCTTATTTAGAGCTCCCGCTAAAGTCTCGTCATGCTCCCGACGGGATTCGCACCCGTGTCAACGGCGTTCTCTACTATAAGGTTTGTAATAATTATCCTTATGTGCGAGAGGCCGCTATCCTTGGCTACTAGACTACGGAAGCACAAAAGAATTACCTTATATCACTTTTTAAATGTTTTTTCGCAGTAATAAAGAAAATCCCAAAATTGGGGCCAGCTCTTGTTGACAGCATTCCTGTTCTTTATGTAAACTGGCTCGTGCCTTGATTTTTGCCTCATAAATATTGCCTGAATAGCCCTGTGGTCTTTTGAATCAATAATCTCTTTCTCATCAGCCAGTTTAATGACCTCTTCCATATGCTCAATGCGGTTGCTTTCATGGCTCTGCAAACTTGGCCACTTTTGTTTTGCTTCTTCTGGTGTAATTAAATCAAATGCCCTTGCAAAACAGTAGTCCTCTGAATGTTTCGGGATAAAATCTGTTTTTCCATTTTTTAAAAGCTCAATGTAAGCAATGGCTTGTGCGGCTATTGTTTCGTCATTTCTAGGAAGCCAGCATAATCCTGAACTTCTTCTCTCTTTCCAGTGATAAACTGCTTCATACGTTAATTGCAGCTTGTAGGGGGGATTTTTGACACCATCTTCATTGCCTAACAAAACAGAAGCACTTGCCCATTGGGAAGTTCCACTATCTAACTTAAGAAGTTTTTCAAGAGGCCAATTGATTATCTCAGGATTGTCACATATAATCCTGTCATTTAGTGTTCCTCTTAAAATAAATTTCTTGTCTTCGTTGAGTTTCCACGAGGCAAATTTCAAAAATCTGCATAATGTAGCTGACTCTCCAACATCAAGAGGTTCGTCAGATTTCCATGCATTAGCACATCTGTAAAGCGCCTGCGAATCCTCGCTCAAAACCCTCTGTTTACCAAGAAATATTGTTATGTCATCGTAGTTGTTTATTATATCTAAGACTCCAACACGCATCATCCAAGATTTGTCCAATGGGATATACTGAGAAATTTTCTCCCTTATTCCGACCATTTTAAAGATAAAATAGCCCCGACAGGATTCGGACCTGTGTCAACTGGTTTCTTCAGCTATTTTCTTCCCAAGGGTTCTTTACCCCAGTAAAGAAGGCATCCAGAGCCAGTTATCCTTGACCACTAGACTACAGGGCTATGCTCTAATCTTGAATTCAAGATATAAAAAGCTTATCATCAGGGCAGGATTGCGAAAAAGATATAAAGGACAGAAGCTCCTCTTAAATATGAGAATAATGCTAATAATCATAATCCTGATGATAGCGGCAGCTGTTTTCATAATACATGAACAGCAGACAGATTTTAAGACCATGAAAGGCATTTCCGAATTCGGCAAGACATACTTCAAATGGGTTGGAATGGTTACAGGGAATGTTAAGGACATAACCCTATCTGCCGCAAAGATGAAGTGGGTTCCGCAGGCAAAATAGCGGGAAAGATTTATAAAACAAATATCTATTTCTCTATGCATATGCCTCGATAGCTCAGCTGGTAGAGCACGTCCTTGGTATAAGCCTTCTTTCTTTAAAAAGAAAGAACCCTTGGGTAAGAAAGAAACCACAAGAGCAAAAAGGACGGGGTCCCGTGTTCAATCCGCGGTCGAGGCTTTTGGCAGACAATTATATCGTTTAATATCCTCTGACAAAAACTGAGAAGAGGCTTTTAATAAGAAAAAGGTTTAAAAGGATTGCAAGGATTAGGATAATATTAAACATGGCAAAGGAAAAAAAATTGGAATTTGGCTTGAGCATATTGAAAAATAATTATGAGAAAGAGAGAAAGAGATACAAGCTTCCAACATTCCAGCAGCTGAATGAGGAATTTGAGATTGAGAGAGTGGCCGACCATGAGACAGACATGCTCCTAAGAGACATAAGAAAAGCGATAACAGAAAAGGCAGTTGCATTTTTGAGATTTCTTGAACTGGTATTAAACCCGACAAATGCGCCGTTCTTCATGTTTGCAATTCTGAAAAATTTAACCGCTTCAGACAAAAAGCTTGTAGAAGGAATATACCAGAAGCTGTGCGAGTTTGAAATCAAGGCAATTTCATTGGACATGGATTACAATGAGAAATCAGAGGCAGAGTTCATAAAGTATGCAGCAAAGCAATGGCAAAGCATGCATAATGAAATGAAGGAACTTGGAGATGTAATAAGCAAGGCATGGCACGCTTCATCCGAGAAAAAGGAAAGAAATTATTTCGGGTAAACCTTTACAATTAGTGAAGAATAATTTTCTCTATTCCGTCTTCAGATTTGAGCTGTTTGTCCAAGTATTCTTCTGCTTCCTTGTCCGCCTCAACTACAAGATAGCCGACAGGCCCTATCATCTTCCACCTTTTTGCAAGATTTAAGATTGCAGCTTCATCGGCACCATGCTGCGTGATTAACTTGCGGTTTATTTTATTGTGTATGTCATCACAGAAATAATATTCCATCTTTTTTATCTTACCATTTAAATTATCAATACACGCAGAAAGCGATTTTACGCTTGATTCATCTATCTTATTATTCTGTATGTCCTCTACATACATTATTCTTCTGTAGTTTTCCATTTTTTAGATTCTAACCACCACTTCCCCCACCTGCCCCGCCTTTATATTTCTTTGAAAATGATTCTTCACTAATCTTATAACCCAAACTTTCAAGAAGTCTGTTAATTGAATTTATATATCCCTTTTCTCTAATTTTTCCTTTATAATCTTTATTCAGATTAGCCCAATGGTAATACCCCAAATCTAATCCATAAATAGCAGATTTATTCTTCTTGTCAAGAATATGCAGTTCAGGCATAGTAAGATAATCACCATTACCACAACTGTACATTTCCTTTTTGAACAATAATAAAGAATATGCTTTTTTCATATTTTTTCGCAAAATATTTTTAATAAAGAGAATACAAGTGTCTCCTAATGCTTTAACAGACGATTCTAGGTCCTCTATATTAACATCTAAATTAAGGTCTTCAACTTTTTTTGAAAGCGATTTTTTTGACATTTTAATCTTCAAAACAAAGAAAATCTTTGTAGATTTTCTGTGGTCCTAAGAAACAGCTTAGGTGCTGAACACCCCTCTAATTTTTTAGTATAAAGACATTTATAAATTTAATGCAGGGCATCCAAATCAATCTCAAGAATTGAGACTGGCATCTCCAAATTCCATGATGAAATGACCTTCGGATGAATTTCCCCAATAATTCCTGCCTTTGCGTTGCTTATGATTACGCTTCCTGCCCTTCCCTCAATAAAGCTCTGGTGCTGGACCTCTTTTATGCCGCATTTCACATTTAAGTTTTTCATTATATAATCAAGAATCTGCTTCATCTCGGTAAAATTCACTTTTGAATGCGTTATCGCAACAACAAGCTTGTCTTTTGTCTTTTCCTCCTTCAAATCATAGCACTCGCCAATCTCGAATATTTTTTGGGGGAATTCTTTTTTGGTGTTCTGGCTGAGGAATTCAAGCACTGAAGGGATAAGGGAATTTCTTATGCAGGAGTAATTCTCAGATATCGGGTTTGCAATCTCTATGGCATTCCCATTCTCAAGATGCATCCTGCTGGAGAGATTATTCCTGCTTGTCAATGTGAATGTCGCAATCTCCTGCATATTTAATCCAACGAGCATTTCAGTTATTCTCTTTTTTATTGGCATCAGTCCTGCTGCTTTTCCAGTTGTGGGGATTCTTGCCTCTTCAGGAGCAAGCTTGTCATAACCATATGCAATCGCTATGTCCTCAATTATATCCCGTTCATCCATAATATCCTGCCTGTAAGGCAGATAATATGCGATTATCTTATTTCCATCCTGCTTTGCATCAAATCTTGCCTTCTTCAATAACTCGCACATCTGCCTTGCATTAAGCTCAAGCCCGATGATTTTGTTGCAGTAATCTATGCCTGCTGAAAATGACTTGGGCGATAAATCAGGAGTTGCAATCTTATTATTGCCGTGAATTGAAACCTGCTCAATCCTGCCTCCTCTTTCAGCCAATGCAGACACCATGATATTCAGGACAGGAACAATAAACTGGTAGCTGAAACCAGTAACCTCGACAAAAACATTTTTTGTTTTTTCTGTAACCTTTCCTGTAAGATTTGAGTTTATTACCGGAGGCATGCTCAAAACCTCTTTGGCAGCATCAATCAGAATAGGATATTCCTTGCAATCAGCGAGAAGATGCGAATACTGCCTGCCTTTTTCATGCTTTTGCAGTATCTCATTTAATGTTAATGGCCCGTTCATATCAAGGGGAATAAATTTCAATTCATTTGGCTTGAATGTTGTGTATGTTATCGGCCACTTTATCCTGTCAAAATCATAGATTCCCAATGCGGCTTCCTTTCTCTTTAATCCAAAATTCTCGCAGAGTTTTTCCTGCAGTTGTATAATCTGATTTATTGATGCCTCATCCAGCCTGAGATTTTTTACAACAGCGCAAACAATCAGGGGTCTCACTTTTGCAACCTTGCTTTCCACTTTCAGGGCATAATTTGATTTTGATACAGTGTATTTTGGCAGACCGATTTCCTTTCCCAACTGCCCCTTTATTACTCTCGCGATTCCCTCGCTTGACCATAAATCTGGCCTGTTGACATCGCCTGCCTCGATTTTTAGCATATCGCCTGATTCGGATTCAAGAGTTGCCTTTGCAAAACTTAAAAGCTCTGATAATTCATCAGTGCTAAGGTTCTTTCCTATCAAACTGCACAAATCCCTTTTTGAAACCTCAATTACAGGCATTTTAAGCTAACGCCAGTCCAACCGGCTGATACCTCCTTTCCCTTATTTTTTGATATTTAACCTGCAATAATCTTGCCCCAAGAAAGTCCTCGGTAATCTGGTCAAGCTCCCCATTCTTAAAATGTATTATGCCTCTGCTCAGAAAATCATGGCTCTTGATTTCAGCATTCCTCTTGCCATACAAACTTTCATCAAAACCCCTGATTAGATATCCCAAGTCTGTAACAATAAAATCTCCAAGATATTTATTTATGCTTTTTAAGTCATGCTCTGAAAAATTATTATCTTGAATTTCAGTTTTAATCTCAAGGTTATACATCCTGTTTCCTTTTAGCAGGTCAAATATATTTGTCATTTTGCACCCCTTAAAAAGTCAATATCATAACTGAATAATTGCCTTATGTCCTCTACGCCTAATTTGTACATAGCTAACCTGTCTATTCCCAATCCCCATGCAAGAACACTAACATCTTTGCCTAACAAGGGCATTACTACTTCCCTTCTAAAAATGCCTGCCCCCCCCAATTCAATCCAGCCGAATTTAGGATGCTTTGCGTGAATTTCAACTGATGGCTCAGTAAACGGGAAATAATGCGGAACAAATTTTATCTCTTTTATACCCCCAATCTCCTCTGCAAATAGTTTGAGGATATGCAGCAGATTTCTTAATGTCAGGTTTTCCTGGACAATTATCCCTTCAACCTGATTGAACTCGCTTAAATGCTTTGCATCGATTACATCCGGGCGATAGCATCTTGTTATTGCAAAATATTTCCCGGGAATCTTTGCCTTTGGCAATTGCCTTGCGCTCAAAACAGTCCCCTGAGGGCGCAATATAAGCCTTAAAGCATTCTGCAGCTGCCATTTGTAATGCCATGATTTCTCATGCTGCTGCTTTACCTTTTCAATAATCTTCTTGTCAATTTCGACATTTAACTTGTTCTTTACATAATATGTTGATGTCCATTCTCTTGCCACATGAAACTGCGGCTGGAATAATGCATCATAATTCCAGAATTCATTCTCAACAAGGCTGCCAGTCATTTCCTCAAAACCCAGAACAACAAGTTTTTCTCTTACTTCCTGCAAGAAAGAAAGATAGGGCTGTCTCTTGCCGCCAAAAATTCTCGGCACAGGGCTTACAATATCGTATTTCCTGAACTGCTTTCCTTTCCATGATGTTTTCTTCAGCATTTCTGGTGTCAATTGCTCGATGTAACTCAATTTGCTGAAATCCTCTTTCATAAGTTTCTTCCCTAAATCAGCGACCTCGAAATTCACATCTTTTATTTCAGCGATTATTATTATGTCCTTTCTGCCCTTTAACTGCTCCAAAGAATATTTTTGCTCGGGGCTTAATTTTTCAAGAGGCAAGGGAAGAATCTCAAGAAACTGCTCCTCAAGCATCTTTTTGCTTATCTCGTCTTTTTTTGCCTGCAGAGTTAATTTCCCGTTTTCCAAGGAAGCAAGCGCCTTTCTTTTTAACACCCCGATAGCTGCCTTTAGTTCATTATCACTTAGCCCTGCCTTTTTTGCATCTTCCAAGCTTAATGAGATTTTTTCTGCAAGAATATTCAATAATCTTCTTTCAGGCAGCCCCTGTTTCAGGTAAAGCATTCCATTAGCGCCTAAAATAACATCCTTTCTTGCAGTATAGTTCAGTTTCACTATGCCCTTGTTTGCAAGAAATTCCAAAGCCCTCAAAACAACAGTCCTGTCCTCCTTTGACTTTTCAAGAATTTCGTCAACATTCCTGCATGACAGGAAAGGCAGGATCTTCTTTTCAACAGGACTCAATGACTTTATAATTTCCTCAATACCTTCCATAGCCATTATTGAGGGCAAAGAGTTTTAAAAACCTTTTGAAAAAATCAAAAAAACCTGAGTGTTTGTGGGTTTTTTGGATGCTCAGAAACAGAGGAAATCTTCTGATTTCCTATGCCCCGAAAAGCAAAGCTTTTCGCGGTAAGCATATTTCTGACATCATAAGAATGAGACAAAATCGCCCTTCATCGACTGCTGAAAATGCAGGTTTTCTGCCAATGAATGAGGCCCGCTTTCCCTGCAATTTTCGCGTTTTTTAATCAGAGGATTTACTATTTTAATCAGGGCTAAGGCATTATCTCTCAAGTGTGGATAGCGTATTTCATCTGACGCGTGATTAAGAAGGCATCTTGCGTCTTCAAGCAAGTTCTTTGCGGATTTATATTTTTTATCGCAGAGATTCTCATAGAATTTCTCTACTTCCTCTACAGCATCTGGAGCAGAGCCATAATCCCTCATTTCAGGTTCTAATTTTCTGAGAAATATCTTTTCACCGCTGCTTAAGTTGATAGAATCAGAAGTGCATCTTGACTTTTTAATCAAGTCGGCTAAAGATTTGTATTCAACCATTTCTTCCCTGCCTTTATTTCTTTATTTATGAGAATTATCAAACAATTGTTTTAATGCAGATGTGAAGAATGGGGAATTAATCCATACGCCTGTTTCTTCATCATGCTTGTCGCTTAATGCGAATATTGTCTGCTTGTTATCAACAATGCATAATCTTGCATTCAGGTTTGTCGGCCTGATTAACTTCCTGTATTCTGCCAGGCCCTCAATATCCTCTGGCTTTGCATTCACTGCAACCTTTATGTCAACGCCCTTTGACTGCAGCTTGTCAAATAACGGCTTCAGGAACTTGCTTTCCTTTCTTAATGCATTTACTGTTGTCACAAGCACGACATGCTCCTTCGCCTTTCCTATCATATCCCTTATCTGGGCATCAAAATTGCCTCTCCCCTTTACTGCCCCGCTTAATTCAGGTATGTTGATTGGCTCAATGCCCTGCTTGTACAAAATCTCCAGTTCGGTATATTCACTTGTGTCCTTCAGGCTGTTCAATGCATTCATTCTTTCATCCACATCACATGATGCATTATTTTTCAATCTCTCAATGACAGAAGAGGGATGAATTGCTATATACTTAAGGGGCTTGTCAAGTTTCTCTATAACAAAGCCCTGTTTTGCAAGCGACTCGAGAACATCATATGTCCTGCTTCTCGGAACATCAGATATCTCTGCTATCTCTCCCGCACTTGCAACCCCCTTTGAGAGCAATGCAGTCCATACTTTGGCTTCATAAATATTCAACCCAAAATAATGCCTTATCTTCCTTAAAAGTTCTGGTTTTATTATCATTTTATCTCCTCCAATCTTGATGCTCTAATTTCAGAACGAATATCCTTAATTCTTTCAATAGAATAGAACTTATATTTTGGGTGGGAATCAACTTTTATTATACCCTTACGCTCAACGAGTGCTAAACCAAAAATCTTTTTTGCAATATTGTTTTTGTAATTATTTGGAAATTCAGTCCTCTCACCCTCTATTTCTATATTCCTTCTTAGAAAAATATCCTTTATAAGGCTGTCAACTGAATTTATACTTCCGTCTTTATTGCCAACTACCAAATCCTCTGTGCCATTGATATTAATGCCATCTTCTACTTTAAGCAATACAAAAGAGTCTGGAAAATAGGATTCTCCATGCTCTTCTACATATCCTTTTATTCTATTGTATATTGGCGTTTCCATTTGTTTTAATCTCCCTTAATCCTTGCCTGCCCTAATTTTGTTATTATTTAAGGGTAACAACTATTTATAAATGTTTTGGTTGAAAATGGGCTGGGAAGGTTTATAAAGCTTTTTTCCCTCGACAGATTAGGAGTGAAAAAAAGGTGAAGCACGCATTGAATGTAACGATATTCCTTCTCGGGATGTTTTTGGTAACGCAGCTTTTGGGGCTTGCTGTAATCAATGCATACTCCCCAAGGACAGAAATAGCGATTAACCAGGCGACAGGGCAGCAGGAAGCAGTGAATGTAACACCCCAGCTGCCTTATGGAATGCAGCCGCCTGAAATGAAGCCAGAGGTTTCATTCCTGTCAATAATATTTTCCATATTTCTTGCGACTGCCTTTATCCTATTGATAAGAAAGTTCAAGATACATATATTACTGAGGATATGGTTCTTTTCAGTTGTTGTTTTGGCAATAGGAATAACATTTAACGCCTTTATTTCAAAATTTTTGCAGGGCCCTGCCCAGGTACTTGCACTTGTTGTTGCACTGCCTCTTGCATTCTACAAGGTGTTCAAAAGAAATATAATAGTTCATAATATCACAGAACTGCTTGTGTATCCGGGAATTGCCGCTGTTTTTGTGCCAATACTCAATGTATGGACCACAATTGCATTGCTGATAGTCATAGCAATCTACGATGTATATGCTGTATGGCACGCAAAATTCATGCAAAAGATGGCAAAATACCAGATTCAGCAGCTTAAGGTTTTTACCGGCTTCTTTATCCCCTATGTAGCAAATAAAGACAGGATAAAGATAGAAAGAATAAAGCACACCAATCTGAGCCAGAATGCAAAAATAAAGAAGCTAAAAAAATTAAGGATAAAAGTCAATCTTGCAATGTTGGGCGGGGGAGATGTTTCATTCCCGCTGATTTTTGCAGGCGTATTATTAAGGGCATATGGAATCATGCCTGCATTGCTGATAGCGCTTACATCCACACTTGCATTGGCTTTGCTTTTCATGCTCGCAAAAAAAGGCAAGTTTTATCCTGCAATGCTTTTCTTAACACCAGCATGCATTATTGGATGGATTATCGGAGTTCTAATTGGATAAAAACTATTAAGATTAAATATACTCTAATATATAATTCCTATAAGGATTGATTTAATCTGGCTGAATCTTATTTTGCCATCGGGCTGTTCGGCGCTGTCGCCTTTTGCTATGCTATACCACCCATTATCATCTGTGCCAGTCTCTATAACCCTATGAACAATAAGAATATTATCTTGTTCATAAGTTATTATGTCTCCAATCTTGATTTCAGCTGGGGACTTTGGCACAATGTTTATGCCTTTTGTATTCTCTGTTATCATAGGGTTCATGCTGCTCGTGTTTGCATATTTGCTTATTGATGGATTGCTGATGTCGATTGTAATCCTATTTGGTTCTATGCCAATCTGGCTCAGATTAACCCTTTCAGCATTCTCAGCAATAACCTGATTATTCTCCTTGATTACAAACGGATTTGTGAAAGGGATTGCAAATAAAAGTGATACTGCTATAAGTATTGTTGCCAAAAACAAAAATCTTTTCATTTCCCTCTTTTGGATGCTATCGGCTCCCCTTTTTGATTTAACTTTATAATTACTACAAGTTTAAATAGATTTGTGTCAAAAAAAAGTATATTTAGAAATTAAGCTTACTTCAATCTTATTGTTTCAAGATTTCTTGGGGCCGAAGTTTCAACTCTATGCAATTGATATAATGAAGAGGCCAGATCAAGGCATTTGCTTTGCTCGCCGTGATTTATTATAATCCTCTTAGGCGCTGGCTGGAGATTATTGATAAATGCGAGAAGCTGGTTTCTTCCTGAATGGGCTGTCAATCCGTCAATTGTTGTCACTTCCATATTGACTTTCGCAACCTCTTCCCTGCTTTCAACCTGATACTTCACTTCGCTTATTCCTTCCTGAACTTGGCGGCCCAGGCTTCCTATTCCCTGGTAACAGACAAATATTATGTTATTATTTTTTGAACCCGCAAATTCCTTGAAATACTCAACTGATGCCCCCCCGACTAACATGCCTGATGTTGCAAGAACAACACAAGGCCCGCCCTCAAAAACTTTCTGCCTTTCCTGGGACGAGCCAACCCTCTTGAATATCTCTGAAGAAAATGGGTTATTGTCTGCAAATATCTGCGCCTTTACAACATTGCTAAGGAAATTTGGATATGCAGTATGAATTGCAGTTATATCCCATATCATCCCGTCAATATAAACTGGAATATTTTCAAGAACTCCTGACTTGATTGCCTGCTCAATTATAAGCATTGTCTCCTGGCTTCTTCCCAACCCAAGCTCTGGAATAAGAACCTTGCCCTTTCTCTCAATTGTTTTCTTTATCGCATTTATCAGCATGTCCTCTGCATCCTTTCTAGGAGGGAGAATGTCATTCTTGCTTCCATAAGTTGATTCAATTATAACTGATTCCAATCTTGGGAATAATGTTTCTGCCGGCTCTAATAATCTTGTCTTGCCAAATTTCATGTCAGCAGAGTAAAGCAGGTTATGCAAGCCATTCCCGATATTCAGATGAATCATCGCGCTTCCAAGCGCATGCCCTGCATTGTAAAATGTCAATCTTACATCTGGAGTGATATCAGTAACCTCGTTATACTCAAGGCAGATGCTGTGCTTTACCATCTCTTTTATATCATCAGCAGAGAATAATGGCTGCACTGCCTTCTTGTATGCAACGCCAATATAATCAAGCGCAAGCAATGATGAAATATCTCTCGTAGGCAATGTCATATAACAAGGCCCTCTGTAACCCATCTTGTAGAGCCAAGGAACCATGCCTGAATGGTCAAGATGCGCATGCGACAGCAATATTGCATCAATCTCCTTTATATCGCATTCGCTCACATCAAGATACGGGAATTTCTCCTGATTCTTTTGCGCTGCAACATCGACCCCGCAGTCAAGAAGTATCTTTGATACAGGAGTGCTTAACAGCAAACAGCTTCTCCCAACCTGCCTGCCGCTTCCCAGAAAGGTAATCCTTACCCACTCATCAATCTTCTCTGGATTCCATTCCTGGTAAATATTTTTTCCTATTGAATTAAGAAATTTTTTCCTGTAATTGTTATTCAAGTAAAGAACATTCCTTATATTCTCGGTAATCTGGCTTCTTATGGCAGGGCTTCTCTGTATTTGGGGCAGCCAGAATGTATTTCTTCTTATTTCTCTCAATATTTCCCCGCCTTTGCCTATTGCCATCCCTGGTTTCTTTGCCTCAATTATCAAAATGCTTCTCTGCACATCAAAGATTATGTCTGCTATCTCTGCCTCTACTGGCACAATTTCCCTTATGAATTTCTCTGTTTTTTCCTTGTCAAGAAGGATTGATTCATCTGCCCTTAACTCAACCCTCTTCTTTATCCTGTTCACAATTGCCTTTATTTTTTCCTCTGAATCTAGAAAGAATTCCTTGTCCTTTGTATAGAGCACTATATTGGCTCCTTCAAATGACGCATTTTCTATTACATCGGGCAATTCCTTCAATATGCTATTTATTATGTCTGCCATTTTGAATATAAGATTAAATTTCTAGGATACTCTTTATTATATCTCGCATTTTTCAGAATTTACAAAACTATTGGAGAACGTTTGATTATTTTATTTAGCTGTGGCTTTTTCCTCTCTTTCTTCCAAGCCATTCTTGTCTATTACGACCAAATCTATGCCATCGCCTGTTCCTGCATCCCTCTTTATCGCTGTTCTCAATACCTTTAATGCAAGCTCAGCGCCCTGATTTACCGTAATATTGGGAGTCCATTCATTTTCAAGTATCCCATAAGCCATTATAGAACCATAAGAACCAGAAGTTATGTAATCGTCATGCTCGGAAACTGTCCCGTCAAATGCAACCTCATACAACCCAAAGCCATTCGCGTCTTTGCCTCCAATAAGGAAATGGACTATTCCGGGAATGGTTGAATACTGCCTTATGTTCTGGTAGGCGATAGAGCCAAAAAGGTTTGCTGCTTCCTTGACAGTAGTCGATGATTTTGTCCTCAATTCCTTTAATCTTAACTGCGCCTTAACAATCTTGAGCATCATCTGGATGTCTGAAACCAAACCAGCGGTAGTAACGACAATATCCTTGCTTATTTCGAATATCTTCTTCATCTTCTTGCTTGCGATGAAGTAGCTATCTCCAAGAACAGCGCGCTTCTCTGCCGCAAGTATAATTCCGTCCTTGCATACAATTCCAACTGTAGCAGTTCCTGTCTTTCTTGCATCCTTCTGAATGTCATCAGCCATTTTTCAATTGAGAATAAGCTCTTTAAATTTTAAAACCAAAATCCTTTATAAATCTTTTGTTTCGGGGTATTGTCGTAAATTAGGGACTTTTAGTTAATTTCTTCTTTCTTGTCGCTTTCGGGACTTTTTATCCTTTCCACTAACCTTAATTCTGTTAAATCAAGGTATCTTTTTTTACCATCTCCTCTACAAATTCCCTTATAACTTAAAATCAATTCTTTCTTTATTCCAGAAAAAGTTTTATCTTCCATTGAAATTATCTCCCCATCTGGTTTAATTAATTCGTGTTTTATATTTTGCACTCCCTTTCTATCTTCTAAAAAAGTTATAGTAAAATCAGGATTTATTCCATAATGTATGTGTGCTTTTTTATCCTTTTTACCAATTAAAACATCATAATAGGTTTTCTTATTCTTTATTTTTACCCAGAAATTTTTAGTTCTTCCCTCAATCTTATTGATATTACGAACTTTAAGCCAAGTATCTTCTTTATGTTGCATTATTTTTATATAGGGAATTAATTAATAAAGTATGCCATCTGTTTCCTTCAATTCCGATACCACACCTTTCAGCAGGGGTTTTATTATCTTCTTATTTCAAGCTAAGTTCTGGCAACCTGTGTTTTTCCCTCATCCTTATTGAACCTTATTATGCTGTCAACAAAGCTTTCTATCTCGACCTCGTGGCTGACAAGTATTATCTGCTTCGCCTTTAATTCGCGCAGCACATCCCTCATCTTGTCCAGCTGCTCTGAACTGAAGCCATCTGTCGGCTCATCAAGTATTATTATATCCTTTGTCCTTATCCTGCTGATTAAGCTGTTTATAACCTGGTTTAATGCAAGCCTATAAGCAAGGGCCGCTGCAGTCCTTTCGCCTCCTGAAAGGAAACCATAATCAATCTCATACCCGTTTCCCTCGATTATCGGGGTAAAGCTCTCGTCCAGTCTTACAGACAACCCCGAAACAAGCATTGCGAACCACTTCCTGAATAATTGCGAGAAATCAAAATGAACCTTTGCCATTACCTCCTGCTCAATTGTGTTTATAACGGGAATGAACTTGTCCTGCAGCCAGTTTTTCATCCTGCTCAGATACATAAGATTCCCCTTTGTCCTTTCCATATTCGCTATTTCGTCCTTCAGGTTTTTTGCAAGAGACTCAAAATTCTCTATGTCCTTCTCTGTCTTGGCCTTTTTTATTGCAATCCTTCTCTCCTGCTCCTGAACAGACTCAAGTGCATTTTTGGCTTTCCTGTAGTTGGCTTCTATTTCTGACATTAAACCAATCTTGTCCTCAAGCTCCCTGATTTCTTTTTTAAGGTTCTCGTGCCTTGATTGGAATCTCTCCTTGTTCTCATTTACCATTTTGTTCTCAAGATCCTTTTCCTCCAATCGATGCAAATTTATCTTGAGCAGGCCTATTTCCTTTTCCTTGTTCTGTATTTCCCTCAGATTTTTCTTTGATTCCTCAAGTTTTAGCGAGGTTTCATCACGCATTGCAGTATATCTTCTCAGCTCTGCTTCAATTGTTGCTGACTCTGCCTCATTTTTCAGGACAAAATCATGCTTATGCGCCTGCGTGACTTGCTGCCCGCATACAGAACATATGCTCAAGCTCATTATTTTCCTAGCATGCTCCTCCTTCTCATTCTTCTTTTCCCTGAATTCACTTATCTTTTTCTCAAGCTTTGTGTACATATCCTGCAGCCGGTTAATCTCGTGCTGCTGCTGAATCAAGGCTGATTCAACGCTTTCAACAGTTTGTGCATTAACACCTTTAAGTGACTCCTTCATTTCAGCAATCTGCGAGCCAAGAATTTTTGCACGCCCAATAATGTCAACAAGCTGTTCTGTTATTGTCTCAAACTCGGATTTTTTTCTTGCGATTTCTGTCCTAAACTTGTTCAGTTCGCTAATCTCTTTTTCCATAAGAAGCAGCTTTTCCTTTTCATTCCTTAAATTCTGCAATGCAGTCTCATGCTCATTTTTGGTTTCATGCAATTGCGATGAAAACTCAGAAATATTTTTTTCAGCATCAGCTAAAGAATTCCTTTTTGCCTCTAAGCCGAGTATCTGCCCCTCCTTGTTTTTTATTGATTCCCTAAGCCGCGCCGAGAACAGCCCTATATTATTTATCAATGCCTTGTATTTGTCTATCCCAAAAACCCTTCTTAATGTATCAACCCTTATGTCTGATTTTTCCGCGAGAATCTCCCGCATTGACTCTTGCGGGGTATAAACGGTATAGCGGTAAAGGACATCTGTCTTTGTAAGAAATTCAGGGGGGTAATTCAGGAACTGCAATATTGCATTTTTAAGTTCAGTTGCCGAGAGTTCCCTCCTTTCGCTGTCAACTGTCAGGAATCCTGAATCCTGGGTAACAGAATCCCTGCTTCTCTTTAATGTTCTTTCTATCTCTATTTCTTTGCCGCCTATTTCAAGGCATACCTTTATTGTTCCATTGTCCTTGCCATTTCTTAACAGGCCAGCACCGCTCAACACCCCTCTTTGCAAACCGAATAATGCAAATTCAAGAGCGAGAAGGACTGTTGTTTTCCCAGAGCCAATGTCTCCTGAAAGGAGAACACTTCCCTCTGGCAGATTTACTTCTCCCTGTTCATAAGAGCGTATATTTCTCAAATAAACACTTTTTATCCTCATTTTTCCATCATCTCTTTTATGCCAAGTATTCTTATTGCCTCTTCATTAACTCTTGATTCAAATGCCGTTGATGTCTCGCCCTCGCGCTTTTCCATATCAAGCGACTTGATAATATTCAGCATAAATCCAGAGAACCCGTCATCCTGCTGCATCTCATACCTCTTTAGAACCTCCTGCTCAATCTCGTCAATGTTATCGCTTTTTGTCTTTACTTCAATCTCGAGCTCTGAACTTGAAAGGTCTGAGGTGTTGCGCAGATGCGCATATGCATCTGCAAGCTGCGCGTTTATTGCATCAAATTTTATATCAGAGGTTTTGCCATTAAGCTTGCCCCTCATCTTCAGCAGGACAATTTTGTCTGCTATCTGGCTGTTTGATATCTCCTTCACAACAAGCTGCGTCGCTGTTTCAGCGTCCTTATTCGTAACATCAATCTCGATTGTAAGAACATCCTTCAGCTTTATCTCTATCCTTTCCACTTGGGGAAATCTGTTGTTTTTGTCTATCTCAACAATGCAGAAGTTTCCCGCCTTTAATTCCTCCAGCTCGCCAAAATTATTCGGGAATAACGGCCCGGGATAAATGACATGCCGCTTGTCTATTATCTTCTCCTTCACCTTATGCAAATGCCCCGCGGCATAATAGTCAAAGCCGTCTGGAAGATAAACCCCGTCAATTGTCTCAACCGCCTCAAGCTCCTTTGGCTTGACTTCTGTTATAGTTGTGTGCATCATGAAAATCCTTATCTTATCGCTATGCTTTTTCAAATCATCCATAACAAGATTCCTGAACATGTTTCTTTCAAGCCCTGCCTTTTTTCCGGGCAAGCCGGCAAGAAGCAAGTCCCCTTCAATGAAGAACTCAAGCAGTGTATTATCCCCATTTTCTGTGAATCTTGCGATATTGGTGCAGAATCCCGCTTTTTCAAGAACATTAAGGAATGTCTTGCCACTTACAGAAAAATCATGGCTTCCTGCAATCAGGTAGCAGCTTATTCCAGCTTCCTTTAACTTGCGGAACTGCGCAAAGGTTTCTTCAAGAATCTCTATTGGAGGCATTGCTATATCAAACAAGTCACCTGCAATAAGAACAAATTCAACCTTCTCGCTTATGCACATCCCGATTGCCCTGCGAAAAACCTCAAGGTTGAGCTGCTGCAGTTTTGGCTCTCTCCATGCCCCCAAATGGCAGTCTGCTATATGCGCGAACCTCATTTTCTCTCCTTAGTCATACATCCCGCGTTTGGCTGATATAAAAATTTATCTTTTGATGACCCTGTAGAATTTGCGGGACTTTTAATAATTTTTATCTAAACATCACTTATAAAAGTCCCGACTATTTGACAGAGCCTCTTTTGATAGAGAAGACAAGGATTTCTTCAAAGAAAAATTTTTCTGAGGCTATTTTCCTGCACTTGAGGTTCTGCCTCATGACTTCCCTTCTTATTATATCTGGATTTGTCAAAGAGCTTATCAGCAATAACACAACTCCTTTTTTGCTGAGATGGCTTTTAAGCTGCTTCAGGAATTTCAGCGTTATTTCATATCCTTTTTTGCCCCCGCAAGTATCCTTGTTGCTGTCATATTTATTGTATGGCAGATAGGGGGGATTGAATATTATAATATCAAATTTGCCTTTTACTTTTTCGAATAAATCAGAATTGATTGATTTAAATCCCTTTTTTCTTAAATTATCAACTGCTTCTTTGGATATGTCTGATGCCAGAATATTTTCCTTGATAAATCCAGACTTAAGCAATGCTTCTGCCTGTATTCCCGAGCCAGAGCCCATATCTAATGCAGCGGCATGAGGATTCCTCTTTATTACCGCCAATGAAATCTTTTCAACGCATTGCGCGAGAAGAATGGAGTCCTCTGCCGGCTCATAAATATTCATTTTATATAGAATTATTTCTTCTTTTTCTGCTTTAAGCTGTGCTTCAAAGCAGGCATCCTGTCAACTATCAAAAGGACTATCGCAATTGTCTGTATAGGATTAACTAGGAGAAAACCAATCAGCTCGCCGGCATAAGGCACGAAGTTTGTCAATGTATTTACAAGAACAAGCAAACAAATCAATCCGAGTATTGGCAGATAATTCTTTCTGCTGAACTTGAAGTTAAGTTTTATTGCCTCTATCGGGCTTATATCCTCCATTATGACAAGATTTGTTGCAGGAATAAGCGCAACTGAAAAAAGCAGAAGTAATATTGCAAGGACTGCAACAAGAATGTCTATCATAATCCCGCTGATTCCAAACATTGATATAACAAGCACAAGTGCGCCCCCAATAAGCAATGCAAAAAATATTATCCCCCCTACAAGAAAGCTTGTTACAAGATAAGATAACCAGAATTTTTTTCCATACTTGATAATGTCCCCGAAACTTGCTTTTCTTCCATTGCATATTTTATTGGCTATGCCAACTGAACCGGCAAGCAGGAAGCATGAGATTAATATTACTGCAATTGCCATTATTACAAACCACAGCAATACAGTCTGCGATTCAATCGCCTTCGCCACAACCTCATTTACGATTGTTTCAAGATTTGAAGTAGCTAGGTTGTTCCATTTGGGATGGAGTGTGAATAGCATAAAGGGTATCACAAGAATAAGATATGCTACAATCTGAAGAAGAAATGACAGGATTATAATTGGATTTGCAATCCAGAGTTCAAAACTCTTTCCTATTATCTTAGTCAGCCTCATTTTATAATTGAACGATAAATCTTAGTCAACCTTATTTTATAATTGAATGATAAGCGGTTATATAAACTTTTTTATGTCGGAAATTTGGCTAATTTCCGAGCATCCAGAAAACCCACGCAAACTCAAGGTTTTCTTGATGTCATGCTCTGTTTAGTGTATGGTAAACTAAATGAATTTTTTGATTAAAAAATATACGAACCAGCCCTGCAGAGCAACAAGCAAGAGGATTATAAGTATTATCAGAATCTTTTTGCCGCTTTTCTTCTTTGGGATTTTTATTTCTGGCAGCGGCAGCGGCTTTAATGAGGGAATCTGCAAAGGCGCAGAAGGCACAGGCGAATCTGAAGTGGAGGGTGTTTGTTGCGGGGAAGAAGGAGTTAAGGAAGGTGTTTGTTGCGGGGGAGATGGAGTCTGGGATGAAGAAGGAGTCGGGGATGGTGAAGGCAATTTTTCCTGTTTGGATTTTTGCTCTTTAGCTTCTGCTGGTTTTGGCGCCAGTCCCTGGGGGAGTTGCGCGTCGCTCATGTATTTAAGAATACGTTTTGCCGCCTCTTCAACCTCAAATTTGTCATAGCCAGCAGCGAGCATGCTCTTCATTGCATGCTCAATGTCCTCGCCTCTTTCAAGGGCATTTTTCAGCCCTCCATAAACATCTGCATCCACTTCATCAGCCATCTTTTTATGAACACTAATTTAATTGCTTAGTGATATTTTCTGCCCGTTCTGCATTATATGGCAGTCTTTTCCTAACCTATAGCCAAGTTCTGTCGCTAATTCAGCCATTGAGGTTAATTTCTGCAAGTCACCATGAGCCGGAATGATATGCTGTGGCTGCACCATGTTTATAAAATCCCTCAAGTCCTCTCTTGCCGCATGACCTGAAACGTGAACTGAATCAAATATCCTGACGCCCTTATCCTTTAATCTCTTTTCCAGCTGCTGCTTGACTGCAAGATTTATCGGCGTGGGAATTGTCCTGCTGCTGAAGATAACATGGTCCTGGGGCATGAAATTAAATGGCAGCATATTCCTCGAAAGCCTGTCGAGAATGCTTCCCGGCTCGCCCTGATGCCCTGTGCACACAATCATATACTTCTCGCGATTCTTTGAAACCTTCTTCAATGCCGACTCAATCTGATTCTTGTATGTTAATATTGAAACGTCTTTTACAAACGGCGCAAGTTTCAATTTTGCCGCAGATGAGACATACTTATGCAGGCTTCTGCCTAGGAATAGTATTTTCCTGTCAAGCTGCTTGCCGAAATCAACTATGCTTTTCAATCTTGCAATATGCGAGGAAAATGTAGTGACAATAATGCATGCATTCTCGTTGCTTGTTGTGAGCAAGACATCCTCAAGCAGCCCCCTGGCAATCTTCTCGCTTGGTGTTTTTCTTTCATCACCGGCATAAAGGGAATCAACAACCAATGCCAGCACGCCCTCCTTTGCAATCTCCTTCAATTTTTCATAATTTGGCTTTTTTCCCACAATCGGGGTGTTGTCAAACTTGAAATCATTTGCATAAAGAATAACGCCCTTCTCTGTATGGACTGCGATAAGGGCTGTCTGGATTGTTGAATGGGTTACATTGATAAAATCAACCTTGTATTGCTTCTTTCCATTGACAATATAAGATGAATTCGGCTGCACTGGCTTTATAGGATTCTTTAATTTTACATCATCATTCCTGAGAATATTATTCAAAACCTCGATTGAGAATGGTGTTGCAAGGATTTCTGCATTGTATCTTCCTGCAAGATACGGGATTGCGCCAATATGGTCGAGATGCGCATGCGACGCCATTATCGCCCTTACCTTGTTTCTTAATCCAATATTGTCAAGAATAAGGTCATCGGGCACTGCGCCTATGTTTCTCAATTTTTTTTCATTCAATATCCTGTTCTGCTCCTGCAGCTCAACTATTGCCGGCAGGTACAAGCCGCAGTCAAAAAGAAGAACATCCTCACCCAAATCAAGGGCAGTCATATTTTTCCCAACTTCATTATAACCACCGATGCTGTATAATTTCACCATTTTTTATCCTATAAACTATTCAAAGAAAACTGATTTATATATTCTTTCATTTACACTTCCGCTTCTTCAGATTCCCCTTCCCCTTTTTCCCTTCTTATGACTTTTATATTATCAATTTTAACTGTTATTGGAATCGGGACTGCTGCTCCGAGCAATTCAACAACCGCTTCCTCTTTTCCTTTGTCAACACGGATTACCTTTGCCTTCTCTTTTTTGAATGGCTCTGCAATGATTTCAACAATATCGCCTTTCTCGATGTTCATTGCAGCAACAACCGGCTCAATAAGGTTCTTCACCTCATCATAGCTTATATCCTTTGGAATAACCCCTTTCATATATGGCTGGTTAAAACATGCTTCCTGCGCTGACTCGTAATCCGCTGCCTCTAGAAGAACATAACCCCTCAAGCCATGAGGCCTTGCGATGCTGTAAACATTAAGCTGCTTTTTTGCTGCGCGCTCTGCTACAATGTCCAATGCCTGCTCTTCCTTATTCGTCGTGACTTTCAAAACAAAAATCATCTTTAAAAGAATTTTTAGATAATAATAGAAAATTTGTCTGTTTATAAATGTTGGCTTTTGCTATTATAATAGGATATTAACAACATCAAAAAAATTATTCGGTTATAATCTCTGCATTTTGAACTATAATAAAAAGTTCTTCTTGCTCTAATTCTTGTTTCCATATCTCCCTTTTTGCCTTAAACCATTTTTGGATATTGAAAGTGTCTTCAACAAATAAATCTAAAATATTCATTTCATCTTGAAATTTTCTTTTTTTATCATTTGTCCAAATGCCTTGTATTACTGGTAATCTGCCATAAGGGTCAAGAGAATAAGCACCAAATTTTTCTCTTATTTCTTCTGCTATCTTTAATATTTTATTTGTTGGGATTGTTTTTCCATCATTAAAGCGTTTTGGGAGAAATATACGATAAAGTTTCATAATTAATCACTCCTCTTCTATAATCTTGACTTCAATCCCCTCTTTTTTAAATTTTTCAAAAACTTCGCTACTATCTTCTACAATATCAAATCTATTTTCGCTCAAAGCTCGGAATAAGCCATTACTCATTAAAATTTCAAATACTTTTTCTTTATCTTCTTTTTTTACTTCAATTACAACCATTTTATCTTACCACCACCAGCTTTTTCTCCTTCTTTTTGTTTTTCTCTTTCTTGCCATTTTATTTCTTCTTTTTTAGTGCCTCTTTCAAAGCTTCTTCAGTATATTCAGAATACTCTTTGCTTTCGTCTATACATCTATGCTGAACTTCTTTCCATAATTCGGGGTCTATTTTAACAGATATAGTTATCCTTTCTGCCATAGTAATAGGTATATTCAAGAGTATATAAATATGTGTGTATTGTAGTATCTATATATATCAGTATAGATGTATTTATATACTATAAGTAATATGTATGACTATGGAAAACAAAATAATATGCCCAAGTTGTGAGGCAGAACATATCAAGAAAGACGGCAAGAGAAAAACCGCGAACAGAGGTTTAATCCAGAGATATAAATGCCTTGAATGTAATAAGAGATTTATTACAGATGATGGTTTCTTTGGGATGAGGAATAGCCCTCAAAAAATAACCTGTGCCTTAGACCTGTTCTATAGAAGATTAAGCACAAGAGCATCACACTAATAAATTTAACAACAAAAAATAATTAAAATGCCCAAACATTACAACCTTATGGAAAAAGAGCAAGAAAATTTTGTCTCTTGGGATTTTAAAGAGGCGGACACTAAGGAATATACTCATTGTATTCATACCTACCCTGCTATGATGATACCACAAATAGCAAGAAGATTAATCTATCTTTATGGAAAAAATGCCAAAGTTTTGTTAGACCCTTTTTGTGGTTCTGGCACATCGCTTATTGAAGCTTCTTTAATTCCACATATAAAAGAAGCTTATGGTTTTGATTTAAACCCTCTTGCTGTTTTAATTTCAAAGGTTAAAACTACTCCTATAAATCCAGAGTTGCTAGAAGAAAGATTAATTAAAATATTAAACTCAACGAAATATAAAAAATTGCCTAAATTCAAGAATATCAGATTTTGGTTTAAACTAAAGGTTATAAAAAAATTAGCGATTCTGAAAGAAGCAATAAATATAATCCAAGATAAAGATATTAAAGATTTCTTTAAAGTCGTATTCTCTGAAACCATCAGAAATGTTTCAAATACTAGAAATAATGAGTTTAAACTTTATAGAATGGAAAAAAAGAAGTTGAAAAAATATAATCCAGATGTTTTTGCAGAATTTGAAAAGATAGCAAAAAATAATATTCAAGGAATGATAGATTATATAGAAAAAAGAACAAACATAAACCCAAAAATACAGCATTTCAGTTCTATGAACGAATTGCCAATAAATCCAGAAAGTATAGATATAATTGTAACTTCTCCCCCTTATGGAGATAGCAAGACAACCGTAGCTTATGGGCAATTTTCAAGATTAGCTTTGCAGTGGTTAGATTATGAAGATGTGGTAAGTTTAGATAATAAGCTTTTAGGTGGAAAAGCAAGTAAAGAATTAGAAGTAAAGATAAATTCTCCTGCTCTAAAAGAAATTATTAAAAAAGTTGCAGATAAAGACCCAAAGAGAGCAAGAGAGGTTTTAAGCTTCTATGAGGATTTTGAAAAAGTAGTTATTCAATTAAATAGAGTTATGGCTAAAAATGGCTTTGTCTGTTTTGTTGTGGGAAACAGAACGGTTAAAGGAATAAATATTCCAACAGACAAAATAATGTCTGAAATGTTTATGGCTCACGGCAACTATAAATATATTGAAACTCACACAAGAGCCATACCTAATAAAAGAATGCCTAGCTTAAATTCTCCTAGCAATAAAGCAGGAGAAAAAGTAACTACTATGTGTAATGAGTTTATTTTTGTTCTTCAAAAGAATTAGTCTATTTCAGTTATAATAAAGACTTTACCTAAATCTCCTTTGTTAATCCTAAAACCAGAACCATGGTCATGATTTTTACCAATTAGTTTTGGGTTCTTACTGGTTCTATAAACTCCTAATCTAAAGTCATATTTTATTATCCCTTGCTTCACAAAATCTAAAAATTTACCGAAATTCAAACCAGATAAAAGTACAGCTTTATTAAATTTAAAGAGTTCTTTTCCATTCTCTTTTTTATGTTCTGCAACGATAAATATAATATATTTACATTTATTTTCTATTATATCCTTTAATTTATCAAAGGGGTAATATGCAGTTATAGAATTATCTAAAGTATCAGTTTCAAGATTTTTAACTTTAATAAGTATTCTTTTATTCTTATTATCTATTTCTAGAAGGAAACCAAATTTGCCTTTGCAAGTATTAAACTTATCTGCTGAAAAAGTAGTATGTAGAATCTTGGTATCTTTAAATTCTTCATCAAGATAGCCAAAGGTATTTCTTATAATATTATTAATCCCCTTTGGGTCTGGAGCTTTAGTAAATAGAGTAACCATAGCTTCTGAAAGTTCTCTGGCAGACTTTAATTCAATTAATCCCTTATAATCTGCGGATTTCTTATTATTCTCAATAACCCCTAATAAATCTTCAGCAGTCTTTCCTATCCCTGTGTCGTGAAACCTCTTAGAGTCAATAAACCCCATTTCTTTAAGTTTCTTAAATTCTGTTTTAAATTCCTCTAAGATACTTTCACATTCCAATTCCATTAAAAAGGTAGGAAAATAGAACTTTTAACCTTTTCTACCAACCTTTAAGGTAACAATGATTCTTTTGCTTATAACAAGATATTAACAACAATAGCCACCAAGAAACCGATAAGGCCTATTACCAATAATCCTATTGCAGAAACCTTTGAGATGCTCTTGAATTCCTCACTGCTTGGCTTTCTCATTATCCTCCATACCCTCGAGCACTGGAGGACAAAGCTCTGGATTGAACTTAATATTTTCATGTTTTTATTCTCAGTTTTTTTAAGAAAATTTTATTTTTAAACCTTTGGTGTTTTATGGTTTTGTGTAAAAAGTCAAATACATTTTTGGTTGTCCCAAATTCTTTCAAAATTTGTTCTTTTTTGAATTTCTCTCTTATTTTTTAGTTCTTTTATATAACCCTTAAAATCTTCTTTAACTGACTCAAGAAACTTATGTGGATTAACTATCAAAGTTTCTTCTCGGACATTATAAGTGAATATATCATTCTGACTTGCATTAATGAACACTCCTTTTTTAGTTATGCCATCATGAAATAAACCACATCTTACTCCGTTAATGAAAACATCTTCTTCTTGTGTAGTAATCTGTGGAAAGATTCTTCTCAATGACCTCTTAATTGCATCAGAAGAGCCATTTCTACTTGATTGACCTTCTCTATACTGTTGATTAGATTCTAAGTAAGCAGCAGCAATCATTAAAATTACGAAGCCAGCCTCATTATTCTTTTTTAACCTATCAGCTATATTAAAAAACCATGTTTTTTGTCTATCTTCATATACTAATATTTTAGCATCTATATCATAAGGTGATGTTTTATTATTTTTTATATCTACAATTTGCCTGTTTGTTATATCAAGAATATATTTTTTGCTTACTGAAAAACCTCCAGAGGGAGGTATATGTATAAACTTAATTACCTTTTTATCAATTGCCATAATATATATTCTCCATCACACAAATCTATTTCTTCCTCAGCTTTTCCCGTTACTGTGTTTTATCTGCCTTTATTCAAGAAACTCTATGCCCAGCTCATTAGAAATTTCCTTCTGCTTTTTATCGTGGTTTGTTTCGCCCTGGCCTATTATCTGCGGGCTTCTTACACCTGTGACAACAAGCATAACCCTTACTGATTTTTCCATATCGTCACTCAGCTGGGCGCCCCAGATTAATCTTGCCTCAGGGTTTAATCTCTGGTTGACCGCCTCAAGTATCTTGCGGGTTTCATCAAGGCTCATGTCAGGCCCTCCTATTATGTTTACCAATGCCCCTGTTGCTCCTGTTACATCAACATCAAGCAGGGGATTTTCAAGTGCCTTTTCAACTGCTTCAACTGCCCTGTCATTTGAATCTGATTCACCCATTCCTATCAATGCGACTCCTCCTCCAACCATTATTGTCTTTACATCGGCAAAATCAAGATTTACCAAGCCGGGTTTTGTTATCAGTTCAGTCATTCCCTTTACAGCATTTGTCAGTATCTCATCAGCAACCTTGAATGCAGTATGCAATGGCAATTCAGGCGCAAGCTCAAGCAATTTATCATTAGGAATTAATATCAATGTATCGACGCATGATTCAAGCTTTTCCAGTCCAATCAATGCATTCTCCCACCTCTTCTGCCCTTCAATGCTGAATGGCAGTGTAACAATTGCTATTGTCAATGCTCCCTGCTTTTTTGCAAGCTCGGCAACAACCGGGGCAGCACCTGTTCCTGTTCCTCCCCCTAACCCGCATGTAATAAAAACCATATCCGCTCCAGCTAACTTCTGCTTTATCTCATGCTCTGATTCCTTTGCCGCCTCTTCACCAACCCTTGGATTGCTTCCCGCGCCCAATCCCAATGTCAGTTCTTTCCCGATAAGTATTTTAGCGTCAGCATTTGTATACAATAAATCCTGGGCATCTGTATTAATCGCGATGAAGTTTGCGCCCTTTATCCCAATCTCGCGCATCCTGCTTAATGTATTTCCCCCGCCTCCACCAACACCAAAAACCTTGACCTTTGCCTTTTGCTTGGAAAGAAGCTCTTCAAGTTCCTTGTCAATTTCCTTAACCTCTTCGGTCAATTCGCGCACATCTTTTTCTGTAATCTCGGCCATTTTAGTAAAAAGAGCGAGTATTATATAAAGCTTTTTATCTCTGACATTGTCGAATTTGCGGGACTTTTAATAATCTTTATCTAAACATCACTTATAAAAGTCCCAACTATTTGACAGAGCCTTTATCTCTTCTTTTTCGGTTTTGATTTCACCCTGCTTTTTGGCTTTGCTTTCGCTTTTTTGTTAATTTTTTCCTGATTTCTTTGATGCAGGGGAGCAGTATTTGATATCAGCTGCTGCAGCTGGTTTTTCAGTATATTATTCTCAAATGTTATTTTCTTGGCTATTGCATCATACTGATGAAGCCTTGTGGCAAGCCCATTGACAAGCAGATTTGCATCGCTCAGATTAAATCTCAAATCTTCCGGCTCTGTAACTTCAATAGAAGAGGGCATGTATAAAAAGCATATCTCAAGAAGCCTGAAAAATGAAGGGACTGCTATCTCAACTTCAGAGAATGCCACAAAAAGGGTTTCTGTCGGCTTCGGCTCATAAAACTTTTTGTTTAATATTTCAACATTCTTCTCAGTCCCTAGCTTATCAATCAACCCATGCAGTGTCTGCTCAACATAATCTGCAGGTTTTCCAAGTATCTCTATTACAAGCATTGCCTTGACATTTTTTTCAAATTCCATCTTATTTTGGACTAAAATTAATTTTCATCCTCTTTATCTTCTTTGTATAATTCATTGCTTTCCTCTTTTAAATTTTCGCCTGGTCCCTCTTCACCTATCTCTCTTGCATAGGAACGCTCTGGTTCATCGCCTTTTCCAGATTCTTCACTCGTTTCAGCATTATATTCTGATTTGTCCTCTTCTTCCCGCTCTTCTGCCTCTTCGTTGTCATCAGAATCGTCTGTTTCCTTTTCAGTCTCATCAAAATCGTCTGCCCCTTTGCTGTATCTGCTCTTTCTTCTTGCCACAAAATAAAGCAGGAGCAAAACACTTAACAGCAGGAATAAAAGCCATGTTGTGATTGAGGATTTTTCACCAGCTTTGTAAATAACCTTTCCGGTTATTTTTCCCTGCGACTCATTCAAAAATTGTTCCTTATTTAAAATACTTTCGGCATTTGTATTATTCTCCTGAGATATAATCTGCACGGCAAGCGGGGCAGCCTTGACAAATATGTCAAATGTGAAGTCCTTGGCTGTTTCATAACCCTCCCTGAGAACCTTTACCTTCAGCTTGTATTCGCCATCAGCTGAATTCTTTATCGTATTCTTCAGGAAAAGCGTTGTTGATTCATCACTTTCTATTATCGCCTGCCCTGCATTGCCCTCTTTTGTCCTGTTCTCGCATGAATAGCATTTATTGTCCTTATCCTGGACATAACTCCAGACACTGAACTGCTGCCTCTTGTTCTGGTTGTTGTATATCTTCACAGAAACTATAAACTCGCTGCCTGCCTGAACCTCATCCGGGAAATCTATCTTGTAATTTACTGTGCCCTTTCTTGTCAATTCCTCTGATTCGCATTCTGCATTGCCCTTCAATGTTATTTCTTTTAATACCAGCTTATCCATGCCTTCTAGCACGAGGTCATAAGTCCCCTCGTCATAGTCAGCATTGCAATTAGGGTTTATTTTCAATGGCACGGCAAAGGAATAACCCTTGAACTTGTCATCAAGGTGCAATGAAACCTTCTCGCTTAGCATATCCTCGCCTTTCCTTATATAGAGATAAATTGCATATTTTGCAGTATTGCCCCTGTATGCATTTATATCAACATTTATCGTCTCTCCAAAAGATGCTCTTAAAGGAGCATCAGCAATCAATAGTGAAGAGTCATCACCAGTGTAACTGATTGTCTGTTGCGGGCTTGGAGACTGCGTTTCGACTGCTCCTTGGGCTATTGTCATGTTGTCTACATTTGACTCAAGCAGTGATGTGCTGTTCTTTATTTTCAGCTGAACTGTTGCATTGCCTGTAAAATCAGAGTCTATTTTCATGCTGAACTGGTAATCATTCGTTGCAGAGGTATTTACTTTATTTTCAAGATAGTAATCTGATAAAACCCACTCATTGTTATCAAGTATTTTTGCAATATTTGCTGCCTGATTTTTTATCTCAATCTTTATGTCATACATTGCAGGAGGAAAATTTGCAAATGTGACATTTGCCTTGAATATTGTGCCATTATTGAATGCAAGACTGGGGTAACTGAATGCTATTGTGCCTGGGTTCTGCGGTGGTGTCTGGTTTGCAGGGCAGGCATTTGGCGAGTTGGGTGTCGGGGTATTGCAGGCTTTTAATGAGCCAGAACACCTGCAAATAGAAATATCTTTTGATGAAGATGCGTAACTGAACTTATCGACAAGTGTCCCGTTTTCATTATACAGGAATACCTCTTCATTGTTGTTATTCAGCTGGATTGGCATTTGGTTGCCGTATAAAACAAGAAAACAATCTGTGCATATTGTAGTATTGTGAAAGGTATAGTTCTTTACCTTGTCGCCAAGAATCCAGTTATTCAGAGACATGCCTGAATCGCTGTAAATCTCTATCCACTCATCACTATATGTCTCATTTATCCCGTTGGAATTCCAGTCACTTGCGGGATTTGGCATTGCCTCATTTATTACAGGCATTGCTTTGCTTGTGCTTACAAGCATCAGGGCTATTAAAAATAGCAAGAATATTTTTCCCTTTAGCATAAAAAGAAGAGAGAGTGTTATTATTTAAAAGTTGCGTCTAACTCTGCCTTGCACAAGAATAAATGTTCTACACATTAATCAGCCATTCTGTACAATAATAGGGATAATTAATGTGCAAAGCCGTCTAACTCCATATGCCTGGAATCCTGCCCCCGCATGAACAAACGCCTTTTTTCAGATTGTTCTGCAAAACAAAGAAGTCCTTTCTTTTTATCACTGCCTTTTTGCATTTGGGGCAAAAAGTAGTTGAGCCTTCATCATCATCAATATTGCCTGTATAAACATATTTCAATCCAGCCTTTAATGCAATTTTCCTTGCCTTCTTCAGTATGGAATCGGGCGTTGGCGTTATGTCCTGCAATTTGTAAGTAGGATAAAAGGCAGAAAAATGCAGGGGAATGTCAGCATCAAGCTCCTTAAGCCATTCAGCAAGTTTCTTTGTCTCTTCTTCTTTGTCATTTAAGGTTGGAATAATGAGATTTGTTATCTCAACCCATACATTATTCTCATGCAGTATTTCTACTGCCCTGAGAACAGGCTCTAATCTGCCATCGCAGACATCATTGTAAAACCCCTCTGAAAATGACTTAAGGTCTATATTTGCGCCGTCTATATACTTGCATAATTCCTTTAATGGCTCGGGGTTTATGAAGCCGTTGCTTACAATCACATTCTTTATTCCCTGTTTTTTTGCAATTTTTGCCGTGTCGAGCATGTATTCATAAAAAACTGTCGGTTCTGTGTATGTATATGCAATTATCCCGCATTCAGACTCAATTGTCTTATCAACAACTTCCTGGGGAAGCAGGGTTACATAAGGATAATACTCAAACTTTGTCTGCGAAATCTGCCAATTCTGGCATTGCTTGCAATGAAGGTTGCAGCCTATAGTTGCTAGGCTCATTGCCTTTTCCCCTGGCATGAAATGATAAAGCGGCTTTTTTTCTATTGGGTCAATGTCTGCCGAGCATGCCTTCCCATAAACAAGGCTGTAAAGAATTCCCTTCCTGTTCTCCCTAACTTCGCATTTGCCTCTTTCGCCATCTTTGATAGTGCAGAAATGCGGGCATAACTGGCACTGCACTGCCTTATCTCTTAATGCCTTATAATAAGATGCCTCCCTGATTTTTCCTTCTTCTTCCATTTGAAATTAAAGCATATCGAGAATAAAAACTTAACTGAACAAAGGATAATTGAACTTATGATTATGGCTAAGCTAAGTCAGGCTGTCAAAATCAAGCTGCTTTATCTGATAGAGGTTTGCATTCTCTTTGATTGAAGTTCCCTTTCTCTTGTTAAACTCATATTTTATCTCATCAAGCTGCTTCCCGCTTAACAAGCTGTTAGTCTTTAGATTCAGGAATGCCATTTCCCTGTTTGTTTTTTTGTCCTCTCCTGAACTCATTGACACCGCGCTTAGCTGGTATTTCGCGAGAACATGGCTTATTGCCTCTAAGATTCCATAACTTTCGTCATACATAGCCATCAGGGGCTTGCCCTCTGCAACAACAGACAGACCATTGTAATCCCCTATCCTCATTATCTTAATCCTGTTGTCATCAATAGTACCTCGGATACTTATGCTGTTTTCACTGTCAACAATCAAGTCCAATGTGATTGAATTGCCATAGCCCTGTGTATGCGGCTTCCTCTTTGCAATCTGCATGTTCATTCCCTCTGCAAGTCGGATTGAGTTTATTGCATTTACAGACTGAAAGTCTGACTTATACTTGACTATCGGGATTAATGCGACGTTCAGTAAAAAGTCCGTGTATTTTTCCAAATCCCCATAGCATGAAATCTCAGCTTTATTGGGCCTCATGTTCAGCAGATTGCATCCAAGGTATGCAATTCTTTCGGACAGCTTCCCGTAATGAAAATGACCCTCGTCAATTCTCGGCATGTTAATCGCAAACTTTGGTATTCCTGATTTGAAGCAATCCAAAACAAGTTCTGCAAGCTGTCTAGCTCCTCTTTCCTGTGCATCATGCGTTGATGCGCCAATATGCGGTGTAAGAATAACCCTTTCCTTAAATTTTGCAAGCCCCTTTTCTCCTGCCTTTTCGTCATAAAAAACATCCGTGGCAGCCATCAAATCCTGCCTCTCCTCCAAAATTTTTTCCAAGGCGTCTCTTTCAACAACCTCCGCCCTTGAAGTATTGATAAATGCCGCATTCTTTTTCATTCTCTTAAGCAAGTCATACTTAATCATGCTGTTTGTATCCTCCTTGCTTGGAACATGGACTGTAACAAAATCCGCTTCCTCAAACAGCCTTTCAATGCTGACTGGCTTGTATTTCTCGACTTTCTTGTAGGGGTCGTGATATATGACATTCATGCCAAAGGCCTCTGCCCTTTTTGCAACCTCTTCTCCAATATATCCTATTCCAATTATTCCAAGAGTCTTGCCATAAATCTCCCTCTTGCCTATCATCTTTCCCTTGCTCCAGCCGCTATTTTTTGTGTCATTATCATAAGGAATAAGGCTTCTTGACAAGGATATCATATAGCCAATAGAAAGTTCTGCTACAGAAATCTTGTTGGATGCAGGGGTGTTAAATACCGCAATCCCCCTCATATTTGCAGCCTCTAAATCAACATTGTCCAATCCAGTTCCGGGCCTTCCAATAACCTTCAGATTAGACGCAGCATCAATAATCTCTTTTGTCACCTTTGTCTTGCTCCTTACAATCAAGCCATGATACTTGGGTATTTCCACAATAAGCTCCTCTTTAGTTATTTTTGGCTTATTTGCAACAGAGATTCCCTCTTTTGAAAGAACCTTTTCAAATTCAACAGGCATCTCATCAGCTATAAGAAGTTCAATTGCCGATAAGTCATTCTTCCCAGGGCTCATTAAAACCTTTGAAGAAAGCTATTATATAAATTTGATTATACAAAAATGAATATTTTGAATCATAAAGTTGCTGTGTGTTATTTGCAACTTTAGGAGACAGAAAAAAATTTTGATAGTTGCAAAGCAACTATCTGCTGAATAAATTCAGCAGTTTATTTTTTCTGTATTAGGATAAATAAAAAAGAAAAAGAAAAAAAATAAAAGTTTATTACGCTGCTTCTGCGCCTGTATTGGCCTTGACCTTTTTCCAGAACATTAACTTGCTTATCAAATTTGGCTTCTGTGCTGCTATCTCTTTTGCCTTCTGGACTGCAGGCTTGTTTGCCTGGACTCCTGTTTGCTCTGCGCCTGTCTGTCCTGCCGCACCCTGTTTGACAACTGCCTTTGCTTTCTTTAAGTTAACGTTTGTTATAACCTTTGAATTGCTCGTTGCTGTAACACTCCATGTTCCCACAAAATTGCCTGAAGTCAATGCCAGAGTTCCCTTCCATAATACTAATGAAGGATACTTTGTTGCATCAAGTGTCATTGTGCCTACTGACTTTGCAGATATATCTGAATCAGCTGAATCCTTCAACGCAGCAAGGTCTTCAGTTATAGGCAACACATAGAAGCTTACACTGGTGTTCGTGAATTCCTTTTTCAAAAGCTTAAAATTCGCGCCAGTCGCACCAAAGCCGACACGCAATCTTCCTGCTGCCTTTGCAACAACCTTATCTATTGCTAACTTTGCAATCTCTGCTTTAAGCTTGGCAGGCTGTCCTTTATACTGCTCTCTCAAATTCTTGAGTTTTGCGGGGTCAACAGAAACATATTTCCCTGAAACCCAGACAACGGCTATTCTCTTTGCTTCTGTGTTATCGCTCTTTACAATAAAACCATCGCCAACAGTTGCTCTTGCAACGCCAAGATATCTCTGCTGTGCTGTAGGAGCCTGTGTTGTCGGAGCAATTGCCTCTGTTTCAGCTGAAACTTCAGCTAATGTATCATCAGTCGCAACAGGCTGTACCGCCTCTGTCACTGCTGCTGTTGTTTCGACAGTTTCTGTCGCTATAGAATCCTCAACTGTCACTGAATCGTCAGCCAAGGCAAAAGCCATTGCAAATGTAGAAATAACAAGCAATGCAATAATGCCTAATGATGTCTTCATATTAACCTCCTTTTTAGATTGAATTTACTGATTTAGTGAATAAAAAGACATATATAAATGCTATGAAGTTTTATCCTGCTTGCTTCCGGCCAAATCCCAAAACCTTTTTCCCTTCTTCTTTGCTTCTTCAAGTGAAATTGCCAGACCACTCTCTGTCCGTTCCAGCTGCTGGGGCTTTAAAAAATACCACCCTGCATGATTAAATCGAACTGCAATGAACGGCTTTAACCCGAATATCTCGGAAAATATAAGGAACTCCTCAATCTGCTTTGGCTCAAGATACCTCTTCTTTGATTTGCAGCTCTTTACCTCAATTGAATATTTCTTATTAAACTTGCCGACAATCAAGTCACAGGAAGTATCTTTCATCAAGCCAGAGCCAGCAACCCTGACGCACTTGAAACCAGCCTCGCAGAAAAGATGGTACAATTCCCGCTCAGCAGCAGCCCCTTTTTCCTTGTTGCCCATAAGCATATACAAAAGGCTTAATTTTTAAATCTTGCCAAAAACCCAAAATAGATAGCTTTTAAAACCCTTTTTTCCTTGCTTTTTTGGAGGATCTTATAAATGAAAAAGAAAGACATGGAAGAAACTTCAGTTGAAGAGGCCGAAGAAGAATCTTTGGACGAAGAGAATGAAGAGACTACTGAAAGCAGTGAAGCGCCAAGCGAGCCACAGAAAGACACTCTAGACAACGAAGAAAGTGAAGAGACAGAAACGTCAAGCGAGCCACAGAGAGAGATGCACAGCATAAAGTGTTCAGAGTGCGGAAAAGACGCTGAAGTTCCATTTAAGCCAATTGAAGGCAGACCTGTTTACTGCAGGGATTGCTTTATGAAGCACAGGAAGCCCCGAAGAAGTTTTGGTAATAACAGAAGGTATTAGTTGAAGTCCAGCTAAGAATTCCTGTTAAAAACTTTAGAAGGCCAAGAAATTTTTTATTTTTCTTTTTTTAATTTATTTTTTGATTAATCGGAATTTTGCAAGTTAAATTTATAAACAGCTTATTATAGGCTCTTAAATGAAAGCAAAAGAAACACTTGAGACGATTTTAGGATTAGTTTCAGCTGGAGCTGGCTTGGGTGCAGGTGTTTATCTCACAAGAGCAGTGGGCAATACGCCTGAAGACATTATGTTCAAGCTGGGAGTGATTTCATGCTCAACTGGATTGGCTCTAACAGCCGCAAAAGTGATAGATGATTTTCTTATTGTTCCTTACTACAAGGCAAAAGAGCTTAATGAGAAATATGGGATGAAAATTTATACAAGAACAGAGCCTTAATCAGATATCCTTGCCTTGGAGCGTTTTTCTGCTGTTTGCCTTTGCTCTCTGGACAGCCTCTTTTATGACTTGCTCTATCTTCCTGTTCAAGGCTGATGGAACATCACTTGCTATGTTGATTTTCTTTGCAACCTTCTTTATATTGCTCGCAACAATAAGCTTGACCATCGCATTGAATAAAGCTTAATTTATTCGTTCAGATTCATACAAACAAAAAGCCGAATTTATTTATTGCCGACAATTCTGCAGACTGTTGTTCCGCATACAGGGCATTTCCCTTTTTTCATTTTTATGCCCTTTGCATTGACTGCATCCTGCTCTTCGTTCATTGTAACTGACTTTTTGCACTTAACACAATAACCTTCTGTCATTTTATTTTACCTTTTTGTATTCCTTTAACCTAAACTGCTTTTATAAATCTTCTCCTTTCCCTTATAAATTCAATTTATTTCTTCTTTTTCTTTTTTGGCTTGCAGCATCCGCACATTTTTCTTTCCTCCTTTTTTAGAAACATATTCTAGATGTTCTGTTTCATAAATGGAAATAAGATGACGTCCCTTATTGATTCTGAATTTGTAAGAAGCATTACAATCCTGTCTATCCCTATGCCCAAGCCGCCTGTAGGGGGCATACCATGTTCAATTGCGTTAACAAAATCCCCATCATAAGGACTTGCTTCTTCATCTCCCTGTCTTAACATCTTAGCTTGCTCTTCAAGCAGGCTTTTTTGTAGTTGGGGGTCATTCAATTCAGAATATGCATTCCCTATCTCCCATCCATTGATATATGGCTCAAATCTTTCTATTAGGTCTGGATTTTTTCTATGTATCTTGCATAAAGGGGATGTTTCTTTAGGAAAGTCTATCACGAAAGTTGGTTGTATAAGATTTTTTTCACAAGATTCTTTGAATATCTCTGCGATTAGCAGCCCTCTTGAAAGCTTCGAAGCATCTTTTACCTTAAGCTTTTCAGCTTCCTTCCTTATCTCAGAATCACTCATTTTCTCAACATCAATCTTTGCGTATTTCTTTATTGCATCATACATTGTTATCCTCTGCCATGGTGCTTTCAAGCTTATTTTTTTGCCTTGATATTCTATTTCTGTAGTGCCTAAAACTTTTTTTGCAGCATATTCAATAGTTTCTTCGCATAACTTCATCATGTCATTATAGTCTGAATATGCCCTATACATTTCTACCATCAAAAATTCTGGATTATGGGTTCTGTCTATTCCTTCATTCCTAAAATCCTTTGCAAATTCATATACTTTATCAAAACCACCAATGATAAGCCTCTTTAGGTATAATTCATTAGAGATTCTTAAATAAATTTTCATCTTCAGGTCATTTAGCTCTGTAATAAATGGTTTTGCGGCAGCACCACCATAAATCTGCTGTAATATTGGCGTATCAACTTCAATAAACCCTTTGCTATCCAAAAATTCCTTTATCGTCTTTATTATCCTTCCCCTAAGAACAAATGTCTCCTTTATCTTCGGGTTTATAATTAAATCAAGATACCTTTGCCTGTATCTCAACTCCTTGTCCTGCAGTCCATGCCACTTTTCTGGAAGCGGTTTTAATGCCTTGCTAAGCATCTGAAAATTCTTTACAAGAATGCTCAGCTCCCCTCTTTTTGTCTTGAATACAGCACCTTCAACGCCAATAAAATCACCCATATCAAAAAATTTCAGAAAATCCCCTAGCTCTTTGCAACTGCTCTCCTCAAAAACCAATTGAATATTCCCGGTAGAGTCTGCTATAGGGCAAAAATTTATTTTTCCAAACTGCCTTATTGAAAGTATCCTGCCAGCAACCTTGACTTTCTGGCTTGTTTTCTCCTCTGGCTTCAAGGACTTGTTTTTTTCTATTATCTCGTTTATATCATGAGACACCTCATAAGAATAGGGATACGGCTCTATCCCCTTTTTTCTCATGGCCTCAAGCTTCTTCAGCCTCTCATTAAGCATTAATTCTTCCCTTGACATAAATAAGCAAGATTGGGATAATTTAAATTCTTTTCCTTAGACTTAAAAATGCAGAACCTTGAACTCCGAGAATTCTGCCGCATAATTTTCTTCTTTTACATCCGCCTTCACAACCTGCGCGTATTTCGGGCCTTTCCTGCAAAACTCAATCATCTTTTCCAAGTCCTGCGAATTGCCCTCAAAAACCGCCTCTACCCCGTCATCAGTGTTCCTTACAAAACCTTTAATGTTTAATTTATCGGCCATGTCCTTTACGCCTGCCCTGAAAAAAACCCCCTTTACAAGCCCGTGAATCCACACATGAAATCTCTTTTTCATACAAGGTTAGTATCCTGAAACGAATATTTAATTATTTCTATTCCTGATGAGGTTAGATTTATAAATCGGGCATCCTTTTGATGTTAAATAATATGCCATCAAAAAAAGCATCTAAGGGTGGGAGGAATGAGGAATTAAGGAATACCCTAAACTTTTTCTTCATTGTTTTTGGCACAATTGCATTAATCTCCTTTCTTGTCAATTCAAAAATAACAGGAATGGCTGTTTCTGGTTTTGCTATGCCAAAGTATGCATTCTGCGAAAATCCTGTAATTGAAAATAATGCAGAAGATAATTCAAGGAATATCTCATGCACAGAATGGATTGATGCTTCAGGGGCATTAGAAAAACTTGACGGCATCTCAATTATACTGAAAAAGGGCAATGCCCTCGTTTTTTCATTGGATTCAAACAAGTCCGAAAGCATAAGGATAATAGGAAGCACATCAAAAGACAAATCATGTGTTGATATAAGCCCTGATTATGAAGGCAACATGAGATACCTTTTGGTAACAGGCAATTGTGCTATGGGCTCAACATTGATAGATTACATTTTTAATAATGTAAAGGCAAAAGATGAAATCGCAAGCAGATTTAATTATCCCAATGACACAAGGATGCAGACAATGCTCCTGACAACATCTGATGCTGTCAAAATTGACGGGATATTTTACGACAGAATAAAGGAAATGGAAAACGGAAAAGAGAGGACTATAGGAATAAATGAGGATATCCCGGCACTTCTGCAAGAATACGGCTCAGAGTATTCTGATATAGTGATTAATGCATCAAATTCAGAGATATGCAGCAAAGGATGCGTGGTTGATGAGAAAATATGCATCAAGTTTGGTACAATATGGAATGGAAAATATTGCGATGCAGAAAAGGTTCTAAAGGAAAAAAAGGAAAGAGGAAGTGCATGCAAAAACAATTATGAATGCAGAAATAATTTATGCAAGAATGGCAAATGCAAGAAGAAGTTTCTCTGGTTTTATATATAATCAATAACTAAAAGGCACAATTTATCGTCTGTCAAGTTCGTTGTTAAGGATAACAACACTCTGGCTTGCAAAAATGATATTTGGGCCCAGGGAAATTCTCCTGACATTCTTGAACCTTTTCATCTCTTTCTTCGGCATTCCTTCATGGTCCCCTAAAACGAATACTGCGTTTTCAAGTTCATTCTTTTTTAATTCCCTTATGTCATCGCCTTCCCTGTCAAGAATGTAAAGTGTTTTGCCTTCTGCATCCAATTCTTCAAGCAATTTTACGAATGACTTTTTCTCAATAAAACATCCTGGGAAAACCTCTGTTTTCTGCCCCTGTCTTGATTTATACAGCATTCTTTTTATCAGCCCTGCAACATCCTTTTTGCTTAAAGGCATTTCAGGATGATAAACAAATTCAAGGTGCTTTGGGGGGTCAGGAGGGCCGTTGAAAATCATATGCAGCTTTACATCCTGCCTTATGCCATGGGAAATGAAGAAGGCGGCAATCAAGGTATGGCAGACTATGTCCATCCTGCCCGCCTGCATCAAGTCAGTAAAATTGCCTGATGTTCTTGCACTATTTGAGAAATAAACAAATTCCCTCATTTTACATCCCCAAGCTATCAACCTTGAAAAGCAGAGAGGAGCCTTCAATGACCTTATAATCATCTATATACACCTCTTCTTTTATATGCGTTATTTTCTCGCTGTCCTTTCTTTTTTTGAGGAATAGGCTTACCTCCTTAAAGTCATAATCTGGAAATTCATAAAAATCAAACGTTTGTTTCGCAAATATTACTTTTTTTCCCTGCGGTAGTGTGCTTGGGTCAATCATTGCGCATAAAGCCCCTGCAACAAATGTTGATATGAACATCTCTTTCAGATAAGCCACTTTAAACAGGTCAAAATCAATGTTTATGCTTCTGCAAAATTTTTCTATATCCCCCTCGCTAATTGTCTTTTTGTAGATAAAGTCATGCTGTTCTGTTGCTTGAAGCCTGTTATTCGGCAAGTTATCTTTATAGAACATTCTCATCTCTATAAATGGTTTCCCGTCTTCCTTTGTTCCTGTGGCCTTGACTTCAAGAGAATTGTCATTTTTTTGGCAGATATCTGTGCTGAATAATAATAGCTCATCATATCTTGCCAAACCCTTAAATTCTATCTCCATTCTTTCCATCCTGCAATCCTTTGTCTGGGGCTTGGTTCTGTCAAACTGTTTTATCCCGAAAGAAGCAAGGTGCATTCCCTGAACTATATCCCCCGCTCTATGGATGGGATTTTTATCGCCGCACATATCCACAAATTCTATCCCCCTTTCTCTAGTTACTCTCTCTTCCAGGGTTGCAGTTGTCATTTTTAATTGAAAATCGTCTTTGGTTTTGCTATCAAATCTGAATTTTTTAATTGAAAATTGCTTTTTATCCCGTCAAATCTCAGCTGATAAGCATCTATCTTTTTTATTACCCCTGATATATAAGGGTCGTTTTTGTATCTTTCCAGGGAGTATTTTACATGGTCTGCCAGTTCAAGCGTTACCTCTGCCCTTTCACGCAGCAGTGGATGGGAATAATCAAGGATTAGCTTTGCAAAAACCTCATTCAAGCTGCTTTCAAAAAGCCCAAGATTTTTTTCGATTTCATTTCTGTTGTACATTTTAATTGAAAATCGTCTTTGGTTTTGCTATCAAATCTGAATTATCTGCCTCATTGCTTGGCACTTCTGCCTGCGCTATGCCTATGAGTTTCCTGTTGTTCATAAGCGCAATAAAATCATTCTTATTAAACTTTCCATATTCGCTGACAAGCTCCCTGAATATCGGGGAGCCATGAAGGACTTTCGCCAAGGCATCATTGCTTATTTCTGCTGTGGGCATTATTTTTGTGATAATCTCAATGGGAACGAGCATCTTTTCAATTTCCTTTGGATTGCCTTTGCTGTATTCTTTGACAGCATCTGTGAACTGATAAAGAGTTGCAGAATCCTGCTCATCAAAGAGTGATGCGTGAGTCCTTCTTAATTCAGCCATATGCGCCCCTGTTTTCAATTCCTGCCCCAAGTCATGAACCAGTTTTCTCACATAAGTTCCGGCCTCGCACTTAACGCAAAAGAGAAAGTCCTGCCCATCCTGCTCCAGAATGTCAAATCTCTTTATCTCCCTTTCCCTCTCTTCTCTCTTTACTCTTGATTTTACTGGCGGCAATTGTTTTATCTTGCCAAGAAATTTTTTTGCTATGGCATCCTCTATTATTTTCCTGTCAATATCCTCATGAACATGCATTACTCCAACATATTCCTTATCGCGATGAATGAAATAGTCAAGCAATCTTGAGGCCCTTCCCAACAGGACAGGAAGCACGCCTGTGACTTCAGGGTCAAGAGTGCCTGAATGCGCCGCCTTGCTTATCCCAAGAGATTTCCTGACAAAATCAGTTACCTGGAATGATGTCGGGCCTGCAGGCTTGTCAATTACAATTATATAGCGGTTAAAATCAATATTGTTTTCCATAATCTGATTAGAAAAAATAATCTTTAATATTTTGTTATTTGAGGTAAGGGCTTAAATGCCCATCATTGTTTTCTTATGGACTTCCTTCTTTTGCTTTATAATATCCTTCTGCTGTTTCTGGACTTCCTTTTCAAGCAGTATCTCCTCTTTCTTCAATTCCTCTGTCCTCTCTTTTTCCTCTTTCTTTGCTTCTTCTTGTTCTTTCTCCTCGGGCTTCGCCGCCTCCTCTGCCTTTTTTGCCTCTTCTGCCTTCTGTGAATCTATCTTCTCCGCCTCTTCTTTTCTCTGCTGCTCCTTTGTCTTCTCTATCTGCGCATTCTTTGAAAGCTCGGCCAATTCAGCCTCAACAATCCCGTCACTGAACTTTACTGCCTTGACTTTGATCCTTACAGGCGGATTCTTTATGCTTCTTGCCCATACTGCCTCATTCAGCCATTTGCTTAATTTGATTTTCTTCTTGTCCCTGTCATATACCTTCATATGCCTCAGAAGGAATTCCTTTATTGCAGTTATCGCCTTTTCCGCCCTTTTGTAACTTGGAACCTTAGAAATCTCCTTTCTCATATGGATTATATATTCTCTCTCAAGCACTTTTTTTCTTTCTTCTTTTTTTGCCATCTTACCTTATGTAATTCTTGTCCTCTCTTCTTGGGGTTATCCTTAATTTTGTCCTTCTCCAGTTTCTTTTTACTGCTGTCAATCTTGAAGGATGTATCTTCTTGCCCTTGCCAAATACTTTCAGGACCAGCCAAAACGGAGCCCATCTTGTCCTGCCGCCCTGTTTTGAAAGATGCACTTTCCTTGATGTTAATCTTGAATGCGCCATTTTATTTCACAAAAAATATATAGTCCTTATCTTTACGGTTTTTAAATTCTGCTATTTTTCCTGCCATGAATATATCAAGATTATATGGATTTGACGCATTTAATGCCTTGAAATCTATTCCTCCAAAGTAATTCCTGGCTGCCTTATACGAAGGAAAAAACCTTTCGTAAGCTTTCAAGTCAATTCTGTCTGCAACAACCATATGCGGAAATTCAGGGCTCCATTTGTTTATTGCTATTGCCCTGTTTACAGACAAGAGTTCTATCCCGTAAATTCTTCCGCCATTGTCTGATTTTTTGAGCATGCAATCAAGATCATCAGAAAAATTCCCGCTCCATCTGCCATTAGTGAATCTCGGATTTAACTTTTTCAGTGCGATTCCATACCTTTTTGTTCTGCTTAAGAGTCTTTTCATTTTTTGAATGTGAACTTTGTCTTGCCTTCTTTTACCTCTTGGAGTATAATCTTAAAATCCTCGTCCTTTAATTTTTCTTTTATGTGCCCCAACTGCACTGCCTGCGCGACAAAGGCAATTGCCTTGATTGCTGTCTCGGAATGAGCCATCTTGACTGCGCCATACCTTGAAATTGCCTCTTTGCTCATGAATTGCTTTGCAACTGATTCAATCAGCGCTATCTGCTGGTTCATCTGCTGCATGACTGCCTGCTGCTCTTCAAGCTGGGCAATATCATTGTTGCTTATTTCCTGAAGCTTTTTCTTTCTTATTTCTTCAATTCCCATTTTAAAGAGAATTATGTCAAGAACACTTGACAAAACCACATACTTTAGTATGTGGTCGTGTGTTCTTGAGCATCCTAAAAACCCACGACAAAACAGAGGTTTTTATGATTTCAGGGACTTGGCAATACTCTCAAGGAATTCCTTTCCCTTTGTAGTAAGTTTCCTGCCTGCTCTCTTTCCCTTAACCTTTTCAATAAGCCCTGCCAATTCTGCCTGTTGCAGTATCACTCTTATGTTCTTTCCTGAACCCTTCTTGAACCTGCTTGGCTTCATTCCCCTGTTCTGTTTTCCCCCATATTTCACACGCAGGCGATTTACACCAACCACCCCATGAGTATACATCTGCCTTAGTATTGAAGCTGCTCTTGTAAACCACCATTCCCTCTCAACAGGAGGCCTTTGTCTTGCCATTGAGGTCTTGACAAAATATGCCCATTCAGGCACCTTGAATTCGTCCATGCCCTTGAGTTTCGCAGCTAGCTCTTTAATGAGTTTGTCTGCATCAATGTCATAAACAATAGTTTCTGCCATTTTTTTTGTATATCTATGATTAAAGAATGGTTTAAAAAGATTGTTATTTCATGAGCTGTCAAATAGTCTGGACTTTTATAAAGATTATTAAAAGTCCCGCAAATTCTACAATGTCGTTATTTCTTTGAAGAGGGAACCTTCCTCCATTTCTTCAGAAAGATTGTAAATCCAAGAATATTATATGTATAATGCTTCCCTAATGCCTTGCAGAGATTTTCCGCAATCTCCTCAATCTCTTTCCTGTCGCGTGTCGCAGTCTTTAGAAGAGATACTTTGACACTATCATGTTTTTTGAATGCGTTTTTTAGTGCTTCTAAAAGTCCTTCTTTGACTCCATTCTTGCCTACTTGCACTGTTGCCTGCATTTTTATTTTAGTTTTAGGTGCATTAAAAATGTTATGATTGCGACTGAAAAGCAATAGTATGCAAAATAATGAAATTTCCTTTTTTCTATGATTTTTTTCAGGGCTAAAAGCGAGAAAAATCCAATGAAGAATGCAGTAATAAACCCTGCTGCAAGTATTTTGAAAGATATGTCACTAGAGATTAATTCTGGCAATTCAAGAAGTGAAGAGCCCAATATTGCAGGAATGGCAATTAGGAATGAAAACTTAAAGGCGTCATCTTTTTTTATGCCTAAGAGCAATGCAGCTGATATTGTCGAGCCGCTTCTTGATATCCCTGGCAAAAAGGCAAACCCCTGCATAAGCCCTATTGAAGCTGCTGTCCGATTTGTAAGATTCCTGCTCTTTTGATTCTTCTCAGAGAATAACAAAAGAATTCCTGTCACAAAAAAGAATATTGACACTGCTAATAAGCTTGAGAATGCCCTCTCAAACAGATTTTTTAATGGAAATACAACCAATGCAGTCATAATTGTTGCTAGTATTATAAAAACAGCCAGTTTGAAGTCATCTGTTTTTGTTTTCCATCTTAATACCGCACTGATAATTCTTCCTATGTCCTGCCTGAAGAATACCAGTATGACAAGCAATGTTGAGAAGTGAAGCCAGACATCAAATGCAACAGGAACATCAATGTTCATTAACTTTTGGGCTAAAACAAGATGCCCTGAACTGCTCACGGGAAGCCATTCAGCAATGCCCTGAATCAATCCAAGAAAAAATGATTGTGAAAGCAGCATTTTACTTTATAACAAATGATTGTGAAAGCAGCATTTTACTTTATAACAAATGATTGTGAAAGCAGCATTTTACTTTATAGTAAATCCTCCTGCCGGCAATGCCTGCAGGATTTCCTGTTCAGCAGATGAAAGTTTAATTCTGCCAAGCTTTTCTTTTATTATCCTTGCAGCATCCTCTTTTTTTATTCTTCCGGGCAAGATTGTCATTATTTTTTCCTTTGCAGCTGATTCAGGCACAGCCCTCAATATGCCATTCTGGATTGTCAGTATAAGTTTCAATTCTGCCTGTATCTTTTTTATATTGCCAGAAACATTAAATGTTCCTTTCTTGTCTCCCCTGCTTTTAAAAATCTGGGCTGGGGCAAATACATGAATTTCTGTTTTTTTCGCTCCCTTCTTCCATTGCTGGCTGAATGAAGCGCAGAAGATTGCCGCCTCTTTTACATCATCCTCAGTTATATTTTTGCCTTCAGATTTTATTACAAGAAATGGGGATCCTGGCAATGCTGTATGAAGGATTATATCCTCTTTGTCGATATGGTTTTTTACAACCTCCTCGTTCTGCTCTGCTGATTTCCCGCCTATGACGATTTTTCCTGATGAGGTTATAAACCACCTGAATCTTTCATGCCATTCTTTTGCAGCCATAATCAATGAACACAAGAATAAGTTAAAAATTTATGCCCTCCTTCCTTCTATCATTTCATGCAGGCTGGCATGCTTTTTCTTGATTTATGATATGCTATGCAAAGACAGCATAGCCCGTGCCTTTCGCAATCAGCTTCAAGACATGGACAATTTTTCTCGTTTTCTTTCCTGTTCAGGCATTCAGCGCGCATTTTACTCTCCTTTTCTCGATATGACATAACTGAATATTGAATAATTCTTGAGCCACAAGAATGATTTTGTTGTTCTCGTATTTGTTATTGAGTCCTGTGCTATATGGAAAAAGAAACCAAGAAAAACATAAAGGAATATCTTGTCCACATACAGGTAAAGTAAAAACACTATCACAAGCGTGTCAACTGTATGGAACAGATAAAACTTTCCCTTGTATTCATCTGCCATTTTCCACCAGTACGCCAGAATCTCCCTTACAGAATCCCTTTTTTCTGGCAGGTCATAAAACAGATGGTCAACATCAATAAGCAATGCAGCCATAATCATCACAAAAAACTTCACAAAGGAAAAGCTGTCCATTACTGTAAGGAATATTACAACCATTATATAGGTTATAAGGAAATGCCTCACCAAATTCATGCCTATTAAAAACAAAAAAGGTATTTAAAGCTTATCCGAGGTATAGGGTAATGGACTTAAAAGATATAATAGGGTATTGCACAACACAGGCAAATTCAGTTTATACAGGTGTTAATTCTGTGGTTTCAAGATACGCGCTTGGCCTGGGCAACGAGATTAACAGGCCGGAGATAAGAAACCTCCTTAATACAGGGCATCCTGTCGGGGCAGTTATTGCTATTGTCAGCGGGTTTATTGTTTACAATCGCGACAAGATAAAAGGAATATTCAGGGCAGAGCCGGCAAAAAAGGACAATCTTGAAGACAGAACAGAAAATTTATCCTAAAGCTTTTTCACGAGGGGCCCTTTTTCTGTGTCATCAACTGAATATCCCATTGCTTTTATTTTTTCCCTCAGCTCGTCCGCGAGATTCCACTGGTTCAGTTTTCTTGCTGTTTCTCGCTGCTGAACAAAATCATTTACTCCTGCAGGAATTTCTATCTTGTATTCCTTATCCAATTGCAGGCCAAAAACCTTGTCAAAATCAAGAATCAATGCATATTTCTCTGAATTTTTCAAATCCGATTTTAAAAGGTCGTGAAAGAAAGCAAGCGCCTTTGGCATATTCAAGTCATCATTTATTATTTTTATGAACTCCCTCTTGTAATTGCCGATTTTTTCAGTGTCTATCCCTGTGACCTCAAGATTCCTTTTTATTTCCTCAATCTTGTTCTTTAGATTCCTGTATGCATTCTGCGCAGAATTAAGATTCTCCTCTGAAAATATAATCTCGCCCCTATAATGGGCAGTGAGGCAGAAATAGCGGAATGCAAGAGGGTCAAATCCCCCTGATTCAAGATTATTCAGATGGATTACATTGCCTAATGACTTTGACATCTTGCCTTCAGGCATTGTGAGAAAACCCATATGAACCCAATAGTTCACAAATTTTTTTCCTGTTGCCGCCTCGCTTTGTGCAATCTCGTTTGTGTGATGCGGGAATATCAAGTCAATTGCGCCTGAATGAATGTCAAAATTCTCGCCAAGATACTTCATTGACATTGCAGAGCATTCAATATGCCAGCCTGGCCTGCCTTTTCCGATATCAGTCGGCCAGAATGTATTGCCGTCTTTTTCAGTGTAAAACTTCCATAATGCAAAGTCCCTTGCCTCTTCCTTGTCGTAAGTGTCATTGCTTATCCTTGACTTCTGCTCTTTGCCAAGCTTGAGCTGTGCAAGCTTCCCATAATTCTTGAATTTTGAAACAGAAAAATATATTCCGTCCTCTGCCTTGTAGGCATACCCCTTTTCAATAAGCCTCTTTATCAGTTCCACCATCTCTGGAATGTGCTGTGTTGCATGCGCGATTATTTCGGGGCGTATTATGTTAAGCTTCTCCAAGTCAGTAAAGAATATGCCCTCATACTTTGATGTCAAGTCCTGCAGTCTTATTCCATTCTCGTTACTTCGCTTGATTATCTTGTCGTCAACGTCAGTTATATTCATGACATGCTTGACATTGTAGCAGTTATAGATTAAAACCCTCTTCAGGATATCCTGTGAAATGTAAGTCCTGAGATTTCCTATATGGGCGTAATCGTAAACAGTCGGCCCGCATGAATAAAAGCCAACTGCGCCCTTCTTTATCGGCTTCAACAGCTGCTTCTTCCTTGCAAGCGTATTGTAAAGGTACAATGGCTGCTTTCTTTCTGCTTTTGACAGCTGCTTTATCTCTTTCTGCCTTTCAGATATTGTTTTTCTGACTTCCTTGCTTAATCTTTGCCTTCTCTTTTTTGGTGATTTTGCCTGTTTCATATTTTAATGTAAGAATTTTAGATTTTTAATACTATTCTTTTGTGACATTGTCTAATTTGCGGGACTTTTGATAATCTTTATGTCAGAAATGCCCGCATTTCTGAGCATCCTAACAAAGGAAATCTTTAGATTTCCTGTGCCCCGAAAAGCATAGCTTTTCGCGGAATCCTTTTTATGAAGTAAGGATTTTTTGATCTAAACATCACTTATAAAAGTCCAGGCTATTTGACAGATTCTTCTTTTACTCCTCCGGCTCTGCTGTGTCCTCAATGTCGTCTATTTTTATATTGACCTTCCTGTTGTTTTTTCTGACTATTCTTGCTGGTGTGCCAACAACAGTGCAGTTGTCAGGAACATTACTGTTTATTATGAATGTATTTGCCCCTATCTTGACATTATTGCCTATTATTATCGGGCCAAGAAGAATTGAAGCTGTCCCTATCAGCACATTGTCCCCTATTGTAGGATGCCTCTTTCCTTTGTGTTTGCCTGTACCGCCCAATGTCACATTATGATACATCACACAATTTTTTCCTATTTCTGCTGTTTCGCCTATCACAACGCCAATGCCATGGTCAATAAAGAAACCCTCGCCTATTTTTGCACCAGGATGAATTTCGATTCCTGTAAGAAACCTCATTATTTGGGAAATTAATCTGGGGATAAATGGAATATGAATCCTGTAAAGAGGGTGTGAGACATATCGGTGTATGACTATAGCATGCAAACTAGGGTAAAGAAGGAATTCAATGCCCCTTGCCGCAGGGTCATTCCTGCATATTGCCCTTATGTCCTCAAACATTTTTATGTTCACTATAGTTAACTTTAATATTTAAATATTTCTGTTATGTCAGAAATGCAAGATTGAGATTTCTCTCTCTTAAAATGATTTAACAGAAAGACCTGTAAGCGCCCTGCTTTTTTATCTCTACCTGGGTTTCAACCCTGTCAACATTATTGATTTTAAGCTTCAGGGTGAAGCTGAATTCTGGAACATCTTTTGGAGTAGTCAAAATAAGGCTCTTTTCCTTTCCATTAACACCTACTACTTCTCTTCCAGACAATGGGGATTTAAACCACCCCATGATATCCTGTTCTTTCATATTGTACGGAGACCGTTTATACTGGTCCGCAAGATAGACTTCAAATCTGTAGTTATATTCTGTCTCAACTGTTGGCTTGAATGCAAACCATATTGCTGAAGGCTGATTCGGCCCAATGCTCAAAACACCATTTGGACCTTTGAGCATAACAATATCCTCTCCTGTTTCCTGGAATAACTTGTTTATCTGGTCCTTCATTTTTTGAGTAACGTCCAGACTAGTCACTAAAGCACCGCACATTATAGTCCTTACAAGAATCAAGCCCATAATAAGCATTGTAACAGCAATGACAATTATGACAATTGTCCCTATGCTCATCTCAAGAGCAGCCCTTTTGTTATGAGATTTCATTTTCCTCTTTTGTTACCATTAGGATGTTTGAGAGATTTATAAAAGTTTCTATATATTTTTATGTTTTGTGAATAAGTTTTGATGTTTTATTTATGTTTTGTGAATAAGTTTTGATGTTTTATAGATGTGCGGCTTGTATGCTTTGAGCCTTACTATTCTTGCCTTCACTTTTCTCTTTCTTAACTCTGATTTCAGTTGTCTGGCTGATATGTTCTGGTCATAACCCAAACAGATGGTTGAGGGCTTTATATCCTCTATGATTCTGTATTTGTCATTAATAAATCCCAAGCGCGCCTCATGAACAAAGGGAAGTTTTGATACATGGCAAAGGCGGATTATTTCATTATGTATCGGCTTTCTCGCTTTTACCTTGATTACATTCTTATCGCGCGCAACAACAACATAAAGTTCGCCATAACTGCTTGCATCCTTTAGGTAATGAATATGCCCCTTATGCAGCAAATCAAACGTGCCGAAGGCAATCACTTTCTCTTTCATTTTAGAAAAATGGAGCGGGGGGGAATCGAACCCCCGACACCATGGTTTCTTGCTATTGTAGTTTTTCTACCTACCTAGAGTTTCTTTTTTCTAAAAAGAAACTGTAGTCTTCAGCCATGTGCTCTCCCTCTGAGCTACCGCTCCGTTTCTGAAAAAGGGGGACCAACTTTTAAATGTTTCGTGAGAAAATCCTGTTTGCTATTGAAAGAATCATCGCAATAAATGTCACCGCAAACAAGATAAGGAAGAATAACGAGAGGGAAAAGAAAACCCATGTTACAAGGGAAAATTGCCCAAGCACTTCGGTTGTGTACTGGTGCAGCAATGATGATACATAAGAGAGAAACAGCATCATGGCAACAATCACAAGAACCTTCTTGGGGCTCAGGAAAAATTTCCTCATGTCCTCAACATGAAAAAAGAATATAATGAACAGGACAAAGTTAATGACAAAAAAGAACAGGAATGTCAATGCGAAGAAAAGGTAAATCCTTGCAGATTCTCCAGAGAGTTTCAATGCGGCATTATGCAGCCTTGTGAAAAGAAATGAGAATAACAATGATGTCAAAGTTGTCACAGAAAATTCCACAGGGTTTGCCGCAAAAGCTACAAAACTCATATCTTAGACAGGAAAAAAGACATTAAAAAGCTTTCTTTTTTATTTTTTTTAGAAAGCAGGCAAGCAGCCCATAGGCCACTTTTTGTTACGTCGGGAGCTGTATTCCTACTCTCGCGAGAGATAGAAACCTTGTTTCCCGATATGCTGACATTTGACTAAGCCCCTTGCGGGTTGCACAAGCAATGGCGCCCGTTTCATCATATCCCCTGTCTCAAAGCTTCTCGCATGATTCATAGCTCAACAGGAGCTGTGCCGTTTCTGTTGCGTTGCAATGCCTTGCGGCATATCATCTTTCAATGATTTGCTTCTTCCTTGCAAATGCAAGGTGTGAGCGGACCTTCCTCAGAAACCCATTTCTCATCTATCGAGAAATTCGCCTTTTCAGCGAGGGCTCCGAAAGTCAGTTGTGCTGCTTGCCTATTTTATACAGGGAATTTATGATTTAAAAGCTTAACTATCCCTGATATTGTAGAATTTGCGGGACTTTTAATAATTTTTATCTGAATATTACTTATAAAAGTCCCGACTATTTGACAGAGCCACTATCCCCTTTTTTGTGGTAGCCGTTTATCTTTTCTATTCCTTCCTTGTCGCAGTATGCGTCAAGGTCTAGAGAAGAGCCTGCATCAGCAATTTCAACAAGCTTGAACCTTGTGCCAAGAACATCAGATATTTTATCCTGCACTTCTGAAAGCTTTAAAGTTCCCTTGAAGTATTTAACCTCTTCTTCCCAAAATGTAGCCAATAGTTTTATTGCATTGATGGGATTTCTCAGCTTTCTCGCGCTATACGCAAAATCAACAAAATCAAGATTTTTTATTGCATCAATATTTGCAATAACCATATTTGCAATCCTGAATCCCCTCATGCCTTTTATCATGAACTCGTCCTGCTCGTTTGTTACATCGTCCCTAATCCAAAAATACCTGCGGTTCTTGAATGAATCCTCATATTTATACAAGTGCTTCCTGCTCACTACAGGATAGAAAACATCATATTTTGCGAAATCTTTTGAACAGATGCTGATGAAATTATCTATGCCCTCACTTGTTGACAATGGGGCATCTGCAGTTAGGAATAATGTATGCTCCTTTTTCCCGAAGCTCTTGTAACCATGCAACACATTTTCGCTTAAGCTTCCAACCTGCTGTATTATATCGCATCTCTCAGAATATATTTTTAGGTTTATATCAAGCCCTTTTTCAAGCTTTTCCTTCTCCCCAACAACCTTTATCCCCTCAATATTTTTTGATGCTGCGAGAGCATGCAATGGGTATTCTATCACAGGCCTCATTTTTCTGATGCCCTCTATCTCCCCGCCAACCTTGATAAGCGGCTTATATGTTCCAAAAAGGTAAACTTCCCTATAGAAAGGCAATTCAATAACTCTGCCCAGCAAATCTTCAAGGGTTACCTTGCTCTTTCCGCCCGCAAGAACAACAGCATTAACCATTTATTTTTTAATTTTATTTAACAATCTTTCAAGATTAAATATGCCTTCCTCTTTCCTTATCCTTATTGGAACTGGATTTCCATACTCATTGATTGTTTTGTAAAATTTAATCAATGCATTATCAAGCGCCTTGTTTGTTCCTATTTTATATATCTGCAACCTTTCTTTCATGCCGTCATTAAAATGAAACCCCAGATTATAAAAATCAAGCGCTGTTTCCCTGCCAAGTTTTGCTTCTTTGTATGATTTCATTTTTTTCTTATGTGATAGATTACAAGAGGCGCCATTGGGGCAATCTTCCCATACGTCTCATTCAGGAATCTGATTAAATCATCCTTTCTCCTGAAGCCGTCATTCAGGGCGTCTTCCTCTGTCAGTTCCCTGAATCGCTTGACGACAATCTTTTCAATGCTTACTGTCCCTACATATTTTCTGTGGTCCTTATCATTCTCCCTTGTCTCAAGCAGATTAGCTTCGCTCATGCATGGAACCCTTATTGCCCCTTTTGAATACCTTATGGAGGTTTTTTTCCTGCCTGAATTTAATAGCCCTATAAACCTGTCATGCATGCAGATGCCATTGCCAATCTCAATAGGGTACTTTGCAAAATCATTCTTGATTGCAGAAAGCAATGTATTCCAATCCCGTGAAGTATTGTATTCTTTCATTTTAATCAAAATACTCGACAGAACATCCTGAATTTAGTATCGCCCTTTCAAGTTTGCCGGAGTAGCCGATTTTGTTCTTAAGAAAAACTGTTGGTTCTATGTTTTGCCTGTTGTATCTTATTGTTTTTATTTTTCCTATGAGAGCATAACTTCTGTCAAATATGAGAGCTTCCCTTCCATCGGCACTTTTCAAGATATTATAACCTAATTTCTTAATGCCTCTTTTTGCCTTTGATCTAGCAATAAATCTCGCAAATGGAGTGTACATGTGGGTGCAAAGCTCTTCGCCTCGCTTGTCTTTTATAAGTACCTTCAATCTTGCAATTATCTTTCTCATATCAAAACTCCCAGAAACAGCTGAGATGCCTGAACACCCCTCTTGATAATTCTGTTATCTCCTGTTTTTAAACTTTGCCTCAAAATCAAAAAAACCCTTTAGTTTACCACACATTAAAGTGTGTGGTTTGTTCGTTGGGTTTTTAGGATGCTCAGAAATGCTCATCCACATTCTAAAGAATGTGGTTTTCGTAAGCATTTCTGACATAAAAAATATAGAACTCTAACTCACCACTTTATGTTTGTGTCCTTAACTTCCCTTGAATGAACATCCAATCTTCCTGCCTGAAGGCAGTCAAAACAAACCTGCATGCCCTGTTTTGTGAGAATCTTGCCTGTATCCTTGCACTTCGGGCATACATACTCTTTATTGCCCTCGTTTTCCATAATTACGCTTATTATCAACTATTTATAAATCCTTTTATTGCCGTTGATTAAAAGGGTATTTAAAAGACGGATTGCTTGCTTAATTACAAAAAATGCCGGAAAAACCTGCAAGCACAAAGGAAAAGATGATTGCTGCGGCAGTTCTTGCGGCAATCTATTTTGCATTTTACAATATTTTTTCTTATCTTGTAATGCACAAGCCAGACTGGCCCGCCTCACTCTTTGGGGCAGCTATATTCTGGATAATGTATTTCCTTCTGCTGGTCTTAAAAGGGAAGGATACTGGCAAAAAATCAGAAGAGTTAAAGCCAGTTAAGAAGAGAAAAAGATAGACTAATCCAATCTTGTGAATAATTTGCCCTTGTTGAAATCTATTGATTCCAATTCAGTGTAAAATTGCTCTGACTGCTCTTTTGGCCTGTATAAAACTGTAAGCTCCTTGTCTGCTGTTGCCTTTAAAATAAGAGCCTGCATAATACTTTTGCCATTAGCCTCATTGCTGTCTGTTCTCAACCATACAGTTCCTTCATACCTATTCGCAATAGTGACTAATCTTTCAGCAGGTCTCATATGCAACCCACCTGGATCATTGATTTTATATTCATATGAAGCATACTTTGTGTATTGCTTTCTCTTGGTTGCAACAAGATTGCCTAACAGCTTTCCAATCTCTTCCAATGCCTTTGCCCCTCTTGCCCTTGGAAATGCGTAAAAGACAAGCCTTTCACCTTCTTTGGGGCTGTGTTCTTCCCACATCTTCTGTGTAGGAGGAAACACCCAATTCTTGTAATGAACAACTGCCTTATTTATCCTATAATCCTCTAAAATCCTTGTTATATCCTTGTTGTCTATATTCTCATTTTTAATCTCGATTGTCCTGTTCTCAAACGGCTGCAGGCATATCTTTACCAAGTCTGTAAGGGAGTTGGTTGCCTTCATGTCCTCATGTTCTGCAAGATGCTCTATGCTTACAACAAGCTTCTCGTCTAATTTGTGCAAGTCATGAATGTCCTTGTTCTGGTAGAATTTCTGGTTTACCTGAGGAGCAACATTCAATGCATGGTCCTCTGTCTCAATGCCGTGCCCTTTTATAGCATCCTCTATAAGAATCTCCTGCCCCTTGTGGATTATCTTGTGCTTATTCTTCAAATGCAGTATTTCCATTAATGTCTTCATTTTAATCATAAATCTGTCTAGATTAAGTGTAAAAACCCTATTTTGATGGTTTTTAAAGCTTGCGAAAGAGGGTTCTGTCAAATAGTCAGGACTTTTATGAAAAGTATTGAGATAAAAATTATTAAAAGTCCCGCAAATTAGGCAATGTCACGAAATAGAAATCCTAATTTTACAATCCAAACGTGTCCTGGAACTCCTTCATCTTCCTGCACTTCTCAAGGAGTTCGTTGCCCTTGTCTTTTATTATGAGATATATGTTATTATGCTCCTTGGTTTCCTCTATGACATGCTTTGATATAAGCTCCTCGAGGTAAGAGCGCATAAGCTTGTGCGAGAGGTTAACCTTGTACATCAAATGAGTCTGCTTTATCCTTCCCTTTTTGTAGGATATAACCTGCAGTATATCGTTAATTATGTCAATTCGCGTGCGTCTCTTTTTGGCCATTTTATCCCTTTTTGACAATCAAGTAGTAGCTGTAAAGCAAGAGCAGGTAACCAGCTGACTGCAGGATTTCAGAGGCAACATACATGCTCGAATCAAGAAAGAGGAATATAAAAACTATTTGGCTCAGGAGCAGAAGCGCAAAACTGCACAGTATAAGGGCGGTTTTCCTGTTCCTGTTCTTTCTGTAAGTTATGCCATAGTAATACACTATATGAGAAAGCATTATCACCATCGCCATGCTGAATGCAGGATATACATATGCGCTGAGTATTGTTGCCGCAAACAGCAGGAAGAGCGTCAAAGGAATCTTGTTCTTTTCTCTTGATTTGCTGACAAGCCAGTAAACGCCAAAAAATCCGACAAGCATAAGGAATCTATGGGCAAGAAGCCCAAAAATAAATAGTATGTTTGACTGCTTCATTACCCTGTACATTACGCTAAAACAGCCCAGAGTTGTGACTGCAACAGACGGGTAATAAATAATTACATTTGTAAGAATTTTTGCAACAAATGCCAGAGAGATAAGAAGCAGTGAAATGCTGAACCACTTGTAATTTGATTTCCTGCTGAACCTGTAAAGCTGGTAGCTGTAAAAAGATATGAATAATGTCGTCAATACTGCGAATATGTCAAAAAAATTGTCTATTCCATAGAACCAGTAAGGGCTTAGAATAATTTCAACAGTCTCCGGACTGAATGGTGATACCATTACTCACTCTCGCAGAGATTCTTTTAAAAAGCTTATGAAATTAAGTTTCAGAACTCTCTTCTATATTATATTTTCACAAGCCCTTTATATACCCCTTTCTTAAGCATTTCAGGAAAAAATGGTGACAAAAAAGTTTGCTAGTACTGATACGAAACTTTTTGGAGCTAATGAAATCCTTGATACAGGGAATAGGGTGTATCAAGGCCTCATACTTAAGGATAGCCTTAACTGGCTAAATCTTAAGAAAGAAAACAGAATGCACTGGAAGAAGGAAGGGCTGCTACAATCGTTCTAAATACCTCATACCTCTTTTGAGACCCTTCTCTTCCCACTCTTTTCTATTGTCTGATTATAAAGGAAATATTTTTAAATTAAATCATCAAATAGGACTTATGGACAAGGAGATAGGGAGAATAAAAAAGAACGAGGATACAGAAATTGTTGTCAGGGTTGATGACTATGGTGGAAAGAGGGGAGTGACAATAAGGGAGTTCATAACATCAGAAAGATACACAGGCTTTACAAAGCAGGGAACAAGGATTTCTGCTGACAAGTGGTTTGAATTCCGCGAGATTATCAACAAGCTTGATGTCAATGAGCAGGGCGAGGAAAAGGCAGATTCTTAAAAAAATCTATCCTTTTACCATTTATGCTTTGGATTTCTAGGTATTATCATCCATGCAATCAGATAAGCCAGAACACCGAAGCCAAATGAGACAAGTGTAAGAATAACCCACACTAGCCTTATAACTACAGGGTCAATCCCATAGTATTCCCCAATGCCGCTGCATACGCCTGCAATAATCTTGTTCTTTGCCGACCTATACAATCTCTTCATTTCCTATTTTATACGCCCCCTTGAAAATTATCCTTAAAATAAGTGTCACATACCCAAAAGCGAGGAAAAATGCGAATATTCCCTCGAGATTGGGATAAAGAATATTTGCGAATACCTTGAAGAAGTTGTTCTCGGAATATGGATTAAAAAGATTCAATGCCATTGCGATAATCGCAATAATCCCGATGATAGCCATGCTGTTTGCTATCGGCTCAATAATCCAATAAATTCTTTTGAAATTTGCCTTAAGGTAATCAGCATAGCCAAAAAATAATGCAAGCCCGAACAGGAGATAGAGATTTGCGGACAAAAGCCCCGCAAGCGTCTTGATGAAAAGGTTGTCAAGATTAGCATTGATTGCATTCAAAAGGATTATCATAAGAAAAATGCATAATATCCCGAAAGAAGCAGATATGAGTGGCCATAAAAAGCCGCGAATCCTGCGGGGATGTTCCCCGGGTTCTGCCCTTTTCTTTTTGATTGATTTTTTCTTCATAATGCCGATTTCCTGCCTTATGTCTCCTGTTCTTTTTCTCAGGAATCCGGCAAAACTTCTTTGGGCATCTTTAATCTCCCTTCTGACAGAATGCCTTTTCACCCTCTTTTTCGCCATCCAATAGATTAGTCCTTTACATTATTTAAAGGTTACGAGCAGAACAAAAGCATAATTTTGGCTGAATTCCTAATAATAGATTACGGGCTCTTCGTTGTAGGGAAGTTCAATCTTGTTGATTTCCTCAATATTATCAAGATTATTCATCTTTATCATCTTGTTTGAAATGGTGTATAAAATATTGTCCATATACAATGACCTTCTTATGGTATTCTGCCATTCAGGATAGTAATACTCATCGCTCTTGTTCGCACTCTCATTCTGATGAGTCACATTTCCCTTTAACTGCAATCCATTCACTAAATCAACATTAAAGACATAGGCGCCATTGAATTCGTATTTCCATTCATCATATATTGTAACAGGAATAACAAGAAGGTTTTTTGACTTGCTGAAGAGGAATGCCTTGTGGTCATTCAATGCCTCAGAATATGTCCCCCTGCCTCCTATAATATATTTTGAAATCTCTGTTGGATTTGAAAAATTGGTTATATCAAATAATGAGAGCTTCATGCCGGTTATCCTGCCCTCTTCACTTGCATCCCTTCCCAATCCTATAATGTGATTCTCATCATATGGATGAAGGTAATCTGAAACACCTGGGATTTTGAGGTAACCAAGAACCTTTGGCTCTTCTGGGTTATTCAAACCTATAACAAACAATGGGTCAACCTGCTTGAATGTCACCATGTATGCCCTGTCCTGAATAAACCTTGCAGAGTAGATTCTCTCGCCCTCTGCCAAATCCTCTAACCTGCCTTTTATTTCAAGATTCATATTGAGAACATAAAGATTATTCTTTGACGGCTCTCCTGTCCTCCACGACTCGCTTGTTGTTGCAATCCTGAAATAATCATTATATTCATCCATTGAGAACTGGTTCAGCACAGAGCCCTGAACCTCTCCCTGCGCTTCGTGGCTTATCTCATTCTTGCTTACTGAAATCCGGTGTATCACTGTCTTGTCTGTTTCCTTTGCGATTTCCTGCTGCAATTTTTCATTCCTGTCCTGAACATCATTTTGCAGTTTAAGTCTTGCATCAACATCAAGAGTCTCTGAATAATCTTGGATTATCTTGCCTATCTCATCTGTTTTAGCATAATAGGTTGAATTTGAATTCCTGATTTCTTTTGCCTTGTCTGCCAAATCTGCCGGCAGAACTTTAATGTAAACATCATCAATCATCTTCTCGTAATAATACCTTGTGCTTAACCTCTTCATGTATGTCAAGTAGATATTGTCTTTTGAGACATAGATATTCTGCGTATAACCAATCATGAACGTCCTGCTCGATATCTCATTGCTGTCAATGTCCAATGCATTTATCGTTGAGAATATATAGGATTCATCTGGCACATCAAAGTAATAGATTTCAGATGCTGATGTCTCTCTTGCATTGCCTGCCTCTGTTATTCTTGGCAGTATTATATTGTCATAACTGTAAACAGGCTGATTGACTATGAAGTAAACATAACTGCCAATCATCCTTGACTGGAGATAATTTCCGTTTACTGAGATATTACTGTAAAGCACAGGGTTGCTCCTGTCAGATATGTCATAAATCATGACAAATGATTCTGGATTGTAGTATCTTGGGGGCATTATCCCTATTTTGGCAACTGCAATGTCTCCCATTACAGGGTAATATCTTTCCTGCTCCTGCCCGAAGACAATAAGCTTGTCCTTATTCACAAATATCTCCTGTATATTCCCTGAAATGTTAATCTGCGAGACTATCTTTGCATTTCCTGCAGGATATGCATCAACAATAACAATACTGCTGCCTGAAACAGTGTAGATGTATTTGTCATCATTCTTTACAATGTCTGCCTCATCAACGCCCTCAACCTGTATATTTGTCGTTGAGAATTCCCCTGCATTCTGCGACTCGCTTGCAGTTGAGCCTGAAGCAACAGGGGCAGTAAGGCCTGCATCCCCGCCTTTTGCCAGAGACGTCGTTTCTATTCCCCTTAAGCCGTAATTATAGTATCCTGCCTCTGAATTCTGTTTTATGAAATCCTTTAGCTCTGAATACGATGAGAATTTTTTCAGGTTGCCCTGTCCTGCAATCTGATTATTGATGTCCTGCGGATTATAATTATACAAAACTGTGAATATCGCAGCAAGGAATACCATCCCAATAATAACCGCGGGCAGTATGCTCTTTAAGTTTTCATAACCCCTGTAATATTTCGGGGCTATTACTATCGGCTTTTTTACAAGCGCATAGATATTAATCTTATTGCCTTTTTCACTCCAGAAAAAGTCCCTTACGTCAATTATCTTATTCTTAAGCAGTTTCTGCACATTGTAATGGACAGTTGACAATGGAAGGTTCAGATTTTTTGAGATGTCGCTCTCAGAAGCATTAGTGTCTGCAAGATAATCAAGAATCTTTCTTGCAGTCTTGTTGCCGAGTATGTCTGCAATCTCTTTTGATTTGCTTTCATTCATTGATGCGATGATAAACCGGTCATCCATAATTCCTTTAATTTATTGTTATTTATAAAACCTTTTTAAGCTTCAATCCTATTTGAAGCTTTAAGGCACATAATTTATAAAGCAATTAAATCAATGTCATTTATCAGGGAAAGGTATCGGAAGAACCGCAGGTTTCAATAAATCATCATTTATGAGGGAAAGCATAGGAAACCGTAGGTTTCTTATGATGAGGTGACGAGCCTCGAGACTCTAATTCTCGGATTTTTAAAATCAAAAATGACTGAATCAAAACTGCTTGTTAAAACAACACTTGGAACAACGATACTTGATTTGGAAAGCCGAGTAAATGTCCACCTTAACAAGAATGTATATCTGGAAAAACAGGCAATAGACTTGAATGCAGGAGATTCTGTCATATACCAGAAAGAATACATACAAACAACTCTTGATGAAGTTGACCCGCTGCTTGAATTAGCCCCCAGATATATGCATGCAAAAAGGCAGATTACGGAAAAAAATAACAGCAATAATTATGTGCCTCTGCTAAGAACAAATTTGTGGCGGGGCTTCCTCGCATATAAGAAAGAGTATAATGACTCTCTTGAAAGCATAATAAAAAAGGAGGCGCAGGATTTTGGCGACTTGGAATATGATGAGGCACTTGGGTGCATAAATAATCTGTTATGTAGCGATGGAATTGAAATGAGCCAGACTAGCATAAGAAATTGGCTGAAAGGAGACACATATGCCCCAAGAGAATGGAAGATTTTCAATTCTCTGTCAAAAATAAACCCTATATTTAACGAATTCAATGAAAATGACAGGGGCTTTGACGGAAGATATTACAATTACAAATTCTTTGTTATCGCAAGACAGACAGTAATGAGAACTCTTGCAAGATTAAAGGGCATTGAATTTAAAGGCCAGACTCAGGAATTGCCTATAGAAAAAGAGGACAGATGGAAAATAAGACTAGATGATGAGATAGGAATTGTGGTGAGAAGCCTTATGGAAGACAAGGGCAAGGATTACGCGCTTGCAAGGATTGTATCGGTAGAAAAACTTCATCCAAAGCATCCTTCAATAAGGGCGATTAAAAAGAATCCTGAAGACAAGCTCAGCAGGGGCATTGAAACAAACAAAGCAGGGTTAGAAATCAGAAAAAAGGGCCTGATTGAATTTCTTGATGATTTTTTTGCAGTAAACAGCTTATTCAGCCACCTGACTGATTCTTATATTGATTCCCATTACAAGAAAGAATTTGAGCCATTTATTGTCAAAGACGGAAAAGGAAACATAAAGGGATACAGCGAAGGCCTCAAGCATCTATTTTTGGCCAGGTATAATGAGCCGGAAAGCTATAAATCGGGTATGGCTTTTCAAAGGATGCAGAACCTGCTTGAGCTCAACAGCGAAAAGATAATTTATTCTGATAAATTGGCGGAGCTGCTTGTTGCGGATGTGTTTTCGGGAAGGATTGACGGGCATTTTAAGATTCAGCGGGATTCATTCAAGAAGCTGCTTGAGGCAGAATACAAATTAAGAGCCGCAAGGCCAAGGATTTTTTCCGAGCAGGAAATTGCACTTGACAACTTCGAAAATTGCTGCAGGCAATTCAAAGACTGCCTTGCGAAAAAATACCCAGAAGACAGCAATGAATATTCCATGTCACAGAACAGGATAAATGAGGCCCGCGAGGCATTTGCGAAGATAAACAAAAGAATCGAAAGCAGGTTCCCTGTAAAATGCCATATGGAATATAACGGGGAAATCCTTCTTACCTACCTGAAATATGACAGCAAGGAAAAAAGGCCTCTTGATGCTGAAAACCTGATTCAAGAATATGATTTGGAACCTTTCAGGGGCATTATAACAAAAAATGAATCAAAACCGCAAAATAATTTAACCTGAAATTGTTATCTATAATATGGACATTTACAAGGAAATACACCAGCAGAACATAAGCAACCTTGTGATGGAATTCTGCAAGCCTGAAGAAAAGATAAGAGAGGCGTATTCAAAGGCAATGTCTGAAGTTGATACAAACACAAGTGAATTCTACCCATTTGCAGTTTACAGGCGCGCAAGAAATGAATTAAAGAAATAGATTAATTTTTTGTAAACTCAATCAGCTTTATCCTGCTGTTCAAAGGCGGATGGGTGTAATTTCTCATCAGGCTTTTTAAGAAACTTGATCTCTTGAACTTGTCAATCTTTTTCAATGCAGAGGTAATGGACTTTTTGCCGCAGTGTATCCATGCATAGTAATCAGCATAATATTCCCTTGTCCAGTTCAGCAGCAGTCCAAGGAGCAGGAAAAGAAAAACAAATGGGACGATGCCCCACATAATAGTATATTGCTGCCTGTCAAAAAATAAAATCATAAGATAAACAAGTAATAATACAAGAATCATTATAAACGAGTAAACAGCACTCATAGTCCTGCCAAGAACATTAAAGTGCCCTCTTTCATGCAGGAGATACGCCTCAAGCTCGTCCTTTGAGTATCCTGCTTTAAGCTTGTCCTTTGGCATGGTAATTAAAGAATTTCTGGTTATTTAAAATTATTGTTTTGTTCTCTGCTTTTTGGATATTTATTCAATGATTCTCAAGCCAAGCCGCGAGAATGCAGGATAGTGTAAGCAAGAATAAGCAAAGCAAGAATTGCGAATGCAATACTCAATATCTTTGCAAACCTCTGCGCGTGATCAGATGCGATAGATGCGATAGCAGCATAGAAAAAGCTCGTGCTCAAAGCGCCCCAGACCGAGGCAGTTGGATATTGATTAAAATAAAATGAGTACATAAACAGGAGTATTGAAACAATGCCACCAATAGTATAAAGAATGCATGCCCTGCTGGATACTTTTTTCGCTTTCATTTTTTATTAAGGCTTCCTATTTCCTTCGTTTTTTGGCTTTTGCCTTCTTTATTGCCTTTTTTGGAGACTTTGCTATCGCACCAATCATCGCTGCAACCAGTCCAATCAGCACGAAACTCAGCCACATTGCCTCGTTTTCTCTGATTATTGCGGGCTGCTTGAATGCTGACACTGAAAAGACATAAAGGATTGCCGCAAGGATAAATACGGCAAAGCCGGTCCAGAAAATTCCCTTTTTCATTTTTAACCTCTTTTGCTTTATTTGTAAGGCGTTCTGCATTTAAAAGATTTATGGAAAGTGCATATGCCCTGAATTCCAATCAAAAAAGATAAATTTAAAAATATCAAATATATCAGAAAAAAGAGAAAAAATGGTGAAGAGATGCATTTACTGCAAAACTGAAATTGATTCGAACTCTGTTGTTGATATGTGCAAGCCATGCATGCATAGGGTATGGGGCCCAAGAATGACTGAAGCGATTGTCTCAGGCATGCAGAAGGAGAAGGAAAAGGGCAACATGGAATTAGGAAGAGTAGGATGCGATTCCACTTCTGAAGCTAGCATAAAGGAAATGCAAAAGAAGGTTATGGAAAACACAGGGCTTGGATAGCAATCAGTTAGATTTTTATATAGTATTCTAGTTAATTAAAACATGGCAAAAGAGGCGAAGGCAGGTTATCTTGACAAAAAGGTTAAGAAACTGAACATCTGGGATATGCAGCTTATCAAGCTTGCTGTTGCTTCGGCAGTTCTTTTGGTATTGAAAATGTTTCCTGTGACAATGTCATGGGTTTACAAGACAAATGTATGGTGGTTCTTTGCGGCAATGGTAATATTCGGGGCAAGGCCATTCTACAAGTGCTGGGTTTGCAATTGATTTTGATTGGACTCAGGCAGACAGTTTTTTAAATATCAAATCACATTGCAGATTATGAAATTAAAGAGGGTATTGATTGTTATAGGACTTTTTATTCTCACATTCATCCTTCTTTCATTTGCAGCAGCCATGTTTTTCTTAGGGCGGGGAATTGCCGCGTCTGTCCTCACAATACTTTTCCTTGCTTCCAATATAATGATATTCATAAAGGGGAAAAAGATTGCTGCTGTTTTTGGCACTTTACTGATGCTTTACGGATTATTCTCAGTGGGAATGTCTGCACTCGTTTTTATTGGAACTCCTGCTGAGATTGGAAGCAATGAGAAGCAGGCAATAATCGCAAACAAAAGTGATGTTATTGATAATCTGTTTCAGGGATACATTGAGAACAACTATACTATATTCTCCAGAGACCTGAATGACAACATGAAGGGCAGGTTTGATATTGCAGCGTTTGCAGAATGGCACGCCGATTTCGGCAAATTGACTTCAAAGGAATGCCTTAATGCGAAAAGACAGAAGGGCGGCGGTTTTTATGTCATATGCGAAGGAGAGTTTGAAAACAAGAGGGTCAGATTCAACATGGGCATAAATGAAAATGACAACATGATATGGCACATTGACACAGAAGTTATGCCCTTGAATCTTACTCTGGCTGTAAGCTCAAAGAAAACAACAACATTGCTTGCAGCCATGCAAAAGAACGAAACAATAAACCTTGTCACTCGTGAGGGCAATGTCTTCCTTATACTGAATGCCACAATAAAGAACAATGAAAACGCAAGCAGGATAATACACTCTTACAGGTTTTATGCGGGCAGATATTACGTCAGCCCGATATCAGAGGACTATGAGACAGGGTGCAGCCTACAGAAGGCAACTGAAATAAAGGCGGATGAGACCAAAGAAGGATGCATAGTGTTTGATGTGAAGGAAGAAAGCATTGATGGCAGTTTTGCAGTTGAGTGATTTAAGCTATTTTTATTTGTTGAAAACAAACATTAAATCTTTCGTTTTCCTTGTTCCTTGGAGCAAAGTTTTTATATGGCATATACTATGAATAAATAATGGAAAAGAGGGGCAAGGGGATAGGGATACTATTTGCGGTAAGTGTATTTGTTTTCCTGGTTATGCCTTTTGCAAATGCATCTATTAAGGACTCGATGGCTGAGATTGAGACATATATCAATCAGTATAATTCTGGAAGCGTTGATGCCGCCAAATTAATAATCTACATGGAGTATTCTCTTGAAAAGATGTATGCCGAGCTTGACAAAGGCAATATAAAGGCATTTACCGAGGCAGAAATCAAAAGCGCGTTCAACGAGAAAAAGTCATCCGGCATTGAAAAAAGAAAGATGATGGAGCAGGGATGGGAAATGGGCTGGCAGCAGTATGAAAAGATTTTTGCCGCAAAGGATTTTAACATTGTTTTCATTGCAAAGCCCTTTTACATGCATTCAAGGGAATATTATGAAACAAGGGAAGCAGAGGCAGAGGCGTATTTCACGATTGGCTATGATATACAGCCAAGCGAGTCTGCTGCAAGTGATGAAGAACTTGCAGATGAGATTAAGGGATTCATGATAAAATTAAAGGCGGCTGCTGCAAGTTCCGCAAATGAACAAACAGGGCTTGATGCCATGAAAAAGGAGTTCAGTGCTATAAAGCTCAAGGTGCAGAATGCAGAAGATTGCGAGAAATTAATGCAGAATGCTTTTGGAGCCAATGGCGAGGACAGGGGGGATGCTAAGTTCTTCACAATGCCCATAAAGCAGGAGAACAAAACAGAATGCTATCCTGACAAGGAATGCAAGCCATCATGCAAGCAGGAGCAGATATGCTACAACAAGTGTGAGGACAAGGAGGTTTGCAGTGATTCATGCAGCCCAGTATGCGCGCAACAACAGGTATGCAATGATATATGCACAGGAGAGAACAGCACAAACTGCACAACACAATGCTATAATAACGAGACATGCACTAACAACTGTGTAAAATCATGCCATAGGGAACCTCAATGCGCAGATGTATGCGATTCCAAGGAAATATGCAAAGATGAATGCAATGATATTCAGAGATGCAATGACATGATAAGCGGTGAATTAAGAATAGAGGGTATATGCAAGAAGGATTACTATAATGACATCTACATAAATGCTTACGGCCCGACACTCCAGCGTTTCAGCTCGCTCAGCGAATACAAGCAAGAAACAGACTGCGAGTCAAAAATAGAGGACTTGGTTAAGATAAGAAAGGCGGTCCAGAATTCCATCAATGACGAGTTTGCAACATGGTATTTCCAGGAGTTTATAGGCAATGACACAGAAAAGATGGTTCATGGCACTTCTGGAATAAGAAAGGTTCTTGAAATCCTGATAATAAACGACCAGGAAGTTTCCAATAATGTATTATGCGCAAAGCTAGATAAATGGCCTGAGGGATTTGAGGGGATTGATGTCAATTATTCAGATGATAATGCTCATCTTGAGATATGGGAGAAAAAGATTCCTGTGCACGGAACTGAATTAAAATATTGGACAACACTCTATAAATATTCCTATATGCCGAGCAAGGATCTCCTCAAGAGGCTGATAAATTACAAGATGTCAGAACAAGGCACTTTTGGGCCGAGCGCAAAGGATGTCGCAAGAATAAGGGCTGACGAGGGCAAGATGGAACTTGTTAACAGGTTAGCAGAGAAGTATGGCGGCTCATTTGATGTCAAGCTTTACCTGTATGATGGGGATGAGACAGTAATAAAGAAATATCTTCAGGTAAACAAGGAAGATGTTATAAAAATATCTGACAGCATTGATGGAAAAGAGGATATCTCGATAAACGTTGATTACAAGTCGCTTTACTGGCTAATCCACTATTTCAATTACAATCTTGGGGGGAATGAGATTAAGGGGCCGTATTGGGTCGGTGTCAAGATAAACGAAGGCGGGCCAGGACAGTTTTTCAGCGTTGTCGGCGCATTGTCAAAGTTCTGGCGCGAGGGCGTCAAGATACAGCCCAGATATGCGATATTGAAAATGTTTTTTAATGTAAAGGACATCTCAAGCTTGATACAGGAGTCCCAGTCGTCTGGGTCATCTGAACCTCAAAAAGAAATGCAAACAATAAAAGCAACAGGCAATGTTGTTTTGGAGAAGGGCTAAAATGAAAAAGATTGATACATTGCAGATACAGACTATCATTGCGGTATTGATTTTTGCATTATTTTTTCTCGGCGTGTTTCTTTCACTGCCATTTCTGCCTTATCTGCTGATACCTCTCATTGCAATTAACATTGTTTTTCTCTTCATCAACAGGACAGGCGGCTTCTTCCTGAATATACTGCTGATAGGACTCAGTTTTTTGCTGTTCATCATATTCATCGAGTACATTGCATGCATAATCGGCTCGCTCTTCAGTTTTCTTCATGCATTGAGGATTGTGTTGAAATACAGGAAAAGCAAAAAACAACCTAAAGAAACAAAAAAAGATGAAAAAAGTTCCTAAAAAGAAATCTGGGGGAAACAAGGCATTGCCGTTCTTGTTCTGGATACCGAGGATTTTGTCAATCCTGTTCATACTTTTTATTTCTATGTTTGCCCTCGATATCTTTGAGGGAGAATATGGTTTTTGGGGGATAATTATTGGCTTGTTCATGCATCTTATCCCAAGTTTTACGCTAATAATCCTGCTGGCGATTGCGTGGAGATGGGAAAAAATAGGAGGATGGGCATTTATTATTCTGGCAGTGCTATTCACATTTTATTTCAGAACCTATCAGTCAATCTCAGATTTCATGCTGATTTCTTTTCCAGTGTTTCTTATAGGAATCCTTTTTATTCTTGAATGGATTATGAAAAAGAAGAGATAGATTTTTATAGATTTCTGGTTTTTAGGTTGGCAAAAAATGAAACGATTAATTGAAAAAATAAAGGAAAAGAAAAATCTGTCCAGAAATGAGGCCTATGCTGCGATAACAAATATTCTTGAAGATGCCCCTGATAATGAGATTTATGATTTCCTGATTGCGATGAATGGAAAGGAGGCAACAGTTGACGAACTGGTGGGTTTTGCAAATGGGATGAAATCAAAAGCCATATCAATCAAGCCAAATGTTAAAATGCTGGTTGACACATGCGGCACTGGCGGGGATTACAAGGGGACAATCAACATAAGCACTGGCGCGGCAATAATAACTGCTTCTGCGGGCATCTCTGTCGCAAAACATGGGAATTACTCAGTATCCTCAAAAAGCGGAAGTGCTGAAATTCTGGAAGCTCTTGGCTTAAACATCAATCTGGAACCTGAATATTGCAAAAAGATGATAGAGGAAACTGATTTTGGTTTCCTTCTTGCCCCTAGATTCCATCCAGCCATGAAAAGGGCAGCGCCTATAAGAAAAAAAATCGGCAAGAGGACTATCTTTAATTTACTAGGCCCTCTTTGCAACCCTGCAAATCCGCAGGCGCAATTAATTGGTGTTTATGATGAAAAATTATGCGAGAAATTTTGTTATGCCCTTAAAGAACTGGGTTTGGAAAGGGCATTAGTGGCTTATGGCTCTGGCTTGGATGAGATATCAAATACAGATGAAACAATTGTTTATGAATTAAATAATGGGAAAATAAAAAATTATAAAATCAAGCCAGAAGATTTTGGATTCAAGAGATATCAATTAAAAGATATTTCAGGCATTTCCCCAGAAGAGAATGCAAAGGAGTTAAGAGATATTTTAAATGGGAAGAAGGGAGCAAAAAGGGATATTATTGTATTGAATGCCGGGGCAGGCATATATCTTGGTGGTGCTGCCTCATTGGAAGAGGGAATCGAAAAAGCGGGGAATCTGCTGGATTCCGGGAATTCCTCGATGAAATTATCGGAAATAATTGAGTATTCTAATGACTTTTAGTTTTAGATTAGGCAATAACTCTTTTAGGGATAGATTTTTATATGGGATTCTAAATTATTTTATTTATTATTAAAATGAGTGATGGAATTAATCCAGAAGATGGAACAATGATTGGGGAATTTATTCTTCACAATTATTTATGCATGATTTGCGACAAGGAGCTTGGAAACAGGCCTGAAAACGAGAGGGCATTGTGCGGCAAATGCTCCGAGACTTTTGGATTTATCTTGGCAAGATGGAACAAGAAGGTTTGACAGCATTTGATTATGCAATTCTTGGCAGGCATTAGTTTTTTAAATGAACAATCTTTCCTAAAATCAAGAGGTGATAGTGCCTCAGAACTTTTTCTGAGAAAGTTAAAATGAAAAAATTTGTATTTTTGTATCCGATACCAGAATTTATTGAAAGCTCCATAAAAACTGAATCATGGCATTTTCCAGACAACGGGAAATCTTTTCGCGAGCATTACAAAAAGGCATTGAATAGTTCCATTAGCCTTAGATACAGGCAAAAGGGATTTGAGATAGTTTACGCCAACTTTTTTTCTCATAGTATTTCAGATGTTGTAAACGTGTTGCCTGCTGACAGGATTATTGATGTGGGGATAGATTTTGCGACTCACACAACAAAAAGAAGTGATGGAACATACCTCTATCCCGATGAAAATTATATTCTTGATAAAATAGGAAAGGCAAAAAAGATTATAGTTGCAGGATTTCACATGTGGGACTGTGTGGAAAGACTTGCGAGAAGGGCTTATGAAAAGGGCATTGAAACTCTCGTTGATGAGGACCTGACAGAATTTCTTCCTTCCAGAATCCAGGACCCGTTCTTCAGACTGGACATTTATCCTTCATTCAACCCGAAGAAAATGTGCAATGGTTTTTTTGATGAGTTTATGAGCGCAAGGAAAGAAAGACCTTGGTTATTGCAGAAGTATTAAGACTCAGCCCCTGTTTATTATCTCCCAGAACTTTTTTGTCAATGCCTTTATTGAAAATCCTATGAAGAGAGCGATGCCAAAGAGGGCTGTATCTGATGTTGATACATTCAGGTAAGCAAGCGAAACAAGCGCTTCATACACCCCGAAAACAGCAAATGAAAGAACAACAGAGAACACCCACGCGCTGATGTCCTTTACCGCCTTTTTGTAATCAAGGAACATTGCCAATAAGCATCCTAAAAATGCTCCCGAGAAAATAAGAATATCTTGCGGTATCATAATCATCTGAAGAAGAAGGAAGTTAAAAAGGTTTTGATTTTAGGTATTGTCATAAATGCGGGACTTTAATAAAAACTTAAAGAAGACAAAAATCTAGAAAGTCCCAGGAATTAGACAGAGCCTGTTTTTGCTGGAAGAAAGTGTTAAATACTTTATCTAAAGAAAATTTTGAAAATATCCTTTATCCATTCAAGAAATTTCTGCCATAGCCCCTCACTAACGCATTTGCTGGCTATACAAATATTACTCTTGCACTCAAAATTATTTTCACAATTCATATCTCCTTCTTTCTGGGGTAAGAACTTGCTAGACAAATCACAATACATCTCAAGTTTTCTTGTATTGAAAGGGATACAAGTATTGTTTTCCAAACAGCCTTGGCAAATTATAGAATTATTTGTTATATTCTCTTTCTCTTCTACCTCTTTTATTTTTATACAAGTTTCATTTGCTTGGCAGGTATAACCTTCATCACAACCACAGAGATTACATCTATCAGTTAAGGTTCCATTTTCACAATATTTGGGCTTCATTATGGAACAGCTATTATAAGAAGTTCCATCAGAACAGGTAGTTGGTTGTGGGATACAAGCACCATTATAGCAACTATATTGGCAGAAAGCTGTGTCTGTTAATGTACAATTTGTAAGTTGAAATGCTTTATTGTAAGAGTCAATGCATTTCCATTGAGCCGTACAAGTTATAGTCTCATTTGTTTTATTTTGTTGTAGGCATTCACCATTAAAACAGCCATAATCACAAACATAAGAAATTGATTTGGACTCGTTATTTTCACAGTAATACTCTATAAGACTACTCCCTTGGCAAAAGTCACTATACTCTCCTGTATTATTTTGAATTGTTCCTTTAATACTGTAATTTATTCCAGCATCAGAATCTATACATGTTTTTGGTTTTGCCACACCGCCACCCCCTCCAACAGGAGCTGGTGTTGGATAGTATCCTAGCGGGGGCAGAATTTGTGATTCTGGATAACTTATTTTTACTTGATTATTATCATGAGTATCGTATTCGACAAATGTCCCATAGAAAGTTATTCCCCTACTTGTGTAATCATCTTGCTTTGCTAGAGAAAAAGTAGAATCAGTTGATACTGGCTTGCCTATAGCTATCTCAACTACTCCTGCTCCCTCTGTTGTTAAGGGTATGCAGACAGCTTCGCCATACTCATAACCTTGTTTCGGCTCCTCAAGAAACAATATTGCTGGTCCATGTTCCTTGTCAAAATTACAATCAGCAACGCCATCATTATTTGTGTCAATTGCATATATAATACTTCTACTCCCTGATGTGTGAAATAAATAGTTTATATTTCCTACTTTCAGTTGTGGTTGTGGCACAGTCATCAAAAAAGATTTTCTGGATATGTCTCCTGGAAGGATAACAGAATCCCCAGAATAAATGCTTGTCTCGGTAAGCATGGCAAACCATTCACCGTTCTTTAATTTTATTATTGGGAATACTGTTCTTGCATTTCCAAAATTGCCTATGCTTGAACCATCCCCCCACACAACACTTACATAAGAATTATCTTGAGAAGAGCCATTTATTGCAGTAAAGTGATATAGCTGTCCGTCAATAGTTGTGCTTTTCGTTCTATCATTACCAACTGTCAGACCACCCTCAAAGATGTTTTTGCCTGTTATTACATCTTCTAATTGAATCTTAGATGTTACTTCTGTATTACCTACTACTATTTCTGTCAATGTAACTATTCTGCCATAGTCACCTGAATTGATTATCATATGCTCAATTACCTTTATATTCTCGCCTTCAACAGCATGTATTGTCCTATTTGCCGAGTCTGCAAGTAAAGCCCTTACACCCCCATCATCATTTCTATCATCATGAGCAAAATAGATGGTTTTTTCTCCCCCATAACACCCGCTTAATTCATCACCAAAACACTCTTCTGTTCCTGCTAAATCAGAGGTAAAAGTTACCATTGCATTCTTGCTATTATCAGTCTTTACAATAATTGTATCGTTAGCAGCAGAAACAAGAGAAATTAGATTGATTAAGACAAGAATAGAGAAGATTAAGTTCAAATGTTTTTGCATATAGTCTATATTGCTTTCCCAATATAAAAACTTTTTGTGAGATATATAAAGAAATGAAGAAATCTCTTTTGTACTCCTTTGATAATTTATCTCCACCAGTAAACCAAAAACTTATTTAGATTATCTGCATTATCCCCAGAAATAACTCCTCCAGTCACAGGGGCAGTTGTTGTGCTGCTTTCACCGCCGCCACCACCGCTCGTTGCTGGGGCTGGTTCCTCCTGAACTGGAACAGGCTCTGCAGGAGGTTGTGGTTCAATGGGCTGCGGTTCAAGAGGAGGCTGAACAGGTTGCGGTTCTATAAGTGGTTGTTGAGGTTGCTGCGGCTGGGGACAAACCCAGTTTCCATTTTCACAAAATGGAGCGCCATTAGGCGCGCAACTTGGAGCTTGCCCTTCACAAAACTGCTGTCCTGGCTGCTGACCAGGTTGTTGAGGATTATCAATTATATTCTGAACAGGTTGCTGATTGGGCTGAGGATTTTCAATTATATTTTGAGGAGGTTGGTAATTTCCGGGCTGTTGCTGTTGAGCATCTCCTGGCTGTCTCTGTCCCCCGCAATCTTCTGGGCATGCGTAAGGATTCATCTTCTCATAATCATCACAAATATTATCCGGGCATTTTGTTCCTTGGTTAGATTGCTGGACATTTTGCTGCTGACTGGGAACTTGCCCGCTGCTTTGCCCCCCTTGAATATATACTCCCTGCCCGCCCCCTCCAGTTGCTGCACTGCCCTGAGAATTACTAACGCAAATCACCCAGGGGCATCCGCCTTTTGTTTCAACCCTGCCTTCCTGTCCCCGGTCCTTGCAATCCTGTTTTAACTTTTCAGTCTGGTCAGTGCCCTGGCATCCTCCAGCCTGAGTCCCGCTATTCTTATCAACGCAGATTATTACCCTTTTCCCATTCTCATTTTCAAGAATAGTATCCATTCCCTTGTTCATGCATTCCTGCCTTGCTTTGTCCTCTTCTGTCATTCCAGCCTGATTAGCTTGAGTTCCGGGCTGATTTTTATCAACACAAATCACTACTCTGTTTCCATTCTCATGCTCTAATATTGTCCCCATTCCCTTGTCCCTGCATGCTTTTCTCTGTGCCTCTTCTTCAGGCGTGATAGTCTCTCCAGTGCTCTGGTCTATCATTTCCCTCGCCCTGAAATCGTCTTTTATCTGCACCTGCGCATTATTGTAAAATTCCTCGTAGCATTTCATTTTTTCAGTGCTGTCTTGTATTGCATTGCAGTCCCTCTTAAATTGCGGGGCAAAATTAGTTGCGCTTGTGCCATTTTGGTTCAGATTATTTTTGGAAAGCATCTCATTGCATTTTCTCTGGTCATCCCTTGACTCTCCGGTCAAGCCAGCATCAAGGCATTCCTGTGAGGCATATTTCTGGAACATTACTTTGGAGCATTTTCTCGGCGCATCATTGTCTTCTGAAGTTATCCCTGCATCAATGCATTCCTTAGGGGAATCTTTCTCGAACATTATCTGCTTGCATTTGATTTCATCCTCTTTTGTTCTTCCTGTAAGCCCTGCATCAATGCATTCTTTAGGAGAGTCTAGCTTGAATATAACGCTATTGCAGCCCTCCGGGGTTTTTGCCCCTGCTTTCACACATTCCTCAGGCATATACATATCAAACTGCGATTTCATGTATTTTTTTTCAACTTCCCTGAATACAGAGAGAAGATAATCAGGAAGCAAATCACTCGGGTCGCTATTTCCCAGTTCCTTGCATGCATTTTCGTCATCATTCTTGCATTTCAGCACAATGGCACTTTTTTCAAGGCAGAAATCCTCGAACTTCTGCACACCCATCCCCTTGCAGTCGCATTTCTCCGGGTTTTCAAAGCACGCTGAAAGCTTGTCAAAGAATATTTTCGCTTCTGCCTGCTGCTCTTTTGTAATCGCCTTGTCATTTTCCTTCATCCATTTCGGAGAATCTGTTTTTGGCCTGCATGCATCGGCATACTGCAGCGGGTCTAATTTTGCAAGTGCATCGCACAATTCATTTATCTTTGCAACAAGCTCCGAAGCACTCATGATTTTCTTTTCTTTTTCTAAGTTTTCATCAAACTTCTGCTGAACACCCACATCCTCAGTTTTTTCCTTTAAATCCTCCATAGCATTCTGGACTATTTCAGACCTCGCTGCAACTTCATCCTTCAAGTCAGGGCTTATTTCCTTTGCTACAATATCTCCATACTGCAAAGCCCTGTCCAGAACCCTTTTTGCCTCTTCAGGCTTTTCCTTCTCGACCATGACTTGGGCTTCTGCTATCTTCTGCTCCCTATAATCAAGGGCCCTTTCAGGATTATCCCCAACAACAATCTGCTGGTATACATCCTTGATAAAATAAAGCGGGTTATCCGGAGTCATGCCCGGCTCCACATTGAATTCGGCAGATGTCTTGGCATCAGAAGAAGATTGAGCCCCGTCACTCGCTGCACTTAGATTATCCTCAGCAAGCGCAAATCCAATAATCAGCAAAGAAAAGAGAATAACTAATGCTAAAAAGAATAACCTCTTTTCCCCTCTTTTCATAAATTAGCTAATGATATTATGCTTAAAAATATTTCTAATAAAGTAAAAGATAAATTTTTATTAAGTATTCTGCCTTTTTCTATATGGAGAAAAAATGACTCAATTAGAAAATGCCCTGAATAATGAGATAACAAATGAGATGAGATATGTGGCTGAACAGGAAAAGATAGATGCTAATTGCCTGAAGGAGAATATAGCAAAGGGATTGATTGTCATTCTGGCAAATGTCAATCACGGGAACTCAAAGCCTGTTGGAATAGGCTATGGATTAAGAACAAAAGTCAATGCAAATATTGGAACATCTCCCATTAAATCTGATTTGGAGACTGAATTAAAAAAATTGAATGCAGCAATCAAAGCCGGGGCAGATACTGTAATGGACCTGAGCCTTGGGGGCAATCTAAATAAAATAAGAAAAGGAATTTTAAGGAATTCTGTTGTCCCTGTAGGAACTGTCCCGATTTATCAGGCAGTCGTTGAAATTGGCAATCCGGAAGAACTCACTTTAGATAAATATTTGGAAGTCTTTAAGAAACATGCCAAAGATGGCGTTGATTTTGCAACTGTTCATGCAGGAGTAACTAAAGAAGCCCTGCCCCTGCTTGAAAAAAGAGTAATGCCTACAGTTAGCAGGGGAGGAACTTTCATGGCAAATTGGATGAAGAGGCACAATAAGCAATCATTCCTGTATGATGGATTTGATGATGTTTTGGACATAGCGAGGGAATATGATGTCACAATAAGCCTGGGAGATGGTTTGAGGCCTGGTTGCATAGAGGATGCAACTGATGATGCGCAAATTTATGAGCTGAGAGTTTTGGGTGAACTTGCTGAAAAATGCAAAGAAAAGGGAGTCCAAGTTATGATTGAAGGACCAGGGCATATCCCGCTAGACCAGATAGAAAAAAATGTCAAACTTGAAAAAGAGATTTGCAAAAATGCCCCTTTTTATGTATTGGGCCCTTTGCCGACAGATATTGCTGCAGGTTATGACCATATAGCCTGCGCAATCGGCGGGGCTCTCGCTGGGATGCATGGGGCAGATTTTCTTTGTTATGTTACACCGAAAGAGCACCTTAGCCTGCCTAACACTAAGGATGTGAGAGAAGGAGTTATTGCAGCGAAAATTGCAGCGCATATTGCAGACATCGCGAAGGGAAGGGCATTATCTATATACGAGGATAAAAAAATGTCAGAAGCCCGCTCAAAGTTGGACTGGAATGAAATGGCAAAATATTCTATTGATTCGGATAAGTTCAAGAGATTAGTAAAGAGCGAATGCAAGAATAATCCTGAAATTTCAAAAGGATGCTCAATGTGCGGGAAATATTGCACTGAGAAAAGAAAGTAAACAATACAGGAAGAATTAAAAATTTCTAATTTTTAACCAAATATTTTATTTAGCAGTATCAATTTTGTTCTTATATTTTATCTCAGCTGTCTTGCCGTAGCCTTTAATCCTTTCTCCGATACTTCTTGCAAGCTCAAGATATCTCCTATCTCTGAGCTCTATATACACATCTGTCCTCATTATCGACTCATATACGTACATCACCTCTGCCTTCATAAGCTTGGAATTCTTCAAAAAGTGCGGCAGAGGAAGCCTGCTGAATCTTTGCCTGTATATGGAAACCGAGCCTTCTTTACTGGGTTCAGCTCCCTCAATAGAATCCTTAAAGGGGCTGTCCTTAAGCTCTTCACTTACTATTTCAGCAAGGCTCTTTTGAGGCTCTTGCTTTTCCATTTTTGCTGATATCATTTTATTTGCCTCAGAAACCGCTGAGGTGCGACTCACCTCTTGCTGTTAATAAGAGCGAGAAGTTTATAAAGATTTAGCTGGGGAAAGGATTAAAAATCTGCATAATGTCAGTATAATATGAAAAATATGAAAAAGAGGGTAAAGAATAGCAACAAGACTGCTATTTTTATTGTTGCTGCAATAATCCTTATTCTGGTAATCTCTGTTTCTGTGTTTTATATTATGAAACACAAGGAAGAAAGCCAAAAAGGGGGATTAAACTTTAATTTCAAGGATTTTTCCCAAGGAGTTGAGGGCTTATCAAAAATTTCAGGGGCGGCAACTTCAAATGTCTTTGAAAATGTAAAAATAAATCCGTTCAGGTCCAGTGAATAAAATGAAAAAACTGTTTATTTTTTTATTTCTTGCATCAATCTTCTCAATCTTCCTTGCTTCTTTTGCTCTTGCATTGAATGTAAATTATCCTGTTGCAGAGCTTGGAAATTGCGGCAGCCAGCAGGAATGCGAAGCTTATTGTGATAACATTCAAAATATAGATGCCTGCCTGAATTATGCAGAGCAAAACAACCTTATGACTGCAGATGAAATTGCAGAAGCAAAAAAATTTGCACCTCTGATACTGGGGGGATTAACTCCTGGGAAATGCAAGACAGAGACAGAATGCAATGATTACTGCAACAAAGAAGAGAATCTTCAAGAATGTGTTGATTTTGCAGTAAAAGTTGGCAAGATTCCTGAAGAGGAAGCAGAAACAATAAGGAAAACAGGAGGAAAGGGGCCTGGAAACTGCAAAGGAAAAGAGGAATGCGATAATTACTGCAAGCAGGAATCAAACATGCAGGAATGCCTTGATTTTGCAGTCAAATATGGATTAATGACACAGGAAGAGGCAGAAATGGTAAAGAAAACCGGATTTGGGCCAGGGCCGGGAGGATGCAAGGGAAAGCAGGGATGTGATGATTATTGCAACAGGAAGGAAAATCAGATTGAATGCCTTAAATTTGGAAAAGAGAAAGGATTAATCGACGCAGAAGAGGCTGACATGGCTATTGAAGCTGGAGGCATTGACAGGGAAACTGTCGATGCGTTCTGCAACAAAAATGCCCAGAATTGGGAAAGATGCACTTCTTTATGGGTCAAGAAAGGAGACATGACGCAAGAAGATCGGGACAAATCAGTCACATACCGAACAACAAGGCTCGGAAACTGCGAGATAGGAGACAAGGAATGCATGAGTAATTATTGCAATGATAACGATCATATTGAGGAATGCTGGAGATTTGAGCTTGCAGTGGGGATAAAGACACAGGAGCAGTATGATGCAGCGATGAAGGAAAGGCAGGAAAAACAGGCAGAGGAAATTGCAGGAAAGGAAGCAGCATTAAGACAGCAGGCAGAGGCTGAGGCAGCAGAGAATGCCGAGCTAGCAGAAGAAGCAAAACAATTGCAGGAACTAGCAGAGCAAGAAAGACAACAAGCACTACAGGATAGTCAAGTTATACCTGGCGGAGATGGTACCGGAGGCACAGGAGAAGGGACTACAGAAAATCCACCGCAAGAAAACCAAGGAGAAACTCCTTCTGCATAATCTTTAAAAATTGCAGGCTGGTTATTAATATGCCAAAAAGAGGCAGAAATGAACAACGCTATTTTTATTGTTGTGGTGATAACAGCAGTTGCATTAGCAGGTTATGCTATATTTAATTTTGCTCTGAAAAATCAGGGGGAAGTTGATTTAAATTACGAAGGGATTCCATTATCAGACATTCCGAGTGAATGCCTTAAATTCAAAAACAATGTCTGCGACTTGTTTGACTGCATGGTTGATAAATGCTGGTGTGATGAGGCAAATATTCCAAGCCCGATTCTTTTGGAAGGCAAAAATATCATAAGCAATGAGGAAGAGGCGATGCAGGCTGCAAGGCAATATGTGCAGGATAAAAACCTTGGATACAGCGAGGTAAAAATGGCTGTCAGGCTGAACAATGTTTTCTTCAATGTTTTTGCATATAATTCTGCAAATGAGGAAATGACTTTCACTGTCGCATCAGACGGCACAATACTCAAGACGATTTGCGGCGTTTAGAAAGAAAGGGTTTTGCCTTTGAATTTAAAAAATCAAAAAAAACTCTGATTGCTACCCCACACTAAAGTGTGTGGTTTGTGAGTTTTTGGGATGCTCAGAAATAAGCATATTTCTGACATCAAAAGAATTTCAGTTCAACTGGATTTGTTGTTGCTTTAATCCCGCCATTGTTTATGACTTCTGCATGATATTTGTAAATCCCGGGATTATGATGAACTATTTCCTTGTAAAAGTTTTTTCTCTTGCTGCCAAAGAAGTCTTTGCCGCTTTCAGAGTGAATAAGCTTGTTGTTCTCATAAAGAAGGATTTCTTTTATTCCTGCATCATCTCTTTGATTTGCTTCATCATCCGCCCAGACTCCTATTGTTGCCTTGTATCCATCTTTTTTATCTAATCTTGCACTGAAGTCTATTACCTTTGGAGGCAAATCTCTTCCCTCAAAATTTACTGTCAATTCCCCGCTTCTTGCTTTTTCTCCGTTCTTGTTTATTGCCTCAACCTGATACCTGAATATTCCAGGAGAATCTTTTGTAATCATCTCAAATATTGTTTTTTGGCCAAGTATGTTTTCCTTTCTTGTTTCATATATCTGCTTTCCGTTCTCATAAAGAATTAACTTTTCTATTCCTGATTTTGCATCGAGATTCTTTTTGTCATTAGCCTCCGCGAAAATCCTTACGCTCTTGCCTGCTTTTTCCTTGGGGCTTGCATAAAACCAGTTTATATCAGGCTCAAACGCCTTGCCCAAGAATGAAACCTCTTTCTCTTTTGTTTTTGTGACATTGCCGCCTTTGTCTATTATCTCGGCATGATACTTGAATTTGCCGGCAGGCCTTTCAATGGTATTGTACATTCTGTCCCCTTTCTCTTCTGCTATCTTCTGCCCGTTTTCATAAAGAACAATTTTCTCTATCCCCTTATTATCTCCGATATCATAGCCCTCTACCATCACTTTTGCCGCCTTCCCGGCCTTTTCTGTGGCATAAAACCATCTTTCAATAGGCGCAAAATCTATCGGCTCGCCTTTGAAACTTACTTTAAGATCCTTGGTATTTATCTTGTCTCCAGATTTAAAGAAAATCTCTGCATTGTAAACATGATTTCCTGCTTCATTCTTAGTTACCTCCTTGGTAAGGTAAGTTTCGCCCTCAGCTATCTTCTGCCCGTTTTCATAAAGAACAATCTTTGTTATAGGGTCTTTCTTATCAAAAAGGTAGTCAAATACACTAATCTCTGTTGATTTGCCTGCTTTTGCAGGGGCTGCCCTGAATGCGTATATATTATCTCTTATTGTTGCCTCATTTGGCTCTGCATTTACTATTGCTTCTATATCAGGCTTGACTTTTTCAGTTACCTTTGCTGCTTCCACATTATTTGCGCTGATGCCCAGTAAAACAGCCAAGAATCCAGTTAATCCTTTTATTGCTTTCTTCATATTTATCCAAATGGAAAACTATTTATAAATTTAACTATTACCAAGTGTCAACATATTTTGATTTGTTATAAGAAAGGGTTAAAAAGCAAGAGGAGTTATTTCTGATATGGCAAAAAAAGAGAATAAAAAAGAAAGTCCCGGTGCATTGTTCATTCCAGCAGGGGTTCTTCTTGGCTTTGGGTTCGGCTTTGCCTTCAATAATATCCCGGCAGGAATGTTCATTGGCTTAGGTGCGGGATTTGTCGCATTCGCAATAGCTGAATTTTTCAAAAAGAGATAAGCATTATGAAGAGGGTTTTCCTTTCAAAAAAGGCGGCATGGATTTTAATTGCAATTCTCGTTTATATAGATGCTATTCTTGATATTATAAGAGGAAGAGAAGGCAATCCCCTATGGATTCCGTTTGTTGAGAAATTTGGCATTTATGTTGTTCTATTCTTGGCGCCATTTGTTGTCCTGCTGTTTTATTTTGCCCTTAAGGTTTTTGCAAGGCTTGTTGCAAAGGTTGACAAAACTCCATTTGCAGAAGAAATACTCTTGACTGCATTGGTGGTAGTTTATGCACTTTTTGACTTGTGGATTATCTCTGTGGATTTTCTTGATTTCAGGATGATAAAAAATTTCAGGTATACAATTCCCTTCTTGATTGCCGGGGGATTGATTTATGCCCTCTGGGCGCAGAGCAAAGTGAAGAAAAAAAGAAAGGGTTAAAAATCAGATTGAATTTAATCTAACATGAAAAAAATGAGGTGGAAGGTATTGATAACAAGTTTTATCATAGTAATATTTGTTGCCTCTGTAGGCGGCTTGTTTACTGATACTGGCACCTGGTATGAATCAAGAAAACCTGCTATCACGCCGCCAAATTTTGTGTTTCCTATAGCATGGACAACCCTTTTCTTTTTGATAGCATTGTCTTTATACTTTTCATGGATAAATTCCAAAAAGAAAGAGAAGAAAAAAGTTGCATCAGTTTTTGGTATTAATCTCTTTCTTAATATGCTATGGAGCTTTTTGTTCTTTGGATTAAAACAGCCCCTCTTTGCTTTTATTGATTTAATCCTTCTTTGGGTTTCTATTCTTGCAATGATTATAGCAACATGGAAAATTGACAGGAAAGCTGCATGGCTGCTTGTTCCCTATTTGTTGTGGGTGAGCTTTGCGGGACTTTTGAATTATCTGATGATTTGAGAAAATCTTATTCTATTAAACAGAAACACCAACCAATTTGCCGACTATAAATCCTATTAGCGCGGCGCCCATCCCGATTGCGGCAAGCTGCAGTCCTTTCCTTAACCAATGACCAACTGTCGCTTTTGCTTCAACTGCCCCAAGAAGAAATAAACCTGCTGCAGATACAATCAAGCTGCCAGTTATTGCCGCCTTTATTGGCAAAAAGAAAAAAGTGAAAAGAGGTATCAAGGAGCCTATGATAGCCGCCAATCCCACAACGATTGCGCTCTTGACTGGGCTTATAACCTCTTTTTCAAGTTTGAGCTCTTCATGCATCATTACATTAAGCCAAGTTTTTTTATTGGAAATTATATGCTTGACTATATTGTTAAGCAGTTTTCCCCTGAACCCCTTTTGATAGTAAAGGTCATATACTTCTTTTTTTTCTATATCAGGAATAGTTTTCATCTCGTATTTCTCTTTTTCCTCCTGGCTCGAATAATAGTCTTCTGATGCCTTGGCAGAGGTGTAAGCAACGGCAGCCATTGAAAAAGATTCTGCAAATGCTGCTGCCAATCCTGCAATGATAACAAGTTTTATCTGGCTGGTGGCAATGGCTATACCAAGAATCACGCCCAAAACATTCACTAATCCGTCCTGCCCCCCAAGAATAAATTCCCTGAATAATGCGCTAGTTGCAGAATGCTTTTCACCTATGTATCTTATTTTTTTCAGGCTCTTCCTCATTTTCTATTTTTAAACAATGCAAAAGATATTTATTAATGTTGCTTATTAATTCCCAAGAAGGCATTGAAGTTGGCAGATATAGGATTCCAAGAGTTATTTCCAGAAATTAAAGCCTTGAGGCGGGAACTGATTTTCAACATCTAATGTAATTATATAAATGGGGCTTGATGCGCGGATGATGATTCTTGCGGTTGATAATGGAGGGATGATAATTTTGCTGTCATTTATTTCTGCGCCTTCCAGGGCAAGGCTGCTTAAATCAAGCTCTTCCTTGTTCCCGAATATTCTTAAAATGTTCATCGGCTGACCATTAGGATTTGTTTCTTTTAATGTGTAAGTGAAATTATTGCCTGAGATTTCAAGCAAAACCTCCTGATTTGTCCTGCCATCATAAATCGAGTAATTCCCAGGCTTTGGTTCGATATTTTTCATGAATAATAAGGCAGAAAAGATAAGGACTATTACAAGGATGGTTGAAAAATTCGCCAGTGCAGGATGATTCCTGAAAAAAGAGGTCTTAACTCTTGATTTTATGCTATGTAAAAGCAGGTAAGATGTTGAAACCAGCAAAAATATCAAAGATGGCCCAAATAAAACAAATCCAATCAGGCTTTGATTTAAAGGGGGGGAATAAAGCAGTATCCCTTTTAGCCCCCTGAAAAGATCTCTGCCGAATACTGCAACAATAGCAACAGCAAATATGAAAACAAAAATCTCAAATCTCAAATGGCTTCTTCTTGATGCAATAAGATAGATTGAGACAACAACTGCCAGAACAATTATTGGGAGAGTAATCAGATTTAGCAACAGGGGAATAGCGCTCAGGAAAAGCAATACTGCAATAAAATAGCGGATGATTGTGTCTGAAATGGCTCTTGGCTCTGTTTTTTTATTATCCTTGCCTGCCCTTTCCTCTTTGTGAACCCTGCCTGCAAATTCTATGATTGCCTTTATTAATCCTATGATAAAAGTGATGATACTGGCAAGAAAAACAATGGCACCAGCCCGCTGGGCCCATATGTTATTTATAAAAACCTTGTTGCCCAGTGTAAAAAAGTCCAGCACGACTATGAAAACAGCCAAGAGCATCAGATGATAGCCTCTTTTTAATCTCATTCCTGTTAAAAACAAGGGGGATATTTAAAAGTTGGGGACAGCGAAAAACAAAGTTTTTTAAGGAGTATGTCTGCATTTAATATATGCGGCTAAAATATATTTTTTTATCCATAATTTTCGCTGTTTTCATATTTTTATTGATATTTGTCATTAATGGCATTATCCCCCATGCCCCCCCTTCAGGATTAGAGTTAAGCATTTATGAAAATATTTCTCCTGATGTAAATGTATTTGTCCTTGACAATAATAAAAAAGAGGCATCATCTATTGACATGGAAGAGTGGTTTTTCTTCCAGCAAAGGGGGCTTCCTAAAGGGACAGTTTATGGCTTCAGGGTAATTGACGAGAAAGGATATGTAAGCATGCCGGTGTATGAAACATTCATTGCAAAGACGCCCGATTGGGTAGAAAGAAATAGGTATTATCATGACCTCAGGCCGAGCAATTATACCATTGAGCTTCTAGTGATAGAAAACGGCATCGGGATTATAACTGCAAGAACAAATTTATCCATATTCAACTCATATTTGCAACGCGCAGAGCTTGAAAAAAAGATTAGGGACAATTGCAGCCACTTAATGGCTGAACCCCTCGTTGACAGGGATGGCTGGTCCCGTGAGAGTAAAATAGCCAGATGCGTGACAAAGATTGCAGTTGAACAGGGAAACATTGATGTTTGTAATCTATTGTTCAAGCTGTTCAATGCTACTAATACTGATGATTGCATCAGGGATTATGCTATCGCTACAGGAGATGCATCTGTATGCGACCATACAGGCATGCCGAAATCCAGGGGATTTTGCAAGGCTAAGGTGACTAATGACTGGAGAGAATGCAGAAAAATTTCGTGTGATATCTCGTGCGCCATGGAAGGGCTCGAGACCCAGCAGGATTTATGCATTCAGTGGTACGCAATCGAAAACAGGAACGCAAGCCTTTGCAATGAAATAAAAAGCGCGGCATATAATATGAAAGAAATCTGCCTGAACATTACAGCACAAAGATGAAAAGGGTAAAATTATAGATGGGAATGGGGTTTGGTATTGGTAGGGGAAAGGGCTAAAAAAAGTTGAAAAATCCCATTTGGAGAATTTTATTTGCGAGAATAACTCCCAGAACAATAACAATAGCTATGGTTATTGAAGTGATGATAGTAAGCCACCCAAAGAGATAAACTACCCGCCATGACCTTGGATTCCAAAAATCTTTTTCTTTGTAATAGGCATTTACTACCAGAATGCTGACCCAAAATACTATATTGAAGATATTAAACCACCCCGTATAGAAAATAAATCTCCTGAATGCGTTCAATTCCTTGGGATCTATGCCTTCCATCTTTTTTTTAAGGGAAATGAAGATATAAAGGTTATGCTAATCACTTATGGAGTATTGCGTTTAGACGAGGGGTTAGGGGAAAGGGTTAAATTTTTAAGGCGCTCTTATCTTGCATTTTAGAGGTGGTCAGCCTCAGACTGTTTCTGAGAGGTTTTAAGATGTCAATGAGAAAACAACTTTTGGAAGATATAGAATATATGCATCCACAAATAAAATTGGATGAATGGCAAAAAATGGATGTATTCTCTAAATCTACCTGGATTAAACACAATATAAGAATGAGAGATTATGTTGATAACACTTTTTTTCAGAGGGACAACATCTGGGGTATGCATAGCCTGATTGCTCAGAATAAACCTTCTAGAAAAAAGATGCTAAGATAATTGTTACAAAAGGTGTTGCAGAAGAAGCGGCAGAGCAGGCAAAGTGGATTTTCAAAAATGGAGATTTAGGAGAGAGATGGTTCTACAGATCAATATTTACCAAAGAAGGGAAAATAAAATATCCTTCATTCGAAGTAAGCGACTTTATTGAAAATAGCCCCTACAAAAAAGCAGCAGATTATTATCTTGCTTTAGTGAGATACAGAAGAGAATTTTTACAGAATATAGAAAATATTGCTAAAGAGAGATATAAAGACAGAAGTAATTTGGAATGCCTGTTAAAAGAAATCAGGACTTCTTTTCACGACCGTTTTGGTAGTCGTCTGTATAATCTATGCAAAAAGGGGGCAAATGGAAAACTAACTGACGAAAATCTTATCATTAATTTCTTATTTGATGCAGCAATAAATGGAGGCGAATATAATCTTATAAGTAACGATCCAGATATAGGGGACCAATTGTTCCAATTATACAATAAGTTCAAAAGAGATAAAGCAAGTTATAGTTTTGCTATAAGGTTCAAAGATAATCCTACTAAATACAAAGCAGCTAAACCTAACAGCAGGGGTGAATTTGGTATTCCTATCACTAATGAAGAGGTGAATGACCTACTTAATGGAGGGATTAATCTTATAGGCAACAGACTGCTTATAAAAATAGGAAATGATCTAGATGAAAGAGACAATTATTATCTTGGCAGATTGACTCCTAGTAATGAAGGGTTCCTCAAAATCAAAGGTGAAACTGGAAAAAATACTGATTTGTTTGGCGACTTAGATTGCAATATAAGAGTATTTTATGGTTCTAACCCTCGAAATGTAGAATACTGTGCTTATTTTCTGCAAGATTCAAGAGATGAATATGGGATTTCTAGAGATGAGAAAGGTTTCTATCTCTTTAAAGATTGGGCACATTTCGGAAGAAAAATTGCAGGTCAAAAAAATAAAATAAAATGGATAAAGAATCCCTTAATTCAAAAGATAATCGGGAGTGTATAATTTGTAAGGGTTGATTCTAATTAGGTATTCCGTTTAGCAGTTCGGAGCAATGCGGGGTTCTGCGTTTTTTTGGCTTGGGAAAAGAAGCAACTCTTTTAAATCCTGTTTTCCTGCCTGCTGCATGAATTTGCGACACTCATCTTACCGAATGAAAAGGCAGATGGACACCACCAACGACCATAGCGTGCCCTATCCTGATATTGCAATGCAGGTAGTAAGGATATCAGAGATAGTCCTTGAGATATGCGACGCGAGATTCATCAAAGAGTCGAGAAACAAGGAGTTTGAGGAATTTGTAATCAAAAGCGGCAAGAAGCTGATGTATGTGCTGAACAAGGCAGACTTGGTTGACATGGAAGAGGTTGCAAGCAAGATTGAGCTGCAGGACCTCCAGCCCCACTTCTTTATATCCTGCAAGACCCATTACGGAATTTCAAACCTGAGAGACATGATAAAAATGGAAGTGAAAAGATTAGACCGCAAATACAAAAGGGCCCATATCGGGGTGATAGGATATCCGAACATGGGCAAGAGCTCGGTCATAAATCTTCTTGTGGGAAAGCCTGTTGCAAAAACTGCTGCAGAGGCGGGATTCACAAAAGGCATGCAGAAGATAAGGCTTGCAAAAGACATTCTTATCATTGACACCCCAGGAGTTATCCCTGAAAAGGAGACCGGGAAGGAAAAGAGGAATCTTGCAAAGCACACGCAGATGAACGTGAGAATGTGGGACAAGGTAAAGGACCCTGATACTATTGTTTTCGGTCTGATGAAAAAATATCCCGGCGTGTTCGAGCGTTTTTACGGCATCGATTGCATCGGAGATCTGGAAATATTAATTGAAACTCTGGGCAAAAAAATGCATTTCATCAAAAAAGGGGGGGTAATTGACATTGACAGGACCGCAAGATTAATTCTCCGCGACTGGCAGGACGGAAGGATAAAAATTTGAGAGAGCAAAGTTTTCTAATTATTAATAAAGTATTCCGTTTAGCAGTTTGGAATAAGGGGGGGTTCTGCGTTTTTTGGGGTTAGGGGGATGAGGGGAAAGGGTTAAATCCCTAGAGACATTAATAGGCATAGTCTAAGGCATAAATTAACAGGAATATTTTTTATACTGCCAAAAAGGTGCATAAATTATACAATTTTACTGCCAAAATGGTAAGGTTTAATCTATATCTCGAGGAATATTGCTCTTTTTTATACTGCCAAAATGGTAAGGTTTATAAATAGAAAAAGAGTGTATAAACCATGAGCTATACAGAAAAGAAGAATATAAACGGAAAAATCCAGGTATACTTTGTTAAAAAAGTCTCATTTATGGGCAAGTTGTTTGTTATTAAAAAGTATATAGGCCTAGATTCTCCAACATTTAGCAAAGAAAAGTATATTCTTGACAATTTGGAAGAGTTATCTAATGAAGAGCTTAAATTCAAATCTCAATTCTTGAAGCATGTTAAAGAAGAATTGTCTTATAATGAGAATCTTCCAGAAAGAATAGAGCTAAAATCAATAAAGATAGGCAATCTTTTAGATGGAAAGAAATGCGAAAAAGATGTAAATACCGAATTTGCTAAAGAATTTATCTTTAATTCAAATAATATTGAAGGTTCAAAAATACCTCCAGAACGGGTAAGGGAGATTATTGATACAGGAGATACAAAATATAATGACAGAAATGAAGTAAAAGAAGTAAAAAATTCAATTTTGGCATTTGAATATCTGCAAAAATCATTCAAGTTTAACTTAACTTCCATAAAAAGGATATACCACATACTTACAAAAGATTTGCTTATGCAAGGAAATGAGCCTTATCCTAAGGGTTTTAAAAAAGAAGATGTTATTGTTGGAAACTCTAAAACAACTCCTCCTGAAAAAGTGGAAGAAGAATTGACTGATCTATTGAATTGGTATAGGGCTAACAAAAACAAAATTCATCCTTTAATTCTAGCCTTTGAATTTCATAGAAGATATGAGATTATTCATCCATTCAGAGATGGGAATGGAAGAACTGGCAGACTGATTATGAACAAGATTCTAATGAGCGCGGGATATCATTCTATAATTGTACACAAGGAAAATAAATTAGCTTATTTTAATGCTCTTCAGAAGGCAACTAGTGGGAACTCAAAAAGCTATTATCAGTTTATGATTGAACAAGCAGATAAATCTTATGATTATCTTCTAAAAGTTTTACAGAGATACTGATTTATAATTTCTAATCAATCTATTCCGTTTAGCAGATAGGAATAAAGGGGTTCTGCGTTTTTCGAGACTGGGGTATCGTAACTTGCAGTTATAAGGGAAAGGTATCGGAAGAACCGCAGGTTTTCTGATGGGGGAAAGGGTTAAATCTCTTGAATTATACTTATTCTCATGAGAACAAATATCCTTTTTGTTTGCTCGGCAAACATTGACAGAAGCCCTGCTTCTGAAGAGCTTGTTAATAATAGCAAGGAATGGAAATACAAATATGAAGCAAGGTCTGCAGGCACTCATCCTTTAGCTGAAAAGCAAATTTCCCAGCACGCAATAGATTGGGCTGACAAAATACTTGTAATGGAGTATGAACATAGACAATCCATAATAGAAAGATTCCCAGAAGCCGAAAAGAAGATAATTGTTCTTAATATCCCCAACACTTTAGTAAGACATGATCCTATGCTTAAGAAAGCCTTGGAAAGAGAACTGAAGAAGTGGCTTTAGAAAGGGTTGATTTTGTATATACGAAAATATATTTTCTCTTATATACTATTCTACAACAATCTTCTTAAATCTCTATATGTTTCTAAGAATATGAGAGCACATTCTATTAAAAAGCGCAATATTGCAAGCGGGAAAAAGCATTGTGCGTTAAATGGGTGCAAGGGCAAGATTGTTTGTCGTGTTAGGCACAAATCTAAAGCAGGTTACTATGATTATTGCATTAAGCACTTCAAGGCAATTAATAGACCTAAAAATTCTCTTGATATAAAATCAGTTGCATATTTGTATTGACTTTTCTATAAAATGCCAAGAGAAAGAGAAGGATTAAATCTTAATCTCTATCAATGTATTCCGTTTAGCAGTTAGGAATAAGGGGGTTCTTGGGGGATGGCAATTTTTAGGGGGTCAAGTAGATAAAGGGGTTCGGAAGGGGAGAGGGGGAAAGGGTTAAATTTTATTTATCTTTTTGATTAATCTATCTATATTCTTATCTACATCATGTTCCCATACCCTTATGACTCTCCAACCATTCTTTTTGAGATAGGCATCCTGCCGCCTGTCTCTCTTGATATTCTCTCTTATCTTAGGTAGCCAATATCTCCTGTTAGATTTTGGTGCCCTGTAGCATCTCGGGCATCCATGCCAGAAACAGCCATCGACAAAGATGCAGATTCTCCTAGAGACCAAGACAATATCTGGCCTGCAGTTGAGTTCTTTAAATCTTTTTTTTAAACTATACCTATAACCTTTTCTGAAAAGAGCTTTTCTTAACAATATTTCTGGAGAAGTGTCTTTTCCTCTTATTTTAGACATTATCTTGCTACGCACTTCCTTAGAGAATTTATCGGGCATTCTATTATAAGAATTATTTGCAGGCCATCCTCGCTTCTGGTTCTGTTGCACCTTTCCTTCTTACTAGGTATCCTGCAAGGGGCATGAAGATATTTGCATATCTTACTTCAAGCCCTACCCTAGAGGTGCCCCATGCATCTCCCCTATTGGCCTCTTCACATCCAAAAGCCAGCACCAAACTTGCTACAACAACCCTCAATGGAATCATACCAACATTGAACTCCTTAAATTTTCTGTCTTTGCCATCTATCGTGACTCCAGAATATTCTGGCTCTGGAAAATGTTTATCGACAAGCTCTTTTGTCATCTTAACAAAATCATCCGGACTCATCGCACCATCTATTTTCTGTCCAATATGGATTTTCTGTAGAGTCGTTGCATCAGGTATATTACCATGAATTTTTTCTATGGAATCGTCAACAAACTCATCCATCTTCCTCCCTTTTTCCTTATCGCCTGAAATCCATTCAATCAATAGTCCTGCAATCATCCCATGTGGGAGTGCCCATGTTTTGCATTCCTCTCTTGTCTTCCCGGGTAATATGACTCTTCCTACCCAATCTTTTAAATGTAATGGGTAACTCGTTAAAACATTATGCTTTGAACATAGACGATAAGGAGTAGAGGTTAGATTGTTGCAATCTATTGGTTCAGGTTCTTTTGTCTGTTTATCTATTTTCCAAACAGCCACACATTTCAGCTTTTTCTTTTGCGGATTATAGAAATTAGGATTATGTTTCTTCAACCCCCCATATTTGAAAGCTCAACTATATACTCTCCTTCTCTCAGGACTTCTTTGTTATAGTCTTCATTGACCATGAATTATGCAATGAAAACTCCATTAAATATCTTTCTTTAGCCCACGGACGAAATAGTCGCAAGCGATAAGTCCTGCGACAACTCTCAACGGTATTTTCTCGCTTTTGATTTTAATCAAAGAGTCTTTGTTATCGATATATTCTTCTGAGAATCTTTCTTCTGGATAATGTTTGTCTATGATTCCCTTCATGATTTCAAGAGCGACATCTGGAGTCAGGCCTTCGGCATCTCCATTGAGGCATAGATTCTCTTGCAAAGACTCAGATGTTATTTTGTCTCTTCTGAAATTTTCTTCTATATCCTCGATGAGAAGTGTACCATTTGGAAGCCTTTTTGATAACTCTTTTACATCTATATCATAAGATTCGAGCATAACCATACTTTTCCCAGTGCCCTTATGCAACAAGCAAGACCAACAGATATCTCCCTCATTGAATTGTGATTTCTTGTTTGTGAGTTCTACTCTCCATCCTTTGATTTTAAGATTGGGTATGTGCCTTGCGAATCTTGCATCGGCTTTTTTTGGTCTAGATTTTTTTGGAGACCTCTTGCTACCGTTGAGATTTACTTTTGGGAAAACTATCGGTAATGGTACAGAATATTTAGGTGGTATCGTCCCTTCATTGATTAAGATTGATTCTGCAAGTGCGGCTGCCATCTTGCAACAGACAGCATTCCCCACCAGTTTGTATTTTGTGCTCTCTCCTCTGGCTTCGAATTGGTAGGTTATAGGGAACGACATGAAAGAAGCAATCTCTCTTATTGTAGGTAGACGATAACCATTATGCCTCCCATCCTTGTCAAAAGAATCAAAAATCATAGACTCTCTAGTGGAGGCGGACATGGTTGCCATGACAGTCCTGCTAGGTCTGTCCAAGTTCTCAGGAAAAGACATCTTGCCCATAAACCCATGGTCCTCTTTCAATCTCTTGGCATTCTTCCATTCGAAATCTGCTACACGCGAATCATAGAAATGGTCTGTCAAATCTGCCCCATCAATCTCGAACATATATACAGGGTCAGCTATCTTCATTTGGGCCTCTGAAAGTGGATTACCTAAAGATTCCAATACTTTACGCATGGTTACCCAACTATCCTCTTCATGTGTCTTTTTAGGTAGCTGGAATTCCCCACAGAAGAATCTTTTCCTACCTTGAGGTGCACCATAATCTGTGGCATTGAGGACTTCTCTTGTGCTTATCACCAAATCTGGGCCATTTCCAGGGAGACCTAATTCCCTCCATGAATATCTTTCTTTGATATAATGCCTTGAATTTGGAACATTTTCTAGAATCCAATACTTCAGGACTCCCCTACTTTTTTTCCATAGAATCACCCGAAGATACGCCTCAATCAAAAGAATCCCTAAGGATTTGTCCGCTTTGCCCGCCTTGTTTGAGCCAGAGAAAGAGACACATGGAGGACTTCCGATTATCACTTCTACATCTGGGACAACCGAATCTATCTCTTCGGGCGTATCCAAATCTAGTATGTCCATCAAGACGGTCTTGCTCTCGGGATGATTCAACCTATGCGTATCCACAGCAGGCTTCCAATTGTCAAGACCAAAGACCACATCAAATCCTTTCTGCCTGAAACCTTCTGAGAATCCCCCAGCTCCACAAAAAAAATCAGCGACACGTAAACCCGTTCTCATCTTCCCTCCCTTTTTCTTCTTATCTCTAAGATTTTTCATTTTTATTCTTTTCCCTTTTGGTTTCTATTATGACCCAGATAACTTCTATCCAGAAATATAGGAATAGTGAAGCGAACATTCCGAGCATGAAGCAGTCTTTGCATGGCATGATATTAGTAGACGTCTACTATTTATAAATCTTTCGACACCCTAAGATAACCTTAAATAGTTGCTTACTAAACATACTTCTATGCCAGAAGTAGAGATACATTGTAAGATTAGCAAAACAAGAACAGGAAATGAATTTAGGGAATTGCATGAGTGGATAGATGAACCAAAAGCTTTTTTGAAGCATAATCATAGGATAGAAAGACATTCTTTTCATGAAGGTTATAGGGAATATATAGAAGAAAAATGGGGGGGAAAAGCAGTTGTGGAGTGGTTATTTCACATAGCTTTAGATAATCTTGAAACAGCTAATAAATTTGCATTTGAAATTTATAATAAAAGTTTTGAGGAGATTTCTGTATCCTTTGAAGGCAAGAATATGTCTGGTTGCAAATTTATAAAAAAATTCCCCAATTCCAATAAAGTAATAGAAATTGATTTAAAGGGACGGATAAGGGAGATAGAAAAACCCTCTGGGGAAAGGAGAAGATATACAAAAGAAGAACTTGAACTTATTGGTTTTGATGAAGATGAAGCAGAGGACCTTGCAGGACTCTAAGAATTAAGCCCAATTAATGCACTAGTGTACGGCGTCTAAAATTTTATAAAGGATTTATGCTTTCTAAATAGATGAAACTACAAAAGCATCCCAGCAGGAAGGCAAAAAATGGGGGGGATTATTTCAAGTGGGAGGTTATTTTGCCAAAAGAAGCAGTAGAAAAAGCGGAATTTAATGAAGGGGAAGAACTAGAAGCTAAGGCAAAGAAAGGGGAGATAAAGCTAAGGAGGAAGGCAATATGAAAACCCCCTTTAAATTTCTATCAAGACATCATTTAGATGCTTATTCAGAAATGGTTTTCTCTGATTTATTAATAAGAAAAGGGTATGAAGTTTATTTTCCTTTTAAAGATGTAGGAATAGATATTATTACTACTAAAAATAGAAAAATAAAATATTATCAATTAAAGTCAAGAAACCCTTTAAAAGATAATGTAACTTATTGGTTTCCGGTTAGAAGGTCTATATCAAAAATCAAATCTCTAAATTATAATTTGAAACAAGTGCACTTCGTCTTTTGTGCTTTGCAATTAAATCAAAAAGAGTTCCATTTTTTTGAGGTGCCCTTTAAGAGAGTTCTAGCTTATTTTAATAAAAAAAGAGGAAAACTCAAGAGAGATTTTGAAATAAGAAGAATAAAGGAAGATAAGTACGAGACACTCCCTTATTATATTAAATTTAATATAAATAAATATAGATTTAAATAAGAATATTCCCAATAAGATTGAGGAATAAATAGAAAAGAGAATATTAAACCTTTTTAACCCTTTCTAACCACTAATCCACTTCTTAACATCAAATTCTTTCGCTATTTCTGTTTGGCTAAGTTGTTCTCCTTGCTTCATCAAAAAATAGTCCATATCTTCGAGTTCGGCCGGTGTTATGGCCAGCACAGGGATTTTATGTGCCTTGTAGAGCTTGTTCTTGAGGACCTTCTTTTTCCATGCTGCTGGATAACCGCCGTAAAACTCTATGAAGATATTCCATTGAGGGATGTAGAAGTCAGGGGTGCAGATGTTTCCATTGAATGGAGGGGTTGTTATTGGAAGAATTATTGATTCGTACAAAGAGGGGATTTTGTTTTTTTCCAGAAAGTTTGCTATCTGCTTTTCGCCTTTGCTTCTGACTATGAATCCTTGGGAGGTTTTGAGGTGGGGCTTTAACGGGTTTTTGCCGTGCTTCATGAATTCTCGGAATGCTTCAGGATTATTAATGAAGAATTGCCTGATTCTTTTGGAATGCCTTTTTCTTGCTTGGGGGTTGTCTTTCCACCATTCTGTAACCCTCTTGTCTATCTCTCTTGCCAGTTTGGGGTTTTTTATGAACTGGGCTTTCTTTACTTGAGATATTCTTTTTCTTGCTTCTGGATGGTCCTTGTAATATTTTTTTAGATTCCTTATCCTGCTCTTGATTGATGGATGACCGCTTTTGAAGTATTTTTTGAGAGCCTTGCTTATTGCCTTGCTCCTGCTCTTATTCCTTCCTTTTGTGCGGTAATATTTAATCTGGGCTAGGCTGAGCTTTCTTCTGTGCTCTTTTGAGAAATAGCGTGGCATACTTAAGAATAACAGGATTATTATAAAAATTTATCTCAAAATAAGAATTCGAAACTAAAATATCATTATATGAGGCGATGTAGTATTTTATGGTGTTTTTTTAGGCTTTTAGTGAGTGCGGGCTGAAATCCTCGACGTGAGTCTTGAATCTTACACCCCACTTCTATCAACCTCGTGTTTTACGAGGGCCTTATTTGAGTCGTTTTACGGATGGCTTCGAGCTTAGATGCATTCAGCTCTTATCCATGTATTGCGTAGCTGAGCTACCTCCCATGTGAGAATAGCTGACCAGAGGCAACCGAATCACGTTCCTCTCGTACTAGTGAGTCGTTCCATTCACTCAAAAACACGCCTAGCAGATAACATACATACTGTCTCGCGACGTATTTAACCCAGCTAACGATCCCTTTTAATGCGTGAACTCCGACACCCTTGGCTGCTTATGCACAACCAGGATAGGGAGAGCCGACAGCGGAGTAGCAAACCGCGCCGTCAATGTGAACTATCGGGCGCGACCACCCAGTTATCCTTGGGGTACCTTTTTCGTCACATTCGTGCCCCATTAAGGAGCATCGAAGGTTCGCTAAGTCCTGCTTTCACATCTGCTTTCCATGCTGTTCGGAAAACAGTCAGACAAGCTTTTACCTTTGCATTCAACTCCGAATTTCCAAGTCGGATGAGCTTGTCATTGAGCCCTACCGATATCTTTTCGGTAGGGTGCCGCCCCAGCCAAACTGCCCACATGACACTGTTTCCATATGGATGATTAGTTTAAAAGTAATTAAGTAGTGTTACATTGTCGATCAGCCTCGCCAAAACTACGCTTCATCTCTCCTACTTACGCTAGGTAATCGCTTTTAAAATAAAATATCAAGCTGCAGTGAAGGTCCACAAGGTCTTTGCTTCCCTCTAGGCGTCCCCGGCATTTGCACCGGGCAGTGCGTTCGGAAGGTTCTATCTCGGGACAGTGACAACCCAATTACACCATTCGTGCAAGTCGCCATTCAGACGACAAGGTATTACGCTACCTTAAGAGCCTCACAGTTAGGCCCGCCGTTTCATGGACCTTAGCCCCCTTGAAAGAGGGTTTAAGAAACCACGACTGGGCAGGTTTCACCATCTGTACACATCCTTTCGGATTTGCAGATGGCTACGTTTTTAATAAACAGTTCAGCTGTCCTTGTAATTGCAACCTACTTCTGCACTTAATCTTTCGAAAAGCACAGATATAGGCACCCCTTCTACCGAAGATACGGGGCCAAATTGCCGATTTCCCTGAAATAGTTTGTCCTTTCATGCCTTAGTCTACTTAACCAGAGCACTTGTGTCAGTTCTCGGTACAGTTTCTTACATCTTGATAAGTGTTTCACGGGCTCAAGGATTCAGCAGGTTTACTGTCAACTTTGATTGATTCACTTCATTACAATCCTCAATTTTCGTTGCCAGAGCTCCTCGCGGAACCCTGCGTATCCCAAAGCGTCCTCGTCAAGTGTATAATAAGAAGTGCACGAATATTAACGTGCTGTCCTTCGTCATACTCGGTTAGGGTATGATTAAGGGCTGACTAACCCTTGGTTAATTGTTATTGCCAAGGAAACCTTGCTCTTGCGGCATCTATAGTTTTCATATAGATCAGATCTTACTAGCGCCAGGATTCTCATTCCTATCCGCTCCACACCCTCTTACGAGAATGCTTCTCTGCAGATAAGACGCCTATTTACTACAATGCTTCATCCGAAGCACGTCTACGGTATCGGTAACCTGCTTAGCCCCGTCCATCTACATCGCCAAGAATCTTGACGGGTGAGCTGTTACGCTTTCTTTGAAGGATGGCTGCTTCTGAGCCTACCTCCCCGCTGTCTTCGATTCTCGACAGACTTGCTTTGCACTTAGCAGATATTTTGGGACCTTAACCATAGTCTATCTTGTTTGAGTCTCGGACCACCAGCTTACCCGGCGGCCCTGCTTCCCTGCATGAAACCAGCAGGTTCTGAGTTGGAAAAAACTCCGTAGCAAAAATGCTCTGCAAGTTCAATCCGTACTTTACCCCACTGGCATCTTAAACAGAGGCCATACTAAAGTATGTTTCAATAGGAACCAGCCATTGCCAGTTTAGATAGGCTTTTCACCCCTATTCCCAGGTCATCCACACACATGTACATAGTAATGGTTCGGACCTCCATTCCCCGTTAGGGAAACTTCGTCCTGCCCAAGAATAGATCAACTGGCTTCGGGTCTTATCCCAGTGACTATCGCCTTTTCAGACTCGCTTTCGCTGCGGCTTCAATTTAACCTTGCCACTAAAATAAACTCCCTGGCTCGTTTTTCAAAACGTACGTTACAACTACTGTCTTACGACAGATCGCAGTAACAGAACTGTAGCTGCCAGATTTCAAGATCTTTTCAACCCTCGTTAGAGGTACTTTTCAGCTTTCCCTCGCGGTACTAGTTCTCTATCGGACTTAGGTCTATATTTAAGGTTGGCTGTTAATTCAGCCGTATTCGTGCCTCCTATCCGGGGGGCACTACTCTTCTTACTGCATTCCATATTGCGTTAATCTACGAGGCTATCACTCTCTGCGGCCTTGCATTCAAGCAAGTTCGAATCGGCAACTTAGGATAAGCAGCACCACATCTCCCTGTCCTTTCGGCAGGGATTCAGATTGCCTTGAACCCTTTTCACTCGCTGTTACTAAGGGTATCGCTATTGCTTTCTATTCCTCGGGGTACTGAAATGTTTTAATTCCCCCGGTGCGCATCCTTGCATCTATGCGACGCAAGAATTTCTCTGTTAGAGAAATGTTTCACATTAGGAAATCTCCGGCTCAATACTTGCTTGCAGTTCCCCGGAGCTTATCGCAGCTTGCCACGTCCTTCTTCGCGACCTAAACCAAGCTATCCACCTGGCAGCTTATTAGACGCCAAAATACTACATCGCCTCATATTGATTATCAGCTTCCTCCCCCAAGTGAAACTTGGGAGATTCATGTTTTTCCACAATTCGAATTTGTGAATATGATATATTGTGATATATGATATTTGGAATCGCTTAATCTTTGTTCCAATCCATTGCTTTCTGTTTTTAATTAAAATGGATTTTCGTGATTGTATTCTGCAAATATTTCTTTCTGAAACGAGCTGTCAACATTATCTCTCGGGGTTTTTGCTGTGTTGCTTCTTATTATCGGGTAAAAATTTTCCATTCATTTTTCCTATTACCCCTTCACATCAGAATTCAGCTTCTGAATTCCTCATATTTAATTATAAAATCAAAAAGATTGGGTATGCCTCGGCAGAATATTATGGACCCATCGGGGATCGAACCCGACGCCTCTGCCTGTCTTGATGCCTTAAAAAGGCTATATGCAAAGGCAGCGCTCTACCAGATGAGCTATGGGCCCACTCTGTAATCATCATTAAAGTAAATTTAAAAATGTTTTCTCAGGCAACTGTTGTGAATAGGTTGTGCTTTACAATTGTTAATCTTATTAAAATTTTAGGAGGTGATCCATCCGCAGGTTCCCCTACAGATACCTTGTGACGACTTAACCTACCTTGTCATACCGAGGTTCTTTTCTTGCGAACTTCACCAAGGCATAACTCGGTTGGTTTGACGGGCGGTGTGTGCAAGGAGCGGGGACTTATTCACCGTTCGCTACTAACGAACGATTACTAGGGATTCCAGCGTCATGAAGGCGAGTTACAGCCTTCAATCTGGACTGGGATAGGGGTTATGGGATTAGCTTCTCCTTTCGGAGTTGCATCTCACTGTCCCTACCATTGCCGCGCGCGTGTAGCCCAGGGGATTCGGGCCGTACTCACCTATCGTTGCCTACACCTTCCTCGTCCTTACGAACGCGGTCTCTGTATTGTGCTCTTTAACGTAGCAAATACAAATGTAGGTCTCGCCTGTTACCAGATTTAACTGGTCACCTCACGGCACAGGCTGACGACGGCCATGCAACTCCTCTCAGCGTGTCAGGTAAGCCCTTCAGACTGACCTTCATTCTGCTGTCGCTCCTGGTGAGGTTCACGGTGTAGAATCTAATTGAACCGCACGCGTCACCCCTGGTAGTGCTCCCCCGCCAATTCCTTTAAGTTTCGGCCTTGCGGCTATACTTCCCAGGTAGCGTACTCTACGGCTTCCCTACAGCACCGCATTCTCTCGAGGAGAACACGATGTTTAGTACGCAGCGTTTACTGCCAGGACTACACGGGTATCTAATCCGTTTCGCGCCCCTGGCCTTCATTCCTCACCGTCAGATCCGTTCTCGTGAGATGCCTTCGCCATTGTTAGTCCATCTAAGATTAACATATTTTACTACTACTTCAGATGTACTTCTCACGCCTCCCGGTCTCGAGCCCGGTAGTATCTCCCGCACGCCATTCTGTTAAGCAGAACGATTTCACAGGAGACTTTCCGAACGAGCTACGAATGTTTTAGACCCAATACTTGTGGCTACTACTTGGACTGCTGGGATTACCGCGGCGGCTGGCACCAGTCTTGCCCAGTCCTTATTCCTCTGTCTTTTTATAACAAAGAAAAGTCTTCTCTTGCGAGAAGACACTTTGGCTTGCTCTGTCACCCTTGCGGGCATTGCAGAAATTTCGCGCCTGCTGCATTCCGTAGAACTAGGACTAGTGTCTCAGAGTCCTTCTCGGGGCAACTCCGCTAAGAGCCCCTACTGATAATCGGCTTGGTGGGCAGTTACCCCACCAACTACCTAATCAGCCGCAGCCTCATCCTGAAACCCTGCGTTTAAAGCATAACTCATTCCAGAAACTATGCCCTATCGGGATTTATCCTCACTTTCGCGAGGGTATTCCCGGCTTCAGGTCAGATTAGCTACGTGTTACTGAGCAGTTCGCACTCTTTCGAGGAACTTGCATGGCTTAGCCCAAACCAAAGAGCAGCAACCTCTAGCAGGATAAACTAGATTTATTACAAAGCCTTACTCCTATTGAGTAAATTGTAAATCCTATAAAGGTTACAACTTTCAAACTTTTTGGGAATTAACTTAAAAGCACAATTAACATACCAACACCCAAAAATTTCAATAAAAAATCAAAATCTTCGGTATTGATAAAAGAAAATCACTTGTATGACTGCCGATGCATACATCATACCTTAATATGCAATAAATAGGTAACCATTAAGGCACTCATACCAATCATTTTTGATATAAGGTTTCGTCAAAAATGGTTTATAAACTTTTCGATGATATTGATGATATTTTTATCCAGACAAAAATTCTGACAGAAACCTTTTTAACTCCGTTTCCCAAAATAAATAGATGGCAAAAAAAAGAGCTGCATTAATAAACAAAAAACCAAAAACCACCTGGGGAAAAATATGGGACTTTCTCTGGAATTCTGACTCGATATTAAGCTGGATTGCTGATTTAGTTTTGCTTTATATTATCGTAAAATTGATTTTCTTTCCCGCATTAGGATTTTTTTTGTCAACCTCGATGCCCAGCCTGATAGTTGAATCTGGGAGCATGATTCATCAGGGAAACTTTGATTCCTGGTGGGAAAATTACGGATGGTGGTATACCGAGCAGAACATAACAAAGGCAGAGGTTGAAAAATGGCCCTATCACAACGGCATCAACAAGGGCGACATAGTGGTTTTAAGGGGCGCAAAGAACCTGAATATCGGGGATGTTATTATTTTTGATGTCGGCCAAAGAGTGCCGATAATACATCGCATCATTAAAAATGACACAACTATATCAACAAAAGGTGATAATAATCAGGGGCAGTTGTCTGTTGAAGGTTCAATCTCCCAAAAGCAGATTATTGGAAGAACGATATTCAGAATACCAAAACTCGGCTGGGCAAAATTATTCTTTGTTGAGATTTTCAGGGGGATATTTAAATCATAAAAGCCTCTGGTTACCGCACCTTAAAAGGTGAGGTTTATCTTTGGTTTTTAGGATCCTAAAAACAAAACTATGGCTTAACTCCAACATAAATGTTGTAGTTTTGTTTTTTTGATAAAAAAATATCAACCGTTAACTTTTTAAATGCTGCAAAATAGAGAGTAAAATGCAATTCTGTCCAAAATGCGGTAGTGTATTAGTTCAAAAAACAAAGCATTACGGATGCATCAAATGCAGCTACACATTAAAGGAAAAAACAATGAAGATTCAGGCTGTTGAGAAGATGCAGGTGAAGAGAGAGGTTGGTGTTCTGCATAACAAGGATAGTAATGTCTGGCCTGTCACTTCGGCAACATGCCCAAAATGCGGGCATCACGAGGCATATTTCTGGTCAACACAGATGAGGGCAGGAGATGAAGGCGAAACAAGTTTCTACAGGTGCGTTAAGTGCTCTCATACTTGGAGAGAATACAGATAAACAACAAGAAGAGGCTAATCAATATTTATTCTTTTAAAAAGATTTATAAAATAAAATCAGCTGTTAAAACTCAACGGATCCGTAGCTCAGCTTGGTAGAGCACCTGACTCTTAAGGCCTTCTTTCTTTAGAAAAGAAAGAACCCCTGGGAACAGAGGAAATCTTCTGATTTCCTATGCCCCGAAAATCTGAAAAGATTTTCGCGGGAAAGAAACTAAAATACCAAAATAAAAGAAATCAGGTTGTCGCGTGTTCAAATCACGTCGGGTCCACTTTTTTTATAATGATAAGCATAATCATACCAACATTCAATGAAGAAAAATTTCTGCCCAAGCTTCTTGATACCCTGAAAGTACAGACTTTTCAAGATTTTGAGATTATAGTAGCAGACTGCAATTCAAAAGACAGGACAAAAGAAATAGCAAAAAAATATGGCACAAGGATAACTTCGGGGGGCAGTCCTGCAAGAGGCAGGAACAATGGCGCAAAAATTGCAAGGGGAGACCTTCTCGTTTTTCTTGATGCTGATGTCAAACTACCCCGCTATTTCCTTGAAAAAGCGATAGATGAGATGCATGAAAGGAATCTTGATGTTTCAACCTGTCCTTTTAAACCCCTCTCAAACCTTTTCATTGACAAAGTTATGCATGATTTTGCGAATCTTAGTGTAAAGGTTTCTCAATTCTATAGCCCTCATGCACCTGGATTCTGCATACTGATTAAGAAAAAAATTTTTGAAAGAATTCACGGATTCGATGAAGATCTGAAGATTGCGGAAGACCATGACTTGATAGTAAAGGCTTCTAGGATATCCCAATTTAGACTGCTCCATTCAACACATGTTCTCGTAAGTGTCAGAAGGCTGAAGAAAGAAGGGAGATTTGTATTAATAGGGAAATATTTTAGAGTTGAATTCCATAGGGCATTCAACGGGGATTTGACAAAACCCCTAGTTAATTATGAATTTGGGGACTTCAAGGAAAGAAAAGCAAACTCGCGGCTTATGCGAATAGAGAAACAGATAATAAATCTTGACAAACAGTTCAGTATACTGGAAAATAAATATTTCAAAACGAAAAGTTATCTAGAAAGACTGCATAAACTGAGAGATAATTATGACATGTTAAGAAAAAAACTTATGGCAATTTATAAGAATAATTTAAATAATGCCAGAAATAAATTGAAAAATGGAAATTTTTTTGATAAAACATCCTAAAAATAGTCAAGAAGCGGCCCAAATTTAAGTGATTTGTACCGCCAGTTCATAGGACATCGGGTCCATATTTTCTATTATAATAATTTTTATATAGGGCCTTCAATGAAAATTAAAATGGGATTCAGGGGGATTGTTGATTCTTTTATGCATCGTGGCAAGCAAAAGGCAAAGCCGCTCAGCGAAAGAATATCAGATGCAGTCGCAGAAGACACTATAAGAAAATACATGTACCTGAACAAAGGCCTAGATTCTCTCTTGTTTTATAAAAAGGGGGATGAATGGGAGATTGTTCAAAAGCCGGAGAATTGCCTGAATGACGGCATAAAGAATAAACTGGAGAATATTTTTTCAGGGCATATAGCAACATACGAATCATTATACAACGACTCGCATTTCAAGCTTGATAAAGTGAAGTACACAAGGAATAATGACTGCGCAATAAGTGCTGTGGAAATGGAATTCAAGGGGGGCAGTTCAACATTCATGACAAGGGAATACTCAAGAATCCTACGTGAAAGAATGAGGGAATTGGAAAAAACAAAGTAAAGAAACAAAAAATGGAAAAAATCTATAATTTCTATTACAAGGACAAAGTAATCTCATATTCTGAAGAGCAGTTCAGAAAAATTGAATCCAGATTCAAAGAGCATGGCAGGAATATCTACAGGATTTTCTGCTCAAAGATTAATGTAATAACAGGCAGGAAAAATCTTGAGGCAATTTCATGCTGCTGAAATGAAACTCACTGAAAAATATTTTGATGAACTCCTTTCAGAGATAGAAAACGCAAAATCAAGTAATTATCTCATAATTGCCGAGGGAAAGAAAGACAGGGCTGCGCTTGAAAATCTTGGGCTGAAAAACATTTTTGTCCTGAATGAAACTCACAGGAGCATTTGCGAGAAGATTGAGGAAATCTCAGGAAAGGCAAAAGAAGTTGTAATCATGACAGATATTGACAAGGAGGGAAAAAAGATTTATTTTTTGATGAAAAAGGCCTTCTCGCAGATGAATGTCAAAATAAACAACAGGATCAGAGAATTATTAATAAAATTAAAGATAAGCCACGTTGAGGGGCTTGATTCTTTCATATACAATTACCAGTCTAAGAACTCCTGCCCCAGACCCTCCTGATTAAGCCATGCGCTATACTGGACTAAACAATCAACCAAAAATCTGGGTGTCTACATTCTGCCATATTTTAAATTTTGTAGACACCTATTTATTCAGTTTTTTCCTTAATATCTTGTATTCCTTGAGAACCAGCTCTATAGAGGGCTTTATGTTGCCTGTCTTCTGGAATTCTTTCAGGGTATCGTAATATTTTTTTCTGTTTTTTACAGATATATTTACGGGAGGCAGTTTGTGCTTGAGGAGTATGTTATTCAGAAGAAGCCTTCCGACCCTTCCATTGCCATCCTCGAATGGGTGGATATACTCAAACTGATTGTGGACAACAACTGCAAGAACAATCGGGGGCAATTTCTTTTTATTCTTGTTGTACCATTTAACCATTTCTGTAAGCAAAGAAACAACTCTTGATGCAGGCGCGCCCAAATGGATTAGATTTCCTAATCCGTCCCTTATCCCGACTTCCACCCCCCTTTCCCTGAACTTGCCGGCAAATTCCTTTGAATTTTCAAATATTGTTTTATGCAGGCCCTTCATAAGTTCCAGAGACAGATGCAATTTAGTCCTCCTTGCCAGCTTAATTGCCCTTGCCACGCCATAAGCTTCAGAAATCTCATCCTTGGGCTTGTTAAACGGCCACTTGTTCCTCTTTAAAATATCAAAAACCTCGTCCTGGGTTATTGTTGAGCCTTCTATCGCATTTGTGTTGTAAGTAAACAACTCGGTGAATATCTGCCAATCCTCTTCAGAAAGATGGAAAACCTTGAATTTTGATTTGGATTTCAGGGATTTTATCAGCTCTATTTCTCTTTTTGAAAATTTATAATTTATAGGGCTTCTTATTATCTTAAAGCTGTTTATCTGCTGCAAAAGCAGTTCCTTTGCCTTCTCCTGCCTTTGGGCAAGAATCCTTTTTTTGAGGCCGCTTCCAAGATACACCCTTATCTTATGAACCTTCCCGCCTTCCCTGAAAGAATGCGCAAGATAATACTTTATCCCGTGCTTCGTCTTTCTTTTCTCAAGATACATAATATAATAGTAGGTGTCTACATATTTAAACCTTTGTGTTATATTTGTCTACATCGGTCTACAAAATTGATTAGAAATAAATTACCCCAAATAGGATTCCTTTTTATCTTTTGTCTGCTGCGCTGCCATCGACAGCAGTTCTTTCAGTTTCTTCTCAAATGCCTCTGCCTTGTTAACCAGGGGACGATAATCAACCTTGAGCCTGAGATATTTGTCAATCGTTTCTATTATCTTTGCTGCAGCCCTTGAATCTGGCAGTTCAGAATGCGTTTCAGCGAAGATGTAAGTTTCTTCAGGTGATTTCAGGAGCAATGATGCCGCAACTCCGAGAATAACGCCCTCATCAAGCTCTTTTAATCCGATTGACTCAAGCTTCTTTTTCTTTTTTGCATCCTTTGTAAGATAGAATACCTTTGGCGCACTTGTAGACTGGGATTCAACCCCTTCTATAGAGATTAATTCCCTTGCCTTTAATGTTGAGCACAGCTTAAGGACTGTCTTGCCAAGCTCCCATTCCATTCCTGGAATTGTCTCAAGAGCGCTTACTATCACAATATTATGCGATTTGTCATAAAAAATGCTGAATGGCTCTATTATCTTAGCATGATGGACTGCAATTATCGGGGGCACATTCTCGCTGTAAAGCCTGCCTATCTGCTTTGCTTTAAGATGGTCAATAAGAAATTCTGCCGCGATTGTGCCTGCCATCCCCACTCCGGGGAATGCCTGTATAACAATCGGCTTTTGCGGCTTCGCTTTTAATTCAATCTCCATCCTTAACTAAAAGAAAAAATATTTATAAAACTTCCTCTTTCAGATAGGATGAAAAAATTAGAGGGAAAAATCAAAAAGGAAATTCGGGTTATTGGAATTGACGATTCCCCGTTCAAAAAATCTGAAAAGGAATGCATGATTATCGGCACAATTTATCGCGGGGGGAATTATATTGACGGCCTTGTATCATCCAGGGTAAAAATTGACGGGAATGACGCCACAAAAATAATTATCGGGCTGGTAAAAAAGACGAGGCATTACGGGCAATTGAGCTGCATGATGCTTGACGGGATAGCGCTTGGGGGTTTTAATGTTGTTGATATAGATGAATTAAGCAAAAAGACGGGAATTCCTGTTATTGTGATAATGAGAAGGCTTCCTGACTTGAAAAAAATTGACAGGGCATTAAAATCATTCATGGAAAAGGGCAATGCAGAAAAAAGGATGGAGATCATAAGAAAAGCTGGAAATATATACAGCACAAAAATAAAGGACAGGAGAGTATACTTCCAGATTTCAGGAATTGCCCCTTCAAAGGCGAGTGAAATCATAAGGGTGACAACAACGCATTCATTAATCCCAGAGCCATTAAGAGTTGCTCATCTCATTGCTTCAGGAGTAATAAAGGGCGAAAGCAAAGGCAGGGCATAAATTAATCATAAGAGTTCGTTCATATTGCACGAAAGAAGCAAAGGCGGTGTATAAATTAACCAGAATAGTTCGTTCATATTGTGTGAAAGAAACCTTAGCTCAGCAAGTTCTTGATATTGTCTATGTTATCAGCAATTTCAAGCCCTTTTTTTGTCAGCTTTATGAGCTTTATCCTGCCCTTCTTCTCAAATGTCACTAACCCAAGCCTCTCCAATCCCTGCAAAATCTTCACTGCATGAGAATAAGTGCAGTCAACTTCCTTTGCAAGAATGCTCCCATATCTTGGCCTGGATGACTTCTTCAATGCGACAAGCATCAAAGCAGGCTTCTTTCTAAAAAAGACTTCAAATGAATCCTTCATCTTACTAACTACCCCAAATGAATCCTTCATAATACTAACTCTCCCTCACCCCTAATCTCATATATCTTATCAGATATATCTCAAACTATATTTTGCATTGCAACAGTTGTTTATAAAGTTTTCGTTTGGGAAATAAGGCATCGCAAATTTAATAAGGGAGTATTTCATTTTAAGAGAATGAAGAGGTTGTTTTTCAACAAGGCGCTGAGGATTCTTCTTTTCACCAATATGATGGTGCTGACTGCTGCGGCCATGCTTGGGCCGATTTACGCACTTTTTGTTGAAAAGGTTGGCGGCAGCTTATTGGATGCCAGCATCAGCGGAGGGCTTTTTGCCTTGGCGGCGGGCATAACAACATTGATATCGGGCAGATATGCTGACAAACTGAAAGAGAAAAAGCTGATTGTAGTTGCTGGATACTCCCTGATGGGTTTGGGGTTTCTATTGTATATTGTAGTAAATGCGCCATGGTTCCTTTTCCTTGTCCAGATATTAATTGGTTTTTCAGAAGCAATTTACTCGCCAGCATTCGATGCATTGTTTTCAAGGCATATTTGCATTTGCAAAGCAGGAAGGGAGTGGGGCTCATGGGAAGCAATGAACTATTTCAGTGCGGCTATTGGTGCTGTAATCGGCGGTTTTATCGTATCTTCTTTTGGTTTTAATGCTGCATTTATAGCAATGGCTTCCTTATGCTTCATAAGTGCTATCTATGTATACCTTTTACCAAAAAGAGTTCTTTGATTAGTTAATCAAAAAGTTTAGAATACTTTTATCCCTGTCTCGCTCAATTTCTTAATCCTTTCATATTCAGAATCAACATGCTCCTGTATCTCCTGAATCTCCTGTTCAGTAAGGTGCTTGAATCGTTTCTGCTTTCCAAGATATTCTGAAACAGGCCTGCTCTTGACGTCCATTGACAGCTTTACTATTCCGTTTTCAATCTCATAAATCGGATAGACACCTGTTTGGACTGCCATTCTTGAGAGGATTATTGTCTCATTTGTGGGGATGCCCCAGCCAATGACGCATGGCGCGTAAATTTGAATATATTTGGGGCCTTTTATTGCCATTGCCTTTTTTATCTTTGCATACAAATCATTAAGATATGCAATATTTGCAGTTGCAACATAGCATCCATGAGACGCCATTATAAATGGCATTGATTTTTTCCATTCAACCTTGCCATGAATTGCTTTTCCATATGGCGAGGTTGTTGTGTCTGCATACTGGGGGGTGGAGCCAGAACGCTGAACTCCTGTATTCATGTAACCCTCATTATCATAGCATATGAAAAGAATATCATGCTTTCTTTCAACCATTCCTGATAATGCCTGTATTCCTATGTCAAATGTTCCTCCATCTCCAGCAATTGCAATCACTCTTTCTTTTCTTCCCTGATGCTTCAATGCTGCCTCAATGCCTGATGCAGTTGCTGCTGCATTCTCAAACGCTGAATGAATTATAGGAAGATTCCATGCCGTCAATGGATAGACAGTTGATGTAACCTCCATGCATCCTGTTGCCAGGGAGATTATCACATTCTTTCCAACTGCCTTTGCTATGTGCCTCATTGCAATTGCTGCCCCGCATCCCGCGCAAGCATTATGCCCTGACACAAAGCCCTCAAATTCTTCTGCCATGCTTATTTGAAATACCCCCGAGATTTTATCAGATAGATTATTGCAAGAACGAGAAAGACATTTGATAAAAGAATGCTGCATACTGAAATGCATCCTGGCAATGAAAATGCAAATCCATTCACTGACATGAAAAGGGAGAAGAATGCATTAAACAGGGAAAAAATATAAACCAGTGCTGCAAGATAAAAACCCCATCTCTTGAGTCCCTTTAATCCAATTAATACAACAGCCAGCAAAAGCAGGTTAATCAAAAGGAAAACAAGCTGCAGCAAGATGGAAATTGGGAGGGCAAATAAATTAAGGGGGAGTAATAAGGCATTCACTATCAGCGAATAAATCAGAACACTTATCCCCTTTCTGCTGTTGAAATTGTTAAGCAACGCAACAGAAAATACAAGCATAAGCAATAGGCTGTAAGAATCAGGGAATCTCAGGTAATAAGAAAGATAACCTGCAATCGCAGCTATTAATGAAAAAATTATGTATCCTGATTCAATCCTCACTTCCTCTTTTTTTAGCCTTGTTTTCCTTGCTTTTTTCATTTTTAAAATACCCATTCAACCTCGCTTTTTTGCCCGATTTTTTTTATTATGCCTTCAATCATTTCTTCATTAACATCCCTTCCGCCTAATCCAACAATAAAATCATTCATTTTTGCATCATTGACAATAGATTTTACTTCGGTGAAGAGGGGGCCATAGCTTCCAAGAGAGATTGCCCTGTCAATTACCGCAATTCCCTCTAATCCATCTGCAATTTTTCTTAATTCATCTATAGGGAAGGGCCTGAATGTCTTTATCTTTATCAGCCCGATTTTCTTGCCCTGCTTCCTTAATTTGTCAATAACTATCCTTGCGGTGCTGCATACACTTCCCATCGCAATCAATGCTGTTTTCGCGCCTTCCATTTTGTAGGTTTCAATCAGGCCATCACCATATCCCCTGCCGAATTTTTTCCTGAAATCTGAATTTGCCTTCTTTATCACCTTAATTGAATCATTCATTGCATCCTGCTGCTGTTTCTTGAACTGCATATATGTGTTGGGAAATGCCAATGCGCCGAATGTTTTTGGTGATGATGCTTCAAGCTTGAATTCTGGATTAAATGAAGGAACAAAGGATTCAACCTGCTTGTCCTCTAGAAATTCAACTGGCTCCCACAAGTGGCTTAATGTAAAGCCGTCAACGCAAACCATGCTCGGAAGCATAACATTTTTTGATTCTGAAATAAGGCAAGACATTATAGTTGTGTCATATGCTTCTTGAGAATTCTCGCAGTAAAACTGCAGCCATCCAGAATCCCTTTCTGCCATTGTATCTGAATGGTCGTTCCATATGTTTATTGGAGAGGACAATGCGCGATTGGCAACAGCCATCACAATAGGAAGCCTCATTCCAGAGGCAATGAAAAGCATTTCATGCATCAATGCAATTCCTTGCGAGGATGAAGCTGTGAATGTTCTCACACCTGCCGCTGATGCCCCTATAGCAGCAGACATTGCGCTGTGCTCGGATTCAACGTCGATAAATTCTGCGTTCAACTCACCATTTGAAACCATCTCTGCAAGCCTTTCAACAATATGGGTTTGGGGCGTTATCGGATAGGCAGAAATAACTGCTGGCTTGCATTGCCTTGCAGCATTTGCAATTGCCTGGCTGCATTCAACAAGCTCCCTTTTTCTGCTGTCAGAATTCATTTTTTTACTTCTCCTGCAATCCAGTCAAGGAATTCCTTATCCCCATTGCCAATATCAAATGATATTATGCATGGAACTTTATAGCTGTGCATTGATTTTATCTTTTTTATTGCATCATCAACAAGATTTTCTGCTGTTTTGATAATCATTCCGCATTCCTTTTCGTTGCATAATTCTCCTTTCAATCTGTATAATGACTCTATTGGAAACATATTAACGCATGCGGCAAGCCTTTCTCCAACAAGCATATTTGCTATTTTTCTTGCTTCAGCAATGCTTCCTGTTGTAGTGTATATTACAGAAAATTTCATATAAAGTTCGCAAGGATACCCCACCTTTTAAGGTTAGGAGGAATTGCGTCCTCCTTTTCTTTTAATTAAAATTATATTCAAAATTAAACCAATAATAGCAACTCCAGTTATTATATAGTTATAATTAAGAATCTTGCTTTGAATAACCTGATTAAGATTCATAATCATATTTATTATACTATAAACACAGGCTCCAGTCCAAAAACCTATTCCAACATAATTATATTTTATTGCTTCCATTTTCTTTAAGATACCCTACCCTCAGAGGAAAACTCGGTTTTCCTATGTCCCAAAAACCCGAAGGTTTTTGCGATTAGGATATGGGAGTATGTCATTTTTCATCCTTCTGCATTATTATCGCCTTTGCAGGGCACTCTAATGCGCATATGCCACATCCTTTGCAGTAATCATAATCTATTTTCGCCTTTCCATTAACTATTTTTATCGCCCCGTCAGGACAGAATTTCGTGCATGTCATGCATGCAGTGCATTTTTCATTCAGCACAAAAGGTTTCAACGTTCTCCAAGAGCCCGTTTTATTCTTGATGCTGCTTCCTGGCTTTGTCACAATGGCGGCGAATTCAGCTTCTTTTTTCATTGATTTTTTCATTTATACTACCTCTTCCAAGAGGGGAACAAAGACGTACTCCTCTGATGTTTCCTCCTTTTTTAACCTTTTTTCTTTCTTGTAAATCTGAAACGGGCCGACAGTATAAGGGCATATCAATATTCCATTATTCTTTAACAATCTTGATGCCATGTCCTTTATTATGCTGTTTGTCTTTACGTCCTCCCTTTCTATTCCTGCAGTGATTATTACCCTGTCATATTTGTTTTCCCATATGCTGCTTTTCTTGTTGAGTGCATCTTCTGTAAGCAGGATAAGCTTGCTTAACTTATTCTTATCTGCATTTGAAAGATATTTTCTTATTCTTTCTATGCTCTTTTTTGCGTTGTTTGTAAGGGAGCTTATCCTTTCTATCGCAGTCACCCTGCCCGGATAAGCAATATAAGAGAGCAATGCTGCATTCCAGCCAGAACCTGCGCCAATCTCAAGGACATTCATTCCCTTGCCTATTCCAAGGAGCAATATCATCCTTGCGACTGTTGACGGCTGGCTTATTGTCTGCTCATGCCCTATAGGCAATGGCGCATCGTCATAAGCAATATTCTCCATTCCTGCAGGCACAAAGAGTTTTCTGTCAATCACCTTCATTGCATCAATTATCCTGGCAACCTTTTCAGGGGGATAGCAATTATTATACTCCTTAACCTCGTTGAGCATCCTTAGCATTAATTTGTTCTCTAAATTCATTTTTATACTCCTTAACCTCGTTGAGCATCCTTAGCATTAATTTATTCTCTAAATTAATTTTTTTGCAGTTCTGAATGTCTCTTCTACCAAAAAAAGATTTTTTTGCATTGCATCATCTGAAAAGAATTTTTTTACTGCTTTTACCAAAGAATCTTTTGTTATCAGCCCTGTTGACAAGGCAAAAAATGCAATCATTATGGTATTGACTGCCTGAGGGAATGTCTTCAAGGCAAGAGAAGTGGCGTCAAAATTATTTTTGCCTGCCTTTGCTGTATTGACAAAGATATTTTTTGAATTTATATTGTTCTGGAGAAGTGTTGAATCAAGGACAATCGCATAATCTGCCCTCTTAACCTGAGCCCTTGTTAAAATCTTCTGCCTGTCAATTCTTACAAATGCCTGGACAGGCGCGCCTCTCCTCTCGACGCCAAACATCGGAAAGGACTGGACTTCATAGCCTTCTGCGAAGGCGGCTTCTGCAAGAAGCTGCGCAGAGCGGACAGCGCCCTGCCCCCCTCTTCCATGAATTGAAATTTCAATCATCATAAAAATTCTCCTCAATTTCCACGAAAATCAGATGATTCTCGCCGAAGCGAGCCTTGCCTGATTTTCGGGGCATAGGAAATTATAAAATTTCCTCTGTTAGGATCCTAAAATCCCCAACATAAGGGATTTTTTGATAAACAAGAAAAAGAAGATGGATTAATAAAACTTATGATACCTGATTATCAGGGATTAATTTATCTTGAAAGAAATAAGATATAGCAATACGAAAATTATTTTAATTTATCAAAGTCTTTATAAAGCAGTGACAACTCTAGAAAAACAACACTCGGGCTAAAGCCTGAGGCTCAAACTTAACAAAATGAATAAGTGGTCTGTGATGAATGCGATAAAGATATAGATACTGTATATAAGGAGAGCGAGGAAAAATGACACAAGATAGATATGAAAAAGGGAAACATCGGGGATACAAGAAGAAAAAGAAAAGGATGGGTAGGAAAGTATGACTAAATACTATTACGCATTAAGTCATTGGGATTATGGGGTTATGATTACACCAGACAGAAAACAAAGATAAAATCAAATCAGCACTATAACTTGCTTTTAGCTTATAACAGCCAAAATATTCATCTTGAAAATCCTCTTTTCCAGTTTTGAGATTTTTTCTATCATCCTGTCATAAAAGCCCTCGAATTTTCCAAGATATTTCTCGGGAATAATCATTATTATGCAGTCCTTCAGAAGTCTTATGGGCCTTCCGGCAAAACTTGAGATAAAACCAAACTTCCAGAAATATCTCTCAAGCCTGATTGCATCCTCTTTTCTGATTTTCCATCCCAATGCGCCAAGGTTTTCCCTGACATGCCTTGCAGATGCCTTCGGGATTGCAATAACATTCTGCTTTGAAATCAGCCAGTTTAATGCAACCTGCGCAGGGGTTTTATCATACTTAAGGCATATCTCGTCAAAAGGCCTGAAGCCCTTATGCGCGAGTTTTCCCAAAGCAAGCGGCTGGTAAGCAATCAATAAAACTCCATTCTTCTGGCAATACCCAAGAAGATTTTTTTCTGCATCCCTTTTAAGAAGATTGTATTCAACCTGATTTGCAACAATCTTGTTCTTTGCATGTGACTGCGCTTCTCTTAATAACTTCGATGAAAAATTGCTCACTCCTATAAACCTTACAAGCCCCCTCTCAACAAGATAATCAAGAGCGCTCATTGTCTCCTTTAGAGAAACTTTCTGGTTTGGCGAGTGAATCAGATACAAGTCAATATACTTTATGTTCATTCTCTTCATGCTTTTCCTTGCAGAATCAAGGACATCATTGTAATGGAGATGATTTTTCGCAACCTTTGTCGTTATGAACAATTTCTTTCTTGGAATTCCCTTTATCGCCTTCCCCACAATTTCCTCGGCATGCCCATTGCCGTAAATCTCTGCTGTGTCTATATGAGTCATTCCTGATTTGACTGCAGTTCTTATCGCATCAATGCATTCATTGTCATGCGAAGTATCGCGAGAAAACCACCCGCCCATGCCCCACGTTCCTATTCCCAATATAGGAATCTTGCAATCACCGAGTTTTTTGAATTCCATATCATTAATTGAGAAATCTGGCTTATAAATTTTCAGTTCGATAAACTTTTATACACAGATTCATTTAAATGAATGAAAAAAATGAGGATTCTTGCAGCAGGCGACATACACGGGAACAGCAGGCTTGCGAAAAAGCTTGCTGAAAAGGCAAAAAAGGAGAAGGTTGACTTGGTTATTCTCACAGGAGATTTGACTTATGCGGAGCAATCAACAGAAAATCTTCTTGGCCCTTTCGCAAAGGCAAAGAAGAAGGTTCTGATTCTTCCGGGAAATCATGAGACAATTGCAACGATAAATTTCCTCGCGCAGATGTATCCGAATGTCAAGAGCATTCACGGGTATTCTATAAAACAGGGCGATATCGGTATTTTTGGATGCGGAGGCGCAAATATAGGGATATTCAGGATTGGGGAAAAGGAGATGTATGATTTATTGCAAAAAAGCTTTGATGATGTGAAAAAAAGCAGGACGAAAATAATGGTTACACATGTCCATCCTGCAGGAACACTGATGGAAAAGTTCACGAATTTCTTTCAAGGTTCAGATGCAGTAAGAAGGGCAATAAAAAAATTCCAGCCGGATATTGCATTATGCAGCCATGTCCATGAAGCCGCAGGAATAGAGGAGAAGATTGGAAAGACAAAAGTTATAAATGTCGGAAGAGATGGCAAGATTATAGATGTAAAATGATTTCACCACTCTTTGTTTTTGGGTTCATTGCAGCATATATTCTTGGCGGGAGGAAGATTGCAATCCCCTATGGCATTGCGTTAACCCAAAGTTTATGGCTTCCAATCACGCTGACAGTAATCCTTGATATTCTGGAGATTCCATTGTTTTATTTTATATACAGCAAAGGCGGGAGAATAAAAGCATTAAAAAATGCAAAAATTGACGCAAAAAGCCATAAGGAAAAAATAAAAAGGTATGAGGCATGGCACTGGGCAAAGGAGCTTGGCACTCCAGGAATTTTTATTATAAGCATGCTTCCGTCATTTGGAGGTGGGATATGGAGTTCTGTTCTTCTGGCATTCATGATGAAAACAGACAAAAAACTTGCTTATTTTCTGATAATTGCGGGAAGCCTTGTCGGCACAATGTTCATTGCCTTCTTTATGCACGGAATAATAAATTTTATCAAGATTATATTCTGATAATGTCAAGAGGCGTTTTATGCCCTTCTCAACAGCCTTAATTTTTTTAGTTTATCAAATGTCTTGTCCATTATCCTGCTGTATTCAGCGCTTTCATTGCAGCCATCACATTCATCCCCCAGCATCGGATTATATCCCATCAAGCCGCACACATGCTTTGTTTTTGTGAATAAATAAGTTACATGGCCATCGTATGCACCAATGCCCTTAACCAAAAATTCTGCATCATACATAGGATGATCGGGATTAAGAGAAGACTTTGTTATCTCTAATAATTTTTCAGACGGATTGAGGATTACCTCAATATTTTTCCTGTTAATTCCCAGATTCAGCTTCCTTTCCTTTTTGCTTCTTGTTTCATATATCATTTTTACATTGCATTCAAGATATAGAAATTAAGATACCTGCAAATATGGAAGTATAATCAATCTTGTCTTCAGTAGAAAATCTCTTCCCTTTGCTCCCCCATCAGAATCATTTTCTGGAGTTCTCTTGCAAACAAATCCTGGACTGACTCGTACCTTATTTTGACCAATGCATTTACTGCTGCCTTGTCTATTCTTGGGAAATTCTCTTCATGATAAACTGGCAAATTTTTATTTTCCCCTGCTAAGGTAATGTAATTGTCCAAATCGCCGTTTTCTATCGCATGCATTAATGGCTCTGCCATTGCCCTGTATAATTGGCTTTCATATCCGTCCTTCAAAACCCTGACATCATTCTCGCTCTGCAGTTCATTCTTTTTTATCGGCATACCGAAGCCAAACTTCCTGGATATAAGCTCATTCCTCAGCTTTTTTGATGCAATCGCGACAATCCTGTCTAGTTCCTGCTCTGTAAGCTGGAATTCCTCTTTTCCGTAAATAACCTTTATCTTTGGTATTTCTTCCATTTTAGACTAAACCTTTTTTGCTGTATTTTTCCCTTTCAGCCTCTTTCTGAAATTATTTATTATCATCATTGAGATTATTATTGAAAGCATTTCAACCTCTTTTGCAGCATTCATAAGCATCTGAATTATCAAATAATCTTGAAGACAAGTAATCCCTGCCGTTAATATAATCCTCAAACATATTTTTAACGAGCTGTTCTTGGCTGATTTTTTCATTGTTTGCAATAGATATTATCTGCTGTGCAATCAAGTCGCTGAGATTTTTTGTTCCAGTTTTTCCGCCTATCCTCGCACCCCAGTCAAATAAGTCAGATGTGAATTGGCGGTATTTCCTGTAGTCCCTTACTTTCAGCTCATTCAGCTTTCTTTCAAACAGGTCTTGTAGGTTTTCCATTTTAGTTGTTCAGATATTTTGATTTTTGCAGCTCATTCATTTTAGTTGTTCAGATATTTTGATTTGAAGTCCTGCATTTGAGTCCTAATCTCCAGGGGACCGTAATAATGCCTTGGAGATTTATCCTCAATTCTAAGCACAGGCAATGTCTCTGTTTTGAAGATATCTTGAAAGCTATCATCCTCTATCTTTTCGTATGACACGCCCTTTCTCTTGAAATTCCCTTTCATGCTTTCAAGTGTCTTGTATGCCTCAAAACATGGAGGGCATTTTGTTCTGTGGTCCTCGTGCAAGAATAATACCAAATGATGTTTTATGTTTGATTTCATTTTCGTTCATCTTTTTTATCTGAGCATGATGCTCTCACTCCTGTGAGAGCCAGTGAAATGAGGTCTTAACTTCAATAAGAGCATAGAGTTGTATTTTTATTATACTTTTTTGACAAAAAAATAGCCATAGTGTTGTATATTTAGAAAAGCTTTTAAACGCACATTTGCTGGCAAATATATGCTTACGACAGAAATAATGAAGAAGATTAATGATTTTGTGTATACAAAACCAAGAACTGTAGAAGAGGTAGCAGAACATATAAAGAAAAACTGGAGAACCGCAAATCGGTATATTGAAAGGATAGCAGAGCAGCAGGGCACGATATCAATGAGAACATTCAGAGAAGGAACAAGAGGCGCCTTGAAAATAGTTTTCTGGAACAACATCGAAAGGATACATGCCACAAGCTTCCAGGAAAAGTTGTTTGCAAAGATTGAGGCTGGAAGAAAAAAGGATGACTTCAGCCCTTTTGATATCTACCAGCATATTGACAACAACAAGAAATCCGCATTCATGGAGCAGCAGGAAGATGAAAGCGAGACAGCAATAAACAAGGACCTGCCTGACTTGCTGAGAAGCACTGAAAAGCAGGTACTTTTGTTCTCGGGAAGCTTGTCATGGGCAAATCTGAGGCAGAATCATTTCAAGACAATAGACCTCTTTGAGGAACTCGCAAAAAGGAACATCCCCCTGAAAGTTATAGCAAATGTTAATCTGAACAGCATAGATAATGTCAAAAAATTCCTTGCGATAAATGACAGGCTGGGAAAGCAAATGGTTGAGGTGAGGCATCGCGAGCAGCCATTAAGAGGGGTTGTAATTGATGACAAGTTTGCGAGGTTCAAGGAGATAAGAAGGCCATCCACAGAGAAGAAAAAGAAAACATTCATATTCTACGGCATATACGACAGGGAATGGCTGGAATGGATACAAAAGATATTCTGGAACCTGTTCAGCACAGCAATTCCTGCAGAGAAAAGATTAAAAGAGATAGAAACGATACAGAAAATCTCATAAGATGGAAATAGAAGAATTGCAACAGCTCGCAAAAAAGGTAATCGACCTTATAGACTCAAAAATGAAAGGCCATCATGATTCAGATACAACAATCATCCATTTGTATGAGGAATTGGGTGAGATTTCAAGGCAGTTGTATAATGGAAAAATTGGGCGTGAAAAGCTTGACAAAGAAAATCTTGCAGAAGAGATTTCAGATTGCTTGATTCTGCTGCTGCATTTATCAAAGCTGTATGATTTTGACATTGAAAAAGAGATAAAAAACAAAATTGAAAAATTAAAGCAAAGACATAAGGATTTGGACTGGAAAAAAATCAACTTGTAATTAAAAAATGCCAAGAAAAAAGAAAACTGAAGATGGGAAAGAAGAGAAAAAGCCCAAGAAAGATAAAACTGAAGAAAAAGAAGAAAAGAAAATAGTGATTGCAGAAAAGAAGGAATTAAAAGAAGAAAAGAAAAAGAAAGCAAGGGCTGCAGCGGCAGAGGATGAGAAATATATGGGGCTTAAAGCACCCCTGCAAAAAAGGGGCAATTACGAATTGATTATAACTGAAAAGCCGCAGGCGGCATTGAAGATAGCAGATGCGCTTGCAGACAATATGCCTAAGAAAAATCTTGTTAATGGGGTTCCGTATTATGAGATTACCCATGAGAAGAAGAACATTGTCGTTGCATGCGCAGTGGGGCATTTATTCGGCCTGCGCTCTGAAGAAAGGGGATTTCCTATATTCAATGTCGAGTGGATTCCCTCATACAAGGAAAAAAACGACTTCACGAAAAAATATTACCAGGTAATATCCTCTCTTGTGAGAAATGCCTCGAGTTTTATCATCGCGACAGATTATGATATTGAGGGTGAATTAATCGGATATAATATTCTAAGATTTATATGCAGGACAATTAATGCGAAAAGGATGAAGTTTTCGACGCTGACAAAACCAGATGTTACAGAGGCATATGAGAAGCCGATGGAAACAATTGACTTTGGGCTTGCTATTGGGGGAGAAACGAGGCATACGCTTGACTGGTATTACGGCATAAACCTGAGCAGGGCATTGATGAGCGCATTAAGCAAGGCGGGCGCATTCAGGATTATGTCAATAGGCAGGGTTCAGGGGCCAGCCCTTGAATTTGTTGTTGAAAAAGAAAAGGAGATTATTGCATTCAAGTCAAAAAAATACTGGCAGGTTTTTCTTGTTGTAAGCAACGACAATAAGATTGAAGTGAAATATGAGAAGGACATAACAAAAGAGGTTGAGCTTGCAAAATTCAGGCAGTTAAAAGGAAAGTATGGAGAGGCGAGAACAGAAAAGAGGGAGGAAAGGATTATGCCACCCCTGCCGTTTGACCTGACAGCATTGCAATTAGAGGCGTTCAGGATGCATAACATAACACCTTCAAGATTATTGCAGATAGCACAGCAGCTTTATCTTGCAGGGCTGATAAGCTACCCAAGAACATCCTCGCAAAAACTGCCTGCAACAATAGGATACAAAAAAATAATAGGGAAATTAGCAAAGCATACCGACCTAGTGAAGCATATAACAAGAGAAATCCCAATAGAAGGAAAGAAACAGGACGCTCATCCTGCGATATTCCCCACTGGAGAGTATTCAAAGATTACTGATGAGCAGAAAAAGGTTTATGATTTGATTGCAAAGAGGTTTATTTCCTGTTTCTGCAATGACGCAGTGGTTGAAAATAAAAAAATAATAGTCATAGTTAACGAGCTTAAATTTTATGCGCAGGGACTGGCAATAAAGGAAGAGGGATGGACAAAAGTTTATCCCGCAAGATTGCAAAAAAAAGAATTGCCAGATGTGAATGGCAAGGTTGCGATAAGGGAAATAAGAATAGAGGAAAAAATGACTCAACCTCCCAGAAGATACACGCAGGCTGGGTTGGTTGCTGAACTTACAAAAAGAAATCTCGGCACAAAGTCAACAAGAGCATTGATAATTGACACATTAATACAAAGGGGCTATGTAAAAAATGACCCGCTTGAAGCGACACCATGGGGCATGAAGCTTATTGAGACAGTAAAAAAAGAGGCGCCGATGATAGTTGACGAAAAGCTTACAAGGCATTTTGAATCCGAGCTGGAGCAGATTGAAAAAAGCAAGGACAAGGAAAAAATAAAGAATAATGTTCTCAATGAAGCAAAGCAAATCATAACAAATATTTCAGCTGAATTCAGGAAGAATCAGGAAAAAATCGGCAAGGCGCTTCTTGAAGGCTACCAGGGATTAATAAAAAATGAAATAGAGGCAAGCAAGATAATGAAATGCCAGAAATGTGTTAACGGCTTTCTTGTTATCAGGAGAAACAGGGAAGGCAAGCAGTTTCTTGCGTGCAATGCCTATCCAGAATGTAGAACAACATTTTCACTGCCTCCATATGGCCTGATAAAAAAGACAGACAAGACATGCGAATGCGGCTTTCCCGTTCTGATGGCGATAAGCAAAGGCAGAAGACCCTGGGAATTCTGCTTCAATCCTGATTGCCCAAGAAGGCAGAACAAAAGCAGCAATAAAACCTAATGAATGCATAACGCATAAAATATATCTGCTTCCTCTCCAAGCATATCTGCTGTCTTCTTGTTTCCTTTAAGCATATATTTTTCAGCGCAATAACCCAAAAAATCCAAGAAATCAAGCTTCTTTTTGCATTCCCTCTTGTCTATTTTTTGAAAAATAAACATTGACTCTGCAAGGTTGTCATAAAACCCCTCGCAATTGCCTGTATTAAAGGCGTAATCAAGCTCTTTATTGATTTCCCTGAAAGAAACCCACAAAGAAACAATCCTCTTGTGCTTGTATCTTTCATGAAGGTCCTCTCTTAACCCTTTTTCTATGCACTGCATATTTAATTAGGGAGCAGAATCTATAAATATTTTTGTATGCGAAACTTTAAATTCTTGCAGTATATAATAGACATATGAAAAAGCAGGCAAAAGCAATAATCCTTGTTTTGGTTATTCTTGCAATTATAATCCTTCTTGCATCTATACAGCATCAAAATGTAGTTAATAAAAAATCAAATTCAGGGGGTTTAGGGATTGATAATGAAGCATCATTAATAAATGGAAATGCAAGTTCAGCGATAAATTCAACCACTATAAATATTTCACAGACCCAAAATCTAACAAACCAAACTCCTGAAATTCTAGAGATAGATTATGAATGTCTTAATGATACCCATTGCAATGATACTGAAATATGCATAAACCATACCTGCAAAGAACTAAATTGTCCTTATCCTCTTTATTCTCCTAATCATAAGTGCATAGGAAACAAATGCGCTAATGATACAGATTGCAAGTCAAACCAAATTTGTTATTTCTCCCAAAAAGAATGCATCAGATTGGAGTGTAGTCCTAATGAATATGCTGAAAATCATGTATGCAAGAAATATGAATGCTCTTCCAATTCTGATTGCAATGGGGCAGAATGCTTTTATCATAAGTGCTTATGGGGAGCAGATTATCTAAATTTTGAAACATTAGATACAGGAAATACAAGAACAAATGGAAAAAGGATATTGGATTACACCCTCCTGAAGAACTGGGACATTGGCTTGTTCATAGCACAAAATCAAAGCGAACTTGATAATATAAACAATAGCATACTCAATATTGGGAATAGAACTGCTAATTTTTCGGAAGAGATTGTCCTATTAATTGTTCAGCATGGGCTGATACCCACAGATGCCAGATTTAATGCAATTCTCCAAAAAGATAATACCATTTACCTAAAATTGATAACTTCTGAAAATGAAACAGGAGTCGGTGATGATGCTTGGCATATTATAACCCTAAAAAGAGACAACTTTACAGAAAAAAACAATCTTGATTTTAGAATAACTCCTACTGGAAAAATGGTTATTGGGGGAGAGCAAATGCTTTCAGGAATTACCATAAATTATCCTGCTGATGAAAAGGGAAACCAATATATCAATCCCTGTGTTAATGAGACATTTTATGAGGGGGAAACTAAGACAATAAACCTCTTTGGTAAAAATTATTTAATAGAAGTTAAAAGTGTAGAGCGGACAGGGGGTATAGAATATGTTTATATTTCTGTTGATGGAGGAGCAGTCAAGAGAATAGAAGAAGGAAATACGACAAAAATAGGTGATTTGAGTATTTATGCATCCAATTTAATCTATAGTTTCAGAGATTATAAGCCTTCTGATGCAGAATTAGGCATCTGTTATGAAGGTTAATCTAATTAATCCTTGATACCCAAATCCTTATAAATAAAATTCCTTAACCCTTTTTTATGTGGAGTCTTTATGATGAAGAGGGTGATGCACTAAAACCTCTTGTTTTTTCAAACGGGAAAGGCCAGGATGATATTGTCAAAGAGGTTGTTTTGGCCATCAAGGATGGGGTGAAGGTAATCTTCATCAAAGGGGTATGCGGAACAGGAAAGAGCGCAATTGCCCTGAACATTGCGAAGGAATTGGGAAGGGCTTCAGTGATTGTGCCAATCAAATCACTGCAGAAGCAGTATGAGGATGATTACACAAACAAGAAATACCTTCTGAAAGAAAACAGGGAAAAATTAAAAATCAAGGTTCTTACAGGCAGGGCAAATCATGAATGCCCTTTCATAAAAGAAACAGAAGAAGACTTCTATGAACCAAACAGGAAAGAAACAGATTCAAAGCTTAGCGATTTTGCAATAATGCTAAACAAGCTTATAGAAAAAAAGAATGCAGAGAAAACTGGCAGGATAAAAGATTTATCGTGCGATAACCCGTTCCTGCCGTGCAGGATTGAGATAGCGGAAAAGAACGCGCAAAGGATAAGGGAATACATCAAAAAAAATCCAAAAATAAAGTTCAGGGATTTTGACAACATCCACAAGGTTAAGAGGATGTCCATAGCGCCGATATGCCCTTACTGGAGCCCAATAATTCCCTCAGACATTGACCTGGAAATAGAAGGAAAGGCAAGAAAATACCTGGGGCTGCTCAACCGGGAATATATATTCCACCAAAGAAAGCCAGGCTGCGGCTACTATGACCAGTTCAACTCGTATATTGATGCTGATGTTCTTATATTCAACAGCGAGAAATACAAGCTTGAAGTGGTAATGAACAGGAAGCCCGAAACAGATGTTGAGATAATAGATGAGTGCGATGAGTTCCTTGACAGCTTTGCAAACACAAAGAAGATTAATCTTAACAGGCTATACATGGCTTTGGGATATCTTTATTCCGACAAGGAAAGGGTATTCAAGATAATAAACAATCTTATTGAGCTGGTGGCAGAGATAATCAAGGACAAGAAGGTTAATGAGTGCCTTACGAACGGGGAAATAATCCAGGTAAAGGAAACAAAAATCTTTGAGCTGCTGAGGAATTTTCTTGACTCAAACTTCATGGATGAGGTTGAATGCGATGAGGAGAATTACTGCTATCATTGCGATGAGGTTGCAAGGACATTCGAGGGGTTCTTTGATGAGACATATATCTCATTTGACAGGGAAGAAAAGGATATCGCAGTCAAGCTGGTGACAACAAACCTTGAAAAGAGATTCAAGGAACTCTTGGACAAGAGCAAGGCAATTGTGATGATGTCAGGAACAATTCATTCCGAACAAGTCCTGAAAGATGTTTTCGGCCTGAAGGATTTCAGGATTATTGAGGCAGAGACAAAAATGCCTGGCACAATAACAAAGGTAAGAACAGGCATGGAGTTCAGCTGCAATTACAGCATGATGCAACTGCCCCAGACAAGAAAAAGATTCCTTAAAGCATTTGAAAAATGCGTAGAAGGGGCAAAGAAGCCGTTATTGATTAATGTAACTGCATTCAAGGATTTGCCGACTAAAATGGAGGCTGAAGAAAACAGCCTGGGAATACTCAGCAAAGAGGAATTAACTGAAAAACAGATGAAAGACAAGACAGGGCATGCAATAAAGGATTTCAAGGACGGGAAGATGGATATCCTTTATTCAACGAAATGCAACCGCGGCGTAGATTTCCCGGGGGAAACATGCAACAGCATAATACTCACAAGATACCCTTATCCTAATGTAAAATCAATATTCTGGAAGATACTTAAAAAGACAAAGCCGGAATATTATGACGAGTTTTACAGGGATAAGTCAAGAAGGGAATTCCTGCAGAGAATATACAGGGGATTGAGAAGCCAGGATGACCATATTTTCCTGTTAAGCCCTGATATAAGGGTGATAAACGCAGACATAGAATGACTGTTAATTATTTTTTAATAATTCTTCTTCAATAAGCCCCAAAAGACCTTCTATACGCCCCCTTTCTAATTCGTCATTGATGCTATTAAACTCATTCTTCAGTCGGGAATCTATCATTATTATCCCTTTTTTTTCTCTTTTTTTAAGCAACTGAAGCAGGGCATTAGAGTCCTCAAATGCTTCAAATAATCTTCTCTCTTTCCCGGATTTAACATAAGAAGCTGCTTTGCTTCCAGTAAACTTAGCACCATAAAAATATTCCATAATAATATCATCAGCAGCAACGAACTCGTTCCACAATGTTACTGTATCAAGAATCTCGTAATTCCACTTTGAGTTCTCTATTCTTTCTTCATATGTTGTCCAAATCCTTTCATCAAATTCCATTTTTAGTTCTCGTGTCTGTTCAGTATTTCTGTCCTGAAGAATTCAAGATCTTCTATTGCGTGCAATGCCTTGTCCAGATTATGGGAGCACTTTCCAGAGTGATGATATTCCACCTCCAGTTCCTGATTAAACCTTTGTTTTATGGAGGGATGAATTTCTCTCATAAGCTCAACCATTACCTTCATCTCAAGCTCTGCGTTCCTTGCATCATCTTTCCAGCCATTTCTCTTGGTTTCATTAAGCTGTTTTTTTCTTCTGAAGTAGTTGTTCCATAACACATAGATATCTGCTCCCTTGTAATTATTCCTAGCCATCTGCTCGTAGTTATCTTCTTCCATGACTAGAAAAACCTCCTCGCCTTTGCAATCCCATTCTGTGTTATGACAAGTAGCATTTCCTTTTCAGGAAGGCTCCTGTGCTTCCTTAATATTGCCTTTTTCTTGCCCTGCAGATTTTGCAGTTCAATTATGCACTTGCTCCAGTATTTCAGGATATCTCCTCCCACCATATGCACCTTTTTTTCCTTGCCCTCTTCATAATCCTCCCGACTTAAAAATTCAGAATAAACCTGATTTGTCACAATAACTGGAATATTTTTAATCCTTGATATTTCTGAAAGAATCCTCATGTTCGAGGCAAGCATTGAGTTAACTTCTGAAATTATCTTTTTGTCATTCTTTGCGTCTGCAAGTTCAAGTCTATATAGCATTGTCATGCTGTCAATTATTATCGCCCCTATATTCTTTTTCTCTTTTATTTCCTTGAGCAGCCTTGAGAATGACTCCTGCTGCTCCTTAAATGTTGTGGGCTTCAATATAATGACATTCTCAAGAACCTGCTGATAGCCCTCTCCTGCTATCTGCCTGAACCTGTCAACTGAGAATCCCCCCTCTGAATCAATGAATATGACCTTGTTGCCCTTTTTTGCCTGCGAAACAGCAACTAAAATGCACAGGTTTGTTTTCCCTGAGCCGGCAGGACCGTAAATTGTCGTTATAACATCTGTCTCATATCCCCCGTAAAGCCATTCATTCAAATCATAGCTCCCAGCAGAAATCTTTCTTTCAACTGTCATTCTCCCTTGCTCCCTGCCACATTAACAAAATGCGGGATTTAATAACTTTTTGAATTCAGCCTATTTTTCTTTCTATTACCCTGCCTTTAGGCTTTTCCTCAGAAAAAATCTGCGCCTTGAACTTGTAAAATCTGCATTCCTTGTTTTTCCACACATCAGGATACAGCCCTGCTTTGAGGCATGTCTGCTTCACAAACTCCAAAGAATTCCATTTCCATTCAACAGGAACCTGAGGCAGCAATAACCCGCTTCTGCCATTAAAATTGACTATCAATCCGTCCTCTCCAATTTTTACATCCTTGCTTAATTCGTCCTTGGAGCATTTTATTTCCTCTGGTTTTGTCAATACAGAAACCTCAATAATTATTTTTTCAAGCTCATCCTCTTCAAGCTGGGGAAATCTCGGGTCGCAGAATGCGGCTGCTTTAGCCCCTTCCATTACTGCCTTGCCCAATGGAATTTCAGGATATGGAAATCCTATACAGCCCCGCAATTCATGAGAAGGAAATTTAAGCAATGTCACAAACACACCCAGTTTCTCGGGATATGAAGAAAGCCATTCAAAGAAATCCCCCTTGAAACTTTTTTTAATAACACTTCTTGCGAATTTTACAAGTTCAGAGCCCTGCTTCAAAGTAAGCATAGATACAAAAGAGAATAAATGTTAATAAATGTTTTTAAAAATGGCTCTATCAGATAGTCGGGACTTTTATAAAAAGTACTGGGATAAAAATTATTAAAAGTCCCGCAAATTCGACAATGTCTTTAAAAGACTACTTGATTGCCGCCTTGAACTTATCAAGAATATCATCATTTGTTTTCTGCACTTTTGCAAGGCTGTCAAGCAATGCCTTTTTTGCAGTGCCTTCCTTGACCTTGACTATAAGAACAGGGTTTTTTGTAGGATGGTCTCTCTTCCATGCGGCTATCTCAACCTTTTCATCATAACCCAATTCTTTTCTTACTAATTCTGCTACAGTAAGATTATCAATCTCAATCTCCAGCCTGTCCTTTTCCTGCTTAAGAATCTTGACTTCCATCGTAAGAAAAATCTGGTTTCTTGGTTTATAAAGTTTTTTGTTTGATGATTTCAATTGCATCAAAAAGCTATTTAAGGCATGAATCGTCAAAAAATTCCTTTAGTTTACCACACACTAAACAGAGAAAATAAGAAAGATTTTTGCGGGTGTATAGTTTGTTTGGAATTCCGCGAAAAGCTTTGCTTTTCGGGACATAGGAAATCTTTGATTTCCTCTGTTAGGATGCTCAGAAATGCGAAAGTAATTAAGCATTTCTGACATAATAAAAGCAATGAACCATTCTATAAAAACAGGGCTTAGTTTTGGATTAACCTCTGGGATAATAACAACTCTTGGGCTGATGGTGGGTTTACATTCAAGCACGCATTCAAAACTTGCGGTTATAGGCGGAATATTGATAATAGCAATAGCAGATGCGTTCTCTGATGCGCTTGGCATCCATATCTCTGAAGAATCTGAAAACAAACACTCTGAAAAGCAGATATGGGAATCAACATTCTTCACATTCATAGCAAAATTTGTTTTTGCATCAACATTTGTGGTTCCTGTGCTATTTTTTGAGCTTTCAACAGCAATTATTGTTAGTGTAATATACGGGCTGATATTGTTAGGCATATTCAGTTTTTATGTAACAACCAAGAAAAAACTACAGAATGTAACAGAGCATATTACCATAGCATTTGCAGTTGTGATAATTTCCCATTATTTAGGTGATTGGGTAAGAACAACATTTGTATAAACTGCAAAGCCAGAAAAGATTTATTTGTTGCTTTCACTCGCCTTTCCAAACATCTCTTCCCTCATTTTCTGCAAATCGCCTATTCTTATATTTGGGGACTTAAAATCAAGGGGCCTTTTTTCCTCTGGCTTCTTCCGCAAATCCAGTCTTAAATACTGCTCAATCTTTTTTATTGCTGTTTCAGAATCACTTGGGGTTACCCCTCTTTCAAGCATTATTACCTTGTCCTCAGATTCAACCAAAGCGTCTGCAAGCTGCTTCTGTGTTAATCCCTTGAGATTTCTCGCATTCTGTATCTGCTCGTTAAAATCATCCGCGAGATTAAGCTGCCTTCTCTCCTCCTGCCTCTTCATGAACCCTCCATCATCCTTTACCGCGGCAAGCTTTGTAAGATTTACCTGCGCCTCCCTTCTCCTTGATGCGTCTCTTGACTGGAGCTCATCCTCATGAATATTTAACCCCGCCATTCTTCTTAACCTTTCATAAACAGTAAATGACTTTTCCGCCTCTCTAAGTTGCTGTTCAGTGGGTTTAGAAATAACAATTATATCATCATCAACTGAAGCACAAACATCGCATATCCTTTTTACTTCCTTGCCGACTATTGCGTTCAAAAGCTTAAAACTGTCCCTCCCGCATAAATAACATATCTCCCCCATATAAATACACAGAAATAGAGATATTTATTTTTTTCTGTTTTCTCGGCTTTGCACTTTTTCTAGACTTATTTATGTGCAAAATATTAATTATGTTCAAAGCCTGTTTTCGCTTCTCAAGTCAATTCTTACTGCCCGCCTGTCACGAGGCCGTCTATCTCGTCCTTGCTGCGGAAGCCAGTTAGTGTCCTGTCGTTTATTACAACAGCCGGAGGCTCTGAAACATTATAGAATCTCGCCAGCTCCCCAATTATATACAAATCAAGATCCTTGTCGAGCGCATAAATCTTGACATTCTCAACCTCATACTTCTGCCTTATGCTGTCCAAGACATAACCCTGCCTCTCGCTTTCTGCAATTTTGTCCTTGCTGTTTGAATAAAAGAATAGAATCATGCTGTAACTCATGTTGCACTCTTTCCTCCTCTTTTCCATAGAGAGATAGTGCTTTATCTCCAAGAGCGAATAATACTTCTTCAGTTTTATGACGCCGGAGTTGTCCTTCCCCAGCTGACTCTCCATAGTAGATATCTTTCTTTCAGTGTCTCTCAGCTTCTCCTCCAGCCCAGTCATTGCTATGTGGCATGGATTTTCCGAAAACAAGATATTCTGGATTTCCATCGAGGTTATATCAAATTCTATATTGCTTTCCATCTGGGTTATTTGCGATATCTTTTCCTCAGCGAGATAATTGCCTATGATTATTCCTATGATAAAAAGAAGTGTTGCCACTGCGAAGCTTGCTACATACTTATTGAACTCAACATTGCTATTTGTCCCGTTTGGAAAATCCTGTTTGATCTTAGCAATCGCCACCATTTTTTTATTAATCACCCGACCTTTTTAAGCATTTTTAATTTACTGCATTAAGTAATCAGCCTTGCTCTCTTGTATTTTCTTCTGCCCCATGTCTGCTCTTTCCCAGTCATGAAATAGAATAATGCAGCACCCCACCACAAAAGGAAAAAGAAGATATAAAACAGAAAATAGAGAACTACTGCAAGGAATATGCCCCTCTTCTCCCCGCTGTAATATTTTGAAATGGAAAAGAAAAGGAGCATAAGCAGGATTCCCAGTACAACGAAAAAGATATACTTGCTGGTTGCATAATTTACAAGCGACTCTGCAATTGTTTTGGAGTTTATATTGCCCAGCCAGTCATGGATGCTGAAACCTGCGACACTTATTCTTATAATCTGGTCCTTCAATACCTCAATGTTGTAATACATCATGACAAAGAAGGAAAAGAATGCAAGGAACACCGATGTTACTGCAATGGGAAGAATGAATGTTGAAAGGTTTGTTTTCCTTTTTGCATCATACAAATGCCCGTAATTCATGGAGTTATACATGAATCCTGTGTACCATCTTATCCTCTGCCGCAATAATGATTTAAAGGTTACAGGAACATTGGTATACACGCTTGCGCTGATGCTGTTTCTTATCTCATACCCATAGCTCTGTATTCTCATTGCCATCTCAGTATCCTCTGTTATATTGGTATCATCAAAACCGCCGTATCTCCTGAAGAACTCCGCCCTGTAAATTGAGAGGGGGCCTGGTATCACGTGGATTGAGTCATTTAAATCAAATATCTTTCTTAATACAATGCCAAAAAGGTATTCTGCCCATTGTATTCTCTGGAGGAATCCCTTATGATTATTTACATTTAGCGAGGATGTAATCGCCATTACCTTGGGGTTATCAAAATATCCTATCATTTTTTTCAAAGAATCCCTTGCGAGTATTGTGTCTGCATCAAATCTCGCTATAAGCTCCCCCCTTGCTTTCTTTATCCCAAAATTCAGTGCAGTGGGGCATCCCCCGTTTTCCTTAGTGAAAATCCTTACTATTTTTGATTTAAACTTCTTGAGAACATTATAGGTGTTATCTGTGCTGCCATCATCAACTACAATAATCTCAAACATGCCTCTGGGATAGTCCACATTAAGAAGGGAGTTTATTGTATTAGTTATGGAATCCTGCTCATTAAATACAGGAACAATGAATGAAACGAATGGGAACATTTTTGCGGCAGGGTCTATCATTCTGTCCTTATTTGAGAAATATGTCAAAAGAAAGAATCCTGCTGTGAGCAGCCCAAAATATGCAGTTATATACACGACAAATGAGACTAACAGCATTTTTTACCGGTTATTTTGCACTTGAGACTAACAGCATTTTTTACTGGCTATTTTGCACTTCTTCTTCCCCGCCTTCCTCCTGCCTCTCCTTCTTGCCTATCTGGAAGTAATCATAAAACTGCTCGGAAAGCTTAAGTTCAATTGTGTGCCCCAATCTTTTTGCTTTCAATAAATTCATGTCTATGAAATGCTTTATGTGGCCATATGCCTTATTGCCCCTTATCTTCACAACGACAGACTGCTTTATCGGCTGCTTGTATGCAATTATCGCGAGAGTTTCCTGCTCTGCCCTCGTGAATTCCGCCTTGCCTGATGCGAGCTTTGTTATCATTTCCCCGTATTCTGCCTTGACATCCATTTTCCACAATTCGTTCTTCTCAATTATCATCAATGCAGAGTCGCTTGAATCGTATTTTGCCTTAAGTTTAACAAGAAACTCGCGGACACTTATAGGATTTATTCCTGTAAGCATGACAATCTCGTCAACAGACAGAAATCTTGCTGCAACAAACAATGCCGCCTCAACCCTCTTCATCGCCTCGAAGCCATCATCACCCATCTTTTAAACTAATCCCAAAATAATTTTTATTGTATCTTAAATCTTAATATTGTCATATATTTATTGTATCTCAAATCTTAATACTGCCCCGTATCCCCCGATATTCCTGAATTGGACTCCCTCCTCTGTCTCCTCTGAAACAAGGTAAACCTCTGCACTTGTTGAATTCGCAAGCTCCTTGAATTCATCAATCTCCTCCTGCGAATTTACAGTTGATATCAATAATTCCTTTGCTGCCCCTGATTCAAGCGCCTTTCTTACTTCATCCTTTCCATAAGCAATTAATCCGGGTTTTGTTGCAAGGACTGAAAAGAATCTCTCGAGAAGCATCTTTTCTTTTGTTATCTCCTCTTTTGCGAGAACATCATAAGATGACTCAACAAGCAAATCAAGTCCATGCTGATCAGCATATCCTATATCCTTGACAGCAATAACCTTGTCCTTTAATGAGGTTGTCAAATCGCCATAAGCAAGAAAGTCCTCCTTTGTAGGACCCGGCCCTCCGACAATTATCCCCCTTAATTTTTTCATCTCAAAGAACTGCTCTTTCAGCGCCTCTGCAATTCTCTTGTAAAAGTCCTTTGACATTCCCTCAATTATCCTATGAAATCTCTGTGAGGATTGCCCGCCTGTCTTAAATTTTCCAGGGACACCAGAGGTCATATGCCTCAAAACCTTGATGTTCTTTCCTTCAAGCATGCCGATAGTAGCCTCTTTTCTTTCTATCACAACCAATCCATAAACATTCTCAACCTCAAGCATTTCCTTTAATGGATCAAGGACAAATACCTGGTCGCATCTGTATAATTTTGTCTTTAATGCCTTCGGCGGCTCAACTGCCCATATCTCAATCTGCTCCTGCCCTTCAAGAGGCGAGATATTCCCACAAAAAATAGCCATTCCATTTGGAGGCGTTTGCTTATACAACTTCAGATGCCTTCCTATCCTTTCAAGCGCATCAAGAACGCTTTTTCTTGTGTTTGTGCTCTTTATGTTTTGTGCAGTTGATTTTTCTGTCTCAATCTGCTTTGAAACAAGATTCAAGTTATAGCCAGCAGGCACATAAACAGTCACTAATTCTGTATGCTTGCCCCTATGGCTTTCAAGTTCCTTTACTAATCTTTTAAGCTTGAGTTTTGTTTCCTCTTCCATGTTTAATAGAATGGATTATCTCCAATTTAAAATCTTTGTTATGCGAATTCAATTTCAACCTTTTCACCAAATTCAAGAGAAGAAATATTATGCGCTGATTTTATGTCATCTGCCATTGGCTTCAGTTCAGAAGGCAGGACAGCATGCTTCACTTCTGCCCTCAGACTCAAGCCCTTGTCCTTTTTTGCCTTCCACATCACTCCATCAAATTGAATTATCTTGTCTACTAAATTAAGCTCTGATTTTCCTTTCTCTGCTTTTGGAAATTCCTCCTGATGCAAGTCAATCCCTTTCTCATTCGCTATAAGAGATGTAACCTGGGGGATAATAGGATAAAGCAGAATCAATATCCTTTCAAGAATATAATGCAATGCAAATTTTGCTGATTCGCTTTCCTCTTTTGAGAATTTATTATCCTGGTTATATGCCCTGTTCTTGACAAGCTCAAGGTAATGCGATGCAAAAATATCCCACAGGAATCTTCTTAATGCGACAGCAGAGTGATGGAAATCATAATTCCCATACTGCTCATCAGTTTCCTTTGTAAGATTTTCAGCATAATCAATGAACAGCCTGTCAATTTCCTTCAATTTCGGCTTTTTCGGCTTTTCAAACTGCATTATAAATTTTGCAACATTCAGAAGCTTGTTTATTGTTTTCAATTCCGCGTTTATCTTTTCCCTTGAGCAGATAAAATCACCCTTTGACAAGTCGCCTTCAGTTGCAGACCATAATCTTAATGCCTCTGCGCCATAATTTTTTAAAAGCTCCTGCGGGTCAATTGCATTCCCGGCTGATTTTGACATCTTCCTTCCCTTCTCGTCAAGGATATGCTGGTGAATCCATACATCCTCAAAGCATTGTTTTCCTGTTTCAAGATAGCCCCTCAATATCGTATAATAAAGCCAGGTCCTTACAATCTCTTTTCCCTGGGGCCTTAATGTCACGGGATATGTTTTCTTGAAAAAGTCCATATCAGATTTGTATCTTATTACAAACAATTCAGAAATTGACGAGTCAAACCACGTGTCAAAAACCCTCTCTTCCCCTTTCCATTTTTTGTCCTTGAAGTCACTTACTTTTCCTATAACCTTTTTATTTTTCAAGACATCAGCATCCTTGGGAGGGGATTCCTTCCAGGGCTGATAGTATTTTCCTTGGGGAGGAACAGCAATCAGTTCATCTGAATACCATAACGGAATAGGCGTTGCATAATACCTTCGTCTTGAAATGGGCCAGTCGATTGAAATAGAGTCAATCCAGTCCTCAAGCAGTTTTACTGATTCATTGGGATAGAAATTTATTTTTTTGATTATCTTTTTCAAGTCATCCTTGAATTCAAGCTGTTTTAAGTAGAACTCTGGCATTTCTATAAATTCTATTTCTGCGCCTGACCTCTCAGAAATAGGCGTCCTATGAGAAATTCTTGCCTGCTCGACAAGAAGATTCTTATTTCTTAATTCCTCAACTATCTTTTCCCGCGCTTCCCTTACTTTCAATCCCTTCAAGAAGCCGGCATTCTCGTTCATTGTGCCATCTTTGCTTATTGCAATAACCGGCTTTAGGCTCATTTCCCGAAAGAATTGTATGTCTGACAAGTCGCCAGCAGAGCACATCATTGCCAATCCTGTGCCTTTGTCCATTTGCGCCAATGGATGCGCCTTAATCGGAACTTCCTTTTCAAATATAGGGGTTACTGCTGTCTTGCCGTTAAGATTCTTGTATCTCTTGTCCTCTGGATGGAATATTATCATGCCGCACGTGCAGATTAGCTCGGGCCTTGTAGTCCCTATCTTTATCTGCTCGCCTGTTTCCTTCACCTTGAATAAAACATCATTGAACGTTGAAGGCAAGTCGCGATATTCAATTTCAGAGTCAGCAATTGTTGTCCGCAGTTTAGGGTCCCAGTTATTTATCCTCTTGTCCTCATAGACAAGCCCTTTCTTGTACAAATCAATGAATGTTGACTGGGTCAATGCCCTGTATTCCGGTGAATCTGTAAGATAAATAGAGCCTATATGCTTTCCTTCCTCATATGATGAAAAAGAAATGCCAAGTTTTGAAAATGTGTCTGTTGATTCTGCTGTTGTTTCATCAAGCAGTTTCTCGCAATACTCCACAAATTTCTCCCTTCCTACGATAAAGGGCGAGACATTGAATTTTTTTTCGGCACCCATCTCAATCGGCAACCCGTTCCTGTCCAAGCCAAGAGGAAAGAGAACCTCAAAGCCCTTCATTCTCCTGTATCTTGCAAAGAAGTCCATAAAAGAATAGGTTACAGCGTGCCCCATATGGACTGGAGAGTTGATGTATGGGGGAGGCGTGTCAATTGAATATACCTTTTTCTTTGTTTTCGGGTCAAACCTGAACTGCTCTGCCTTTCGCCACTTTTCTGTTATCTCAAGCTCTATTCCAGGGCCCCAGTTCTTTATCTCTTTTAATGAAATCTCTTTCATTTTAAAATCACGCAACAGCGTTTTTTAAGTTTTACTGCCTCCTGCAACCATTATAATCGCAACCTTTTTATATCCTCTCTTCCATTTTAACTTATGGCAGATGAAGGTGTAAGGATACCAATGGGCTCAGGAGGGCTTGTGAGGTATTCTGAAGAGGACAAGAGCAAAGTCCAGATAAAACCGCAGTATATAATAGTCCTTATTGTCCTTACCGTGATATTTGAGCTTATCCTGAATGGATTCGGCAAATAGCAAATAGAATAAATTTTTATATTTCTGATGGCTGTATAATATATGGAAAATTTTCTTGTTTCTCTTGAGTCAGCCAGCAGAACGCTGAAGACAGCAGACCATATGACTTATATTACCTTTCCTTTAATAAAGGACAAAAGGTTATTGATAAAGATTCTCAGCGAGATATATTCCTCAGTCACAAGCACTATTAACGCTATAATCCAGTATGAATATTTTTACAAGAGGATAGTTCTGCACAGCGACGCTGCAATGAACTTCAGGACATTCAGGGAAAGATGCGCCCCAAGGTTTGGCATCTCCCAAAATGACATTTCAAAGATAATAGAGCTTTTCAGCATAATTGAGAAGCACAGGCAAAGCCCCCTAGAATTCGTGAGGAAGGACAAGTTTGTAATAATGTCCAATAATGCGCATATGGATATTGTGACTGTGGAAAAACTGAAGGAGTTCCTTATCACTGCAAAGGACATGCTGAAGAAGGTCGATTCTGTGGTGCATAAAAGAGGTTGAAGTGTTTAAGAAAAATATAAATAATAGCCATTCTATACGTATAGCTTAAAAATGAGGCAGGAAGATAAGACTTATTTTTGTTAGAGGTTAAAATGTGGCAGAAGATTGATAAGGAAAGGAGGGCAGCAGACCATCTGCTTTATGTCAGCCTGAAGTATACAAAAACATGCGATGTCATACTTAATCTGATATTAAGATGGCAGGCAATGATAGACGAGTCAATAAATGCGCTGCTTGCAAAGGCGAAGAAAAAGAAGCTTGTCAAAGGAAGCATTCCTGCCGCGCCGAGAGCAAAGGTGAATCTTCTTTATGATGTCTTCAAAAAGGAAAAGGACGTCAAGGAAACGCTCGATTTGTACATGTTCTTCAAAAAAATTCCCCAGCTTTCTTGCACAAGAGAGGCTGAATTCAGGAAGAATGTTGCATTAAAGGTTACTGATGGGGAAAAGCTGATAGTTATTGACTTGGACAAACTCAAGGAATGGGAGGGACTCTTGGAAAGGTTTTTAAGTTTCGTCAAACGTTTTATAGTGTAAGATGGCGCGCATTATAGTAATAGCTTCAGGCAAAGGGGGTGTCGGAAAAACTACTTCTACTATCAATATAGGGGCTGCATTAAATAAATTAGGAAAGGATGTAATTATAGTTGACGCAAATCTTACAACTCCTAATGTGGGGTTGCATTTGGGTGCGCCTACTGTGCCAATAAGCCTTGCGCATGTCCTTGCAGGCAAGGCAAAACTGCATGAAGCAATTTATGAGCATCATTCAGGAATGAAGGTATTGCTATCATCAATATCAATCTACTCTGGAAAAATAAATCCTGAAAAAATTCCGGAAATCGCAAAGAAACTCAAGAGATACAGCGACATAGTTCTCTTTGACTCTGCTGCTGGCTTGGGAGATGATGTTATACACACATTAAATGCAGCTGATGACATAATTATTGTGACGCAGGCGGAGATGCCTGCATTGACAGACGCATTAAAAACAATAAAACTCGCAGAAGAGCAGCTTGACAAGACTATAAGGGGAATTGTTGTTACAAGGTTCAGGAAAAAGGGGCATGAGATTCCCATTGATACAGTTGAATCAATGCTTGAAAAAGAGGTTATATCAGTAATTCCAGAGGACGATGCAGTAAAGGAATCGTTAAGGATGAGGGATGCTGTTGTTCATACGCATCCTAAAAGTAATGCCGCAAGGGGTTATAATGAACTGGCTGCAAAATTAATAGGAAAGAGATATTCCAAAGCAATTGAAAAGGAAGATAAGCTATTTGTGAGGGTTCTTAAAAGATTAGGGCTTGCCGAATAAACAAGAATAAAAAATGAAACAAATTCTGATTGGATTATTGGGGACAATCGGAGCAGGAAAAACAACTGTTTCTGACTATCTTGTAAAGAAGGGCTTCTATCGAGTAATAATGGGTGACTTGGTAAGGGAAAAGGCAACGCAGAATGGATTGAAGCTTACGAGGGAAAATCTTGGGAAGACACAGGAGGAATATCGTGATAAATATGGGCCCGATTACTTCATAAAAGAGGCAATCAAGAAATTAAAGGACTCCAAGAAAGCAAAACTGCTTGTGGACGGGATAAGGTTGCCGATTGATGCTGACAGGGCAAAATTTGAGGGCACTAAACTCCTACTTGTTGATGCCCCTGCAGAAATAAGGTTTGAAAGGTTAAAGCAGAGAAAAAGAGAGGATGATGCCCAGACAATAGGCAAGTTCATGGAGCAGGAAAAGGCTGAGTGGAAGCGCTTTGACTTTGAAAAGACGCTTGAATATGTTGATTACACACTAAACAATTCAGGCAATCTTGAGGAGCTTTACACCCAGATTAATGATATTTTGAGTGAAATTGACGGCAAATCATAAAAATCCCTGTGTTTTACCGCATACTAAAGTATGCGGTTTGTTAGGATTTTTAGGATGCTCAAGAACACGCGACCACATACTAAAGTATGTGGTTTTTGTCAAGTGTTCTTGACATAAAAGATATTTAAATCTCGCTTATTATTGATTTTTACGGGCCTGTGGTCCAGTGGTTATGACGCTACCCTCACACGGTGGAGATCCTCGGTTCGATCCCGAGCGGGCCCATCACAAGGTTTAAATAAAATAAAGGGATAGGAATCTGGGGGAGAGGAAATGGCAGTTTTAATGGATGTTGATTTGGAGTATAAAGGGACAGTAAAACTAGAATCAAGAGAAAGATTGGGTTTTGAAATCCCAAACAGCACTCTTGGGCATGCGTCCTTTGTATCTAAAAATATTCTTGATAACACAAAAAGAAATCTTATTATATTAACAGGGGATGCAAATGAGATTGACTGCTTGGGGCTGAGGGAAAACTTAGATGCCCTTGCAAACAGGATAAGAAACCCCCCCTTTCTTTACCAGTTTTTTAATACCTTAAAAAGAAAAGACAAGCACCAAGATATTGCGGGCAGAATAAGGATATTATTCTCTGATGAATCATCAGAAAATTATGACTTTTATAATTTTGCAAGAGATTATGCGGATATAATGAAGATAAAAAAATTCGAGAATCCAAATCCCGCGACACCGCATTTTTTAGTTTCAGATTCAGTAAGATACAGATTAGAAAAAAATCATACAAAAGAGGACTTAAAGGACTATAAGATAAACGCAGAAGCAAACTTCAATAATCCCAGAATAGCGGGGCTCTATGAAGAATTTTTTAATAAATGCTGGAATCTTGAAGATAAACTTATTTCAGTACAATAAATTTTAAATAATACTAAAATTTAAAATAAAAATGGATATAGAGGACATAAAAAAGAGAATAAGAACTATTCCTCACTTCCCGAAAAAGGGAATTATGTTCAGGGATATAACACCATTGCTTCAAGACCCTTTCACAAGGAGATATGCTATTCTTGCTGTTGAGGAGCACTTTAAAGACAAGAAAATAGACGCTGTTGCTGCGGCAGAGTCAAGGGGGTTTATTTTTGGCGCAATTCTTGCTCATGAGATGTATTGCAGTTTTGTCCCGTTGAGAAAGCCGGGCAAGCTTCCATACAAGACAATAAAGCAGGAATTCCAAACAGAATACAGCACTGATGCATTTGAGATGCATGAAGATGGAATCAAGAAGGGGCAGAATGTTCTGATTGTAGATGACTTGCTTGCAACAGGCGGGACAGCAGAAGCGGCATGCAAATTAGTGGAAAAGCTTGGCGGCAATGTAGCCGGAATTGCATTTATAATAAACCTTTCATATCTCGGCGGCATTAACAAGCTTAAAGGTTATGATGTTTTCTCCCTAATTGATTACAAATCCGAAGAGGAAGATGTTCCTGAAGAATTGCTTAAAAAATAATATCACTTCTAACTTATTCTGCTTCCAAGTTCTATTTCCTTTTCAGGTTCTAATATGAAAACCTTGCTCTTATCCTCATTGACTGCAGCAAGAACCATTCCCTCGCTTTTTACTCCTCTTATTGTCGCTGGTTCAATATTTGTAAAAACAACACATAACTTGCCTTTCAATTCATCTGGAGAATAATTATTTTTCAGCCCTGCAACCAACTGCCTTTTCTCGTTTCCCAAGTCAACATCAAGAAGATAAAGCTTGTCTGCATTTGGATGCTCCTTTATATTAATTATTCGTGCAACCCTCAAGTCAAGCTTCTGCCATTCATTAAAAGAAATTGTTTCTGCCATTTTCTTAAAAATCACGAAAGCTATTTAATCCTTTCGTATGAGCCCAAAATCTTTATTCTTGCAATCTTCCTAATCTCTGAAAAAGCTTCTTTAACCTTTTCATCTTCCTCATGACCTTCAAAATCAATATGAAATATGTAGTCGCCTAATTTTAATTTTGTTGGCCTAGACTCTATTTTTGTGAGATTTATTTTTCTTCTCGCAAAGGACTTGAGCAAATCATAAAGCAAACCTGGCCTGTCAACAGAAGGATGCAGCACTATGCTTGTCTTGTATTTCCTGCCTTTATCCTTTTTGTTTTTGTTTATGCTTATAACAACAAATCTCGTAACATTATGATCTTTGTCTTCTATGTTTCCTTGCAATATTTTCAATCCATACTCATTTGCAGCACTTTCAGGGCCTATTGCTGCAAGTTCTCTCAACTTTTTTTCAGCCACAATTTTCATTGCCTCTGCAGTGCTTAGGCTTTCCATCGTTGAAAATTTATTTTTTCTTATATAACTAAGACACTGGGCAAGAGCCTGTGGTCTTGATATCACTGTTTTTATCTCACTTAATGAAGAAAGGGAAGCAATGCAGTGATGCACTGCCAGAATAATCTCTGCATCGATATAAACACTGGAGTGACAAAGCAAGTCAAGAACTTCACCGAGACTGCCGTCAAGAAGGTTTTCCAAGGGAACAATGCCAAAATCTGCCTTCTTGTCTTGCACAAAATCAAAAACCTCTGGAAGATTGTTGCAAAATATTATTTCTCCATTTTCTTTTATTTTTTGCATGTATTGATTTGCCGCCTGCTCGCTAAATGTTCCCTTAGGCCCAAGTGATGCTATCTTCATTTTAATTTTTCCCTCTTATATTTTGAAAATTGCTCTATTAAATAAGAACTTTCCTTTAAGGCCTCGCCCTTAAACTTCCCGAAAAATAATGCTGAATCATTGAATAATTTTTTGAATTTATTTTTGTCTTTTTTCTGTATTATCCTATTTAGCCTCCTGGCTATTTCTTCATATTTTTCAAATGCCTTTTTTGTATTTTTATTGGACATTGAGATATCTGCATACAATTCAGGGTCTTGGGAAAGTATTCTTGCAATCATTCCAAGCCTTATCCTATAAATTACCCCACCATATCCAAGGAGGTCGTTTATGTCTACCTTATTCTCTTTTGAAATTTCTTTTAGTGCGGCAGAGAGTGTCATAAAATTAAAGTGAACAAGCCCCTGCAATATTGCCATAATTTTGTCGTGCTTTTTTGCGGTTGTTATCTTTATTCTTGCTCCCTCTTTTTTTAGCAGTGGAATAAGCCATTTCATCCAATTGCGCGGGCGCGCGGGCACAACTATTATTGTTTTGCCTTTTAATGAACCTACTTTCCCGAACATTGGATGCAAGCCAATAACACTTGACTTGCTTTTCAGCATTTCTTTTATTGGTTGTTCTTTAATTGAGGTAAAATCCATAAGCAGCTGCTCTTTCCTTGTGTAGGGTAGAACCTCTCTAATAATCCCTGCTGTCGCACTTATAGGAACAGAAAAAACAACAACATCTGATTTTTTTACAAGCTCTATGCTTGTCAGTTTGGTTTTTCTTCCGCTAATCAAAACCCTGCAACAATGATTCATGAAAGGCTTCTTGAATATCTTTCCAAGAGTCCCTCTTCCACCTATAATTCCTATTGTAAGTTTTTTCATTTTTGGAGTTTCCTGCTTTCGTTGATTATTGCTACAAAACAATTTTTGATGAACATTTTATTTTTCCTTTTTGCTGCAACATTAAGAGAAATATCCCTTTCCCTTTTCCGATCAACAATACAAATATTCATTTTCTCCTTTTCTTTTCCTATCTTTCTTGAGATATCTGCCCTGCAATCAAGAAGTTCAGAGATTCTGCTGTCTATCTTATCTACTCTGCTCCTGAGCCTCTTAAGCGTATCTCTCATTCAGAATACCTCTTTTATCAGAAAAATGAATCCACTCCTATCTCGGGAAGATGCTTCGCTATATAATCGGAAGTGATTATGCCGACAAGCCTGCCCTTTGATACTACTGGCAGTCTCCTTATCTCATTTTTAGCCATCAGACTGCAGGCATACTCAACATTCTCGTCTGCCTCAACTTTTATTAGATGAGAGCTCATTATATCTTTTATTATGACATCTTTAGCCATCCTGTCAGAAGTAGCAACTTTTCTGCAGATATCCCCTTCAGTCAGGATTCCCACAAGCTTATTCACATCAATAATCATTAATGTAGTGATGCTCAGTTCAGCCATCTTCTTGGCCGCCTCTTTCACGGTTACATCAGGACTTATTATTACCGGCTTGCCCATAACTTCTGAAACTTTCATTTTTCTCTCCCATAAACCAAAGAATACATAAATAAAAGATTTATTTAAAGGTTTTTATTTTCTTTTCTTCTTACCATAATCTAAATCTAAAACTTTCCTACTCTTCTCTTCTTCAATCCTTTCACCAAAATATGATTCTGCTAGAGGGTCTCTGGTAGTTTGAAGGTATTCATATATAATCTCTTCCCACGGAATAGCAGTAGCGCTTCTTTTTCTTAAAAATCTCTTCAAATAATACCATGAACATTCAGGGAGCCTCTCCCCTTTTCTCAATCTATTTTTAATTTCTTTTTCTAGCTGGTCTATCTTGGATTGCAGTCTATATTCTAAGCTTGAATTCTTTACCCTTTCTTCTTCTAGTTGGGTTGCTTTTTTAACAAAATATAAAAGTTTTTTCCCTTCTCCCATTTTTCTCTCCCCTCTCTGCCACCAAAAGGAAATATTTAAAGATTATGGCAAAATTTAATAATTATCCGCAACAATAGGTTTTGCGCGCTGGTGGTCCAATGGCTAAGACTTGAGCTTCCCATCTATAAGGAAACCAAGGTTTCCTTAATAGGTCAACCTTCCTTTAGGAATGTAGAAAAAGCTCACTATCCGGGTTCGAATCCCGGCCGGCGCATTGTTCTTCTGGTTCGGAGCCCTATTTACCCCTTATTTGAGGGTTTATAAATACCCTAGTGAAAAAAATGTACATTTTTTTGTACAAAAGAACGTACAGAAATTTTCAGTAAGGTATAGTTAAAGCAATGTTGCTTCCTTAAAAATAAGGAGCAGAAGACCATTATATTGCTTTATAAATACAATAGGAAAAAAATTTGTACAATGGGATGTACAAAAAAATGCCCTATGAAATAATTAAATTAAGGCTGCTTCTTCCTAATATGAAAAAAGAATTAGATATACACGATTACGAGAAGAAGTTTATTCAGACTATTAAGAATCTTGAAAAATCTAACATTTCTAAGAGGAATAAAGAGATTGTCCTAAAATTCAAGGATAAGTGCATAATCAACGGACTAAGCAAGCCTCGAATAATCAAGTATCTCTGGGTTCTAAGAATCTTTGCCAAAATCATGAATAAGGACTTTGACAAGACTAACAAGCAGGATATAGAATGTTTAGTAAGCAATATCCAGCAGCAGGACTTATCAGTTCATACTAAACACTGCTACAAGGTCATTCTAAAAAGGTTTTACAAGTGGCTTAAGGGAAATGATGAGGATTATCCCTTAGAGGTTAAATGGATAAAATGCAATGTAAAAAGAAGCGAGTGCAAGCTGCCAAACGAAGGGGATTTGATTAGCGAAGATGATGTTAAGAAAATAATAGAGGCATGCGAGCATCCCAGAGATAAGGCCTTAATCTCTATGCTTTATGAGTCTGGCTGCAGGATAGGGGAAATAGCCTCTTTGCAGATAGGAAATATTACTTTTGATGAATATGGCGTTCTGATAGTGGTAGAAGGCAAGACAGGCAGCAGGAAGCTTAGGTTAATTGCTTCTACCCCTTATCTCTCTACCTGGCTTCAAAGCCATCCTTTAAAGGCTGATAAAGAGTCTCCTTTGTGGATATGTTTTGGCTCTACTAACCATAACCTTGCTGTAAGATACTCTACAATAAGGGCCTTGCTAATAAGGCTAATGAAAAAGACAGGCATAAAGAAAAGGATTAACCCTCATTCTTTCAGGCATGCAAGAGCCACTTATTTAGCTAACCATTTAACAGAATTTCAGATGAACCAATATTTCGGCTGGGTGCAAGGCAGCGATATGCCTTCTGTTTATGTTCATTTGTCAGGCAGAGAAACAGATTCAGCTATTTTAGAGCTAAACGGAATAAAGTCAGAAAAGCAGCATAAAGAAAGCGAACTAAAACCAAGAAAATGCCCAAGATGTGAGGCCTTGAATCCCTATAATGGAAAATTCTGCTTAAAGTGTGCTGCAGTTATTGACATAAACACTGCAATAGAATTAGAAGAACAAAGAAAGCAGGAAACAGAAATAAAGAATATCGGAGATGAGCTGCTAAATGCCTTAATGCAAGATAAGGAAATTCAAAAGGTAATGACAAGAAAGATTATAGAATTGGGCTTAAAAGATAGGATTCAAAGCATTGTTGCTTAGATAGAAGGATAATTTTTTATAGATTAGTTGACTTATAAGAACATGAAAAAGAATACTCTGATAATAGCAGTATTAATAATTTCTCTTATTATCATTGGACTCTCCATACAAGAATTTAAAGAAAAAGAAGATGGAGCAATGTATAATAAATCAGAATCAAAACAGAATCTTACTCAATCTGGAGAGGAAAACTTAAGCCCTACAGATATAGATTATAAACTGAATATATCGAAAGAAGAGCTAGAACTTATTTCTTGCCATAAAGATTCTGATTGTGTTTTAGTTGAAAAGGGTTGTTGCGGTAATGCAAATTGTAATTTCAAAGCTATAAATAAGAATTACAAGGGAAAATGGGAAAATGATTCTCGTAATTCTTGCCAAGGAGCATTATGTATTCAAATTATGTGCATGCAAACTCTTTATGCTAAATGTATAAATGATACCTGTGCTATTGTTCATGATGAATGTTTCGATAAGTGGCGCTATCTTCATAATAGTGTTATAATGCTCAAATTCAAAGAGAATATTTCTAAAGAAGAGATAAATAATATACTAGCGCCATTAGACGATTTTGAGCCTAAATTAAACTATAGAATTAATTTCTCGTTTGATTTGTACAAATTTAAGGTACCTCACCAAAATGTAAGCTATTCAAATCTTGATTATATATGGAATTATGTTAAGGATATATACTCTTTCAATGTTTATCTAGACGGACATGAAGGAATAAATTCTTTTGTTACAGGATATGGAGAAGTATCTTTAATAGCAAATAATAGTCTCTTAAATGAATCTGAAGTAGTTGATATAATCAATTCATTTAATAGCAATATCTCAGCGTACAATCTTAATGTAGAAAAGGGATTTTATGGATTTTATTACAATTCATATGATAGTGATAAATTTGCTAGGTATATATGTGATAATTTAGAATATAATGAAAAGATAGAGAAACTATCTAGTCAAGATATATGGACATTACCAATTTATGAGACTATTGGTGGATGCACAAAACTACCCTCTTATTATCCTATACATCCTGAAAGAATATGTAAATAAAAGGATGCCATCTATTTAACATCTTTTATTATAAAAAATCTAATTATGTATTCTAACAAGGCAAAATAATGCAAATCGAAAATTAACCTATAAAATATGAAACAAGATTTTAACAAAGCAAAACAATGCTTATCGGAAAAGAAGGTTTTTGCTTTAGCAAAACCTTTTTACAAGAGAGGTGTTATTTTTCTAACATCTGATTTTGTGATTTCGAGGCGTTTTTATAGCTAAAAACCTCGAATATAATCCAGATTTAGTGTTAGTTAAATAACACCCACTTATTAAAGGAAATAGACATCTTTCAAGTCTAGTGTTCAATTTTTTAACACCTCATTTTTAGGGTTTTGGGCTATTTTTAAGATAAATTATATACGATAAGAAAACCAAGTGTTTATTTTTTGAACACCCCATGAAACAAGGGTTTGCTGCTGCAAACCCTATTCATTCTAAGAGTAGTATTTATAAATATAAACAGAGTTTTTACTATATCATGGCCTTGACTAAAAGACAAATTGATGAAATTAAAGATTTACTAAGAGGAAAGATAGATGAAAAGCTAAAAAACTATGTGAGAGAAACTAGCTCCATGCCTTTTTTGGCCAAACTCATGCAAGATTCTGAGAAAGTAGCATCTTATTCTTTTATACATTCTTTAGCAACTACCTTAGGAATGTCAATTTATGAAAAAATTTCAGAAATTGTTGCATCTACAACTTATGATATTGTAAAAACTGGTTATGATGTAGAAGGAGAGCTATCTGATAAAGAGAATGCTATAATTTCGCAAATACTCCAAGAGATTAAAAATGGAACAAGAAAAACCAACAAAGAACAAGAGATTAAGGAGATACTAGGATGTAAACCTAATAAAGGAAGAAAAGTAAAAATTAGGGCAGATTTATTTTTGAAGAAAGGGAACGAAGAGTATTATATTGAGATAAAAACTGCAAAGCCCAATATAGATGTGTTTGCTAAATCTAAAGAAAAACTTCTACAGTGGGTAGCATTAAGAAAGAAAATAGTAAATACACTAATTGCTATTCCCTATAATCCTTATCATCCAGAACCTTACAGCAGATTTACCATGCAGGGTTATTTAGATGAAGAAAAAGAATTATATGTCGCTGATAAATTTTGGGAAATTTTAGGGGGTAAAGGAGCATACAAAGAAGTTCTAGATATTTTTGATGAAGTGGGTAAAGAGTTTAAAGAAAAAATACAGAATAAGATTAAAGAAGTAGCAAAAGAAAAGATGGAAGTATAAAAATGGAATTTACAAATGAACTTAAAGAAAAAATAATAGAAGAGTTAGATAAACGAATTGAAAAGCTAAATAAGGATTTTCAATGTCCAATATGTAAAAATAAAAATTTTAATGTTATAGACGGGTTTACTAGAAGAAGTATAGATAAAGATATCTCCCATATAACCTTGGGAGGACCAAGTGTTCCAAGCATCTCAATAGTTTGTTCTAACTGCGGTTATGTGGCAGATTTTGCATTAGGAACATTGGGATTTTTAGAAAATAAAAAACAAAATGAGGATGAGAAAAATGGCAAAGAAACCAAAGATTAATACAAGTCCTCCTAAAGATGTGACTATCTTTGAGAGAGATAAAAGTGATATTTTCAAAATAACTGAAGATAAACTAAGATTAAAATTGGATAAATTAAAAACTTCTATTGAAAATAAAACTTCTCTTTTTTGCTATATAGGGATTATTGTAACGATAATTATAGCTTTATTAACCAGTGAATTTAGAGATTTTTTTATTAGTGGGAATCTATGGAAGTCCATTTTTATTGTTTCCCTCGTATTAATTATTATTTTAGCTATCAAAAATTTGTTTTCTTTTCTGGCTAGCAGAAAAAATGTTGATAATATTATAGAAGATATTAAAAAAGAACAGAAGTAATTATTTCTTCCTCATGTGAAAAATTATCTCTGCATAAGGCTGCCTATCTCTTTCTGTTCTATTCAAAACAGGCCTCTTAAATTGCTCAACTATCTTTAGTCCGCTTTTTTCTGCAATAATCGGATAAAGGTTGTATTTGTCATTAGCAACAATAAAAAAATCTCCATCCTCTTTGATAAATTGGCTTATATTTATGAAAACTTTGCTTATTCCCTCAACATATTCATCTTTTGCTTTTTGTCCCTGGCCTTTAGATAATGGGCCTATCTCTTTATCATCTTTTCTGGGGATATCAAAAAGCTCGTAAGCATAAGCATGCTGCTCGTGATAATCTATTTGGCCAACATACGGGGGAGAAGTAAAAACTCCATCTATCTTCTTTGTGGTTAATAGCTTGTAGAATGCTAGATTTCTTCTTTTAATCTCTTCAAATATATTTATTTCTCTTGAATCCCCATGAATAACATCACTAAATACATTCTTTTTTAATTTTGAGAACTCATCTAATCTCCTTATTGTATCATAAGTGTATCTTATTAGGTGTTTAACAATAGAATTTATCGGAGTGCATAACTTCTTATGTTTTCTGCAGTAATAGGGGCCAATTTGTGGCTCTGTTAAGGTTGCTAAATCAGAGTGAGTTGTAGCCCTGCATGAGCGAGCCGTTCTACTTAAAATAATTCTCATGGCGTTCCTTAAATCTTCATCTTTAATCTCTCTCAAAAGCTGAATATAATAAGCTAATTCTTGTCTTACTCTTTTTGAAAACCATTTATTTAGAAACTTATTCATATCCTTTTCATTTAATAAAGCAGATTTGTTTTTTGTTCCATTATTCTCAAAAAATTCTTCATTTTCTTTTAGAAACTGTTTAAGTTTCTCTTCCCCGTATTGCTCTTCATTACTAATTATGCCTTTCCAAACTTTGTTTTTAAATTCCGGATTAGGAAAATACTTTTTGTTAAATTCATTTAGTTTTTCTTTTAATTGCTCGTCAAATGAATCATCAAAAACTTCTTGACTAAACTTCCTTGTTTTAAAACAAATATCTCTAGCTTTTTTATCTAACATGAATAAATCATATTGCCCAACTTTAACTTTAGAAATCAAGCAATTAAAATCAGAAACATCTATTCCAATTGAATGTAAGCCTATTTCTGAGGATTGAACAAGTGTTGTTCCGCTCCCCATAAAGGGGTCTAAAATAGTATCTCCCGATTTAAAGAATACCTTTTTTTTGAAAGTGTTTAAATGAGAATCTAGAAAATACTCTACTAATTGAGGTATAAACTTCCCTTTATAGGGGTGCAGTCTATGAACATGCTTTGTTGTATCTGATTCTCTTAAATGTGAAAAAGATAAGTTCCAGTTTAAATCATTTCCTAGCTTATCTTTCCAAGAATCTTGTTTTTTAAGCAGATTCTCATCATAATACTGCTTTAACTCTTCTAAATTGACCCTAATTTTTCTTTCTTCATCAAGATACTTTTTTACCTTAGCGTATTGTATGAGATAGCTTATATTAGAGGGAGTTACAGGCCTATCTAAATAACTTGTTGCCCATTCTGACGCTTTACTTATTGATAAAAGCTCTTGTGTCATTTTTCTTCTCTTTTAATTTTTTCTTCCATAAAAACTTCTATACTTCTAGATAAGGCTATTGCATTCTTCTTACAGAATTCCTTATATTCTTCATAAGTTTCTTCATCAAGACTAAGAGTTACATTCTTTTGGCTCATATTAAAATCTCCCTCAAATGAATACAAATGTAAACAAATGAGTATATATAAAGTTTTTGGGCCATCAATTAGTAGTATCAAAAAAGATAATTAAGTTTATCCTTCTAGGGGCAGATTTTTATATCTTCTTTATATTGCAATAATATGGGGAAGGTAAAAAGATTCTTTGTTAAAAATAATGGAAAATGGATACAAATCAGTAAGGAACAATTAACAAGTAGGGGTAATTATTTAATTCCATTACCACAAGTCCAGAAAAAGATGGGGGGAATAGACTTGCACCAATCCTACGAAGCAGGGGGAGAAATCCAACATCTTAAAAGTAGAAAATTAGGGTTCGAAATAGATGGCTCTCCTCTTGAATTATCTAAAGAAATATTCCCCACTATATCTGAAGATTATTCCTTAGAAAACTTACCTGCAAATAGTGAGGGAATCCTTATTCCACCTAATAGATTTTGGGGGTTAATGGAACAGAATATAAAAAGATATACGCGGGAATCTGAATATTTTGATATGGATAATTATTTTTTAGAATTAAACAAAGAGAAAAAGATAACAATACCTCAAATTAAGAATAAGGAACATGGAGAGAATGATTTAATTTTTTTCTTTATTGATAATTTTGTATATTACTATTTTAAAAACGAATTGAAAAGAATAGACAAAAATAACTTTTGGGTTTTAGGTTTAGCAGAAAATTCCCAATAAAAAATAGCAACATTTATATATAAGTGTGCCTTAAAACTTAAAGAAGCAGCGACGGGTTTTCTAATCAGAAGATGCCCCTAAGCTAAACCAGAAAATCTTGGTTCGGCCGGCGCATTTTTAATCTCTAAAAAGGTTTAAATCATCATATTAGCCCTAATATTTGCGGGGCTGTAGTCTAGCTTGGTAGGACTTACGCTTGGGGTGTTTAACCTAAAATGCGTACAACCTGAGTTCAAATCTCAGCAGTCCCATTCTATAATAATAAGTCTAATTCTAAAAAGATTTAAAAGCATAGCATTTATCTTAACAAATCTGTTCCAAAAAGATTCTGGGGGATAGATTAAAAATGGGACAGAAAAAGAATTCATTTGAAAAGCTTAGAAAGAAGAGCCTAAAATACAGTGTAAAGGATGGCGCAGCGTATGCTGTAATGGACAGCGTAGGCAATGGCTACATCTCCCCATATGCAATTGCCATCGGCGCAAATAATTCATACATTGGTTTTCTTGCATCAGTGCCAGGGTTAATAACGAGTTTGTTTCAGCTCAAAACGCCAAAGATGATGGAAAAGCACAGCAGAAAATCAATTGTGACTACATTTGCATTATTCCAAGCGTTGATGTGGTTGCCCTTGGTGGTAATCAGCCTTATCAATATGCGCAGTAAATATGCATTGTTTCTCCTTCTTGTTTTCTATATAATATTGGTTTCATTTAATGCAGCGATAAGTCCAGCATGGGCATCGTGGATGAAGGACTTAGTCAAAGAAAAGGAAAGCGGGAAATTCTTTGGCAGACGAAATCTTATAACTGGTTTTATTGGCTTGATTGCATTGCTATTAACAGGCTTTATACTTGACTGGTTCAAAAAAGCTAATTCTGTTTTTATTGGATTTGCAATTCTCTTTGGCATCGCAATGATTGCAAGATTGGCATCAAGGCATTTCCTCACGAAAAAGTATGAGCCAAAGCTTAGATTAGATGGGGACTATTACTTCACTTTCTGGCAGTTCATAAAAAGAATGTGTTATAATAATTTCGGGAGATTTGTAATCTACATTGCATTATTCCAGTTTGCGGTAAATATTGCATCACCCTTCTTTACTGTCTATATGCTTAAGGATTTAAAATTTAGTTATCTATTATTCACCGTCCTTACTACAGCACAATCACTTGCAATGCTTATATCAATGCCTTTATGGGGCAGGTTTGCAGACAAGCATGGAAACCGCTGCACGCTGAAGATTGCGGGCATAATTATCCCATTTGTGCCATTGCTATGGTTATTTTCAAGCAATCTTTATTATCTTATAGCAGTCCAGATATTATCTGGGTTATTCTGGGCAGCATTTAATCTTTCGGCATCTAATTTCATATACGATTCCGTAAGCAGGGAGAGAATGGGTTTGTGCGTTGCGTATTCAAATGTCCTTAATACAGTTGGAGTATTTATTGGTGCAACATTGGGAGGATTGCTTAGCACGCATATAAGAACTGGGATAAATCCGTTTTTCGCATTGCTTATCCTGTCCACTCTATTTAGGTTTATTGTTTCTTTTGTGATGCTGCCTAAAATAAAAGAGGTAAGGGAAATAAAGGAATTCAGGATTGAGAGATATGCCAAAGCGATAAGATTCAAGTAGGGGTATTTGATGCAAGCTCTTTTCTTATCTTGTCTGAATATCTTCTCGCCATTACCAATGGCTCAGGAAGTTTGTGGGGTAATTTTAAAAATTTCTTTGTAAGTTCCAAAGTAGTTTTTGCTGATATCATATGCCCCGGGCTTATGTATATTGGATTGCTTCCCTCTTTTGTAACAAGGCAAGAACCAACTTCTTTTCCATTAATAATTATTTTATCCCCTGAAATTTCGCCAGATAATAATTTCTGGGCGATTCCTATTGTGGGTCTTTGAATTGATATGCCAAAATGGGATGCAATGCCTAATAGATGAGGATGGGCAATTCCATGCCCCTCAACAAATATTAAATCTGGAATCTCCTGAAGTTTGTTAAAGCAGTCAATCATCGCAGGCAATTCGCGATACGCGCGGAAACCTCTTATATAAGGAAATTCCATTCTCTTCTCAGAATAACACTGCTCTATAATCTCAAAATTGCTGTTGCATACCACTATTGAGGAGATTATCCTGTTGCCTATGAATGAATTAGCGCAACCTGCAAGAGTATCGGCAACAGAAAAGTCCATTTCGTCTTTCAGCTTCACAAGTTTTGATAATTTCTTCTGCTCTGCAATAAGCCTGTCCAAATCAATTCCAAACTTTTTGGCAATCTCAATTTCAGAATGTTCGCCCTCTTTTCCCATTTCAGTAAAGAATTAACTCAATTAAAAAATGTTTCTACTGCAAGTGCTGCAAGAGAAAGGTATTTAAATTTTACCGAATTTTTTCTTCTATGTTTGATAAAAAATGCCCAAGGTGCAAGAATAAGGTATTAGGGGGGTTTGCTTATTGCCCCTACTGCAGTTTCAAGCTCTCTAAAGGTGACGGGCTGCTTGACAATATAGAGGAGGAGTTCAATGAATCTGAAAAAAATGATATTGATGATATCGAGCGACTGACTAAAGAGATAGGAAAATCAATGGGTTTTGATTTCATTGACAAATTCCCATTCAATCAGATAGTCAAGAGATTGAGCAAGGATATAGAAAAGCAGTTCAAGGACATCGACAAGGAAATCGCAATTAAAAAATTCCGGGGAAAAGAGGAAGCAATCAAGAGCAATGGGACAGAGATAAGGAAAACAACATTTCCAGGAGGGTTCAGCATACAGATAAGGATTGGCGGAGGCACACCTGTTCAGACGCCTATGCAGATAAGCCAGCCATCTCAAAGACAGATTGCTACAAAACAGGTTTTAAGGCAACTGCCAGAGTTAAGCGAAAAAGAAATGGAAAAACTTGCAAAACTGCCTAGAGAAGAGCCTGAAACAAAAGTCAGGAGACTAACTGACAAAATAATATATGAAATCCACCTGCCGAGTGTGAAGTCGCTAAAGAATATAACAGTAAACAAATTAGAGAACAGTATAGAGATAAAGGCAATAAGCAAGGACAGGGCATATTTCAAGCTGATTCCTATTGCATTGCCATTGATAAGGTATTATCTTAAGAAAGAGTCATTGTTTCTTGAGCTGAAGCCATGAGCCAGTTACTTCTTATTCCACCTTGATTCTATAGAAAAAATTAAATACACTGAAAAGGTATTATTAAGAGAAAAAGAGGAAAGATGAAGGTAGCGATAAACGGCTTTGGCAGGATAGGAAGGCAGGTTCTGAAGATATGTTTAAGGAACAAGATTAATGTTGTTGCAGTAAATGATGTTGCAGATGCAAAAAATCTTGCCTATTTGCTAAAATATGATTCTATTTATGGGGTTCATGAAGGAGATATAAAAACAGACAAGGACGCAATAATAATTGATGGCAAAAGGATTGTTGTGCTTAATGAGAAAGAACCCGAGAAACTGCCTTGGAGATTGCTGGATGTTGATGTTGTTGTTGAGTCAACTGGCTTGTTCACTGCAAGAGAGGATGCAATGAAGCACATAAAAGCCGGCGCGAAAAAGGTTTTGATATCTGCACCGGCAAAAAATCCTGATATTACTCTGCTGCCTGGAGTCAATAATGAGAAATTAAAAAAGGAGCACAGGATAATCTCTGTCGGTTCATGCACGACAAACTGCCTTGCTCCAGTTGTAAAGGTTTTGCATGATAATTTTACTATCATAAAAGGATTTATGACAACTGTTCATGCATACACGCCTGACCAGAGATTGCATGATTCCCCTCACAAGGACTTAAGAAGAGGCAGAGCAGCTGCAGAATCATTAGTACCGACAACAACAGGCGCAAGCAAGACAGTTGCTGAAGTGATTACTGATTTAAAGGGCAAGTTGGACGGAATTGCGATAAGGGCTCCTGTTGCTTGCGGGAGCATAACTGACTTTGTTGCAGAGGTAAAAAAACCTGTAACAGTTGAAAAAATAAAAGAGGCAATGAAAAAGGCATCAGAAAAAGAAATGAAGGGTATACTGCAATATACAGAAGACAGCATAGTGTCCAAGGATATTGTGGGCAATTCTCATTCAAGCATATTTGATGCACAAAGCACAATGGTTCTGGGCAACAATCTTGTCAAGGTTCTTGCGTGGTATGACAATGAATACGGATACTCTTGCAGAATGGTTGATGTCATAAAGATGCTAAAAAAATAGATTAATAAGGGAATTTATTTTTTCGCTGTAACAAAAATATCCCACATCTTCGGCTTTTCAGGAAAGCAAACGAAATCACTTATGTCCTTTCTCCAGGGATACAGAACCTTGGACATTGCTATGTTCTTGAAACCAATCTCCTTTAACCTTAAGAAAATTTCGAAATCATAATAAAATTTTTGGGTGTTTTTACCGTCTTTGAATGTTCCCTTGATGAAATTATATTTTTTATACTCCATAATCCTCTTTGTGTTTTCAAAAGCCATATTCTCGTCAATACTTTTTTGGATTTCCCTTTCAAGTATAAGAAAACCCTGATAGACGATAGAGTTCATTGAGGGGAATATTGCATAAAATCTGCCATTTCTTTTTAATGTGGAGTATATTGACTTAAGTGACTTCCTGACATCTGATATCTTCGGCATTAAAATGGAATTGGCGCATACTATGATATCAAACTTATTTCTGAATTTAGACAAATTCCTCATATCATTGACAGAGTAACTGATATTCTTGCCTGAAGACAATTGCTTTGCTGTATTTATCATCACCGGAGAGAAATCTACTGCATAAACTTTCTTGAAATTAGAAGCCAGAAAATCAAGTATCTCGCCTCTACCACATCCTATATCTGCTATTATCTTTCTCTTGGGATTTTTAATGCCTTTTAATTTCCTGAATAGAGGATTAATAACCCCTTTTTGGAAAGGGCTTATTATTTCTTCGTGATATTTTATCACGAGCTTGTCCCAATCATTGGCTTCCATAATGCAAGAAATCATGGGCGAGTATAAATAATTTACCAAAAATCAAGAACACGACTCTATACTGAAGTGTGAAGTCAGAGGAAATCTCTGATTTCCTATGCATAGAAAAGCAAAGCTTTTCTCTGTTTTGTCAAGTGTTCTTGACATAACAAGATTAAAAAAGACGAAAGAACTTTACTTTTTAATAAAAAGATGGCAGGTATTTTAACACTTGATAATTTTGATGTAAAGGGGAAAAGAGTTCTTTTAAGGGTTGATTTGAATTCGCCCGTCATCAACGGCAAGGTTATCCTTTCCGATAGAATTATAGGACATGTAAAGACAATAAAAGAGTTATGCGGCAAGAAGGCGATTGTCGTTATTCTTGCACATCAGGGAAGAAAGGGCGATGATGATTTTATCAGCTTGAAACAGCATGCAAAACTTCTTAACAGGTTTGTGAAGGCAAAATTTATTGATGATATTATTGGAGAGAAGGCAATAAATGAGATTAAATCATTAAAAGAGGGTGATGCACTGCTTCTTGAGAATGTGAGATTTCTTGAGGAAGAGACAGACACCTCAAAAGACAATCTCTTCATAAAAAGGCTTGCACCCTTATTTGACTTATTTGTTCTTGATGCATTTTCTGTTGCGCACAGAGCACAGGCATCAATCACTGGATTTTCAAAAGTCCTTCCTTCATGCCTGGGCAGAAGTGCGGAGAGAGAATTAAGATTTCTCAACAAGATTAAAAGCATGAGTGATATTCTTTACATTTTAGCTGGGGCAAAGATAGAAGAAAATCTTTTGCTGATGGAGCACGCTTTAAAAAACAAGACTAACAGAATTCTTGTTGCAGGCTTGCTGGGGCAATTGTGCTTAATTGCCTCTGGTGTTAATCTGGGGGCGCAGAACAAATTTCTTGAAAAGAAGGGATTAATCCAGTTTGTGCCAAAACTAAAAAAACTGATTGGAAGGCACAGAGGCAAGATTGAAATGCCAATTGATGTTGCCGTCAAAGCAAAAGGGAAAAGAAAGGAAGTTGGTATAAAGGATTTCCCGCAGGATGACGAGATATTTGACATCGGCAAAAAAACAATAAACAAATACATAGGGATTATAAAAAAAGCAAAAGTTGTATTTATGAAAGGTCCTCCAGGATATTATCAGGAAAAGCAGTTCAGGTTAGGCACAATAAAAATATTCAATGCTGTTCCTAAAAAGGCGTTTTCAGTTATTGGCGGCGGGGACACAACAACTGCAATGAAATTTGCCGGAATAAACAAAAGCAGGTTTACATATGCAAGTCTTTCAGGCGGTGCATTATCTGAATATCTCGCAGGCAGAAAACTTGCTGGAATTGAGGCGCTGAAACAAAAAAGGTTTTTTAAATAGCATTGTATTCCTCTCATAGTAAAAAAGGAGTGAAAGATGCATGATGTGATATCATTCGGTTCTGCGACAGAGGATATATTTGTTGATACAGAACTTCATGAACTGATAAGCAAGAAAAAGCGTTTTATTGGCTATTCTGCCGGCTCAAAGCTTCTTGTAAAAGAAATAAATTTTTTTACAGGCGGCGGGGGAAGCAATACTTCTGTAAGCTTCGCGAGATTGGGGCTGAAAACAGGCTATATAGGAAAGCTTTCAGATGACATAACTTCAAAGAAGATTCTTGATGAATTCAAAAAAGAGGGTGTAGATTTCTTTGGGAGAGTAATCAAAAATGAAAAAGGCAGTTGTTCAATAGTCCTTGACAGCTTAGAGCATCACAGGACAATCCTCATTTACAAGGGAGTGAATGATGAGCTTGATTTCAATGAAATAAACAAAAGATTCAGGACAAAATGGCTTTACTTTTCATCAATGCTTGGCAAATCGTTTGAAGCGCAAAAAAAACTCGCAAAACTTGCATCCTTAAACGGAATAAAAATAGCATACAACCCTAGCGAGTATCAGGCAAGAAAAGGCATAAGATTTCTTGCTGATATAATAAGGAGGACAGAAATTCTGATTCTAAACAAAGAGGAGGCAAAATTGCTTCTTGGCTTTAAGGAAGATGCCAGTATAAGTGTAAAAGAATTGGCATTAAAAATAAGCAAGAAAGGACCGAAGATAGTATGCATAACAGACGAAGAAAAAGGTGCATACTGCCTTAATCCCTATGAAAATAGATTCTATTACATTTACCCTCATAATGTAAAGGTTATTGAAAGAACAGGAGCAGGAGATGCATTTGCATCGGGCTTTGTTGCAGGAATAATTAAGGGAAAAGACACAGAATTTGCGCTTAATCTTGCAGCGGCTAATGCTGAATCAGTAATAAGACAATACGGGGCAAAAAATATTCTTTTGAGATGGAATGAGGCAGTTGAAAGGCTAAGAGAGAACCCGTTTAAAATCAGGATTGAGAATCTGAAATGAATGAGATAAACTTTGGAAAGATAATTGAAAAAGGCAAGACCTTAATTCTCGCTTATGATCAGGGACTTGAGCATGGCCCAACTGACTTCAATGACAAAAATGTTGACCCAGAATATATAATTGAGATTGCAAACAAGGGAAAATTTAACGGGATAGTCCTTCAGAAGGGAATTGCTGAAAAATATTATGACGGCAAAATCCCGTTGATAATGAAGCTCAATGGCAAGACAAATCTTTTGCAGGGAGAACCAATTGCAAAGCAATTATGCACTGTGAAAGAGGCGATTGAACTTGGTGCAAAGGCAGTCGGCTATACAATTTATGTAGGCAGCATCCATGAGCCGGAAATGTTTGAGGAATTTGAGAATATAGAGAGGGAATCTCATGCAAATGGATTGCCAGTCATAGCATGGATGTATCCAAGGGGAAAGGCAATAAAGAACGAACTTGACAGCAATACGCTAGCTTATGCTGCAAGAATCGGCTTGGAGCTTGGGGCAGACATGATTAAGATGAAATACAATCATAACCCTGATTCTTTGAAATGGATAATTGAATCTGCCGGAAAGACAAAAGTTGTGATTGCGGGTGGATTAAAAGAGGATGAAGAGCAGATATTAAGTGAAATTAAAGAAGTGATGAGTGCTGGCGCAACTGGGCTGGCAATAGGAAGAAACATATGGCAGCATGAGAACCCATTAAAAATGGCAAGGGCAGTAAGAGAGATAATATTTGGCAACATTTCAGTTGAAAAGGCGCTTAAAATTTTAAGATGAAACAAATAATGCTTGTGAATTTCAAGACATACAAGGAAGCAAGCGGCAGGAATGCATTAAAGCTTGCAAAGATATGCGATGAGATATCAAGAAATAAAAAAATAGGGATTATTGTCTGCGTTCAGGCGGCAGACATAAACCCCGTTTCAAAAAAAGTTTCGATTCCTGTTTTTGCCCAGCATGTTGATTACTTCGAGCAGGCAAGAAGCACTGGATTTATCCTTCCAGAAGACATAAAAGATGAAGGAGCAAAAGGCACACTTCTTAATCATTCAGAGCATAGAATTCCCTTTAAAACAATAAAAAAAACAGTTGAAAGATGCAAAAAACTTAATATAAAGGCAGTTGTCTGCGCCGCATCATTACAAGAAGTGAAAAAAATTCTTAAGTTTAAGCCATACTGCATAATGTTTGAGTATCCTGAATTGGTTTCAACAGGAAAGAGCATAACGAGAATAGAACCCAAGGCAGTAAAAAAATTTGCAAGTCTTGTAAAAAGGCATAATTCCAACTCAAAATCAAGGATAATCGCATTATGCGGGGCAGGAATATCAAACAAAGAGGATGTTAAACTTGCCTTGAAACTTGGATGTGACGGGGTTGGAATTGCTTCTGCGATAGTAAAGGCAAAGAACAAAAGAAAAAAGATTCTTGAACTGCTTGCCTAATTAACTTTTTAAACTTCTGATGCATGATAAGATTATGCTGATTGAGGAGATAAAAAAGAGGGGAAAGGTTCATGCTGTAAGATTGCAAGATATGAAAAATTTCTTCAAGAATCCTTCTGATGACAACAGGGAAATATACCGTGTCTTTTCGATACAGAGAGAGCAATTGGTTTATGATTTGACAATTATCAAACCGGGAAATGTGAATAAGGAATTTTTTATGACGCGCGGACATTATCATAAGATTCCTTCATCTGAAGTGTATTACTGCATAAAAGGGGAAGGGATATTGCTTATGCAAAAAGGAAGCGATTTCAAGAAAGTAAGGATGCGGGCGGGAAAATTCTATGAAGTAAGAGAAGGTTATGCGCATAGAACAGTCAACATCAGAAATTCTCCCTTGCAGTTTATTACAATATCACTAACAAAAAGCGGGCATGATTATAAAACAATCGAAAAAAAGGGATTCAAACAAAGGATAATGTCAAGATGACATACAGAATAGGAGTTGATGCCGGCGGAACAAAGATAAGTGCGGGACTTGTTGCAGGAAATAAGCTGATTAGGAAAATAAAAATCCCGACTGAACAAGGAAAGGGAAGAAATCAGGTGATTAAGAATATTCTGAAAGCAATATCAATTGTCTCGCAGGGAATAGAAAAGAAGGAAATAGAGATGATTGGAATAGGATTAGCTGGCCCGGTTGATTCAACAAATGGGATACTAAAATTTGCCCCGAACATTAAAGGGATGCAGAATCTGCCTGTAAGGAAAATTGTTGAAAAAGCATCTGGAATAAAAACAATAGTTGAAAATGATGCAAAATGCGTTGCGCTCGCAGAAAGCAGACAGTTCAAATGCAAAAATCTTATTGCGCTTACTTTGGGAACAGGTGTTGGAGGAGGAATAATAATTGATGGAAAGATTTATCATGGAAGCAATTATGCCGGCGAGTTGGGGCACATTGTAATTGATTATAGGGGATACAAATGCAGCTGTGGCAATAACGGATGTCTTGAAGAATATTGTTCGGGAAGAGGGGTGGAAAGATTGGCAAAAAAATATTTTGGCAAGGCAATTCCTCCGTTAGAGGTGCAGCGAATGGCAGAAGCAGGAAATAAAAAGGCAATTCAGGTTTACAATGAATTTGGAACCTATCTTGGCATTGGGCTTGCCGATTATGTCAATATATTTAATCCAGAGATGATTGTTATTGGAGGGGGGATAGGAAGGGCATGGAAATTATTCCTTCCAAGCGCAATAAAAGAGATGAGAAAAAGGGCATTTGATGTATCGAGTTCAACTGTAAAGGTTGTTCCTTCAAAATTAGAGGTTGATGAAGCAGGAATATTGGGCGTTTCTTCATTAGATTAAGAAGTATTTTATTGCTTCCTGAACAGAACCTACTTCAATAACTTCAATACCAGACTGGTTGCTGACAGATATCTTTCTTGGGACTTGTTCAACTGTACATACTTGTGTTGGGCCGAATTTCTCGCAATGCTGTGAGGTTTCATAAAGAACATCCCTGCTCTGCAATAAAGGGACAAGGAATAATTTTGAGCCGGATTGCTTTGCCGCCTTTGCTTTTGCAATTATTTCTCCGACAGGACCTATTGAACCGTCATGGTTTACTGTTCCTGTAATCATGACACTCTCGTTTAATCTCTTGTTTTCTAATGCCGCAATCGTTGCTATTGTTATTGCCGCTCCTGCACTTTCTCCGCCTATTACAGTTGCATTTGCATAAATGCTATAAATAAAATCATACTTATTGATGTCCAAGCCAGTTATGTTTGCGGCAACCCTCTTTGCTGTTCTTATGTTCTGCTGTGTGTCTGCCCAAAAAAGAAGATTGTCTATATCAACAAGCGTCCTTCCCGAGCCAGGCATTACCTCAACAACAAGATAAGTTGACAATCCGTTGCCCTTGTCATCAACTGCCGGCACCTTCATTGCTATCATTGTGATATTCCCAACCGAAAGGAAGTCATTGGACGACTTTCCATCCAATCTCAATAAGGGCTCATTGCCCTTGTCTCTTGAAAGATAGGTGTCATAAAAGAAGAGAAATATGTTCAGCAATGACAGGATAACTATAAAAAACACTATAAAATTAAGGGCTTTGTTCCTGTTAACAGGAATATTTGTGTTAATCTCTTTCACCGCTTTTTTATGCCCCAGATGTGCCATATATAATCAATTTAGAAAGAAAGATATATAAATATTATCTCTCTCGAGAATTTATGTATGAAGATTTGGCTGATTTTTCTGTTGAATACCTGCAAAAAAGGGGTGCAAGTTACGTTGAGGCACGGCTTGAAGACAGCCTAGGCAATTCAGTTGTCCTAAAAAATGGAATTCCCCAGATTTCTGAATTCAGTCATGTGAACGGGATAGGCATAAGATTCATTCTCAAGGATGCTTTAGGATTTGTCTCAACAAACAGGCTGAATAGGGAAAAAATAAAGGAGATACTTGAAAAGGGGATACGAACAACAAGGAAGAGCTTAAGCATAAGTGAAAAAACAGAGCTTGCAGGCGAGGAGCCGCATAACCTTAAATATGAGATAAAACAAAAAATAAATCTTGAGGGCATAAGCGCTGAAGAAAGGGTTTCATTATTGCTTGACGCGGAAAGGGAACTTGATAAATTAAAGATAAAACTGCCTGCAAGATTTCTGCAATTATCAGATAATACGACAAAGGAGTATCTTGTGACATCAGAAGGCACAAAAATAACTTCTATTGTGCCAAAGGTAAGCTTCTTCTATTATATCACAATAAGCGAGAACAACAAAACCGCACAGCGATACTGGCAGTATGGAGGTTCAGGTGGTTGGGAAATAGCAAAATCGTGGAACATAAAAGAAATTTTATGCAATGAGGCAAAGGCAATGCAAAAAAATCTCAAATTCGGAATCAAAGCACCAAAAGAGGATGTTGACATAATTGTTGCGCCCCAAGTTACCGGAATAATGGTTCATGAGTCAGCAGGGCATCCATATGAAGCGGACAGGATTTTTGGGAGGGAAGCAGCACAGGCAGGAGAGAGTTTTGTTACAGAGGATATGATAGGTTACCAGATAGGAAGCGATATTGTAAATGTTGTTGATGACCCAACAATTGAAAATAGCTATGGCTTCTTCCTGTATGACAACGAGGGCGTAAAGGCAAGAAGGAAATCTATCATAAAGGACGGAAAAATAAATGAATTCCTGCACAACAGGGAAACTGCTGTATGCATGGGGCTAAAAAGCAACGGCTCATCAAGGGCAGTTGATTATGACAAAGAAAGCATTGTGAGGATGTCAAATACCTTTATGCTTCCGGGAGATTACTCTGAAGAGGAATTAATCAATGACACAAAAAAGGGCGTTTATATAAAAAATTTCATGGAATGGAATATTGATGACAAAAGGTTAAACCAAAAATATGTGGGGGCAGAGGCATACATGATAAGGAATGGCGAGATAAAAGAGCCGGTAATAAATCCAACCATTGAAACATCAAGTTTAAAGTTATACAAAGCGATTGTTGCTATTGCGAATAATGTGGAGCATCATGCAGGAAACTGCGGCAAGGGCGAGCCGATGCAGGCAATTCCAGTATGGTTTGGCGGACCATCGCTGAAACTTAAAGGTTTGAGGCTGAAATAAAAATGGAGAAAACAGAATACAAGGAGATAAGCGAGCATATCTTAAAGCGATTGAAGGAAAAGGGATTTGATGATGCAGTTGTCATCTCATCAAAGGGTGATTCATCGCAGATAAAATTCGCAAACAACAAGATAGTTGCCAACAAGACATTCACGCTTGTTGATTTAAGCATTTTTGCAGCACTTAAAAAAAGATTAGTAAGCACATCAATAAGGAATCTGGACAAGGAAAAGGCAGAAAAAGTTATAGACAAGCTGCTTGCATACGCAAAGTTAAGCCGCCCAAATAATGAATATGGGGGCATCGCCGAAGGACCTTTCAAATACAAAGAGATAGAGGAAACATTTGACAAGAGACTTGCTGATCTTGGGGAGAATATTATTGATTATGCTGAAAGCAGCATCAATACTGCAAAGAGCCTTGGCATGAGGAGAACCGCAGGAATCCTGGAAAATTCTGCTTCGCATGTCTACCTGATTACATCAAACAATGTCGAGGCAGAAGAGGAGGCAACAGAGATTTATTTTTCTGTCAGGACACTAAAGGAAAAAGAGGAATCAGGGCATATGGTAAATGTTTCAAGAGTGTTAAATAAATTTGAGCCTGAAAAGGCGACAGAACTTGCTGCAAATATCGCAAACATGGGAAGGAATCCCCAAGAAGGAACAGAGGGAAAATTTGATGTATTATTTGAGCCGCTGGCATTCGCAAACCTGCTTGAGCATGCAGGAAATTCCGCCTCAATATTCAACGTTGAATCAGGCCTGAGCTTTTTCTGCAACAAGCTGGGCAAGAGGGTTGCATCAGAAAAGGTGAATTTTTATGATGATGGGAGATTGAAGAACGGCTTGGGCTCTTCAATATGCGATGCAGAAGGCGTTCCAACCCAGAGAACATGCATAATAAAAAATGGCTTTCTCAAAACATATCTGCATAACACATCAACTGCAAAAAGATACAAAACAAAGACAACCGCAAATGCTGGCATTATTGCCCCCCAACCGCATAACTTGGTTCTTGAAGCGGGAGATTACAGCAAAGAGGAATTGATAAGCAAAATAAAGAAGGGCATTTATATTACAAACATATGGTACACGAGGTTTAACAATTATACGACGGGAGATTTCTCAACAATACCAAGAGACGGCGCATTCTATATAGAGAACGGAAAGATAAAATATCCTATAAAGGGCATAAGAGTGACAAGCAGCATGCTTGAAATCATGAATAATATAGATGCAATCGGCAAAAAGCAGGAGCAGATTAAGTCATGGGAGACAACAGTCCCCACAATAACGCCTCATGTAATAGTCAAGAATGTCAGCATAACAAAGCCGCTATAACTTTATTTTTTCTTTTTGTCTGGAATCACTTTGCTTCTTGCCTGAATATCGTTCACTTTTTTCCTTCCAACAAAAACAAGTATCAGGAATCCCAATAACACAACGAGAAATCTTGCAATCTTTCCCAATTCGCTGAAATACCTCATAATGCCATAGATTGATGTTAAAATCCCCCCGAACATCAGGCCAGCCCCCAAAATTTCTGTGATAATCAAGCCGGCAATTATTGCCGCTATTCCTATAATAAATGCAATATAGAATACATTCCTGTTGTATATATTCTGCGCATCATTGAATTCCTTGCCGCACATATTGCACTTGTCGGGAATGCTGCATCCATTGTCATCATATTTGTAATCTATAAAGCCGCCTTTTGTATTGCATTCAGAAATCATATCATTATACTGGGAATAATTCAACGAGCAATTCTGCGTGGGTGTAATTTTGTCCGGATAAGCGTATGGGCCTGTCTGAGTTTTGCAGAATGTTTCATACTTAGGAGAGGTGTAAAATGCGTCAATCCCCAAGCCAATCAGGATTGCAAATAAGACAGCAATCCCAACAACAAATGCAAATTGTTTTGCGTTCATTTTTCACCCTTTTATAACCTTGCAATAAGGCATTGTGATTTTTTAAATCTATTCAAAAGGGCCTGTTAAGATTTGAACTTAAGACCCCCGCCTATCTGAAAAATAGCTTTTCTTTTCCCAAGGATTTTCTTTTCTCTGAAAAGAAAAGGCTTTATCAGAGCGGTGCTCTAAACCAGACTGAGCTACAGGCCCAAACGCCTTTGGCTGGACTCGGACCAGCGACCCACTGATTAACAGTCAGTTGCTCTACCTGCTGAGCTACAAAGGCATCAACCCCAAAACAAAAAAGAATTTATAAAGCTTTTTGAAGCATAAAATGACTATTCCTTTTGGGGTTCCTTCAGCGCAAAATCATCCCCAAAATCTGGCTTATGCTCTAATCTTGAATAAATATTAGCGTGCCTGCTTCCCTTGATTAATGATATAATTGCACCCATTGCAATCTTTACATCTTCTGTCTGGCCTATTATAAAAACAGAATTGTCTGAAAGTTGTATAAAACAGTCGCTTAATATAGAGATTGTTTTTAATGCCCTGCCTTCGGCGCCTATAACTCTTGCCTTGACCTGCCTCAGCCTATTGTTTGATTTCACATAATCCTTGATTCTGACCTCTTCAATCATAAACTCTTCATTTTTCAGGAGCGAAGATTCTTTCAAATCAAAACCGCAGGAAATTGCCTTTATAACATTTAATGAATTGTATTCATCTAATGAATTGCCCTCAATAGAAAGGGTATTATTCTCAAGCTTAAGCTTGACATTCTTCAGCGATTTTGCAATCTGGCTTATATTCTTTTTTATTTTGCCAGATATTTTGGGGGTAAGAAACAACCTTTCCATTTAGAACTCCTCTTCACTTGCCTTTAGATAACCCTTTTTCTTCAGCCATTCAATTGCCGCCAGGCTGTATTTGTAGATTATATCGCCTTTCTCCTCGCCGCCAAAGCTCCATGGCTCAACAATAATAATATCCCCCTCGCGCAGCCATAACCCCCTTTTGAATCTTCCTGGAATCCTGCATACTCTTGACTTTCCATCCAAGCACCTTACCTTCATTCTGCTTGCGCCCAATCTTGATTCAAGAATTCCAAGTATTTCATTTCCCCTTGGGATTCTTACCCTAAAGTGCTCTGGATTTTCCTGAGGAGCATTATTATTCCTATTGCCTTGGTGATTGTTGTATCTTTGCATCACATTTAGAAATAAGGGCCATTTATAAGCGTTATCCTAACATCAAAAAATCCCTTGTGTTTACCACACATTAAACAGAGAAAAATCATAATAGACTTAAAGCATGAGGGATGCCCTGAATCCTTATTATCCCCTTTCCATCTATAATTCCCGCCTTTATTGCGGCGTTCACTGATTTTTCACCGAGAATATTAAAAGTAGCATCTTCAGTTGCAGAATCTTTAAGCAGTTCGATAACCTCTTTGTCTGTTTTTTTCTCTCCGCCATAAAATGCATCAGAAACATCAATCTGCATCTTTCCCTCCTCAAATATCTTTCCAAGAAGCTCTGCATCGCAGACTGCAACTATCGTTCTATATGACTTGTGGATTTTTACTAGCATTTTTAATTTTAAACGATTTTTGCCCTTACAGAATGCTTCGCACCGCAGGCAAGGCAGTGCAGGAACATAAATTCGCCCTGTTTTATCAGTTCTGTATCCGGCTTCTTGCATTCATGGCAGATAACAAATTCATTAACATATTTCTGTATCTTCTCGTTTATCATTGAGGAATTCAGCTTCCTGTTGAATATAACCCTGTCATCCTCTGTAACAGTAAGCGCCGCCAGCTCCCTTGATAGAAATTTCAAGAAATGGTTTTTATCTCTTCTTATCAAGTCGCATATCTGGTTGATGTTCTTTATTATTGTCTTGACACCCTCAACATGCCCCTGAACATTTGGAACCTCAAACCTTTCAACAGTTGACTTTATCGGTTTTACTTCCTTATACAATTTATCGAGCAATTTTTCATATTCCATAAAAAAATTCCTGTGAGAGAATATTTAAAGTTTTGTATGGGACGTTAAAGAATCCTTATTCTTCCTGGCTTTGGCTCATATATCTCTGCATTTTCAAGCATCTCTGCGATGATATTATTTATCTCTTCAACTGGGAGGTTTGTTGACATTATTATTGCCTCAACATCAACGCCATCATCGCTCTTTTTCAGCAGGTCTAAAATCTTTTCCTTTGCAGGCAGCTCTATCTTCTCTTCTGTCACATCGACCTTTTTATTGAATGCTATGCTGTTTATCATCTGCTCCTGCTCTCTTGTAGGCTTGATATTTTTCAGTTGCCTAGAGAGCCGGTCATCTGATTTAACGCTTTCCTGCCTGCCAACTGAATCCTTTTCAATCTCAAGTTTCCTTACAAGAAGCCATTCTGGCTCTGTCTTTCTTATAATCTCTGGCAGGATGTAAATCTCGTTGTTGAAGAATCTCGGTGCGCCTATCACAACCACAGAATCCCCTATTTCGATATTCTTTATCTTTGAGATGTCCTCCCCAAAAGATTTCACTCTTATTTGGGAAGATGCATCGTCTATTGTCAATGCAGCATATTTTTTCTCGCCATCATTGACAAATTTGTCTATTACATTTGCGATAACATTAACTCTTCCTGCATACTTGCCATCAATCTCGACAAAATTCATCTTTTCGTTAGAAATAACCTCTCCCCTATTCAAGTCAGCTATTCTTAATTTTAGCGCTGTCTGCCTTTTTTTCTGCTGGACTATTTCTGATGCATCCATTTTATTTTACCCTCTGTATAAACCCCTTTCTTGGGATGAATATATCTCCCACCCTGTTCAGCTCGTCAACTGCCTCATCAACAGAGTCTGAATCTAATTTATCTTCAAGCTCCTTTTTTAATTCTTCTATTGGTATTAGCTGCCCGATTCTTGATTCCAGCCTTGTTACAGTCTCTCTGACAACAACTATCTTGCTTCTTTTTGATGCAGGCACTCCTGTTGCAATCCTGTCTATATCAATCTGCTTTGTCTCGTAATCAAAGCCAACATGCATAAGATAATATTTAAGCAGTTCTACTGCCTTCTTTGCGTCCTCTTCCGTTACCTTTTTGCTTAATCTTGCCCTTGCATTTGCCTCGCTTAATCTTATCAGCGCATCAAGCTGCCTTGCAGTTATTGGCACAGGCCTTATTACCTGGTCTGACGTTGTTGGGGCATTCCTTAATTCAACATAGAATTTTTTTATTTCTTTAACTGCCTCGTCAGTCAATTCTGGCTTTATATGCTGTTTTGCATATGCGACATATTTCCTGAAAAGTTCTGGAGCAATATACTGCTTTGTCGCTTCCCTCTTATGTTCCTGAAGCACATGGGAAGCAATTGCTTCATCCTTTACCCTTTCAGGCAAGTCTCTCATTATGAACATAACATCAAACCTGTTAATTAAAGTTGGAGGCAAGTCGATTTGCTGCGCGATTGGCTTGTATGGGTCAAACCTGCCGAATTGAGGGTTTGCTGCTCCCAATACAGATGTTTCTGCCCTTAACATTGCCTGCACATTTGCCTTGCTTATTGTAACTGTCTGCTGTTCCATTGCCTCATGCATTGCTGTCCTATCCTCTGGAGCCATTTTTTCAAGCTCGTCTATGCATACTACCCCTCTATTACTCAAAACCATTGCGCCTGCCTCAAGAGCCCAGCCTTTCAGAAACTCATCTCTTACAACAGTTGCAGTTAAGCCGGCGCCTGTTGCTGCCCTGCCTGCAACATATCTGCCTTTTGGCGCAATAGATGAGATAAATTTTAAAATAACTGATTTTGCAACCCCTGGGTCTCCCACAAGCAATATGTGAATGTCGCCTCTTGCAGATGTCCCGTCACTTCGTGTTTTTTTAACACCTCCAAACAGCTGCAATACCAAGGCGTGCTTTATTTCTTCATAACCATAAACGCTTGGCGCAATTGCGCCTGCAAGTTTCTCAAATATCCTTGGGTCAGCGGCAAGTTCCTTTATTTCCCTTTCCTCCTCTTCGTCAACTGCAAGCTCCTCAAATGTTTCTTCAAGAGGAATAATATTATTTGCCTCTATTGCCAAGTCAAATTTTGTTGAGATTGCGCCTGTCTGCAATGGCACAGGCACTTCTTTTAAAACGCCATTTACTAAAATCCTGCTTCCAGGTGTTGTCCTCTCCTCCATTTTTGGGTCAACCAAATCTTCCTTCAAAAATATAGCCATTCTTCTTGGCTGTTCCCCCCCAAACAGGCTTTCGGGAGATTCCTCAATTACTATTCTCTGCGCATCAACCATGTCCTTGCTTACAAGCCGGAAATTTCCTCTTCTACCGCAAGAGCATCTGCTTGGCTCTGTGAATTTCTTGTCAATCTGCAGGACAGAGATTATAGTGCCGCATGACGGACATTCAAATTTTGCGTTTATTACCTGAGGCCTGACATCACTTGCCTGCCTTATTATTCCCTCAACTGCAATCAGCTGGTTAAGATGCTTTGCCCTTATGTTCCTAACCATTACCTTCTGGGTGGATGGCAGGTCAGTTAACCTGACTCTTGCATTTGTTGCTAGACCCATCTCATCCAATGCAAGCTCAAGAACCTGCAGCAAGTCCTCTGGTGAAAGAAGTATATGGTCTGAAAGCTCATGGGAAAATGAGGCAATCTCCTGGAAAGAAATCTCAATTGACTTAGTGCCCTTCTTTATTGATTTGCCTATATCCTTCTTGTAATACTCGAAGAATTGCTTTGCCTCTGTCAGAAGATCCTCTGTTTTCATTTTCCAATTAAGGGATAGCTCTTACAATCCCTCTTTCCCAAATTTCCCTATAATCTCCTCTCCTTAATCCTTAATAAATTTATAGCTATGGAAAGTTCATAAATATTTCTATATTCAAGTGTTAGAAATCTAATTGACAATACTTATTTCTTGAACGTCTTTGTGACTTCCTTTGTGTTCTTGAGAAGCTGTTTCATTGACTCGTCAAGCTGTTTCCTGTTCTTTGTCCCAGTGCATACAAGCTTGCCATTGCTGAAAAGAAGGAATGTCGCGTTTGGCTTAAGCATCTTGTAAACCAAGCCGGGAAACTGCTCTGGCTCGTATTCTGTATTTTCAAGCGCCAATGAAAGCATGTTAAGGTTAAGGTTCATATTGATACTGCCTGATGCAACTATATTCTGCACAGTTATCTTTGGCTTTTCTGTAATATTAATTCCTATTTTCCTCAATTGCTTTATAACCGCTGAAATTACGAGTTTAACTTGGGCAACAGATTTAGTGCCTGTGCATACAAGATTCCCTGAAGAGAATACTAAAACAGCTGATTTTGGCTTTGGAACCCTTAAAACCAAGCCGGGAAACTGCTCGGGGTTGTATTCTGTATTGCTTTGGCTTCTCGCAAGCTTTGTTAATGGAACTGGCTTTCCCAGAGAAGTCGTGGCAACTATATTCTGCACCTTTAACTTGGAATCTGACATTTTTATTATAAAGTATAGAAGATAATACAAAAAGGGGTTTTTAAAGGTTTTTAAAGGGCTTTAAAAACCTTTTTGGTTATTTATTCTTTCTTAAAATCAATTAGAAAAAGTTTATAAATCGGTCAATATAACAAAAAACAAGAGGTGATTAGAGCCTCAGCTGTTTCTGGGGATTTTAAAGATGAAAGAGTATAACATAGCAGTTATTGCAGGAGACGGGACAGGTCCGGAGGTAATAAGAGAAGGGAAAAAGGTTCTAAATGCCTCGGCAAAGAAGAGTAATTTTTCTATTAATTTTGTTGATTATGGTTTTGGTGGAGAGAGGTATTTGAGAACAGGAAAAGTTCTTGATGATTCTGAACTTGATGAATTGAAAAAATTTGATGTTATCTATTTGGGAGCGATAGGCCATCCTCATGTCAAGCCAGGAATCCTTGAAAAGGGAATCTTGCTTAAGATAAGATTTGACTTGGACCAGTATATCAATTTAAGGCCTGTAAAACTTTATCAGGGTGTTGATTGTCCTTTGAAAGATAAAAAGCCCGAAGATATAGATTTTGTTGTTGTAAGAGAAAATACTGCTGGATTGTACAAAGGTGAGGGGGAAATAAAGAATAAGGGAATGCCAGATGAGGTTACAACGCAGGTTATGAGATACAATAGAAAGGAAGTAGAGAGATGCTTAAAATATGCATTTAATTTAACAAGAGAAAGAAATAAGAGAAAACAGCTCACTCTGGTGCACAAAACAAATGTGCTTACAAACTGCGGTGACCTCTGGAAGAGGGCTTTTGAAGAAATTGGGGAAAAGGAATTTCCTGATATAAAAAGAGATTATAATCATGTAGATGCTTGTTGCATGTGGTTTGTCAAGAATCCTGAATTCTATGATGTCATTGTGACAGAAAACATGTTTGGGGATATCATAACAGATTTGGGCGCAATTATCCAGGGAGGAATGGGAATAGCAGCAGGAGGCAATATCAATCCGAATGGTGTAAGCATGTTTGAGCCGATTGGCGGAAGTGCGCCTAAATACACAGGCAAGAATGTTATTAATCCACTTGCAGCAATAGAAGCAGGAAGAATGATGCTAGAGCATTTAGGAGAAAAAAAGGCTGCCAAGAATATTGAAGATGCTGTAAGTTCTTTCCTTGCAAAAGGAGTTATAAAAGGTTTATCAGCAAAGGATGTTGAGGATTCTGGTTTAGGAACAAGCGGAATTGGAGACTGGCTTGCGAATTATATAGTAAATGAAGGGAATTAAACTAGGTAAAAATGGGGAATTTAACAATTAGGGTTGAAGAAGCAAGGGATATAGATGTTGCATGTGCTTTAGCAAATTTAGCAGGTTTTCCAAAAGGGAGTTCATCTGGAAGAGGAAAAAATATTTGGCATAGAGAAATTAGCGAGGAGTGCGCTTATGTTTTCCATAAAGATACATTGGATAAAGTAGACGGAGACTTGGCTGAAGCTATGGCTTATCATGGGCCAGATATAATAGCAATACAAATTCATAAACCTCCGACTTGGCAACCTGCTGATGAATACGAAGTACATTTTAACGATAAACTTGTAAATCCTTCTTTACTAGATAGCTACAAGATAAAGGAAGCAATAAGAGAGGAAATGGGAAGAGTTGAGAATAGGAACTAAAATGGGAATGACTCTAACTGAAAAGATTCTTGCAAGGGCTTCTGGGAAAGATAAGGTAGTACCTGGAGAAACTATTGAAGCAAAAGTTGACGTTTTAATGATGCATGATGTAACTTCTACGGGTGCAATTAAGCTGCTAAAGAAAGATTTTGGGAACAATATTGCCGAAGGACTGAAGATTGTTGTTGTTCCGGACCATTATGTTCCTAATAAGGATATAGAATCTGCTAAGTTATACAAAGAATTAAAGGAATTTGTGGAAGAGCAAAAGGGAAAGGGGGCTAATATTATTGATTATATGCTTGAAGGGGGGGATTATGGTGTTTGTCACGTTATGCTTCCTGAAAAGGGGCATGTTATCCCCGGGCAGGTTATTGTTGGAGGCGATTCTCATACATGCACTTATGGAGCATTAGGGGCATTTTCAACAGGCATTGGAACGACAGAAGCTGGGAATGTCTTGGCAACAGGAAAATTATGGTTCAGGGTTCCAGAATCATACAAGATTGAAGTTAATGGAGAAATGCCAAGAAATCTTATGGCAAAGGATTTGTTCTTGAGGGTTGTTGGTGACATAGGAGTTGATGGCGCTTTGTATCAAGCAATGGAATGGACTGGAAGAACAATAAAGTACATGAGTCTAGATGAGAAACTAACATTAACAAATATGGCTATTGAAGCTGGTGCTAAATCAGGGATAATTGCCCCCACTGCTATGATTCTCGGTAACTTGTATAGCAAAGGTCTACTAAAAAAAGAAAAGGAAGAAAAGGATTTTCTTAATCTAATAAAAAGTGACGAGGATGCGCACTATTCAAACATTAAAAAAATAAATGCTTCTGGCTTAGAGCCATTAGTCGCTAAGCCCCATTTACCAAGTAATGTCGTGCCTGCTTCTGAACTTAAAGATGTTAAGATAGACCAAGCATATATCGGAAGCTGCACAGGAGGAAAATTGGAAGATTTTATTGCTGCTGCTGAAGTGTTAAGGGGCAAAAGAGTGGCAAGAGGAGTCAGATTATTAATTGTTCCTTCAACAGCAGATATCCAAAGAAAAATAGTAAATGAAGGGTTGTATGATGTATTTATGGATGCAGGTGCAATTGTATCAGCACCAACATGTGGTGCTTGTCTCGGTGGCTATATGGGAATATTGGCTCCAGGAGAAAAATGTATTTCATCAACAAACAGGAATTTTAGGGGAAGAATGGGTCATGTAGATTCAGAGGTTTATCTCGCTTCTCCGAAAACAGTTGCTGCTTCGGCAATTGAAGGTTACATAACAGGAGCTGAAAAATGAGCAAGGATACAATAAAAGGAAGAGTGTATGTTGTAAAAGATAACATAGACACAGATGTTATTATCCCCGCAAGATACCTGACTACTATGGACCCGCAAACATTAGCAAAACATGCAATGGAAGATTTGGACCCTAAACAGTATCCTATCCCTTTTTTGGATAAAGAAGGAAAATGTGATTATAAGATAATTATTGCAGGAAAAAATTTTGGCTGCGGTTCCTCAAGAGAGCATGCCCCTATAGCCTTGCACGCCTCAGGCATAGAGGCTGTTGTTGCGGCTTCATTTGCAAGAATTTATTACCGAAATTCTGTCAATGGTGGAATAATTCTACCTTTAGAATCTACTTTGGATTTGACAGATTACTTTAAGACAGGAGATGAGGCTGAAATTGATTTAAGAGGGCATCCTTTGATCCAAACACGTGCCAAAGATAAAAGAGATGATGATGTTCTTAATCCTGAGAGAGGTCATGCTTATCCAATAAAACCATTTGGTCCTGTTAAGGACATCATTGAAGCAGGTGGTTTGACAGAGTATAATCTTAAAAAGTTAGGACTAAAATAGTTATTATCTCCTGCTGCCCTGCCTTTCATATTCCCTTTCAACTTCTTCAAGAAATGCTATATCATTAATAGAGCGGTCAGGCCTTAATCTTGTGACTCTTGGGAATCGCAATGCAAATCCGCTTGAATAAGTAGGAGATTTCTGGATTTCTTGGTATGTAACCTCAACAATAACCCTTGGTTTTACCTTGACTGTTCTTCCCTGCTCTTCTGTTATCAATGGTTTCAGCATTTTAGTCAGTTCAATAAAACTCAACCCCTCTTCTTCTTTTTCCTTTACGCCTGTTCCGACTTTCCCTATCTCAAGAAATTCTCCTTCATCCTGGCACGATAAAATAAAGCTTGACAGCCAGCCGCTTCTTTTTCCCGTCCCATACTCTGCGCCTGTAATAATCAAATCAAATGTATTGAGTTCTGGTTTTAGTTTTAGCATATAACCGACTCTCGCTCCGGGCTTATAAGGAGCATTCAAATTTTTTATCATCACTCCTTCCTCACCCTCTTTTACCGCCTCGTTATAAAATTTCTGGGCATCTTTTTCATTTGAGGTTACAATCTGCCTTGAGAGTTTTAATTTAAATTTCTCGTTCCGTATTATTTTTTCAAGAAGCCTTCTTCTCTCGCTAAAGGGACTTTTAATCAGATTTTTTCCCTCATAATATAAAATGTCAAAAACATTCACCTCAACAGGAAGTTCGTGCTGCATCCTGCCTATCTCATATTTTCTCTTAATCCTCTGGGAAATCTCCTGGAACGGGCGGTATTTCTTTCTCACAGGGTCATAACCTACTGCCTCTGAATCAATTATGAATGACTTGCCATTTACATATTTTTTGACATATTCAACTACCTCTGGGAATTGCCTTGTCACCTCGTCCAGTCTTCTTGTGAATAATTTTATATTCCCCTTTTCATCCTTGTTAATCATCAGCCTGAATCCATCATACTTGAATTCAAATGCTGCCGGCTTCCCGACTGTCTCGAATCCCTCCTGGACTGTCTTCACCTTTAACGCTAGCATAACCTTTATAGGCATTCCTGGCTGCATCGCAATTTCCTTTAATGCGTTTAATCCCTTTCTTGCTGTGAGAAGAACAACCCAAAAATCATTTGCCAAGTCACATGCCTCCTGCACCGCATTAACGCATTCATCATAAGCCTCATTATTCTCAACCTCAATAGAATTCTTTTCCTTGTTATAATGCAGACCAATCCTTTCAGAGAAGCATGCCCATATTATGGCATCTCTCAAAACACCATCACCAACGCCAATCCTCAATTCCTCCAAGATTGTTCTTGTTATGTACCTTGCTTCAAGGGGCGAAGAGGAGGTTAATAATTCGCTGATGAGAGCTATCTTTTTCTCAACTGTTCCCTTCCCTGTTATTTCTGCAACCCTTCTTAAATTCTCAAATACCTTGGTTGTTGTCAATTTTTTGCTGAATAATGTTGATTGCTTCTTCTTCTCAACAAGCTGTTCAGCAACCTTTCCTAAATCTCCAAGTGATTTCCATTTTTTCTCTGCATCTAAGATTGAAATTCCTGTTGCGACTGAAATTGCCTTGATTACAAGCTGTGAAGATATTCCAATCTCCCTTTCATCATGGACTGGAAAAACAGTCCCTTGCGCAAGATAAACAGTCTCTTTCAGGTCCTCTGTCTTTGTCTGCCTGAATAACTCGGACAGAATAGAGGTTTTTTCAAGCCTCTTTGAAGTTCCCTCAAGTCTTTCATAAATCTTTGCAAGGGCCTCATAAAACATATTATCTCAATGCGGGGAATATTTTTAAGGTTTGTTATTGACAGATAAGAAAGATTTTTATATTCGTGATTCATTGAAAGGGCATGAGGGTTGAAACTGCTATAAGGACAAGGCATTCTATAAGAAGATATTCTTCAATGAATTTCCCGCTTGAAAAGGTTATTGAGATTGTTGATGCCGCAAGATTTGCGCCAACTGCCGGAAACATACAGACAGTAAGGCTGATTCTTGTTTCAGACAAGGATAAGATAAGGCAGATTGCGCAAGCGGCAGTGCAGGACTTCATTGCAGTTGCGCCTTATGTCATAGTTGTATGCTCGGACAATACTCAAGTCAAGAGATTTTATGAGGAAAGGGGTATAAGATATTCAAGGCACCAAGCAGGGGCTGCAATACAAAATATTCTGCTTAAAGTCACTGAGCTTGGCTTGGCATCATGCTGGGTTGGCGCGTTTGATGACAACTCAATAAAAAGGATACTTGTCATTCCTGACAGCTTTGAAGTTGAGGCGATACTGCCGATAGCAAAAAAGCCGGTTTTTTTCAGGGAGGGAAGAAGGAAGAAGATGAACCTGAAAGATATCCTATCCTTTGACAGATACGGCGACAAAACATACAGGCCGATAAAAAAGGCAGAAGCGAGATAATATCAAAAAATTCCTGTTGGAATTTTAGGATGCTCAGAAATGCCAAGCATTTCTGACATAAGGATAATACAACAAAATTTAAAAGGGAGAGATTTATAGGAGAGTAATACTAAAAGAGGAAAAATGGCGTGGACTGAAGCAAAAGAAACAAAAAGAGAGGATATTGAGAACAAACTAAAGACAATTGGGGGAGATATGCTCAAGATGGAGTATCTCGAAAATTGCCTGAAGCAAAACCAGACATTTGACGTAAAAAAATTTCTCCATGTAAAGGTAGCAGATTTATATGAAAGAAGATTAATGCTTAATGATGCGATAAAAAATATTGATGCGGCTGCTGAAATTGCTGTCACATTCAGAGAAAAGATTGACTTGTACAAGAAGGAAATTGAGCTTGCAATAAGGCATGGCTCTTATGATGCTGCAGAGGCGTCATTCAAAAAGGCAATTGCCGCTGCAAGCAGCACAGAAAGGGATGATATAAGAAAATACCTTAAGAACGTTTATTTTGCAAGGGCAAACGAGCTTGAGAAAATGCAAAAGAATAATAATGCAATAAAAATCTATGAACGTCTTCTTATTTTGGTTTTGTAAGTGAGGAAGAAAAAAAGCAGATAAATGCCAAGCTTGCGGTTTTATACGGAAGAGTCGGCAAGATACAGGAATCAATGCGCCTGGGCGGATAGCCAAAAAATGGTGATAGCTACTGAAATATTCGTGCTTCTTTATATTTTTGCGATGTACATAGCAATCGCATTCTGGGAGGCAAATATGGAGGGAGAGTTCGGATGGGCTGCAAGGCAATGCGGCTGGGCAGTGGATTTTAAGGTATGGAAACTGACTGCTTACCATTTCTGGCTATGGCTTGTCACTGTGCCTATGTTCCTGGCATTGCCTTTTGTAATTTTCGGATTTCATAAGACGTTAGTTGGTGTTGTGCTGGCAGGATATTTTTTCGGTGCAGTTATAGAAGATTTTACCTGGTTCTTTGTAAATCCCCTGGTTCCTTTCCATAAATTCAATTCAAAGTATGTCACATGGTATCCCTGGCTGAAGATAGGAAAAAGTTTCGAGGTGCCTGCATTTTATGTCCTTTACTTGCTGATAGGAAGCATTCTCTGGATATTTTTAGTTTAATTCTTTAATCTGTTAATTTCTTTCTAGAAGAGATTCTAATTTAACAGAAAATCAAGAAAAATAAAAAAAGGTGCCCCTCTTGCGAGGGGCAGAATCCAAAAAGACTAAGGGAGAGCATGAATCAGAAACTTTTGGTTTCCGATACTTTCTCTGACACTTATCTCATCAGCTCTATGCCAAGCTCTGACATTTCAAGAGAAGGCACAGAGGACTCCATGAGTGGCTTGCCGAGGACATATGGTGACTTTACACCAGTCATTATTGTTATGACTCTAACCTTTCCCGCAAATTCCTTATTGATCCTTGCGCCTATTATCACCTGAGCCTCTGGGCTGAGATTTTCGGTAACAAGACGACCAATATTGTCAAATTCCTCCAGCTTCAAATCAGGGCCGCCTGTAATATGTATCAAAGCTCCGGTTGCGCCCTTGTAGTCTACATCAAGCAGAGGATGCGTTAAGGCCTGTCTTACTGCTTCGTCAACACGACTCTGCGTGTCGCTTTCACCAATCCCAATAACCGCCACATCACCATTCTTCATTATTGCTGAAACATCAGCATAATCAAGGTTGATTAATGATGGCAATGTTATTGTTTCGACAATACCCTTTATCATTGTGCTCGTCAACTCATTTGCCACTGCGAATGCCTGCTCTATCGGGAGATTTCCCGCAATGTCTACTAGCCTGTTGTTGTCAATAACGATTACTGTGTCAGTCGCTTCTCTCAATTCCTGCAAGCCAAATTCTGCCTTGTCAATTCTTGCCTTTTCACAATCAAAAGGCATTGTGACAACGCTGATTGTTACTGCGCCTGCTTCCTTGGCAAGCTGGGCTACTACTGGTGCTGCTCCTGTTCCTGTTCCTCCACCCATTCCGGCAAGGATAAAAACCATATCTGAAGCCTGAACACATCTCTTCAAATCAGACATTGCCTCTTTGGCAGCCTCTCTTCCCTTTGCAGGATATCCACCGCATCCTAATCCCCTTGTCAATTCCTTGCCAATGAGGATTTTTTCATCTGCCTTTGTGACTGACAAATGCAATGCGTCTGTGTTTGTAGCGTAGATTGTCGCACCCGTTATGCCTTTGTTGAAAAGCCATGTTACTGCGTTGCAGCCGGCACCGCCAACACCAAAAACTTTAATATTGGCCTTGCCTGCTTTTAGCTCGTCAAAGTTGATGCTATGAGTTGAAGCATTCTCTATTGCCTCTTTCGCGAAATCCAATACCATTTTTTTAACCTCCTTTTATTTGTATCGCAATGCAAAGATATAACCCGTCGCTGTTTTTTAGGCGAGCGAAAAGTTTAAATACATCTTGTGCATTTAAGTTTTAAGAAAAAGGGTTGAATGATTTCACAAATGAGTTGGAAGAAATTCACTCTCTTTTCACACACACACGAACACACAAATTCAATCTCTCACAAAGATTGAATTTAATAAGAAAGTGAAATTGCTTTTTCTTTATAAATTTTATTAGAAATTGAAAGATATTTTTGCAATATATATTTTAGAGTATATACTTTATCAGCGTCGGTAATTTTTAATAACTCCTCGATGTTTAGCTGTCAATTTAAGGGTCTGGAAGGCTTATCTGGCTTCCCCTCCCAAAAAATTTACGAGGAAAGCCAAAGTTTTTTATACATTCCATTCTCCTTAAAGTTATGAAAGACAAGGAAACAAAGGCAAATCCTGGAGACACAGTAACGGTAATAAAAATAGATGGGGAAAAAGTAAAGGGCAGGCTTATTGAATCATACGACAAGGATGTCCTGCTTGTAAAACTTGAGTCTGGTTACAATATTGGAATAAAGAAAGATGACATTAAAGGCATCAGCATTGAAAAAAGGGAAAAGCAGGAATCAAAAAAAGAGGAGATAAAACAGAATACCAAGCTGCCTTCAGTAAGCGTTATAATGACTGGAGGAACAATTGCATCAAAACTAGACTATAACACTGGCGGGGTAAAATGGCTTATGAATCCTGATGAGATTTTTTCCATTGCGCCGAAGGTTTTCGATGTCACTAGGATAAAAGCAATTGAAAAGCCGTTTATGCTTGCATCAGAAAACATGACTCCAAAGGAATGGAAAATTCTCGCAACAAAGACAGCTGAATTATTAAATAAACCAGAAAACAAAGGTGTGATAATAACTCATGGAACTGATACTCTTCATTATACTGCTGCTGCACTCTCATTCATGCTCAAAAATATTAACAAGCCAGTTGTGCTTACATACGCGCAAAGAAGCACTGACAGGGGAAGCTCTGATACTGCATTAAATCTTGCATGCGCGGGAAGGGCTGCATTAAGCGACATTGCAGAGGTAATGCTTGTCGGGCATGCAACTACAAATGATGATTACTGCATTGCAATTAGGGGAACAAAGGCAAGAAAGATGCATACATCAAGAAGGGACACATTCAGGCCGATAAATGACTTGCCTCTTGCAAAGATATATACTGACAGGATTGAAGCACTCCAAGATTACAAGAAAAGAAATGATAATTTGAAAGTTAAGGCAGACACAAAATTTGAGGAAAAGATTGCACTGGTAAAATCTTATCCGGGGGCAAAGCCGGATATTCTTGAATTTTACGCAGAGAAGGGTTACAAAGGGATAATAATTGAGGCAACGGGATTGGGGCATGTAGCAACAGAGGAATCAAGGAATAACTGGCTGCCTGCAATAAAGGAGTGCATACGAAAAGGGATAATAATATGCTTCGCCCCCCAGACAATATATGGGAGATTAGACCCTTATGTATACAGCCCTGGAAGAAAACTTGCAGAGGCTGGAGTAATCTTCCTTGAGGACATGCTTCCGGAAACTGCATATGTAAAGCTCGGCTGGGTTTTAGGGCATACAAGTTATCCTGCAAAAGTAAAGGAGATGATGCTTGAAAATTATGCGGGTGAAATCAACAAAAAACTCAGCCCCGACACTTTTCTTTATTAGATTTCTATCTGCATTTTAAACCACTAACGACTACTTTTTTGATTCCAGAAAATCTTTACTTATTTTTTTGCTGTGCTTTCTTCACTCTTACGTACCCCACGCACCAAGTTGTAGTCGCCAGCCATGTCCACGCCAACGCCATAAAGCGCAGACTTGTTGATAAGATTCCCGAACCAAAGTTGTATTGCAAACGGCTTATTATCTTTCATATCTTTAAGCCAGACAGGCATTTCTTTTATTACTGTTCTTCCTATTCCTGCATCTCTTAAGAATTTTCCATATTTCTCTGCAGAATTCCCAAAAGCATAAACTGTAATTTTGTTATCCTTGAATCTATTTGTTGGAATCTCTTCTTTCTTTAATTCAACAGAATTTTCTAAAGCTTTCTCAACTTGACTATTGGTTAAATAAAAATTCCGTTCATTTCTATCGTAATCTGTCGCTTCTTTTGTATTATCCATTATTGGAGATTTTTTGGATAAGAATATGCCTTTCTTTGGAACATAAATAACTCCTTCTCTTGTCCAGTTGCCATTATTAGAAATAAGAGAATCTTCTCCTTCTTGCATCCTTAATCTTACATTCTCTTCTAAGGAAATAATCCTATATCCTGCATTTTCTAAGGCTTCTTTGCCTTTATCAAAAGGCGCTTGTGTATAAGCTGATTTCATTCCTTTTCCTTGCTTTATATCCACATTAATCTTTTCCATGATTTATCTTAGAAAATGCCATTTATAAATCTTATTATTTTAGTGTAACTTATTAGTGGTAATAAACAGAAAGATTTATAAAGATATTCGGATAATTTCACTTATGGGGCATTTGAATATATCTGAATTCACAAGCGAGAACCTGAAAAATTATGCAGAGCAGTGCATACTCCTTGGGATGGATATGACTGAACATAATTTTGACACACTGCTCATACCAAGCAGGGGTGCAGTTCCAGTGTTTTTGGGCAGCTTATTTGCACTGAAGTATCTTGGAAAAACTAACGAGTCCTATAAAAAGTTTGTAGAGAGAATGACTGCTCCAGCGAGCATAAGAGAAGGTATACTGCCAAAGACGATAGAAAGGAAAGTAGAAGATAATGACATAGAGATACTGCCTTATCCTTTGACAGCGGATGTTAATGTAGAAAGATACAACAAGGGAGCAAAGAATGATTTCTACTCAACAGAGATTAGAGAATTCTCTGTCCAGGTTCTGAAGAATTTTTTCAAAAAGCCATATGAAAGGCTGGAGGATCCTCATTTCAAGTTTTTTTCAAGTATACTGACAAAAATAGAAAAAAGAGACAAGCTGGCATTGGAGTATGCAACATACCCCCAGGTTAAGAACCTAGCAATGATTGATACAGTCATATCTGGAAAAGCATCCTCAACCATCCTTGAGGCATTTGGCAAGGAGAAAATATACCCCACTTCTTTTTTGTTTGTAGACCTTAATGGAGAAAAAGTAAAGCCAGAGTATGGAATAAAGCTTGGTTATGGAAAATTCAAGGATATGGACCATCTTTTGTATGAAAAGAGGGATGGCAAGCCTATAAGGGGGAGAGATGGAAAAGCAATAAAGACAGAAATAGAGATAGACAGGAGAAAGATAAAACCTTATGATGTCAATAGGATTATGACTGAGGACACAGGAAGCGCATTGCAGGGAGTTTCTGCAGTTACTTATCCCGTAATAACAATTGAAGGCAGATGGAATCTCTCACCGCCATTAAAGTATGTTGGTGCTGGAACATGGTATGCTGTGCCAAGAGAAAGAAATCACAGGAAAATATTCTATCATTTTATCAACACATTGAAATCGGCAATAAATCTCGGATGCGGCAATATATTGAATGAAAGTGCAGAGAGCATAGCCCAAAAGGAAGAGCTTTTTGAAAAAAAAAGAGAGAATCTTATAGAAATCCTCAAGACAACAGAACTTCCACGAATAGAAAAGGGAAATCTTCAAGTTTACTATCCAGAATATGATGCGAACTTGGTAGAAGATGTTCATGAAAGTGGTGCACAGGTTCTGCAGGTAGCATTCACAAAAGAATTCACTGATGAATTTATTGAAGGGTTTAAGGAAGAGATAGGCCTCAGCCCTAAAAAGGAAGGCAAAGAAGGATTAGAAAAGTTATTATAGATTTAAGTTTAAATCTTGCAGGTAAAAAATGGAAGGGCTACGGGAGAAAATCCAGCATGAGGGATGTGGCAAAAGATGTGAAACAGTATACCTTCTAGAGAAAGTTTGCGAGTGGAGGCATCTCCAGGAGATAATATTCAATAAGATTTCTGAAAGGTCAAAAGAGGAATTTGTGCATGAGAGCGAGGCGGAGCATGCAGTAACATTCAAGAAATATGGGCCAAAAGACTGCACTAATTACAACTGCCATGCTCCAGATGTTATGAAGACATTGATAGAAGAGGAAAAAATAAGTGATGATTACTTTGAACAGATAAAAGAGATGAATGACCACAAGTACTATCTGGGCATAAACTTAGGGAGGGAAATAAATGAGGCTGAATGGGACTTTGTGGCGCTTGACTTTATAAAAAACGGCTTTGCTGCAAAATTCAGGGAAGGATATGAACAAAAGAATAACGGCAAAAAAGTCAATGGTAAATAGTACTGATTAGAAACGAAAAGAGGAATAACAATAAAAATCATCCATAATATTGTTAATTAGAAACTTTTATTAACATTATTAAGCTTTTTCTCTTATGGATGTTGATTACAAAAAAATTGGCTTAAAGTCTGGCATTGAGATTCATCAGCAGATTGACACAAACAAGCTTTTCTGCGAGTGCCCGAGCGTATTGAGGGTTGAGGAGCCAGACTCAAGAACTAGAAGAAAACTGCATGCTGTTGCCGGCGAGACAGGAAAGATTGATATTGCTGCTGATTACGAACACAAGAGAGAAAGGGAATTTGTTTATGAAGGATATTCAGATTCAACTTGCCTGGTTGAGCTTGATGAGGAACCACCGCATAAAATCAATGAAGAAGCATTAAAAATTGCACTTCAGATTTCCTTATTGATTAATGCAAAGCCGCTTGAGATTACGCAGGTAATGAGAAAGACAGTCATTGATGGAAGCAACACATCAGGCTTCCAGAGAACTGTCTTGATTGCAAGAGATGGTTCAGTTGAAACCGCCTCCGGGAAAATTGGAATTCAAAGCATATGCCTCGAGGAGGATGCTGCAAGAATAATTTCTAAAAATGATAAGGAAGTAACATACAGGTTGGACAGACTGGGGATTCCTTTAGTTGAGATTGCAACATCCCCAGATATAAAAAATCCAGAGCAGGCAAAAGAGGTTGCTTTGCATATTGGCGAGATTTTAAGGGCGTGTAAAGTGAAAAGAGGGATAGGAACAATAAGGCAGGATGTTAATATGTCAATAAATAATGGTTACAGGGTTGAAATTAAAGGTGTTCAAGAGCCTGCATTAATCTCAAAAACAATAATAACTGAAATAGAAAGGCAGCAAAAGGAAAAACTTGAAAGAGGGGAGGTAAGAAAGGCGAATCCAGACGGCTCAACGTCTTATTTAAGGCCTTTGCCTGGAGCGGCAAGAATGTATCCCGAGACAGACATTCCGTTAATAAAAATTTCAAGAGATATGATTAATGAAATAAAAAAATCACTGCCAAGATTAAAACATGAAATAAGGGCAGAGCTTGAATCAACCGGCCTTAACCCTGAGTTGACAAAACTTCTTCTTCAGGAAAACAAGCTTGAGGAGTTCAAGGAACTGTTAAGTGTATATAACAATCCGAATCTTATTGTAAAATTGCTTATACTCTATCCCAGGGAAATTGCAAGCCATGAAGGTATCTCTCTTGAGAAGGTTAATAAAAAAATAACCCTCGATATAATAGAAGAGCTTCTATTAAAAACAAAAAAGGGTGAGATTTCAGAAGAGCATATGAAAGCAATACTTTCTGATATAGCACAGGGCAAGCAGATAAGCGAGATAAAAATAGAAAAGGCGGACAACAAAGAAATAGAGGAGTTTATAGGGGCAACAGTAAAGGAAAAGCCAAATTTGGGCATAAATGCATACATGGGGTTAGTGATGCAGAAATTCAAGGGAAAAATATCGGGCAAAGAGGTAATTGAGATTCTTAAGAAGTATGTGAAATAATTAGTTATTTATGAATAATCTTCTTCTCAATCTTTCTTATCTTCTTTATTGCTCTTTCTTCTTCTTCATGCAACGTGAAGATAAAATGATACATTGCGAAAACCTCCCATCCAAAAGGCAAGTACCCTAAATAACCAAGCAGGGGCATTTCAAAAATCTTGAAACTGCCAACGAAAGGGAGGTCATAATACCATTTTATCGGGGCCCAGTAATTCCAAAATTCCCAAAATAAGCCTGTGAGAAGGGAGCCCAATGCCAGAGACATGGGGACTGCCAGCTTGCCTTCCTTAAAGTATCCAATTATGCTCGGTTTCTTATGCAGGTAATTTATAGGGTCTATAATAAACCAAACAGAAAGCCACGTCAGGGAGAAAAAGTATTTGGGTCTTAGAAAAATCAGGATTAGCATCATCACCCCAATATACTCCATTACGAGGATTGTTCTTCTTGTTATATTCCTCTTTTTCATTTTTACCTTGTCAAAAAGGTGCAGACTTTTTAAGAGATAAAAGCTTTCAAATATTGCCGGCCAGACAACTGAAAAGGCAATGCTCATTGTCAGCCATTCCGGCTCTAGTATATTGACATAATGCCAGTTTTTTATTCTCAGATTAAAAAATTCAAAAACCCACCAAAATGCAATTGACAACAGGACCAGCGCAAAAAACTTTTTTCTTTCGTTCATAAGCAGGGATTTTCTGTTCAATTTGTAGACAATTGAATCTACCAGTAATATATAGCCATACCACAGCAGGGCGAAAAAGAGATAATCCCCGATTGCTGAATGAAAAAAGATAAAAATCTCCCCAAAAAGAACCATAACCAAACCTATTAACCCGTATTTCCTGAACATGAAATAGGAAAAGAATTTTTATTTAAAATCCTTTCCATAGAGAACGAGAGACCTGGCTTTTATTTTGGAGCCATCCCCAATCTCGCTCGGGCCAATTATGGCTTCTGAACCAATATAAACATTTTTTCCTATCTTTATCTCGCCTATCCCAAAGTAGTCTATGCCATACTCGTGGGTCCATAATCTCGCCCCATCACCTATCAAGGTGTTGTCACCAATCGATATAAGCTCAGGATAAAAGTAATCAAACTGAACCCTTGGTGCTATTGTAACATCTTCGCCGAGATTTATGCCTGTTAATTTCAGCAGATTATTCTTTACATCAGCTAAGGGAAAATAAGGAAGGGACTTGCATAGCTCAATAACACCTGCATTCAGGGATGTCCTGTAAAAATTGCTTACCTTGTACCAGCTTTTCTTGGGAACCTCTATTCCCCTAAAAAAGACATTTTTTCCTGGAGCAGACAACTCTTCAATCATCTTTCTATTTGCTTTCCCTAACTTTACCCCATTTCCTTTGCAGCTGTTTGAAATAAATATCTCTCTATCAGGATAACTTTTCATTAACCTTTCTGCGATTTGTGCAACTACTTTCTCAAGTAACATCTTAAACCCCCAGAAACAGCTGAGATGCCTGAACACCTCTAAAGAGAGGGGTATTCTGATGCTTTTAAATTTTTCCAGCGTTATCTTCCAGCCATACAGGCGTATAGCAGAATATAAGGCAAAAGCATCTTTTCCTGCTTTCCTTCATAAATCATTTCCATTTTCTTGTTTCTGAGGGCATCGTACTTCTGGCATACAACTTCAGGAGTATCTTTTTCATTGATAATCCCCAAATCATCTTCAAGCCCCATTTTAATCACCTCCAAAATTTTTGAAATTACATTCTATTTGTGGGCAATTTATAAATCTTTCTGGATTAGAAAGCAAACAAAAACTTAATAAATAGAAAATAATTAATCCTTATATGGCTAAAAAGAAATTAGCAAGAAAAGAGGTCCAGGTAAAAGGCAAAAAAGGAGCTGCAGCATATGTCCTGTTATTTATTGCTGTCTTCTTCCTGTATGTCAACAGTATCTTTGCAGTGCTTGCGAGAAAACAGATTTCTCTGCTGTTGGAAAAGCAATATGGCCTTCCCGCAAGCGAGATAGCACTTGTAACCTATGCAGTGATATGGTTCACAATAGGCACGATAGCATGGATAACAAATTACAAGATTAACAAAACAGAGAACAGAAATCAGAAGTGGATGCTGTTTGCATTAAGTATAATAACAATGACAGCAGGCAGAGTAGAATCTGGAGTAGTAATGCTTATTGCATCAATCCTTTACCTAAGAAGGAAATAACCTCAGTTTGGGAAAAAGGGATTTTCTACAAAGAGATTTGTTAATTGTGGATGTGGACTGAGGAAAGAGTATAAACTCAAGCAAAGGCGATATCCTCTTTTTCTCATGGTTCTGTCAAATAGTCGGGACTTTTATAAGTGATGTTTAGATGAAAATTATTAAAAGTCCCGCAAATTCGACAATATCTTTTCTCATAAGTTTTATAAATCTACTGCGCTTTTTTATGCCATGGACAATTTCTTATGGCATAAGATAAGCAAAGAAGAGCAGGAAAAGATAAAGAAGGAAGCAAAAGCCATAATGGACAATTTTGGAAAGGCGCTGGAAGAGGTTGAGGAAGAGGTTAGCGGGGATTCTTCTGTAAAAAGGAAACTTCAGACAAGAAAAGAAACCCATGCACAGTCAAAAAAGGAGTTTAGGGATATTTTCTTTGAGAATGCCCATTCAAAATCCCAAGATTACATAAAGGCCGAAAAGGGAAAATGGAAATAAAAATCAGTTAATCATGTTTAGGAAGTTATAAAATGGAAATAAGAGAAAAATTAAAACTCATCAGAGAAGGAAAACTAAGCGCAGAGCAGAATATAAAGAACTTTCTCGAAAAAATAAAAAAAGAGGACAAGAAGATAAACTCATTCCTGCAAGTCAACGAAGATGCGGTAAATGAAGCAAAAGAGGTTGACAAGAAAATTAAAGAGGGAAAGGCGGGAAAGCTCGCAGGACTCGCAATTGCTGTGAAGAGCAACATAAATGTTTATGGCTTGGATGCAAGTTGCGCATCAAAAACGCTTGAGGATTACAGGGCGGCATATGATGCGACAGTTATCTCCAAGATAAAAAGAGAAGATGGAATAATAATCGGCATGACGAACATGGATGAGTTTGCATGCGGCTCATCAGGAGAGACAAGCGCATTTGGGCCTACAAAAAATCCCTCTGTTAATGACAAAATTCCGGGGGGTTCAAGTTCCGGAAGTGCTGCATCGGTTGCGGCAGGTTTCTGCGACTTGGCTTTGGGAAGCGATACAGGCGGAAGCATAAGGAATCCTGCATCCCATTGCGGAATTGTCGGCGTAAAACCAAGTTACGGGAGAGTTTCAAGATATGGACTGATTGACTTAAGCATGAGCTTGGACCAGATAGGAACCTTCAGCAAGGATGTTTATGGCTCTGCATTACTAACGAGCGTAATTTCTGGAATAGACGAGAATGACCCTACAACATTTGATGAAAAGGTGTTTCCATATCATGAAATGCTTGAGATGCCTAAAGGGATAACTATTGGGATATCTGAAGAGCTGAATGCACTAACTACAGACAAGAGGATTAGGGAAGAAGTAAATTCATTGGTAAAGAAGTCATTAATATATGGATGGAAAATAAAAAACATTCGGTTAAAACATGTTGACCTGGCTGTCCAGACATATTATCTCCTATGTTATGTTGAATTCTTTTCAGGCACGAGAAAATTCAGCGGCAGGACTTACGGAAAAAAGATAGAGGAAGTTGCGGGCCCAGAAGTATTAAGGAGAATTCTTGGGGGAAGTGAAATCTCAAAAGCAGAGTATCATGGATTGTATTACAGGAGGGCATTAAAGGCAATGAACCTTATCAGAAATGATTTTGAGAATGCATTCAAGGAATGCGATGTCATGATTTCAGCGACTGTTCCAAGATTGCCTCATAAAATAGGTTCAAAAATTTCTGTTGAAGAGATGTATGGCTATGATGCCCTGACAATCCCAGCAAATCTTGCAGGGATTTGCGCAATTAATATTCCAACAGCAAAAATAGACAATTGCCCTGTCGGAATGCAGATTATGGCCCCTGCATTCAAGGAAACAAGGATGTTCCAAGTTGCAAGAGCGCTTGAAACTCTAAAAGAAGGATAAATTAAATTATCTTTGTGTTGTTTATAATAAGGGTAAATTAAATTATCTTTGTGTTGTTTATAATAAGGGAAAACTTGCAGCCAAGGAATTCTGATGCCTTCTTCATAATCATCATCCTGTCCAGAAATATCTCAAAATATTCCATTATCGGGGAAAACTTTGTGTCAATGCTCAGCTCAAGTTTTATGCTCCCTTTTTCAATATAAACAAATGACTTTGAGACAGCATAATTAACCCTGTCATGAATGTCAAATGTTGCAGGATTTTTATTTTTAACCCTGCTTTTATGAACATCTGTCTTGTCTGCGATTATGACTGCAGAGGTTATCGTGCTTATGGGAATGCCATCTTCTATCTCCTCATGATTTGCAATTGCAGTCACTATTTCCAGCAGGTCCTTTATATCCATCCCCATTTCATTAAGAATAGTAAAGGCAAGCAATGCTCCAGATTGTGCGTGGTCTTTTCTGCTCATTACATTGCCAATGTCATGAAGGTAACCGGCAATACTCGCAAGCTCTGTCTCATTTTTTGGATATCCAAGCTTAATCATAACATTCTTCGCTATGTCTGAAACCAATTTTGCATGTCTTGAACCATGTTCTGTATAGCCAATCCTTTCAAGATATTCGTCTGACTTTTTGATAAGTTCTATCACTTTTGGATTATCCTGCACATCTTTCAATGAAATCATGCAAAAATCAAACTGGAGAGATATAAATAACTTTTCTTTTGATTAAAGCTTTTGCCTTTATCTTGAAAGATTATTTAGCTTTTCTTTTGATTTATGTTTTATGTCAGAAATGCCCAGCATTTCTGAGCATCCTAAAATTCCAGCAGGAATTTTTTGATGGCAAGTTTTTTAAATTTCTCCCCAATAGGAATATTATGGGTTTAAAATTTAATGGAGTTGAACTGGAATGGCTTGGGCATTCCGCCTTCAGGATAAAATATGCAGGAAAGGTTATTTACATAGACCCTTATCAGATTAATTCTGAAGAAAAAGCAGATTTTATTTTTATAACGCACTCACATTATGACCACTGCAGCATTGCAGATATCACGAATATCTCAAAAGACGGCACAACTATTATCTGCCCTCCAGACTGCCAGTCTTCAATCACAAAAGTCCAAAAGAAAATAAATATGCAGCTAATAGAGCCAGAAGACAAGATAAGGATTAATGGCATAAAAATAGATACTATCCCTTCTTACAATAACACAAAACCATTCCATCCCAAATCCGAAGGGTGGGTGGGATATATTCTATCTATAGAAAACATTTCAATATACCATGCAGGTGACACGGATTTAATAAAAGAAATGGAAAAATTGACTGGGTATGCAAAACAGGGCAATAAATTTATTGCATTGCTTCCTATTGGAGGCAAAGTGACAATGAATATTGATGAGGCGATTGAAGCTGCAAGAAGAATAAATGCAGACATTGTGATACCGATGCACTACGGCTCGATAAGCGGCAGCAAAGAAGACGGCAAAAAGTTTGTTGAGCTTTGCAAGAGCAAGGGTATAAATGCTGAAATTATCTGAATATAAAATGGATTTTCTTATAGGAACTGAAAAGAGATTTTTTGATTTTTTTGCAGATATGGATGAAAAAGACAGGATAGCATTAATCTCCCATACAGACTTGGATGGCGTTGCCTCTGCCCTTGAAATATCAATGATTATAGGGAAGGCTGATTACCTTGAGTTTATCGATTACTCTGAAAATATGCTTGAGAAAATCATTCCAGAAATTAAAAGAAGGAAAATAAACAAGATAATATTCTCAGATATTGCCATTGACAGGAATACAAAGGGAATTGACGAAATAGGGAAATTTGAAAGGGTATTGATTATAGACCATCACAAGTTTAAAGATGATTTGAATTCGGAAAATATCACCTATATCAAGACAGAAAGCAAAGTGCCACCTTCTTACTCATGCTATTATCTGCTGTCAAAGATACAAAATCTGGAGAAAATCGACTGGATTGCCGCTTCTGCAATCTTGGCTGACTGGTGCTACGACAAAAACAGGGAATTCGTTGACAGAATAATGAAAAAATATGGGCTGGATGGCAGGAAAGAATGCGGGGAAAGCATAAAAAAAACCGGGCTTTGGGATGTTTCATGCTCCTTGTCATTATTCCTTATTCATTTCAGATACGATATGCAAAAGGCATTTGAAATTATCGGGAAAACAGGGCTAAAAAATCTCAATGAAATCTATAAATATTCAGATACTGTAAAGGAGGAAATAGACGAACTATCAAAGACATCATATGAAAAAAGGGAGACAGAGAATTATGGCTATTACTGGAATTTCAGCCCTAAGTTCAAGATTAAAAGCTATCTTATAAACAAACTGAGTTCAGAAGAAGAGGATAAGCTATTTGTTTTTGCAACGAAAGAGAATAACTTTTTGAGAATAAGCCTCAGAAGGCAGGATGGCAAGATTGACTGTGATGATATTGGCAAAAAGGCGATAGAAGGGCTGAAAAATGCCAGCATGGGAGGGCATAAGGCTGCTGCAGGCGGCGAGATAATGCCCCAAGATGAAGAAAGATTCAGGGAAAATCTGAGAAAATTGTTTGCAATACAAAAATGAAACTTCGAGGACACCATCTTATATGCCTTAATTTCTTCAAAGGCAAAGGATACGATAAGGAATTTAGAGATTATTTGTCTATGTTAAAAAAGTATATCAAAAATTCTGAAATAGAGATTGTTAATGGTGCCGATGATGTTTGCAAAAAATGTGTCTATCTCAAAGAAGGATTATGCAATTATGGGAAAGATGCTGAAATGGAGATAAAAGCGATGGACAAAAAGGCAATTGAATTGCTGGGCATAAAAGGGAAGAGAGCAAGATGGAAAGAAATAAAAGAAAAGATTCCATCAATATTCAACGAATGGTCTGCCTACTGCAAAACCTGTGATTGGGCGGATGATTGCAGAGAAAATAAGCAATGGAAGGTATTAATGAGTTCAAATTTGCAGGGAAAATAAGCAATGGAGGATATTAATGAATTCAAATGCAATTCACAAATGAAAAGAAGATTCAGCTTGCAAAACAGGACAAATCAGATAAAGGTGACTGGGATAAGCATATCTACAATTTATTAAGAAAAATAAACGCTAAGAAAGATTACTACACAACAAGCAGCTGTTCTGGAAGAACTGTTCTTATAAAGGGCAAAGATAAAAAACAGGAGGGTTTATTCCTTTTCAGGACGCATGAAAAAATTTCTTTTGTGGAATTAAAAAATAAGGTAAAAGATGCTGCACACAAATACAAAGGGATTGTTTATTTCAAACAGGAATCTTGCATTTTGCATGTTGCATGCTCATCACTTGACAAAGCGCAAGAGATATTAGATAAGGCAAAGCTTGCTGGCTGGAAAAAATCAGGAATAATTGCATCAAAAAGAAGGTTTGTTGCTGAACTGTCAAGCACAGAAAAGATAGAACTGCCTGTTACAAACAAAGGCAAAATTCTCGTTTCAGATGAATTACTAAGACTTCTCGTTAAAGAGGCGAATAGAAAGCTTGAAAGGGGCTGGGAAAAGATTAAAAAGCTTGGAAGGATGCTTTAAAAATAAAAGTAAGTAAAATGACTGGTTTAAAGGGCTCGCAAACAGAGAAGAATCTCTTGAAGGCATTTGCCGGAGAGAGCCAGGCAAGAAACAGATATACTTACTTTGCTTCAGTCGCAAGAAAAGAGGGTTATGAACAGATTTCAGCAATATTCCTTGAAACAGCAGACAATGAAAAAGAGCACGCAAAGGTTTTCTTCAATTATCTTGAAGGGAGTGATGTTGAGATAACTGCAACTTATCCAGCAGGCATGATAAAAACAACAATTGAAAATCTTGATGCGGCTGCTGAAGGTGAGGCATTGGAATGGGGCACAATCTACCCTGAATTTGAAAAAATCGCAAGAGAAGAGGGTTTCAATGAGATTGCCGGCTCATTCAAGGAGATTGCAGAGGTTGAGGAGCAGCATGAAAAGAGATACAGGAAATTATTAAAGAATGTTGCAGAAGGCAAGGTTTTCAAGAAACCTGAAGTTGTGAAGTGGAAATGCAGAAACTGCGGTTATGTTCATGAGGGAAAAGAAGCGCCAAAAGAGTGCCCTGCATGCAAGCACCCTCAGGCATTCTACGAGATTATAGCAGAAAATTACTAGATCTATTCTAAATACCAATGACAAATAACAAAAAAGCAAATTCTATGAATTAGGGGTTTATTTGTAATAGAACAAAAAGTCATTTTAAATCAAACCAAAAACCGCTATCTTTAAAATATCCAGTTCATAGAATTAATTATGGTAAAAATAGGCCTGGAAGTTCATGGATACATTGTAAGCAATGAGAAGCTATTCTGCAAATGCCCTGCAACTTACAAGACTGGGGCAAAACCAAATACAAACATCTGTCCTGTCTGCACCGGCTACCCTGGAAGCAAGCCGATGCTGCCTAATCAGGAGGCATTCAAAAAGATAATTGCAATAGCATTGATGCTAGGATGCAAGATTTCTGAATCATGCTTAAAATGGCAGCGCAAGCATTATGACTGGCCTGATCTGCCAAAGGGCTATCAAGATACAATTTCAGGCGCATATGCAATTCCGGTAGGAGAAAATGGGGATTTCTTAGGAATAAGGATAAGAGAGGTTCATCTTGAAGAAGACCCTGCAAAATGGGACCCTGCAACAGGTTATATTGATTTTAACAGGTGCGGTTTGCCCCTCGTTGAGATAGTTACAGAGCCGGATTTCAAGTCTTCTGGTGAAGCGAGGGAATGGCTAAAAAAATTGATTACAACACTCTCATACATTAAGGCACTGGAAAAAGATGCAGGGATTAAAGCAGATGTCAATGTCTCAACTTCAGGAGAAAGGGTTGAAATAAAAAATGTCAACAGCTTTGAAAGCATTGTAAAGGCAATTGAGCATGAGATAAAAAGACAGGAGAAAGAAACAAGCTCTGGGAATAAGATAAAAATGGAAACAAGGGCTTTTGATGATAAGAAGGGAATAACGATATTGATGAGGGAAAAGGAGGGGCAGGCGGATTATAGGTTCATTCCCGACCCTGATTTGCCAGTAATAGGAATAAAAAAAGAGCTCGTTGATGATATGCAGAAAAATCTTCCTGAAAGGCCTCATGAAAAGACAGAGAGATTTGTGAAAGAGCATGAGATAGAAAAGGAAATAGCAGAAATCCTGAGCAAAAACCGGGAGATTGCAGAATTTTACGAGGAAATTCTCAAGTTTGGAATTGCAAAGAGATTAGCTTCATACTGGGTTGTCATAGAGCTCATAAGGGTATTAAACTGGAACAAAAAATCGCTTGAGGATGTTGACATAAAGGCAGAGCATTTTGCAGAGCTCTTGAAACTTGTGCAGGAAAAGAAGATAACCGAAACTGCCGCAAAAAATTTATTGAACGAGTTTGTTCCTAAATCATTCCCGCCAAAAGACAAGCTTAAGAATATTGAAAAGATAAGCGATGAAAAAGAGATTGAAGATATTTGCAAGGATATTTTGGCAAAAAATTCAAAGGCTGTCGGGGATTACAAGAATGGCGGGCAAAAGGCGCTTGACTTCCTGATAGGACAGGTAATGGCCGCAACAAGGGGCAGGGCAGACAATAAGATAACAAGAGAAGTTATAATAAAATTGATTTCTTAAAAATGGACTTCTTAAAAGCATTTATAGAAGATTGCAGATATTATGATATTAAAAAGGTAGAGGCAAGAACAATTGCGAAGAATGTCAACCTAAAGAATAAAACAATTCTTGATATAGGAACCGGGATAGGCAGACTTGCTTTCCCTTTATCAAAATATGCTAAAGAAATAATTGCATTGGACAAGGACAGAAGATTTAAGGGATACTTTGATAAGCATAAAAACAAGAAAATTAAATTTGTTAATCAAAGCGCTGAGAAATTTCTGGGAAGAGGGGCAAAATTTGATGTTATTTTACTTGCTTGGCCAACAATAAACTTTAGATGCATAAACTTAATAAAAAAAGCTGTGAATGAGGACATGAGATTTATCTTTATAACTTGTGATAATAATTCTGATTTTGAAAAAATAATAAATGAACTAGAAGAGGGCAGGTCATTTGATGAAGACATAAAAAACAAGAGGAAATTTATCAGTCTTTTGCCTAAAAATTTTAAAATTATTTCAAGGAAGAGGATAAATACAGAGTATGTTTACCCTAATCAGAAGACAGCATTCAGAGTTATTAAAAATTCAATGAATTTATGGTTTAAAACAAAATTTAACAAAGAAAAAGAAGGGAAGCTTAAAGAAATAATAAAAAAACATAAGAAAGATAATAAGATTATTTTCAGAGAAAAAATTTGGTTGTATTTAATGGAAAATGAAATATGAAGAAATTCTCAAAAAAAAGATTAAACAAAAAATATAAAACACACTTACGATAAAAAAGTAAGCCTATAAAACAGGCTTAGTTGGTTACTCTATTAACCTGCTTACTGATTTTTTATTTTGCTCTTTTTGCAAATCAGAATAATTGCAATAAAAGCTAAAATTTCACCTGCAACAAACAGACTCCATTGGTAACCATGTGGAACATATTCAGAAAGTAAATCTTTGATGTCTGTCTTTTTTATAAGCAAAGTAGAATAATCCCAGATAAATGAAAGGAGTATTAGCAAGGCACCTAAGGACAAGAGAGCCCATTCCCTGAAATTTATTTTCTTTGGTGAAAAATGAACAATTGCTGCAGACAATGATATCATTGTTAAAGAAACTATTATTGGAGCAATGACAGGACCTGTCCAGGGCACAGGTATAAGAAAAAGTACATCCCATGTAAAAAAAGAGGCGGGCCAGTTCAATAATACCTTCAGCCAGATATAATAGAAGATATCCCATACTGCAAAAGCATAAAGAAAATATGCAAATTTCCGGTAAACCTTATTTGCAGCAATAAAAGCTATAGCAAGAAGCATTACAATAGTACTTGTTTCCCTTAAACCCTCAATAAGAATCACCTCTTTGGGGATGTCTACATTAAATGGAAAATTAAATCCAAGAGCATAATACAACTTTCGCAAATAGACGACAACAACAGTCTCGACAAAAGCCATTGCTATTGCAAAGACCCCAACCCAAATAAACTTTTTAACCTCTTTTCTTTCCATACTCTGCTATGACAAGTTTGTCATTTAAATATATTTTTATAAAAGTTTGCTTTTTCTTACCAAATCAAAAGTTTAAAAAACCAACTTATTTTAAAAAAAGAAGCAAAAACAGAAAAATTGATGCAAGGCGAAATAATTTGCAAAAACTATTAAGGAGCGATAAATGAAAGTAAAAGAGATTCTCAAAAAGCTCAGGTCATCATCAAATCCAAAGAATGTGGAGGGGATGGCAAGATTTGGCATCAACCCAAACAACACTTACGGCGTTTCGATTCCTATTCTGAGAAAACTTGCAAAAGACATCGGGAAAAATCATGAACTTGCACAGCAACTCTGGGCATCAAAAATCCATGAGGCAAGGATACTTGCGGCAATGATTGATATTCCATCAAAGGTTACTGAGAAACAGATGGATAATTGGGTAAAGGACTTTGATTCGTGGGATGTCTGCGACCAAGTTTGCATGAATCTTTTTGACAAAACCAAGTTTGCATATACAAAGGCAGTTGAGTGGAGTTTGCGAAAAGAGGAATTTGTAAAGCGGGCAGGATTCGCAATTATGGCTTCGCTGGCAGTTCATGACAAGAATGCAAAAGATGCTGACTTAATCAGGTTCCTGCCAATAATAAAAAGAGAATCTATTGATGAAAGGAATTTCGTAAAAAAGGCGGTTAACTGGGCATTAAGGCAGATTGGAAAAAGAAATTTAAATCTTAACAAAGAAGCAGTAAAAACATCGAAAGAGATTTTAAAACTGGATTACAAAAGTGCAAAATGGATTGCATCCGATGCAATCAAGGAACTGACGGGCAAAGCTATTCAAGATAGATTAAAAAGAGCATGATTCTGTTTGAATATTATTTAAGGAAGCCAAAAAATTCAAGAATTGTGTAAATCATCCCCAGGAGGAATATCAAAATAAGAAGGACTGAAACAAATTTATTTGCTTTAACAGAATACTCTGGTTTTCTATCGCCTAATTTTTTTGCCTTGTTAAACATCAGCACAATCAAAATTCCCTCGAGAGTCATTGCTATCCCCCCAGTTATCCCGATTGTCTTGAAAAACCTGTCCTGCTTCACAAAAAGCAGGATAAGAAAAAAGATTATCAATGGAATGAAGCATGCAAGAAACCATGAGATTTTTTCTTTTATTTTATAATCATAGTTATACATCTCTTTTAAGCCCAAGCCAAGAGCGAAGAAGGATGTCGCCATCGCAAATATTGCGAAGATATTTCCAAGCAACAGCATCATATTGCCAAATTTCGAGGCAAGGCATACAACTGCAATTTCAGTTGTTGCTTTTCCGCAGGCGCCAACAACAGCAAGCGAAAAAATAAAATAAAGAATAATGGGAATCAGGCTGCCTATTAATATCGCTTTTTTGAAGTTCTTTCCATTTTTTAATCCTTCCCTCATTTCAGGGACTGCAACTGCCCCAGCAAGAGCAAATAGTATAACCCCATAGGGAATAAATATCTTTGAAAAGTCAAACAAGAGCACATTGCTGGCATCAAAATGGAAAAAAGCAAGCACTGAAACTAAAAATAAAGTAAACATGACAATGCCCATCATAAGGAATTCTGATTCTTCCACCCTCCTTATTCCAAAGTAAACAATCGAGGAGCCAAATGCGAAAAAGAGCAATGTGAATATAATGTCTGTGCCTACAGCAAACCCAAATAAGTTAAAAGAGACATTTTGTATGCCAAAAAGGGCACTGAAGCTTCCTCCTATCCCTATAAGATAAGCGATTAATGCGCCATAATTCCCAAATACCATAGAGAAAGCCATTAATCTTCTTCCGCCGCTTCCTAAGTACTTTTGTGCATATCCTGTAAGCTGGTGCTTCTTTTTTGTCCTTAAAACTACCTCTCCGATGTAAAGATAAATTAGAATAGAAGCTATTCCTAATGCCAGCAATAGCAATGCGCCGGTCAGGAAACCCGACTTCATTATAGCATAGGGAATTGCAAGCACTCCTGCACCGATTATAGTCCCTGTTAAAACTGCAACTGCCTCGCCTAATTCGAGAAACCCCTTTTTCATTATTACTGAATAGAATTAATTATTTAAATGGCTTTTGCTTTTTTTATGAGCACAAGGGCCTATGAGGTAATGGATAGCCCCCGGGGCTTCGGACCCCGTCGTGTCGGTTCGAATCCGACTAGGCCCATATCCTGTTCTTGAAAAGTATTATCTTTTGGAATATCCTTGCGTACCATGGCATATTTGTTACTGTGATATCATAAACCCTTTCGTCCTCGTAAATATTTCCTCTTAAGTCCCTGCATTCAGCTTTAACATCCAGCTTGTTTGATAATGCGTCTCTGCCCTTAAAATCAAAAGAATAATCTTCAAGCTTGTCTATATCGCCAAAATCAAAATTAATCCCATTCATGCTGATAATTGCATTCTTGCATATAGAGTTTGCTTTCAACGACAGGGTAGTGTTTGTGCCTGTGTAGCTTATTTGCTTAGGGCTTATATCAATAATCTGCAGATTGGGTTTGGAGAGCATCTTTACAGGAATGAACTGGGTTTTAGTAAGATTATCATTGGTTAACTTGGCAACATATGAAGTCTCATTCTCTTTAAACCTGAAATCCCTGTAAACTCTGCCATTAATCGGCAGACTAAATAAGTCGCACTGATTTTTTATGCAGATGCTCAAATTACTCAGCATAGCATTTGAATCGCTTGAGATTGTGCAGTTTATTATTATCTCCTCACCATAGTAATAATCATCAAGAGGCATGCAGCCTATAGAGGCATCATATCTGTAATCCACTTCTGATTCTGTCAATGATGCAATAAAATCTCGTGCTGTTTCAAGGTTCATTTTCTCATAATCCTGCGAGAAGTCCAGCGAATAAACTGCAATATCGTTGAATGAGGTTCTTGCTTCAATAGTTGCTGTATAAATGTAATTCACATCTGCCTTGGGGATTGTCATAATAAAAAAAGAGGTTTTTGTTGTCAAAGGAGGGACAAGAATATGCATTGAATTCTTGCCAACAAGCCCGACTCCTTTGGAGATGTAAACCTGCAAGGGAAGATAATAGTCATTCTTATTCTTCATTGAGAGCTTCAAAGGAAGAAAGGACTCTGCACCAATCTCGTCTTTTAATGGCTGGATGCCGAATTCAAGCAGGCCTATTCCATTTAATTCATCCATTTTTCCAACGGCACTTGCATTCAGGTTTAAGTCAGAGGTGGTCAAATTTGAGGAAGTGTAGTGATACTTCACATTTGTAATTTTCGCATCAGAGGTTTTTGATAATGCAACATGAGTTGCGTCGAGCCAGCCAAACTGCCCAAAGGTTGTGTCAAATGGCACCCATTCCGCGCCATTATAAACCTCTGCCCATGCATGATTGCCAAACTCTTTATTAATATTGGAGTATGCAACTCCTGACACATATCTCGCTGGAATGCCCAATGCCCTGACAAAAGCCAAAAACAGGACTGTATACTCATCACAGACTCCCTTTTTGTTTTTCATTACCCATGATGCATTCTCCTGCGAATTGGCAAAGTTCATGTCATATGTCATTGTGTCATAAACATAGAAAGCTATTTCATGAACTGCCTCAAACCAATCAGTCCTTCCTGCAACAAGCTCATTTGCCTTCTGCACTATCTCGTCATTTATGTCTATATATTCTGTTGCACTCTTGTATTCTTCAAATCCCCCGATTTCAGAAGGAAAAGGTATATGCCCAACCTGAGAGATATAGAAAGAGGTTTTAATTATTGCATCCCAGCCAAATGCTGCATTGTCCACTGAACTCCATTCATATTTCATAGAATCGTTCTGCTCTTCTATTGCTCCTGGACCCCTGATAATAAAATCTGTTACATCCTGCCTTAAATCATTCTGGGGGAAGAGGTTTAGGTATGCATCAACATTTGCTTTCTCATTTAATGCGAAAGACGTATTAAATGTTAAATTAATAATCAGATTGCCATATTTATTCGGTTCGTCTGCTTTTGCATATACGGCTGAAAAAATCAAGAAAAGAACAAAAGCGGCAAAAAAGAAAATTTTTTTCATTCTACAAAAGTTTTTCAAGATTTTCCTTTAATCTTGGCAAATCTATAACAGATAATTTTGCGGCGCATGCATTCTTATGCCCCCCGCTCCTGCCGTCAATTCCTTTTATCGCTTCAGCAACCTTGTCCCTTATGTTGATATTTGCCCTGAAGGATACAGTTGCCTCATTCCCCTTTAGGAATGCTACACAAATAATCCTGTCAGGAAACATATAAAAGAGTTCATTCGCCAGTTCCCCGGAAATGCTTAAATCGCCGCCATACTGAAAAAAGAGTGTCTTCCTTGCTGAAAGCAGGCGCGCCTTTTCTATTAGTTTTGTGTATTTCCTGTTTATCTGATTGTATCTGAAATATATGCTGCTCGTTTTGCTGTTCTCCTCAAGCAGTTCATAAGGTGATTTTATCTGGACAAGAAACTTAAGCATCTTTATGACATTGCTTGTTTTGTCTTTCAAGGCAAAACTTAGTATCTTTGCAATCTTGCCTATCTGCGTCTTATACAGCGCTTCTGATGCATTCTGCACCTTGTCAAGGAATAAATCAGGATACTCCTTTGCGAATTCGGTATGGAATTCTGGCAGGAACCAGTCGCCGAGACAGCCAAACAATGCTATCCATAAATCCTCTTTTCTTGCTGCAATCTTATAGCACCAATATGCAACCGGCTCATTTGTTTCCGGACTGTTCAGCAGCGGATTAAAATAGTATATCTCCTCATTAATCTGCTGGGGGGGATGATGGTCAATCCACACGAGCTTGATTCCAAGTTGTCTCGTCGCCTCAATAAACAGGGGATCAATTAGAGGCTTATCCAGAACAAATACGCAATCTGGCTTGAATTCATGCAACTTCCTTATATAGGTAGAATTAAGCTCTGGAAAGGATTTTATCACAACGCCCTTGCCATTATTGATGCGTCTTCTCAAAAGAAGAAAACTTGCTAATCCATCTGGGTCGTTATCAAAAAAGAATAAGGGGTTCTGTGAAGAATCCAGTAATTCCCTCACCTCTGCAACATCTTTTAAAACAAGCATTTTAGATTTTTTTGCCGAGCATCACTTGTTCTTTCATGTCCACAAGGTCCTTTTGGAATTTCGCTGACTTCTTCTCGTTTTTGATTATTTTTTCAAGATTTTCGAGCGGAGTTTCCAATAATGCACTAAAATTCTTAACCTCCTTTACAACTCTCCCTATTTCAACCGGTGTAAGCTCTGTCTTGTGCAGTATCCTATATCCCTTGTTAGCTACAGCATCACTCTGAGAATAGCCAAGAGCAATTATCATATTCTGTATTTCAAGCAATTCCTCAAATGATAATATGCTAAGCAGATTTTTTGTCTTTTTTGTCCTTAGCTTTGTGTAGTCGCTTATAACAAGAAGCTCTTCCTTTTCTAAATCCTTGATTAATTCTCTCAGCCTCATTCTTATCAGAATACCTTCCCTTCCAAGCTCTATAATCTCCCTCTTTATTATGGACGATATCTTTAGTATTATCTCTGCCCTCTGTATCAAAAGGCATACATCATTAAGATTTGTAAGATTCGTAAATTCCAGGACATTGAGATTAAGCAGGATGTCCTCAAAAATCTCGCACTGCTTTTCAAGTATTTGCAATGATTCTGTCGCCCTGCTCAGTATTTCTGAAGCATTTTTGACAAGGTATTTCATGTTGTCATAGTATATCGTGACTGTGCCCCTTCTTTCAGAAACTGCTATTGTGATTGTTTTCAGCTGCCTTGCAGTTCTCTCTGCAGCCTTATGCCTTGTTCCTGTTTCTTTTGTGGGAATACTGATACTTGGGGCAAGCAGGGTATTTGCAGAAAGTATCTTTTTCATGTCTGATGAGAGTATAAGAGCGCCATCCATCTTTGAGAGCTCAACTAATCTCTGGGGTGTGAACATGCAGTTTACCCTGAAGCCGCCTTCAATTATCTTATCTAACCCTGCAGCGTCAACAACTATCAGTGCGCCATTCTTTGCCCTTACAATGTCTGATATTGCGGCACTTAAGGCAGTTCCCGGAGAAACTAATTTTATTATGCGCCATAACTCCTCCTGCCCCTGTGTTTTCTGTATGTCCAGAATCTTAAAGTCCTTTTCAGAAAGCCTGCTTGAGTCATCTTTAGTCGCCTTCTTTTTGCCTTTGCTCTTTGTCTCTTCCTTCTCCTGATTCTCATCAGGCGCATCAAGATTATTGTTAATTGGGACAAGGGGGATATTCATGCTATCTGTGCTGTTATTCTGCTCTATGCCCTGCATAACCTCTTTTTGCTCTTCTGCCATTTTTGTTTTTATTTAGGGATATTTTTAAAACTTTTTATTGGTTATTTTCTCGTGCATAAAAAATATTCTGCCTCATCATACATGCAACAAGGTATGTTTGATTTGTGTGCTTCTTTCACCTCAATTGTTCTTCTGCTCCTATACCTGCATTTTGCCTTGTCTGCCCATATTGAAAGAGGGATTGAACAATAGGATTTCTCATTGCAGGTTCTCTGCATGCTAAATTTATCGTCATCGAGGCAGTTCTTTATCAGCCAAAGGAGATTCCCCATTCTTTAATCAAAAAATTTAGCAAAAAAGAATTATTTGGCATGTATAGTAACAAGCCGCCATATATTTAAATTTTTTTAATGAGAAGATTCAATCAACAATCTCTGTTTTCAGCCTCTTCAGCCCGCAGAAATCCGTTGAATAATTGTATGCGCCTGCATTCAGAAAAACTATCTTGTCTCCTATCTTTTTCTCATTTAATCTTGCCTTGTACCTGAATATGTCGTCTCTTGCAGGAGTATTTCCTTTGATAGTATATTCTTTTCCCTCTTTATCGCTCTCGTTAATTTCTCCTTTAACAAGCAGTCTTATGTCAGTAAGCAAGGTGTCAAGCTGTGAATTATAGAGCGAGCAATTCAGCACAATATTATCATCATAAATCTGAATTATCTCTGCAACAAGATTTATGCAGGGTGCTGCTATGAACCTTCCCGGCTCTGCAATAACCTCTATTCCCTTTGCAGCAAGCCAATCCCTTGCTTCTGCAAGTTTCTCTTTTATGTAACCAAGAACTGGGGAAACATAATTGCGGTATTTCACAGGATATCCGCCGCCTAAATTTACAAAATCAATCATTTCCAGCACATCTTCAGGCAGTGCATCCTGCAATTCATTCCTTATTTCCCATTCGCTTGCATTCTGGCTCTTGCGATGTATGTGGACTCCTAATTTTGCAATATTCTTGTTGCCTTTGACCTTCCTTATTGTTTCGCAGACCTTAACAGAGCCCATCCCATATACAAAATATTTCCCTGTCTGAATCCTGTTCTCGCGAAATTTCATCCTCAATGCAAGATTAATGCCAAAATTGTTTTTATCCAGGAAATTAAGCAGCTCTTTTAAATCAACCTCGTTATCAACAACAAATTTTCTTATTCCCTTTGAAAAGATTTTTTTCAAATCCTTCTTGTTCCACGCCTGCGAAAAATACCATATCCTTTTGCCGTCGGGAACATATCTAAAGTCATCAAGTGTATGAATACTAAAGTCACAGTCACTTTCCTTGAAGAGAATTTTTGCAACAAGGGGATTTGTCTTAACGCTGTATGAAACCCCCAGATTAAGATTCCTGAAAAAGTTATACTGCTCATGCAGCTTTTTTCTGCTCAGAACAAATTTAGCTTCCATTTCTATCCCTTTATTATTCCTTGTGCTGTCAGTTTTTCTAATGCCCTCATCATGGCGAGAGGGAACATAACTGTAACATCCCCGATAACAGTTGCGGCATCTGAATCGTCCTTTATCTTGCCCCAGCTCTTTGCTTCCTGTGTTGTTGCCCCTGACATGCTTCCTGAAGTTTGATGGGCAGTAGTCATATAAACAGCATAATCAAAACCGCCGTTCATCATCCCAATAAGAACAGCATGATGCTTGGAGATGCTTCCTCCTAAAGCAATAAGCCCCTTTTTCTCGTCATGATTTGTGCAGAAGATTGCATTGGAGAAGTCCTGCACGACATCAACAATAAAATCCTTATGGTCCTGCTGGAACATGAACAGGTGAAAGCCAATTGCGCCATCGGTTATGGCAGGGCAGAATATCGGAACATTTTTCCTTGCAGCCTGATGAAGTATTGAGTCATTGTCATCAAGCATCAAGCCAATTTCTTTTATCAGCTCAGAAACGCTTATCCTTTTTTGTTTTTCATAAATCCTCTGCAGCATTCCCTTCATCTTGTCCTCAAATCTCATATAGCTCTCATTCCTTATGACAAGATTTCCTATCCTGTTTTCTCCCCTCTCATGAAGCTTTACATCATCTGAAAAGAAGCTCGCTATCTCAAACTTTTCTCCAAGTGCCTTCATTATGTCCTCTTCAATAGAACCAGCAGTAGTTATGATAATATCTGCCATTCCAAGGTTTATGAGCTGGGCAAAAAATCCTCTTAAGCCAGAAGTAACCATATTGGAAGTAAATGCCAGGAAAATTTTTGCATTGGATTTTTTCATCTTGACAAAGATATCAGAAGCCCCATTAAGCTCAATGCTCTGGAATCCTATTCCTGCAAATGCATCAACAAGTTCCTCTACATCGATGCCCTTATGCCATTTTAAGTCCTTTACAGTTTTCATTTTAGAAAAAAATTAGGGGATTTTATGATTAAGAAGATCTTGCAAAAGTCCAGTTATCCCTAAAAATCAGCATTTTTTAATTCATTTAATACTTATTTATACGGAAACGATGGCATTTATAAATATTACCAACACACAAGTTTTATAAATCTGAAATTCTCTAGATATAAAAAGAGGATAAAATGGGCAACTTACTGATAATTCTTCTTATCTCAATTATAGCGATTATTATTTCCCTGTTTGAATTCTATTCCATAAGCAAAAAAAGCGCTGGTTCGGATAAGATGAAGCATATTTCTGGGCTTATCCATAGCGGGGCGATGGCATTTCTTAACAAGGCATATTCCATCCTTCTCGCAATTCTGCTTATTGTTGGGGCAATACTCTGGATATTTGATTACAGGATGGGCATTTCATTCATTTTCGGCAGTTTGCTCTCATTGATTGCGGGCAATATAAGCATGAGGGTGGCAACGAAAGCAAATGCAAGGACTGCTGAAGCTGCAAGAAAAAATATAAATGAGGCATTCGGGCTTGCATTCTCGACAGGCATCGCAGGAAGCGTTCTTGCATTCAGCCTCGGACTGGCAGGAATAATAATTCTTTATATGATATACAACAACACACAGATACTTTTTACATTTGGTCTGGGCGCAAGTTTTGTTGCCTTGTTCATGAGAGTGGGAGGGGGGATATTCACAAAATCTGCAGATGTCGCCGCTGACCTGACAGGAAAAATCGAGGCGGGAATTCCTGAAGATGACCCGAGAAATCCTGCGGTAATTGCTGATTTAGTCGGGGATAACGTAGGGGACATTGCAGGCATGGGTTCTGACTTGTTTGAAAGCTTTGTCGGTAGCATAATCGCTGCAATGGCAATTGCCGGAGCATTGACATCAAATCTTGAACTGCCGATTATAATCTCTGCAGTAGGAATTTTTGCAACAATCTTTGCCGCATTATTCGTTAAGGGAAAAAATCTGCATCTTGCATTATTCAAGGGGTTTATTGCAATTGCGGTGATAGTCGTAATTGCTGCTTTCCTGCTCTCGCCAAGAAATATATTCTATTCTATAATTACAGGATTAGTTGCAGGCATAATTGTAGGCATAAATACAAACTATTATACTGCAATGAACCAAAAACCTGTAAGGAAGATATCAGAGGCGGCGCAAAGCGGGGCGGCATTGACTGTGATAAGAGGATTGGCAAACGGGATGATTTCCTGCATCACGCCAGTTGCAATAATCTCTTTAGCAATAATAATAAGCTTCAAATTTGCAGGAATGTATGGAATTGCAATTGCGGCTGTGGGAATGCTTTCAGTAATAGGTGTTGCGCTTGCATCGGATATTTACGGCAGTGTGGCAGATAATTCTGCCGGCATCTCAGAATTCTGCAATCTAAAAGAGGCGAGAGCCAGAACAGAAAAATTGGATGAAGTCGGGAATACAACCGCCGCAATAGGCAAGGGATTTGCTATATGCTCTGCGGCATTAACCGCACTTGCACTTCTTGCAAGCTATATTTTAGTCGCTAAATTGAAGGTTATTAATGTTATAAGCGCAGACAACATAAGCGCATTATTTATTGGCGCGGTATTGCCTTTCGTATTCTCTGCGTACATGATGGGTTCTGTAAGCACAACTGCGCAAGAATTAGTTAATGAAGTAAGAAATCAATTCAAAAACAAGCAAATTATGCAGGGCAAGAAAGAGCCAAATTACAAAAGATGCATAGAGATAACAACAAAGTCGGCACTGAAAAGCATGGCTATCCCGAGTTTGGCTGCTGTGATAATTCCGATTATAATGGGGCTATTGCTTGGGAAGGAAGCCCTTGGAAGCTTACTGATAGGAAGCATTGCAACAAGCTTCATGCTTGCTGTTTTCATGGCAAATTCCGGCGCATCTCTTGATAACGCAAAAAAATACATTGAGATGGGGAATTTTGGAGGCAAGAAAAGCGAGGCGCATAAGGCAGCGGTTGTAGGAGACCTAGTAGGAGACCCGTTAAAAGACACTGCAGGCCCTTCATTAAATATTCTGATAAAGCTGATGACAATCACTGCATTAGTTTTTGCAGTATTGCACTAAACCTTGAAAAAAATTATTTGATTTGTTGAAAAAATGAAAATAGAGACTGTTCCCTTGAGCGGGAAGAAGCTAAAGGGTAAACCAAATCTTGAAAATTATAACAAGACATACAAAAAATTCAAATGGAATTCTGCATACAAGGAACTCGAGTTTTTTTCTGATGGAAAAATAAATGCGGCGTATAATGCGATTGACAGGCACCTGAACACATGGAAAAAAAACAAGGTTGCATTATACTGGGAGGGCGAGACAGAAAGAAAGGAATTTAGTTTTCTTGATATGGCAGAGCTCTCAAACAAGTTTGCCAATGTGATAAAAAGACTGGGTGTTAAAAGAGGGGACAGATGCTTTATCTTCCTCCCAAGGATACCTGAGCTTTATATCTCATTCCTCGGAATACTAAAAACTGGCGCAATTGCAGGGACTATGTTTTCTGCATTCGGCCCCGAAGGAATAAAGGACAGGCTGGAGAATTCAGAAGCAGCAGTTCTTATAACAGATGAGGAGCTTAAACCGAGAGTTTATGAGGTTCTAAAGGATTTGCCCTGCTTGAAGCACATAATTGTTGTAAACCAGAAAACAAAGAAAAGCGCAAAGGAATTGAGTTTTGAAGCAGAGATGAATAAATCATCTGATGAATTTAAGATAGTTCATATGAGCCCACAAGAGCCGGCATTTATGCTGTACACATCAGGAACAACTGGAAAACCAAAGGGGATTATCCATTCGCATCTTGCAATCCTCGTGGAACATATGACCTCAAAATGGGTCTTGGATATAAAACCAGAGGATGTATACTGGTGCACTGCAGACCCTGGATGGGTTACAGGGATTGCATATGAAATTCTTGGCTCATGGAGCAATGGGGCATCAACAGTTGTTTATTCCGGAAGGTTTGATACAAAAGAATGGTACAGCATAATTGATAAGTATAAAGTCACGATTTGGTATACTGCCCCCACAGCAATAAGATTGCTTGCCGCTGCAGGCAATGTCTATAAAAAATACAAGCTAAAAACACTAAGGCATTTATGCTCTGTTGGGGAGCCTTTGAATCCTCACCCGATAAAATGGGGATTGAAGGCATATGGATTGCCATTCCATGACAACTACTGGCAGACTGAGTCTGGGGGCATTCTGATTGCAAATTATCCGTGCATGCCGATAAAATTGGGAAGCATGGGAAAGCCGGTTCCTGGAATAAAAGCAGAAATAGTTGATGACAAGGGGCAAAAATTGCCAATAAAAAGGATGGGAAATCTTGCAATAAAGCCAGGCTGGCCGAGCATGATGTCAACGGTATGGCATAATCGCAAGAAATACAACAACTACTTTAAGAATAACTGGTATATGACCGGTGATTTGGCTTATAAGGATAAGGAGGGATATTTCTGGTTTATTGGAAGGGCAGACGATGTGATTAAAACATCCGGCGAAAGGGTTGGGCCGTTTGAGGTTGAGTCGGCATTAATTGAGAATCCAGCTGTAATTGAAGCGGGCGTCATAGGAAAGCCAGACCCCGAGGGAATAAGAGGCGAGATAATAAAGGCGTTTATTGTTTTAAGGCAGGGTTTCAAGCCATCTAAAAAATTGGAAGAGGAATTAAGGGAGCATGTTAAAAAGAAGCTTGCGGGGCATGCATATCCAAGAGAGGTTGAATTTGTTGAAAAATTACCCAAGACAAGAAGCGGGAAGATAATGAGAAGATTGTTAAAAGCAAAAGAGCTCGGCCTTCCAATCGGGGACACGTCAACATTAGAGGAATATTAAGAACCATTATTGATATATGACTTTATAATCTCCCCAAAAGTATCTTTGTCTATTCCTAAATTTGCTGCATCGTCCTTGTCAAAATGAATCGCTGACTTATGCTCTTTTCCCGCCCTTACGAAACAATTGATTATCTTATCATTAATCCTGAGATTAACATAATCGCCGTTCTTTAATCCAAATTCCCCTGCATCTTCCTGCGAGAGATGAATATGCTTTTCTGCCCTTATCACGCCTTCCTGAACATCAATCTCCCCAAGAGGGCCTATGATTTTTATGCCCGGCGAATTCCCTGTGTCTCCTGATTTTCTTATCGGCGCATTTACCTTGAGGATTCCTGCATCCTCTGCGAGAATTTCTATCTGCGTCCTGCTTCTTACAGGCCCCAGTATCTTGACATCTTCTATCCTGCCTAAGCCATTAGCCAATATCACTTTTTCATGCGCAACATACTGCCCAGGCTGTGAAATATCACGCTTCTTTTTCAACTCATAACCATCGCCAAATAATTTATGCAAATCATATTCTGAAAGATGCACATGCCTTCCTGAAACCTCTGCTTTAATCTTCATTTTGAAATCTAAAAGTCCTCCTATGGACTGGGCCGAAGAAACAATTTTTAAACCTTATGGAATAATAGAACATATTGCAATATGGCAGCAGAAAATGCAAGTGAGATAATCACTAAAGAAACCTTCAGGAAGAGAATGTATGGCTTATTGGAAAAATTGCCCCCTAATTATTACATTACTGGCTTTATTGATGCAAGAGAGGGGTATGAACGTTCAAAAAAAGATGAAAATGAACTTGAATTTATTATTAAATATATGGAAAAATTGCCTGCTGAATACAGCGCAATGATAGAAAAAGAAGCAGCAAAGTTTGATTCTAAAAAATCGCAGAAAGAATCTCAGAGTGAAGTAAACTATGAATCAGTAATTGAAAATAGCCCTTATGCGGTGCCAAGAAATAATTTATCTTCCCAGCCTGTTATGAGCCCTTAATGAAGGCCTTAGCTTTATCGCCCTGTCTCCCTTATTTCTTAGTCCTCTTGACTTTCTTCCCGCGCTTGTCAGTCCCCTGAAAACCCTGCCTTTATTCTTATTCTCGCAAATCCAATTTAACTGCTTATCCGCCTGAATCTCGGGCCTTGACGGGTCAATGAGTATAATCTCATAAAAATAATTAATTCCGTCCTTTCCAACCCAGTATGAATTAAGCACCTCGAGATTTAGAAATTTTTTTGCGGCTCTCTGCTCTGCAACAAACCTGTAATTCATTTTCAGGGTTTTTCTTATGCTCTGCCTCTTGCTTCTCCTTCCCTTTTTTGTCGGTCTTGTCTTTTTTCTGCCGCCCCTCACGATGCGGACACGGACAATAACAAATCCTGCCTTGTCCTTGTAGCCGAGGGCTCTTGCCTTGTCAAGCCTTGTTGGTTTATCTATCTTTGTAAAAACATTCTGCTTTCTCCATTCAATTGTCTTCTGCCTAATCATCTCAGCAGAAGGCTTTCTCCATGCCTGACGAAGATAATAATACATTCCTTTTGCCATTTTTTGATTATTTCTTGATTATTTTGTTTTAATACACTAACAAGAATGCTTTTTAAAGCTTTTCTTAATCCTAGAGTTACCGCACAGATTAGATTTTTAAACTCGAAAATACAATCAGGAATATGGCTCATTCAGTCACCCACGTGCTTGTTCCCATTATACTGCTTGAAATTTTTCGTGATTATATTATAAAAGACAAGAAAAAATTCCCCCTTCATTATATTCTTATAGGGGGAATTGCAGGACTTCTTCCGGATTTGGATATAATCGTTTTCTGGATGCTTTACTCAAGCGGTTTCGCGCTTGAAGCTGTACACAGGACATTCTCGCATACATTATTTGTGCCGCTATTATTTTTATTGCTCGGATTTCTGACAATTAAGGTGAAATCAAGAAAGATAGGCAAACACCATATGAAATTAAGCACAATTTTCTTTGTTATTGCGTTCGGCACATTTATTCATTTAGTCCTTGATGTTCTTATAATAGGATATATCATGCCCTTTTATCCATTCAGCCATTTCAGCATTGGGTGGAACATTATTTACCTGTTGCCATTCTCACAGCAGATTGCAGACATAACAATACCTCCTGCAATTGATGCCGCTCTTCTCGTATTATGGCTCCTTCATGAGGAATGGAAGCATAAGATTTCTGATTTCATTTGAGCAGTATTTATTACCACTTATAGATAGTTAAAAAATAGAAAGATTTTTAAACGATTCAAGTCAAGCAAAATAATGAGAAACGGCATTCCAGACAAGGCAAAGATTGACCTGCATGTCCATCCCTATTTGGAGAACTACCCCATACAAGACTTGATTTCAGCTGCCGAAAAAAATGGGATAAATATTCTTGGGCTTGAAAGATACAAAGATGATGTTTTCCCGGAGATATCTAAAAAAGCAAGACAGCTGCCAAAAGAGGAATATGACGTAAGAAGAGACAATGGAACATGCATCGCTGTGTATAACAAAGAAACAAAGAAGACGACTTATATTCTAAGAGCTACAGAAATAATGACTGGAGACAGGAATGGGAATGAGAACTTTCACTTCTTAGGTATAGGAGATATATCCGGGCTGGACATAAGAAAGGAAAAACCCTTCCCAAAAACAGAAAAGTGCATAGAATCAATAATAAAGAATGAAAGCATTGCAATAATTGACCATCCTTACGCTGATGCTGACCATGAGTACAAGTCAATAACAAAAGACAAAGAAAAAGAGCTGGAAAGCATATGCAATGAGTTTAAGAGGGACATAACCTTGGAATGGAACTCGTATTGTATCCCCTCCTTAAGATTGCCATTGGAATTTATTTCATCCCTGACAAACGGGGATTTAACTGGTTATGATGTAAACAAGAATGCTGAAAAATTGGCTAAAAGATTAAGTGAGCACAAGATAAGAATTGTTGCGGATTCTGATGTGCATGCAAGAAACATGGGGCTTCTTGAGGGGATTGGCGCAGGGCATATCGAAATATTCAAGGAAAGAATGGACTACTCTAGCGGAAAGAACATAATTAAGTCAATAAAGAATGCAATAAAAATAGGCGAATTAAAAGATAAAGAAAGAACAGCAAAAGGATATAATTTCGGCTACGAGAACATAAAGAATTATGTTTCAATATCCCATTTTGTTGAGGCATTTGGTGTTCCGGCAGTCCTAAGAATGAGGCAGAGAAGGGGATAGCAAAAGAAGTGCATTAAATTTTCATCATAAAAACCAGTGGTTTATCGTGGTTTTTTAGGATCCTAAAAACTTTTGTTTTTTTGATCAAAAAATTTAACCCAAAAAATTCTTAAATAGATTTTCTTGTTTTCTTATCTCATGCAGTATATAATAAAGCCTACAAAATATGAGAAGAACAAATGGGTTGTCGCAAAAGACAATCTATCGAGAGAAGGGATAAGAAGGACAATCCTAAATTCTGAATTGTTTGTATCTGATTTGGATGACTCAATAGCACATTCTCCAACAAAGAAGTTTGTAAAATTGGATTTTTTCTATAATCCAATGACAATGCTTTGGGGCATTATTTCTTTATTTAAAATAGCTAAAATGGGGAGAAAAAACAGATTTGAGATATGGCAGCATTACTTTACAAGATTTGACAAGGATTTAGAAAGGAATGGGGGAGTAAGCATGGAGAAAGCGCATAAAAGGCTATATCCCGGAATAGCTGAATTTTTTGATTATCTCAACAAAAATTGCCCCCATCAAAAGCAAGTTCTAGTAACAAGAACAGATAAAAGGATTGGTATGCCTTATGAGTATCTCCTAGGGTTTGATAAGGCATATTACAGGGAATTTGACAAGTACAAGGTCATTGAAGAACTAATTTCCTCTCACACGCCAAAAATAATTACTATCGCAGGCGATTCTGAAGAGGACAAAGAGATGATTGATACTGCTAAAAAAAGCAAGATAGAATACTGCCTTGGAATAAATGTTGTTAAGAATATAAAAAAAGTTAATGAGGAATTTGATATCAACATAGGAAGGAACTGGAAGGGGCTGCAGGAAATAATAAATGGGTATTAACGAAAAATATTTAAATTTGGCTCTGTTTGAGGATTTAACTAAAGGAGGGTAAAAATGAATAAATGGCTTGAAGTTTTGCTTGGTCTGATTTTGGTTATTGCACCGATTGTTTTGGCAATTAACTATGCGGCATGGGGAACAGCGACTATACAGTTCATAAAAGGCGGAATAATTGTCGGAATCATCCTCATAGGGCTGCTTTTCTTGATGCTGGGCATAAGCGACTTAAAGGGATAAACCCCAAATTGAGAAAGACTAGGAAAATCCTGATTTTATTTTTTATAATAATTTATCTTCTTCTTTTTATTTATGTTATTTAATGCTGATAGAAGCGTTAAATATTGTCAAGCACTCGCCTGTGTTGAATTGAATGTCAATGTGACTGTCTTGTTTCCTACTGGCGCATCATACGGGATAATCAATTCTATGCTCACATTTAATTCATTTGATGCTGCGACAAAGCCAAGGTTGGAGCATACATTTGCCGTTGTTGCTGACAAAGGCACGGTGGTTAATGTTGACTGAAGATTATATCCTGTTACGCAAGCAGAGACATCTGGTGTCTTTGTTGTTGCTGCGAACTGGAATATGGGATTTGTGCCCCCAAGATACGTCAGTGCGCTCTTGTCTGAGGATACGCTGATTGAAAGGTTGACGTTCCCTATGTTCTCCAGCTGGAGATTAAGCGGATCAAAAACGCCTATGACTGTCCAGTTAGTCTTGTTTCCGGTGGAGTTCACCCTTGCCCCGAACATGTTTGTTGTGACGTAGCCGACGCCGAAATCAACGAATGTCTGCGTTACGTTAAGGTTTGTTGTTGCCTGCAATGAAACATTAACTGTTCCTGTTGTCCCCATCCCTGTTATCCCCTTTATTGTTGGTATTATCCCTGAGAACTCGCTTAGTTTCGCCATATTCACCACTGCTCCCCCGATTGAAACAACTATCGCAAGAACAAGCAATATTGCCAACGCCTTGTTTGAAATTTCCATTTAACCTTCTTAAATCCTTTATAGATTTATTTTTATTTTAATGTTTATTCTCTTCTGGCAAAAATTCACCGGGGTATTTCCCTAATCAAATCGGGATTTGGCAAGATTCCAACCATTATCTGCCCATGGCTTACTGAGGGTGACTGCAATGAAGAAAAGTAATTCTGCTTCACATTATCCAGAGTATCAAGTATTACCCACGTGCTTATGCCTGAAAGGATTATTGTAAGTATCAGCAAAATAAGGATAGTATTCCTGGATATGTCCGAGCTTTTCTTTGCAGAAATTTTTTGGGCCATCTTTTGATTTCTTTCCTTATTGTAAAGTAACATCAATTATTTATAAAACTTTCTCTGAATAAATTTTAATACCCTGAATGATTTTCTCTTGGTTATGGAATCGAAATGCATGTTGTGCAAGGGCAAGGGCTTATGCGGGAAACCCTGCAGAATTCTTGCCTCCCTGAAAAAATTCCAGCCAAAAATAAAGCTTGAATTCTCGGGAAGCGCGCCAGAAATCTTTGTCGGGAGATACAAGTATCCTGCAATTTTCACTGGAATACTTGCTCCTGAGGAGTATGGCTCTACTGAAAGATTAAGCATGCCAGAGTCATGGTTTAAGGAGCGGGCAACAATCGAGCAGATAATGCAATTCCGCAGCCAGTTAATTTACAGCAGGTTCCAGAGCAACATAAAAAAGAGCAACAGGTTCACAAGCATAATGCAGGAAATTGCACTTTCAAGCAAACCAGTTGCAACAGAATTCAAACTGAAGAAAAAGCCGTATGTGAAATTCCATCTTGATTTGAATATGCCCATCATTGGTAATCCTGCGCCCCTTGAAAGGGTGAGATTGGAGGAAAATCCAAAGGTTGAAAGAAAAACAGATTATGTGACAAGCGATTATGACTTAAAAGCAGGCAATGCAATAAGAGAATTGTACAAGTCAGGAACAGAAGTCAGCAATATAATAAAGGTTCTCGCGGCGGGACTGCTCGGCCTGAAGATGCAGCGAAGGCTTGTCCCTTCAAGATGGGCAACAACCGCAACAGACGACACCATTTCAAAAATTCTTCTTAAAAAAATAAAGGATTACAACCAGATTTCTGAATTCCTTCTGTTTAATTCAGAATATCTTGGAAACCATTATGAAATCCTGTTAATGCCTGGGGCATTCGGCTTTGAGGTGATAGAGGCGAAGATGCCTGGTTCTGCATGGAACCCTAATCTGTCCTCTCAGGTATACATTGCACAGGACTATGAATTATTTAATGGAAGAAAAGATTATGCCTCGCAGGTTACGGGTGCATATTATGCAAACCGGCTTGCGGTTGCGGAATATCTTGAAGAGATTAAGAGACAATCCTCTTGTATCGTTATGCGGGAGTGCAGGGAAGAATACTGGGCGCCGTGCGGTGTCGGGATATTGAGAGAGGCAAGCAGGAATGCCTTTTCCAAGAAGCCTGAAATATTCCAGACATTAAATGAGGCGCTGCAAGCGGCGCAAAAAAGATTGCGAATGCCCATAGCCCAATTTACCGGAAGAAGCAGGATTATTGAGGAGTTTAAGAAACAGAAAAGGATTTCTGATTTTTTATAGAATTTATTTATCATAAAAACCTGTGGTTTGTCGTGGGTTTTTAGGATCCTAAAAACAAAAACAAACTACTGACTGCAACATAAATGTTGTAGTTTTGTTTTTTTGATTAAAAGATAGAAAGGTATTTTAATTCTCTTTTATTATGTTGTGGAAGAGGAACAAGAAAAAAGGAAAAATGATTTTTCGCGAAGGTACTATAGTTTATGATTATGAGGTAGTCAGGGAAGCAGGGCAGGATATAATGTACATAAACTACATGGGCGCCACAATTGTGCCAAGCATTTCTGATTCTGCCGTGTGCATGGCAAGGACAATTGATTCATTAATTGAAAACCCCAATATTTCAAGGGTAGTATTTGTCCAGCAAAGGAATTACAGCTATGATTTTGCACAGGTTAAGATACTTGTTGAAATTGCCCAATTATACACCTATCTAATGAAACAGGAAAAAATCCTAAGTATTGAGCGGCTTGCCCCTTTAACATGCAAAAAATGCCTAGGACAAAGATACAACTCCCTGAATTATATTTTATTAACACTATTAAAGCAGGACCCTATCGGCTGTTATGTTGAAACAAAAAGATTATTGAGGGAGGAGAGAATAAATGCAAAGAGACTGCCGGAATCATGTTCAACCTGCGAGGACACATATATAAGGACGCTTTCAAAGATAATTGAGCTGTTTGAAAAAACAAAGTTAATAGAACAGTCAAAGCAATCCATTGAGGCTTATCATCTGGGTGACAGAAGCATTTACAGGGACATTTTCAGGACAAACGTAATCCCTAATTTTACATTCACGAGATTAATCTCTTCTATTCCCGAGGGCGCAGAGATAATCAACGAATATGAAATCTCCCATGGATATGACAAGAGTGTTGTTACAATATTGAAACGCCCGAATGAAACAAAGTACCTTTACCATATCACCCCGCCTGAATTTGTCCTGCCAGAGGAGCAGTACAGCCTTCTTGACCTTGCAAGAAATGTTTTGATTGAGCACAGGCCAAAGGCAGAGGAATTCACTGACCCGGAAAGAACAAGAACTGTTTTCTTTAATATTGCAAGGGATTTATTGCAGGAGCTTTCTGAAAACAAAAAAATAAAATTGAGTTACAGGCAATTGAACAGGCTGGCAACAATCCTTGTCAGGCATACAATTGGTTTTGGCTTGATTGAAGTGCTATTGCAGGATGAAAAGCTGCAGGATATTGTAATCAACGCGCCAATAGGGCAAACATCAATATTTGTGAGGCATCAGGACTATGATGAATGCGTCTCCAACATAATACCAAGTGTCGAGGATGCAGATTCGTGGGCTGCAAAATTCAGAATGCTTTCTGGAAGGTCTCTTGATGAAGCAAATCCTATCTTGGATACAGAATTGGTTCTCGAGAAATCGAGGGCAAGAGTTGCAGTGATACAGCAACCACTCTCACCAGATGGATTAGCATACACATTCAGAAGGCATCGTGATAATCCCTGGACGCTGCCATTATTCATAAAAAACAAGATGCTGAATCCATTGTCTGCAGGATTATTGTCCTTCCTGATTGACGGCTCAAGAACATTGCTCGTTGCAGGGACAAGAAGCGCGGGAAAAACGTCCCTTCTTGGAAGCTTGATGCTGGAGATAATGCCCAAATACAGGATAATTGTACTGGAAGATACCTTGGAACTGCCTGTTGATGCACTAAGAAAACTTGGATATGACATACTAAGAATGAAGGTCAGGTCAGCATTGCTGAAAGAAACAACAGAAGTTTCCGCAGACGAGGGGATAAGAACATCACTCCGTTTAGGGGATTCATCCTTAATTGTTGGAGAGGTAAGGTCTATAGAAGCGAGAGCGCTCTATGAGGCGATGAGAGTTGGTGCATTGGCAAATGTTGTTGCGGGCACAATTCATGGCGCATCGCCTTATGGTGTATTTGACAGGGTAGTCAATGATTTGCAGGTTCCGATAACAAGCTTCAAGGCAACAGACATCATAACTGTTGTAAACCCTGTAAAATCTGCTGATGGAATGCACTCATGGAAAAGAATGATGTCATTGACAGAAGTAAGAAAACACTGGACAAAGGATCCCTTGGAGGAAAAGGGATTTGTTGATTTGATGAGGTACAATGTCCAAAGAGATGAACTGGAAGCAACCCCTGACCTGATTTCAGGCGAAAGCGAGGTGATAAAAGCAATTGCGGCGAATGTGAAGGGATGGGCTGGCAACTGGGATGCTGTATGGGATAATATCCTTTTAAGAACAAATATAAAAGAAGAAACAGTGAAAATTGCAGATAAATTAGGCATGCCTGAATTACTGGAAGCGCCCTTTAATGCAAAAAGCAATAATGCATTTCATGAGATATCAGACAAAGTAAGGGAAGATATCGGATTGCCTGAAGGCAAGATTGTGCTCAAGGAATGGCAGGACTGGATTAAAGAGGAGATTAAAAGAAAGCATATATAAAAAGTTATACTTGTAATAAAAATGAAAAGAGAGAGAGTGACGAATACAAGGGATATTCTCAGGAAATATGCTGCAAAGATAGAATCAGAAATATCAACTGAAAAAAGCACTTCATACAGCAAGGAGTACAGGGAATTCAAGGAAGAGGTTATGCCGCAATTGACAAGATTCGAAAGGTTATGCAAGAATGCGGGCTCGTCATTAAAAATAAAATTAAAAAAAGATGATGCAGAAAGGATAAACAAGCAGCTTTCAATCTCACATCTTGGAATTACTGCCGATGATGTTGCAGCACTGGCTTTATTATCTCTTATATTAATCCTGTTTGCTTCTGTATTGCTGATTGTGGGGATTTATGCATTAACCGGAACAATTTCAATCCTCGGCATATTCCTTCTGCTCATATTATCATTGTTCATATTCTCCTACATCACAAACATTCCCTCAAGAATCGCACAGGCATGGCGTCTGCAGGCATCCTCGCAAATGGTTCCCTGCATCCTTTATATTGTTGTGTATATGAGGCACACGAGCAATCTTGAGCGTGCAATCAAATTTGCATCAGAGCATTTGCAGGCGCCTTTGGCATTGGACTTCAAAAAGATTTTCTGGGATGTTGAGGTGGGCAAGTACAGCACAACGAAAGAAAGCCTTGATGCATATCTTGAAACATGGAGGGATTACAGCATAGAGTTCATAGAGGCATTTCATCTTATTGAAAGCAGCCTGTATGAGCCAAGCGAAACAAGAAGGATACAAACCCTTGAGAAGGCATTGACTGTAATTCTTGACGGCGTTTACGAGAAGATGCTCCGTTACACCCATGAAGTCAAAGAGCCATTGACAAATCTTTACATGCTTGGGATAGTACTGCCAACACTCACCCTTGCAATGCTTCCCTTGGCATCAACAATGCTTCAGGGCGCATTAAAATGGTATCATGTGATGATTTTATTTAACATTATAGTCCCATTCTTTGTCTTTTATCTTACAGATGGTGTTCTGAAAAAAAGGCCCGGGGGTTACGGCGAGACAGAACTTCTTGAAAACAATCCTGATTATCCATTTTATGCAAGCAGAAAACCATATCTTACCGGGGCACTTGTTGCTTTGCCGTTGATAATACTTGGATTGCTGCCCCTTATATTCCAATTTACATCGCTTCCTGAAATGCTTGGAATCCAAAAGGACATAAAAATGCCCTTTTTGGGGGGGCTTAATTTATTTGAATTCAAGCAAACAACTTCTGGTGTGACAGGACCTTTTGGATTAGGTGCTGTTGTGTTAAGCTTGTTTATACCATTGGGAATAGCACTATTCTTCTCTATTTCCTACAAGCTTAAAACAGAAAAACTGATAAAAACAAGAGAGGCAACAAAACGGCTGGAGGAGGAATTTGCATCATCTTTGTTCCAGCTGGGCAACAGATTAGGTGACGGGCTGCCTGCAGAAATTGCTTTTGGCAGGGTTGCTGAATCAGTAAGAGGCACACCAACTGAAGATTTCTTCAAGATAGTCAACGCAAATATCAATCAATTGGGAATGTCCCTTGAAATGGCAATTTTTAACAGAAGGCGGGGAGCAATCTTATACTATCCATCAACACTGATAAGAACATCAATGCAGATTATGCTTGAGGCGGTAAAAAAGGGGTTGCAGGTAGCTGCGAGGGCATTAATGAGCATTTCAGAGTACGTAAAGAATATACATAAGATAAATGAGAGACTGAAGGATTTGCTTGCGGACATTGTTTCTGATATGAGAAGCAACATGACATTCCTGGCACCCGTGCTTGCAGGGATAGTTGTGGGGCTGGCTGCAATGATAACAACAATACTTGGCAAACTAGAGATAATTATGTCGATGCAGCAGGCGGGCGCAGAAATAGGAGAGCTGGGCACTGTTTCAACATTAACGCAGATGTTCAACATCTCAACAATGATTCCGCCATATCATCTGCAGATTATAGTCGGATTGTATATAATTGAGATAATATTCATTCTTACAAAGACACTTGTTACTGTTGAATCCGGCGTTGACAGCCTCAATGAAAAAACACAGATAGCAAATAACCTGAGAATTGGCTTCCTGCTCTATTTTATAGTTGCATTGATTGCAATAGTCACACTCTCATCACTTGCATCGGTTGCAACCGGCGGTTTGGTTGGCGGCTGAATTGCTTAAGGCGGTTCAGTAGAAGCTGTGCATATATCATCCCCATTAAGAGGAAATTTCTCAAACTTGCCGTCTCTTCCTGCAGACCTTATGTCATAGCCAGTCTCTCCGTCGTTAAATTTGACTACTCTGTAAAATAATTTATTGCCCCATTCATCATTTTTCAATTCATTGATATAACCCTCTCTCTTAAGAGCTTCCAAACTTTCAGGATATCGCCCATTCTCTGAAGCATAATGTCTTACTGCCCCCACAATAACTTTTAGAAGGTCTTCTGTTCTGCTGACATTTAATCCCTCATTCTCTTCATATTTTATAAGGATGCTTTTTAACGGCATAATCGCTTTCTGTATTCCATAAACATTTTGCTTGAATCTTTTATATTCCCTAATCCCGCCAAGATTTCCGGTTAGTTTTCTTTCCTTCAATTCCTCTAGCATCGTAATAAATGGATAAATCTGCGAATCCCATGATTTAAGCTTCTCATAAAAGATTTCTTTCTCCTCAAAAGAATTTAATTTTCTATTTTCATGCTCTTCTGAAAATTCGTCAATTCTCTCCTCAATTGTTCTGCCTAATTTTATTATTGCTCCCGCAGTTGTTTTTTCTGTAGGCTCGTCCAAGTATGCCGAGATTGCTTTAAGAAGTATTGAATTGCTTTTTGTTGAAGTTGCCTCTTTTTCCTGGTTTAGCGGATTGGGATAAAGATTTGTATTTACAAAAAAGTCAATCCTGTTGGGCTTGCCCTCAAATTCTATAGAAAATATCCTGCCTACTTCAAACGGCGACTGGAAAGTTTGAGATATAGAGGCTGCAGGTTGGTATTTTGCATAATTCCTGCCAGCAATTTTTGACTTTATTTTACTTTCCCTCCTGCTTTTCTCTTTGCCCTCAAGCCATTCCTCAAATTCTATGGGGGATAAGAATGCTTCTGCAACAATGCCATATTTTTCCTTTGCGAAATCTCTAAGCCTTTCCTCCAATGAATCTATAATCATTCCTGCAACTTCCTTTTCTTCGGGAAATGAAATCTCCTTTAAATTAAACCTTCCAAGTGAATCCTTGGAATTCAAGTCAAATTCATAAACCCTGTCAACTCTCCTTATTATCTGCGTGTCTTTTGGCCAGCCCATTATTATCCCAGAATCCCTGAACCATCTTATGACATAGTCCTGAGAGTCAAGCTTGAATTCAAGCTGCAACTTTTTGCCTTCTTTGAAAGATTTTAAAATTAATTTCGGCTGCTCAATGTACAAAGGGCTTTCATGCGAAATTCCGAAATCAATATCCTTGTCAACTGCGCTCAATTCCATGCGGCTGGGATTTGCATATAAGAATTCATCTATCTTTTCTTCAAGAATGAGCTGCTTCTTTTTTGCTCCCTGAACAATATCTTCAATTATAGCAGATGCCAAAACCTCTCTTCTCTTTTCCTTGTTTTCATTTGGGTTTATGCTATAAATAAATTTTTCATCATCAAACTTGACATTGTAGCCCTTTCTCTTGAAACTAACTTCAAACTGCTTTTCCTCTGCAATGCAGGGGCTTGAGAAAGCAGATAAAAATAACAAAGAGCCTGCAACAATGCCCGCATACATCTTCCCTTTTTTCCTAAAATTCATAGATTTTAAAGAATAAATCCCAATTAAAACCTTTTCGAATTATAGTAAAGGGATAGATTTATTAATTATAAAATATTTTTAGCGTTATGGACAAAAGAGGGCTTGAATTTGAAGAGCTCGTAAAATGGATAATCGCCTTGGTTGTTCTGATTATCGGAGTTTTGGGGATTATTATACTCAAAGGCAGGGGCTCTGACTTAATGGAAAAATTTCTTAACCTGCTAAAATTTGGAAGGTAAAAATAAAAAATGGACTTGGAGATTGAAAAGATAATAAAAATTATAATTGTTCTGGCAGTTTTGGTTATTGTTGTAGTAAGCATCACTTTGTTTTGGAAGGATTACATCAAACCCTATCTTGAAGATTTGGGCAAGGGGGAAACTGCTGGAATCAAGACAAGTTTTATGCTTCCCTTTTTGCTTTTCTGTGACAATAAGGGGCAAAACACCAAAAGATATTTAAATTCCTCAAAGGTAATAGAAATATGAAACAGACAGGCAAATTGCTTATTGCATCTTTACTGATAATAATGATGGTTTTGCCGTTTGTGGCTGCGGAAAGCATTCTCGAATCACTTGGCAAGTATGTTTTTGGTTTCTCTGGGATAGGGGAAACAAATGAGATTGTAGTACAGTTAATGATTTGGCTTATCTTATTTTTTGCTTTCGCTGATATAATATCAGCCGTATTCTCGCCCCCATCAAATTGGCTAATAGGATTTGGACTTGCAGTTATTGCTGCGAATGTTGGATGGGTCAGTCAAATGAATGTGGGTTTATTTGGTGTAACTGCAGGTTTAGGAAGTTTCAGTGTTGCTGCAGTGATAGCAATAACGTTTATTGCATTTTTATTGGCTCATTTTGGCTTATCGTGGGCAGTTGATTGGATGAAAAGAGCCAAAGAACAAAGGCAGTTAAGAGCTGGAACATCTAATGTTGAGGCCGGTATTGAAGGGCTGGCTAAAGCAGGTAAGAAATTAAAAAAGTCAGCATAAGAAAAATCTTTTAAACTGCTTATTCTTAATTGAATTATGAAAATATCTGGATTCAGGATAATAATCTTCTCTGTTCTTTTTTCATTGATAGCCCTAAACTTCGTTAAAGCGGATATGAGTGGTTTTGTTGATACTTCAAAAGATGTTCTAATCAATACTGGAAATGTTATTGGTTCTGTATGTGACAATGGAAATTGGTTTTTCAGACCTTTGGTGGGGAGTGAATGCACAAAAGATTTGCAATTTTTGTTAATGTTCATTTTATGGGGGGCATTCGTCTTTTTGTTCTATGATGCAATCGCAACATACAGCGCATTTTCTAATCTTACAAGCATTGCAATAGGTTTTGGATTGGCTGTAATACTTGCTAATATGGGCGTAATAGGATGGTTGGCAGAAATAATAACTGGGCTGGTAACAACACCTGCTGGAATAGCAACTTTGATTGGAATTGCCGTTGTCTTCCTTCTCTTTTATATTATTGCGAAAACAATGATGATAAGCGAAAAGAAAAGGAAGAAAGAGGTAGAAGTTGAACAGAGCAAAAAAGAGGTTGTGGAAATATCAAAGGCAATAAACAAGGGCATCAGAAGTTAAAAAAGAAAACCTTTAAAAATACAAAGCTCCTTAAAAAATGATAAAAGAGGAAAAAATGAATAAGAAAGCGCAGGGCTTGAGTATCAATGTTGTAGTACTGCTCATATTAGCTGTTTTGGTTCTTGTTTTAGTCATAGCAGGATTTATGATGGGATGGAATAATCTTTGGGGCAGGCTCACAGGTTTCTTCTCAACAAGCAATGTTGATGCAATAGTTACTTCATGCAATCTGCAGTGCGCAACCCAGCAAAAACAAGAATTTTGCTGTACTATTAAGAATGTAAGAGGATTAGACCCTAATAACCCAAAAACAGAACAAAAGTTAAAGTGTTCTGACAGCCAATTGTTAAGCAAGATTGAATGTTCTGACAAAGATACCTTATGCAGCGGTTATACTTGCTGAACAAATTCAGCAAACTTTAAATAATTCTTTTTGTTCGTTCTTTAATGAAACATAAAGGGGGATTTACGTTTAATCTGGAATTTCTGCTGGACCTCCTGTTGGGAATCATACTTGGTTTAGTCATTTTATATTTCATTGTGATTATCTATGGATTTTTTTACTCTGGAAAAGAAAAGGAGATGGCAGGGCAGACTTTGGCATTAATAGAAAGAGAAATAAGCAATCTAGAAATTGAAGGAACTCCCGGAAAAGTGCTTCTTGAAGTGCCAAGAGGATGGTATCTCGTAAGCTTCGAGAAAGGGGAAAACTCAAACAAGAAAGAAATCCTGCCCCAGACATTCTGCGCTGATGAGAATTGCCTTTGCATATGCAAACCAGAAAAGATTATCGGCTTGATAGACAAATCCGCTGACTGCAGAAAAAATGCCGAATGCAGGATATTCAAGCTATTCAAAGAAAATGGAAAGGATTTATATATCAAAATACCCCAAAAAAACCCGATAGAGATAACTCGCCATAAGACTGGGGATTACGAGTTTTTTGATGTTTTAAAAAAATGAATCTTTCGTTAAAGGATAAAAAAGGCTTTGAGATGGAATTCCTGATTAAAATAGCGTTATGGATTGCCTTTTTTGTGTTATTGCTCCTTGCACTATTCTCTATATTCAAGACATTTAAGATATGGAAATGAAAATTTTTGATGATAAAAAGGGCTTGGAAAGGGGGCTTCTAGTCCTTACTATTCTGATAATCTTGGGTGCGGGGATTATATTCCTTAGTATTTACCGTTCTAATCCCTATAAAGCGGTTGACAAAGAGGCATGCAGGGCTTCAATAGCAATAAGAAGCACACCTATTGCCGGCGAATCGTTGAAGGCCGCTGCGCCACTAAACTGCAGGACTGAACAAATAAAGATTGACAAAAGCTACAGAACAGAAGAGCAAATCAAAAAGAAGGTTGCAGATGCAATGGCTGAATGCTGGAGCATAGTTGGCAAGGGCGAGATGAATTTCATGCCTCAGGGCTTCTGGGGTGACAAATACTGCCTTATATGCAGCACTATAGAATTTGACAAGAACGCAAAGCAAAACTTTCCAGTTGTCAGCGGATTGCTTTACTATATGAGCAATACAGAAATGCCAGTCCAAAAGCAAAAATATTTTAATTACCTCTGGGGAGAGGATGTAAGTTATTCTGGCAATGTTGATTTTGACATTGACACATCGAAAGATTATGCTGTAATATTCTCATTATACAAATCAGGATGGTTAAAGAAAAACTTGGTGAACATTGCTGGGGCGACTGGCACAGTAGCTATCATAGGCGCTACTTTTTTAACAGGGGGCAGTGTACCAGTAATAAGCTTACTCATCGTAAGGACAGCAGCCCAATTAGGACTCGGTTACTATCTTGCTAATACAGCTATTGCTTCTTTTTTCTCAACAAATGCAGGCGAGGCGGGACTTTACCTTACCCCGTATGATGGGAAGGAAATCCAGAAATACTGCTCAAGATTTGAAAATGCGCCCTGAGATGAAACGCTAAATTTATTAACATCTTCTGTTCTTTATGCTGATGAATATAAGAATATCTCCTTTCCACGACAAGAGAGGATTTGAAAAGCTGTTCCAATTTGTCATTTATCTTGTAATTGTTATAATGATACTTCTGGGCTTATTGCAATTCATAAATAATTACTCTTCCGGGGAAGCTGTGAAAGAGCAGATTTTGGCAAAGCAGATTGCATTGGCTATTGATGCTGCAAAGCCCGGCACAGAGATTGTCATAACCAAAGGCAAATTTCTTGTTTCTATAAACAACAAAGAAGTGAACGCAAGAGCAAAAGAGGAAAGGCAGGGTTACACCTACCCGTTCTTCACACAAAACAGGATTGAAACCGAACAAAAAGAAGGGATATTAAATATAAAGATTTCATAAAAATGATAAATTCGAAAAAAGGGCTGCTGGGCAGCGAGTTTGTATTGTGGTTTTTCAGATTTCTTATTATAATACTGATAGTTGCAAGCGTAACTTTTATGGTTTTTGCGGTGCAAAGGAATAATTATGATGTGCGGGACAGCGGGGCAGTATTAATCTCCAAGAATATTATGGATTGTATTACAAAGGAGGGGGAAGTCTCCTCGGAAAGCCTTGACAATTTTCAGAAGTGCATCAACGCTAATGAAGAGGAAATCTATGTACAAATGGAAGTGTTCAATGCAACAACAGGAATAAAGAAAGCAGAATTTGGAAGGAAAGAATTGAAAGTCTATTGTGAAATGCTTGGTGATGTAAAACAAAGGTATCCCCCAAGCTGCTTAAAACAGATGTATCTAATAAATTTTGATGACGGCTTCAAACAAACAGCATACCTAAACATGTCAATTGCAATTGCAAGCTTTGAAAAAAATGTTTAATCACAAGAAATCGCAGCTGGGCTCAACATTCGCATTGATACTGGCAATAATAGCAATAACCCTGCTTTTTGTGCTGTTCATCTGGGCTATCGACAACATAACAAAGTTCAAGGGAATTTTTGGCGCGAGGAGCATTGCGGTAAAAATGGCTGACAGTTCCAGTTCACTTTATTCCCTGAATTCTTATCTTAAGACCTCAATAGAATCCGGGATAAATGGAAAAAAAGATAACACGACAATCTCTGATTTGATAAGATTATGGAACATTTATAATAACGATGATTACAGAAATACACTCCAATCAGCAACTGAAAAGATTTTTGGGCCCTTTGTTAAGAAAGAGGTTGTAAATGTGCACTGCTATTATCTCGAAATAAAAAATCCCCTCTCAAAAACAGATGCTATATACTTTGGAGACAGGAACCTTGCAAATCTGGACGAAAAGGCAACTGTCAGCATTCCTTTATCTGAAAACAAGACGACAGAGGTTAGCTTGATAATCAATAGCCTATGCTTAAAATGAACAGCAAAAGAGGACAGATATTTGCAATTTCAATAGTGATTACTTTCCTTATTGCGGGATGTTATATAATCGCCCTGGCAATAAAAGGAAATATCGACTTCTCTCTTAATCTTAAGAGCCCAATAAAGATGATTAATATGTATCAAGATGCAGACAAATTTATGATATTCACAAAGGACTCTGGAAAAATGGCAATAATGCAGGCATACTATGAAATTGCTAAAGAAAACAGATTTGCAGAAAACTGCAGAATCTATGACGGCTATATAGAAATATCTGATGAATGCGGGTTGTCAGATGAAACAGACAAGGATTTTGCGATGAGGGTAAATGACAGCCTGCAGAAGTATCTCCAAATATACAAAGACAGACAATTTGACAGAACAAATTACTCTGCTAATGTGGTCGATGACACCCTAACCTTCAGTTCAGATAGAATAAATCTGCATACACAAGTCGAGGAAGGATTTTTTCCTTTCGGGGCTGTTTACAAATTTAACCCCTCTTTCAGCATAAACATAACTGAGATGGGCTTGTATGACATGAAAAAGGCGGTAGAAACAACAAGAAACTGCTTTTTGAACAGGAAAAATGCTGATATTATCGACTGCACAAAACAACTTAAAAATTTTGATGTTACCTTAACTGTAAAGGAGAGCAAAGCATTTTTTGACTTGAACACAAAAAAGAAGTTCTTTTATAACAAAGATGATACAGCAGTATATGACAAGATTACTGTCAGATTCTTTGTGCAGGAGTGATGCAATTTAACCTTATTCTATATACTAAAACGAGTGGTTTTCATTAACCTTATTCTATATGTTAAAGCTGGTGGTTTTCATATAGCACTTCTGACATCAAAATACTTTTAAATCCCTTTTTGCTTCCAAGAGTATGATAAAGGCGAGTTATGAGCAATTAATTGAAAAGATTGCAAGGGGCGCGGCAATAACGATAGAAGAGGTTGAAAGAAGAATTGACGCGAAGAGGGCAAAGCTTTCCGGGCTGATAAGCAAGGAGGGGGCTGCCCAGATTGTTGCTGCTGAATTAGGTGTCAGCTTTGACAAGCAGAAAGTAAAGATATCTGAATTATTAAGCGGGATGAGGAAGATTTCTGTCAATGCAAAGGTTGTTGAAATTTATCCTATAAGGACTTTCAAAAAAGAGGGCAATGAAAACAAGGTTGCAACGATGTTAATTGCTGATGAAACATCATCTGCAAGGACTGTGTTGTGGGACATAAACCACATAAAGCTTATCGAAACAAAGGAGATAAGAGAGGGTTCTGTTATTGAAATAAAGGATGCGTCTGTCAGGGCGGGAGAACTGCATTTGGGCAATATTTCAAGCATAAAGCCAATTAATGAGGAAATGAGCAATATTGTGATAAAGCAGAACTTTGAAGAGAGGAATATAGAAGGTATGCAGGCAAATATGAACTGCACTGTAAGGGCGGCAATTGTCCAGATATTTGAGCCGAGGTTCTTTGCTGTATGCCCTGAATGCTCGTCAAAACTGCAGCAGGACATTGACAAGTTTATATGCGCCACTCATGGAAATGTAATTCCATCAAACAGGGCAATAGTATCTTTGGTTATAGATGACGGGACAGAGAATATCAGGGCAGTATGCTTTAATGAGGCCGCAAAAAAGCTTTTTGGATTTGAGGACATTGAAATGCTAAAAGATACAAATTACTTTCTTGGAAAGAAGGATGAACTGCTTGGCAAGGAATTGTCCTTCTCCGGAAGGGCAAAGCAAAACAAGCTTTTTGGAAATCTTGAATTCATTGTATCAGACATAAATGAGGTAAAGGTTCAGGAATTAATCCAGAAGTTAAGCAGATAAAAGGTATTAGATCACAGAGCAAGCTCTGGACACAAAAGATAGGTTATAAATAAAATGCTTCTCAAAACACATATAGCATTGTCTGTGTTTTTTATTCTGATTTTATGGGGTTCTGTAACAGGCAAGATTGCATTCACATTAATTATTCTGCTTGCAACACTTATTCCTGACATGGATTCCGCAGGTTCATTGATAAACAGAAAAATCAGGCCATTTGATATAATCTTCAACTTCCTGTTCAAGCATCGCGGAGCACTGCATAGCATGACATTGTGCATCATATTCACAATAATTCTATCATTATTCTCCCAAAAACTTGCACTGCCCTTTTTTCTCGGTTATTCAGTTCATCTTCTCGCAGACAGCTTTACAGTCACAGGAATAAGGGCATTCTGGCCATCAAAAAAGGAGATAAAATGGATTATACGAACTGGCGGTTTGACTGAAAGAATAGTATTCTATCTTACAGTAACAGTAAACATTCTAATCATTATATCTCTTATTAGATAAGGTTATGAAGTATATTATTAATCAAAACAATGTTTTTAAAGAAGTAGCGCTTGGCGTTGCGATGGGAGAAAAGGAAGAAAAGAAGGAAAAGAAGGATTCCTTCAAAATTACTGATTTGCCAGGCATAGGGCCAGCAATTGCTTCTAAGCTTGAAGCGGCGGGCATAACAGAATTAATGAATATAGCGGTTCTCTCGCCTGCTGAACTTTCAGACACGGCCGGTGTTTCAGAGGTAGTTGCAAGGAAAGCAATCCAGGCATCAAGAAAGATGCTTAATCTCGGTTTTGAGAGTGCTTCTGAATATATGAAAAGAAGGGAAGAGCTTTTAACAATAACAAGCGGCAGCAAAAATCTTGATAATCTTTTAGGCGGCAAGGGCGTAGAAACAAGGGCAATAACAGAGGTTTATGGCGCTTATGGCTCTGGAAAGACACAGCTTGCACTTTCACTTGCTGTAAATGTTCAATTGCCTGTAGAACAGGGTGGCTGTAATGGAAAGGCGGTTTACATAGACACTGAAGGAACATTCCGCCCAGAAAGAATAAAGCAGATAGCAGAGGCAAATGGGATGGATATTTCAAAAGCATTAAAGAATATTATGGTTGCCCGCGCATTCAATTCAGACCATCAAATGCTTCTTGTGGATAAAATTGCTGAATTAATCAAGGAAGGAGAGCCGATAAAGTTAGTTATAGTTGATTCAATAACTGCCCATTTCAGGGCAGAGTTTATAGGAAGAGGGCAGCTTGCAGACAGGCAGCAAAAGATAAACAAGCATCTGCATGACTTAATTAAGCTTGCAGAGCAGTATAATGTTGCTATTTATATTACCAATCAGGTAATGGCTAATCCTGCAATGATGTTTGGAGACCCAACAACTGCTATTGGTGGCCATATACTTGCTCATGGCTCAACTTATAGAATATATTTCAGAAGGGGGAAGCAGAATTCAAGGGTTGCGAAATTGATTGATGCCCCTAATCTGCCTGAGTCAGAAACTGTTTTCTATCTAACCGAGTCTGGTTTGAGAGACGAGCTCAAAGAAGAAAAGGATAAGGACTAAAATGGTATGTGTTCCTATAATGCAGAAGCAGAAAGAGCATTTTGATAAAAATTTAGGAAAATACAAAAAAGAGCATCCTGGAGAGTGGCTTATTATTGATTCATCACTAAAGGAAACTTTCTATAAAAATGAAGAGGAATTTGAAAAAGCACTTCCTCCCCCTTTCTCATTTGGAGCAAATCTCTACCCAAAAAGGATTCCATTTGACAGGAAAAAGGCAGAGTATAATCTTGAAGTCCAATTAAAAGTCAATTGGAATGAATTGGAAAAGGCAATAGGGCCATTTGAAACTGCTAAAATAGTTCTTAAGGCAGAGCCCTATGCAGGAAAATTCACAGTTTATAATAATGGCTATTTAGAAAAGGGTTTAAAAAATGGGCTCGAGAAAAAAGTTGCGGTTCTTAATTTGGGCGAACTTTCAAATTTCGAGATTATAAACAGAAAAGAGAACAAGCCAGTTCATGCGCACTTTGAAAGCAATGGCAAGGTGATTGACTACACCCCAAAACAGATTAAAAGTGACTATTAAGAAAGCATTTAAAAGTTGAATTCTTTTCTTTTATTCATGCCCTCATCGGCTAATGGATAGGCCGCAGGTTTGCGGAATCTGCTATCGGGGTTCGAATCCTCGTGGGGGCATTAATCAAATTTTTAAACCTCTTAACATACATAAAAGATAAATAAAATGCCAGAAATAAGATATGATTGGCTTCCAAGAAATGTAAGGATTGTGGATTTTGAAGACTGTGTTATTGTAAGATACAAAGGCAGAGAATTTCCTTATGGCAAAGGCGTTACAGAAGAAATTTTAAAAAAAGATATTCTTGAAGGGGGATTGGAGAAAAAACTTGGGAGCAAGTAAAGGTTTATAAACAAATTTTTCTGAAGTAGTTAAAATGGCTCTTGCTTTTATCAAGATGAAGATTATGCCTGAATCGCCTGAAAGCGATTTGCAGGGAATAAAAAGCGAATGTGAAAAACAGTTCAACAGAATTGAGGCGAAAATTCATTCTGTGGAAGAGGAGCCGATAGCCTTTGGCTTGGTTGCGCTGATATTCACAATATCATGGCCTGAGGAAAAAGAGCAAAGCATAATTGAGACTGCAATAAAGGAAGTAAGCGGGATACAGTCGGCAGAGATAATTGATTTCAGAAGGGCATTCGGATAATTCTATTATATTTTTAATCGAGCAAATGGTCTACATCCCTTATGAGCTCTTCTGCCGTCTCTTCAAACATAATGTTTCCTTCCCTTGAGCAATAAGGACACTTTTTAGGCATCTTATTCGTTTCAAACCTGAATTTGCACGCCCCGCACCTGTATTTTGACATATAACTACTGGAACAGATTAGTTTTTAAATTTTTTGCCCAATTCAAAGGCTTTGCACAATAAGTCAGTGCTGCACAAAAAGTGATATAGTTATTGTGCAAAGCCCAATTCAAAGAAAAGGTATTTAAAATCGGCATCTATTGGAAAAGAATGGATGCAGAGGAAATAAGGAAAAACTTGATTGAGCAGGCCTCAAAGCTTCCTGCAGAGCAGGCCACTGAATTAAGGCAGAGAATAGAAGCAATGAATGAAGAGGAATTAATGGGCATTGTAAAATCACAGAGCTGTCTTTTCTGTGAGATTATAGCTGGCGGGATTGAAACATTCAAGATTTATGAGTCAGAAAATATTCTTGTTATATTAGACATTAATCCTATATCTAAGGGGCATATGCTTGTCATGCCAAAGAAACATTTTCAGTTCCTCTCCCAAATGCCTAATGAGCTTATTTATGAGATGTTTTCCTTTGCCAAAACTATCTCCCTGATAATTATCAAGGCGATGAATGCCCAGGGAATAACAATAAATATAGCGCAGGGAATTGAGCAGAATGTGCCCCATATTGCAGTCAATATAATACCCAGATACAAGGATGACAAGCTTAATTTTCTGGCTGAAAGGCAAAAGGCAGACAAAGATGAACTTGAAAGGACAAGCGTGTCTATAAGAAATGATATTGAAAACGCAATCAATGCACAGATAAGGGCGCAAAAAGAAGGGCAGAAAAAAGAGGCCAAGCAGACTCCTGAAGTGAATAAAACTGAAAAAATTGAAAGAAGGATGAGAATACCCTGATTAAAGGAAAGTGAATAAAAATTGAAAGAAGAATGAATATATCCTGATTAAAGGAAAGAGATAAGCAGTAATTCCAGTATATCAATAAAAAAGCTTATCAGAAGGGCCATTAAGAAAACGGGCACAAAGGGTATGCCCTGCTTTATCATCACTTTTTTATTTCTTTTCCTCAAAAGAAGGATTTCACTGTTGTCCAGCCCGCTAAATCTTGGATTTATAACTTTCCTGCCTATCCTTACACCATTGACAAGCCAGTCGCCTTCTGTTAATTCAGATGGTTTAACAAGTTTAATCATAGAGGTATTTTCAACAGACTTTATGAATATGAAAAGGAAGGGGAATATTGCAATAAGAGTGCCCGCTATTAACAGTGCAGAATCATTTGAGAGGTATAATCTATTGATAAGCAGCAATAGTCCGCAAAACAAAGCGCATAAGACAACCCATTTTGCGTATCTTTTTCCCGTCTTTAAGCAATCCTTTTTGAATGGACTGAAATTTTTTAATGCAAGGAACACTGCAAATAATAAGCCATAGGCAGAGCCGACAAAAAGCATATTCATTATGAATACCAGAATGAACGGCGCATTAAATGGCAAAATTGGAATGCCTGAAAGACTGGTTTTTATAATCGGTGTGAAAACAGGCGTTGTCGCAAATGCTGCGCCAAGGGCAATAAGCAATTTTGCATCTCCTCCTGCGAATATCCTGGAATAGTAGAATAGATTTGCTATGCCAAAAAGGATTATCGTCGCAGCAACCCCCCAAAAAAAGTATCCTGCATCTCCAGATATTATTGAGGCAATTGCCCTGAGAGACAGCGCGATTATTATCAAGGAAAAGCTTAGCCAGTTTGCCACCTCTCTTTTTTTTATATCCTGGATTGTTGCAACAAAGACCCATATTAAGGCTATTGCTGCAATCAGGACATCGGACAGGAAAATAGCCTCTTTCATCCTGTTGTTTAATCGAATAGATTTATAAGTATTTCTGATTTTATTTGATAATGGAAAAGAAATCAGGAAAAGCAGTAATAGTCGGCAGCAGTATTGCTGGTTCTATGCTTGCATTATTGCTGGGCAAGGCTGGAATTGAGACAATTGTCATTGAAGAAAGAGCCAAATCCCAAGTTGGGAAAAAAGTATGCGCCAACATTGTCACCTCTTCCTTTTTAGCGTCTGCAGAAAAAGCAGGAATAAATCCCAAGACATTCTTGGATAAAAAATTTAGCATGGCAGAGTTTTATTCTGCAAATAATTCCATAAAGATTCCAGTGGAGGACTATGAAGTAAACAGAAAAAAGCTTCTTGAAGAAATAATAAAAAAAGCAGAGAACTGCGGGGTTAAATTCTGCTTTGATACGCGATGCATCAGAATAAAAAAAATTGGGGGTTCTTACAATACCCTCATGAAAAGAGGCGGCAAGCTCACAGAAGCAAGGGCAGATTATATTATAGGATGTGACGGTGCATTAAGTGATACTGCAAAAAGCGAGGGTTTATGGCAGGACAGGAAATTCTGGCTTGCCATCCAGACAAAAGTTAATATTGGGAAATTAAAAAGAATAAAGGTTAAGTTAGGCCATTATTGCATATTCTTTATGCCTAAATTTGGCCATTATTCGTATATATTCCCCTCAAAAAAATATCTCGTTGTAGGCACTGTCGCAAATCCCAAGAGTGCAATAAAAGATTTCAGGAGATTTACAAGTTTCCTGAAGATTGGCAGATGCAAGAAAGAATCTGCATTAATCCCCATTCCGAAGAGAATAAGGACAAAAAAGGGCAATGTCTTTATAGTGGGAGATGCAGCATGCCAGACAAAATTTACCGGAGGAGGGATAGTTCCCTCAATTGAATCCTGCATTGCGGTAAGAGACATTATCCTAAAAAAGAATTATGCAAAGATGAATGAACTGAATAATGAGATTTTTCTTCATCAGATGATATCAAGGGTATTAAGCAAAATGAATGAAAGGGACCTTGACAGACTTTTTGAGATTGCCAAAAGAGGCAATATAAAAACAGGTTATTCAAGAGATGCGCTAAGAAAATGGGCTGTTAAAGTTGCTTTGGGCAATCCGTCCCTTATCAGATTTATTCCAAAATTATTTTTGCCCTAATTTTACACTTCTGAACTGCCCGCCCCGTTTATACACCCTCAACTTCCTTTTCCTCTTCAAATCCCTCTTGCTTCTCCTCTGCTGAGGAAACACATCATAATCTCCCATTCCAAGATATAACAAAGGGAGGTATTTAAAATTTAGCGAATCGCGGTTCTGTCAAATAGTCTGGACTTTTATGAAAATTATTAAAAGTCCCGCAAATTCGACAATGTCGTGAATCGAAAATATTATATAGTAGTTTGCTAACCTATGATAATATGATATCTGGAAGAAAGGCGCAGGCTGCAGCAGTAGGAGTACTGATAATCGGAATTCTTATAGTAGGGTATCTGTTTCTCCTGCCAAGAGAGAATAAGTGCGAATTGATGCCTGATTTGCCTGAATGCACGGGAACAAATGCTTCTGCCAATGCCTTACTGAGCGAGCAGCCTGGTTTTCTGCAGCCAATTGAGGAGTCAACAGAATACAATATAGGCTCAATTGACTTGTTCACGAGAGAAACGACAGAGATTCCATTTACGATAAGCACAGACCCCTTGGTTGAAAAATCATGGTTTAACAGCAAAAAGATTTCAAAGGAATTTGATGTTCCAGGCACGGCAAAGAATGTTTTATTATTTATTGGCATTGAAAGTTCAGAGGGGCTTGCGGTTTTAGGGGTAATTGTCAATGGCAAAACAGTCGGCAGGGTTATGGGGGCAGGCGTTCATATTGTTGAGATTCCATCAAAAGTTATCAAGAGAACTAACACTCTGGAGATAGTGTCATCAACGCCAATCATCCCAGGAATTACCAATAAGTTCAGATTGAACTATCTGTCACTAAAAGAGACGTACACGACAACACAGCCAAAGATAGAAAGAAATTTCATAATTGAGCAGAATGTAAAGGATATTATATCTGCAATGTTGAGCTTTACCGCAGACTGCTACAGCGATGACATGTTAAAGATTCAGGTGAATAATGACAGCATAGTTAATGAGAGGATATGCACATATTACAATAATGATATAACAAGTGCATTGGCAAGGAGCAATGTCCTCAGTTTTGAAAGTGATGGCAATTATTTCATACATAATTTGAAGCTTAAGGTAAAATTCAAGCAGAAGGACTATGTGACATACTATTTTGCTGTTAATAAGGAGAATTTTGAAAAAATAGATGATGGCAGGACAATTGCAATGCTAAAATTAAGATTCCCTGAAACAGAGGCAAAAAAGCTCACAATATATGTGAATGGGAATCCAATAAACATAGATACTTCCAATCTCGAATACAAGACTGCTGTCGGCAGACTGCTTCTCAAGGGGCAGAACAGCATAAGGATAGTGCCAGAGACAAAAGTCAGCATAGGTTCTGCAAGCATAGAACTCGAATAAAAGTATTCTTTCGGTATAAAGGACAAATTATAAAAATGTCGCTTATTTTGATTTTATTATGGAAGGCATAATAGCTGATTTGCACATCCACAGCAGATACAGCAGGGCAACAAGCAAAAATATAAACATTGAGAATCTTGTAAAATATGCCAGAATAAAGGGCTTGGGCATGCTGGGAACAGGAGACTTTACACATCCCTTATGGCTTTCTGAACTGAAAAATAAATTAAAGGATAATAATGAAGGAATATGCTATTACGACGATTTTCCCTTTATCCTGACAACAGAGCTGTCATTAATCTATACCGAAGGAAAGGGAAGGAGAATTCATCTTGTTCTGCTCGCGCCATCAATTGAGGTTGTTGAGCAAATAAATTCATGGCTCTTAAAAAAAGGGCGGCTGGATTATGATGGCAGGCCAATTTTCAATATGTCCTGCACAGAATTCACTGAAGGAATAATCAAGATTGATGAGAACATAGAGATAATTCCCGCACATGCATGGACGCCGTGGTTCGGCATCTTTGGAAGCATGTCTGGGTTCAACAGCCTAAAGGAGGCGTTCCACGAGTATACGGGCAAGATTCATGCAATTGAAACAGGAATGTCTTCTTCTCCTGACATGAATTGGCGTCTTTCAGAATTAAATGAAAAGGCTATTATCAGCTTTTCTGACGCACATTCATTCTGGCCCTTCCGCCTCGGAAGAGAAGCCACTATATTCAATGGCAATGTTAATAACCTAAAATATAGCGAGATAATAAAACAGATAAGAGAGAATAGCTTTCTTGGAACAATTGAAACCGACCCTGCATACGGGAAATATCACTTTGACGGGCACAGGTTATGCAATTTCTCCTCTTCTCCCCAAGAATCAAAAAAGCTGAATAATATATGCCCAATATGCCACAAGCCCCTGATTATAGGGGTTGAAAATCGCGTTGAGGAATTAGCAGATAATCCCAAGGGTTTTAAGCCAAAAAATGCAAAACCATTCTTCAAAATTCTGCCATTGCATGAATTAATTGCTTCTATAAGAGCATCGAGTATAACAAGCAAAAAGGTATGGGATGAGTATAACAGGGTCATAAATTCATTGGGCTCTGAACTTGATATTCTCCTGAATACTGAAAAGGAAAAACTCTCAAAGGTTGCGGATGAAAAGCTTGTCAGCATGATAATGCTTAACAGAGAAGGAAAAATCAAAGTAAAACCAGGCTATGACGGGGTATACGGGGAAGCACTCCTGCAGGAAAAGCAGGCAAAATTATTCTGAATAGTTCTTGAATTTGTATCCTGCCCTTTCTGTCTTTACTCCGCAATTCCTGCACTCCTCGCTTAGAGCATAGGAAAAACACTTTGGGCACTTCATCAGATGTTTCATCTTTTAACCTCAATCCTGCATCCGTTTGTTTTCGCATCGGATGATATCTCCTCGACAACAGCATCCATTTTTTTGTTTGCCTCCTTGTAATCTGGAGAGGTGACTGTTATAGAATAATTTGGGGAGGACAGATAAACTATCTCAACACCAGTATTATTCCCCAATATTTTGGACAGAATATTTTTTATCCTTATCAATCCGTCATCAGCATCGCTGCTTAGAATAAGATGCGCTTTTACAAAAACATTTCTTGATGGCTTCTCTTTTATTATCTTCAAAATCTGTTCTGTTTCGGTTTCGTTAAGACCAAGGCCCGTTAAGTCACTGGCAGACGCATTCTGCAGAAAATCCAGAATCTTATTATAATCCTTTCTTATTTTGCTGACTATCTCTTCGGTTCTTTCCTTGAGGACAGACCTCATTATTGCAAGGGCATTCTTTTCCCTCTCAAAATCAGAAAGTAGCGTGTTCCTTTCCTTGAGGCTTACTCTTCTTAATGACAAGTCAATATGCCCTGTCCCAGCGGATACGCGCAGTATCTTGCATACAATCTTCTTGCTCACCCTGACATAATCCCTTATGTTTCTTATTCTTCCTGGTGCAACCTCGCTTGTCGCAATTATCCCCTCTTTGTTGTAGTCATCAATCTTCACAAAGACTGTAGTGCCGAGTATCCTGTCTACTGTGCATAATACAAGTTCATCCTGTTCAGGAAAGTCCTTTTCTTGCATTTTAGTTAAATAATTCCAACACTTTTCCTTTTATTCTTGCCTTGCCGCCTTTTGGCGCTGCCAAAGCATGATTGCAGATAAGGCATTTAACCTCACTGGATGCTTTGCTGAAGATTACCTGCTCATTATTGCATTTCGGACATTTCACGTTAATGAATCTGCTTTTCATTTTAGGTTTCATTTTTACTTATAGAACAAGTGCCTTTTAAAGCTTTATCTTCATATATTCTGTCTCTATCTCTTTTTGGGCTAATTCAATAAACTCTGATTCTTTCTCCTTGGGTATTATGCATCCTGCTGCTTTAGGGTGTCCGCCGCCCTCCCCCCCAGTTTCCTTTATGACAGAATTCAGCATCCTTTGAAGGTTGAGTGTCTTATTTTCCCTTCCGCTTATCCTTGCAGATACCTTAACATTATCCTTCTGATAAGCCATTCCTATAAGAACTGTTCCCTCACTGTACACCCCCGAAAAGGATAGTATGCTTGTTACTGTTCCAATTATTGTGTCCTTTATATGGCCTTTGGCATTGATTATAACAGACCCCTTCCCCTCAATCTTATTTGAATGGGAAATCCAGTTTAATGCCTCTATAATCTGGTGCTTGTATTCATTGTATATCTCATCTGCCTTTGCCCTTGCCCTGCTGTCCCCAAGACATAAAGATAATGCTATATCACTATAGCCAGTCCTGCTGCAGGCGTTAATCAATGTGCTTAATTCCCTTGCGTCCTCCATCCTATTGAAGAATTTTATCAGGTAAATATTGCCGATTATTGAATCACCAGAATTGCTTTTATTTGACCTTCTCAGCATTATTGCGGTTATTAATCTGGAGGTTTCATCAGAGTCCAATTCTACAATGCTTGAGTATCTTCCTTTTTGGGTTTTTATTCCAGCCTCTCTTAAAAGATTTATTGCACCAGCAGAACTTCCAGTAACCTCTGGTATGAATATTTCTGAACTGAATTCAAGCGCCTTATTTAGGGGGCGTGTTGCAGAAAAGATAAGCAAGCCGCGTTTTATTGTAATATCCTCTGCGTCCTTTAATATGTGATTATTAACCTTGCTAAGCGCTTTCTCGAGCATATCCCCAACCATGCCGATAACTGCAAGAGATGCCAAGTCCTTATTATTGGGGTTAAGCTGCTTTACAAAGAGATATGCCAAACCAGCTGCACTTACATCCTCCTCAAAAATAATCGGATTAATGAACCGAAGATTAGGCGACTCTGCTTTTTCAGTTATCTCATGATGGTCCAGCACAAACACATCTGTCTTTATCTGGCTCAGCGCGATAAGATTTGAAGAGCCCAAGTCAAGAAAAAGAAGAAGCTCTCTCTTTGCCTCGGCCTCTGCCTGAATCTCGGAAATTAAAGTTGCTTCAAGCTGCCTTACTATCTTTACTGAGAATAACCTGTCTTCGCGCTGCAATGCCCTGATTATTATTGCGGCGGCAGTTATGCCATCTGTATCATAATGGCTTATTATCCTGACGGTTTTTTGTTGGCTGAGTTCCCTGAATTCATTGATAATCCTTTCTATAGCCTTCAACATTTTAAAGGGTTACTTAAGAATACCTTTATTGTAATACTTTGAAAGATTAATTATCTTGTCTTTTGTTATATGCAAACTGCGCTTTGCAACCTTGTCCTGCTTGTTGCCCACGAGATGTTTTTCAAGCTGCTCTGCCCTCTTTTTCAGGTTGCTTAAATCCTGGGCTTCCTGGTTAATGCCTGCTTTTTTTAATATTTCAGTTATATCCTTGCCGAATAATTTAGCTTTTGGGACACCATACATATCCCTCATCATAAGCCCTATCTTCTCGCTTGATAAACCCTGCTTCGCAAGTTTAATCACTAATGCTTCAATTTCTGAGGCGTCTCTCTTGAGCCATGCAGGTTTCTCATTCTCTTCCATTTTTTTCATTTTATGTTACTATTCTAGTATCTTTTAAATCTTTTGTATTCTGACATTGTCTAATTTGCGGGACTTTTAATAATTTTTATCTCGATACTTTTCATAAAAGTCCCGACTATTTGACAGAGCCTTGTATTCTTAATAGGGCATATTTAATCCCATTCAGTCTCCTCTCTATTTGTCTTAACCTTCTTTACAGGGTAGATTTTATCAACAATCTCTTCTGGAGTGAACCACATTTTAATCTCCCTTTCGGCAGATTCCGGAGAGTCTGAAGCATGTATAACATTTTCGAAAACTCCAGTTCTGCTGTTTATTCTGCCGTATCTGCCCCTTATTGAAGTGGGGTCAGCATCCTCAGGATTAGTCGAGCCGCATATCTTTCTTACCATCTCAACTGCATTTTCTCCGTGATAAACCAACGCAAGAACCCTATCTGTATGAAACTCCCCCATCATGTACTTTACTACATTCTCAAAAACTTCGGGCTTTTCTTCCTTGAGATGGATATAGTGCCTCTCTGCAAGATGTTTTGGAACTTTCAGAATTTTCGCTCCTACAATTTTGAGCTTTGTTTCAGATAGGGTAGTAATGATATTGCCTGTAAGGCTCTTGACTAATCCATCCGGCTTTACTATAACAAGGGATTGCTGGACAACCATAGAGTATTAGCTAAAAAGGTATTTTTAAATCTTATTTTTATAAAGAATGAAGCGTTTACAGAGTTTTATAGAAATTTTACAAATCTATTGTCCTTATCAACAAGAATATTCTTTGCCTTGATTGGATTGTCTGTCAGTTCAAAGCCCATTACTATTATTTCCTCGCCGACTTTAATCAGGTGGGATGCGGCGCCATTCATGCAGATAACCCCTGAATTTCTCCTGCCTGCTATAACATAAGTTTCTAACCTGTTGCCAGAGGTGTTGCTTACAACCAAGACTTTTTCACCTTGCCAAAAACCTGCCTTTTCAATCAAATCTTCGTCAATAGTGATGCTTCCGAGGTATTCTAAATTAGCTTGGGTTACTGTTGCCTTATGTATCTTTGACCTTAATACCCATCGCATTTTCAAGAACAACCACTTTTTTAATTTCTAAATAGCCCCACCAGGATTCGAACCTGGGTCTCAGCCTTTCTTTCATTACAGACCAAAGGGCTGTATACTTGACCACTATACCATGGGGCTATAAGAATGAAAATATAACGATAATTTATAATCCTTTCTCTAATATTGCTCCAGTACCCTTTCTACTGCCCATGGGGGTGCAGGGGTTATGCATACTTTACCGATTTTTACCGGCAAAACAAATCTTGTTCTTTCTCTCACAATCTTTTTATCGAGTTGGATTGCCTTTAAGATGCTCTGCTTTTTTATTTTTATCTTGCTTATTAGATTATACTTCTTGATTAAGTTTTCAATTCTCATTTCTGATTTTTCATCTATTAGATTAAGCAATCTTGCTATTCTTGCCTCTATTAGCATTCCTGCAGCAACAGCTTCTCCATGCAGTATACTATATCCAGAAACCTTTTCTATTGCATGCCCTATTGTATGGCCATAATTCAGGATTGCTCTTACGTTGTTTTCTTTCTCATCCTTTTCGACAATTCTTGCCTTTATCAGACAGCATCTTGAAATGACTTTAAGCAGACTATTTCTGTCTAATTCCATTATATTTTGCTTGTTTCTTTCCAGGAATCTAAAGAGATTGGCATCCTTTATGACAGAATATTTTATTATTTCCGCCAAGCCATTTTTTATTTCTTTCTCTGGCAAAGTTTTAAGGAAATTTGGGTCAATAATAACAAGTTTTGGCTGGTAAAAAGAGCCAATTATATTCTTTGCTTCAAAGTTAATTCCTGTTTTACCCCCGATAGCCGCATCTGTCTGGCCAACTAAGGTTGTTGGGATATTGACTAAAGGAACACCCCTCATATAAGTGGCAGCAGCAAATCCTGCCAAGTCAGAAATTACCCCGCCACCTAAAGCAATTATACCAGAATCCCGATGCAGCTCATTTTTTATGCATTCCTTGTAAATTATTTTTGCTTGTTCTATATTCTTATATTTCTCCCCGGCAGGGATAACTGCCAGATTTACAGAAAGGCCATTTTCTTTCAAAGATTTCATTACCCCCAGAGAATATAATTTATTGACGATAGTATCTGTTATCAGCATAAATTTTTTGTTCTTGAGATATTTGGCAATCTCAAATCCTAGAGCATCAATAAGTCCGTGTCCTATCAGGATAGGATAGCTTCTCTCACCAAGATTAACTTTTATTTTTATCATTTTGTTAATGCTTTCCCTTGTATCTTCCCCTTGCTTCAACCTTTTTAAGCTGCTGCAAAACTTTTATAGAATCTAATGATTTTGTTTTGTAGGATTCAATTGCCTCATTGAAATAATCCTGCCATCTTTCGAAATGCTTAGATTCAAATGCCTGCCTTAGCAAATGCAAGTCAACTGCCTTATCCTCTATTCTTAAAGAATGGAATGCAAGACCAAAATCAATGAAGTATACCTTATCTTTCAATAAAATCATATTGCTTGTTGTCAAGTCGCCATGAATAATGCCCGCATTGTGAATTATTGCTATATTCTCTCCTATTAATCTGCATATGCTGAGTGCCTTGGGCATTTCGAAATTGTCAAGTGAACTGCTTAATATCTCTCCATGAATAAATTCCATGACTATCTGCTTATTTTCCTCGTCTATCTTGAGAATTCTTGGAGTGTTTATCAGTGAATTTATCTTTGTGAGAATTTTTCCTTCGCTTCTTGTTCTTCTTACCCGTAATTGATTATCAAGCAAAGGATGCCTGTAACCCTTTGATATCCTCTTTTTTATAATCTGATTATCTTTCCTTATGAGCAATGCTTCTGCTCCCTGCGCGATAATCTTTTCCATATTCTGTTAAAACCTAAATCCCTTCATTCGCTTTGCAAGTTTTCTAAGCTGCTTCTGGCTTAGTCCCAAATTGCCAATATTTTGCCTGTTTAAGTTTCCCAAAGAAATAGATTCAGGCTCCTTTCCCAATCTTGAGACGGCTGGAATCATTCCTCTTATCATATTATACTGGTTAATCAAATCCCTGACATCAGCAGAAGAAACTCCTGCGCCCTTTGCAATTCTCGCAATTCTCGTATCTTTTATTAATTCGGGATTTTCTATTTCCTGCAATGTCATGCTGTCTATTGCATGCTTCCATCTCTTCATTTTCTCCTGCTGCGTCTCGAGCATGCCTGCAGGTATCTTGAAATTTCCCAAGCCAGGCATAAATTCTGCGAGCTTATCCAAAGCCCCAAGAGATTGGGAGGCCTTAATCTGTTCATAAAAATCTATCAGGCTAAATTTTTCTTCTTTTATTTCCCTTGCAGGCTCTGCAGCAGTTTTTACCTTTTCAAGCAATGCCTCTATGTCTCCCTTCCCAAGCATTCTTGATACAAATGATGTTGGATTGAATGTCTCAATATCCTGGACATGCTCCCCTGTGCCGATAAACAAAACAGGCGAGTTTGTTTCAGAGCATGCAACTAATGCGCCACCACCTTTTGCGGTCCCGTCCATCTTTGTTATTATAACACCAGATATACTGCATGCCTTCTTGAATTCTGAGACCTGCTTTCTCGCTGCCTGCCCAATATCTGCTGAAAGCACAAGAATGGTTTCATCTGGTTTTATTGTCTTATTGAGATTGATTATCTCTGCTATAAGGGGAGAATCAAGCGCATCCCTGCCAGCAGTATCAATAAAGCAAATATCATATTTAGAAAGCTGACTTTCGTACTGCCTGAATATTTTAACGGGATTCTTTTCTTCTTTGTTTATCAGTGCGGGAACATTAATCTGTTTTCCAAGCTGTTCAAGCTGCTCTGGTGCAGCTGGGCGATGCACATCAAGCCCTAACATGCAACATTTATGCCCTCTCTTGCTGTAATAAAGAGCCAGCTTTGCAATAGCAGTTGTCTTCCCACTTCCATACAGCCCAAGAAGCATAATCCTGAACGGCTTTGCCTTTTTGTCTATTGCTAATTCATGGCTCTCCTTGCCAAGTATATTTATAATTTCATCATGTATCAGTTTTATCAGCTGTTCTTTCCTTTCTATCCCCTTAATCTTTTCATTGAATGCAACATCCCTTATCTTCGCAGCTATCTCATCGGCAATCTTTACATCAACATCAGCCTGCAAAAGAGTCCTTTGCAAGTCATTTATTATCGGCTCTATGACTGACTTATCCAGAAAGATAGTTGAGGCTATCTTGTTCATAATATTCTTCAAAGCCGAGCCAAAATTTTCAAGTACCATGTTCTCAAAAAGCCCTGTTTATTTATAAAGCTTAACTTCGAGAATCAAAGCAGTATTTTATGCCCTGAAAATCCTTTCTGAAATTTATCACTTTTTCCTTGACATTTTTCCCTTAGTCCTTATATATTTATTTTAATGCCTTTTCTGCATATTCTTTCATCATCCTGTGCGCATTAAAATGAGAGGCATTTATTGAGATGGAGTTTCTCCTAATCTCTGCAAATTTCTTTTTGTTTTCATAAGCTGGCTTGATTTTGTTCTCGATATTTTCGCGCAGGCTGATTGCATCCTCTTTTCTTATAGCCCATGCCTCATCAGAGTTGAGATTTATCTCGTGATTATTTCTTTCCTTGCCTATCCCCCATCCAGTAATTCCCTCTTGCAATCCTTCAAGCCACCACCCGTCCAATGTGCCTAATTGGGGCACCCCATTATGCGCAGCGCACATTCCAGACGTGCCAGATGCCTCAAATGGCGGAAGGGGGTTATTAAGCCACACGTCACATCCTGAGGTGAGAACCTTGCATAGATACATATTATAATCCTCAAGATAAGCGCATTTTATATTGCCGCTCACTTTTTTAATTCCATCAAAAATCTTTTTTATAATGTCCTTTCCATCCTTGTCAAAGGGATGCGCCTTGCCTGCAAACACAATCTGTAATTTTTTATCGCCTATTCTGATTAATTCGTTTATATCGTCAAAGATTAAGTCAGGCCTCTTGTATTTTGCCATCCTTCTCGCAAATCCTATTGTTAGTATATCTGGATTGAAATCCACATAAGTCAATCGTGAAATCAAGTCTATCATCTTTTTCTTTTCAGCCATATGGGCATCTAGAATATCATCAAGAGAAATGTTCCTGGCATTTTTTAACTGTTCAGAATCTTCCCGCCAGCCCTTACAGTGCTCGTCATAGAGTTTCTTAAATGAATCAGAAGTCCAAGTTTCTGAATGAACGCCATTTGTAATGTAATCAAAATCCCTGTTAAACATTCTTTTTGATACTTGGGCATGCTTTCTTGAAACTGCATTTGAATATTTGGAGCAGTGGAGAGCGAGAAGCGTCATATTCAATTTATCCTCCCCTCCCAAGGCCTTTACATTTGAAGGGACCAACTCGCCGAGCTTGTCATATAGGTCATGATAAGCGAACTTCTGCAAGCCAGCCTCCACAGGAGTATGCGTCGTGAAAACGCACTTTTTAGCTATCTCCTCAAGATTCAGCCCTTTCTTAATGAGCTCAAATACTGCAAAAGAGGGATCACCTTCATTAAAATGATATTTTTTGTATTCTATCCCTAACTTTTCCCCAAATCTTACTGCCCCTATTCCAAGCATTGCGGCTTGATAAATTCTATTTGAACCATCATACATATAATTTGTCACTTCTCTCATTCCTTGGGGATTTTCCTTATTGTTAGAATCAAAAAGATACACTGGAACAGTGCTTTTGGCTCCTTTAATCTCATACTTCCATATGTTTGCGCTTATATCCTTACCATGAAACCTTATTTTTATCTCCTTGTCAAGTTTTTTTATGTGCCTTTCAGGATACCATGGCACATTCAGTTCACTTTGCCATCCGTCATCACTAAGCTTCTGCCTATAATTTCCTTTGTGATAAAGAAGGCTATAACCATCAACAGGCAAACCCAAATCAGCAGCGGCTTTTAACATGTCACCATGAAGACAACCTAAACCTCCAGAATAAATGGGGAACTTAGACTCAATGCCTACTTCCATGCAGAGACTTGCTACTCTCTTGTTCTTGCTCATTAACTCTCCTATCACCCCTAATCTAAAGAACTGATACTCTTAACTTATATAAATTTTCTTGTTCAGCAGAATATAATTCCCAATCAAAGAACAAGGCTCTGTCAAATAGTCGGGACTTTTATGAAAAGTATGAATATAAAACTTATTAAAAGTCCCGCAAATTCGACAATGTCGAAGAACAAAGTTTTTATAAATCATGTTATGCTCCTTTGGATATGTTCAAATTTTTCAAGGAAAAGCTAAAATCCTTCTTTAAGAAAAGCAAGGAGGAGATAGAAAAGAAGGCGGAAAAGGAAGAGACAAAAGAAGCGGCAGAAGAGAAAGCTATTCCCAAGCAGGAAATTAAAAAAGAACAGACAAAAACTGAAAAAAAACAAAAAGAAGAGAAAAAAGATAGAGAAGAAAAGAAAGAAGTGCTGGAAGAAATGCCTAAGAAAGAGGGCTTTTTCCAAAAGTTAAAGAAAAGATTTGAGACAATCTCATTGGATGAAGAGACATTTGAAAAGATATGGCATAACCTTGAAATTATTCTTATAGAAAACAATGTCGCAATTGCTGTCATTGATTCAATAAAAGACAGGCTCAAGATAGAGCTTGTTTCAAAAGAGCTCAAGAAATCTGAAATAGAAAATATAATACGAGACTCAATAAAAAAGGTTATCTCTGATTTGCTTATTGAACCATTTGATTTTCTGCAAAAAATCCGCGAGGCTGATAAACCATTTGTGATGGTTTTCTTCGGCATAAACGGCAGCGGGAAGACAACAAGTATCGCAAAGATAGCAAATATGCTCAAAAACAATAGGATGAGCTGTGTTTTTGCGGCATCTGACACATTCAGGGCTGCAAGCATAGAACAGCTGCAAAAGCATGCATCAAAACTTAATATTCAGGTTGTAAAGCACGATTACGGGGCAGATGCCGCAGCAGTTGCATATGATGCAATAGCCTATGCCAAATCGCACTCAATAGATGTTGTATTGATTGATACTGCTGGCAGAATGCACACAGAAAAAAATCTGATGAGAGAAATGGAAAAGATATGCAGGGTGACAAAACCAAATTTGAAAATATTTATTGGAGAGAGCATTGTTGGCAATGATGTTATTGAACAGGCGAAGAGTTTTAATAACTCTGTTGGAATTGATGCGGTCATCCTGACAAAGGCTGATGTTGACGAACGCGGGGGAGCGGCAATTTCAATTGGGCATGTAACAGGCAAACCGATAATATATCTTGCAACGGGACAGGATTACGAGGACATAATTCCCTTTGACAAGGCAAAACTCTTAGAGCAGATTGGTTTATCATAAAAATCCATAAGGATTTTTAGGATCCTAAAAACAAAACCAAGCTTTGTTTTTTTGATAATAAAAAAGCGCATAAATCTTTATAAATCGCTGATGCTTATTCTTTATATGAAATCCATTCTTGTATTAATCGATGGTGTTGCAGACAGGCAATGCCCTGCGCTTGGCAACAAAACGCCGCTTGAAGCCGCCTCAACCCCGAATCTTGATTTTCTCACAGATAATGGAAAGCAAGGCTATATGTATCCCATAAATGAAAAGATGGCTCCAGAATCAAACAATGGGATTCTTGCAATTTTCGGTGAAAATGCATTTATTGCACGAGGCCCTTTAGAAGCATTGGGTGCAGGCATAAAATTCCAGAGGGGAGATCTAGCCTTGCGGGCAAATTTTGCAACAATAAACAACATAAAGGAAGGAAAGATAATAGACCGAAGGGTGGGAAGAACATTAACGACAAGGGAAGCAATGATACTTGCGAAAGACATAAACAGCAGGATGAGACTTCCATACAAATTTATTTTCAAACCTACTGTGCAGCATAGAGGTGTATTGGTAATAAGGGGGGGCTTTTCAGATAACATAACAAACACTGACCCGGCATATTATCGTGAGAAGGGGACATTCAAGCCTCAGGATATCTTGCAATCTTCCCTGCCTTTGGATGACGAGGAAAATACCGCTTTAAGCGCAAATATAGTAAATGAGTTTATAGAGCAGAGTTATTACATACTCAAAACAAACAAGATTAATGCAATGAGGGCAGAAAAAGGGCTTCTTCCTGCAAATATAGTAATAACAAGGGATGCAGGAACAGAACTGCCTGTCCCAAAAAAACTGCCTGGAAAATGGCTGTATATCGGATGCATGCCCCTTGAAATAGGAATATCCAAGTCATTTAGAATGGATATAGCCTCTTTTGCATATCCTGAATTAAAAAATAATGATGTCTATTCTAATCTTTATGAGGGCTTAAGGACTACAATTGAGTTTGCAAAGAGAACTTTGAAATGGAATCTCAAAAGATACGAGCATGCATATATCCACATTAAAGAGACTGATGTGCCAGGGCATGACAACAGGCCTGAAGAAAAGAAGAAAATGATAGAAATGATTGACAAGGATTTCTTTTCATTCTTAAAAGAACTGGCGCAAAAGGAAAAAATAAAATTGATAATTACCGCTGACCATTCATCAGTATGCTCTGTCAAGGCCCATACATCAGATGCTGTTCCATTCCTTGTTTTTGGCGAGGGCAAAGACAGCACAAAAAGATTCAATGAAACTGAATCCAAGAGTGGGGAGATAGGAAAGATTTACGGCAAGGATGTGCTGAAATTTATCGTATCATAAAAATCCCTGTGTTTTACCGCATACTTTAGTATACGGTTTGTTAGGATTTTTAGGATGCTCAAGAACACACGACTACACACTAAGGTGTATAGTTTTTGTCAAGTGTTCTTGACATAATTCTATAGAATAGTTTAAAAAATAGGAATTCTCCTGCTTGAACATGATAACCTATCAGGAGATATATGACTTGCTGAGAAAAGAGAAGTATTCTGAACAGCTGCAGCAACTGCCAAAGAATTTCCTGAACGAGGTTTCTGATTACATAAGCGAGAAAAAAGCAGTTGTGAGCAAGGAGGATGATATGTTCTCTGATTCAATTGTCAAGACAAAAAAACAGCTGGAGAACGGCATTGCAGTGGTAAAGGAGCTTATACTGAGAAGGAAGAAAAAGATTCTTGATTTGGCTTTTGTTGCAGCAGAAACAGGCATAAGCAAGAGGGATTTTGAGAATATGATGGGATATGAAAAAGAGCTATTTGATGTTATAACACAGAAACTTGAAGAAACGGCAAAAATTGCAGGCAATATAATCAATGGCCATCAGGAAAAAAAGCTGCAGAACCTTCTTGTAAGATTCAATAAGGATATCGAGAGTTTTCTTGACAGCGAGGGAAATGTTCTTGGGCCTTTCAAAAGCGGAGATGTGGCAAATCTGCCTCTCGAGATTGCGAATATACTTATTGAGAATGGCAAAGCAACCGCCATAGAGAGCGAATAACACTTATTTGACAATAAATTTAAATACCCTCTTCTTATCCTTTAAAAATGAAGAAACCAAAAAAGGCAAAGCGTTACTGCCCCATCTGCAAGAAGCATACTGAACAGAAGGTATCAATAACCAAACAAGGCGGCAGAAGTTCTGCTCATCCGCTCTCAAAATGGGGCCCATCAAGAGTAAGGAGAAGAGGGCTCAACAGAGGCTGTGGTAATCATGGAAAATTTTCAAAACCTGCCATAAAGGACTGGAAGAGGAAAACAAAAACAACTAAAAAGGCGGTAATAATGTACACCTGCATGCAATGCAATAAATCATCATTAGCCCAAAAGGGCATGAGGACAGGAAGAGCCATGATTGAGGACAAAGAAACTAAAACTGCAAGGGCAAATAAGACAATTGCTGGGATTAAGAAAGAATAAGATGGTACTAAAGAAAAAATCCATGAGCGTTGAAGTGCCGTTTATAGACACTATAGTGGAGATAAGCGCAGTTGATTTGCAGAAGCTTGATAAAAAATCAATAAAGCTTGATTTGACAAGAATACTTCATGGAAGAAGCACAGAAGCGACTTTTATGATTTCGGTAAATGACGGCAAGGCAACAGCAGAGCTTAAGAGACTTGTATTGCTTCCCTTTTACATCCAGCGGGCAATGAGAAAGGGCATAAGCTATGTGGAGGATTCTTTTTCATGCAAAGCCCTTGATAATAATCTTAGAATCAAGCCATTCTTTATAACTAGGAATAGCGTGCATAGGGCTGTAAGAAAGGCGTTAAAAATAAAGGCACAGGAGACAATAAGGGAGTATTGCGCAAGCAATAATACATCAGATATCTTTTCTTCTATTGCCTCTGGGAAACTCCAAAAGGAATTGGCATTGAAACTTAAAAAGATATATCCCCTGTCATTCTGCGAGATACGCATTGCCGAGATTGAGAAGGGCAAGGAAACAGGCAATAAAGAAAATAATAAGGTTTAAATAAAACTTTCTGATAACCTTTTAAATACCGAATATATGCCTCCATAGCTCAGTTGGCAAGAGCATCTGTTTTGTAAACAGAGGGTCGCAGGTTCAAATCCTGCTGGAGGCTTACCATCAAAAAAGAGGAAAAATGAAAAGATTTATTCTATATCTCGTTAGATGGCAGTTAAGCACTCCTATACTCTGGTTAGTTGTAAGAAAAATGGGTGTTGGAATCTGGTCAACAGTTATAGCTAATTTAATTGGCGGGGCAATATTCTTCTGGATTGACAAATTTATCTTTACTTCAAAGGCTGTAGAGATGTGGCATATAAAAGAAGGCAAATGCGACAAATGCGGGAAGAAAGGGCATTTATGGAGACTTGTTCTTGCACCAAATTACGACAAAAGAAATTCAAAACCTATTTTTCTTTGCATGAATTGTTCAAAGAAGAAAACTAAAGAGCTAAGGTCTAAAGGAATAAAAGTAAGAGGAAGAAGCAAATAATCTGATCTATAGGGTTCAAATCCTAAGGGGATTTTATCCTAGAAAGACTTCTGAAGTGACTGTATTGCTGGAAAAGCTATAAGCATAACTGTAAGAATTATCAAGACAACTGTTGTTGCCCATCCAACTGCATTCTGGAATTTGTTATTAACCATCTTGCCCATTATCTTCTTGTTATTAATCATCAGTATCATTGATATCAGGACAACAGGAAGCAGCATTGCATTTATCACCTGGGACCATATGGTTATTGAGATGAGGGGGGCATTCGGAAGGAGTATTATTATCACGGCAACTGCAATAATTGCTGTGAACAATCCATAGAACTGGGGTGCTTCATGAAGCTTCTTGTTTATACCTGCTTCAAATCCGAAGGCCTCGCAAACATAAAATGCAGTCGCCAATGGCAGAATAGCCGCAGAGAATATGGAAGCCACAAAAAGCCCAAAGGCAAACACCTGGGAGGCAAATGCTCCTGCAAACGGCTTAAGCGCAATTGCTGCGTCCTTTGCCTCATTTATGACTATTCCATTTTTATGAAGTGTTGCTGCGCATGCAACAATAATAAAGAACGCCACAACTATCGTAGCAACACATCCAAGGACAACATCCCAGACAGCGAATTTGTAATCCTCTTTCCGAATCTTTTTTTCTATAACAGCAGACTGCATGTAAAACTGCATCCAGGGGGCTATAGTAGTGCCGATTATTCCAAGAATCATGCTCAGGTAGGCTGCGCTGAACTGAAATGTAGGGCGTATAAATGCAGTGCCTATCTGAGTCCAGTCTGGTTTTGCAAGAACAGCAGATACTATATACGACAATAGAGCAAAACTGAAAACAAGGAATATCCTCTCGGCTATTTTGTAATTTCCCTTTACAACAAGTATCCATACAGCAATCGCCGCCAGGGGAACAGTAAGATATTTTGTAATCCCGAATACCATCATGCTGCCTGCAACTCCTGCGAATTCTGTTGCAGTATTTCCTATATCTGCCAGCACCAAGCCCAGGAATATAAAGAAAGTAATTTTTATTCCAAAATTCTCCCTTATCAAATCAGCAAGTCCCTTGCCTGTGAATATTCCCATTCTTGCATTCATTTCCTGAACAACAAGCAGAACAATGAATGCAGGAATCAGCGTCCATAGAAGATGATAGCCATAGAGAGCGCCTGCGACAGAATATGTTGTAATGCCTCCTGCATCATTATCAACACTGCCCGTTATAATGCCTGGGCCGATAACAGCAAGAAAAAGAAGCAATACCTTAAAGTTTATCTTTGCCATTTTGTTTCTTCCTTCTATATTTGCTCGGTATTCTCTGATGTTTTATCCTTGAGGGGAGCAGTGCATTCAGGGCATCACTTATTCTTACAACTCCTACTATATTTCCTTCTTTTGAAAGCACGGGCAACGCAAGAAGTTGGTACTTGTTCATTATGTTAAACACATATTCTACAGGAGTGTTTATGCTGATTGTGATTATATTCTTCTTAATTAAAGAAGATATCTTGCTTTTTGGGTCAGATATAATAATATCCCTTAAAGAGATTATACCCAAAAGCCTATTTTCTTTGTTCCTTGCATAAAAATAATGTATCTTATTAGGTTTAGGCATCTCTTTCCTCAAGAAAGAAATAGTCTGCCTTACTGTAAAGGTATCGGGTATTGTAAGGAATTCTGTGCTCATTATGGCTCCTGCTGAGCTCTTGTTATATGAGAGGATTTCTCTTATGCTTTGTGCCGAATCACTGTCCATAAGCCTTAAAACTGCCTCGTTCCTTATAGAAGGCATTAGCGTCAGGATTGCAGCGGCCTCGTTATGAGGCATATGTCTGAGCAGTTCAGCAATCCTTTTCAGACTCATGCCTTGGAAAATGGATTTTCTAACTTCAGGATGAGTAACCATCAAAGTTTCTGCTGCTTTCTTCTTATCAAGAGAATTGAATATGAGTACCTGCTCATCAGAAGAGAGGTCATTCATAACATCTGCAAGATCGGCTGGATGAAGGTTCACGAGCTTATCCCTTCTGCATTTTACTCTCAAATCACATGTTTCCTTGCTCATTGGCTCAACATACTCCCAGGGCACAATATGCTCCTCAAGAATTGGAAGCAATTCGCCAAAATGCCTTAGAAAACCCAGTCTTCTCAGTATCCCCTTTATGCTTACATCAACCCCGACAACACAAAAGTTATCCCCAATCTGCCCAAGAAGAATATCATTAACTCTTATTATCCTCACACCATTCACATCAAGAATCTGCTTGTCAATTACATCATTAAGAATGAATTCTTCTTTTTTATTATAATTTATGTCTTCTTCAGCAACGTTCAGGTAAATTCCTACCTTGAATCTTGTGTCATTAATCTTATCCCCCAGCTCTATGACATACTTCCAAGGAATTTTCTTGATGCCTTTTTTTGTCTTGCATATTATCGCAGAAATCTTGGCATACTTATAGCCGTCTATAAAAGTCAAGTCTTTCAACCTGCCAATAACCTTAAAATCTTTCGCAATTACTGGCTTGCCTATAAGCTGGCTGTAGTACACCATCTTTTTTCAGTAAAGAAAAATATTACTCATCTGCCTTTTTATACTTTTCCTGAAAATCAAATAATGGAAAACAAAAATATTTTAAACGCTCTTTCTTTGGCTCTTTGATGGACCCGTAGTCCAGTGGTAAGACGTCTCTTTGACGTGGAGAAGATCAGGGGTTCGAATCCTCTCGGGTCCATTTTGTCATATAAATTTAATATTTTTCTAAATTTTCAGCAAGATTTAAATATCGCCTTGTCATGAATAAATTATCATGCCCACGACAGTAAAAAAAGCGCAGGTAACTATTTTTGTCATCATCGCAATATTGATAGTTACCTCTGTCTCCATGCTTTTTTATTTTAAAACGCAGCCGTTCGCAGTCCCTGCCCAATTCAAGCCTGTTGAGGACTATTTTATCGGCTGCATAGAGAATGCAGCTGAAAAGGGCATACAATTACTTGGCTCTCAAGGCGGATATATAGAAGTTCCTTATTTCGAGCCAGGCTCTCAATACATGCCCTTCTCATCACAACTTGACTTTTTTGGTATTGGTATCCCCTATTGGTTCTATCTCTCTGGCAATAATATAGCAAAACAACAAGTTCCCTCATTAAACAGTATGGAAAAACAACTCTCAAATTTTCTAAATGAGGAAGTTAAAAAATGTGACCTTAGCGTGTTTGAAGAAAAAGGATACACCATAAATTCGGGTGACATAAAATCAACTGTTAAAATAAATGAGCAAGATGTTGCAATAAGCATTGATCTGCCTCTTAATCTGAATTTTGGTGATTCTTCTGCAAGAATTACTGCACATGAAGTAAATGTCAAAAGCAGATTAGGAAAATTTTATGGAATTGCAAAATCTATTTATGACAAAGAGCAAAAAGAGCTATTTTTGGAGAATTATAGCATTGATGTCTTGAATCTCTATGCACCTGTAACAAATGTTGAACTTTCCTGCAGCCCTAAGGTCTGGGTAAAAAATGATGTAGAAAAAGATATTAAGAATGCCTTGGAAGCAAATATTGCCGCAATCAAATTCAAGGGTAGTGCTTACAAAGGGCAGCAGCAGAACAATTATTTCCTGCGAGATGTTGGAACAAATGTTGATGAAAATGTAAACTTGCTTTATTCTGGCTCATGGGAAACGAGATTTGAAGTATCTCCTGAGGAAGGAGGAATAATGACTGCAAAACCAGTAGGAAATCAGCAGGGCTTGGGAATCCTCGGTTTCTGCTATGTTCCATATCATTTTGTTTATGATTTGGGTTATCCAGTAATGGTTCAAGTTTATAATGAAAGAGAATTATTCCAGTTCCCAATGATTGTGCTTATTGACAAGAATACTCCAAGACAAGCAGTATTAAATGAAGCCTTGCCAGAAGTAGAGGCAGAGATGTGCAATTACAAGAACACTGAGATGACAATTTATTCTTTCGACAATAAATTAAAGCCAGTTGAAGCAGACATAAAGTTCAAATGCGCAGAGTCTATTTGTGATATTGGAAAAACTGAGATTACAAACGGTTCTGAAGAAGCTTACTTGGTTGCACAGATGCCTCAATGTGTTAATGGTTTTGTGCTTGCTTCTGCAAAAGGTTATGCTGATGGCAAAATGATGGTAAGCACAAATAACCCCGGTGTTGCAACAGTTATGCTCTCAAAATTGCATAACTTAACTGTTGAAATGAGTGTTGGGCTCTCCCCCATAGGAAAAGATGAACAAGCAATAGTAAGCTTTGTGTCTGATGATTACAGCACGAGTGTTGCATATCCCCAGCAAAAAATGATTCAGTTAAAAGAAGGCTCTTACAATGTTTCAGTTTATGCTTTCAGAAAAGGCAGTATCACTATTGGCGCCTATACTAGCAAAGAGTGTATAAAAACTCCCAAACAGGGAATCTGGGGATTATTCGGCATGCAGGAAGAAAAATGCTTCGATGTCAATCTCCCTTCCCAAACATTAACGCAAGTGCCATATGGTGGGGGGGCAACTACTCTGGATTTATTCGAAAACGAGTTAGAAAATGCAGGAAAGATAGAAATTGATGCAAGCTTCGTTAAAATGCCTTCAAATATCCTTGAGTTGCAGGAGATATATGAAAACATTGACGTGTCGCCTATCGCGATAGGAATAAAATGATAAACAAAAAATACAAATTAATCGTTGCATTATTGGTATTAATTACAAGCATAAGCGGCGTATTTGCATTCCAGGCAACCCAACCATTTCCCACAACCTATTATGGTAGTGATTTGTCAAAGTATATTCCTGGTTTTTCTCCTGAAATGTGCCAAGGGGGAAGTGATTTTTTAGTTCAGGTTGATCCTGTTCAAGGATGCTCGCCGAGAGTCGTAAGAAGCGATTTGCTTGAAGAAAACACCGTTCCTTTATTCTGCCCTTTACAGGCAATAAAAATAAATCCTATGCTTGATGTTCCTGAAATAAAGAGCATAACACTGGGAAAACAGTATAGTAACACCAGCGCGGGGCTTATGCTTACATTTTATCCTGCAAGGGCTGCTTTAAAGAGCAATACAGAACTTGTTGGTTCTCCTACGATAAGCAATATTGGCTATCTTGTTGCGATATTGCCTAAACAGCCTAATGAAAAGAATATGCCTGATTGGATTTCTGCTAATGTTACTGCGCATATAGAATATGATGCATTAAAGACTTATGGCATTGGTTACAAAGAGATTGTTTCAAACGTGATGAGTGATGAAACAGAATGGCAGTCCTCTTACAAGCAATATGGCTTCTGGAATGGAAAGGGTTATGTGAGAGTATCTAATATTGATGAAGAAACTGCCCAAATTGACATTTATTCTGATGCAAAAAATAAAGTTGCCTCTTATATGATGAAAAAAGGGGAAGTTAAAAGAGGATACCTGCCAGGATTTTATTGTTCTGCGGGTTATGATATCAAATTGGATGAAACAAGACTCCCAACCACCAAAGCAAAATTAGTAATTGATTTTGATGAAGCCAGCGTAAGCCAAGGCAGCAAGATTCTTGATGGTAAATGCAGCGTTTCAGAGATAAAAGAAGGAGATTTCGGAGGAGGAACAGTAAAGTTAAGCTGTCCTGATGGAGTGAAGTATGTAACTATAAATCTGCCTACTGCTCTGCTTGCGTATAAGGATTCAACAACATCTGGGCAGCCAAAAGAGGAGGAATATAGTGAGTATAAGGTTGGAAGCAAGATTTTAAGTGGTGACAAAGGAAATGTGTATCTTACTTATGTAGGTGAATCTGCTGATGAAAAAGATTTTGTAGTTGTTGTAAAAAGAAGCGGAATAAAAGAAATAAGCAATACTGAACTAAATGCAATAACCACTATAATTGAAAAGGTTATAGGCAAGCAAGTTTCAATCGGAAGTTCCCTTAATGACGCATTAAAAAAATTAGTTTTTGGCAAAAGTGAAAGAGAGGGTCTTGAAGCGACTGTCCAAGCATTTGCTAATAGCAAGGAAAAAACAGCAGAAGGGATAAAGAAAGAACTTGAAAAACAGGATAATTTTATTAGCAGAGTTCTAAAAGATCCTAAATCAGAGATTAAAGTAATAATTGCAGGTTCTTCGATAGAGATTGCTAGCTACAAAATCTTCTTTAAAGGGATAAAAGGATTAGAAGAAACAAACAGCGAAGAAAATACAGCTCTAAAAGAGTATTATGAAAAGGCAGTTAAAGAATATGAAGAAGTTGCAGATAGTTTTCCGGCTGAAAAGAATGGATTAGGGGATTTCTATGGGGCCATTTCTTTGGAAAAAGCTGCAAAATTAGCAAGAGATTTAGGAAATAAAAAAGAAAGTGCGGAACTATTGCAAAAATTAATTGACAAGTATCCTAACACGCCTCAAGCGGAAAATGCACAAAAACAGATTGATTTGACTATTGGTTATGACATGAGCAAGGCAGTTACAGAAGTCAAGATTAAAGGGCAAAGCCATTACATCAGACTTGAAAAAATAGAAACTGCTTCAGCTAATGACTTGGGAACAGAATTGGTTGTGGATGATAATACTGCATTTTACGGGGTGGGGGATATTATCCCAAATAAATGGGAAGATAAAATAACTCTCAGCTCTGTAGACAAAGAAGAGATTACTCTGCGTTATGAATACACACAAACTACCAATGAGATTAGCTCTAAAGACTACAAGATGAAACTCGGTGCAACAAATATGGTAGGCAAAACGAAAATTGCGGTTAATAAAATTAATATGAATCGTGAGGCCCATGTAACTGTTTCTCCGGTAATAAGGGGAGGCTCTATGGACACTAATTTTACATTCAAAATTGCAATTGAGAAAAGAGCCTTGAAATTAAGCCCTGAAAAAACCAAGCAGTTAATTAATGACTTGAATGCATCAATTGCTCAATGGGAAAAAACAGTAACAGATCTTGGCAATCTTGTGCAGACATGGAAGACTGCATGTTTTGCTGGTGCAGCTGCATTACAAATAAAGGCTTTCTTTAACAACTTAAATGGCGGCAGCATCGCAAGAACCGATGTTATGAAGGAATATAAGAATATTTGTGCGCCAGATGTAGGATTTGACAAAAGATTCAAAAGTTTCTCTGAATGTTACGGGCATTATAATGATGATATCACAAAAGACATTGAGCGAATTAAAACTCAAACAAAGGAAGCAAACACCCTGATGCAAGGATGCAGGGGGCAAGTTGGAGAAAAAACTGACTCTGATGCTCTCTTTAAAGCATGTGTTGAAAGTCCTTCGTTTAATGGCATGGAACTATCACCAAAAAAGCGTGTAGATTTCCAATTTGATAAAGACCAAATTGACGACTTGAAATACAAATATTCTGGAGATGAAAACAAGAAATTTTTAATTGAAGGTGAAAAAGATTCAATAAGTTCTAAAGAATTTTTAGACCGAATTGAAAAAAATCCTGATAGTTATACTGATAAAAAGATAGAAGTTTATGAGGAGTTGGATCAAACAATTAAAAGTTCTGACTTTAAGAATCTAAACAAAAAAGGAACAGTTACATATAATGATCTGAAAGATATCGCACGGGATAAATTATTATTGGAGGACTGTGAAAATGGGCTGCTTAGTGAAGCCTATTGCAAACAATTTGAGAATTCTGCATACAATAAGTACTATGTTATAAATGAGGAGATAAAGAAAGAGGCAGATAGATCTGCTAAATTAGGGGGTGTTAGTTTCAAAAATCCTCTATTAAGCCAGCTTTTAGATGGGGCAAGTCCGGAAGATATCGGGGCGACGATTAAATTACAAAATAAAGTCGTTGCTGACTTACCGAGTAATATAAAGGTAATTGACGAAAACAGTAAGGATATAACCAAAGAATTTTCAAAATTCGTTGTGCTTGGCTCTGTGGGTGGTGCAGTACTCAGTACTGTTCAATATATCGGTGCAGATGCTAGGGTAGTTAGTACCTATGTTTTAACAGAAGAGACAAGCAACCAATGGAAAGTAAGAAAACTAACTGATGATGAAAAAATTAGATATGGATTAGTTGAATCAAAAGATGGAAAGATATTAACAGACAGCACTGGAAAGCAGATAGAAAAGAGTATAATGATAAAGAGTCCAGTTAAACTGGGAACCTGCAATGGAAAGTTCCTTGACACTGAATTGAAAGTAAAATATTTTGAGACTGAACCCTATAAGTCATTACCTGCAATTGTGCCATTTGACAAAAGGGGATGGTATGCTGCAATACCCCCTTATAGAGTAATTGGAACACAATCTTCTTCAGCTTATGACCAATCAGCATTATTAAAAAATTTCTGGGTTTGCAATGCCGGGCAGAATGGCAGAATCGAATTTTATACTTCGCCTTCAGGTGATGATACTAGCTGTTGCACTAAAATCGTTGATGGAACGCCTGCTGGGGGATGGAAAATAGACGGATTAAGCGAAGAAGATAGCAGAACAATGGTAAAAAAGGCCATGGAAGCAGTAGATGCTGCGGCTAATAACTATGGACAAAAGACTACTGAGATAGGAGGTATGACTTTAACTTCTGCTATCCAGCCAATTAGCCCTGAAGCAGAATGTGAAGATTTCATGGACCCAAAAGACTGCACTTTACTATTCAATTTATGCGACCCTGTTTTATGCCCGACAAGCAGATGCAATCTTGGAGGAAGGATGTATGTTGATGATGTTGTGCAAAGCGGGATTATTGGAAGTGTTGTATTATGCCTTAATAATTTTGGGATGCCTTCTGATGGAAAAGTTCTTGTTCCAGTTTGTTTGACAGGAATACATGCCGGCTTGGATAATCTTGTTACAATATTGAAAGCGGGCAGAGATTGCTTGCAAGAAAGTTTGAATAGTGGTAAGACTGTTGGAATCTGTGATGAGATTCAATCAATATATCTCTGTGAATTTTTCTGGCGCGAATTTACACCTTGGCTGAAAGCTGGCGTTCCTGCGATTATAAGCAGCATGACTGGAAAAAATAAAGGTGGGGGGGGAGAGTATCTTACATTTAATGATGCATGGGACAAAAGCACAAAATCCGTCCAATACTTCACAAACTCTTATGGATTGAATGCATTCAAGGCGTTCAGGGCAAGAACAACCGCAGAAGTTGGAAGTGATATTTGCCAAGCATTCATTTCACAAAAGTATCCTAGTTCTACATTCCTTGATCAATTAACTGAGCCTGAAAGCCCAACACAATTTTATGCGAGATTTGATGAGATACCCATGACTACTGCAACAATACCTGCAAGATCCCAATATAAAGTATATTACCATATTTATGCAGGCAAGGATGAAGGAGTGAACTATTATATCTACTTGAAAAGAAAACCTACAACAAGTCTATATCAACAGATAGATCAAGTTTTCATTAAGTCTGGTTTCATTCCAAGAGGAGAATTCATTGATGAAACACCCGATATAATCGCGCCTTCTGGAATGCAAGAGCTTTGTGTCAAGATAAATGCAAAAGAGGAATGTGGATTTGGCAAAGTCACAACAAGCTTTGCAGTTAATGAGTTAACTAATATCTACTTAGCAGAACAGGCAGCAAACGAAGTAAAGAATGAAGAAGAATGCACATCTGGCACGCCCAGTGTAAATCCTCTAGCATTAAATCCTAACCTCCAAGAAGGATTAACAGAAAGCCTGCAGCCAAATTTAATGCAACAGGGAATAACAAGAATATGTGCTGGTTCAAATCCCAGCACAAATACTGAGCCTAGTAGATGGACACCAGTAGGTTATTGTGATGACGCAAAGAAAATAAGATGCTGGCTTGATACTACAAGTGTAAAACAAACAATCACAGACAAAGGATTAGCCCAGGAAGTCTTAGACAAAGCAAAACAAGACTTAAAAGAAAATGTGGATGCTCTTGGATTGATGGGAGACCAAGAATCATCAACCGATCTAAAAAAATTGGAAGATGAAGCAAAGACTGCATTAAGCAAAATAGAAGGAATAGTAAGTGACTCTTCATTAACCGATGCTAAAAAAATTGATGCTATTAACACTCTAATAAGCCCTATAGTTGCAGGTTTCGAAAAAATAGTCGAAAAGTCTTATGATAACAAATACAAATCAAGGGCGAAATATGGGCTTGCATCTTTATATGATGAGATTGGTGTTAAGATAAATGATGCTCTAAAAACTAAAGAAGAAGCGGAAAAGAAAGAGGCAGTATTGAAGGAAGTAAATCTAGACGAAAATCCTACTGCAATGGTTACTGTAAGCAAAGGCGAGGGCACTGTCATCATAATTAGTGGTCAAAGACATACACTCACTACTATAAGTGCCACTGTGTTCGATCCAGATACAAAAAGACCTTCAAAAATAAAAGAGAAAATATTAATTGATGGAAAGGACAAAATTGGAGAATCTGGTGGAAATGTAGAACTGACTGCAGTAACTTATGATCCTGAGGCACCAATGGAGGGAAGCGGAGCATATGTAATCCTGGATAAAAATGGTTTATCTAACTTTTTTATTACACTAACTGATATCAAATTAGAAGATAACAAAATAGACACAACACTTACATTTAATATAGCGATGACTGCGGCATCTTCAATTAAAGAGTATGGATGCGGTTATGCCAATGGTAAAAATCTAGATGATTGCCATAAAATAGGAGACCAAATAAAGAAAGAGTGTTTTTTTATAAAGACTGGTTGGGGTTGGTTTAAGAGCAATGAATGCAGAGAATGTTCTGGAGCGAGTTGTAAGGACTTTTCATATGATGAGGGAAAATGTGTGGACAAAGAGGGTAAATGCCATAATAATCTAAAATGCCAATGGTCTGATAGCCTAGTAGAAGGCAAACAGTGTTTTGATGGTCCTAAAGAATCTTCTTCTGAAAGCAAAATAAAATCAAAAAAGATAATTATTGACCCAGGGCATGGTGGCAAAGAGGAGTTTCTTGGCGCTTGTGGTCCCAGTGGCTCTTGCGAAAAGGATTTAATGTTATCTATCGCAAAAAAATTAAAGTCTAAATTAGAGGGTGAAGGGTTTGAAGTTTTATTGACAAGAGATAGTGACTCTCCTAATTTGCTGCTTACAAGCAGAGTAAAGGAAGCCAATGATGAAAAGGCAGATTTATTCATAAGCCTTCATGCAAATTCCATGACTCTTTGCAATCCCTTGCTTGGAGCAGAAGGAACTGAAACCTACATATTCTGTGAATGCTCGGCGGGGGCATTATCAAATGGTAAAGCCGATACCTGCAAAGTTGAGGATTGCTATAGAAAAAATGAATTTGCAGACGCAAGTGAGTCACTTGCATACTCAATACAGCAAAAGATTACAAATGCCATAGGCACCAAAGACAAAGGTATCAAAGGAGCAGACTTTACTGTTCTACAATATTCAGAAATGCCTGCAGTACTTGTTGAAACAGCATATATCTGCAACAAGAATGAAGAAGAAATTTTAAAAAGTGAAGAAGGGCAGGAAAAGATTGCTGAATCTATTTTAGAAGCAATTAAAGAAGTTTCTCAATAATAAAGTTATTTTCTTAAAAATAAAAATGCGGGAGATAGGATTTGAACCTATGCAGGCACTAAGCCATCAGGTATCTTTATCAGAAACCAAGGTTTCCGATGCTTTCCTTGAATTTCTCTCCTAAGCCTGACCCGTTTGACCGCTCCGGCACCCCCGCACAACTTGTAAAAGATGCTCTTCAAATTAGGAGAAAGCACAGTATAAAAATTTATGTCAGAAAAATCCTTAAGATGCTTGTGATGCCGGGGAAACAAAGATTATTGCGTCTCCTCTGACGAATGCAAGTCCGATGTTTCTCTTCGCTTCATTGTTCTGGATTTCTTTTGTGTTGTCAATAACCACATTTATGTGGATGTCAAATGCCAGCAATGTTCCTACTAACTGCACATCGTTCTTTAACTGCACCAATACTTCTTTTCCCTTCGAGCTGTTCAAAAAATCTAAAGGTCTCTCGATTCCATTAACCATGTTTTAATCTTGATTAAAGAGTTTTTAAATCTTATTATGATATATTATATACTAATTAGCCCTCTTAAAATCTGTTAATGCCGTTAATGGTTAATGGCAAAAATATTTAAACTGACCTTTTATGTTTAAAACATGCAAGGAAGAAAAGCCTCTGGTGGGAAATACAGGAAGATAAGGAAGAAAAAGCTTTATGAGCTAGCTGGCAAACCGAGAGAAGTCAAATTGGGAAAGGAAAAAAAGAAAGAGATAAGGATGAGGGGCGGCAAGACAAGAACAGTTCTTTTATCCACAAGCAAAGTAAATATTTTTGACCCAAAAACAAAAAAATGCCAGACTGCAACAATAAAAAATGTCATTGAAACTCCTGCAAACAGATTTCTAGCAAGAAAAAATGTTCTGATAAAGGGCGCAATAATAGACACTGATTCGGGCAAAGCAAGAATAACAAATCGCCCAAGCCAGGAATCAAGTGTTAATGCGATTCTTATGCCTTCTTAAGGTATTTAAAAGGATTACGAAAGGTTTATAAATAATCTTACGAAATATTTATAAATACTAAAAAAACGCCTGTTTCAAAATTTTTATTCAAAATGCCCACCCAATTCATCAAGAAATGCCCTGAATGCAACAGCATCAACCTTACATACGATGAGCATAAGGGAGAAGTAATCTGCCAGGACTGCGGGTTAGTTGTTGAAGAGAAGATGGTTGATTTGGGGCAGGAATGGAGCCATTCAGACGATGGCGAAAAAAAGGGAAGAGGCGGGGCTCCAATGAGCATGCAGAAATTTGACAAGGGTTTGACAACAAATATAGGCGAGATTTCTGATATTTACAGGCTAGAGGGAGCAAAGCAAACAAGAAAATTTCTCAGGCTTAAAAAATGGCAGGAAAGGGTATCAACAAGCATTGAGAGAAATCTCAGACTGGCGATGTCTGAACTACGCAGGGTTGCATCCTTCCTGAATCTTCCAAACGTTGTAAAAGAAGAGGCATCAAGAGTTTATAATTTTGTACTGCAGAGGGGATTAGTAAGAGGAAGAAGCATGGAATCTGTCATAGCGGCCTGCCTTTATGCTGCATGCAGAAGCTACAATATCCCAAGAACGCTTGACGAAATTGCAAATGCGTCTGATGTTGAAAGAAAAGAGATAGGCAGGACTTATAGGTTTATAACAAGAAAATTGGCAATAAAAGTCACTGCATCAAATCCAAAGGACTACATCTCAAGATTTTCTTCGATACTTCATCTATCCCCTAAGACGCAGAATGATGCATTAAAAATACTGAAAAGAGCAGAAGCATCAGAGCTCACATCCGGAAGGGGCCCTGCAGGAATTGCCGCAGCTGCATTATATGTTGCCGCATTGCTAAACAATGAAAAGAAAACACAAAGAGAAGTTGCAGATGTTGCAGGAATAACTGAAGTAACTATAAGAAACAGGTATAAGGAACTTCTTGACAAACTTGACTTGAAAGAAAAATTAAAGATAAAGGAAGCAGAGTCAAAGGAAAAAAAGAAATAAGTAATAATTATTTTCTGTTACAATAGTCTTTATAAAGTGGTATCATATATGGTTTTCTATGACTAAGTTAGAGGGAAAGTTATATGACTTTGAAAAAGAATTTCTTAAAAAAATCAAAAGAGTTAGTCCCCCTTCTCCAGGAGGATTAGTAGTACATGAAGTCAAGGTACAACAATTATTACTTAAGTGTGCTAATCATTTAGCAGATGTTTATTACAAGGGGGATGCACAAAAAAGTGATTACTCAAAGAGAATGTTAAGCATAAAATTGTATCCTCTTACAGAGAGTCATATTTCCAAGAAAGAGTTAGCTCTCTTGAATAAAGAAGCAGATGATATCTATGGAAGGATAAAGAAGGTCGTAATGGAAGACGGGGTAAAAGGAAGTGGGAAATATAGTGCTATAAAACTTATTGATGAGGCAGTAAAGTATAGGGTCAATAACCTTTTCAAATAATCAGACTAAACCTCAACTTTCATAAAATCTCTTGCTAATTCTGTCTTGGCGAATATCTTTTTTGCTTCCTTCAATATTTTCTGCTCATCATTCTCATATCTCTGCGAGAGATGGGTAAGAATTAATTTTTTGGCTTTTGCCTTTTTTGCTATTTCTGCTGCATTCGCTGAAGTAAGATGCCTGTATTCGGCTGCTTTTTCTCCAATTTCAGATGAATAAGTTGCCTCGCTGATTAACAAATCTGCATCTTTAGCAACATTAAAACAGTTCTCGCATATTGCTGTATCCAAAAGAAATGCCACTTTCTTTCCTTTTTGGATGTATGAAACATCATCGGGCTTGATTGTATTGTTCTCATGAGAAACACTTTTTCCCTGCTGCAATTTTCCAATTATCTCCCCTTTCAGCCCAAATTTTTTTATTTTTGAAGTGTCCATCCTTCTCTTTTCCTTCTCTACAAAGGAATAAGCATTGCAATAAGTGCTATGATTTACTGGAAATGCCTCTACAACAAAATCTTTTGTATCAATAACCTCCCCCTTCGCTACCTCTTCAACCCGGACATCTATTTTGCCTGAAAAAACAAAAAGCTGATAAATCATGTCCATAAATCTTTTTGTTCCTTTTGGGCCATAGACATAAAGCGTTTTATTATAGCCATTGAGCGCAAGTGTCTGAAGCAGGCCTGGAATTCCTAAAACATGGTCGCCATGCCAGTGAGTTATAAGAATGCGAGTGAGCTTGCAGGGATTGATGCCTGCAATCCTGAACTGCCTCTGTGTCCCTTCCCCGCAATCAACAAGAATCATTTCATTGCCATATCTAACCAGAATAGATGTATGATTCCTTTTTGCTGTCGGGACTGCCTGAGATGTTCCAAGAAAAGTTATATCTATGGCCATAAAGTGGGAAAGGAAGGTATTCTTAAATATCTTTCTTTCCAGATAGATTATTAAACTTTTATTATAAACCATAGTTATGGAAGAGATTCACTACCTGCTTGGGAATTCATGCAATTTAAGCTGTGAATTTTGCTTTTGGGATGAAAAGTTTTCTGACCCCCCTCTTGATTTTAAAAAAAGGATTATTGACAATATAGCAGAGTCTGGAATAAATTTAGTGACCTTAAGCGGAGGTGAACCTACAATAAGCAATGATTTTCTAAGTGTTCTGGAATATATGAGGTCTAAGGGATTGAATATCATTTTGCATACTAATGGCTTAAGAATAGATGAAAAACTGGCCTATCAACTGTCAAAAATCGTTTCAAGAGTAAGTTTAACCTTAGATGGTTCAAATGAGGAAGCAGTTTTTAGGATGCGTGGCAACAGGGAGATTCTTAAGCATACAGCATTTCTTGCAGAGATATTCAACAAATTAGGGGTTCCAGTCAATGTAAAAACATTGGTCACTAAACTAAACAGAGAGAATATTCCTGAAATAGGAAATTTATTAGAGAGGTTGCCTATTTCTTACTGGTCACTCTTAGAGTTCAGCCCGTTAAATAGGGGGCAGAAAAACAAAGATAAATTCTTTTTGGATGAAAAGGAATTTGATGAAATTGCAGGCAGAACCAAAAACCAATTTCCAAAAATTGAGATAAATGTAAGAAAATACTCCCAATATGACAGACATTATTGCTTCATAGACTCTGAAGGGAGAGTCTATACCTACATCAAAGGGGAAGGAGACATAATAATTGGTGATTTAGAGAAAGAAAACCTTAAAGACATTATAAGCAGGATAGAAAAGAAATAGTTGCTCCGAGTAAGATTTAAATATCATTTGAAAGCTAATTATGCTTCAATAGCTCTCAAGTAAGATTTAAATATCATTTTCATTTGTTATGAGTATGGCAAAGAGAAAAAAAGCAATATCAAAGAGAAAGCCCGAAAAAACCAAAGCAACACCGAAAGAGAAGTCATTTAAGGCGATTCTTACAGGAGGCAGGGTATTCAGCAATGCGCAGGATGCCTTTACACTGTATGAGCAAAGCAGATTTGGAGAGCCAACAGAGGGCAAGATATATTACTCGCTGGCAGAGGCGCTTTATCTTATTGAAAAGGGAAAGCTCCAAGTTTATTCTGGAAAAAATAAATTAAGCTTCAATTCATTCCTTTTTCAGGCACAAAAAGATGAGGGGAATTTCCATACAAGATTTGTTGTTTTCAGGGATATGAGGAACAGGGGTTATATAGTCAAGACTGCATTAAAATTTGGTGCAGATTTCAGGATATATGAACGAGGTGTTAAACCAGGAGAGGATCATGCAAAATGGATTCTTTATCCTGTCTATGAATCAAACAGCCTAACATGGCAGGAATTTGCTGCAAAGAACAGGGTCGCACATTCAACGCGCAAAAAACTTCTTATAGGGATAGTGGATGACGAAAATGATGTAACTTATTATGAGATAGAGTGGAAAAAACCATAATTCTATTTAAATTAATTGAAGTTTACCATGATAAATGTAGAAGAAAAAAAGGCTAAGATAATAGAACTTATAAATTCCAGGGGGCCTATGCTGCCTATACAGGTTGCAAGGGGAATTGAACTAAGCACCCTTTTCGCGTCTGCAATCATGTCTGAGATGATTTCTGAGAAAGCAATAAAAACAAGCAATCTGAAAGTAGGAAGCTCTCCCCTTTATTACCTAGGCGGGCAGGAGAACATGCTTGAGAATTTTATAAACTATCTTGGGGGAAAGGAAAAGGAGGTTTTTATGCTGTTAAAGAGAAAGGGTGTGCTTGAAGACGAGAAACTTGAACCGGCCCATAGGGTTGCAATAAGGGACATAAAGGACTTCGCGATTCCATTGCAGGCCAGCATAGATGACAAGGAAAAGATATTCTGGAGATTTTTATCCCTGCCGACAGAAGACGCGATAAGACAAATAAGGGAGATGACAAGAACTAAATCACCTGAAAGAAAACAGGAAAAGTCTGCTGAGGAAGCAACAAAACAGAAAGTATATGAAAGGAAGGAGGAAAGTGAGAAGAAAATTGCAGAAAAACCTGGCGAGTTCATAAAAAGTGTTTATCATTATATTGAAAAGGAAAAGATAAGGATAATTGAAGAGATTGAAAAGAAAAGGAAGGAAATGCTTGGGAAGGTTATAATAAATTCCTCTATAGGCGAGATAATAATGCTTCTTGTGGCAAAAGACAAAAAAACGGTGACGGAAAATGACCTTAATCTTGCATTAAGCAGGGGGCAAAGCATGAGACTGCCTGTATTATTCGTTTCTTCCGGAAAGCTTAACAAAAAGGCATCTTCTGAAATAGAAACCTTTAAAAGTTACCTGATTTTCAAACAGATAACAGGTTAGAAAATGGGACGAATAAAATCCGCAATGGTCAAGAGAATAGCCAAGAGACTGATAATTGAGAGACCTAGCATATTTACCAAGGGCTTTGAAAACAATAAGAAAATTCTCAGCAAGGCAGTAACCCAGAAAAGGGCAAGAAATGCTATTGCTGGTTATATAACAAAGCTGGCAAAGAGATAAGCATACTAAGCATTGTTGCTTAAGGATTGCTTCAAGCAATAACATCAAACAAAAATAGCAGGAGGTTAAAATGACAGAGCAAAAGAGATCAGATGAAAATACAGTGTTTATCGGCACCAAGCCTTTCATGAACTACGTTACCGCGGTGGTAATGCAGTTCACAACAAAAGGAGCAAAGGAAGTGATTGTAAGGGCTAGGGGAAAATTCATTTCAAGGGCAGTGGATGTTGCAGAGGTATGCACAAAGCGATTCCTGAAAGACCAAAATCTAGCAGTGAAGGACATTAAAATAGATTCAGAGGAATTTGAAAACGCCGAGAAGAGGAAAGTAAACGTAAGCACAATAGACATAGTCCTAGGCAAAAAGTAAGCAAGATTTGTTTTTAATTTTTTATTTCTTCTTTCTTTTTTTGTTTATCTTATTTTTATTCAATTTTTTAACCCTTATTCTATTTGCCTCAAAATCTGCAAGAAATGCCAAGAGTATGAGGAAAAAATAAATCTTTGCCTCCCAATCAAGTATTATAACTGCTGCTAAAGTTAACACAAAGAAAAAAACCAAAAAAGGAAGATAAACCCTGAGAAATCCCTTTTTTCGCAAGAGGCGATAAGAGTCGGTGACATCCCCAAAAATTATATGAATAACCTGAAGAACTGCAAGAGCCAATACAAAATATGTTATGATCTGGCTTACATTAAGCAATATGACTATTATGCAGGCGAGCAATGATTCGAAATTGAATGCCCTTGCTGTCTTTTCCAGTTTGTCCATATTAAAATGCCTCAGACCGGACTTGAACCGGCGACCCTCGCCTATCTCAATATAATTCATGAGAGCGATGCTCTTCCTCTGAGCTACTGAGGCAGAATTAAGAAGAATGAGTGTTTTAAAAGATTTTCTTATGTCAGAAATGCTCTGGATATTTGCATTTCTGAGCATCCAGAAATCCTAGGAAGGATTTCTTGATTTTAAGCAATTCTTTATTTTTTCAGCAATCTCTCTCATTTCCTGTTCGGCCAGTTTTTTGCCTGGCCAGTGCCTTAACCCGTCACTATCAAATCTTGGCACAATGTGAATATGGGCATGGTCTACCAGCTGCCCTGCTGCTTTGTAATTGTTAATCTCTATATTGAAACCATCTGCATTCATTGATTTCATTACCGCCTTTGAGATATCCCTCACCTTAATAAAAACAGAGCTGATTGTTTCATCATCCATCTCAAGAATATTTTCAACATGCTTCTTAGGCAGAATAAGCGTATGCCCATTGTTTACCGGGCTTATGTCTAAAAATGCGATAATCTCCCCGTCTTCATAGATAGTATATGATGGAATTTCTTTTTTAATTATCCTGCAGAACAAACAATCATTTCTTTTTTCTTGAACTGGCATCTTTATAGTAAAGGCATATTTTATTTAATTCGCAGACAGCGCATCTTGGGTTTCTTGTGCGGCATATCTCCCTGCCAAAATTCACGAATCCAAGATTTATAACCCTTTTGCATTTTTCTGGGATTATTCTCTCCAAGTCAATCCTTATTTTTTCCGGCTCTGTGTTTTTCGTTAAACCGAGTCTCCTGCTGCACACAGCAACATGCACATCAACTGGAATTGTTTTCTTGTTGAAGCCATAGCATAATACAACATCGGCTGTTTTATAGCCGACACCAGGAAGTCCGAGAAGTTTTTCTCTTGTGCTTGGCACTTTGCCTTTATACACCTCAAGAATAATTCTGCTTACTTGCTTAATCTTCCTTGCCTTTTGCCTGTAAAATCCAGAGGGCTTTATTAGTTTCTGCAATCTTTCATTATCCAGTTTTAATATCTTTTCAGGGGTTGATGCAACCTTGAATAATTGCGATGCTGCTTTTTCAGTATTCTCATCCCTTGTCCTTTGCGAAAGGATAGTTGCTATTAACAGCTGGAAATTATCCTCATGCCAGTTCTTCAAATCAAGAAGATGTTTTTTGTATCGCTTTTTGAGAAATTTGCAGATTATTTTTGCCTTATTTTTATTGTTCATTTCTTATTTTTTGAGAAAAATCTTTGGCTTCAAAAAGCCAATTAAGAGGGTATTTTAAATTCACCTTTCCCCTATTTACAACAACATAACAACCCAAGATTTTTGCTTTAGTTGGTTTAATAACTTCGATTATCTTTTTTAAACTAGCGCCTGTAGTCATAACATCATCTACAATTGCAATTTTATCTTTCTGATTGGGAATATAGCCATCTATCAGCTTATTAAGCCCATAATTTTTTCTTTTATTTCTTATTAGAACTAAATTCAGGCCATATTTGGAGCTTATTGCTGCAGCAATAGGCAAACCCCCGTAATCAGAAGCAGCGATACAATTTGCTTCTTTAGGAATCAAGGCATACAGTCTATCTGTTATTTCATTCAAAATCTCTGGAAGGCCATATGCTTTTTTTAGGTCAATATAGAAGTCTGAAATTTTTTTACTTTTTAATATGACTTTTTGCTTTTCAAGAACACCGAGTTGATTTAATTTTTCAATTAAGCCCTTCATTTTTTGATATGAATGGACCCATCGGGAATTGAACCCGAATCACAAGACTGCCAGCCTCGTGTTCTACCGTTGAACCATGGGCCCTCTTGGCAAAAGAATAAGATAACGCTTTATTAAACTTACTGATTAATTCAGCTGGTTTTTCTTTTCGGAGAGAAGTATTACTGTATTCACAAATTCTGCATGCGACCATACCAAGGGAGAAACAGAGGCCTGCTCGCCTGTAAAAGGGTTAATCTGCTCTGATAATATTCCTGTATTAAGTGCATGCTTTGCCACCCATTCAAGTATCTTTATAGATTCTTTAAGTTCATTCCTGCTGTTTGCAATCTTTATGAGGTACTGCGCGAGCCATAAGGTGCATATTATCCATGGATTGCCCGGAAACGGCTCATTGCCTTCTGCCCGGTAATACTGGTCTGAATCATATCTTGCAACACCCCCTGTCCTGCATTTCAGCTTCTCAATTGTCTTCAGCACAAATCCATTCAGAACATCCCTTTCTATAGGCATATCAAACTCATACAGGGCATATGCTGCGCTCATATCATACTCAGAATAAGACACAAATCCCTTCTCTTTCTCCTTTTTATGAATCCTCTTAAGGAAAATTCCCTGCTTTTTGTCATAAAGAAATCTCACGAATGCTTTTTTAATCTCTTCTGCGGCTTTTTTATATTTACCAGCGTCCTTATTTTCATTAAGCAATTCTGCAAGCTGTGAGGCTGTTTTTAATGCAGAATAAACGCTGCATGTTGTGAATGTATGAACCCCGAATTTTTCCTCCCATAAGTCATAGCTTTCTACAGGAAGATTTGTTGATTTATTCCTGAAATTTGAAAGAAAATCAGCTGTCAGCTTTATCAAATCCTTGTATATCTCAGAAATAAACTGCTTGTCTTTTGTTGACTCGTAATATTTTCCAAGGGCATGCAGCACGAGTGCTGTTTCGTCTTCCTGTATAGGCAGTCTTATTATGCCATGCCTGATCCAGGGATGCCACGAGCTTCCTGCAGAGAAATCAGGATTATATTTTGGAAGCATATATCCCTCTTCTGTTATCACCCTCTTGCAGAAAAGGAAAAAATTCCTTGCAAGATTATGGTATCCTGCATTGTTCAATGCAATTGCGGTAAATGCGGCGTCTCTTGGCCAGATATAATTGTAACTGTCCCTGCTTGTTCTTAAGACATCTGAATCAGTCGAGGCAATAATTCCCCCATTATCATCAACGTGTGTGCGGATTACGAGCAGAGAGCGTTTAAAGAGGTTTATTATGCCCTCGTCAAGTCCTGATAATTTAATTGGGGATTTATTCACCCATTCTCTCCAATACTTTTCTGTTTCATTTATGAGGACAGAAGGTGTTTCCTTAATCACAAAATCATCAAGAACCATAACCTCCTGAAATTTTTTTCCGCATGTGATATAATAATACAGAACGTGATGCGCATTTTGCTCAATTTTAAGATGAAATGAGATAGTAGCATCAACTGCGCCGTGCTCCACAGGATTCTTGCTTAAAACTCCATCCTCTGCATCCTTATAAGTTCCTTCTAAACCTCGGAAATGAGATACGCCTGTTGCATAATCGTCAAATCCCTTCTTCCCATTGAAGGCGCTTATAAAGAAGTATCTCTTGCCCTTATAGAAGATAATTGCCCTTTTTGCAGGATGGTAATAAACAGTATTCCCTGAATCTGTGCCATAAATGCAAAAATGCTGGCTTACAAAAATTCTTATTTCTCTTGCCTCGCCATTGTTCCTGACAGTTATCTTTTTAATAAGTATATCTTTATTGTAACAAACAGCATCCTCCATCAGTAAAGTGACTGAAAGCTGCTGATTTCTTGCAACTATACTGCTTACCAAGGTATCTTTTTTGTATTCTACAGAGATATCCCAGCTGCCGTCATCCATCCAGCTTAGTTGTCCTTCAACCCAGATGCCAATCTTGTGTCCTTGCTGGTCAAAATGGTTCTCCTGACCTACATGGGGAAAATAGAAATCTCTAAGCTGGCTATACTTATCAATAAGCACTGTAAGACTTCCATTCCCCAGGATCAGGCTTCTCATTTCTTCTTCAACTCATTTATCCTTATTTCAACTTCCCTGGCTGCAAGAGCGCTGTTCTTGGCTTTAAGCAAAGCATCGGCAAGCTTCTTGTCGCCCATTATGTCATTCACCCACTTAGCAAAGTCATTCTTGTTCTTGTTTGCATGGTAACCGTATGTTCCTGTGTTCATGTTTTTTAACGCTGCCACAAGTTCGAACCTGTTTCTCAATACCCTGCCGTCACAAACCCAGAATTTCTTTTCTTCGGGCACATTTGCCAGAGAGTTGGAATCTACTTTTGCCATTTCTTTCACCTCCTTTATTCTTATTTTAATATCGTTTAGTATGTTCATAAAGCTTATGAATGCGTCATACGGCGAATCAAACGGGTTAAAATATTTGTGCACATCCCCGTCGGCAAACCATTTTGTGCACATATAATAAAAATGGTCGCTTATCTGGAGTTTCCTCCAGTCGCTAATCAGCTTGTTATCCCCTGAGCTTAATATATCATCTTCCAGTTCATATAATTTTTTGATTGCATCCCTTTGCATATCATTGCCAAGCCATGCAGACAAGTCCCTTTCAATATCTGCCCAGCTTACAGCAAATGGAATATCGAGCTCATCCATTGCCCTGTACCTCTCAACCGCCTCGCTCGGGGTTACAAAGTCATTATAGCTTCTGCCCAAAAATTCCCCTGGAAAATGCTCAAGGAAATTGAATATCCCTGTATCCTCCCAATGGTGCTCCCCAAATGTTTCATAATCCATAAAAAGATTGACGACGAAACCGTTGCCATTAACCTCATTAATCCATTCTGCGAACTTGTCCGCTGTCAATGGATATTCCCGCCAGCTTTTTTCAGAGAACCTGAATGCAATGTCGTCTGAAAGATGGTAGTTTTTCAGCAGGAGTTTTATGCTTGAACCCTTTGCCTTGTAAAGATAGTTTGGGCTTTTCCACCCGAGTATATGGCTTGCGCCTTCTGCAAGAATCCCCTTATACCCCATCTCTTCAACCATAGACGCAAGCTCATTATTATAGATGAGTTCTGTATTCCTGAAAACCTTTGGCGTGAAATCAAATAATTCCTTCATCTTCTTCCTGTGAAGCATAACCTGCTCCTGGAATTCCTTTTTTGAATAGAGGAAGGAAAGTGAATGATAATAAGTTTCATCAAGCAGTTCAACACAACCCGTATCAACAAGCTCCTTGAAGCTGTCCAGCACTTCGGGGGCATAAGTTTCCAGCTGCTCTATTACTGAGCCTGTCAAGCTGTAAGCCACCTTGAATTTCCCGTTAAACTTTTTTATGAGTTTGAGTATCGTCTTATTCGCCGGCTTGTAGCATTTCTCGGCAACCTTCTTCAGCACCTCTGCATTTTTTAAGTCATTAAAATAATTGTGATTTTTGCCTATCTCAAAAACAGAATAATTCCTTATTCTATACGGCTGATGAACTTGAAAATAAAAACACACTGAAACCATTTTTAATTTAGGAGATTATTGTATATGTTGATGCATTTTTGCGCTGGCTCCTCCCAGCTGAAATTTTTTATTTCTGAAATCGAATTTTCTGTAAGGCATTTATGAAGCGACTTATAATCCAGTACCGAGACTATCTTATTCGCAAGCTCGTTCACGTCCCAAAAATCTGTCTTGAGGCAGTTCCTCACAACCTCGCAAACACCGCTCTGTTTTGATATTATGACTGGCACAGAATGAGACATTGCTTCCAGTGCAGTCAGGCCAAACGGCTCTGAAACAGAGGGCATCACAAAAACATCAGCCATTCTGTATGCACTATCAAGCTCCTCTCCCCTCAAAAAGCCCATGAACAATACCTTGTCGGATATGCCCAAACTTGCCGCCTTTTCTATCAGAGAGCGCTCCATGTCTCCTGAACCAGCAATAATAAATCTCACATCATCTGCAATTTCAAGAACCTTCTTTGCAGCAGAGAGATAATAATCAGGACCTTTCTGCAGCGTTATCCTGCCCAAGAAGAGGACAATCCTATAGTGCTTCTTTATGTCAAAATTCCTATTCTGATTAATGCCCTCAACATCTATTGAGTTGTGAACAACCTGAATCTTATTTGCCTCTATGGAATAGTGCTCAATTATCTTCTTCTTTGTGAAGTTGCTGACTGCAATAATGCAGTCTGCCTTTTTCATTGCCTCTTTTTCAATTGTGTAAACATATTCATTGACGTTATTGCCCCCTGTCCTGTCCCATTCAGTTGAATGAACATGCAATACCAATGGTTTCTTTGATATCTCTTTTGCCGCAACACCTGCCTGGAAGGTCATCCAGTCATGGGCATGAATAATATCATATGATAATCTTGATGCAAGTTTTTTTGCTTTCTCGGTATAGCTATAAACCTCCTCGAACAAATTTTTTCCGTATATCCCCTTAGATGGAAACTTCTGCAGGATATCGGGATAATTCTTGGATGTCGCATATTCTATCAAAGAGGAATTTATGCCTATTACCGGCAAATCCAGAGAGACAAGATTCAAGAAATCAGGCTTCTTGTTCAGCATTCTTGGCAGCACAAACAAAACATTAACACCTTTTTTATTCAATGCCCTTGTCAAGCCGTAACAGGCAGTTCCTAATCCTCCGCTATTGAAAGGAGGGAATTCCCATCCAAACATCAATACCCTCATCTTCTCCAGTCTATAACACTCTCATGACTGAAAAATGTTACAAGAAAACCTCTTTTTACGAATATTTTTTTCATCTGCTGCAGGCGAATGTTGTGAAGGGTGAAAGGTGAAAGGGAATAGTTACTCAAATAAGAGAGCATATTTAAAGGTTATTGTCACTGGCTCTATTATTGTCACTGCTTTCCAATAAAATCTGCAAGTTCCTTAATCTTAACCCTCTCCTGCTTCATAGTATCCCTGTTCCTTAACGTCACTGTTTCGTCCTGCAATGTCTGGGAATCAATAGTAATGCAGAAAGGGGTGCCTACTTCATCCTGCCTCCTGTATCGCCTGCCAATGCTTCCTGAACCATCATAGAAGCACGAGAAAGAGTATTTCAATGAATTATAGATTTCAATTGCCCTGTAATCAAGTCCCTCCTTGTTTACAAGAGGAAAAATCGCAACGTCTATTGGCGCAATTATCCTTGGGAACTGGAATAAGTCCCTTTCCTGTTCTTTTTTGTAGAATATATCAAGAAAAGCCCATACATTCCTATCAACACCAAAGCTTAATTCAAGAACATGGGGGATAAACTTATGCTCCTCATAAAATACCTCAAGATTCTGCTTTGACTGTTTTGAATGCCCTGTCAAGTCATGGTCTGCCCTATAGTGTATTCCTCCCACTTCCTTGAATCCATTCAGGGTGTCCAAGTCTAATTCTATATCCCAGTGTATCTTATTATAAAATGCCCTTTCATCCTCGCCGAGCTCGCGAAACCTGAACTTATCTTTAGGTATTTTCAGCAAATCGAGATAAAACTGCTGGACTTTTGCCATGTAATAAACATATAACCTAGGAATCTTCCTATCTTTATTTGCTGCATCACAAGTTACCTGTTTCTCTGCAGTTTCATGTGTCTTTAGTATTAAAGAGTAATCCTTTATTTCGTCCCATTCACTTTTAGAAATATTATCAATCTTAAGAGGGTCGAAAAATATCTGCAGCTCTGCCTGCGTAAATTCACGAAGCCTGAAAAATAACTGCCGGGGAGAAATTTCATTTCTGTATGCCTTGTCAATTATTGCTATTCCCAAAGGAAGTTTTTTTCTCGTTGCTTCAAACTCCTGCTTGAATGTAATGTAAGATGCCTGCGCAGTTTCGGGGCTTAAATATGCCTGCTCGTTGTTAAAACCCACAGTCAATGGAAACATCATATTAAACCATCTTACGTCTGATAATTCGCCGCCACATTTAGGACATTTCAGCTTGTTATTTTTTATCGCCCCGCTCATCTCACTTATACTTAATCCCTCTTTCCATAGCCCCTTGTCCTCGAGAAACTGGTCTGCCCTGAAGCGAAAATGGCATTTCTGGCATTCTGTCAGGGGGTCATTAAAATGCTCAACATGCCCTGAAGCAATAAAAACATCTGCTGGGAGTATATTATTGCTCTGAATCTCGTAAAAATTATCATTCAGCTTCAGAAAATAACCTCTCCAAAGATTTTCAAACTTGCTCTTTATAAGCTTCCCGAGATGCCCGTATGTGAAGAATCCTGCCTTACCTCCATAAATATCTGCTGTCTGGAAGAAGAATCCCCTTTTTGAGGCAATTGCCGTTATATTCTCGACCTTATTCTGCTGTTCCTTCTGCATCATCATAATTGCAAATGCAAATTATATAAATCTTGCTAATCCTTCTCGGCTCTCGTGAAAAGATAAACGCTTGCAGTCGTCATTGCAACAGTTAAGCATGAGAGTACTATAAGGTCAAATAATGGCTCCCAGTTGGAAAACTTCATCAAGCTTGCCCTCAAACCGTCAATTCCATAGGTTAAAGGATTTGCATAAGCAAGAAGATATATCGGCTTGGGCAACCGGGCAATAGGAAGCATTGCACCAGAAAGAAGGAATAAGGGGAATATAATAAAGCTCATTATGACATTAAATCCCTGGACATCTGACATCCTTGAGGCAAATATCAGCCCAAGGCTTATAAAAGTTATTGCTATCAATAACATGAACACCAATGCCATTAGCAATCCCTGGGGAGTGGGCTTTTTTATAGTCATAAAGAGCAGTGAAACAAAAAGGATTATTGAGCCCTGGATAAGCGAGATTGTTGCACTGCCTGCAATCCTGCCAAGAATTATTGAAAGCCTGCTTACGGGCGTAACCATTATCTCCTTGAGAAAACCAAACTCCCGGTCCCATATAACTGATATTCCTGAAAACATTGATGAGAAAAGTATTGTTGCACCTATTACACCGGGCAAAAGAAAATTAACATAGTCTACTTCTTTGGGAATGCCAGGCAATTGCACTCCATACAATCCCATACTGAAAAATGCAAGAGTCAAAAGTGGCATTGCAAGTGTACCGATTATTCTTGACCTTGCCCTGAGAAATCTCTTCATTTCTCTCAGCCATAATACCCTTATTGCCTGCAAACTAACCAACATTGAATAAAGGCCTAACCTTTTCAGGTTGTGCTTCCTCCTCCCTTATTGTCTTGCCCGTTATTTTTATGAAAACATCCTCCAGGCTCGGCCTGTGAAGATTGACAGAGGTTATGATAACATTAAAGCTGCCTGCAATCTTGATTAATTTGGGTATCTTCTTGTCTCCTTCCTTGACGTTAAGATGAAGAATGCCTGATTTCCACTTTAACCCCTTTATCCATTTGAATTTATTCAGCAATGCGAGAAAACCGTCGATATTTGTGCTCTCATTTGAGATTTCCAGGGCGATAACATCGGTGCTTATAGTGCTCTTAAGATTTTGGGGCGTGTCCAATGCAATAATCTTCCCATTGTCCACAATTGCAATCCTGTCGCATAAATAATCCGCCTCTTCCATATAATGTGTTGTGAGTATTATAGTAACATCCTTCTTGTTCAGTTTTTTTATGTAATCCCACATATTCCTTCTTGTTTGCGCGTCCAGCCCTATTGTCGGCTCGTCAAGAAAAAGAACCTTTGGCTTGTGTATCAAGGCGCGTGCAATTTCAAGCCTTCTTTTCATGCCCCCAGAATAATTCTCGACAAGAATATTTGCCTTGTCATTCAAATCGACAAGCTCAAGAACCTCCTTGATGCGCTTTTTTCTCTCATCCTTGGGCAAACCGTACATGCATGAGTGAAAATCAAGATTCTCGTAACCTGTCAATTTGGTGTCCAGTGCAGTTTCCTGGAACACTATCCCTATTTTTCTTCTGACTTCCCCTGAATTTTTTGAGATGTCATAACCTGCCACCTCTGCAATCCCTGAGGAGGGTTTCAGCAATGTCGAGAGCATGTTTATTGTCGTGGTTTTGCCTGCCCCGTTTGGACCAAGCAAACCAAATAACTCTCCCTCAAACACGCCAAAGCTTATGCTGTCAACTGCTGTAAGTTCCCTGAATTTCTTTGTCAGATTCTCTGTTCTTATCGATAACATTCCTTTATCAGGATTTCAAGTATTTTAAATGTTTTTAAAAAAAATAAAAAGTATTATACCCAGAGCAAGCTCTGGACACAAAAGATAGATTCTACCCTACAGCTTGCTGTAGGGTATTATGGTAAATAAAAAATCAAACCTTTGTACTTGCAATCCCTATCAATGAACCTATAACCAAAAGCAGGATTGAAACTGCAATGCCCAAGTCGGTAACATATGCCGCCCAACCGCCGATGTTTATAAGAGGGGGTATCAAAGTAAATACTGCGCTAAGGAACAATAAAACTGACGCTCTTGCAAACCAGGGATTTGCTGTCTTTGAGTCCATACCGAATGCATTAAGTACCGGCAGCAAAAACAGGATGATTGCTGCTACAATTGTGATTCCCATAAACCCTAAACCCAGTTTTACAGAATCCTTGGCTATTGCCAATACAAACAGCAATGCTATCAAAGGTATCGAAATCTTCCATTCAAATGCCATCTTATCACCTCCTTTCAAAGCAGGGAGAGGGACTCGAACCCTCGAATAAGAGCTCTGCAGGCTCTCGCCGTAGCCGCTGGGCCACCCCTGCGCAGAATTTCAAGGGGAGAGTTATTTTTAAAGCTTGTTGGGACCAGAGAATAAGGGGAAAGATTTAAATTAAAAGTATATTTAATAGAGCAGACAAGAATGAAGCCAATAATAGAATTAGACGATGTATGGAAAGTATATACAATGGGAAAAGTCGATATCAATGTGCTGAAGGGCCTGCATTTTCACGTCAATAAAGGAGATTTTGTCGCAATCATGGGGCCTTCTGGCTCTGGGAAATCCACGACGATGAATATGATTGGCTGCCTTGATATACCCACCAAGGGAAGGATATACCTCAAAGAGCATGACATATCAAAACTCTCTGAAAGCGACTTGGCGCAGATGCGCGGCAAGACAATCGGATTTGTTTTCCAGCAGTTTAATCTAATACCTACAATGACTGCTTTGGAAAATGTAACGCTTCCTATGATTTTCCAGGGTGCAGGAGAATCTGAAAGAAAAAAAATTGCAATGTCTCTTCTGGAACTTGTAGGCTTAAAAGAAAGAGCAACCCATAAGCCCACTGAACTTTCAGGAGGAGAGCAGCAAAGGGTTGCAATTGCAAGAGCATTGGCAAATAATCCAGAGATAATACTTGCTGATGAACCGACAGGAAATCTTGACAGCAAAACAGGCGCAGAAGTGATAAGCATGTTAAGGAGGCTTCATGAAAAAGAGAACAAGACAGTAGTGATGATTACCCACGATAAGAATGTGGCAAAAAATGCTAATAGGATAATATATTTAAAGGATGGAAAAATAGTAAAGTCATAAAGAGAAGATGAAAAAAAGAAATTTATATATAATTTTATTTTTTGTATCGTTAATCTTATTGGCAAGTCTTGTTTATGCGCAGGATTTAGAGCCATTGAGGGAACAGAGGCTGAAATATGGCCCTTCCTTGTACATCACAAATATTCACACACATCCCGATGAACTTAGCCCTGGTTCTGATGCAATTATATCTTTCAAAATGGAGAATGTTGCCCCACATCCGTTAAGAGACATCATAATGCAGCTTGAATTGCCTTCCCAATTAGCCCCAGAGGATGTAAGCAAGGAAAAAATCAGGACTCTGGAAGGACTGACAACTATTGAAAAGAACTTCAGCATTTTAGTTCTTCCCAATTCAAAGGAGGGAATCTATAAAATACCTTTTGTTGTAAATTATATAGACGAAATAGGCAACTCATATACAGAGAACAACACGATGAGCATTAGGATTTCCGCGCAACCAAGGATTTTCACAGAGTTAACAAGCACGGATATTTATGCGGGGAATCTGATGGGAAAAGTCAACATAAAGATGGCAAATAAAGGCGTTGGGGACTTGAAATTCCTCGTGATAGAAATGCTCCCTTCAAATGATTATGAGATTATAGGCTCTAGCAAGGATTATATTGGGGCTCTTAATTCTGATGAGGATGAAACGGCAGATTTCAAATTAAAGGTGAATGAAGCAAAGAAGGATATAATCCTCAAAATGAAAATAGATTATACTGATGCGAACAATAAGGAATACAGAGATAATATAGAGATTCCATTAAAAGTAATAAACCCGCAAGAAGCTGGCATAAAACAAAATAACAACACCCTTGTAATTCTTGTAATAATAGGAGTTCTTATAGTATATCTTATTTACAGAAAGATAAGAAAAAAGGCAAAGAAATAGCCAAAGGCTAAGAAATGATAAGGGACTATCTGCGCCTTTCTTACGATTCTCTTATGCATAGGGGTGTAAGAAGCTGGCTTACAATTATTGGGATATTTATCGGGATAACTGCAGTCATATCTCTTATAAGCCTCGGTGAAGGATTACGGGGAGTAGTTTCATCCCAATTCAATTTCTTGAGCACTGATATTCTTGTAATACAGGCTTCTGGGCTAAACTATGGGCCTCCCGGAACTGGAGCAGTCAATCCATTAAAAGAAAAATATGTTGATGGTATAGAGGGGTTTAATGGTGTTGATAGTGCTATTGGCAGGATTATCGAAAGTTCATTGCTCGAGTTCAATGACAAATCAGAAGCTGCCTTTATCGGCAGTGTTCCTGAAGGCAGCAAAAGAAAGACTGTTGAGACAATAGCGCAAATAGAGATAATAATGGGAAGAAACCTAAAAGACGGGGATACCAATAAGGCAGTCTTGGGCACAAATTACGTAAATGCTGATAAATTTGGGAAGATTATAGAAGTTGGAAGCAGTGTAGTCATAAAAGGCAAGGAGTTTGAGGTTATAGGAATCCTAAAGAAAAAAGGCAGTTTTACAGTTGATAATGCGGTTTTTATGAATGAAGATGAATTAAAAAAAGTTTTCAATGTAAGCGATACTTATAGTGTAATAGCTGTCAAGATTGCAAAGGGGGCTGATATGTCTGCTGTTAAAGACAGAATAGAAGACTACCTGAGAAAAGAAAGGAATGTAAAAAAAGGGTCTGAAGATTTCAGTGTCCAAACGCCCCAGCAGGCAATAAAGACACTTGATTCTATTCTTTTTGCAATCCAGATATTTATTTATGTTATTGCGGGAATATCAATAGTTGTGGGAGGGATAGGAATATCGAACACAATGTATACATCAGTAACTGAAAGAACCAAGCAGATAGGGATAATGAAGTCTATTGGTGCAAGAAACAGTGACATATTCAGATTATTCCTTATAGAATCAGGGTTATTGGGAATGGTAGGGGGAATTTTAGGAATACTTTGCGGTTTGGGGCTTGCATATGGCTTGGCATTTGTAGGAACAACGGTATTGAATACTGATTTAATAAGGGTAAATGCTTCAATGTCCTTGATAATTGGGGCATTATCTTTTTCTTTTCTGATTGGCTCTGTTTCGGGGCTGCTGCCTGCAATGCAGGCGTCAAAACTAAAACCTGTTGATGCATTAAGATATACAAAATGATAAAACCAAAGTTCTCAGCGCGTAAAGGGGATTTGAAATGATAAAACCCTCGCTGATAAAATACTCTCTTGAGAATATCTACAAGAGAAGAAGGAGAAGCTGGCTTACAATAGTCTCTGTTTTGATAGGCATAGCCTCGATAACTGCATTAATCAGCTTTGGCTATGGAATCTCTTTCTATGTGTCCAGCATGTCAAATAAGATGGGAAATGACAAGATTATAGTAATGGCAAAGGGCATGAGCCCCATGGGAAGCAGTGTGAAATTTGATAAATCAGATGCAGATGCCATAAACAGAGTTAATGGGGTGGAAGAAGTTATGGGAATGTATGCAATAAGTGCAGAAATCGAATACGGCAAGGAAAAGAGATATGCATATTTGGTAGGGGGAGACTTCAAGGAGCACAGAAAGCTTATTGAAGAACTGACAACTGTGGAGATAATTGTGGGAGATGCGCTAAGCAGCAATGAAAAATCAAAGGCTGTATTGGGGTATAATTACCAGTTTGCTGACAAGATATTCAGCAAACCCCTGAAACTGGGGGATAGAATAATTGTAAATGGCCACCCATTGACTATCTCGGGATTTTACGGTGCTGTTGGAACGTCGGAAGATGATTCGCAGATATATGTTACAGAAGTTGCAGCAGAGGAGGTATTCGGAGCAACAAGCTATAGTGAGATATTCGTGAGAACCTCCCCGGGAGAAAATGCAACAAAGGTTGCAGAAGATGTTGCAAAAGAATTAAGGAAGCATAGAAACCAGAAAAAAGGCGCCGAGGATTTCTTCGTGCAGACATTTGAGCAGGTTATTGCGACATTTACTTCGATACTGAATGTTATAATCGCTGTTGTCATATTGATTGCAGTTATCTCTGTTATTGTTGCTTCAGTGAATATAATGAACACAATGTATGCGTCAATTCTTGAAAGGACAAAGGAAATCGGGATATTCAAGGCGATAGGCGCAAGAAACAGCGAGATTCTTTGGATATTCATGACAGAATCAGGAATTCTCAGTCTTACCGGCGGGATAATAGGGATAGTTTTGGGGTTTGCAATTGCAAAAATTGGCGGTTCGATAATTGCATCTGCAGGCTATGGTTTTTTTGCTCCATATTTCAACTGGCAGATGGTTGCATCAATCCTGTTATTCTCTTTTGCGGTTGGGATAATTGCAGGATTTTTGCCTTCATACAAGGCATCTAAATTGAGTCCTGTTGAAGCGTTAAGATATGAATAATAAGAAACCTACGGTTTCCTATGCTTTCCTTTTAAATGATATTTTTAAGATTCCTGAAGAAATCGTACTGCACATTATTAAACTCGGTTCTTGTCTGCAAAACAACTGCAACAACTCCTTCTTTGTAAAGAAGCATATGAACCCTATTATCTAGGGGGATTTTATTTTCCAGCATAGAAGGAGGCTCTTTATAAGTCCCTTCTAACTTAATCTCAAAATATCTTTTATTTGCTCCAGATTCATCAACAAGATAATTTATAGTTGAAACAAAAAAGTCGTCTATTGTTTTTTGCACCTTATGCTGGTCCCCAGTAATAACCCTCATAAATTTTGGTAAGTTCTTCATGAATTCTCTCCCTTAAAATTTTGATTGCTAAATGGGCCCGACAGGATTCGAACCTGCGACTTCCAGCTTTCTTTAACACCTTCAACAGGGGTTGATAAGAGGTATCCCCTTATTTAGAAGGCTGGCACTCTATCCAAACTGAGTTACGGACCCTTAATTATACCTGCCCTTTAAGATTTAAAAACCTTTATCGTGCGAAAGATTTTTAAATTTCCTTATTTAATAAATAGCAATGAAAAGGTCCAATAGAACACTGTTAATACAGATGGCGTTGTTGCTTCTCGTATTAGTAGTAGTGCTTCTATAAAGGCCTCTTTATTTCTTCTGCCTTTAAGGGGGTTTCTCATGAGTTCTTTAGATTACAAGCTGTCTGAAATTGAAAGAAAGGATTTGATCAGCTGCTGTTCTGTATCTGGCAGCAGACAAAAATATAAACTTAATGAAATAAGCCCGTTGCCTTATGGATATTTATTTTACTTCAAAGGAAATGATGGGCATGGCAGCTCGCTTGCTGTAAACATAACAGATAATGGCATTTACAGGATTATTGATGCCCTGCCGAAATGTGATTTCGCAGAAAAATTAGAGTATTTCTTAAATGAATACTTCGAAAAGCACAAATAATTTAAACAGCGTATTTTTAGATTGAAAATGGAAGAGTATGATTTTGAAAAAATAGAAAAAAAATGGCAGAAAGAATGGGAAAAGGCTGGAATCTTTAATGTTAAGGAAGAAAAGGGAAAGAAAAAGTATTATTTATTGGAAATGTTTCCTTACCCCTCTTCATCTGGTTTGCATATGGGGCATTCCTTCAATTATACGATAGGAGACATTCATGCAAGATTCAGGAGAATGAATGGCTTTAATGTCCTTTACCCGATGGGTTATGACAGCTTGGGGCTGCCTGCCGAGAATGCTGCAATAAAAGAGGGCATAAATCCCAAGGAATACACTGAAAAGGCAATTGAAAATTTTATAAGACAGCAAAAGGCAATTGGACTGAGCTATGACTGGACAAGGATGATTAAGAGCCACGACCCAAGCTACTATAAATGGGACCAGTGGATTTTTCTCAAGATGCTCGAGAAGGGGATTGCATTCAGAAAAAAATCCTCGGTCAATTGGTGCTCAAAATGTGAAAGCGTGCTGGCAAATGAGCAGGTTCATGACGGGAAATGCTGGAGGCATAAGGATACAAGAACAGAGATAAAACAGCTTGAACAATGGTTCTTCAGGATTACTGATTATTCTGATGAGCTATATGAATCTATAGATGGATTAGAGGGGTGGCCCGATGATGTAAAGGCGATGCAGATGAACTGGATTGGCAAGAGCCATGGGACTGAAATAAACTTTGAAATAAACGGAAAAAGCTGGCCCATTTTCACAACAAGGGCTGACACAATTTATGGTGTTACTTTTATGGTAATTTCTGCACAGCATCCAAGGCTAATGGAGCTTGTTACTGAAAAACAGAAAAAGGAAGTTGAAGCATTTTTGAAAAAAATCAAATCAACAAGCGAAAGAGATGCAGAAGAACTTGAAAAAGATGGTGCATTCACGGGATGTTATGCAGTAAATCCATTGACAAAAGAAAAGGTTCCTGTTTATGCTGGAAATTTTGTTGTTGCAGATTATGGCTCGGGCATGGTTATGGCTGTTCCGGCACATGACCAGAGGGACTTTGAATTCGCAATGAAATACAAGATTCCAGTCAAAGAAGTAATTAAAGGAGAAAAAAGCAATGTTAAAGAGAGAGCTTATACAGATGAAGGAGTATTGATAAATTCTGAAAAATTTAATGGATTAAACAGCAGGAATGCTATAGAAGAAATTTCAAAATATCTTGAAAGCAAGAAATTAGGAAAAAGAACTATTAATTATAAATTAAGGGACTGGTTAATATCAAGGCAGAGATACTGGGGCACTCCGATACCAGTAGTTTATTGTGATAGATGCGGCGTAGTTGCTGTTCCTGAAAAAGATTTGCCTGTTAAACTGCCTGAAAAAGTGAAATTTGGCAAGGGAAACCCGCTTGCAACAAACAAGGAATTTGTGAATACAAAATGCCCGAAATGCAGGGGAAATGCAAGAAGGGAGACAGACACTATGGACACTTTTGTAAATTCATCATGGTATTTTTTAAGGTATTGTGATGCGAAAAATGAAAAGGAGATATTCAATAAAACAAAGGTAAAATACTGGATGCCTGTTGACCAGTATATCGGAGGCAGGGAGCATGCCTGCATGCATTTAATTTATTTCAGGTTTTATACAAAATTCTTAAGGGATTTAGGCCTGGTAAATTTTGATGAGCCTGCGGCAAGATTATTCAATCAGGGAATGGTTCATGGCGCTGACGGCGCAGTTATGTCAAAATCAGCTGGAAATGGCGTTGACCCGCTGGAGATGATTAAAAAATACGGGGCAGACACATTAAGATTCTATCTTGTCTCAAATGCCTCTGCTGACAGGGATTTCATATGGAGCGAGGAATCAATAGAGGGCAGCTTCAAATTCCTGAAAAGAATTGCAGATTATTTTTCAAAAGTAAAACAGGGGAAATCAAAGGCAATTACCGAAAGCAAGTTTAACAGATTGGCAAAAGAAATTTCCCAAGATATAGAATGCTTCAGATACAATCTTGCGATAATCAAGATAAGGGCCCTTTTTGACTGTTTCGGGGAAGAGGAGAGCGTTGAGATTTTGGAAGGGTTCCTGAAACTTATATGCCCATTTTGCCCGCATATAGCAGAGGAATTGTGGCATGCAATGGGCAATAAAACATTCATTTCTCTGGAAAAATGGCCGATTGCAGATGAAAAAAAGATTAACTTGGAGATTGAGAAAGCGGAACAGCAAATCTTCAAGACAATTGAGGATATAAGAAACATATTCAGGATATTAAGGGAGAAACAGGGTAAAGAGGCAAAAATGGTTTATCTTTATGTATTGCCAAAAGAACTTGAAGCATACAAAGAAGCAAGGGAAACAATTAAAAGAAATTTGAATGTCGAAGTGCAGATTTATGCAGTCAATGACAATAAAAAATATGACCCGCAGAATAAGGCTGGAAAAGCAAAGCCAGGAAAGCCTGCAATTTACATAGAGTGACATTGTAGAATTTGCGGGACTTTTAATAATTCTTATCTGAATATTACTTATCAAAGTCCCGGCTATTTGATAGAGTAAGATTTATAAATTTAGTTCTGAGTTTGTATTAAACATAAAAAGGTGCAAAATGGAAGTAAAAATCGGGATGATTGCGGCTGTTTCAGAGGCATTGAGATTCAAAAAGCAGAATCCTTCTGCGAGATATGATGATATAATCCAGCATATAACAGACATTTCCCTGGTTGAAAGGGATTCAATGAAAAAGATGGGGATGATTGCCGCTGCATCCAAGGCAATAGAATACCTGGAGAGAAATCCCAGTGCAAATGAAAAAGACATTATAAAGCATGTAATGAATGAAAGCGGGGACATGGTAAAAAGGATTGATTTGGAATCTGATTAAAAAAATTTATGACCTTAAATGAGAAAAAAAGAATCCTTGCTGCTTCTTGCAATTTTTGTAGTATCAATTTTTCTTTACAATAATATTTTTCAGGGCAAGGCGATTGAAAGGGAAAAGATAGTCGTTACAAATGTAATAGATGGAGACACAATAGTAATATCCGGCGGTGAGAGATTAAGGTTATCTGGAATAGACACTCCTGAAAAAGGCGAGTTCTTTTACAAAGAAGCGAAGGCAAGGCTTGAACAATTAGTCGAAAATAAAGAGGTTCTGCTTGAGAAGGAAGGAGAGAATAAGGACAAATATGACAGGCTATTGCGATATATTTTTATTGATGACACAAACATAAATCTCAAGCTTGTTGAAGAGGGTTATGCAATCTGCTATTTTTATGAGCAAAGCGAATACCAAGAGGCCTGCAAAGAATTAGAAGAAAATGCAATGACAAACAATATAGGCAGATGGCAGAATAATAGCAGATAAAATTATTCCAAAACTGCCTTGATTCTTCTCACGCCTGAGGCAATTGATTCTTCCTTGACTATTTTAAATTTGCCAAGCTCCTTTGTGTTCTGCACATGCGGGCCTGCACAAATCTCTTTGCTGTAATCTCCTATTTTGTAAACAGATACTTTTTCAGCATATTTTGCCTCAAACATTGCCTGTGCTCCAAGCTTTTTTGCTTCATCAACTGTCATCTCCATTCTTTCAACAGCAAGCCATTTCTTGATTATTCTATTAACTTCCTCTTCAACTTTCTTAATCTGTTCAGGAGAAAGTTTCTTGTCATAGTTAAAGTCAAATCTCAGCCTTTCCTCTGTGATATTTGAGCCCCTTTGCCTGATGTTATCATCAATTATATTTCTCAATGCCTGACCAAGAATATGTGTTGCAGTATGCAATCTTGTTGTCTTCTCTGAGGTATCTGCAAGCCCTGACTTGAATTTTTTCTCACTGCCCTGCCTTGAGATTTCCTGATGCTTCTCGTATTCCTTTTCAAATCCCTTTGTATCCACTTTCTTTCCCTTCTCTCCTGCCAATTCGCATGTTACCTCTATTGGAAAGCCAAATGACTGATACAAAAGGAATGCGTCATTGCATAAGATTTTATTTTTGCTTTTAGCACATATTTCCTCAAATTTTTTCAGGCCATTTTCAAGCGTCTCTTTAAATAATATCTCCTCTTTATTCAGCTCATCAAGAATAAAATTCCTGTTTGATTTTAGCTCGGGATAATAATCTGAATAAATTTTTATGACCTCTTCTGCTATTTTTGATGTGAAATTCTCATTTATGCCAATAAGATTCCCGTGCCTTATTGCCTTTCTTATCAATCCCCTCAAAACATAACCCTGGTCCTTCTTGCCCGGATAGATATGCTTTTCATCTCCCAAGATAAATGCCGCCGCCTTGAGATGGTCTGAAATAATCCTGATGCTTCTTTTTTGCTCGTCATTCTCTTTTTTTATTCTAGATATATCTTTTATTTTGTTTATTATCGGCAGGAATACCTCTGTTTCATAAACACTCGATTTGTTTTCGAGCATTGCAATTGTCCTTTCAACACCCATTCCTGTATCAACATTCCTTTGTTTCAGCATTTCATATTTCCCGTCTTTTGTCTTGTTATACTGCATGAAAACATTATTCCATACCTCGAAGTATTTTCCGCATGAGCAGCCTGGCCTGCATTCCTTGCCGCAGGACTTCTTTCCTGTATCAATGAACATCTCTGTGTCGGGCCCGCATGGCCCGGTTAATCCTGCCGGCCCCCACCAGTTATTTTCCTTGCTGAGAAAATGTATCCTCTCCTTTGTTATGCCAAGAGACTGCCAGATTTTTGCAGATTCCTCGTCCTTTGGAACATCCTTATCGCCTTTGAAAACGCTGACATGAATCTGCTCTTTCTTAAAGCCAAGTATTTTTGTCAGGAATTCAAAGCTCCATTTTATTGCATCTTCTTTCCAGTAATCGCCCAAGCTCCAGTTGCCAAGCATCTCAAAAAATGTAAGATGAGAACTGTCACCAACACTTTCTATATCCCCTGTCCTTATGCACTTCTGCACATTAACTAATCTTTTCCCCCCAGCATGCGGCTGCCCTAAGATATAAGGAACTAGGGGATGCATCCCGGCAGTTGTAAAAAGAACTGTCGGGTCATTCTCTGGAATAAGCGAGGCAGATGGAATTGCGCTATGGTTCTTGCTCCTGAAAAATTCAATATACTTTGACACAAGCTCTTTCCTGTTCATCTTAACCAGAATATCCTCTTGATTTTATGCAATATAAACAGAAAAAAGATTTAATAAGCTTTCTCTATACCCATTAAATACTCAACTGATCAAGCTTTTTCTTTATCTCAAGAAGCTCCATTTCAATCCTGCTCTTTTCCTTTGCTTCCTTTCTGGTTAATTCGTCTTCGGCAGGTTTTTTCTTTGCTTCCTTTTCAGGCGTTAGTTTAGGGGCATATTTTAATGCCTCGCTTATAGGAAGGTCAAAAAGAATCTTGTTTATCCCGTCAACAACATCTTTCATCTTCACTCTTGCCTCTGCCTTTGCCTGGAATTCTATCCTTCTCAGCTCTTTTACTGTAAGAAGTGTTTTTAATATATTAAGCAAATGCAGTTCTGTCTCGAGCAAAGCCCTCTTGCATTCAACTGCATCAGAAGGCATTATCTCAGCGTAAATTGCGTGGCTTTCAACGTTTGACATTTTTTAGGGGGTTTAATCTAGCTTGTTGAAAAGCTTTTGGTCTATATTATTCACCTTAGACATTATCTCTTCAACCTCTCTTTCCCAAGAATCAATTTCCTCCTGCTCTTTTGTCCTCGTCTCTTTTACCTTTTTCAGCAGGGAGTCAATTTCCGAAATCTTTTGTTTTATTGCTTCGAAATTATTAAGTGCGTCATTGAACTTGTCTATCTTGACAAATATAGGCTCTCTCTGCTTTGAACCCCTTTGAACTTGCTCTTCACTTGCTTCCTCCCGTATTGGATAAGATTGTCTTGACATGATTGTCTGGACAGGCATTATTTCCCTTGTCAATGGTGCAGACATTGAACCAATCTCCTCTGTTTTCCTTATGTCTGGCCTTTGCAATTGCTGCGCCTGAATAGGATACTGCGATGCACTCGGAAGTGCGGGCAATGGCGGAATTGCTTCCTCTCTGGGTTTCAATGCCTCCTTTATCTCGCGCATTTCCGGAAAACCCGGAAGCTCAGGCAGCTCAAATAACCCCTTTGCATCCTCTTTCTTTTTTTTGAAAAGTTGCATTTTAATAACAGATTTCAAACTTTAGAATAAGGGAGTATATAAATAGCTTTGTAAAAATTTTTAAGTAGTAACAGTAGAAAGGCAAAGTATTTATTCTTGCGCCCTTTTACCCTTAAAATGCGGGATAAACTGCTTTATGAGGTTGTTGAAGCGATAGCCGGGAAGAGCGGAAGAGAGATAGTTGAACTGCTGAAGGACAAGAGGGATGTCAATGAGTTCAAGATAGCCGCAAAACTCAAGCTGACAATCAACCAGGCCAGGAATATACTCTATAAGCTGTATGCCCAGGATATCGTAAGCTTCATAAGGAAAAAGGACAAGAGCAAGGGATGGTATATCTATTACTGGACATTGAATATACTAAAATCGCTTGAGCTGCTTGTGAAGATAAAGCAAAAAGAGCTGCATGAGCAGCAGAATCTTCTCAAGAGCAAGGAAAACAAAAGCTTCTATCACTGCAAGCAGTGTTCTGTGGAGCTGACAGAAGAAACAGCGCTGAATCATGATTTTCTATGCCCTGAATGCGGTTCTCTCCTGGAAGCAAGCGACAACAGGGACAAGGTCATTGAAATAACAAAGAGGATAAACAAAATAGAGAATGAGACTGCAATAATACAGCAGGAGACGCAAAAGATAAAAGGTGAATTGGAAAAGAAGTACACAAAAAGAGACGTTGCCGAGAAGAAAAAGAATAGCGAGAATAGGGCAAAGAAGAAGGAGATTCAAAAAAGATTAGCCAAGAGAGAGGCTAAGAAAGCTTTTAAAAAGAAGAAATAATTTTTCTATCAGAATGATAAACCAAAAGAAAGGGATGAGCATAACTCTTGCCCTTATAATAGCAAATTTTGTCCTCTTCCTCCTTGTTTTGGCATTAATGGCCTTCAAGATTAATCTTATTGAGTATATAGGAATAATGCCCTCCAGGATTTTAAGCGGCCAGCATCTCTGGACTGTGATAACAAACATGTTCATGCATGCCTCCCCATCCCATCTCTTCATGAACATGATGAGCCTTTTATTCCTCGGAAGTTTTCTTGAAAGAATACTCGGCAAAAAAAGGTTCTTTATATTTTACATGGCCGCAGGGATTTTTGCGGGGCTGTTTTTTGTATTTATTTCGGCAATTTTCAATATAGAGCTTAATACTATTGCAGTTGGCGCTTCCGGCGCAATATTTGGGATTGCAGGGCTGCTTGCAGTGGTAACGCCGAAACTGCCCGTCTATATATTATTTATACCAATACCTATACCCATGTGGCTTGCCTCTATACTAATACTTGTAATTATGTGGCTTTTTTCGGTTTTTGCTGGGTTGCCTATAGGGAATACCGCACATCTTGGAGGGCTTATATTCGGCGTTGCATATGGAAGCTATTTAAGGATGAGGTACAAGAGAAGAATATACCTTTTGAACAAGTTTCTGATGCATTAATTGCAAAAATACTTTTTATAAAAGCCCCGACTATTTGACAGAACCGCAAAGGATAAATATTTTAAACTCACCCTGCTTTCTAATAACGGTAAAAATGCAAGACGCTGATTTTAATGAGATTTCGGGTATGCTTTCTGAGTTCAATACAAAGATTGTAGATCTCGAGGGAAGATATGAGCTCCTGAAAGAGAGGATGCTTGTTTCAAATGAAAGCTTTATCAAAACAAGGGATAATTTAAGCAAGGATATAAGGATAATAAAGGATGACATACGAGAGATAAGAAGCGAGATTGACAGAATAAAAGAAATGGTGCAGCATGTCATAAGCGACACAGCGGGATTCGCGCGAAGGGAGGACTTGAGGATACTTGAAAGGTATATGAAATTATGGGAGCCGCTGAAATTTGTGAAGGCAGAAGAGGTGAAAAGGATGATAGACGATGCCCTTGAAAATCTGCAGATTAAAAAAGAGGAAGTAAAATCATAGGAAGCATGATGCTGCCTCGACAGGGATTATTGGAAGCAATAATATAAAATGCATTAGATGAAAAAGTATGATTAATTACAAGTAAAATGCCTATGGGAAGTAAAAATATAAAAAGCAGGACTAATTACAAGTAAAATGCCAAACGCATTAGATTCTTTTCTTGAAATGGAAAAAGAGGGAAAAACAAATCCCGAGATTGTGATGGAGCTCCAGAACAAGGGATTTTCACCTCAGGAGATAAATGATGCTGTGAACCAGTCAAAAATCAAAAAAGAGGTTACATCCCCGGAAGGAATGCAGCTCTCTATCATGGAAGAGCCAGAACAAGTGCAGCCGCCGGTTCCTACGCCCACCAAGAAAAAAAAGATGCCATTCTCCATGACTGCGCCAGCACAAGCTGCCCAGGAATACCAGTACCCGCAGCAGGCATTCGAGTATGGTTCTGCACAGCAGCCAATGCAGGGCCCAAGTGCAGACATTGAAACAATTGAGGAGATTTCCGAGGAGATAGTCAATGAAAAGATGACTGAATTAAGGGACGAGCTAGAGAATATAAAAGACTTTAAGCAGTCTGTCCAGTCAAAGATTGAGGATATGGACGACAGGCTAAAAAGAATTGAATTAAATATTGACAGGCTGCAGGCATCAATGATAGGCAAGGTTCAGGAATACGGACAGAACATAAAGGATCTTGGAAGCGAGATGCGCGCTGTCGAGGGAGCATTCAGCAATGTTCTCAATCCATTGATAGACAACATAAAAGAGCTTGGCAGCATAACCGAAAAGATAAAGGCAAAGGAAAAGAAAGCTGAAAAGTGAAACGGGAAAACTGGTTTGCGAGTCATAAAATTTTAAGCATTCTTATTTTAACACTTATTCTCGCTGCGATTGTTGGCATTATACTTATGCCCAAAAATAATAAAAAACAGGATGGGCAATACAATCCTCCAGAAAATAATCCTGCATCAAAAGAGCAGGCTGATGATGTGGTCCAGACAATTGAGCCGATTCATTTTTCAGCCAAGAACTGGGATGAAGATCCTGAAGTTGACGGGCTGGAATTTTACTTATTCCCGAAAAATAAGGATGACAATGCAGTCAGGAGCCCTGGAATAATTTCTATAAAATTATGGAAGATTATAAAATCTGAAGAGAAATATGAATGTTCCCAAAAAGAGGGGGATTTGCTGGAAAGATGGGACAACCTTTTAGTAAAGGTTGATGACTATGGATTTATGGGAGCGACGATAGGGGTGGGATACAGGGAATACAAGCCGACAAAAGACAAGTACGCAATGGGCTGTGCAAAGGCCGTCTTTACAATACCTGACGGAAGGAATTTCGAGTATCTTGATGACACAGTTTTCATCAACGGGGTATCTTGAAGGTAAATCATAAAAATAAGGCTGAGTTAATTATTTTTTATTCAGGAACCAGGATACTGCAACTGCAACAACAAAAAGGATTATTATGCCCAGAACAGACGGATGCGTCAAGACATTTCTTATCTCTGCTGTCGTTGAAAGGTTAAGGAGGTTGTAAATTGCAGAGCTGAATACCTGTATGCCTGAAATAAGGAATATTATGACAAGTATGGCAATCAGGCCGAAGCTCACTGCCGGATTCTTCACAATATCGTCAATATTCCCCCTGACAAAGCTTATTATCAGCAAAATAAAAAACAATGCAACCATGAAAACAACAACCCACGGCGTTACTGTTAATGTGTACCTTCTTGCATTTGGCGCAAGGACAAATATTATTGCAGTGACCAAACTTAATAAGCTATGGATAAACTTATTCTCGCCCAAGATTTTTGTCTTTCCGAGAAGCGCATAAACTAAAACAAAGACAAGAATAAATGCCATTATAGGCATCAGATAAGCAGATTCTAACGGCATTTTAATGCTCCTTTATCTTGGTGCAGGTGCGCGTGTGCCTGCGGGCTCTTCTCTTCCCTTATTAGCGAGTGTAAAAGCGACTACTATTCCTATAAGTATCACACCCCAGATTACGAGATTGCTCCATTGAGACCACCAGCCCCATGAACTAAATGAAAAACCGCTCTGTGTTGATATAATCACAACAAGAAAAACTATGAATCCTATTGCACCCAGAATAATCATCCATGTTGTTTCAGCCTGCCCGCCCATTATGAACAATCCAACCAGGATAACCAATGCAACCATCACACCAATGCCCACTCCTAATCTTGGGAATAATTCTGCAAAGAATCTTCTCAAAAAGTCCTGCTGCAATGCAAGCAATCCAACAACCAATGCGACAATTGTGTCAACTCCGGCCTTCCTGCCAAGCACTCCTGACTTGTTTAATACAGCATATGTTACTGCAAAAATCAATAGAAATGGCAGGAAAACAGAGAATAGTCCCTGGGACTCCCATAACTGAAGCAATGCATCGAGTTGCGTGAATCCGTAACTTACTACCATTTTGTTTTGAGGTTAATGCACTTTATATATTTTTTTATTTTGCTTATTTGTTATGAAAAATTGCTTATCCCAAGCAAATTAAATTTTTTTAAGAGTTTTGGCACCCGTTAAGGCAACAATGTATTTTTTGTTACTCTTTCTTTTCGCCCTTGCTGCTTGAAAAGAGTATTGCGGCAACTGCTGCAGTTATTATAAGGAATATGATTGACTGGAATATTGGGGCTGTATCGGGGCTCTTGAAAAAGCTTGCAAGCTGGGGGACTTTTCCGCTGCTTGAAAGTATTGTAACTATAAGGACTATTGCAACAATAATTCCTATTATAATCTGAAGCGGCTTGTTCAAGCCTCCGTCTCTTATCAATGCGCCTTCCTTGCCTGCTGTAAAGCCGACAAGAAGCATGAATACAAATATTATTACTGCAACAACAGCAATTATTGGAATGATGTCGTTTATCATAGTCTTTGCAGCACTTACTCCTATTATGAGCAATCCCATAACAAGAGCAATTAAGCTGTTTACCTGATGCTTCTCAGAACCAAGAATCTTTGATTTCTCAAGTATCGCAAAAATAAGGGTAAAAACAAGAACAAATGGCAGAACAATCTCGCTAATCCATTCAATTCCCACTATTCCTAGTGCGACCATTTTACTCTGTTTGCTCTTCTGTTGTTTCCTCGGCTTCTTCCTTGCTTGGAACAGCTGACTTGCTTACAACAACTACATCGCCTATCGCCTTTAGGAACGGATGTGGAACTATCAAGCCCCTTGCACCGCCTAAAAAGGGTGACAAAGTGCTTTCTCTTGCGATTTTTATTCGCCAGCCGTCTATCTTGTTTTCAACAAGATTTACTTCCTCAACCTCTCCAAAGTAGTCGCCCGCGTCTGTGAACACTTTCATTCCGAGAATTTCAGAAACTTTTCTTATCTTTAACATTTTCAACCTCTGGATATATAATTAGTTTCTTGAGTATATTTATATACTTTTCCATTTTAAAAAAGAAAGAGAGAGAAGAGAGAGCAAAAATATTTAAACAAAAATTTGATATATCATATCTGATAATCAGACGACAAAAAGTGAAATGGAAAAATGGCTTTTAAACGCAAAAAGAAATGGAAGTTTTGGTTATTATTTGGAATTCTGATAATTATTATTCTGGGCCTGCTGATTGCTGGTTTTCTGAAGTTTGGGCCTTTTGTGCCTTTGGGAAATGAAAAGAATATTACTAAGCCTTATGTTGACTCGGCAATTTATAAGGAATTCGAGAAAGGGAGTGAATGGGTAAAGGTTTTTGTGGGGTTTGAATCAAAAGAGGCTATGAATAGTGTTATCTCCAAATTACCCAAGTCAGAGATACAAGTTATAACTCTTTCTCTTAGAGGCGACTCTTTTTCTGGAGAGGTAACAAGAAAAGGCTTAGAAATTCTAAGTAAAAACCAGAAAGTAAAATGGTTGAATCTAGTTAAGCCAATGGATATTGGGCTTAATGAAAGTGTTCCTTTGATTCAAGTGAGAAACTCTGTTTGGAATTTGGGGTATACTGGTGAAGGGAAAACAGTATGCATTATAGATACCGGCGTAAATTATTCACATCCTGATTTTGGGGGTTGCACAGAAGCATATCTCTAAATGGGCGGCACCTTGATTGATTCCAAGAATATTTCTATTAGTGTAAGTTAATCTTTGGATTATAAGTGATTGCTAATTAGGTAATAGCAACATTTATAAAAAATATTCACTGAATAAAAATAAGAGAGGGTAACTATAAGATGTTCAAATTAAAAGAGTTTATTTACATACTGATTGCAAGCGCTGTTCTCGGATATGTAATTGCATTTTCCCAAATGAGCTGGGAAGCATGGATGAGATACAGCATAATTGGTTTTATTGTCCTTTTTGCCAATGTAGTTGCAAAGAAAGTTGCGGCATACAAGCTTGGATGCGAGGCAGAGATACAGCCGTGGCAGATTGAGAGGTATAACTTTTATGAATCTGCCCATTTAAGGTATCCATTGCCAATGTGGGTTATATGGCCCATCTTCGTGGTTTGGATGAGCCTGGGCTCAGTATGGTGGCTCGTTGTAACGACATTCGAGGTTTATGCAACGCGAAGCAGGGTAAGCAGGAAGTTTGCAGAACTGACAGAATGGGATGTTGCGCTTATATCTGCAGCTGGAATTGCAGTCAATTTAATAATTGCGGTTATCGCCGCATCATTGGGTTATCAAAAATTTGCATTCATCAACCTGTGGTTTGTATTCTTTAATATGCTCCCATTCCCTAACTATGATGGGGGGAGGATATTCTTCGGGGAAATGCTGTTTTATGTGTTCCTTGCAACATTAAGCTTAATGGTGATTATACTGCTGCATATCCCAGTTATAGCGGCAAGTGCATTGACTGTAGTAATAAGCTCTGTGCTCGTGGGGATTATCTCAATATTTGTCTTCTATTCGATATTTGAGCGGCCGCTGAAATAATTATCCCAGAAGGCTGAAAAGCCCTTTTTGCAGAATTATAAATGCAAGAATAAACATTGCTGTTCTTGGCAGTGCAAAAATAGAGTGATAATTCAGGAGAAGAATGACTGCAACGGCAAGGTCAATCCAGCTCATAGGATTTGTTATAAATATAACAGCCTTAACCAGCAGGTAAACTGCGAATACAAAGATAACTGATGCGGGAATCCCCAGATTAAATGGCATAGCAAACATTATTATTGCGGTGATTACATCAAGAACACCGAGTATCTTTATCATTGAAAAATCAAAGAAATAGGTTTTATAAATCTAAAGGAATTTTAGTTCATATGATTACTGGGATAGAGCCAAGAGAATACCAGCAGAAAATCTTTGAGACATGCTCGAAGAAGAACTGCCTTGTTGTTTTGCCGACAGGCATGGGCAAAACGCTCATCGCACTGATGCTTGCTGTTGCAAGGCAAAAGGAATTCCCGGGCTCAAAGGTTGTTTTTCTTGCGCCGACAAGGCCATTGGCAGAGCAGCACTTCAAATACTTTGAAAAACACCTGCCAGAGCTGTATGGGCAGTTTGAGCTTTTTACTGGAAAAATCAATGCAAAAACAAGAAGGGAATTATGGCAAAAGGCAGATGTAATATTCTCAACCCCCCAATGCATAGCGAATGACATAAAAAAGGAAAGAATAACGCTTGATGATGTCTCCCTTCTTATAGAGGATGAGTCCCATAGATGCCTGAAAAGCTATGATTATGTTTTTGTTGCCAATGAATACAGGAAACAGGCAAAAAATCAAAGGATACTCGGGCTTACTGCATCGCCTGGAAGCGACCCTGATGTAATAAAGGATATATGCAAGAATCTGGGCATAGAGGCAATTGAGATAAGGACTAGGCAAAGCGATGACGTAAAGGAATATATTCAGGATTTAAGCACAGAGATTATAAGAGTTGATTTGCCCCCTGAATTCATGGAGATAAGGGAATTGATTTCTGAGATATTCGAGAAACGGGTTGAAGAACTAAAAAACAGAAAGCTCTTGTTCACTATGCCAACAAAGACAAATCTTCTTGAACTTCAGCACAGGATTATGAAATCAATCGCCTCTGGAAACAAGAACTTTAATCTTCTTAAGGGAGCGAGCATATGCGCCCAGACAATAAAGCTGCAGCATGCATTGGAATTAATTGAAACACAGAGCGTTGGGGCATTTAATGAATACATAAAGGATTTATTTGAACAGGCAGCCCAGGGAAAAAGCAAGGCAGTAAAACAGATTGTTGCGCATCCCGGATTCAACAAGGCATATGCCCTGTCATCTGAACTGGGTTTTAAGGGGATAGAACATCCAAAACTGGCAAAAGCAAAGGATATAATTGAAGGGGCAATAAAAGAGAAGAAGAATATGAGAGCTATAGTCTTCTCGCAATACAGGAATACTGCAATAAGAATATGCAAGGAATTAAACAATATAGAAGGAATAAATGCGAAGGTATTTCTCGGGCAGGCGATGAAGGACGGGCATGGCTTGACGCAAAAAGAACAGCAGGAGATAATAAGGGAGTTTAGCTTGGGAAAAGTGAACGTTCTTGTAGCGACATCAATAGGAGAAGAGGGATTGGACCTGCCTGAAGTAAATCTTGTTGTGTTTTACGAGCCAATCCCCAGTGCAATAAGAAAAATCCAGAGAACAGGAAGGACTGCGAGGCTTATGCCAGGCAAACTGATAATACTAATAACAAGAAAAACAAGGGATGAGTCCTATCATTATGCGGCACTTGCAAAGGAAAGGAAGATGTACGGAATACTTAATAACATCAATGAAGAACTCTTGAATAATAAAAAACAGCCGACACTTGATGAATTCAAGGGCAAATAAAAAATGAAGAAAGATGACAAAAAAAGAGGAATTTCCTATTTTATAAGAAGATTCCTCCTAAGATTTTTCAGGCTGTCTGGCGAGACACTCACAGTACTAATCATAATAGCGATACTCCTTATTGCATTCAGACTGGAGATAAGCCAGATAAGCAACATGGTTTTTTATCTTGCCCCCATAAACCAGTTTGTTGATTCATACAATAATGAAATCAAAACAGTAAGCTTCATGCTTGAAACCCAAAGCAATTACCCATGCATAATAAACTGCAATTACGAGTTCATTGACATAAGCGGCAATGTAACCTTAGACAAAGGCGTCCTTGAATTCTCGCATTTTAACGATTCTATAAAAAAATACAGCATTCAGTCGCCGTTATTCGGGACAGGGCAGAAGATTTACAATTTCAATGTTGCATGCAGGAACAACAGAACATCCTTATGCTGGATGAAAAACACAGACAGGCACGCAACTTCAATAGTTGTTCTTAATTATAAATTGAAAGGGGAGGAAGAGCAGTTAAAGAGCAGGATGATAAATGAGCTTCAGGATATTTTGATTAATCTTTCATACGCCGATGTCCTCATCCAGGGGCAGGAGATAATGATAAGCGATGCGGATTCGATTGTTAATTTCAATGAGATAATGAGCCAGAAGGCTGAAAGCGATGCAGATTTTAGCGCGGCGAAGAAAGGTGTTGAATCTCTCAGGGAGCTCTGGTATATAGAAGATTATGGCACTCTGAATAGCGACTTGAACTCATCTTTCAAGGAAGAGATATCAAGAACAATTGACGGGCTTAATGCAACTGGCAGAAGCATAGAAAACGTGATTGCAATGCACAATTCCCTTGCGAGCATAATTGAATCGAAGAGAATGGATACAAAGGCCATGCTGAATTTTCTCGTCATATCTGGAATTCAGAAAAATGTCCTGAATGAAACAAAAAATTTCCTTGCGTTATTTAATGGAATATTCAATGATTTCAAGGCAAGGAATTTTACAGGATATTCTGACGTTGAAAACAGGATAAGAACCCTTAATTTACAGGGCAAAAAAGTCAAAACTCCATCATCTGCAAATTTCATGGGCATCCTGAAGGCAGGATATTCTGCACTGGAGCAAAACTATGACTTGTTATGCAAAATGAAGGGCTATTGCATTGATTATGAAAAAGAGGAAATTTTTGATGACCCAAAGAGCAATCTGGTTCAGGAGGAGAAAATCTGCTGGAAGATAAAGGAAATAGATAATCTGGCGGGAGAAGCTGATGATAACTTCACATTATACTACTATAATCTAATCCATCTGAATGCCACCCTGGATGCTGTGCAGGCATATAATAATTTAAGCAGGGAACTGAACCTGCAAAGCTATAATGAAAATGCAGAATTTAATGATGCAAAGAATAAAACATTATATAACGCGCTAATCTCCATAAAAAACAGCTACATAAGAAAAAGCAATGAGGGGGCAGATTCATACAACAGGAATATCACCATATTAAATTCAAATATAAATTCCTTTGGAATAAGATTAAATGACTCCTCTTTCAATTACTGCATCTATCTTATCAGCCTTATTAATCTTGAAAATAGCTCCATAAAGAAGGAATTTCTGCTTGATGAATTCCAAGGTGAATGCAATGAAGAGCGGGACTATGGCATTAACACCACAAATTACAGCGCAGGAAACATCCCAAAAATAATAAATGTAAGCCAGGAGAATGAACTCCTCTTTTTTCCTATTGATATAATAAATGAGACTATAAAGAATCTTTCTGCAGAGGTATTCAAGATTGCAATGAATTTAAGTTACACTAAAGATGCGGAGGATTACCAGAAGAATTATTGCGCAATAATAAACAGCAGTCTTGCAAATAATACTGTCAGTCCCTTAATTTTCCAGAATGCAAGTTTCTTGGAATCCTCTCTTGACTATTCCACAATAAAAAGATACAATATAACAGCAAGAATAGACACAAAATTGAAAGAGCATTTTCCGGTATGCTGCATTTTCGGGAAATGCGAGATATGCTGCAGAAATGAGAGCTGCAGGGACGAGGAATCATTGTTCCCTGTCATAATGCTTCACGGGCACGGATTCGACAAGGGCGACTCGCCGACATTTTCAACAGACGTATTTGACAAATTGCAGAAGGCATTGCAGAATGACGGCTATGTAATCTATGGGATTGTGACGCCAAACATAAATTACAGCAATGCAAAAGAAAATGAGCTTGGAGCGATAAGAAAGCCGATAAGCATGAAGGCGACATATTATATTGACTTCAATGACGAGAATTTCAATGAAACAGAGTTAAATCTTGGCATAGAGAATTACACAAAAAGGATTTATGATATGATAGAATTTGTGAAGTTCAGGACAGGCAAGTCAAAGGTAAACATAATAGCGCATTCAATGGGCGGCTTGATAGCAAGAAGGTATCTCGAGTTATTCGGGGAGGATTCTGTTGACAAGCTGATAATGGTTTCTGCCCCGAATCGTGGAATATCAGATAATACAAATAGCCTGTGCCTCATAGCCGGAAGGGAAAGAGAATGTTATGATATGATGAATAACAGCCTGTTCATAAAAAAGGTTAATGGCATTGCACTTAAAAACAATACAAAAGTCTACAACATTTATGGAAGCGGCTGTGAAACTGACGGGGGTAATGGAGATAAAGTTGTATCTACCACCTCTGCGATACTGCAAGGCGCAAGGAATTATGAGGTAAAGGGAAACTGCACGAGCATTCTTGATGTGTTTCACATGAAGATTCTTGACACTGAAAGATACCCCAAAACATATGAGATAATAAAAGGGATACTTAATGAGTAAAACATCTAATGATTATAAAGTTTTAAATAATCCTCTATTTAGTATCTTGAGAAATGATAAAAACAATTATACTAATCCCTGTTTGATATCTTAAAAAAATGATAAGAACAATAATCTTTGACCTTGACAATACGCTGATTGACTTCTGGAAATTCAAGACAAAATCAGTTGATGCCGCAATTAATGCAATGATTAAAGCCGGCTTAAAAATAAAAAAGAGGGATGCCATGAAGATTATTCATAATCTGTACAGGATATACGGAATGGAGTACAAGTACCTATTTCAGGAGCTTCTTAAAAGAGTCAGAGGCAAAATTGATTACCGCATTCTGGGGCATGCATTAGTCGCCTATAGAAAAACAAGGGGGAATCTGCTTGTTTCTTACAGAGGGGTAAAGCCCACATTAAGGAAATTAAAAGAACAGGGCTATAAGCTTGCAATAATATCTGACGCGCCGAAGTTAAAGGCATGGGTAAGGCTTGTCTCCATGGGCATAGATGAGTTTTTTGATGTTGTAATCACATTTGATGACACTGGAAAAAGAAAGCCAAATAACCTGCCATTCAGAAAAACACTTAAGAAAATGAGAATCAAGCCAGAGGAGGCATTAATGGTAGGAGACAGCATAAAAAGGGATATAATTGGTGCAAGGACACTGGGAATAAAGACAGTTTTTGCAAAATACGGCTATAGAGGAAAGCAAAAAAATAAAACGAGGCCTTTTGATTTTGAAATTGAAAGAATTGAGGATTTGCTCGAGGTTTTAGGAAATTTAAAATGATTGACTTTAATAAAAATAGTTTGCAAACATATTACTGAGGCTAAAATGATTGACTTTAATAAAAATAGTTTGTGGGCATATTATTGAGGCTAAGATGATTGACTTTAACAAACTGATTGACAAGCATCTTATAAGAGAACACAAGCCTAAAGAGATAGGGAGATATTACCCCTCTGAAATCGGCTCTTGCATGAAGAAGGTGTGGTTCAGCTACAAGAAACCCAAGGAGATAAAGGCAGACTTATTAAGAATATTTGAAGCCGGCAATATGCTGCATGAGTTTATTTCAGAGGTCATAAAGTCAGAAAAAAATCCAGAAGTTGAACTGGTAAAGCAGGAGATGCCGATAAAAGTTGAGGAAAATGATTTTATCATCTCTGGGAGAATAGACAATCTTGTTCTTGTAAAGATAGAAAATAAGGAGGTTTTAGTTGAGGTCAAGTCAACAAAATTCCTGAAGGAAAAACCAAGCGAGGAGAATGTGATGCAGCTGCAGTTCTACATGCACGCAACAGGGATACACAATGGCATGCTCCTTTATGTGCAGAAGGACAATCTCCAGACAAAAAGCTTTGATATCCCTTATGACAAAAAACAAGCAGAAGAGATACTAAACAGGTTCAGGCTTCTTGACAAGTGCCTCAAGATGAACGAGATGCCTCCGGCCGAAGCAAAATACAATTCCGAAATAAGCTGGATGTGCGATTACTGCGATTACAGAGATGAATGCTATTCTTCCTAATAGAAAAAATTAACGAAAACTTTTTATTTCCTATTTGGCTGTTAGGATAATGGCAAAAAAGAGGAATAAAGCTAAATGGATTATTCTAAGCGTTATCTTACTGGTTGTTATTGTTTCTGCTGTCTTGATTCTTTATTTTAATGCTCTCAATAAAGGTAAGAGGTTTGTAGATACAATCAGTAAAATATCTAGAGAAGATTATAAAGAAGCAATACAAGAACACCTAAATAATTTTTCTAAGGCAATTATAGATGTAGAAGTAGACAATCGAGATAATATGGAAAAAATTATTGCTTCCCTGTCTAAAGAATCTTTTGAATTATATTATAAATCAGATTTTCGACCAGTTTTTTCAGGGAATGCAAGCAAAGAAGCAATTCTCAAGTTAAACAAGAATTCACATGTAATCGAGATACTTTCTAGCATTCCCATAATTAATGATGCTCAAGCACAAAATCAGACAGAGAATAAGCCTTATGTTGATCCTGCGATTTATGAGAGTTTTGTAATGATAGAGGGGGAAGAATGGGTAAAAGTAGATGTGTGGTCTAAGTCTCAAGATGATTTGGGGGATATTATAGACTCTCTTTCTCCTTCTGAATCGAAAGTCGTAAGAATAGGAGAGGATTTTTCTGTAATTGTCACTAAGAAAGGTCTTGAGAAATTAGCAAATGATACGCGTGTTAAGAGTATTTACCTTGTCTCTATTGGGGAATTAATTTAACAATAAAGCACGTCAATTATTTGAAGACCCATAGAGTTTTCTTTCAGAAATTCATGTTTGTTGTTTTTCTGTTCATAATTCCCTTTATAATCTGCTGACAAGGTGGTAAAATTAAAGTTAATGAAAAAAGAAAAAGAGGTTATGATAGTTAAGGAAAAAGAGGGACCCACCATCATAACCCATTTTTTCTATTATGTATCTAAGAGGTTGAAATGGATAACTTCAACTTATCCTGATTTATTAAGAAAAAGGCTTTTTAAATCCCTTATGAAATAAAGTTCTAAAACAATGTTCTACAGGTTTTTGCATTTTAGATTAAGTGATATCAAACATAATTTTATCGCCTAACCCAAGCCCAATCTCGTCTGCAATTCCTGTATTAAATTCCAATGCATAGCTTGAATTTTTGTTGGGGTTTATATCCTCGCAGAAGTCATTTATGCAGGGCTGTGCATTTTTGCTTATAAAAACAACTTCGTGTTCTTTGTTCAGCCATATTATATCCAAAGGAAGAATAACATTCTTCATCCAGAATGGATGGACCGATTCTTCATTAAAAATAAAAAGCATTCCTTCCTCCCTGCTAAGATATCTCTGGAACATCAGGCCCCTGTCCTGCTCGGCCTGCGTAACTGCCAATTTAACATAAAAGCATCTCTCCTTAATGCATATCTTATTTTGCGGCTTGCTGTCTAGATTAAAGAGACTAATTAAAGCTATCAATAGAACAAGGAAAAAACCGAGGATAACTATTTGATTGAATCTCTTGCGTTTAATCATTTATTCTTTCAGATAGTTGTATATTTAATAATTATCATTTGCTTTAGCAATAAATATTTATACAAGAACAACTCTAATGATTATGAGGTGAGCGGTGCCTCGGCTGTGTCAGAAATGTTGAGCATTTCTGAGCACCCTAAAAATCCGTAAGGATTTTTTTGGTTTCTGAGGTCTTGAATATGAAAAGGGTGAATCTTGGGACTGGAATATGAAAAGGGTGAATCTTGGGACTGTATGGTGCGCATATCAGCCTCCGACGCAACTGGATGATATGGCCAAGAAGATTGACAAGGAATCATACAACCCGATTTTTAGCTGGCTTTCACAGCATTCAGGATTAAAGGTTAATATTGCGATAAATAGGAGCCTGGAGGAACTCTTAATCAAGAATAAACGCACAGACTCCCTTGACAAATTAGGAACAGCCGTGCAGTTTGGTTCAGTGGAATTAATGGGAGGGCTGGCATATCATCCGCTTGCACCATTGCTCATAACCTCAAAATATGGAAAGGATGAGCTAAAAAGGCAGAATGAATTAAATGATTCGTTCAATAAAAGGATTTTTGGCGGTTTATGGAAACCAAAGGGATTTTACCTGCCTGAATTCGGGTATTCTGACGAAGTCGGCAAGCTTGTAAAGGAAATGGGTTATGATTACACTGTAACAAATGGATTGTTATATGCAGAAAAGAACAGAAAACCCCAGCCATTTGACAAGATTGCTCAAGTAAACGACTTGAATATTCTCTTTACCTCTGACTGGAGCAGGGAGTTTGCAATGAGGAGGCCAGACAACGGCGACTTTGACACGAGGAGATTAATCTATGATATGTTTAACGGCATGTCCTCGTGGTTTAATGGCAAGGGGGGATATACAGTAGTGGGATATGACATTGAGACAATAGGGCATCACCAAAAAGGGTATGGGGCGCATACGCTTGACCTGATGGCTGATACAATAAAGGAAAATGACATGGAATCTGTGCTGCTTGAAGATTTGCTGAAGATGTTTCCTGAAAGGGAATCTGCAGAAATCTTTTCTGGAACACAAAGCACGTCTGCAGAAGACATAAGAAATCATGAATTTTTCCCGTTATGGAAGCACTCCAAAAACAGGATGCATGAAAGGATATTCACCCTTGAGGATTATGCAGTCAATGTAATCAATGAAACTGCAAAGACTAATGGAAACTCGCATATTTATAAAATAGCAAGGGAAGATGTGGACAAAGGGCTTTACAGCTGCAAATCATGGCAGGCAAATCCGCTTGCAGGGCATTTTATTCCATGGCTCATAACAAAGGGTGTTGATAAGCTTGTCAATGGGATTGCAGGATGCTGCTTCATTCTCAAGGATTATAATTCAAAAATAAGGATTAATGGCAAATTGGCTGATGCAGATGAAATACTTGAAAATACAAAAGAAATTGAGCATTCAATACAAAAGTTAATACTAAAAGAGGAGATAAACAGGCAGATATAGGAAGATTATTTTTTCTTCTTAATAGGCAATTTTCCAGTCAATTTAATCTCTCCCTTTTTTAATCCAAGCAGCTCTTCCATGAAGATAATCGCGTTATACACTGCAGATATCCCAAATCCTATTGCAGATACAAGGGCAATAAAAAAGAAAACTGTGTCATCTCTTTTGAAGTAATATATGTGGATAATGACTGCTGGCAAAAAGATTCCAAGAAACCAGATAGCCAGCTTTAGCCTCTTTTGCATAGAGCATAAAGATTTTGGGATATAAATATCTTCTTATCTTTGCAGAAGATACAGGTATTTTTGGCATGATAAATATCTTCTTATTTTTGCAGAAGATACAGGTATCTTTAGCAGGATAAATATCTTTTTATATAATGCCACCTTGTATAATTCATGAAAAAGGTCATTGTGCCGGGCTTGGTTATAATCTTTCTTTCCTTTATAATCGGCTTGTATCTCTACAACAGGATGCCTGAAATGATGGCGTCTCACTGGGGTGTCCAAGGAGAGGTTAATGGCTACATGCCAAGGTTTTGGGGATTATTCTTAATGCCAATAATCTCTGTGGCAATGCTTTTGTTATTCATGTTCATTCCAATAATGGACCCCTTAAAAGCAAATATCAAAAAATTCAGGAGGTATTATGACTGGTTTATCCTGCTGATAATTATTTTCATGTTTTATATTTACATGCTGACAATATTATGGAATCTTGGCTTTCGGTTCAGCATGGTTAATATGCTGCTTCCTGCTCTGGGTATCTTATTTTTTTATGCTGGTGTCCTCATAGAGAATGCAAAAAGAAACTGGTCTATAGGCATAAGAACGCCCTGGACTATGAGTGATGATAAGATTTGGGAAAAAACAAACAAATTAGGGGGCAAGCTCTTCAAGATTTCAGGAATAATTGCATTTCTAGGGTTATTTTTCCAGAAATATGCCTTCCTGCTTTTTATAGTTCCAGTTATCATATCTGCAATTTATCTGATATTTTATTCCTATTTTGAATATGCAAAGCGAAGGAAAATAAGAAGAGACAAACATGGAAACCGCAAAATTAAAAAATAATTTTATTGAATTAGGAAGGTATATGGTTCCAATAACGGGGGACATTGAGCTTGACAAGATAAGCAAGGCGATAAGCAGTTCAAGGCTGGAGAGGATTGCGGCGGATGTTGGACTCTGCACTTTCAAGTACCTTGCTTACTCGGGAATCCTGTTGGGCCTGCATCATATTGCAAATGACTTATACGCATGGAAGAATGGCGCTGATATTTTAAAGGGGTTTTAAAAGATAGCCCTAGAGCGAGAGGAATAAAAAAGATAAGTTTTTATTTGCTATTCTGTTCTACTAAGATGTTATGAAAATAGGTTTTCCGAATCATCCAAGAAAGGATATCCGCAAGGAAATTGAATGGATTGGCAGGAATGGCTTTGATTTTGTGGACCTTTTTCTGGAAGAGGATAAAGCAATACCTGAAAAGATAGAAGTTGATAAAATTAAAGGACTTTTGAAAAAATACAATCTGGATGTTATAGGGCATACTGCATGGTATCTCCCAATAGGCTCTCCCGTGAAATTGTTCAGGGAGATGGCAATTAAAGAGGCAACAAAATATTTCAGATGCTTCAATAAGCTGGGAGTCAGGTATGTTACAATTCATGCCCATTGGCCGCCCAGCCTGTTCTCTGAGAAAGAAGGAATAAAATTTCAGGCAGAAACCCTGAAAAAACTGGTTGAAATTGCAAAGAGATATGAAATAACCCTTTTATATGAACCCATTGACACTAAAAAAGACAGCCTAAAGAATGTATTGGCTATTCTTAATAGTGTTCAAGGATTATACTTTCATCTGGATATCGGCCATGCCAACCTCTTCAATAAGAGCGTAATCAAATTCATAAAACAATTCCACAAAAAGCTAAGGCATATACATCTCCATGATAATCACGGCAAAACAGATGAGCATCTTCCCATCGGCAAAGGAAATATAAATTTTCAGAAGATTATGGGGGGATTGAAAAAATATGGCTATGATGGAACAATAACCCTGGAAATTTTCTATGACAAGAAATTTGTTTTGCAGAGCAAGAAAAGATTAAAAAAGATTTTTGACAAAATTAATTCTAAATAAGATATATTTTTAAACATCAAGTCCTTCTGATACAAAGAGGTGTTCGGGCATCTCAGCTGTTTCTGAGAGATTGTTAAAATGCTAGAGTTAAAATTACCTGATACAAAGGCAAAGACAGTTGAAGAAAGATTAGAGGAGCTGGCAAAAAGCGGAACAGCAACCCGGTTTGAGGTGGTAAAGGAAGGGGATAACTCTGTTAACATATCCAACGGCCTTTTCAGGACTTACCCAGACGGCATTGAAGCGCTCACGGGCCATTGCAATAATCTTTTGGTGATTGCATTATACAGCCATACGAGAAAAATGATAATCAGGTATTCGGCAAAAAATGAAAACGGGGCGTAAATGCCCCGAGGCAGAGAAGCCAAAAAATAAATTCTGATAGGTTTAGGAAAGGTATTTTAAGCCTGAATATGTTTCTTCTAACAGGAGGATAAAATGCCAATAGTAACTATCGACAGCTGGCCTATGCCGGAAGAAAGAAAAGCTGAACTGATAAAAAAGATAACTGAAGTTTTTACAGGATTTGGTATGCCTGCCCAAGCAGTAACAGTAGTTATTCATGAAGAAAAACTTGAAAACTGGGGAAGCGGGGGAGAACAGCATTCTGTTAAATTCAAGGATCTTGAAAAGAAGAGTTAGATAATATTATTTATTTGTGTCGTCTTCTTTTTTCATCAAAGTGTCAAGAGGGGAAATAATTTTCTTCAGTTCTTCTGCAGAAATATGAGTATAGATTTGTGTTGTTGACAAGTCAGCATGCCCTAATAATTCCTGTATCTTTCTTATGTCAACTCCATCCTCAAGAAGATGAGTGGCAAAGCTATGCCTGAGTGTATGGGGGTGAATATTTTTTGTTATTCCCGCCTTGATTGCTGCTTTCTTGACTATCTTTTGCATGTTTCTTGAAGATAATCTGTCTTTTGGCCCGCTGAACAAAAATTCCTGCCCAAGTTTTTTCTGCTCTTCTGCCTGATTTTTCAAATCGCCAAAGATAAATGCAGGAATGTTAAAGATTCTGTCTTTCTTGCCTTTTGCCTGCCTTACGTGCCCTATCTTCTCGTTGAAATCAAAGTCATCTACTTTTAAATTTGTCAGTTCAGAAACCCTGAAACCGCAGGCATACATGAGGCTTATCATCATCCTGCTTTTTTTGTTGTGCAATGAATCAATAAACATTCTCACTTCCTCCTTGCTCAGGACAACTGGAATCCTCTTTTCCTTCTTGGGCCTTTTAATCTCCATAGTTATGTCATTCTTAAGAAGATTGGAATAAGCATACTTTACTGCCGCAAGGAAAAGGATTGAGTATGAGGACGACTTGCTGCTTAATTTTTCTGCCATAAATGACTTGACATCATCAACGCTAATCTCCTCTGGATTTTTTTTGCAGAAATTAAGAAGCGCGGAATTTGAGAGAAGATAATTTCTTATCGTATATTCAGAATTCTGTGAGATTTTTAGTTCAACCTCAATTTTTTTTAGAAATTCCTCTTTGTTCATACCTTTACTCCAAATTTTTTAAAATCTTTAATCAGTTGTTTATTATTCCTGAATAAAATTGTCTTTATGCCGAGCTTTTTTGCAGCTGCCAGATTCTCTTTCTTATCATCAATAAAAATTGTTTCTTTTTTAGGAATTTTATTTTCCCTAAAAATTATCTGAAATGCCCTCTTGTCAGGCTTCTTTAGCTTAATCTTGCAGGAGGAGTAGGTTTTCTTGAAATGCTTGAATAAATTATTTTCTATATTCGCCTCAAAATGAATGTCATTTGTATTTGTAAGGCAGAAAATATGATACCTTCTCTTCAGCCTTTTTATCAGGCCGAACAATTCCCTGTTGATTTTCTGGTGTTTTATGAATGATTTTTTGTAATCATTTACTATTTCGTCTATCTCTTCAAATCCGCTGAGCTCTTTTATTACTTTTTTGAAAGATATCTTGCCCCTGGTAAGGCCCCTGAATCTATTTTGGACTTTTTTAGGATAGTCTGAATAAAGAAAAACAGAAAAATTGTATTTTTTCATCATCTCCTTTTTTACAGAGGCCCAGTCTGTTTCAAATAAGACCCCTCCTGCATCAAAAACAATTGCCTTAACCCCTTTTTCCATACCAAAGATTATACGAACTTATTTATATAATTAATGTAGAAACCTTATTCTTACTTAATGCATGTGCAGGGCTTGAATCCCTTGTTCAGTGCCTTTGTCTTTGATTTGAACTTGATTAAATTCTTTGGCTTTATGTTCTGCGCAAATGGGCAATTCCTTAGATGGAATTTATGGCCTCCCTTAGGAGCAACGTAAATAGTATGATGCCTTTTAATGATTATCTTCTTCTTTTTTGTTTTGGTTTTCGCTCTTCTTTTTGGGCTTTTATTGTGAAACATTTCATACAATTTCACTTCATCTGCCCTCAAGCTGCCTAATCTTTTCTGCAATTCACTCTGCATATCCATCAAATTTTCCACCTTGCCCTTCAAATCATATATATCCCTCTTGGCAAGATTAAATGATTTTATTACGCTCCGCTCTATATTGGCCATGTTTTATCCAAGATTTTGAAATATTTAAAGATTACGGGAGTAAAGCGCGGGGATAAATGCACATTGTTAAGTTAATACAAATAAAAGAAGATTAGAAAAATTTAGAAAAGGACTATTATTAAGCCAAAGGTACTTAATCGGCAGATTTTTAAAAACAAAAAAAGCAGTGGGCATATGAAAAAGAATTATAATGTGCCAGAAAACATCAAGATAATCCAAGGAGAAGGATGCCTCACCCTCAGGTATAAGGGCGCAAATTATCCGAGAGTAACTATTTCGGGGAATGTAGGCCAAAAAGAGGTAAATAGCTCCTTAAATGAACTGGAAAGAAGGCTTTGTTATTATGAGAGGAGAAAGGCTTCCCGCGGGAAAGAAAGGCGAATTAATTACTATAGATAGAACTAATAAGATTTTTATGCCTACGAGGGAATTCAGGGAAGGGTTCTTATAGGGATTATAATTTTATCATGGTTTCTTCGACTTTCCTTCAATGACGAATTTGTAGATTTTGTTTACAATCATTCCAGTAAAATTATATGCCTGTTCCTGCTGCATTCCTTCTGTCATTGAACAATAAAAAATCCTGCTGTCTTCTATGTACATAATGCCGCAGCTGTGGAAATAAGTCTCATATTTATCGTCAAACAGTGCACCGTATTTCTGGGCAATAACTATATTGCTTGGAAGATTGGCGTATTTTTTTATGTTAAAGGAGGTATTTGTAAGATATGAAAGTATCATTAAGGAGTCTTCTGGCTTAAGCGCTGTTGAAAGATAAAGGCTAAGGAAGATATTTGCGGTTGACTTGGGGGTTATATGGAATACTTTGTTATACGGGGGGGTATCTTCCTCATAATAGTTTATGTAATTGGCTATTTCCTGCAAGTCACCAAGTGTTGCCTGGCTGCCGAGAATATTTGTTGCAGTATTGTCAGATTCCTGCAGCATGTATCTAATCAATTCCCTTACAGAAAGTTCTGTTGCAGGCATTTTTCCCAGAGGTCCTGCCCTGCTGTCCCTCAATTCCGCTTTAATGGGAAGCACTGTGTCTAAAGTAAACTGCCCTTCATCAATCTTCTTAAGAATAATCATCGCAATAGGAATCTTGTTGAGGCTTAATGCCCTGTAGGGATTATTTTCATTAATGCCGAAGGATGCGCCATCCCTTATATTCAGCACATAAAGCGAAGCATTTAATTCATTGGTTGTTATGTAATCCTGAATCTCCTCTTGAAGCGGCTCAAAATTGAATATAAGATGACTTTTAGGGGGTATCATTCCCGTGTAAACTCTTGGAGAAAGAAGGCATACGCTCCCGTCATCATTCAGGTATTTCTCGCAGTGCGTCTCTTTCACCCCATAATAACTGGGCAAAAGAAGTGCTATAAGTGCAATTATGATTACTGCCTCTGTCCATAGAATTAGCTTAAGTTTGTTCATTCCTCTTACTGCTTAAACAATAAATCCAGGATATTTAGTTTTTTCTCTTTTAGAAAAGGAAATACTATTGGGGATATTTTTAAATAGAAGTTATTCTAAGAATCATTATGGGAAATGAGAATTTGCTGATTGAGGGAGACATAACTGAATACAAAGGCAATTGGGTTGCTATATATGACAAAAAGGTGATAGCATATGGCAAGGGCATCAAACAAGTCCATGAAAATGCCTGTAAATTACAGCCTAACAATGAATTCATTATGCATTATATTCCTGAAAAATTTTATCCGCAGATAATGAAGGAAGAAGGGCTTGTCGGGATGCTGGCTTCTTAGTATTCCTGAGAGGATAAGCGATGGATTTTTATTTGCTTAATTCTTAATAATCAAATGAAAAAGAGGGCATTTGCACTGATTTTTCTAATCTTGTTCATTCTACTGCCATTGGTTTCCGCATCATTCCTTGACAGGATAACCGGAAAAGCCGCTGGAGAAACAGGAACTACTGAAGAGCAGGTTAAATGCGTATTCTTGCAAAGGCAGCCCCGCTCAATTATGAATCCCGGTTCAGAACAGAAGTGTTATACGGAAGATGGGCAGTATGAATGTTCAGCAACAGATTCCTGCATATTGAATATCTCCGGGAAGAAGGGAAAAACACTGAAATTGAAAAGCTCTTGTGGAGGGGAAGCAGAAATCATAATAGATGGAATTTATGAGCAGGCTGAATATATTTGTGCACAGGGTAAAGAAGCATATTATCTCAGTTCTCCGATGCAGTTTGTAATTGCTAAAGAACAAATGAGATGCGTGTTTGCAAATTCTGATTCAGAGCAGAGATGCTATAGTGATGACAACAGATTTGAATGCTCGGGCATAGGCTCTTGTGTAGCTGATGTTGCTGGAAGGGCTCATGGCCAAAGGATTATATGGAAAAGCTCTTGTGGGGGATATGCATATTCTATACTTAATGGAGAGGATGATTCTGCTGAATTCGATTGCAGCGGAATACAAGCCCCTTATGTTTATGAGGTTATTGAAGAGGATGTAAGATGCATATTTGCAAATTCCTCTTCACAGCATATGTGCTATCCCGACGGCGGCAATTTTTCCTGTTCTGGGACAAATGAATGCACTGTAAGGGTTTCAGAGGAGAAGGGGAAAACTCTTAGATGGCAGAGCAGTTGCGACAGGTATGACTATTTACTCGAGCCTGTTCCTTACACTACAATGGACGGAAATAATGAGGATATTAAGTTTAAATGCAGGGCACCTGCTACAATTGTCTTGAACAGCGGCAAACTTCCGATATACTTTTTTTATAAGGAAAAATGCGCTGACTGCAAAAAGACAGAGAAGGTCCTTTTGCAGTTAAAGGAAAAATATCCTCAAATAGAGATTAGGTATTATGATGTGTCTGTTCCTGAAAACGCAGAATTATTCTCCAAGATGGCTAGGAGGCGGGGTTGCGGCACATCTCTCGTTCCTGTTATTTATTTTGGGCCTGGATGGTCTGCATGCGGCCCTCTTAAATCAGGTCATGATATGGGAGGAATTGAGTTTGCTATGCAACAATGTGCTGAGCGCGGATGTGTAGAGGCTTTGCCTCCAAAGAACACCTACTCTTATGAAATGAATTATACATATTATATTAAAGAGTACGTATGGTGCCTTTTTGCCGACGCTGAACTGGTTCAAAGATGTGGTGATGATTTTGATGCTCCAGGATGTTCAAGCATAGCAAGGGAATGCTATACGGATAACAATGAATTTGGATGCTCATGGACTGGAGGCATAGTTGCAAGTGAAGACAAAAGAAAATATGCCTTCTGCATAGCAGAGGTTGCTTCTCCTGTAAATATAACATGTAAGAACATCACAGATGAAAAGAGCATGATGATGAATGTGACAACCGTCTGTGAAACAGAGATTCCCTCTCCTGCACCAAAGCGGACATGGAAAAGCTCTTGCGGGGGGCAAGCCACTAGTGCAATAGATGGCTTTTTAGATTATCTTGAATTTGAATGCATTCAGTCCACAAATGCGACGAGAGAGCAGATAAGCGGAAAGGGATTTTTGCATGCATACTGGAAATGCTATGATAGAACAGAGCAAAAGACAGCAACTGGCGCAGGCATTTGCAAAACAGCAGAGGAATGGCAGAGCGAAGCCAAAGCATTTTGCGCCAATAAATGCTTCAAAACAAGCAATTTTTTATGCGGCATAGACGAGTTCAGCGTCTCAGAAGAATGTTATCCCGAGCAAAAAGAGGAGCCCATACCCATTCCCCCTGAAGAAAAGGAACCAGAAAAAAAGAAAGATGCTGAAAAAGAAAAACCCAAAGAAGAAAGGAAAGAGGAATTTCTGTTCTGCAAGGACTCCTGCCCATTTTTGGGAAAATGCTATCCCTTCGGGAACATGCAGGAGGAAAAATATTGCTCTATTGAGGGGGTTTTTATGTTCCAGATGGAAAATGACGAGCAATGCGAGAATAATTTTGAGTGCATAAGCAATCTTTGCATAGACGGAAAGTGCTTGGGTTCTGGTTTAATTCAGGCGATTATTAACTGGTTCAGGAAGATGTTTGGGATTCAGTAAGAAGGTTTTTATAGAAACTCTTTCTTTATTTTATATGGAAAAAAGCCTTGTCAGACAGATGTGCTTCCCCTTTAGCATGAGGGAAAGTCACAGCAAGGACATAGAAGATTATGTTTCAAATTTAGAAAAAAGTATAGAAGAAGAGCAAGCATCTGAAGAGTATGTCTATCTCAAAATAAATCCTGTTTTTTTCAAAAAATATCTAAAAAAATCACGAGAGTTATTCCCCTCTATAATTAGAAACATGAGAAATTCTGCTTACCATGGTGCTTGTATAGAAAGTGGGGATTATAAGATAGAATTGCCTTTCCTTATTCCTTTTGGTTTAATATACAAACAAAATGAGTTTATATGCACTGCAAGGGGCTCACAAGAAGGGGGATTAAGGTTTGTTAATTTAATCGGCAGAAGAGGGTTGAATAGAATCTTTAATATGGACAGTCTATATGATGTTATTTCTCTTGTTTAGATATTGATACTTATATACTGAAAGTTCAAGGTTCAAGGCGAAGAGTTTTTATATAGCAAGTTCTTGAGCTTATTATGGGAAAGAGGGCATTTGCATTAATTTTTTTAAGCCTGTTTCTCCTGCTGATTTCTTTTGTTTCTGCTGAGACTGCTATTTCCTGCCAGCAAATAGGAACAGACTTGGAAGGATGGTACCAGAATGAGCAGCGGATTATAAATGCCTCTTGCGCGAATTGCAAAGCTGCTTGCGAATATACTGGAACACAGCAAGAGGGATGGTATAGTTCATGTGATAAATCCCTGATAAAACAAGAGATTTGTTTGGTAAATTGCTACAGCGATACTAATTGCCCCACTAAAACTTATAATAGTTATTGCAAGGAGTTACAGGCATGCACAGAAACAACAATTCACAAATGTGAAAATGCAGGAACTACTCTTTCGAAATGTGTTGCCTCTTCTCCAACTATATCATGTACTGATTGTTTGTATGGCTGTTCAGATGGAAGCTGCAAAAGCCAGGAACCCCAGACACTATGCATAGATTCTGACGGCGAGGATTATTATATAAAGGGTTATGTGAAAACAGCAGAATTAGGGGAAGTATGGGACAGCTGCGCTGGCATAGAGCTTAGGGAGTGTATTTGCAGGGATGGAAAATTTGACAGGATTTCATATGTATGCCTCCAAGATTGCCAGGATGGCAGATGCATCAAGCAGGAAACATGGACAGGGCTTGTTCATATAGAAATTGTTGAAAGCATATGCGAGGCATGCACTTCTACGCCTGAAAAGACATGCAGATGTGACAGCGTTAAATTGTATAATGCAAAGGTTCATTTATATGACACATCAGGCAACTTAATTAGTTCAGGAGACACATCAAAGGGATATGCGGAATTTTCCGAGTTGAAAGAGGGGAGATATATAGCAAAGCTGTATGCAGACGGGTATACTTCTGATAAGGCAGAGATTAATCTTGGCCCTAACATAGGCAATTATCACACAATCACCTTGAAAAAGGCAGGAACAGCAACAGGAAACATAAAGATAACAGTGCAGGACAAAATAAATGGAAATATATTAACTAATGCAAAGGTTGCTGTCCAAGACAGTTATGGAAATTCTGTTGCTTCGGCAGATACTTCTGCGGGTTCTGCAGTATTTTACAGCCTGAAAGAAGGAAAATACATCGCGATTGCATATGCTTCTGACTACAACAAGAACAAAGCAGAATTCAAGATTATAGGAAGTGAAAGCGATTATTTGACAATCGGCTTGGAGCAAATACAGCAATCAACTTCTTCTGCGCCAGTGCCTTCAATTTATTGGTATGGGAATGCCTACTGGCAGTGCTATGATGGTTATGAGGAGAAACAGGGAGGAGAAACCTCGTGCAAACCAGCAGAGGTATGGAAAAATTATGGTGAAGATGTATGCAAGGGGCATTGCAGCAAGGAAACAGGAAAATGCGGGGTAAATTCATTCAAGATTTATAATGAATGCTCAGGAAGCAGCAACGTGCAGCCAAGTGTCTGCGGGAATGGTATGTGTGAATCTGGGGAGGGGGAGATATGCGCGATTGCAATGATAGCCTGCGAGATGGGAAAGAAGTGCGAGGCGCAATCAACAAAGAAATGCTATTATGGATGCGAACAGGACTGCAAAAATACAGCAGAGGAATATATAACTGCAAAACTGAATGAAAAATTCAAGATGCAGATGAGCCAGATAGCAAAATTTGAAGATGTTCTGCTTGAAATCAAGTTCAATGATTTGTTTGTGCCAAAATGTGCTGTGGCAGTTGAAGAGAATAATGCAGCGACAGCACAGCCGGTGCCAGCAGTATCAACAACAAAGACTGCGGCAGTTACAGAAAAATATGTTGCAGTCATAGAAAAATATGATACTCTCACAGGAAATGTTATTTTAACGGGCAAGCCCAATGTGGCATTACCTCAGGAAACAAAAACAGCGCAAAGTACTGCAACGTCAACACCAGAAACAGCAACTCAAACGACTGCCAGTACAAAATATATTATTTCAAAATGCACTGATGCAGAGCCATATGCTGTTTTGCAGATAAAACTCAAAGATGAAAAAAATCCGAGAACAGAAGTAATAAAGCTGAAGGTTGGCGAGAAGAGAAGGGTTCTTGATTTTGCAGTAGGATTTTTGGATTATGATATTAATGGCAAGAGTGGCCTGTTTGTTGTTTCAAGGGAGGCATTTGAATGCCCTGAAAACTGCGTATGTGATTTTGCAGGAAACGTGACTGAGTGCAAGAAAATAGAAAAATGCCCTAAGAAAACAATGCTCTGCCCAGATGGGGTTTGCAGGGAGAAGTGCGAGATTGCAAATATAACAACAGAATGCAAATTTGGCTGCTTCTATAATGAAAAGTGCCTGCCCTACGGGCTGAGAATAAACAAGCTTTATTGCTCTTTAGATGACAACATGAAATCCCAGTTAACAGAAGAGGCCTGCGAAAATAATTTTGAATGCTCAACAAATGTCTGCGTAAATGGGAAGTGCATAAGCGCTGGCATGATCCAAAACGTCATCAGCTGGTTCATGAAATTGTTTGGGGGTTAGTAATTCTAATTTAAGTATTCTGTTTAGGTGGTAAGAGGGGGAAGGGTTTTTATATTTGGATTTATGATAATTTTTATGGCTGAAACCGGGAACTACTGCACTCTTACATCCTCTGGGTATTTGATGAGATATCCCCTTAAAACAAGGAATTTATTTTCCACTCCTGCAGAAGTCTCGCAATTGAGGTCTGACTTGGAAAAGAGCGCAGAAGAGGCTTTCAAAAGGATTGATAGGGCAAAGAGGCAAAGCCTTGCCGAAGCCCATAACATCATACTCGATTGAAGATTTTAGCGAAGGATTTTTAAATTATATATGGCTTATTTAATCATGCCGGCAAAGAAGTTTAGCGAGAGGAAAGAAGGGTGGTTCAGGATAATTGTCTGCATTGTTTCTGGGATTATTCTGGGTTTATGGGGGAAGCTTGTATTTTTTATTTCATTCATAAACTGGCTGATTGTTATCTTTTCCAATAAAAGAAACAGGGCCCTTGCAGAATTCTGCGAGTCGTGGAACACTGAAAACTATAAGTTCATGAGATACAATACCTTTATGTCAAACAAGAGGCCGTTTCCATTCTCAAAAATTGAAAAGATAAGCAAATATAGTTAAGAAAGGTGGGGGGAAGGGTTTTTATAGAATTCTTGTCTTACTCTAGCATGAAAAAATGGGTTAATAAGGCAGTCAAAAAAGAGGTTAAGAAAGTAATCAAGAAAAGAAGGCTCAATACCAAATGCCCCAAATGCGGGAAAAGGATAGTGGGAAAAATCTGCTATTACCAGAGAAAAATGTTCTGCAAAAAATGTTTTAGTGAAAGAAAGTATGAAAATGGCGGAAGAAGAAGGTGGGTTTCCAGAAGTCCCAGAGGGCGCCCCCCGATAAATCCTCCAATCAAACTTTTTAATTTCTAATTGAGGCATTTCTTTCAGCAGTTATAGAGCAGGGCTTTGTTCTTGGGAAGGGTTTTTATAGAAGAAATTCTTAATCTATTCATCAAAAAGGAGGTAAGAGAATGTTTGAAAAACAGTTGAAGAGGCTAAAGCTGCCTGATTTGGCTCTGGTAAAACTTGCTGTCGCTGCTTTTGTGCTGTTTGCAGTAGGAATCTGGCCCGCTGCGATGAATTGGGTTAAGAGCGTTAATCCATGGTATTTCCTGGCAGTGTCACTTGTCGCCGCAGCAATAGTGCAGGCAAGAGTCTGGAAAAAATAAGCTTATTTATTTTCATTTTTGTTTTTATTTTGATTGAAGAAAGGCATAAAAAGAAGGCTGGTAAATAGTTTTTATTATTATGCAAGTTCACTCTTAGCATTTATAGAGCGGTGCTTAAAGCGGTGGCGAAAATTTATAAAGCATGATAACAAGCAATTATCACGCAATTAAAATAAAATGAACATATCTGAATTGAAAGTTGGGCGGGGGGATGTTGACTTAGAGGCGGATGTAATTGAGGTCTCTGAAGCAAGAACCTTCAACAAATCCGGCAGGGATTTGAGGGTTGCTACTGCAACTCTAAAGGATGATTCTGGAAGTGTCAAGTTGAGCTTATGGAACCAGGATGTGGACAAGGTTAAGGCAGGCGACAGAATAAAAATTAACAAGGGATATACTGGGGAGTTTCAGGGCGAGAAGCAGCTCACAGCAGGAAAGATGGGCAATATTGAAGTGATAGGAAAGGCAAAGAATACGCCTGAAAAGGCTTCTGGCAAATCTGATAAAGCACGGCAGGAATCGGTTGATGTTACAGAAGATGAAATTGAAGATAGCGAGGAAGAAGAATTTTAATTTCTAATTGAGGTATTTCTTTCAGCAGTTATAGTGCAGGCCTGGTTCAGCCTTTTTTGGCTTGGGAAAGGGTTTTTATAGATTGGATATCTTGTATAATTATGGCGAAAAAGAGGAAGGAAAAAGAAAAGAAAAAACAAAAAATCAGCAAGTTGGTATACTGGACACCCAGAATTTCATCAATAATCTTTATCCTGTTTTTAGCAATGTTTTCCCTGGATATTTTTGACATGAAACTTGGTTTCTGGGGGACTATGCTTGGATTATTCATGCATAATATTCCTGTATTTATTTTATTGATTGTCCTGTTAATATCCTGGAAATATGAATGGGTCGGGGGCGTTGTTTTTATTTTAGCGGGGCTATTGTATATTATATTAATACTGAGGAATCCCTCATTTGAATGGTATATGCTATCCTGGGCTGTACAAATTGCAGGCCCTGCATTCTTTATAGGATACTTGTTTTTTGTCAATTGGTTCAAAAAGAGAAGATAGGCTTCTAATCCAGGCGAGTTTGGGGAAGGGTTTTTATATCTCCAAGATATTCAATAAGCAAGAGAAGAGATGCGATTTGCTAAAATGCGATTAAAAGAGTACTGTATCCTGATTTTACTGATAGCAATAGGATATTCTTTTGCTGTAACCCAGAAATATTATATTTCTGATGTTCTTATCCTAAGGTCATCCTTGCTGCTGCTTGTCTCGGTTTTTTTGATGTTGGTTTTTTTCTTCATTGCCAGGCCATCAAAGCCGCTTGAATTAAGCAAGACGTTAAGCAGGATTTTAGGGATAACTGTCGCGGCAATCATCCTGATTGAGCATTTTATCCTTACTTTTACGCCCTCTGTAAAAAATGTTATTGTATTCGTGATTGCTGTTATTGTGCCTTTTATATGCGGATTTATATACCAATTTATTAAAAAATATTTTAATTGAGGTAATTCTTTCGGCAGTTACAGGGCAAGGTTCTGTTCCAAGATAATCTATATCCCAAGTGATTTAAGCGCCCCGTAAACCAAAAATGCAGGCCAGACAATCGCTTTCAAGAATCCGAGCACACCTGCCCAGAAGGTTGCCGCGTTCCCGATATAATAAACTGCCGCGCCGACAAAACCCAGGCCATAAACAGCGCCTGAAGGACCGCATCCATTCATTTTATTTTTCATTGTTTTGCCTCCTCTTTATCAAGTCATAAGAATCTTCTGATATTTTAATCTATCGCATCTCTAGAGCTTAAAGAAAAACTTCAAACTTCTTTTTTCTTTAAGAATATACTGATGTAATAATTTATCTTCTCCCTTTCTCTCGTATCAATTAAAACGCCTTCCCCATAGTTTGCTTTCTTTATGAATAATATGCCTTCCTTAACAAGCTCTTTTGCGCAATCCTTAACTTCTTTTCCTATATGAGAAGGAAAACCCTTTTGCACATTTTCAAATGGAGTATGCCCATGCAAACCCTTGCCCTTGCGAAGCAGTTTATGGAGAATCTTCCCTTTTATCTCTTCCTTGCTCCATTTAATCTCTAAAGGATTAATTGTTTTCTCTTGCTTTTCATCACCCATTTTTAGTAAGTATAATCTGTTATACTTATAAGTATAGATTTATAAACCTTGTGATTCAGAGTAAGTATATAGTTACTTACTTAGTAAGTTAGTATATACATTGAAAATGGAAGATTCACTATTACTACAGATTATGGGAAAGAATCCTTTACTGACAATTATAGATGTTCTTATAGACAATAAAGGACTAGACTTGAATAAAACAGAGATTATGAAAGAGTCTGGATTGTCAAGAGGCACTTTCTTCAAATTCTGGCCTGTAGTCGAAAAAAACGAGATAGTAATAAAAACCAGAAATTTGGGAAGAATAGAGATGTTTATGCTGAACTCCTCAAATCCAATAGTTGAAAAGCTGCTTGAGTTGGAATCTTTCTTAATCGCAAGAAGCTTAGAAACAAAGCATAAGAAGATTGAAGTTCCAGTTTAGAAGCAAAGAGGGGAAGTTTGGGGAAGGATTTTTATATATCTGTCATCTGATTCGGGAATGGGGCTGTTCAAAAAGAAATTCAATGCCGTTGCAGAAGGGGTTTCTGGGGAATATTTATGGAGGCTCGCCCTGGAGAAAATACGCATAGAAATCCCGAAGGAAGCTGGCATTTTATATGATTCAGGCAATAAGTATGTGCTTTACGGGAGAATAAATGATGCTATAATCCAGAAACAGGAAGCTGGGGGGATAGAGGCTGTGATAAATTGCGCTTTAAGCTTTGAGAGGAAAAGGGCGATAATAATGAGGGATGGAAGGATATTCCTGAATGAGAGCATAGAGGGCAGGGATGAATACATAAGGAACTCCCTTAAATCAGTAACATACAAGGCAAAGGGCATGTTTGAAGAGGGAGGGTTTTTCAAGAGAGTGCATGAAAGGCTGAGGATGAGATGATTCCTGAAATAACCTATTTATATAATTTTTTTAATTTCTAATTTGTGTATTTCCCACTTTTAGATTGGGGGTTTGGTTAGGGTGATTAAAGGTTTAAGAGAGGTATTTTTATTTGGATTGGAAAATTCTAATTAATAGGTATTCTGTTTAGCAATTATAGAATAGGGTTTGATTAAATGGGATTAAAGGTTCTAGGCGATGGATTTTTATAGATTTCTTGGCTTATAAAAATATGAAAAAAACCAAAAAGAGGATAAATTACAAGGCAATATATTTTACAGGCATTGTATTTTTGGGGGTTGGAGTTACGTTTCTTGCTTCTGAAAATAGCGGAATTGGAGCAGCGATAATAGGGCTTGGAGCATTATGCATGCTAATTGGCGGAAAAAACAAAGATAAGTGGAAGAAAAATTAGGTGTATAGAGCACGGCTTGGTTCTGCCTTTTTTTTGATTAGAGGTTTAAGAGGGGTATTCTTATTTGGATTAGAAAATTCCAGTCAGCGGGTATCCTGTTCAGGCGGGGAGCGGACTACGAAATAGCTTTTCCTTAGAGGGGCTTTAAACCCAGCTATTGTATCAGACTGAATCAGATAATCTGCCATTTTGCCTTCAAGATTCTTCGGGTGCTTTGCCTTAAAATGCTCCAGAATCCTTGGGATTGTTTCGCTGTAATCAAAATAAATAGTTCTTGAATCTTGCGAGGAAAGAGTCCTCATCTGTATTATCAGCGAATCTTTAGGGTAGCCTGCCCATTTCAAGGAGTTTTTACCGTACCTTTTAAGATAACTCCCTAAAATATCTGCCCTTTCAATCTTTGCTTTTTCATGCTTGATTTTTTCGCCTTCTGCATCACCTAGGCTATATTCTTCTGTACCGTCAGTCATAATCTTAATCCTCTACAACTTCAGTTTAGCTCAGAAACAGCTGAGGCTGAACACCTCTATATTGCCCTGCTTTTTTACTTTTTAAATATTACTTTCTTGCTTAAATAATGATTGCATTGCATTTAGCAGTTATAGAGCAAGGGGCAACAATTTTAATATAATTTTTAAGATGCCTGCGCGTTATCCTGCCTTACTGAGTAAAAGAATCTCAAACGCCTGTTTATTCCTTCAAAAAATTCGCTGTATAGGGTATCTTGAATCCTGATTATTTCTTCCCTGTGTTGCCTTTCAATCTTGCAATACTGGATTCTGGGAAATTCCTGCTTTATCACTTTTCTTACTTCCTCATTCACAATCCGCTTCAGATTATCTCTCTTTCCTTCCAAGTCTGCTATTACTCCGGCAAGTTTCTCCCTGCTTATGAATAAATCCCATGATAAAGGCATTCAGATTAGATGACTCAAAGATTTATATATTTATTTATGATTTATTGTATATTATGAAAAAAGGCTATCGGAAATCACCCAAATCAAAAGAGGTTAGGAAAAAGATTTCTTCCACTTTGAAAAAATATTTCCTGAATCATAATCCTGCTTGGAAGGGAAGGCATTTTTCTGTTAAGGAAAGGAAGGAATTGAGCGAGAAAAAGATTAAATTTCTAAGGAAAAATCCCTTGTGGAAAATTGAAAAAAGCAGACAGATGAAAAGGTTTTGTTCTGAAAATCCCGAGTTCATGAGAAAAGCGCAGAAAATCTCTATTTCTTACATGAGAAGGCATCCTGAAATTTTGAGGAGAAGAAGGAAAAGCATAAGAAAGGCATATAAAAATCCTGAATTAAGAAAGAAAATGTCAAGGATAATTAATGCAAAATACAAGGCAAACCCTGAAATCGCAAGGCTGATAGACAAAAAGGTTACGGCATGGTGGAGGGAGCATCCCAATATCAGAAAGGAAAGAAGCAAAGAGTTAAAGGAATTTTTTATTGAGCATCCAGAGGAATTCAAGAAGAAATTCATGAACGGAAAGAACAATCCTTTCAAACAGCATATTAAAACAAGGCAGGGGTTTAAGGTCAGGAGCGAGGGTGAGAAAAAGATTGCTGATTTCTTGTTCAACAAGGGGATTAAATGCAGGTATGAAAGTGAAACACTTATTCTTGATGGATGGGTTTGCGTGCCTGATTTTTATTTAAGAGATTATGATGTTTATATTGAGTTTTACGGCGGGTTTCCGGGCTCAAGGCAGAAGAAGGTGCTGAAGAACAGGCTCTATGCCAAATATTCGGTGGCGTGCATATTTATTACGCCTGCGGAGCTTAAGAATTTGGATAAGGAGATTCTGGGATATTTGAGAAGGCGTTTCGGCAAGATTTTTTAGGTTTCTAATTAACAGGTTATTTGGCAGTTATAGAGTAAGGCTAAGGGGTGGGATAAGAGAGCTTAAGGATTGGAATAAGGAAATAATGAGGTATTTGAGAAGGGAGTTTGGAGATAGTGCTGTATAGCATTATAACCAAAAGATATTTAAATGTTATAACACGTTATAACATTATGGAACTTGTAAAAACTGCTGTAAAAGTTGGAAATTCTGCAGGAGTACTGCTGCCAAGAACATGGCTGAACTCTCAGGTAAAGATAGTTCTAGAGCCCCTGAACATAGAAAAAGAAATACTAGAAATTCTTGCAGAAGAAAACATCCTGAAAAAGGTTAATGGTATTTATGTAATCGGAAGCTACGCAAGGGGCGAGCAGACAATAGACAGTGATGTTGATATTCTAGTAATAACTTCTGATATAAACAAGAGGATAAAGAAGGGAAAATATGAGATAATCTGCATTTCGAGAGAAGAGACTGAAAGACAGCTTGAGAAAAATGCACTTCCAATCCTTTCCATGATTAGAGAAGCAAGAGCAGTAATTAATGAGGATTTAATAAAAGAATATTCTAACAGGAAATTAAACAAGAAAAATCTTAAATGGCACATAGAAACAACCAAATCTGCAATGAATGTTGTTAAAGCAAGTATCAAACTTTCAAAGGAAATGAATATTAAAGAGAATGACTCATCTGCATACTCATTAATTCTTAGACTAAGAACCTTATATATCATTGATTGCATAAGGAAAAATAAAATGTGGAGCAAAAAGGAATTTTTAAAGTTGGTAAGGAATATCGGAGGCTCTTTAATTGCTTATGAAAGGTATGCCAGCTGCAAAAATAAAAATACGCTAAAGGACCTGCTTCCAATAGAAGAGGCAGAGAGATTGATGAATTATATAAATAAAAAAGTTAGGGAACTTGAAAAAAATGTCTAATAGAAAGAAAAGATTAGAAAAGCAAAGAAAAGGGCTTTTGAAACAGGCAGAAAAACACAAACTGAAAGTGAAAGCAGAAAGGGGTAGAATGGACACAACAAAGGAATATTGGATTGGGGAAATTGGAAGATTTGAAAGAAGGGAAAAGCAAAGGGCTGAGATGCTGAAGAAGATGAAGAAAAAGGGATGATTTCTAATAAGAGACAAGGAAGAAGAAATAGGTTTTTTATTTTTAATTAATGTATTGCGTTTATACTTGGGGCAAGGTTCTAGGGGGTAAGGCAAAGAGGGGGTTTCCGGGTTCAAGGAACAAGAAGATTCTGAAGAATAAGCTGTACAAAAAGCACAGAATAAAGTGTGTATTCATAACGCCGTCTGAGTTGAATAATCTTGAAATGGAGATAGGAAGAGTTTTATAAAACTAGAGCAAACCAATCATCACATATCTCTCTAATCTTCTGCAGTTTTTTAGTAATAGCCCATGATAGCATTTATGCTTTTGATTCCTTTTCTTTTGTATGCTCTTATCCTGCTTATGCCGTCACAAACATAAAATTCTTCCCTTATGGGATGTATGTTAATCCTTATCGAATCAATACTTGAAGGAAGGATACCTGAATCTAATTTGTCACATATGCTTTTTTCCTTTTTGCCCTGCCAAGAATCAAAATGCGGGTCTCCTGTATCCAAAACCTTCTCTTTGTCATAACGGCTTAAATGGTTTACCAAATACCCCAAAGGCATTCTTAATTTTGTGCCGTCCTGAAAATCCCTTTTAAGCCATTGTTTTGCCATATCATATATAGGCAAGATGGCTTTTTAAATCTTAGTATTTGTTGTCTCTTAATGGTAGTAAATAAGAGAGAGGAGAAGTGTCTAGAGAGATTTAAATAAGGTTATTCTTGTCTGATTTTACGATGACTAACAATAATAAGATAAGAATTATGAAACATCATTTAGAGCATATTGCAGATTTTAGGGGGCTTGCTGAAGAATCAAAGGAAAGATACAGGGAATTATGGGAGGATATTTATGGAAAAGGGACTTTTGATGGCGTTGTTAACTGGGCTAAAGGGCTGGACCCTGAAACCACAGTAGTGCAGGTTTTGAATGACAAAGATAAGAATGGAAAAGTGAATATTGATGATGTCTGTATGCTCATTCCGAAATGCAAGTATCTTGATGATTGCTCAAAAAGTTCATTAAGGACTCTTTTCAGGGTATTGAAAGAGAAACCAAGCCGCTTCATCAAGACATTATATTCTGCTGTATGGAACAGGCTTTATTACTCCATGCTTTGCGAGTTTGAAGATGGCAAAGAGTATCCTTTAAAAGAAATAATTAATTCTTTGGGGAAAAGAAAAAGTCTTGGGCAGATTAATACATTTTTATATCCCTAATCGCTTTTATTTGCATTAAATTAAAAAAAATAAGTATAGACTTTCAGAGCGAGGTATTATTGGAATGAAACTTAAAAAAAATAGGTATAGACTTATTAAAATGAAACTGGGAAAAATAGGCATAGACTTTCCGAGCAGGGTATTCCTGGCCCCGATTTCGGGATTCACGGATTTGCCTTTTCGGATGCAATGCCTGAAATATGGGGCAGGGCTTGTTGTAGTCCCGCTTGTCAATGTAAAGGCCATAGCCAGAAAAACCAAGGCAGCGCTTAATGTCTTGAAAACAACAGGCAAAGAGCATCCCTTGGCGGTGCAATTGTTCGGGACTGACATTGGGCTGATAAAAAAAGCGGTAAAAACAGCGAGGGAAGAGACAAACTGCGATATGATTGATTTCAATATGGGCTGCCCTGAGAAGAAGATTCTCTCCCAGAAAGCGGGCGCGGCGCTGCTGAGAAGGCCTGCAAAAATAAAAGAGATTGTTGAGGCCCTGAAATCATCAAGTGATGTCCCGATAAGCATTAAAATCAGGCTTGGCGGCTCGCTCAGAAGCCTGAATGCCCTAAGAAATGCGCAAATCATAGAAAAGGCAGGCGCAGACATGCTGATTGTTCATGGAAGAACGATTATGCAGGGATATTCAGGAAAATCATGCCTTGATACCATCAAAGAGATAAAGGCGAATGTTTCCCTGCCGGTAGTGGGCAACGGGGATGTGTGGAACGAGGAGGATGCAAGGAAAATGCTCGAGTTTACCAAATGTGATGCGATAATGGTCGGGAGGGGCGCTTTGGGAAAACCCCACCTATTCGAGAAAATAAATTATTATCTGGATAACGGAAGAACTATTGACAAGGAATACAGCCAGATTTCCGAATTTTTCGAGTACCTTGGCTTGTGCAAAAAATTCAATGAAACCAATTTTCCAAGGATAAAGAAGCACGCAATAAGCTTTACAAGGGGCATAATCAACGGCACTCCCATCAGGAAAAGGATATCCGAATCCCATTCAGTTGAACAGATAAGTGAGATTATGGATTCTGTTGGGAAGGGATGAGAAGGAAGGTTGGGGATATTTTTAAATAGAGAGTAAGAGACTAAATATTATGATGAAAGACTATGAACATGACATAGAAGAGGATGAACATATAGAAAAAATTAAGGAGGAAGAGGAAGAATCTTATTCTGATGACGACTTATATAATATTACTTCTTGGGGAGTTGATATGACTTTTAGAGAATTGATTACACTATATGAAGAAGGTGATTTACTAAAGCCAGAGATACAGCGAAAATATGTATGGGATAAGGTTGAGGCAAGTCGATTCATAGAATCACTACTTATGGGTTTACCTGTTCCTAGTATTTTCTTGGCGAAAGAAGGTGAAAAAAGACTTATAGTAGATGGTTACCAAAGAATTATGACTGTTAGAGATTATGTTGATGGAGTCTTTACGAAAGATAATTCTGTATTTACCCTTACAAATAATATAAATGAAAGGTGGAGAGGTAAAACCTTTAAACAATTACAGCCAGATGAACAGAAAAGAATCAAGATTTATTCAATACACTCAATAGTGTTTGAACAAAAATATCCTAAGAATTCGGATACTAGTCTTTATCAAATATTTGAAAGGATAAATACTGGTGGCAGAACTTTAAAACCACAAGAGATTAGAAATTGTATCTATCAAGGACCATTTAATAAACTGCTGATAGAATTAAACAAAAATCCTAACTGGAGGAAATTGTGGGGTATAGAAAATGAGGATGATAGAATGTGTGATATAGAGTTTATTTTAAGATTTTTTGCACTAACTGATAAAAAAGTCTGGGAAAGGGAAGGGGGACAGATTTCCTTGAAAAAGCATCTTAACCTATATATGAGTAGTGAAGATGCTAAAAAAGAGGATATATTAAATAAAAGAGAAGAAGATTTCAAAGATATGACAGATTTTGTTTATGAAAATATTGGAAATGAAGCATTTTTCGGCATAACAAAAAAGGAAGATGGGACTTTCTCTTCAACGAGGAAGATTCAACCTACTATTTTTGATTCAATTGCTATATCAACATTAAGAGCTTTAAGGAGTGATAAAGAAGTTAATAAGAAAGATTTAGAAGACAGAAGAAAGAGATTATTAACCGACAAAAAATTTGTTGAATTTAGTACGATTAGGACAACAAATATAGAACATATTAAGGGGAGAATTAACCTAGCTAGTAAGTACCTATATGATATTAAGAAAACAAGATGATTAATCAGGATGTTAAAAACGCTCTTAGGGATTGTATGTATGAGTTAATTGATATACAAAAAATATTGTCTTCTTCTCTCATACAATTTAATCGAATTACTAAGTATTTGACCAATTATTCTACTATAAGAACATGTGGTACAATTGAATATTCATATAAATGCCTCATAGCAGATTATTTTAGCGAAGGACAAAGTGAATATATCTTTAACTTTCTGTCTACAAGAATAAGAGAAAGGTCAATAAACCCCCAGATAGGAATTATTCACGAAATGCTTAATTATTTTGATAAGAAAATAAACGAAAAATTTAAAGAATTATTAAATGACGAACCGGATAATGAGAGAAAAAAATCTTCTCTTAGGTCACTTGCACTTGAGAGGAATAAGATGGCTCATGGAAGTTCATCGACAATTACGCTATCTGACATTTTAAATTATTTTAAAGATGCTAGAAGAATTATTGAGATTTTAGATAAGACCTTATATTGTAATGAGAATATTAATCTAGACATAATCTTCCCCCAGATATTATAAAAAGAATAAAAATAAACCTTTAAATATTTGGTTGGGATTTTTATTAGAAGAAAGATGTGAAAGATAATTTTTTATAGGCATTAAGATTACTGCTTTGATGACCTTAACTGGAATGAATTGGTTAAAAAAACAACTTAGAAAGATACAAGAAACTAGTTCTAGCTTTAAAGAACAAATTAGTATAATAAAAAATATTGAACGAGATGTAGTAAATGAATTTCATCCTTGGACCCCTTTAAAATTGATATTCTTGAATTTTACCTTAGATGTCTGTTCAATAGTAGCTAATAAAAGATATTCAAAAAAGAATTATATAGATTTATTTGCAGGTTCTGGGATAAACAGAATAGGAGAAAAGAAAGATTCATTTATAGGGTCCCCATTTATTGCATTATTCAATCATAGTAATAAATTTACAAGATTCATCTTTTGTGAATCAAATTCTACTTTTTATAATGCACTAAATAAAAGAATCGTTGCTCTCAATTTTAATAATACTATATTGTATCCTCAAGATTGCTGTTCTCAAATGGATAATATACTAGAAGGAATAAATGGAGAAACTAACACCTATAATTTCTTTTTCATAGACCCTTACAATACAGAATTTTCTTGGGCTTCTATGAAAAAAATATTGAATATAAGAAGTGACATTCTTTTAACTTTCATGACACGCACTATATGGAGGGATTGTTGCACAGAAAAAGCCACAGGACATGGACATCTAGTTTTAAATAGATTCTTTGGAGATGAATCTTGGAAGAAAGCAAAAAATGAAAATGATTTAATTGAGATATATAAAAAGAATATACTAAACGAAAGAGGAGATGCTGTAACACTAGATACTAAAATTAATTCATCAAAAGGAGGTTTTAATTATTCTTTGATATTCGTAACTCATAGAACCTCTGGCGGGAATCCTTGGTTGAATCCTATTAAAGATGCTAAAAATGAGATTGAAAAGCATACAGATATTAGTATTAAGTCTCTCTTAGAGATTATTACGAAAAGACAGATGACTTTTGATGACCTTAAAGGATAAACTTATATATTCCTTCTCTTTTTATTACATATGGACAAAAGGAGGTTAAGCTATATTTCTCGTAATTCTTTGCTTTACAAAAGTAAAGTGGAATATGCAGATTTCTGCTTGAATCATGTTGAGGGGTGTGCGCACGGCTGCAGATTTCCTTGTTATGCTTACTTGATGGCTAAAAGATTTGGTAAGGTGAAGTCCTATGCTGAATGGTGCAAACCAAAAATTGCTAAAAATGCTCTAGAGATACTTGATAAAGAGATTCCAAAATATAGAAAAGAGATAAAATTTGTTCATTTATGCTTTACAACAGACCCATTCATGTACAAATATCCTGAAATTGCAGACCTTTCATTAAAAATAATAAATAAACTAAATGTAAATGGAATAAAATGCACAATTCTAACAAAAGGCATTTATCCTACTGAACTAACAGATACTACAAAATATAGCATAAAAAATGAGTATGGGGCTACTTTAGTCTCTCTAAATAATGACTTTAAAAGGAGATTTGAGCCTAATAGCGCACATTATATGGCTAGGATTAAGTCTCTAAAAAGGTTACATGATGCAGGACTTAAAACATGGGTTAGCATGGAACCTTATCCTACCCCTGATTTAGTAAAACAAGACTTGAATAAAATCCTAAGAGAAGTCTATTTTGTGGACAATATAGTATTTGGTAAGCTAAATTATAACTGCACTTCTAGCAAATTTCCACAAAAGGAGGTTTTTTATGAGCAACAAGCAGAGATTGTAGAAAACTTCTGTGAGGATAGGGGGATTAAGTATCATATCAAATATGGGACTAAAAAGCTATACAACTACTCTACCTCTAAAATATTTGGGAGCAGTATTCTACTAACTAAATTTCTGGAACCTAAACAAGAAATAATACTAAATGCTTAACTTCTTTTTGTCTCTATCAAAGTATCCCGCTTAGCAGTTATAGAGTAAGGCTTTGTTCTGCCTTTTTTATGGCTGGTTGAGCGTGATTAAAGGTTTTAGGCTTCTTTTTTAAAATCAAGTTTAATGTCTTTAAATATATTATACCCTTTTTCCCTGAGTAAATCAAACATCTCTCCCCTGTATCTAAAATCATGAAGCATTTTGTGGTGGTTTGGGCAAAGCCCTATCAGATTAGTTTCTGAGTTATTCTTTTTATTGCCATCTAAATGATGCAAGTCCACAACTTTATCAAACCCGCAAAGAACACATTTTTCTATTATTCTTTTATAGGTCTCTAAATCAAGATTGTACCATTTTCTGTAATTGTAGGCTTTGGTCTTATCCAGCTGGAAAGTGAAATTATAACAACCCCTGCATAAGCCTTTTGCATGGACTGCCATTTCCCTGCCACATCTTTTGCAAATTCCTTTCTTTGGTTCCCACGCAAGATTTCTATAACAGCCATAGCACATTCCTTTTGCATGATGCTCTTTTTTCTCGCCACATTTAACACAAATTTTTATCATAAATCTGATATCAGAAGTTGGTATATAAAAATATTTAGGCGAACTCTAGAATAGTAACGTTCGCATATATATTTGGCGAATTACTGTTATTACATCTTGTACGTAATATTTTGATTTCTTGGGGAATTTTTGCCCACTTTAAGGATTTTATGACTGGTTTTTAACTGATTTATTCATAGATTAAATGTTTTGCACTTTGCTTAAAAGTTTTAATCCTTGTTTTTTATCTGTTTTTTCCTGCTTTTATTGAGGTTTATTCGGATTAATGAATACACAGAGATTAATGCCCAGGCAAATTGAAGGAATGCCGCAGGCCATGCCCTGTTAACATATGTATTGAAAAGAAGCCCCAAGGCGCCGAAAAGATTCATCAGCTGATAACTCCTGGATTCGGGCCTTATCTTCCTGCATGAGACGAGGAAGTAAGACATCAGGAGCAACAGCATTCCTGCCCACCCAAAAACATTGCTTATTATCTGGATTTCTGCCATTTTCTGCTGTTTTTCTGTGTTTTTTTAGTTTTCAGAAGGCCTTTATCATCTCTTCATAGCACTTCTTGCAGATATGCCACTTTTTTACTTTGCTATCGCTGTCTGGGGGGCTGAAAAGAATTGCCCCAAACTCTGTCAGCTCTTTCCTGCACTTGTCACAAACCGGTTTGATTGCCATTTTAATCTTTATATTATTGGTTATCGGCTTTGCCTGCCTATTTAATTATTCTATGTATTTGCTTTTCCTGCCCATCTTGTAACGAGCATTATTGCAAATACTGAAACAAGAGTTATGAGGATTGATGCATAAAGATTGTAAAGTGCAGGGTCCTGAGGCAGATGAAGCCTGTTTATAAAAAAATCAATATATATCCTTATTGTGCCCTGCCATGACAATGCTGCAAGGAGGCCGAATGCAGTGATGACTGCTGTTGCTGTTGATTTCCTGAATTCCAAATTAATCTTTTGGGCTGCCTGCCCAGCCCTTTTGATTGTTTCTGCGTGTTTTTCGGTCAGTTTTTTAATCATTTTTCCTATTCTAATTCATGCTAAAAGTTTTTAGTTACGCTTAAAAGTTTTGATTTACTAATTGATTAATATTGCTTGAATGCCCTTCTGTCCCACTTGATAATCTCGCGCTTGGCCCTTTTTTCCCTTCTCCTCTGCTCGAGGCTTTTTGAGAACAAATGAATTTCAAATCCAAAGATTATGGGCAGGAAGATATTCAGCAGGAAAAACGCGTCGAGGGCGTAATTCTCAGGGTTGCTATTAAATTCCGCGAGAATGAGGAAAATAGAGGCAACTATCCCCAGCATTATGCTTGAAAAGAGCCCTCCCTTAAGCCAGATGGGCTTTATGACAGCCAATAAAAATACCTCGATTATTATGCACGCTATTATTACTATCAATCCTATCATTTTTTCATCTTATCTGTTTTTTATTTGGCTTAAAACCTTCTGTTTTTGCTTAAAAGCTTTAAGAGGGAAAATATTTCCCTCTGGTTTTTGCTGAGTGACTAAATGTATCTCTATACTGAATAATATTGGAAGCAGCATATTTAATATGCCGAAGGACTCAAGAACTAAGTTCTCTGTGCCTGTCTTGACTATTGACATCACAAGAAAAAACAGGGCGAGAAATCCCAATAAAATGCTCGCAAGAAGACCTGCTCTGAGCCATATCGGCTTCACAAAAGCTAGCAATATGAATTCACCTGCCAAAACTCCGACTATAAGGTATAAACCAGTCATTTCAATGCCTCTTTTTTCCAAACAAATATTTATCTTTCCCTTGCCAGTCTGGATATCTAAATACTGTTTTTTACAATTTAAAAGCTTTTTCATTTTCCAATAATTTTAAGAATTGAACAGCTGTTTAAACGATGTTTAATGTTTAGCTGCCTGTTTAATCAGCAGATTAAAACATCCAGTCACGACGGCAATCAGGGGCAGAAAAAATCTTTTTGAAAAAAGCGAAATATTTTTAAAGAAATGACGATTAAAACTATTATGGGTTTCTTGTGGTGGGGAAAACAAAAAGAGGAGAGTGAAGGAATCAGGGAAGAGGTTCAAAGGGCCTTTTCAAAGGTAAAGGATGACTTCAAAAAGACGGGTGAATGGATAAATCACCTTCATACAAGAGATGCGCATCATGAACACGGCCTGAATGAGCTAAATGAGAGGTTATCCTATCTCGAGCAGGAGATGGGGGAGATCAGGCATTTCTTATCTTTTTTTGGCCCAGGGGTGTTTAAACAGCTGTCTAAACAACCCTCAACAGCTGTTGATAAACAAACAGCTGTTGAAGCTGTTCAAACAGGTGTTCAAACAGCTGTTGAAAACGGTTTTTTAAGGCATTTAAGCACTATGGAAAGGGCTATTGTGTGGGTTTTATTGAACACTGAACTAAAAATGAGCTATGAGGATGTTGCGGCTGTCCTGGGAAAAGAGAGGTCTACAATAAGGGGGCAGATAAACTCAATAAGGCAGAAAAGTGAGGGGCTAATTGAAGAGGTAACAGAGAGAAACGGCAAAAAGAGGATATATGTGCCGGAACACATGAAAAACCTCCTCCTAAAGAGTGTAAAACTGTCCCAAAAAGGGAAAAATAGGGCTGCCAAAGGGTAAAAGTGAGGGTTGTGTATATGGGATTCTATGGGAAATTGGCTGAAAATAGCCAAAAAACAGTGTTTTTTGGGAAAAAGTGAGGAAAAGTTCGCTTAATTAACCATCAAAAGGAGGAAAAGTGAGAGTTATTTAAAGCAAAGACCTGTAGAAATTGGTGAAAAAAGAGCCGTTCAGGGAGATGTGAGGGTTAGGCAAAGCATGATAGACCTGCAGAAAAACGACAAAAATTAGGTGTGAGAGATAGCTGAAATCAAAGGAAATTTGGTGAAATTTTTGCAATAAATAAGGGAAAAGTGAGGTTCGCTTAATCCCATCAATAGTTGTTTTGCTATCCTAAGGTATTGATAAGGACATTATAGAGAAGATATTCGGTATGACGAATTCTGTATAGAAATAAAACTTCTTGGGGGCTTGCCTGAATACTAGCTCTCTCACTTTCATTATAGAAATAAAACTTCTTGAGTTATCTGAATATAGGCTCTCTAACTTTCATGATTGCCTCGAGGGGGATAAGCTCTCTGAGCTCGGAATGGACATGCAACAGGATCTTCTTGTTGTTTATCTTTTCCTTGCTTATTGGAATGCCTTTCTTCTCCATCTTCATTATGTAATCCCTTATAGAGCTCTCTGACAGCTTCAGCTTCTCAGCAATTGCCCTGTAATCTACTGGCTGCTGCTGCTCGAGGATATATACTGCGCAGAATACCTTAAATTCCTGCCTTGTAAGGTTCCTGAACTTTATCTTCAGGTCCGACCTTAAGGAATTAATCATCTCCAAACTAGGTAGTCCTGTCTGCTGGACGTCTGTTTGTCTGTCTGTTGGAACCCCTTCATTTCCTGTGGAAAATAGAGGAAATGAAGAGGTCTTAGATGGCGAATCTGTTGGAAATCCAAAAACATTTGTCTGGGAATTTGTCGGAATCTGTGAAGAAATAATTGACTTAATCTCAAGAAGATCCTGCTTTAGCGAAGCGAGCTCTTCTTTTAAAGAATTATTCTCTGTCTGAAGGTTATTCTGAACGATAACCTCCTGTTTAACTAACCCCTCTTTTACCTCTTCCATTTTGATTGTTGTTAATCTTGCCCCTCTTTTCAGGCCTGTACGCAAGGCTTTTACTAGCATGGTATTTAAAAGCTTTACGATTGCCAAAAAAAGGATGCAAAATCTCCGTCTATAACTCTATTTTCATCAAAAATTCAGAAGAAGTCAATACGCCTCTATGCCCTTTTGCTGCAGTTTCTTATAGGTATCATAAATCTGGCTGCTTATCCTCCACCTCTGCCTTTTGCTGTATTTCACCCCATTCGAGCCCTTGTCAATGCAAACGACAAACCCCTTTTTCTGCAACTCAAGGAGAAGCTGCTTTGTGAATTCCTCGTCCCTTGCAAGCTCTGATGCAATCTCTGACGTAAAGAATGACTTTGGGGAATTCTGGAAGAGGAAAGACAATATCGCCTCTTTTATCTTATCCTGCTTTGTTTTTGAAATCCTCATCTGTCTTTTATCTTGTTTTGCTTCTCTTTTGATATCCTCATCTAATTAGAAGAATGAAATAATTTAAAAATCTACTGCAATTTTCCGGCTTTTGCTTCATGCAATAATTTTCTACTGCAAATCTGCCAGCTCTTCCCTGAAGATGCTGTTCAGCTTGTTATTCATGCTTGAAGGAATGTCAGAGGGGTAAATCTTAAAAAATTTCTTTCTTAATTCATCTTCTCTTGAAGTTGCCTCTTCCAAAAACTTCTTTTTGAACAGCTCGATTAAATCGCCCTTAATTCCATTTTTATGGGCCATGTAAAATGCAAGCAGCTGCTGGTCTCTCGCCTCTTTTGTCTTCTCATATCTGTCTATCTCCTTGCTCATTCCAAACAGCACATAGTATTTTGTGAATTCTTTTGAAAGCAATGCATTCAACCCGACAATTGAGGGATTAAAGTTGTGGGCAAGCATAAATATCCCCAGTCTCGCGCATTTGCTGCACTCATGGCACCACCTTTTTTCAGATGAGCCATCAAGACAGTCGCATGAAACCTCGTATTTTGCTAGCTCGGGGTATCTTGAAAACAGGATTTTTGTCTCTGCTATATTGGTTAGGGGTTCAATAATGCTCAAAATCTTATAGCTCTTGTTTGCATATTGGATCATTTTTTCCTGCTGGTGTCTTACCTTTGTTGTCTGGTCATAGGATGCATATCCTGTAAAACCCTCTTTTGTCCTGAAAGAGAAGTTCATATCCTGCTGGTTTCCAAGGAGGATTGTTGACGCATTATTCTGCATGAACGGCAGGGAAAGAAAACAAAACCCTGTAATCATATGGGCATAACCAAGGCAGGTCTGGGGCTTGTCCCATGTCTCGAAATCATTTAATTTCTCTATATTGTTCTGCACAATCTCTATTTTGAAGTTATTCTTGTCTGCTATTTCCCTTGCATGCTCCTGCTTAATCTTATTCTCTTGGGGAGAAACAGTGTCATTTACGTAAATCGCAGTAATATCAAGATTAAGCTCTCTTGCCAAGCCAAGCGTAAGCAAGCTGTCCTTTCCGCAGGAGATAGGAATTATCACTCCCTCTCCAGAGCTGGATTCTATTCCAAATTCTTTTTTATCGTGAAAGATATATTCTACCTCGTTAAAATTATCTATTGCTTCTTTTGTGTTGAGATTATAGTCATCTGCTATGCCTGGAATCTGCTTCAGAATAATCTCTTTTGCCTCGTTCCTGAAAACCGGCTCGGGAGTGTTGTATTTGACGCTCTTTATTCCAGCTATAACCGGAGCCATCATTGTTGAAATGAAGCCGTATTCCTGAATAAAGAATTCTTTTAACGAATCAGGAAAATTTTTCCATATCTCTTTGGGATAGAGGAGATTATAATTCCTGTTATTGAAACCAACCATCAGGCCATTCTCTGCCTGTTTTATCAGAATATCTTTCATTCTCTCCTTTTAATCAAAGGAGGAAACACTTATAAGTTTTTACTTATCCATTACTTTATGATAAAATATGCAAGCGAGGCAAAGAAGGAGGACATTCTCAAGGCCCTTGACCCTCTTGTAGGGGAATGGTTTTTTACAAAATTCAAGGAATTCAGCATGCCCCAGTTATATGGAGTGATGCCTATTCATGAAAGAAAAAACATTCTTATAAGCGCGCCAACAGGAGGCACAAAAACACTCACTGCATTCCTTAGCATCTTAAATTATCTTATAGGGCTTGCAAAAAAGAATGAGCTTGAAGAGAAGGTATATTGCGTTTACATCTCTCCGTTAAAGGCATTAAATAATGATATCTACTTTAACCTAGTAAAGCCGCTTGAGGAAATGAAAGAGATTGCCCTCAAGCAGGATATAAAGCTTCAGGATATAAAGATAAGCGTCAGGACAGGAGACACAACAACAGACGAAAAGGCAAAGCAATTGAGGAAACCTCCACATATACTTATCACGACACCTGAATCCCTTGCAATAGTCCTTTCAAGCGCGAAATTTATTGAAAAATTAAAAGCAGTAGAATACATTGTAATTGATGAAATTCACGCGCTTGCAAACAAGAGAGGGGTGCATCTTTCATTAAGCATTGAAAGATTAAACCATATCTCGAGCATTTATCCCTGCAGGATTGGATTATCTGCCACCTGCGAACCGCTTGAGGAGATAGCAAAATTTCTTGTTGGCTATGAGAATGAAAAGGAAAGCAAACCAAGAGAATGCCTGATTGCAGATGTCCAGTATACAAAGAAGCTCGACATGAAGGTATTATGCCCTGTAAAGGACCTGATAAATACAAGCGCTTCTGAAATGCAAAAGGGGCTTTACACTCTAATAGATAATCTTATCCAGGAGCACAAGACAACATTAATCTTCACAAACACAAGAAGCGCGACTGAAAGAGTGATTTCTCACCTGAAAGAGATGTTCCCGTCAAGATATCTTGAGGATATTGGAGCACATCATTCCTCATTAAGCAAGGAGCACAGGTTTGACATTGAGCAGAGGTTAAGGGAAGGCAAGCTAAAGGTTGTTGTTACCTCAACTTCCTTAGAATTAGGAATTGACATTGGCTATATCGACCTGGTGATTTTAATGGGCTCGCCAAAAAGCGTTGCGAGGGGAATACAAAGGATTGGAAGAGCAGGGCATAAATTGCATGATACTGCCAAGGGCAGGATAATTGTTCTTGACCAGGATGATTTGGTTGAATGCGCAGTGCTATTGAAAGAATCAGTTGAAAAGAAGATTGACAGGATTCAGATTCCGAAAAACTGCCTTGATGTTCTGGCGCAGCAGATTTTTGGCTGCGCAATACAGCAGAAATGGAATGTTGAGGAGCTCTTTGACCTGATAAGAAAAAGCTATTGCTATCATGAGCTTAACAGGGAAGATTTCTTTTCAGTCATCTCTTATCTTTCAGGAGAGTATGAACTTGAATCAAGAAATGTTTATGCAAAGATATGGTATGACCCCGAAACAAAGGAAATCGGAAGAAGAGGGAAGCTTGCGAGGGTGATTTACATGACAAACATAGGAACAATTCCTGAAGAGTCATTCATCAATGTTGTAATCTCAAGCGCTGATGAAAGGGGTAAAAAAATAGGAGTGATAGATGAAGCATTCCTTGAAAGGTTAAAACCAAGAGATGTTTTTGTTCTTGGAGGAAATAAATACGAGTTCGCTTACACGAAGGGAATGAATGCGTATGTAAAAACAACTGTTCACAGGTCTCCTACAATCCCTTCCTGGTTCAGTGAGATGCTTCCATTGAGCTTTGACTTGGCTCTTGAGATTCAGAATTTTCGCAAACTTATGTCTGAAAAATTAGGCAAGGAGAAAGAGGCAGAGATAAAAAAGTGGATTGAAAGCTACCTGTATATTGACAGGAATTCTGTTGATGCAATCTATAATTATTTTTATTTGCAGTACAGATATGCGAAAATACCCAATGAAAAGAGGTTGGTTATTGAGCATTACTCTGAAAATGGCAAGCATTATGCCATATTCCACTCCCTTTATGGCAGGAGGGTAAATGATGCTTTAAGCAGGGCAATGGCATATCTTGTTGCAAGGTTGGGAGGGAGGGACATTGAGATAGGAATAAACGACAATGGATTTTTTCTTGCATCACTCCAGAATATGCAGATTGAGAAGGCACTGAAAATGCTGAATGCAGAGAATATTGAGAAAGTATTGGATGAGGCGATACAGAACACAGAGGTTTTCAAGAGAAGGTTCAGGCATTGCGCAATGAGGAGTTTGATGATTTTAAGAAGTTACAAAGGGAGAACAAAGTCAGTTGGAAAGCAGCAGTTTAATTCCGGCTTTCTTCTTAATGCAGTAAAAAAGATGGATTCAAATTTTTCTGTATTAAAGGAAACGAGAAGAGAGATACTTGAGGACATGATGAACTTGAATGATGCCCAGCTTGTTTTAACGTGGATGAAAGAGGGAAAGATAAGGACAGAAGAAATACGCACAGAAATTCCCTCTCCCTTTGCGCTCAATCTTGTAATGCAAGGCCATGCTGACCTGATGAAGATAGAGGACAAAATCACATTCCTCAAAAGGATGTATGAGGCGATACAGAAAAGGGTAAAATAATCATTAGTGTATACAAAATAATTTAAAAGAGATTCCTTATGCAAGAGAGTGGTAATATACAAATGCTCCATACTAGCTGACCCTGAAGGAAAGGCGTGGGACTTTGCTTATTCTATCTATGAAACTCTCAACAAAAGGGACAGCAAATTCGAGATGAATGAAGTAAGAATAAAAAGATTCAGGGATAACGAGATAAAGCCAAAAATCAGGGATAATATAAGAAGGAAAAACTGTTTTTACATTCATGATTCATCAAAGCAGCCTGCAGACTGGCTAATGGAGCTTATTTTTGTAAATGAGGCGATGAAAAATTCCTCTGCAAATGAGATTATCGATGTGCTCCCTTATATTAAATTCGGCAGACAGGACAGAAAAGATGAGTCAAGAGTATCTGTGAATGCCAAAGCACTTGCAGAAGTCATTGAAATGGACTCCAACAGGGTGCTCACAATTGATGCCCATAGCTCACTGCTGCCAAGTTTTTACAGAATCCCCTTTGATAACCTATACAGCTCAAAATTGCTTCATGAATACCTGCAAAAAAATCACCCTGACTTGCTTGATAATGTTGCTATCATGTCTCCTGATGCAGGCGGTGCTTCGAGAGCGAGGGCCTTTGCATCAAAATTAGGGGTGGAAGATATAATCATAGGATATAAATTCAGGAAGACTGCCGGAGAGGTAAGCGAATTTAAGATAGTAGGAGAAGCAGAAGGCAAGAATATACTGATAATTGACGATATAATAGACTCTGGCAACACACTAATAGAGGCAACAAAGAAATTAAAACAGGCAGGGGCGAAGAGGGTTTGCACATACTGCACTCATGGCTTATTCAGCGGGAATGCAAGAGAAAGAATAAGAGATGAACTGGACTTGGTTATAGTCAGTAATTCTGTCCCCCAACAGCAGGACGGGATAGAAGTAATGCCTTTAAATGATCTCTTTGCCGAAGCAATCTATAGGACAAATGAGGGTTCCAGTTTAAGCGAATTATTTGAATAGAAATAGACCAGCTTAAATTTAAATAGAAAAAGTTATAAAACAAATTATTAATATGGGCTGGGGTGATTCGCACCTTAGCGATTTCTGAGGTAATAGGAACTTAAAAAATGACAGATAATTTCAAACTGCTTGAAGATTTGCTGAAGCCTTTCCTGTCAGAAGATGCAAGGGATAAAGGAATCGAAATAAAAAGGATTTTGGATATCGGATGCGGGGACGGTTATTTTGTAAAAAGGTTGAGAAAAAAGGGTTTTGAGGCATATGGCATTGACTTAAGGCCCAGAACAAGATGCAGGCATGTCAGGAAAGGGGATGCAAGAAGCTTAAAGGAGTACTTTAAGGATATGAGATTCGACGCCATTGTTGTAAAGGGTATTTTATGCACTGGCGGGCAGTTAGCCTCATGGTTATACAAAGACAAAAGGGCAGCAAAGAAATCGAGCCCAAACGAGATTTTAAGAGAGGCTTATCCCAATTCTTTTGCTATTCTGAAAAGTTGCTATAGCCAATTAAATTCTTTTGGTGTTCTTGTGGATTATGAGCCTGATGAAAAGCATTCAGTCAAAGGTGTTCCTGCAGAGTATAAGATATTCCATGACAAAAAGGCATACACTAAAAGAGATGCAGAAGACGTGGGGTTTAAGGTATGCACCTTCAATAAATACTTCAGCGTATTGATAAAAAAAGACAGAAAAGGCTAATCGTCAGGATAGAAAGCTTTTTTATTCATTCTATATTAAAGTTCTAATGGAAACTGAAGGGTTAAAAATTTTAGACGGAATATTCGCTGTTAGCAAGGCCTTGTGGATTCCAAAGCAGAAGGTTCTCATTATTGCTGACTTGCATATCGGCTATGAGGAAGAGCTTAACAGCCACGGAATATTTGTTCCAAGGCTGAGTTTTAAGGAGATGAGAAGAGAGATTGAAGAGCTGCTTGTTAAACTCAAGCCAAGAACAATAGTAATTAATGGTGATTTAAAGCACGAATTTGGGGGGATTTCGAAGCAGGAATGGAAAGAAACACTTGAGATTCTGGATATGCTGCTGAAAAAATGCAGGAAGATTGTGCTGATAAAGGGCAATCATGACAATATGCTTGGGCCCATTGCAAAGAAAAGGGGATTGGATTTAAAGAAATTTTATTGCGTTGATAACGGGAGAATCTGCCTCTTTCATGGTGAAAGGATTCCATTGAATTCTGAGGTATACAAGGCAAAGATAATAGTTATCGGGCATGAGCATCCCTCGATAATTTTAAGAGAAGGCATGAAAACCGAAAAGTACAAGTGCTTCCTCCTGGGAAAATGGCACGGCAAGAAGCTGATTGCAATGCCTTCTTTTTTCCCTTTCATCGAGGGATTGGACATAAGAAATGAAGTAAGGATAAGTGAATTGCTTAAGCAGGATATAAGCAACTTTGAGGTTTTTGTTATTGGAGACAAGATCTACAAGTTTGGCAAATTAAAGGATATTTGAAGTGTTTAAACTTTACAAGTTTTACAAATTAATAGGTATCTGAAGTGTTTAAACAATCGTTTAAACAGAAAACAGCCCAAGAATAATTTAATTTTTAAATACAGAATATCTTTCTTTATTACGCCAGGATGGCAGAGTGGTAATGCGTGCGCCTCGAAACGAAGGAAAAATACAAGAGAGCGCATGTCCTTTGGACTCACAGGTTCAAATCCTGTTCCTGGCGCTTTTATTTTTATAAGAATTTATCAAGAAACAAAATAAGAGAATTATCCTGTATAATTCTGCTGCTGTTGCTGGGGCGCAAGCTTTGGCATCGGCACATGGAAAGGCAGGCCCAAGTCTTCTTCCATCTGGAATGCCTTTATATTGCATTTCAGGATGATAGTATTAAGTATCAAAAGCCTCAGGGATTCTGCAATCTTCTTTTTCTTCCATTCCTTGAATATATCCTTTGCCTCATTTGGCAGCACTAATGCGAGGACATCCCCTTTAAAGGCGATTTCTGCTATCTTTGGCTCATAATTTATTGAGAAATCAAATTCAAAGGCAATAACCTCGTTCTCCTTTGATATCTCGATGTCTTCCTTCTTGATGTCGGTTATGTTAAGGTTGGATTTTATCTCTATTCTCCCCTTTATCTCCTTCTCCCTTTCAGCAGACATCCTGCTTATATTGAAGCCGACAATTTTTACCATTTTTCAACTAAAAATAAGGTCATTTAAAAAACTTTAGGTTTAAGAATTTAGATTAAATCCTCTTCTGAAACAACAACAAAGTCACCTATAGCGATAATAGAGTTGTAAGGCATGAGAACTTCTCTTTCCTTTGTCCTCTCAAGCTGCAATGACTCTGTGAATTTGGTTGGCTCCTTTATGACAATCTGTATCAACTCACCAGTCCTGGTCTCAAAAGTAACATCCTTGACTATGCCTAATCTTTTCCCCTCTTTTGTGACAACCATCTTCCCGACAATCTCCCGGAAAGGTCTCTTTTCAAGTGCCATATTGTAATTAAAAATGGTTCATTTATAAATTTTTCTATTTTGATTCATTTTCAGAGGGTTTTTCCAAGGAATAACAAAAAAAAGAGAAGAAATTTAAATTGATTAAAAATTGAACGGGGTTTGGATAAAAAATAGCAAAACCTCGAAAAATTGCCTTTTGACACACACCCTTCTGTTTCTTATGGAAAGGTTTTTAAAGGATTTCTAAAATTCCTCCTCTTTTTTCTAATTTTTATTTATAAATATATATATTATATAATTATTATATTATAATAATAATAATAATAATACAATCTTCCATAGGAAACAAAGGGGTTATTTCTAATTCGTGACGACAGCAAATTTCACTTAAACCCAGAAATGCCTTTCCATAGGAAATATAGGTCTGTATGTATATTTTATATGATATGTATATTTATAAAAAACATAACAGCAAGAAGGATATGGTTGGGGTGGATGGCATATTTGATTCTTTCGCGAGGGAAAGCATTTTTAAAAATAAATCTGTCCTCCAAGCTAATTACAACCCTGAGATAATTACCCATAGGGAAAAGCAGATAGATACAATTGCCTCAATACTCGCACCATGCTTGAGAATGGAAAAGGTTTCCAATCTCTTTGTTTATGGCAAGACAGGGACAGGCAAAACCCTCTCTGTGCAGTACATCAAAGAAAAGCTGCTTGAAAGGGCGAAGGCGCAGAACGTCAATCTTACAATAGAGTACATCAATTGCAAGCTGAAAAAGATAGCAGACACAGAATATAGGATTCTCGCAGAGCTTATAAGGAAATTAGGTGGCACAATTCCAGACACAGGACTGCCCACAGAAGTGGTATACAACCGGTTCATAGAACTGCTTGAATCAAAGAAACAGATGTTTATACTAGTGCTGGACGAAATAGACCAGGCAATAAAAAAGATATCTAGTGATTTTTTATACAACCTGACAAGATTGAACTCTGAATTAAGCCAGACACAAATCAGCTTGATTGGCATAAGCAATGACCTTACATTTCTTGACAATATCGATCCCAGGGTAAGAAGCGGTTTGAGTGAAGAGGAGGTAGTTTTTGCACCGTATAACGCACCACAATTGCAGGATATACTAAAAGAAAGGGTAAAAATAGCATTTCGCACAGATGTGGTCAAAGATGGCGTCCTTGAAAAATGCGCTGCTTTAGCCGCAAGAGAGCATGGCGATGCAAGAAGGGCATTGGACCTGTTGAGGATTGCAGGAGAACTTGCAGAGAGGGAATCAAAAAAGGAGATAACTTTGGAATATATAGACAAGGCAAACGAAAAAATAGAGAGGGACAAGATACTCGACGTTGTTGAAACAGAGCCAAAGCAATTTCAGTTAACCCTGCTTGCAATAATGAACCTCCTGGAATCAAACAATCATCCTAAAATATTCACGGGAGATATATATAATACTTACCAGGAATTATGCAAAAAAACATCTACAGAGATTCTGACCCAAAGGAGAGTGGGTGATATAATTGCGGAATTTGACATGTTAGGACTGATTAATGCCCTGGTTATAAGTAAAGGGAGATATGGGAGAACAAGAGAGGTAAAACTTGCAATTCCCCCGGCATTGGTAGGAAAAGTCAAGAAAATCCTGCTCGATTCTCTTGCTTTATAGCAAGAGTATCTGAGGGACTAAGCGAAGCAATAATTGTTTACCTCTAATTGTTATTGAAAAATGAGCGAGGTAATTAAGACTTGTCTAAAGAAGGGTTTCTTGGTCGACCCAAACAGCGCCGAATTGCTTAATAAGATATCTGCAGATATAGAACTTTTTGATTTCATACTGAATAGCTGCAATGGCATGATGAAAGAAAGAGTCATAAATAACGATTTCTTTTCAGACAATCTTGACAAGATTTCCATTCTGCTTAATAATTTCAAGGAGCGAAGGCCCGAAAAAAAAGAGGCAGTTGACATCTGCATAACACTCCTCTCTGAAAAATTTAGGGTTACAACAAAAAAAGAGGAAAAGACAGAGCCTATTGAAAAGGGGAGAGAAAGCAGCAATGGCGTTAAGGTTGTTGCATCTTACATGATTCCAAGCAGAAAAATAGGGGTGGAAGACTTTGTAAGGTATTTCAGGAACAGGTTTAATATAATAAAAGTGATACTGCAGGAGCATTCTGAATTGCAGAACTTAACCTCTATAAATAAGATAAACGGACAAAAGCAGAATATCTCCATAATTGGGATGGTTCTTAACAAAAGGGTGACCAAAAACAAGAATATTCTCCTGGAAGCAGAGGATTTGACAGGCAGGATAACGCTTCTCGTAAATGCAAACAAGCAGGATGTTTTTGAGAAGGTAAAGTCAGTTGTCCTTGACGACATCCTAGGGTTTAGATGCTCTGGAAATAACGAAATACTCTTTGTTAATGATATTGTCTTCCCAGACGCAAGGCTGCCAGAAAGAAAAAAATCATCCAAGGAGGAGTATGCGGCATTCACTTCAGACTTGCATGTCGGTTCAACAAGATTCTTGGAGGAGAATTTTCTGAAATTTGTCAGGTGGTTGAATGCAGAGCTTGGTTCAGAGAAGCAGAGAGAGATTGCAGAAAAGGTAAAATATTTATTCATTGTTGGAGATTGCGTCGATGGTGTGGGGATATACCCCAATCAGGAAAATCTTTTGGATATAAAGGACATAAGGGAGCAGTACCAAAAACTCGCAGAACTTTTAGGCAAAATAAGAAAGGATATAAAAATAATCCTGTGCCCAGGACAGCATGATGCAGTGAGGGTTGCAGAACCGCAGCCAATAATAGACAGATATTTTGCAGAACCCCTGCATGAATTGGATAGCCTTATTCTTGTCAGCAACCCCTCAATCATAAACATAGGTGCCGCGGGGCAATTTCCTGGGCTGAATGTTCTGATGTACCATGGCGCATCGTTTCACAGCCTGATAAGCGACATAGAGGAATTGAGGATTATCAATGCACATCATTCCCCATCAAAGGTAGTAAAGCATATACTCCTGAGAAGGCATCTTGCACCGACACATTCCTCTGTTGTTTACATTCCATCAGAAACTACCGACCCGCTGGCAATAACCACTATCCCCGATATCTTGGTTAATGGGGAGATGCATAGGACAGATGTTTCCTCATATAATAATATACTAACAATATCATGCTCCTGTTGGCAGTCAATTACTCCTTACGAAGAAAAAGTCGGAAATGAGCCAGATCCATGCAAGGTTCCATTGCTTAACATGAAGACCGGACAGGTAAATATACTAGACTTCAGCAGTTAGAAAATAATTAATTTAATTTAAAAAATGCAGAAATATTTCGCGGAAATTGAAAGAAAGGTAAAGGTCGCATATAGCATTGCAGAAGAGGCGAGGACAAGAGGCTTTGACCCCAGGTCAACAGTCGAGATTCCTCTTGCGACGCGGCTTTCAGAGAAGGTTACCGGATTAATTTCAATAAAATATCCCCAAGTAAAGCACGAATCAATTGAAAGAAGAATCACAGAATTAGAAAAGGAGTATGGCCTGCTCAATCCGGCAGTTGCAATAAAACTAGCAGACGAAATCGCTTCAGAAAAATTCTGCAAGTTCAATGATAAGATAGAAGCGATTGATGCGGGGATAAGAATGGGAATGGCATATACCACATTAGGCGTTGTTTCCTCCCCATTAGAGGGCTTTACAGAACTGAAGCTGAAAAAAACAGCAAAGGGCGAGGATTATTTTGCAGTCTACTTTTCCGGGCCGATTCGTTCTGCGGGCGGGACAGCAGCCGCATTTTCAGTTGTAATAGCAGATTATCTCAGGGAGAGGTTTGGATATGCGAGATACGACCCAACACCCCAAGAGGTAAAACGCTCTGTTACAGAAATCTTGGATTATCATGAAAAGATAACTAACTTGCAGTATCTGCCGAGTGAAAGGGAGATAGAGATACTTGCGAGCAATATTCCTGTCCAGGTGACTGGAGAGCACTCAGAGGACAGGGAGGTTTCCAACCACAAGGACTTGGAGAGAATAGAGACAAATCTGATAAGAAGCGGTTTTTGTCTTGTGATGGCAGAGGGGATAGCGCAAAAATGCGCAAAATTAATCAAGATAATAAAGGGATTAAAGGAAAAAGAGTTGGGGGTATCATCTTGGGATTTTCTTCAGGATATTGCAAAACTGCAGAAAAAGGAATTGGGAAGCGCAAAGCCATTGCCTTCGTCAACATTCATAAATGATTTGGTTGCAGGAAGGCCTGTCCTGACATATCCCTCAAGGCAAGGCGGATTTAGGTTAAGGTATGGCAGAACAAGGACCTCAGGTTACAGCGCAGCGGCAATACATCCTGCAACAATGATACTCTTGGGGGATTTTATTGCATTAGGCACGCAGTTCAGAATGGAGAGGCCCGGCAAGTCCGCAGCAATTGTTTCATGCGATAGCATTGACGCGCCAATCGTCAAATTAAATGACAACTCCCTCGTGAAAATAAGAAACCAGGAGCAGGCGCAAAAAGTTGCAAAGGAAGTGAAGGAGATAGTTCATCTCGGAGACATTTTGATAAGTTATGGTGATTTCTACAACAGAAATCATGTCTTAATGCCCCCAGGCTATAACGAGGAATTCTGGCTGGCAGAATTTAAGAGCAAATCAAAATCAGATTCAGATATCAATCCAAGGGATATTGATTTGGCAAAAGCAGTCGAATTAAGCAGGAAGTTTGATATTCCATTGCATCCTTCTTTCATATTCTTCTGGCAGCAGATAACATCTGAAAATTTTTTGCAACTGATAGAATGGCTTGCAAATTCCAGATTTGAAGACAGGATTATAATGCCTTACAAAAGGGATTTTCTTGATGCTAAAAGGGCTCTTGAATTATTGGGAGTAGAGCATATTATAGCAACAGAAGACGTTGTGATAAAAGGGGAGGAGGCATTCGCCCTTCTTTTTAATTTGGGGATTGACAAAGACAAGGAGATAGAGCCGCAATTAAACAATATAAAGGAAGTTATAGGAAAAAATAATGACAAGAGCATATTGGAAATAATAAACCTTCTTTCAAAATTCAAGATAAAGGATAAATGCGGGACTTTTATTGGGGCAAGAATGGGCAGGCCTGAAAAATCAAAACTGCGCAAGTTAACAGGAAGCCCGCATGTGCTGTTTCCTGTTGGGGAAGCAGGCGGAAGAATGAGGAGCGTGCAGGAGGCGTGTGAAACAAGCGTGAAGGCAGAATTTCCTTTATACTTCTGCGATAAATGCAATACTGAAACAATATACTTCATCTGCGAGAATTGCAACAGCCAGACAAGAAAGATGTATTACTGCCCTGAATGCGACAGGAAACTCAACACAGAATCATGCCATCTGCACGGCAAGGCACTCGAGTATGCAACAAAAAGAGTGGATATAAATTATTTTTTTGACAAGGCATCAAAGCAGCTTAATTTGCAGCAAATAGAAGTGCCTGAATTAATCAAGGGGGTTAAAGGCACAACATCTTCGCAGCATATACCTGAACACTTGGCAAAAGGGGTTTTAAGGGCGATATTTAACCTTAATGTCAACAAGGACGGCACAATAAGGTATGACGCAACAGAACTTCCAATCACTCATTTTAAGCCATGCGAGATAGGAACATCTGTAGAAATTTTAAAGAATTTAGGGTATACGCATGATACCAGTAATAACCCCCTGGAGGATGACGGGCAAGTTTTGGAAATCAAGCCGCATGATGTTATCCTGCCATTATGCCCCGACAGTTTAGACGAGAATGCAGACATTGTTTTTAAAAATATTGCTAATTTTGTTGATAACCTTCTTGTAAGATTTTACGGACTGAGGCCATTTTATGATTTGAAATCAAGGGAGGATTTGGTAGGGCATTTGGTTGCATGCATTGCCCCCCATAATTGCGCGGCAGTTGTCGGGAGAATTATAGGATTCAGCAAAATGCAGGCATTGCTGGCAAGCCCTTATATGCATGCAGCGATGAGAAGGGATTGCGACGGCGATGAGGCCGCAGTAATGCTCTTGCTGGATATGCTGCTGAACTTCTCCAGGGAATTTTTGCCCGCGCATAGAGGAGGCACCCAGGATGCGCCATTAATCCTCAATGCCCGCCTGAGGGCAGGAGAGGTTGATGATATGGTTTTTGATATAGAAACTGTGAAGGAATTTCCCTTGGAATTATATGAGGCAGCAGAGAACTATAAGCCAGCATGGAGCATAAAAGTAGGGCAGATTCGCGACAGGCTTAATGACGACCTTGAAGTATTCCGAAATGTCCATTACACCCATGAAACATCAAATATCAATGATGGAGTAACGTGCTCTGCATACAAGAAACTCGCGACAATGCAGGAAAAGGTTCAGAAACAGATGGAAATTGTTGAGAAAATCCGCGCAGTTGATACCTCTGATGTTGCGAGACTGGTTATAGAGAGGCATCTTATAAGGGATATAAGGGGTAACCTGAGAAAATTCAGCATGCAGCAATTTAGATGCGTCAAGTGCAATAAAAAATTCAGAAGGCCCCCGTTGGAGGGAACATGCTCCAAATGCTCCGGGAAAATAATATTTACAATCTCTGAAGGCGGCATTAAAAAATACCTCGAGCCGGCATTATCACTCGCACAGAAATATGCTGTTCCTTCTTATATAAAGCAGAGCTTGGAACTGACAAAGAGGTATATAGAAAGCATTTTCGGGAGAGAGGTAGAAAAGCAGGAGGCGCTGCAGAAATGGTTTGGACAGATAATGTCGTGAAAATCAGAATCAGCAAAATAAATTGCATGTATCAGATAATTGACAAAACATTTTCAGTAAAAAATCCCGCAGTATACTCCAATGAGCTCAATCCTTCAAGAGAAAATAGCAAAGAGATTGGCTGTATGATAGGGTATATAAAATCAAAATACAAAGAAGAGAAATTAGATATAGAGTTTAATTGTATTTCGAGCATAGAGATAAGGGAGATTGAGAAAGGATTGGAGGAAATGTTAAATAAAAAATGAAACCGCAAAATGTCTTGTTAGAATACAAGCAGAGGGCGGAAAAGAACCCTCAATTGAATGTTGGGGCATTTGATGAAATGTATGGCAAGTTAAAAGAAGGGATAAAAGATAAAATGACCCTAGAGAAAATTTTATGCGTTTATGAATCCTATAAATCTCCTTCTATGGACGATGGATTCAAGATAAACAGCGAAACATTCAAGTATGCTATACCTGAATTCAGGGCATGCCTGAATTAGCATCTTATAAGAAATAGAGGATAACAGGCAGCATCAAGCATCCCATCAAATGCATTTTTCTTATTCCCTGGGATATTGCAAAAAGCCCTATGGAAGTTGCAGTGATTAAAACAATTGAGCCAATTATTCCTGATATGAAGAGCGTCATTACAACGAGAATTCCTAAAATAGCAAGAGAGATTTTTGTATAATTAATCCTCGAGATATGATTGGCAAAAATTCTCGCAGAATACAGGCTTAATACCAATGCAATGCCTGCAGAAATTAATGCCGCTGCAAGCAATACTGCAAGATGACGCACATCTGCTGTTTCAAGAATTCTTGATGCAACAACTGCAACACCGCTTCTTGGCTTGTTTATAGCATAGATAGCGACAAAATTAAGCCCAGTGACAAGAGTGCTTATAATCCCCAATAAGACAAGGAAACTCCTCGAATTCATCCGGCCATTAATGTACGATGCAATTACTGCGGCCTGGGAAGCGCCGAGCCCAGGCAGGAAGCTGCATAACGATGATGCAATCAGGCCTGAAGAGGAAAGCCCAATATACTCCTTTTTGTTGATATGTATTTTTTGTATATTCTGTGCAGGAACTTTTGTCTTTTCATTTATGCTTGTTATAATCATCGATGTCCCGAATAATCCTGTCAGCAAAGGGAATAGTGGTTCTTTTATCGGAAGCTCGAGTGTTATCAGCCCAAGGACTCCAGAAAGCAGGAATATAAAAAATGCCCAGAATCTCTTTTTTTCATTAATCATCAAAAATAAAACTGCGGCAATCAGGACTAATCCCATGGACTTTTTTATACTCTCATAGAGAAAAGGCATTGCCGCCATGAACAAAGGAGTTGTTAGTATAAGGATTATCACACCAACATAACACCCCGTCACGCTTAACCTTACTGCAGCGTAACCTTTTCCTTTTAAAAGAAGCTTATGCCCCGGCATTACCGACAATGCCGTTTCTGAATTTGGAGCCGAAAGGAATATGCTTGGCACAAAGTCAAGAAATGAATGCGTAATCGCCATCGAAATTATAAATACCGCAAGGGTTAATGGCTGAAAGCAGGCAAGAAGATATTTTGATGACATCAAAAGCATCATTGCAACAAAATTTATATGAATTCCGGGCATCAGCCCAGTAAATCCCCCAATAACGACTCCGGAGGCTATTGCAAAAATAATCTGCAGAAAAATCATTTTAATCCATTCTTATGTCAGTAGCTTCAATCTCTATTTGGTTGTTATACTCCTTCAATTTACCAGTTATTTTAGCAATTCCAATACTAATATCTGCTTTCTCAAAGACAACTACTGTTATTTCAGACACATCTTCTAAAGATATTACTGTGAGCAGCTCCATATTCTCAAAATTTCTTACAGAGGTAATATCCCCATAAATAGCGATTGTCTGTCCAATCATTGTCTCGTCTATATCCTTTATTTGAACAGCCTTTGGCTCAATAAACTGGGATAAAATAAGCAATACAATTATTCCAATAAAAGAAGTGATTAAAGAAATCCTCTCTATCATTCGCTATTTTTTCCTATAGCCGAGTTTTACCTCTAATCTCCATGATTCAAGTATTATCCACAAGAAAACAGTGAGAATAACTGAAATCATGTAATACTCCAATGCAATCAGCATCCCGACTGAAGAAACAACAAATAAGCCAATGCCTGTTGTCAGCCCCTTTACCTCTTCTCTGCTGGATATTGCAGTTCCCGCCGCAATAAAACCAACTGCAGTAATCATTGCAGCAATGATTCTTGCAGGGTCTGTTGGGAAGCTATAGACACTTATCAGGGTTATAATCATTGAGCCGAGGCATAATAGCATGTGTGTTCTTATCCCCGCAGAATATACTCCTCTTCTAACCTGCCTTTCGTATCCTATTACTCCCGCAAGAATAATCGCAAGCAGAATATCTATTATCAATTTTAAAAGAGATATCATTCTTATAACTGATTTTTTTATTTTTTATACTTTTCTATGCTATAAATGCTGATGCAATTTCCAATCATTATAGAAATCTCCGATGATTTTTTTTCCCTTTCGAAAGATTTAAGAAAGCGCAGGTGTTTGCTTTTTTATGGTGGCTTTGGGAGTCAGGGAAAGATTGGATTTAGTGAGGAGAAACACTGCAGAAATCATCTCTGAAGACGAGTTAGTGAGGCTTCTCCAAGAGAAGAAAAAACCCTGTGTTTATTGGGGCACTGCGCCAACAGGAAAGCCACATATAGGCTATTTTTTTCCTGCATTGAAAATTGCAGATTTTTTGAAGGCTGGATTTAAGGTTAAAATTCTTCTGGCTGATTTGCATGCAGCATTAGACAACACCCCCTGGAGCATCTTAGAAAAAAGGTACAAATATTATTCAAAGATAATCCCTTTAATGATAAAGGCAATAGGTGTCGACCCAAAAGATCTGGAATTTGTTAAGGGCAGTGATTTTCAGTTAAAGCCAGAGTATATGTATGATGTTTTGCAGCTTTCTTCTGCAATTTCAGTTCATGATGCGCATAAGGCGGCATCAGAAGTAGTCAAACTTGGAGACAACCCTCGATTGTCAGGATTAATCTATCCGATTATGCAGGCCCTGGATGAGCAGTATCTTGATGCAGACGCCCAATTGGGCGGAACAGACCAGAGAAAAATAATGGTCCTTGCAAGAGAAAACCTGCCCAAGATAGGATATGAAGAGAGGGTAGAAATAATGAACCCCCTTATACCCGGGCTGATCGGAAAAAAGATGTCCTCCTCAACTCCAAAATCTAAAATAGATTTGCTTGATTCTGAAGAAGTTGTGAAACAGAAAATAAACTCTGCAGAATGTGTTGCAGGGGATACTGACAATGGAGTTATGGCATTTGCCAAATATGTTATCATGGTCATCAAATCAGACAAAAATGAGAAGTTTACGATAAAAAGGAATGAGAAATACGGGGGAGATGTCTCATATTCAAGTTACGAGGACTTAGAAAAGGATTTTAAGAATAAGAAAATTCACCCCCTTGACCTGAAGAATTCTCTGGCTGAAGAAATTTCTAAATTATTAAAGGATATTCAGAAAAACAAGGAATTATATTCTCTGGCAAAAGAGGCATATCCTGGGGAAGAGAGATAAGTACTTTTAGGATAGAACTGTAAATTTCTTATTTCAGGTGTATTTCTATTGTGTCATTATCCTGCAAAATATGCTTTATACCCACTTTTTGCCCCGGAAATTTTGCACTATCCCCCCACACCCTCGCAAAAATAAATCTCAAAACATAATCTCCTCTTATTTTTCTCGCCGTATCTTCAAGCTTAGAGCCCTTTTTGAGAACTAACGGCTCCTCAGTTGGTTTCTTTCCCGGCTCTTTTGTATAAACTCTTATTATTCCAAGCTTTTCAAAAATCATCTGCTTTAATTCTTCAATGCCTTGATTATTCTTCGCAGATATGCAGACAGAATTTTTCATTCTTCTTAGCATCGCAGTCTCTTCCTCTTTCAGCAAGTCCTTTTTATTCACGACGAGTATTTTATTCTGGTAATCTTTTAATTTCTCTCCCACTATCCTTAATTCATCAATACCTGAGATAACCATCAAAATCAAGTCGGCAGTTGATACAAGCGATAATATTTCCCTGTTATCCCCCTTGGGCTTTAATGAAGGCATTTCTATCACCTGTATCTTGCAGCCCATATCAAGAGTACCTATTTCGGGTTTTGTTGTCGTGTATGGATATGCTGATATCTTTGGAGAGGCATTTGTTAAATCTGAAAGGAGGGTAGATTTTCCAGAATTGGTAAGTCCAATCAGGACTATCTGGGCATCCTGCTCTTTTTTTATGCCCATATTATGCCCCTTCCTTTTTTTGATTTCCTTTTCTCTTAAAATCTCTAATTTTAATTTTGCAAGACGCCTCCTCAATTCGGCAAGCATATTCTCCGAACCCTTATGCTTAGGGCATAAGGTAATCATATTTTTCAATGCAGAAATCTTTTCTTCTGTTGTTTTTGCGAGAAGATACTCTTTCTCAGCACCTTGGTAGGCAGGAGTAGCATTGACAACCATTTTTGGAAAAAACAGACAAAATTTAAAAGCATTATTGCTTAATAAATGATATGAAATCTGCGATTTTTAAAAAGGATGTTGCCCTCGTCTTAAGCGGGGGAGGTGCGAGAGGGCTGGTGCATATAGGTGTTCTTGAAGTGCTGGAAAGGGAGAAAATACCAATAGATATTATTGTAGGGACCAGTATTGGTGCGTTGGTTGGGGCGGCATATCTCACTGGCAACCTCGTGGAGATTAAAAAATTTCTTTTAGGTTTGAATAAGAGGGGCGTCTTTAAATTGTTCATATCAAGACCCTCAATAGAAGGGCTGATTGATGGCAATAATATAACCTCTGTTCTTACCAAGTTTATCAAAGGGAAGAAAATAGAGGATTTGAGCATACCATTTATTGCAGTTTCAACTGATTTGGAGAGTGGAAGAATAGTTGTAATGGACAAAGGGGATTTAGTTACTGCAATAAGGGCTTCTATATCTATTCCAGGGATATTTGTTCCAATCCATTCAAAAAATTTGACTCTTGTTGACGGGAGCATTGTTGACCCTGTGCCAGTGGATATAGCAAGCAAGTATGCAAAAAGGCTTATTGTTGTTGATTCTCTTGCAAGAATGGAGCACATAAAAACAGAAAAGGGAATAGTTCATGAGAATGTTTTAGACATAATAGAGGACTCAATGATTCTGATGCAAAAGAAATTGGCAAGGCTATCAATAAGAAAAAAAAGAAAAATGGAGTTTATAATAAAACCGAGATTGCCAAGAGTGGGCTCCTTGGAGTTTTACAAGGCAAAAGAGCTTATAGATTGCGGGAGAAAAGAGGCCGAGAAGATGCTGCCTAAATTAAAGAAATTCCTGTCCTCTTAACCTTAATCAGAATAATTTTTGATTTAATCTTGCCGGGGTGTTTCTATTGGCTGGATTTCCCTTCTCCATTTCTCTATCAATTCAAATGCCGTGGCATCCTGAATTTTCAGCTCGTCTCTGAGATAAGCAAGAATCTCGTGCTCCTTTTTCTCTCCTGATTTGAATTTTTTTTCGAGCTCATCAGTTGTGAGCAGGATAACTGGCTCTTCTGCCTTTTTTTGCCATTCAGTTTTTTCACCACATTCGGGGCAGAATTTCTCTATTCCTTCAAGCTCTCTGCCGCATTTGTTGCATTTTGGAACTTCTTTTTTTCTTTCCAATACTGTCTTATAGCCTGCTTTGCCGCCGCTTACAAGACGGGAAAAGGCATCGAATGTTTTCTGGTCATTTACATACCTTCTTAAATCAAGACAGCTGCCCATTTTTAACCCTCTTTTCCAGTCGTTTTTAATAAACCCTTTAATGAATATTTAAGTTTTTCTCTTTTATAACACATATTTCTTAGCCCTCTAACACAAGGTTTAAATAACTCTCATTTTTTAGGTTAAACTATGCAAAATCTTAGGGTTCCTAGGCATTTGGGGATAATCCCTGATGGAAATAGGCGCTGGGCAAAGGCGAGAGTACTCCAGCCATGGAAGGGGCATGAGGAGGGATTAAGAAAATTTGAAGAAATCCTAAAGTGGTGCGAAGAAATGGGGATAAGGATGGTGACAATCTATACTGTTTCTGCTGAAAACCTTTCAAGACCTAAGGAAGAGGTGGATTTTCTGATGAATCTCCTAAAAGGGCAGATAAATAAAATGCTTAAGGGGGACAGCGATGTGCATAAGAAACGAGTCAGAGTAAGAATAATAGGGGATAAATCTCTTTTAGACAACAATTTACAGCAGATTATAGGAAAAATTGAAACTGCCACAAAGGAATACTCTGATTATTATCTTAATCTTGCGATTGCATACGGGGGCAGGGCAGAGATACTGGATGCAACAAAAAGGATTGCACAGCGCGTAAAGGATGGCAAAATGAAGATAGATGAAATAAATGAGAAGACCTTTTCAGAATCATTGTATGCAGAGCTGCCAGATGTTGATTTGATTATAAGAACTTCTGAGCAGAGAACCTCTGGTTTCCTGACATGGCAGTCGGCATATTCAGAGATAGTATTCTTACCAGACATGCTATTTCCCGATTTGAAAAAAGAGGACTTTGTCAAGGCAATTGAGGAATTTAGCAACAGGGAAAGAAGATTTGGCAGGTAAGATGATTCTTGTGAATACTCCCGCAATAAACGGGCTTGGAAAAACAAAAGGGTGCGAAAATGCATACAAGCATATTCTTGATAATTTGGATGATATTTATATGAATGAATCGGGAAAGGTGGTAGAGTTTAACAAAGCGGAAATAAAAATAGACGAATTAGACGCAGAAGCAACGAGCTCAAATATAGCAAAAAAGGCAAATGAATTTTTTAAAAAGGATTTTTCTTTGTTTGTTGGGGGAGACCATTCAATATCCTATCCCTTATTCAAATCATTCTCCAAGTTTTATAAAAATGCCGGCCTGATTATTTTTGACGCTCACGCAGACTGCATGCATAACATAAAACCTCCAACGCACGAGGACTGGCTTCGCGTTCTTATAGAAGAGGGATTTGATGCCAGAAATATTATCCTGATTGGTTTCAGGAATATTCACCCCATTGAAAATGATTTTTTAATCAAGAATAAGATAAACTTATTCCCCTGCAGGCAATTATTCAATAATTTGGAGGAAGAATGCGATGCTATAAAAGATATCGCAGGAAAATTCGAGAATATTTACTTAAGCATAGATATAGATGTTCTTGATGCGGCATTTGCCCCCGCTACTGGTTATCCTGAATCAGCAGGGCTGACACCAAGGGAATTAATCTATGCCCTGCAGAGGATTAAGACGCTTAATATCCGGGCAGCAGACATATCAGAAGTTAATCCTGGCAAGGATAAAGAGGGTATTACATCAAAAGCTGCTGCCAAAATAATCTCTGAGTTAATTTAGACCAAAAAATCCTCCTTCACATTCTAATCTTTAAACCAAAAAATCCCCATCCTCTCTAATCATTTTTGGCATCAGCAAAACCTTTAAGTATTCTTTAGGCTTTTTGGATTTATGAACAAGGTTATAAAACTCTTAATCTTCTCGGATATATTTGTACTTACTGGCTTTGGATTAATTGACCCAATTCTATCAATCTTCATAAAGGACTCCCTCATAGGCGGCAGCATTATTGCGGCAGGAATGGCAAGCACGTTGTTCCTTGTTGTGAGGTCTATTCTGCAAGTCCCATTTGCAGCTTATGCAGATAAGCACGAACACCGGTTATTCTTTATTGTTATGGGGACAGCACTGCTTACATTAGTTCCTCTGATTTATGCATTTTCCACCCATATATACCAAATATATCTTGCGCAAATAATCCATGGAATTGGCGCTGCATTTGCATATCCCACATGGATGGGTTTATTCAGTTCAAATCTTGACAGAAAAAAGGCGAGTTCTGAATGGGCCTTCTATGAGACATGTGTAGGTTTAGGAACAGCTTTAGCGGCATATTTTGGCGCACGGCTTGCAGAGAGCATAGGATTCAAGAATGTCTTCTTGATTGTAGGGCTTTTCTCTATTATAGGAATGATTATTCTTTTCGGGCTTGAGAAAGGGAAGAAGGTTGGAGTGAAATATGAATACATAATCCATAAAGTTCATTTAAAATGAGATGCTTCATTGCCATTGATTTGCCAAGCCAGATTAAAGAATATCTTTCGCAGATTCAATTATCTCTTCCGAAAGAGGATATAAAACTCGTTGAGAAGGAAAATCTCCATTTGACTCTCTCTTTCCTGGGGGAAATTGACGAAGACCATATCGAAAGATGCAAACAGATTCTTAGCGAGATTAAATTCAGAAAATTCAATACCTCTTTTGGGAACATCGGTTTTTTCTCCTCTCAGGATTATATAAGGGTTGTATGGGTGTCCTTGGAGCCGGCAGAAAATATTAAATCCCTTTACTTGCAGATTCATGATAAACTGAAAAAAGAGTTCAAAATAGATGACAGGTTTGAATCGCATATAACCATTGCAAGAGTAAGGTTTATCAAGAACAAGCAGGAGTTTGTAAAAAATCTTTCTTCACTAAAAGTAGAAAGCAAGGGATTTGAGGCAGATTCCTTTGCGTTGAAAAAGTCAACATTAACGCAAAAAGGGCCAATATACGAGGATGTTGCGAGATTTGAGATGATGTCAGAAATTTGCTAATTTCTGAGCATCCTAACAGAGGAAATTTTTAATTTCCTATGCCCTGAAAATCTTATGATTTTCATGGAAATCCCAAACAGTACAAGGATTTTTATGATTTGAAATATGCTTTAGGGTGCAGATTTATTTATATATCTGATAATTCTAACTTTCTTTTTAATGAACTCTCTTGTAGAAGAACTCGCGGAATCTGCCGCGAAAAATATTTCATCAAATCCACCTTCCTATATCGGCTTAATTTTGCATAATGGCAGATTAGATCCTATGGAAAAATTATACAGGGCATTCAGCAGCATAATGAATAATAACTCCCCTAAATTCTTACTGGAGAAATTAGACAAGCATTATAGTAAGGATAAAGTGTTAAAAGAAAAGGAGAATAATCCCAATAAAATATTTGTTTTTTATGACCCCGATTCAGAAATTTACAGAAGGGACAAGGATATTTCATCAAGAAGCTTTGCAATAGACATTGACGCATGCATAAAACTTTTCAAAAAGGAGATTTAAGGCCTGTAAACCCTGTTAACCAATTCACTAAAAATCTTGGCTTTTTTGCCGTTCAATTTTTTTTCTTTTTCCAATTCTTCGGGCGTTGCATTAATTACTCCTTTAATTGTTCCGAACTTTTTTAAAAGTGCTTTTGCACTTACAGGGCCTATTCCAGGAAAACCCTCAATTATAAACTGCTGCTGCTCCTGCACACTTCGTGCCCGTCTTTTCTGGTTAAAGCTAATCTCCTGTTTCTTCTTTTCGAATCTTTTTGCAAGAACCATAAGAAATTTAGCAGTGTCCGCAGAGTCCTTCGTGAAGATTACAGGTGTTGCAAAATCAAAAATTATGGAGAGAATCATCCCCCTTATTGCGTTGGCATGAATTCCCCCTTCATTTTTGTCGTTATAGAATTCGTGTTCATCCATTCCTTCGATTATAATCAATCTGCTGGGATACTGCTGCAAGCCATTAAGCTGCTGCAATAGCCTCTTGTTCATAATTGATGAGATGAAATCACTTATTGTCTTTCGTTCTATTGCAGTATCTCCAATAATATAGTCTGCAACTTCGAGATGCTTTAATTCCACTTCCATACAACCTGAAATCAATTCAGCCAAAACAAGACTATTCTTCTCACGGTTATCAACTATTATCTTCATATTTCACTAATCTTTTCCCAGTATATTTTACAAGTGCAAGATTTATAAAATAATCTTTTCTTTTAGTATTATGGCATCCTTTGCAAAGACAGTTATTAACTTTTTTCTCGTAACATTCCTTTCAATCCTGCTGTGCTCCTTTATCATTTTATTCTCTTTTGCCCAGTCAATGAAGCCGGAGACGATTAAACCAGTTCTCAAGGAGTTATTCCAACTATCAATACCCTCTGACACTGATTTGAATATCTCCTATCAAAATTTTAAGGAGGCGTGCAAGAAAGAGAATTTTATAGAACTGCCATTGGACAAAGAGAATAAAGAAAACATAAAATTGGACTGCAATAGGCTGAGAAGCAGCAAGCCGTCTGACTTAGGGGATTTGCTTGCAGAATCAATGTTTGATGAGATATATTACAAAAAATATGATTGTATCTTTCTTGGCTGTCTTAAGAATGCCCTTAATTCACCCTTTCTGCTTTCAAATGCCTCAAATACCCTTTTAACCAATATCGGCTATATTATTCTCGCCCTGTTTTTTATACTTGTCTTGGCATTCAGCCCTATTCTAGGAATCAAGAACATTGCATCAATATTCCTTGTCAATGGCATTTCATTTTTTGTCTTTTTTATAAGAAAAAACATTATTGATTCTATCTCGCAAATGAACCAGCTCAAACAACTTGCGCCATTAGTATCCTCTTTTATTTATTATTTCTCAATCCTTTCAATAGCCTCTTTGGGAATCGCGATTGTCCTGTTTCTTGTATCCAAGATTCCTAAATCAAAATCGGCAAAACAAAAAAAGAAAAAGAGGTAGCGTAATCAGCTGTTTTCTTTTCCAAGAATCCAAAATGAATCAGTGTCTTATCTGCAAGGAGATATTAGATGCCTGAGAAAGGGTAGGATTATGCACGGAATGCATATATTCCACTTTTAGCAGCAAAATAGCAGAGCATATATAGAACTTAGGCAAATAACCCTTACTTTTTGCCACTCCCCTATCTTCTATAAAAAGCTTTTTAAATGCCCCAAAACGATAAATACTATGCCCGAATCAGATGAGACAGAGAAAAAATTAGGGGGCAATATAACCCTTATTGGCTTTAAATTAGAGTCAGTAGAGCTAGTGGTAGTAAAGAAGATAGTTGGAAACTATGCAAGGAAGCTGTCGGAGAAATCAGGCTATAAAGAGCTAAAACTGCGGCTTAAGCAAAGAGAGCATGGCAAGAGCCTTTTGAATGAAATAGAGGCAGAAGCAGTAGTGCAAAGAGACAAGACAGAAGGCAGCGATATCAGATTAAGCGCGGCCGCACAGGATTATAACCTATTCAGTGCTTTGGCGATTGTGATGGAAAAGTTATTAAGCGAAGCAGAACATAAATCAAAACTAAATTTAAACAAATAAAATGTTAAAACAAAAAAGAATAAGGACTAGAGGAAAGATAGGCCTTAAAAATTATTTCAAGGAACTTAAGGAGGGAGACAGGGTTGCAATAGTGAGAGAGCTAGGTATACCCTCTTACTTTTCTCACCGTATACAGGGGCTTTCAGGGGTAGTTATCGGAAAGAAGGGAAGGTCCTATATCGTCAAATTAAGGCATGGGAACAAGGAGAAGGAGTTCATTATACAGGCAGCACATTTAAAAAAGCTTAAATGATAAATTAAGATTAAAAAAATGATAAAATCAACAAAGCCGTTAACTCTTGCAGAAGTAAAGGATATATTGGGCAAGAAGCAGGATATAGAGAAGGCCAAAGAAGCTTTGGCTTATACCCAGAAATTCACAAAACTGAATGCAGAGAAGTCAGAAAAAATGAAACATGAATTGGATGAGCTGGGGCTGCTTAAGATGAAAGAGTGGCAGATAACAAAGATAATCGATTTAATGCCTGCTGACCAGGATGATGTAAGAAAAATATTTGAAGACGTGAGTTTGGATGAGAATGAAATCGCAAAAATACTTGAAGTTACAAAAAAATACTCTTAAAGATGGAAAAGGAAGAAAAAGCAATTATACTAGATTTTTTACCCAATGGATACCCATTAGAGGGAAGAATGCTGCCTATAGCCCAAGCTATTGGCACAAAGTATTTTGCATTGCTTCAGCTTGTTCCGCGAAGAGGGGTGACTTTGCAATTGAAGGAAGAGGTTTATATAGGTGAAGGAAAGAGGGACAAGATATACTACATCCTTGGGAGGATTCCGAAGGAAAAGATTACTGAAACAGCAAAAATACAGCTTCAGGAATTTGTCGAGGGCATTGTCAGCAACGAAGAGAAAAGGTTTGTTGATTTTTTTAATACCGCCCAGCCCATAAATACCAGGCTGCACCAGCTTGAACTGCTGCCGGGATTTGGCGTAAAGCATACAAAGGCAGTAGTGGAAGAGCGGGAGAAAAAGCCGTTTGAAAGTTTTGAGGAAATCAAGAAAAGGATTCCTAATCTTCCTGACCCAAAAAAAGCAATTGAGAAAAGGATAGTAGAGGAACTTGAGCAGGTTGAAAGATATAGCTTATTTGTATCATAAAAATGGAAAAAATACAGGAAAAGGCGCATAAAGAAGAAAGGAAATACCCCAATGCAATGGAAAAGGCGCATAAAGAAGAAAGGAAATACTCTGATGCAATGGGAGTAGTGAGAATTATAGCCACGGACATACCTGGGAGTGCGACAATTCAATGCGGCCTGACAAAAATTAAGGGAGTTTCCTGGAGCATTTCAAATGCAGTATGCCATATTCTTGGAATAGAAGAGACAAAAAAGATGCATGATCTCACTGAAACAGACCTAGAAAAGATAACTAATTTTCTCAAGAATCCGAACATGCCTTCTTTTCTTATGAACAGGAGAAATGACCTTGATACAGGGCTCAATAAGCACCTTATAAAGACAGATTTGGATTTACAAAGGGAATTTGATATAAGGAACATGAAGAAGATTCGCTCTTATAAGGGATGGCGCCATGCTCTCGGGCAGCCGGTAAGAGGGCAGAGAACAAAGAGCCATTTCAGAAAAGGAAGGGCGATGGGCGTGCAAAAAGCCAAACCGCAGCCAGCAACATCACCAAAAACAAAAGCAAAGGAGGGCAAAGGAAAGTAATGAAAAATGGGAGATCCAAGAAGGCAACATAAGAAGTATGCAAGGCCAATGAAGCTGTTTGACAAAACAAGAATAAGCGAGGAAAATGAACTAAAAAACAAGTATGGTTTGAAAAACAAGAAGGAGATATGGCGTGGGGAGTTTAAAATAAACAATATAAGAAGACAGGTAAAGGGGCTTATAACTAATCAGGAAAAACAGAAAGAATTCTTGGAGAAACTGAAGAAACAGGGGTTTAATGTAAAAAATATAGATGATGTTTTGAGCCTGAAGAAGGAGGATTTATTTGAGAGGAGGATTCAGACAATGATTGTAAGAAAGAATATGGCAAGAACATTCAGGCATGCAAGACAGCTTATTGCCCACAAGCATGTTGCAATTGAGGGAAAAATTATCAACATTCCTTCATATATTGTTCCAGTTGAACTGGAAAATGCTATAAGCATTATAAACAGAACAAAGAATAAAAAAGTTAATGAGGTAAGCAGATAAAAAATGGAAGCAGAGACAATAAAGGAAGAATCAAGGAAGAAGTTAAGCGAGACCGGAATCGCCTATATTTATACAAGCTTTAATAACACTATTGTGCACATAACTGACCTTACAGGAAATACAGTTGCAAGGGTTTCAGGTGGAATGACAACAAAGCAGGACAGGCTAAAGGCAAACCCGACTGTTGCGATGTTCTCTGCAAAGCGTGCAGCAGAGAAGGCAAAGGAATCAGGAATAAAAAATCTTTATGTGAGAATAAAGGCAAAGACAGGCTCGCCTAAACCAGGCCCTGGTGCTCATGCTGCCGTCAAGAGCTTATCAAGAGAGGGAATGTATATAATCAATATTATAGACACAACGGCATTGCCAAGAGGCGGGCCGAAAGCAAAAGGAGGCAAGAGGGGAAGAAGAGTGTGACATTGTCTAATTTGCGGGACTTTTAATAAGTTTTATATTCATACTTTTCATAAAAGTCCCGACTATTTGACAGAGCCGAAGAGTGTAATCTTTAAAAGGATGACCCCAATATTACAAAAATGGAAATAAAATTAATCAACAAGAAACAGGACAAATTAGTCCTCAGCGTTAAGGGAATAGGCGAGACAATTGCAAATTCATTAAGAAGGTCATTGCAGGAAGTGCCTGTTTTAGCAATAGACACCGTAGAATTTGTGAAGAATGATTCTGCATTATATGACGAGGTTCTTGCGCATAGAATAGGGTTAATACCGCTTAAGACAGAAAAGCTGGAATTACAGGAAGAGTGCAGTTGCAAGGGCAAGGGCTGCAGTAAATGCACAGTATCCTTCAAGCTGGAGGCGAAAGGGCCATGCACCGTTTATTCATCTGATTTGAAGGGAAAAGCTGATGTAGTTCATGATAAGATGCCTTTGGTTATTCTTGCGGATGGGCAGGAATTGCAGTTAAGCGCATATGCTAGATTAGGCACCGCAAAGGAGCATACAAAATTTTCTCCAGGATTATTGTATTACAGGCCTTCTGTTGCTATTAACATCAACAAAAACTGCGATTCTTGCGGGGATTGCATCAAGGCATGCCCGTTAAATCTTCTTGAGATGAAGGAGGATAAGGTAGTTATAAAGAGCATAGATGAATGTGACTTATGCGAGTCATGTATTAACTCATGCAACAAGAATGGAAAGAATGCATTGGAGATCAAGAGGTCTGACGAGGATTTTATATTTGTCCTGGAATCATGGGGCCAATTAACACCGAAAGAGATATTCATAGAAATAATCAAGGCATTAAATAATAACATAAAACAGCTAGAAAAGAAGATAGAGAAGATTTAGCTTTTAGGGGCATAATAAAGATTATAAACGATTTAACTCTCGCCTAGGTATCTAGGTATGCGGGAGTGCCGGAGCGGTCAAACGGGATAGCTTAAGGAGCTATTGGCTTAGTGCCTGCGTAGGTTCGATTCCTACCCCCCGCATAAAGCCCTTCTCTTTTAAAGGAAAATTAAAATGACAATAAGCAAAACCAGAATAGAGAGAAAAATTGCGAGAAAAAGAAATCCTGAATTAAGGCAGTTAATCATAAAACTGAAGAAGCAGAATCAATTAGATGTTGCTTCAATGCTTTCATTGCCGAAAAGAAAAGGGATTAAAGTAAATATATGTAGATTAAACAAAGAGACAAAAGAAGGGGACAAGGTTCTTGTTCCTGGAAAGGTTCTTGGCACAGGAAATATGAACCATAAAATAATAATTGCGGCATTTTCATTTTCAAGGGATGCAAAATCAAAATTAAAGGGATGCAATATTATGGATATTGAAGATGCAATCAAAAACAAGGACTTTAAGATAATAAAATGACGAATAATGAAATTATACTGGATGCAACGAATTCTGCATTAGGCAGATTGGCGAGTTTTGCGGCAAAGCAGGCATTGCTTGGGAACAAAATTATCATAGTCAATTCAGAAAAGGCGATTGTATTGGGAAACAAAAAGGATATAACAAAGGATTTTATCACTAAGTGGCAGAGAGGGGGGGTGAAAGGACCTTTCTATCCCTCAAAATCAGAGGGAGTTATAAAGAGGGCTATAAGGGGGATGCTAGACTATAAAAAGGGAAGAGGGAGCGATGCATTGAAGAGAATATTCTGTTACAGGGGCGTGCCTGAAAGATATGCTGAATCAAAAAAACTGAATATTGCAGTAAAAAATACAATGAAATGCTTGACATTGTCTAAATTGGAAGCAAAAATACAATGAAATGCTTGACATTGTCTAAATTGGAAGCAAAATGACAAAAAAGAAATCCGATTCAATAACAGTCTCTGGGAAAAGGAAGACAGCAATAGCGAAAGCAACGATAAAGCCCGGAACAGGCATTATAAGGATAAATAAGAGGCCTATAGAGTTACTTAGCATGCTGCGAAAATTCATGATTGAAGAGCCATTGCGACTGACAGAAGAGACATTGAAAATAAAACCTTCTTTTGATATATCTGTCAATGCAAAAGGCGGCGGCACAGAAAGCCAGATTGAGGCGTCAAGATTAGCAATTGCAAGGGCGATTCTTGCATTCACAAAGAGCGCCGAGCTTAAGAAGAGATTCCAGCAATATGACAGGAATATGCTTGTTGCAGATGTAAGAAGGAAAGAGCAGTATAAGCCAAATGACAGCAAAGCAAGAGCGAAGAGGCAGAAGTCATACAGATAAAACCAAAATCATAAATAAACAAATCCTTTAAAAATATCATACAGATAAATTTAAAAGATAAGAAAGGACTAATATAAAAAATGATAATACCTATGAGATGTTTTTCGTGCGGAAAGCCGATTGCCCATTTATGGAAGGAGTTCAAGGAGAAGATTGCAAAGGGCGAGAACCCCAAAAAGGTATTGGATGAGCTTGGATTAGAAAGATACTGCTGCAGGGCCGTCTTTATAGGCCACACAGACATGCTTGAGTTAATAAGCAAATTCAAGAAGTTTTAAGTTTTGTTCTTCTTGTATCACTACATTCTAAACAAGTTACAACCTTGAATTTATTTTTTATTCTTGTTTTATTGCCCCTCTTAAGATAAGCATTGCATTTTCTGCAAAAATCATATTTTAGTTCAGGTATTTTAAGATGAAACTTCATTGCAATTCTTCTTGCTGCCCTGGCCCTGCGCTTAGAAATTACAGGATTTCTTTTTGCAAGCGCTTTAGCCTCTCTTATAAGATTCGCAATCTTTTCAGGCGCCTCTGATCTCTTTATTCCCATAAAGAAGCATATCAATCAGGGATTAAAAGCTTTGCCAGATTAAGAATAAAGATACAATCTTTGCCAGATTAAGAATAAGGAAAGAAGCATATCAATTAGAGATTAAAAGTTATTAAGAATAAGGATAAAAGCTTTACTAGATTAAGAATAAGGAAAAAGGTGAAGACAGCTTTTAGGGTTCGCCTCCAAAGAGACTACAACCTAAAACGTAAGCAGCTTAACTTCTCTGTTCTGATGGGAAGAGGTGTTTCCCGCTTGCTATGGCCGTCTTCATAAAACCCTGTCAGCAGGGGTTTTTAAATTTATCTTTCTCACTTTCAAAGAAATATTTATAAGCGTCTCCTATATATAGGAGGTATTGGAACCTAGGTTCCAGAGGAAATTTTCAATTTCCTATGCCCTGAAAAGCTTTGCTTTTCGTGGTGATTCGCGGGGGTGCCGGAGTGGTCAAACGGGACAGACTCAAGAGAGCTTTCTTTAAGAAAGAAACCTCTGAAAGAAACTCTTAAGGAATCTGTTGGCTTAGTGCCTGCGTAGGTTCAAATCCTATCTCCCGCATATCTACTCTATGGTATAATCGCCCGATGTCGGAGCATTAGGCGAACTTATTGATAAGGTTTTTAAGGTTCTACCTTCTGTTATTGGAAAGATAACAAAAGAGAGAGATAGAGTCATCAGGAAGAGTTTAGAATGAAATCTGAAACATTAGTTTATGGTGAAGAGTTATTGTTTCTTTTAAATGAAATAGGAAAAGAACTTACTTTTCCAGAATTTGAGGAAATAAGCGAGATTAGGGGCGAGGAGTTAAAAGAGCTAGTAAGGTATCTTAAAGAAAAAGGATATCTAAAGTATACTTTAGGATTGTCTATTAATGGAACAAAAATGGGAGAATCAACTATCAAATTATTGCCTAGAGGGATAGAAATTGTTCTAGGAAAAAGAGATTATTTCAACGAAAGTGAGAAGATTTCCCAAACAATCCACAACCAAACAAATGTAACTGGCAGTTCTCAAGTTCAGGTAGCTCAGTCAATAGGAGATAACTCTTCTATAACTCAAGTTATAGATAACTCGCAAATTAATGTTTTAAAACAGTTAATAGAACATGATGAAGAATTAGATGAGCCAAAGAAAAATAAATTATTCGAGATTTTAGAAAAATTTAATACTCTAAAGGAAAGTGGAGAAAATGCTTTTGAATTAATAAAGAAGGTAGGTGAAATTGCTCTAAAATATGTTCCTCTATTTTTCAGTCTACTTCATTGAAAAATGGAAAACTTGAAATAGACTACCTGAAACTTCTTAGTAGATTATCAAAAAACGAGGGATTGCTAGTTAAGATTTTTATTTCTTTTTGTGTTAATGGATTTTGTAAGGACAAATTTAAGTGCAAATGACCTATTTTACCATACTTGATTAAAATAGCACTTATATTATGAAACTTATTAGGATTCCAGACTTCATACTTTATAACTTCCTTTACTGGCTTAAACATTTCGTCACTGATATATCCCCTATTCCAAGCATTTCCTGACCAAGAAGGATCGGTAAGGTTTATCACCAGCATTAAAGGGATAGTGGAAAATTTTAGACTATGCCTTTCTATTTCTTCTTTTATTTTATTCTCGAGACTTACACCTTTTATTATGCTTTCTATTGGAGAAAAGCACTCTACAAGAACTTCTCTTTTATCTATTAGGATCTTTAAATCTAATCTTTTATTTTTAACTAAAGGATTCTGTGGCTCAAATTCAGTAATCTTTATATTTCTACAATCACAAAAATCTATAAAAGAAAGTAACAAACCAAAATCTGCAAAATTATTAACAAAAATATCTTTCAATCTTTTAGATTTATATTTTGGATATCTCTTAAAGAATTTACCTAATAGTTTTTCTATTGTGAATATATACTTAGCACATCTTTTTAGACTTGTGTAGTCATGAACAAAAATAGTTGCAGGATTAAAGTGAAATTGCTTACTAAAATCTAAGTTAAATCTCGATTCATTTAAGCTTCCCTTTAGTATTTCTTCAGAATTTAATCCTAGTTTGTTTATATTTTTAAGTTTTCTAAGATTTTCTTCAATTATTGGAATATCCGTATACTTGCAGGCGTTATAAATATCCCGAGCTATCTTATCTTTGTCCATATTACCATCCATTTATTTAGACATCTTGTTAGTAATTTTCAAAAATAAAGATATCTTATCTGCAGCTTCTTTAAAACCAACTACTCCTTGATAAATAGCATAACCTCTTTTTGCATCTTCACAAGGATAATTCGGGTCTTTACATAAAGAGTTAATCGTTTCCTCTATAGCCTGATTTGGAATATTAGTAAACTGCTCATACCAATTAATATAACCTTTTGCCTGCATTTCTGTTTTTATCGCATCTTCACTATAACCTAATTGATAAGAAATTCCTGCAAGAGTATAAAGTAAAAGACATACCCCCAATGCAATTAAAGCAGGAATCCAATAATCTTCTTTCCAAGGGTCTCCTTGGGATGTGATCCAACTAATTAAGTAGTATATGCCTACACAAAAAGAGATAACAAATCCAGTTATAGACACCCAGAATATAACTCTTGCTAATCCTATCAAAAATAGAATTACTTGCGCTATTACATAAAGGATAAATGCAACTACAAAAAAAAGTGCTACTGCTTGTTCATTATTTTCAGATTTTGACATTGAATCGCAATTCCTCTTGTCTATGATGACTTTTCTTCCCTAGCTAAAATATATTTAGCTTTAAAATTCTTAAAGATTGTTATTATCAGAAATATCTTTTATAGAATAAAAAGCAATTAAAACCATTTTAAGAACCCCTGCCTACAGCACCCAATAGACCCACCCCCCCCCATTATAGCCCCGCACATGATCAGTGTCAATATATCTATATTCGTCGGGTGTCAAAATGGCTATTTGAGCTAATTTTTACGACGATATCTACTAGAAATGGACTGAAAAAGTTGGTGTCAAATTTAGCTATTTTTAGATTATTAGTAAAAAAGACCCTTGCTAGATAGAGTCCTTATATGGGGCGGGTCTATTGTTAGATCGTCGGGTAATTCACAGCACCCCCCATTATACACTCCCTATATGGGTGGGTGCTGTAGTGCCAGAATCTCTATATTTGGGGGTGCCAATTTGACATTTTTCTCTCAATTTCTCGTCTATTCTGCAGAAAAACAGATGAAAAATCAGGTGGCAAAATTGGGGCAAGAGTCACCCCCCATAATAGACTCTTGTTTGGCAGGTGGCTCTTTCACAGCACCCCCCATATAAGACTCCTGACTGGCTGGGTGCTGTAAACCGTTTAATACAACATACTCTATTAGTCTTTATCTTTTTGCATTGTTAAGTTAGAGGTGGGTAATTTATTGTTACCTTAATTTGTCTTTTGGAATGGTTTAAAAAGTTTTCAACCTTGTTCTTTTTATGGAAAAAGAGAAGGATATTACTTTAGAAGTCTCTGAAGATATGATAAAAGAATGTTCTAATTGTGGTTCAAAAAATATTAAAACAGATACAAGTTCTCACTGGATTTTTCCTATCAGGACGGATTACGAATTAGATTTATTATTAAGTAAAGTTCCTAGAATAATAGCAATATTATTTGATAAGGAAGATTTAACTTCTGAAAAAACAAGAATTAGGGCTTGGACGATAGACCCAAAACAAAAATATGTAAGAGCATTCTTTACAGATTATTATCAAAATAATTTTAAGTTAAAATCTCAAAAAGGAGAAACACCTGCCCCTTGTAATCTTCATCCATTAAAATATGACTTTTTTATGATGGAACCAAAACTTATATTTTTAGCAGAAATAGATTTGAGGAATATAGAAATAGAATTTTGGAATTTGAAAAATCCAAAAGAACAACCTATGCCGACTAGTTTATTAAGTAAAGATAAATTGATAGAAATATTCGGAGAAGAAGTAAGCAAATTAAAAAAAGAAGAGATTTCTAAAAAATATCCTTTAATTCCTATTAAAGATTTTGAAAATCTAGAGATGAAAATTAAGAAATTAAAAACTTATAAAGAAAAATACCAAAGAAGATAATTAAAGTTTTTTCTGAATATTCTCTAATCTCTTTTTAGCAGATTCACAATATTTTTTATCTATTTCAATACCAATAAATTTTCTATTAAGCTGTTTTGAGGCAACTGCCGTGCTTCCGCTGCCTAAAAATGGGTCTAATACAATCATATCTTCGTTACTACTTGCTTTAATTAGCCGTTCTATTAAAGTGATTGGTTTTTGTGTTGAATGTTCTCTATCTTCTTTATAAAAATTAATATCTGTCCAGACATCAGTAAAACCCATTTGAGGATTAAATGTAAAATTAACTTCTGAATAATCCATCTTAAATTTAAGAATTTCTTGTAATTTATCCCACATTTCTCTGGTGGGTATTTGTGCTAAAATATTTTCTCCAGTATATAATGACCACAAACCACCACCATTTGATTTTACTCCAAGTTTATCATTTATTTCTTTTGCTGTCAAACCAATTTCTTTCTGTCTTTCTTTTAGAAATTTCTTTATATTTGGTTGATTATTCTTAACAAAAAAGAAAATGCTTTCTGTTGTTGTTGGAAACATTTTATAATTTCTTGTTGCTCTTCCACTTATTGCCCTCATTCCCTTATCTACTACAATCTGTTGTCTAAAAACAAAACCATATTTCTCAGCAATAGGTAATATTTTTGAAAGAATTTTAACATAACCAAATAACCAAAAACAGCAATTTGTTTTAACAACTCTTGAAAGTTCTTTAATCCACTTTTCAACCCATTCAATATAATCTTCTTCAGTTCTCCACTTAAAATCCCATTCTTCATTAATTGTTTTAAAATATGGGGGGTCTGCAATTACTAAATCTACTGACTTTTCTGGCATTTTTGGTAGAATATCCAAACAATCGCCACAAATTATCTTATTTACAAACTTTTCTTCAAACTCTTTTTTTTCCATTTTACTTATAGATTTGAATATATGAATCATTTTAAAGGTTTTTGTTAGCCCCATTTCAATAAGAGCCAACCTCTTATTAGGCACATTTAATTTATCTTTTAATTCTTCCAAAGCAAATACATTGACAGCCACTTTGCCTGCCTAATCCTCTTATTCAGCTTGTTAATCTCCTCCTGCTGTTTCTTAACCGCCTTTTCAAGCTTCTCTATCTTTTCCATTATAATTCCATTCCCTGCTTAATTTTCATATCTGTAAAGAGTATTTTTACCAGCTCTCCTATCTTTGCCATCTGCACCTTCATCAGCCCGTTATCTTCTCTTAGCATCAGATTATCCCTTTCAGCCTTGTCAAGCCTTTTCTCAAGCTCCACCTTTGTAACATCAGTCAGCAAGTCATCTTCAGCAATTGTATCGCTCATTCCTAAAAGCTCAGAATAATAATGAATCTTGTCAGAATTTTTCCATCCAAAACGATATTTTAATGCAGATTCAGACTTGTATCTCGGCAACCAATAGCAGCAGGAACAATGCCGAAAATCATACATTGTTAAATCCGAGTACTTTGCGCCAGCTGGGCTCCTTTCATCGCCAAAAAGGCGCCTTGCGAGCCTTTTCAGGTACTTGTTAACAGAGTAAGGACCTTTTGTGAACAAGTAATCATCCTTGCCTAAGCCATTATTTTGCACATAGTCTTTAATTAAAGTAGAGCAGATTAACAGCTTGATTCTTCTCCCAAAAGTCTTGCTTACTTCCTCCCTTATATTAAGCTCCTTAAATTCATTATAAAAATCAGAAACCTTAATGTTCATGAATTCTGTTGGCGCCCTTATCCCAGAATCAAACAGGAACCATATCAAAACCTTATAATCCTGTATTGCTGTATCTGCCAGTCTCTTTACCTGCTCTTCTGTAAGATAAACCCAGTCAGGCTTTTCCCCCGAAGTGTCCAAGTCTAAAGTTATATCCTTTATTTCTATCTCTCTTTTCCTGTTGATTTTTTGGTGCCAGTGCCAAAATGCCTTGAAATCAATTACATAATCCTTAATTGACTTGTATTTCTCTCCACCCTTCTTGGCAATTACCCCATTTCTCATATCAAGAAAGAAGTTGAATAATTGCTGTTCGCTTACCTCAGTCATTAAATTAAGGTTAAACCTCTTTTCAAATTCTCTGGCTATAAACACCATTCTCTGCCTGAGAACATTCAATCTTATGTAGCTTCTAGAGCCTCTTTTTGTAGAACTTGCAACATTTATGCCCTGCTCCATGTCCTGAAGATACTGCTTGATTAAGTCAGAATTAGCTTTTGTTATTTTTGGGATTGCTGATTGTGTTTGGTTTTTCCAGTTTAGGTATTTTTCCTTGTTTTTGTAAGGGTCTATCTTCATCTTCTTTTCTCAGGCTTTTTGATTTAAAAATCGCCCAGTTACTTTTTAGTGTACTTTTTTCACGTGTAATTTCACGTGTGATTTGCCTGATTCAGCGATGCTGGAGGTTTTTAAAAGGATTGTCGAGATTGAATGGATGCGACAGGATGCATGGATGTTTTGCAGGAGGTTTATAACAAAAAAAGGTTTATATAACAGAAACTAGCTTATTATTAAACGACATCGGGTCAAGATGCCATCAAACCATCGTAGGTATCTCCCGCATTTTAAAATGAAACATGCAACCCTTTGTTTGCCGATTATGGAAGATAAAATACTTCTTGGTATGAAAAAAACAGGTTTTGGAAAGGGCAAATTCAATGGTTTTGGCGGAAAGGTAGAAGAAGGCGAAAGTATAGAAGATGCCGCAATAAGGGAGCTTTATGAAGAAGTGGGAATAAAAACCTCAAAAGAGAATATCAAGAAAATGGCAGAGCTTAAATTTACTTTTCCATATGCTCCTGAAAAAGGCTGGGATCAGATTGTCCATGTTTTTCTAGTCCATAACTGGGAAGAAACACCTAAAAATTCTGAAGAGATGGATTTCAAGTGGTTTAGAAGGGAAGAAATCCCCTTTAGCAAAATGTGGGCTGATGATAAGCACTGGCTGCCTATTGTTTTATCAGAAAAGAAAATAAATGCAAGTTTTTCTTTTGATAAAGACAACGAAACAATTAAAACAAAAGAAATCTTTGAGTTGTTTGAATAAAATGCAAAAAATAAAACAAGGAATAAGCCAAAAGATAAAGAACAAGGCAAGAAAGAGCCTTAATAATCAGATGAGCAAGCAAAGCAAGACTTATGTGGTTGATACAAATGTGGCTATAAATCAATCGCTTAGAAAATTGATAAAAAAGGGATTGAAGGGCAAGCTGATAATACCCAATGCAGTAATGGCTGAACTTGAAAATCTTGCAAACAGGGGCAATGAAGCAGGTTTCAAAGGGCTCGATGAGATTGCGAAGCTTCATGAACTGAAAAGGCATTTCAAGATTTCTGTTTATTTTGAAGGGCTGAGGCCGAATGAGCACCAGATTAAATTTGCAAAGTCAGGAGAAATTGACGCATTGATAAGAGAGATTACAATAAAAAACAACGCGACACTTATAACTGCAGATTTGGTGCAGGCAAAAACTGCCCAGGCATACAATGTTCCTGTCCTTTTTATAAAGCCTAGAGTTATAAAAGAAGAGAAGAAAAAGGGATTTTCATTTTCCGCGAAAATCTGGAGATTTTCGGGGCATAAGAAACCACAAAAACCTCGGTTTTTGGGGCACCAAAAATCATAAGACCAAGAAAATTCTTCTGGATTTCCGCGAAAATCTTATGAGATTTTCGGGGCACAGGAAACCCAAAGGTTTCCTTTGTCAGGGCATGGGAAATCATAAGATTTCCCCTGTCGGGCGAAAGAGATAGTTTTTAATATTTCTTTTTTTTGGTTTAGTTATGCTCCTCTAGCTCAGTTTGGATAGAGCACCTCACTCCTATATCAGAAACCACGGTTTCCGATAAATTCCAAAGGAAGAGGAAATGAGGGGGTCGGGGGTTCAAATCCTCCGGGGAGCGTAGCAAATTTTTTAAAGTAGAATATGCAAGGAAGTTATGAGGTGGTCAGCCTCAGGACTGTTTTCTGAGATTAACATGTCAGACTGGTTTTATTTTGCAACAAGACAAGCTATTAGGGCTTTCTATGGACTGGCGAAGCATACTTCCCGCAATAAACTCGAAATAATAGTCCAAGGCAGATTATCTGATGAGCCCACACTGGTTACAATAAACCATTGTTATAAGGCAAGATTCTGGTTTTTTGGATGGCATGAAAAATGGGCTGACCATTGGCTCTTATCATTTATACCAACAAAAAGGAAGATACATTTTGGAGTGCAGGACAAGCAGTACATGAAGCCGATTACTCGATTCATTCTCGAAAAACTGGAAACCTTTTCTGCGAAAGAGATAAGGAAAGGCATTTATTATGCAAGGAAAGGCGAAACAGTAGCAATGTTCCCACAAGGAGAGGCGCATAAAATATATGAAAGCAAGTATTATGAAGGGGCAGCGTTCATTGCAGAAAAAGGCTTTGTGGATATTACTCCTATAAAAATTGAAAAGTGCTATGATAAAGAGGTGTATGTAAACATCCTCCCCCAAATAAAGACAAAAGGCAAGACACGCGAGCAAATCACGCAAGAAATTAAGAGCATTTATTTGGACTGAGAATGCGCCGGCCGGGATTCGAACCCGGATAATCAGCTTTCTTTTATCAGACAGGATGTATCGGAACCTTTGTTCTGATTATGGAAGGCTGAAGTCTTAGCCATTGGACCACCAGCGCACGTAGGAAAACCTATGTTTTCCTATGCTTTTCCCTTAATCTTTTTGACTTAAAAATCTTTTTAAAAAGGTTTTTAAAAGCCCGAGATTTCCTCAGATGAACATGACTAATGAACCTATGCCTAAGAAGGACTGGTATGACAAATACTACAAACTATTAGGACTTTTAGCATTTATACTGATGTTTTCTGCCCTTTCTTACCTAACCTATTTCTATTTCAAGACAGGAGACATAATGTATAAGGATGTGGGCTTAACTGGAGGCACTATACTAACAGTCAATTCAGACGCAGATATTAAAGAGATACAAAAGATTCTGCCCGAGGGAAGCACAATAAGAAAATTAAGTGATATACAGACAGGCAAACAACTTGCTTTTTCTATTGAAACAAACAAGGATGTTGATGTTATAAAACCCCTGCTTGAAAAGAAGCTGGGCTATAATCTGACTGAAGAGAACTCAAGCACAGAATTTACTGGCTCTTCATTAAGCGCGAGTTTCTACAAAGAGCTGAGAATGGCATTGATAATTGCATTTGCCCTTATGGCGATTGTTGTATTTTTCATATTTAGAACATTTATACCATCAATAGCTGTCCTGCAGGCAGGTTTTACAGACATTATTGTTCCATTGGCTATTGTTGACTTGATGGGCTTCAGGGTTTCAGGGGCAGGAATTGCGGCTTTTCTTATGCTTATAGGTTACTCTGTTGATACAGACATACTGCTTACAAACAGGGCATTAAGAAAGAGAGAGCTCAAGGTGAACCAAAGGATATTTTCAGCATTTCTTACAGGAATAACAATGACTACTACATCCCTTATTGCAGTATTGCTCGCATTCCTTGTTACGAGGAATATATCGTCTGTTCTCTCAGAGATATTTATGATACTGAGCCTGGGTTTAGTAACTGATATACTGAGCACCTGGCTTGGAAATGCAGCGATATTAAAATGGTATTGCGAAAAAAAGAAAATTTATTAGAAGAAATAAAAAATGAAAATATTAGTAACGGGCGGAGCAGGGTTTATCGGTTCTAATGTAGTTGACGCTTTAATTGAGAAAGGGTATGATGTTGCAGTGGTAGATAACCTTTCAAAAGGAAGAATTGAAAATGTAAACAAGAAAGCCAGGTTTTACAAGATAGATATAAGGGATAAAGCACTGGACAAAGTTTTTGCCAAAGAAAAGCCCTCTGTAGTATGCCATCATGCAGCACATATTAGCGTAAGAGTATCTATAGAGGACCCTAAAAAAGATATTGAAACAAATGGGATAGGAATGCTCAACCTTTTGGAATGCTGTAAGAAATATAAAACAGAAAAATTTATTTTCGCTTCAAGTGCGGCAGTATATGGTGAGGTGAAACCGCCAATTACTGAATCTTCTCCCTTAAATCCAGTAAACCCTTATGGAATAAACAAGATTCTCGGGGAGATGTACCTCTCTTTCTATCACAAAATCCATGGATTGAATTATATTGTCCTAAGATATGCAAATGTCTTTGGTCCAAGACAAAATGCAGAATGTGAGGCAGGAGTAATTTCCATATTTGCTACTCAGATGCTTAAGGGGCAGGCACCTATTGTATATGGAGACGGTTTACAAGAAAGAGATTTTGTTTATGTAGGGGATGTAGTCGATGCCAATATAAGAGCTATAGAAAACAATAAGGCGCTAAATAATTTATTTAATATATCAACATGCAAGGCAACAAATCTAAACACTATTTTTTCATTGCTTAAAAGCTATACAGGTTATTCTGGCGGGAAGATTCATACAAACCCTAAAAAGGGAGAAATAAGAAAATTATTGCTGAACTATGACAAAGCAAAAAAAATCTTGGGATGGGAGCCTTCTGTTAGCATTGAAGAAGGTCTGAAAAAAACAGCGGAGTGGTATAGAAAAAAATGAAAATGACTTTTAGGTTATGGCTATTTGTATTTACTTTCTTAGTGCTAATACTTGCAATGTCCCCAAATTTCCAGGAAGGGGTAATTATAAAGAATATAGAAGTAAATTCTTCCGCATATTTGGCAGGCTTGCAGAAAGGTGAAATAATAAAGAATATCAATGGCCATCAAATAAAGGATATGCAGGGTTACAACAGCATCATTTCTGAGATTAAAATACCCTTGCAGAATATGTCTATCCTGACAGACAAGGGAAAATTTGATTACCAAAGCATTGCTCTTGATTTTGAAGTTGAAAATCTGACAGTAACTCAAGTAACTGGAGAGGCAGAAAAAGCAGGAATAAATGAGAATATGACTATTCTTGCAATAAATGATTATAATCTGATAAATGATTTTGATTTTTTCACAGCAAAAAACAATGCAGAGACAATGGTTAAAGTGACTGTTAATACAAACAAGAAAAGCTATACTATGCTGATAAACTCGCCTTTAGATATTACAGTAGGGAATGTTCCAAGAACAAAAATAAAAACTGGATTGGATTTGCAGGGTGGCGCAAGAGGGCTTGTAAAACCAGAAAGAAAATTAACACAAAAGGAGCTTGCAGACTTAATCTCAATCGTAAGTTACAGGCTGAATGTTTATGGTATAAGCGACATCAGTGTAAGGGCTGCAAATGACCTGAGCGGCAATACATATATGATGGTAGAAGTTGCAGGAGCGACCCCTAAGGACTTGCAGGAATTGATAGGCAAGCAGGGAAAATTCGAAGCAAGAATAGGCAATGATACTGTTTTTGTCGGAGGAAAAGAGGACATAACTTCAGTATGCAGGAATGATGCTATATGTGCGGGCATAGAATCCTGCGGGGAGGTTCAGGGAGGTTATGCATGTAAATTTAGATTTGCAGTTTATCTTAGTGAGACGGCTGCAGAGAGGCACGCAGGGATGACAAAGGATTTGGAGATAAATTCAACAGAGCAGGGGGACTACTTAAGCAAGAAACTTAATTTATATCTTGATGACAAGCTTGCAGATTCACTTCTTATCTCAGAAGAATTAAAAGGCAAAATAACAACTCAGGTTCAAGTTCAGGGTTCTGGTTCAGGCAAAACACAGGCAGAGGCATTTGAAGCAGCCCAAAACTCAATGAACAAGCTTCAAACTGTTTTGATAACAGGAAGTTTGCCATTCAAATTAGTGATAGTAAAGCTAGATTCCATCTCGCCTTTATTGGGGGGGGAATTTATAAGGGCAATTTTTATAGGCGCTGCCCTGGCATTTTTGGGTGTTTTTATTGTGCTTTATGCAAGATTCAGGAGAATAAAAATTTCACTTCTTATCTTTGCAACAATGACTTCTGAAGTAATAATGACTTTGGGTGTTGCATCATTAATAAACTGGAATCTTGATTTGGCGAGCATTGCAGGAATTATTGCCGCAATTGGCACTGGAGTTGACGACCAGATTGTCATAGTAGATGAATCAAGAATCAGCAAGGGGTCAATAAGCTTAAAAGAGAGAATAAAGAGAGCGATGATGATAATCTTTGGAGCGTATTCTACTGTAGTTGCATCCCTGCTTCCATTGATGTGGGCTGGTGCAGGCATGCTGAAAGGATTTGCGATAACAACACTCATCGGAATAAGCATAGGTGTTTTTATAACAAGACCTGCCTTTGCAGATGTTGTAAGGCAGATTCAACAAGATTAAATCAGTCAATTTGTAAAATGTCTAATCAAAAAATTGCAATAATCGGTTCTGGATATGTTGGGTTGGTTACAGGGGCGTGTTTTTCAGAACTTGGAAATAATGTAATCTGTGTAGATAATAACCCTGAAAAAATAAATAATCTGCAACAGGGGATAATGCCTATTTACGAACCAGGTTTGGATAATCTTGTTTCTAGGAATATGGAAGAAGGCAGATTATTCTTTGCATCTGACATAAAAGAAGCAGTAAAAAATTCAGAAATAATATTCATATGTGTCGGAACTCCCCCTAAAGAGAATGGCGAGCCTGATTTAAGTGCGGTTGAAAATGTAGCAAGGGAAATTGCTCAAGCTGCGGAAAATTACAAGCTGATAGTTGAAAAAAGCACTGTTCCAGTGCAAACAGCATCATGGCTTAAGAATTTAGTAAAGAAGCATATGAAAATAGATTTTGATATTGCAGTAAACCCTGAATTTTTGAGGGAAGGCTCAGCAGTTCATGATTTTATGAATCCTGACAGGATTATCATTGGAACTGAAAGCGGTAGGGCATCTGCAATCCTTTCAGAACTTTATAAGCCACTGAATGCGCCAATACTCCTGACAGACATAAATTCTGCAGAAATTATCAAGCATCTCAGTAATGCAATGCTTGCCCAAAAGATTTCCACAATAAACTTAATCGCGCAACTGTGTGAGAAAACAAATGCAGACATAGAAACAGTTGCAAAGGGCGTCGGTATGGATAAGAGGATAGGTGCGGATTTTCTTAAGGCAGGCATAGGATACGGCGGATTTTGTTTTCCAAAGGATTTGGATGCATTAATACACATACTGAAGAAAAATGGAATTGATGCAGGATTATTTGAATCAGTTCAGAAGATTAATACCTCTGCAAGAAATAGTTTTATAAGCAAAATAGAGAGGGTTTTGGGCAATCTAAAGGGTAGGCAGATAGCAGTTCTGGGATTAGCATTCAAGCCTAATACAGATGATATGCGATTTGCACCCTCTGTAGAAATTATAAAAGAATTACAGGAAAAAGGTGCAAATATAATGGCATATGACCCCAAAGCAATGGAAAATGCAAAGAATATTTTTCAGGATATAGAATATTGCAAGGATTCTTACGAGGCAGCAAAAAATTCAGATGCCTTAGTAATCTTGACAGAATGGCAGGAATTCAAGGATATAGATTTGTTGAAAATTAAGGGGATATTAAAACAAAAGATAATAATTGACGGCAGAAATATATTCAATAAAGAGCGTATGAAGGGGCTTGGTTTTGATTATTTTTCAATCGGGAGATAAGAATGAAAAATGTATTGGTCGCGGGTGGTGCAGGATTTATTGGTTCGTGGCTGTGCGAAGAGCTTCTAAATAAGGGCTTTAGTGTTTTGTGCGTTGATAACTTATGCACTGGAAGAGAAAAAAATATCTCGCACCTTAAAGATAATAAAAATTTTGAATTCTTAATGCAGGATATAACAAAGCCAATTGAGAATATTAGCTGCAATATTGATTTCATATTTCATCTTGCAAGCCCCGCTTCTCCGCCAGCATACCAAAAACTTGCGATTGAAACATTGCTTGTTAATTCAAACGGAACTCTCAATTTATTGGAATTGGCTAGAAAGGATAATTCAGTATTTCTTTTTGCGTCCACAAGCGAGGTATATGGAAATCCTATGCAGCATCCCCAGAAAGAGACATACTGGGGGAATGTCAATCCAAACGGAATACGCTCCATGTATGATGAAAGCAAAAGATTTGGCGAGGCGTTATGCATGGCATATTTCCGAAAATATAACATTGATTTGAGGATAGCCAGGATATTCAATACCTATGGGCCAAGGATGAGGGCTGATGACGGCAGGGTGATTTCAAATTTTATAAACCAGTCATTGCAGAATAAGCCCTTAACTGTTTATGGTGATGGAAAACAAACAAGGAGTTTGTGTTATGTTTCTGACCTCGTTGAAGGATTATTATCTTTGATGTTCACAGAAGGAATAAGAGGCGAGGTAATAAATTTAGGCAATCCCCATGAAAGAACAATTTTTGAATTAGCTGAAATCATAAGGAGATTAACAAATTCAAAATCAAAGATAAGCTTTAAGGAATTGCCCCAAGACGACCCAGAAAGAAGATGCCCAGATATAAGTAAGGCAGAAAAACTTCTTAACTGGAATCCAAAAATTTTTCTAGAACAGGGATTGCAAGAAACAATTGAGTGGTACAAGGCAAATTTGTAAGTTTCTCTTTTAAATTTTTGAGGCCTGTTTATTCCATAAGTAATTTAAATGCCCCGAATTTCTAAAGCAGATGAAGAAGAAAGAGATTATAAGACTAGACAAAAAACAAAAAAAAGAGGAAGAGCATATAAATTCTCTAACCCAGGTAGCAAAGGGGGCAGGAATTGTTTTCTTTGGGCTTGTTCTTGGGAAGATTATTGGTTTTTTTTATACAATGATTGTGGCAAGAATTGGAACAGAGCAATTCGGTTTGTTAAATCTCGGTCTTTCTGTGGTTTCACTCGTTGTTATCTTCTCATTGCTGGGATTCGATAGTGGGATATTACGCTATATCCCTTATTATTATGGAAAAGGAGATAAATCAAGGATAAAAGGCGCCTTAACCTCTTCTTTCAGGATTTGCTTGCCTTTAAGCATATTCTTTACAGTGATTGTGCTGGCTTTTTCTCCGTATATCTCAATTTCATTTTTCCACAATCAAAAGCTTATACCAATATTGAGAATTTTTGCTTTGATGATACCCTTCTCTGTTGTGACAACACTGCTTCTTGCGAGTTTTAGGGCATTTCGCCGTGTAGAGTATCAGGTGGGGTTAAATGAGATAGCAGAGAAGGTTATAAGACTGCTTGCAACCTTTTTATTGGTTTCCTGGGGTTTCAGCATTTTAGGGGCAACTTATTCCTATCTGATTTCTGCAGTCCTTATATGCATTATTAGCCTTTTTATACTGGAAAAAATGGTTTTTCCTGTTTTTGATAAAAAGATAAAGTCAGTTTATTACTTCAAGGAATTATCCTCTTATTCCCTTCCTCTTATGTTTGCGAATATCATGATTTTTTTGATAGCATGGACTGATACTTTAATGCTGGGCTATTTCAGGACTGCTTCTGAAGTGGGAATATATAATGCAGCCCATTCAACAGCTGCTTTGATATTCATCATTCCCACAGGGATAATTTCTCTCTTCTTGCCAATTCTGATGGGATTTTACAGCAATAAAAGGTATAACCAAATTAAAAAGTTTCATAAAACTGTTTCAAGATGGATATTCCTTTTTAATTTTCCTGTATTTTTAGTTCTGGCCATTTTCCCGACGCAGATTATTAGGATAATTTTTGGGAAAGACTATACGGTCGCAGCACTCCCCCTGACTATACTTGTTTTTGGTTACATTCTTTACTCTCTTGCTTATACGAGCAGTAATATAATAGGTATGGCAAAGAAAACAAGATGGATACTTCTAATAACTATTATTATTGCTGCTTCAAATATCTTGCTTAACTTTTTGCTTATTCCTCTCTATGGCGTGAATGGAGCGGCTGTTGCAACATCAATCTCTTATATTATAGGGTCTCTATTTCTTCTCTTCTTCAGCTATAAACTCCTCAAGGTTTGGGCTATGGACAAATCCTTTTTTAAGGCATTTTTTATAGGCCTATTCTCTGTAGGCATAATGTATCTATTCATCCATTATGTTCTTAATCCCATACCCTATTCAGGTTTTTTAGGCATACTCTACTTTGGTGCAATATTTTCTGTTTTCTTTGTCTTCTATTTTGCCCTGCTTTTCCTGCTCAGGAGTTTTGAAAAAGAGGATATAGAATTATTTAAAAAAATACTCAGCCGATTTAGATTGCACAAGAGATAAACTAGTTACTATCTAGAATTCTACCCAGCTTTCCTTTAATCTTATCAAAAAAAGAGGACAGACCAAACACTTTAATGTAATGTATGTAATGCCTCGGTTTTTGGGCTATCCATAAAAGAAATTCCATTTTATGCTTTTTGAAATAGGCTTTATTAATCTTATTTATTGCATAGTCTCTTAACTTAAGTAGCTCTTCATCGCTCCATCTTGTCAGGTTTATTGTGAATTCTGTCGCCTCACCAAGCCTGCTTATAAATTCCTCTTCATCCTTTATCAGGCCCCTGCTTTTAGCCTGTTCGTATAATTCAGTTCCAGGATAGGGCGTTACGAAAAATATAGTATCTTGACGTAAATCATTATCTATACAAAATTTTATTGTCTGTTCAAGGTCTTCTTCTGTTTCTTCAGGAAATCCCATCATCAAATTATACCAATCCTTAAGCCCAACCTTTCTGGTTAAAGCTACAGTCTTATATGCCTGTTCAACAGTCGTGCCTTTTTTCATTGAGTCTAAAATCTTTTGGCTGCCTGTTTCTACTCCATAGTTGAGAGTAAGGCATCCCGCAGCCCTCATTTTTCTTAAAAGCTCTTCATCAATCAGATTCACCCTTCCACTGGTGATCCATTTTATGTCCAATTTTCTCTTTATTATCTCGTCACATAATCTGTTAACCCAGTCCTTATCAATAACAAAACAAGGGTCTGTAAAAGTGAAGTAGGTTACTCTATATTTTTTTTTAAGTAAAATAACTTCTTCGATTACTTTTTCTACAGACCTTAGGGTTCTGCTATGGCCTAACGCATCAAAACAAAACGCACAATGATAGCAACATCCTCTGCCAGAAACAATACTCATACTATAGCCACTTATAGACAAGGTGTCTTTCGGAATCTCAACAAATGTGTTTTTTAAATAAACTTCCATTGGAAATAAATGCCATGGAGGAAGTGGCAAGTCATCAATATTAGTTATCCTGCCTCTTAACGGTGTTTTTAATATCCTACCACCCTCTTTGTAGTATATCCCCCCCACAGAATTAATCTTTTTCTTTTCGTTGAAAACATCCATTAACTCCAGCATTGTATACTCTCCCTCACCAATAACTGCTATGTCTGCATTAAGCTTATCTATCACCATTTTTGGGATTGATGTACCAAGACCGCCCCCGACTATAACCTTTGTTTTTGGTTTTATTATTTTTATCGTTTGGATTAACCATTTCACATAGTTATAACAGGTTATCAAACAGCCAATACCAACAATAGAGATGCCTTCCTCAATGAGAAATTTGTTTAGTAATTGTTTAACTTTCTCTTTATCATATCTATACCCGTTTATATCCAGTATCTTAACTTCATAACCCTCTTTAAGCATAACTGCTGCAATGTATCCAATCCCGTGCGGAAATGAAGACGGCGGATGAGAGAGCCGAATAGGAGGATTGATTAGCAAGACTTTTATTTGTTTTTTAAATGCAGATTCCATTGTTTTTATAGCCACATCAAAAATTTTTTATTCTTTTTCCCCAACTTTGATGGGAACAAGATTTATATTACCCTTTAAAGCGGAATGTCTGGGTGTATATTATTTTCTATATCCCTGATACAAACCCTCATGATAACAATTTCTTGAAGCTCTATACAAAAGTCCCATAAGATTTATGAACAAGTTATTATTTCTAAGCTTTTTAAAAATCATAATCCTTATAAAAGAATATTGTTTATAAAGATTTATATATCATAATCTTCATAAATTTTGATTATTGGTGATTATAATGATTATTAATATAGGAAATAAAGCAATAGGTGACAATAACCCCTGTTTTATAATAACAGAGATTGGTTCCAATCATAACAGGGATTTAGATACCGCCAAGAAGTTAATTAATGTTTCAGTAGAGGCAGGAGCAGATGCTGTAAAATTCCAAACATATTCTGCAGATACTCTTTATTCTAAAAAAACTCCTCGACTTTCTGAAATGAATGGCAGGACAAAAGATGAAAAAGAAACACCTCATGAACTGATTAAGAGATTAGAAATGCCAAGAGAATGGCACAAAGAGCTTGCTGATTATTCAATAAAAAAGGGCATTATCTTCCTGTCAACACCTTTTGATGACATGGCGATAGAAGAACTCAATCAGTTTGTGGAAGCTTTTAAAATAGCATCCTATGATATAACAAACCTGCCATTTTTAAGAAAGATTGCAAAGAAAAATAAACCAATTATATTATCAAGCGGAACTGCAAGTATGGAAGAAATTGAAGAAGCTGTAGAAGAAATAACCTCTGAAGGAAATAATAAGATAATACTTTTACAATGCACCAGCCAGTATCCTGCAAAATTTAGTGATCTTAACTTAAATACAATTAGGACATTTCAGGAGAATTTTAAATTTCCAATAGGATTATCAGATCATAGTTTAGGGATATATGGCTCTCTAGCAGCAGTAGCATTAGGGGCAAAGGTAATTGAAAAACATATAACTCTGGATAAAAATTATAAAGGTCCAGATCATCCATTCGCCTTAGAACCTCAAGAATTGAGAGATTTGGTTAATGGGATAAGAAGTATTGAGGCATCTTTAGGTTCTAAAGAGAAGAATACAGTAGAATCAGAACAGGAGAATAGAAAGCTTGCGAGAAGGAGCGTACATGCTAAAATTAAAATAAAAAGAGGCACTATTATAAAAGAGAATATGCTGATTTTGAAACGTCCTGCCAGCGGTTTAAGTCCAAAATTTCTGGATGCAGTTATTGGAAAGCAGGCAAAACAAGATATTGAGGCTGAAGATTTTATTGATTTAAATAAAGTGAATATAAACATAGTTGCAGTTATCCAAGCCAGAATGAAGTCAGAGAGGCTGCCAGGGAAAGTTTTAATGGAATTAGAGGGTAAGCCACTATTACAGCATATGATTGAGAGATTAAAGAATTGCGAGCTTATAAATGAAACAATTTTAGCTATCCCAAATACAAAAGAAGATAAAAAATTAGAAGAATTTGCCAAAAAATCAGGCATCAGATTTTTTATAGGTGATGAGGAGAATGTTCTTGACAGACTTATGAAAGCAGCGGAAATGGCAAAAGCAGAGGTGGTAATCAGGCTTACAGGAGACTGTCCGTTAATTGATTCTAAAATCGTTGATTATACAATAAGAGACCATTTAATTAAAAATACAGATTATTCATCTACTCTTGTAGATGAAGATAGAGAAGAGAGCTTTCCAAAAGGGACAGGCACAGAAGTTATGTCAATTCAGACTTTGAGGAGAGTACATGAACTCGCAAAGGATAAATATCAGAAGGAGCATGTAACTCCTTTTATATATCAGAATCCAGCTATCTTTAAGATAAGCATAATTCCTGCCCCGAGACACCTTAGAGCACACTTCAGATTTACAGTCAATACTCAAGAAGATATTGATTTTATAAGAGAATTACTTTCTCTAATTCCGAAAGACAAGAGAAGTATTTATAATATCATAAGATTTTTAAAGAAAAATAATATAACCCAAAAAGAATCAATTAAATAAAAAGCAATAGCAGATTACAGCAAGCTACTAAAATGAACAAAACAAACGCCCTATATAACCTCTAACATGAAAATCGTAGGAATTGTAGGAAGCCCTAGAAAAGAAGGAAATACAGAGTTCTTAGTTAAAAAAGCCATAGAATCTGTTGATAAAGACATAGATACAGAATTAATAGTTTTATATGACAAGAAAATCGAGCATTGCAGGGCCTGTGGTTTTAAGGTTTGCTCTGAGGGATGTATTATAAAAGATGATATGCAAAAAATTTATAATAAGATTATTGAGGCAGATGGGTTGATAATAGGAAGTCCAACATACTTTGCAATGCCTTCCTCTTTAATTTCTGCTTTTTTGCAGAGGCTCATAAATCTTAAAGGTTCAAAAAAAGGCAATCTTTTGAAGGATAAAGTTGGTGGAGTAATTGCAACTGGAAGGCACAGGGCAGGAGGCCAATCCTGCGTTATAACTACAATTAAACACTTTTTTGATGTTTCAGATATGATTAGTATAAGTTCAGAGAATTTAGAACTAGATAGCCATCTTGGGGGTATTGGGATTGGCAAGGATGTCAGAGAAGATGAGCTAGGCATTAAATCAGCTAAACAACTTGGAAAGAGGATATCAGAAGTTCTTAAAAAATTAGAAAGATGACTACTGCAGCAATACTTCAGCCACACTATCTCCCCTACAGCGGATTTTTTAAATTAGTTAGAGAAAGTGACATCTTTATTTTCTTTGACAATGTCCAATTTGAAGCAAGGTCGTGGCAGAACCGGAATAAAATAAAGACTCCTGAAGGTTTTAAATGGCTAACTGTTCCAGTAGTTAAAAGTTTTGGGCAATTAATAAAAGACATAAAAATTAACAATTCTCTTGACTGGCAGCAAAAGCACTGGAAAGCTATAGTCTGCAGTTACTCAAAAGCCCCTTTTTTTAAAGACTATAAAGATTTTTTCGAAGAGGTATATTCAAGGAAATGGGATTTGCTTGTAGATCTAAATATTTATATTATACAATATTTAGCAAAGGAACTTGGATTAAAGACAAAATTTATTAAAGCTTCAGAATTAGATGTTTCTGGCAAAAGATCAGAGTTACTTGCAAATATCTGCAAAAAAGTAAAAGCAGATAAATACTATTCAAATATTGGTTCAAAAGATTATATGGATAAAGAAATGCATTTTTTCGATGATGCAGGGATAAAAGTTAGCTATTTAGAATATAGCCACCCCATATACCCCCAATTATTTGGCGAGTTTATATCGCATCTGTCAGTAATAGATGTGCTTTTTAATAATGGTAAAAAGACTAGAGAGATAATATTAGGAGAAAAAGATGGAAAAACCAGCAATTGAAGGAGGAAAGCCCGTAAGAGAAGAATATCTGCCCTATGTTAAACATTGGGTTGGAAAAGAGGAGATAAAAGCTGTAACTGATGTTTTAAAATCTGATTTTATTACCACTGGACCTAGAATAGAAGAATATGAGCGAACTCTTGCCGAATACTTAGGATGCAAAAAGGTTATATCTCTGAGTTCATGTACAGCCGCATTACATACCTGTTTAACTGCGCTTGGAATTAAACAAGGTGATGAGGTTATTACTTCTGATTTAACCTTTGCCGCCACACCCAGCGTTTCTTCTATGCTTGGAGCAGAACCCATAGTTACAGAAATATATGAGGATACTTACAATATTAATCCCCAAGAGATTAGAAAAAATTTATCCCACAGAACAAAAGTCATAATGCCAGTTCATTATGCAGGACAGCCTTGTGAAATGGATGAAATAATGGAGATTGCTAAGGAAAATAACTTAGAAGTCATAGAAGACGCTGCTCACGCTATTTCTGCAGAATATAAAGGAAGGAAAATAGGAAATATAGGAAAAGCCGCTTGTTTCAGTTTCCATCCAATAAAGAATATGACTATGGGTGAGGGAGGAGTAATTGCAACAAATGATGAAGAGTTTGCTGAAAAATGCAAACTCATAAGACTGCATGGACTAGACAAATATAAAATGATTTGCTTAGGCTATAAGTATACTATTAATGATCTTCAGGCTGCTATTGGACTAACGCAATTGAAAAAATTAAATTTTTTTGAAGAAAAAAGAGCAGAATATTCTAGAATATATCTTAATGCCTTTAAAGATATCCCTGAAATTTTTAATCCTGTTGTGAGAGACTATGTAAAATCTTCTTGGCATTTATTTGCAATTAGGCTTAACTTAGATAAACTAAAGATAGATAGAGATAAGTTTAGAGAAGCCCTAAAAGCAGAGAATATTGGAACACAAGTACATTTTATTCCAATTCATATGCAACCTTATTATAAGAAAAAATTTGAAAATAAAAAATTTCCAATAACAGAGAAAGTTTATAATTCAATGGTAACATTGCCATTATTCCCAAAAATGAAAAAGAGCGATGTTGAAGATGTTATTGCCGGAGTAAAAAGAATAGTGAATTATTATAGAAAATGAAAGTAGGAATAAAATTATGGAGTACTAATTCTGATCTCTACGAAAAATTTATAGAATTATATAAAAAAGGGTCTGCCGATTACTTAGAAATTAAATATATTCTTGGTAGAAAAGAAAAGTTAAATTTACTTAGGAATAATAATATCCCCGTAATCATCCACGCTCCAAATTATATTGACGGGGCATGTTTCAGCGATGGAGATTTAAAGAAAAACAAAGCAATATTCAAGGAGTTAGCCGATGTTGCAGAGTATCTGAATGCAGGAGGCATAATTATCCATCCAGAAATTGGGACAGAAAGGAATTTTATTGAATTTTTAAAAAATGTTGATAATAGTAAAATAATAATTGAGAATATGCCACAAAAAACTATCTGTGGAATGGCAATAGGATTTGACCATAAGACCTTAAAAAAGTTTCTAGACGCTGGAAAATGCAGATTTTGCCTTGACTTCTGCCATGCCATAAAATCTGCAGTTTTACAGAATCTTGATTATAGAAAATATATAGAAAAGCTTCTAGAGCTAAAACCTGAAATGTTCCATATATGCGATGGACACTCAGATAGTATTGAAGATGAGCACCTTAATCTTGGTGAAGGAGACTTTGATTTAGAATTTTTAAAAAACAAAATAAAGAATAAGAGAGTGACCTTAGAAGTCCCAAAAAAAGAAGGATTATACAATGATTTGAAAAATATTCAATTTTTAAGAAATATTAAAACTTCTAAGTAATCCTGGCATTGTACGCTCTACACGTTTTGATAGAGTTTAATGTTTTTCTCTTATGAATCTCTCTTAGTTGATTTAATTTCTTGCCATTCCATATAGACTTAATTGAACTTTCTCTAACATTTCCAAATACAAGCTGTCCCAGAGCATCTATACAACAAACAGTAATTGTTACATCCGCTATTATCGCAATTCTCTGCTAGGGGGATGGACAGGGAAGTCTGCCCCCCACATTACTTATTTCTTTTTTAACTTTCTTCTCCCCACTGTTTCTTCCAATATAATTATAATCTATAAATCCAGAAATAGTAATTTCATCGACTTTGAACCCTTTCCTGCTTAATACCCTCCTTTTCATTCTTTTTAAGATGTTCAAGCTCACTTTGAGCATTAATCTTCAAAAGCTCTGGATTTTCATCCAAAAATTTTATTACTTCCAATATATTAATTACTCTTCCTTTGTAAAGATTCTTGTAAATTATCCTAATTAGTTCCAAATCCTGCTTTGTGTCGACACATAATCTTATGTTAGGTCTCTTTAGTATACCTTCTGTTGTTAAATAGCCTATCTTAAAAATTTGCGGATTTTCGTATATGAAAGGAGTTACATGCCTTCTATGGCGAAGCATCTTACCAAGCTCATCTGCTTTTTTTAGTGTGCTAAAAGAGAGAACAGCAAAGTCCAATCCCCTGGGGAAACTTCTTCTTGTTTCGTTACCTATGTAGTCTAGTTTATCTCTAAAAAATCTCTCAATGCCTTCATCTATTATTACAGGATCCAACAAGAGACATTCACCCATTACTCTGACTATAACATCAGCATTTGTCTTTTTAGCCGCTAAAACGAAACCATTCAATACATCATCTTCAGGACCTCTGATGTAATCTATACCTTCTTTTTTAGCAAGTTCTATAATCACATTATTATTATTGTCTCTTGTTGTTAGAATGATTATCTTATCAATCCTTTTTACCTCTTTAACCCTCTCTATAACATGTTGGAGTACAGGTTTACCTTCCACATCCATTAAAACCTTTCCGGGAAGTCTTGTTGAGCCCATTCTTGCTTGGATTATCGCAACTATTTTCATTTTAACTCACTTATAACCTTTATTGTAGAATCTATAACTCTTTGAGCATCCTCGTCTTGCATCTTAGGAGATAGAGGTAGGCTTACTATTCTTTTAAATACATTCATATCTTCTTCATCAATCCATTGCTGCCCATAAGGCAAAATTCTTTCTACCATTATTTTAAACACCTCTATTTTTCTTATTAAATCTTGTGGAAAAGGGTTCTTTTTTCTATGAGTCTCTCTTCATTTTTTCTTGCAACTATTAAAATTGTTCTCCCTTCGGATAAAACGCCTATGGAAAGCAAGAACTTATCTAGAATTTTAAGAGGATTTGAAAACAATCTGAGAACAGGCATTGAAGCATTTCTTAATAATCCATCAATCATGCATCTAATATATTTAATGCTTTTGATTTCCAAATTTTTTGAGATAGGTTCAACAATACTGTGCCCTTTCATAACACCTTCAAAAGGGCTTTTTCTTATCTCAGACCATTCATACATTCTTTCTACCTCTTTTTTTAAGGATTTTATCCTGATTGATTTTTTTATTATAATCTTCTTGAATAATAAGAGGGGGTAGAGTATAATCGCCAATCTATCTCTGTCTCTTTTACAGAGACCATTATCTTCATAAGCAACCAGATAACCATTTGGTTTTAATGATTTTTTAATCTCTTTCAGTAGCCTTTCCAATCTTAGGACGTGGTGCAAGGCACCGAAAACTACTATAACATTATAATTGCTTTTTTTTAGAATTACCCTATTAAGGTCTTCTACAATAAAATTAATTTTCCCTAAATCCTTTTGATGTTGCAAATAAAATTTTTTTCCCCTTTTTATTGAATCTTTTGCTATGTCTATTGCGTCAATTTGTACCTTTTTGTTTCTCCTAGCAATCTCTATGCTGAGCCAACCAGAACCGCAACCCAATTCCAACACCCTTTTTTTCTTGCCACTGGAAGCTATTTTGAATATTGTTTCTAACTCTTTTCGCCCCCATATAACATTGATTGTGTTAAAAAGCATCTCATTTCTATAATCAACTCCAGGATTTTCTTCTATGCTGCTATAAAGTCCTATGAACCTTAGAATATTTTTTAATGCTTTTTTTGGTAATTTGTCTCTTTTGCTTTTTGAAATTTGGCCCCAAAATCTAGCCTCTTCAGCAAGTTGCTTTTTGTAATTTTTAGAATAAAAAGAATCTTTTGTGGCGGGTTTATTCATTTTCCTGTAAATTTAACACTAATAAGAAATGTGATTTTAGAGATTTATAAAACCTTTCTTTAACTTATAATTTTATACTGCTTTAGTTTTTCTTTTAATTTTTCTTTAGAGACAATAACATCTTTTGAGCTATATTCTGAAAATTTTGCAAGATTTCCTTTTTGCAAATATGCGTATTTTACATTTTTCTGGTATCTTTCTATTTCAGAGGTTATAACATAGTAACCATCAAATGCAAAGGACCTTGGCGCTTCAATTTCATTAATCATCAGTTCATGTATCTTTTCTCCGGGTCTTATCCCTATCTCCTTTATCGGCTTATTGTATTTATAGTGCTCTTTCAGCACCTCCAGAAGCTCCACGATTTTGAAGGCATCCAGTTTTGGCACGAATACTTCCCCCCCAACGCCAAATTTTATGGCATTAAATATGAGTTCTACTGCTTGGTCACCTGTTATAAAAAATCTAGTCATCCTTTTATCTGTTAAAGGCAATTCTTCATTATTCTTTATCTTATTCATTATTATGGGGATTATAGAACCCGTACTTTCAAGAACATTTCCATATCTTACAGAGGTAAATACCGTTCTTAAACTTCCTTTGTTAAAATTGCTTTCAGTAAATATTCTTTCCCCAATGAACTTAGAAGCACCATAGGTATTCACAGGAGAACAGGCCTTATCTGTCGAAACATAAACTGCCTTTTCAACATTATTCTCCAGGCATGCTTCTACCATATTCAATGTCCCAAGAATATTGGTCTTTATGCACTCTTCTACATTGTATTCTATCATATCAATCCTTTTCATAGCCGCAGCATGTATGACTATATCACAAGCCCGTGTCGCCTTTCTTACTTTAGAAATATCTCTTACATCCCCGACAAAATGTCTTATTCTAGGGTCTTTAATTTCTTCAATAAATCTATAGTGTTTCACTTCATCCCTGCTTAGAACTCTTATTGAATGGGGATTTTGCTCTAAGATCTTTTTTACAAGAGCTTTTCCTAAAAAACCAGTTCCGCCAGTTATAAGTACTGTCTTATCTGTAAATAGGTTATTCATTTTATTATCAGATTATCCTTTCGTTAACTTTTAAACTTTATGAAAGAGGGTTCTATTGCCCTATAAGTTTTCTTCCTTCTTTGTTTTATTAGTTTTTTAATCACTGCTATAATCCTTTTCCCAGCTCTGCCATCTCTTTTGTAAAAGGATTCATATACAAATTTTGCTCTTTTTTCACTCATTTCTTTATTTATCCTGCTTTTAGAAATATCCATAATTACTTCATAAAGTTCTTTTTTGTTCTTTACCCCAATTGTAGCACCAGATTCAACATATGGCACAGCACAATCACGATTGAAGAAGTTCGTAATAATTACCTGCTTATTCAAAAGCATAATCTCTGATGCAATTGTCGAATTTATTGTTATTAAAATATCGCATATATTCAACAATTTATTCAAATCAACATATTTTGTTATTATCACATTTTTTAGATTATACCCCTTTACTATTGACTTATAAATCTCAGGGTCATCCCTAAGATGTACATTTATTATCAATTGTTTTTCTGGAAATTTCTTAAAAATAGGCAGGAGTATCCCAAATAAATTTTTTATTTCTTTTTCAGCAAAGAGGTCTCCAAAAGCTTGTGTGGCAAAGATAAAAATTTCTTGGTTCTTATCAACCCCTAATTCTTTGTAAAATTCATCCTCAACAACTTCTTTTTTTATTCTGGTAGATAATTGGGGGTTGCCAGTAATAACAATCCTATTAGCATCCCCTCCCTGTTGAGTTAACGTTTTCTTTGGTATTGCTCCCCATACCGCCATTTTATCAGCAAGCATTGGAAAAAATTGCTCCCCAGTCGTTGTTCCAACTACTCCATTTTGTATTACCAAACTGGGGAGGTTCATTGAATTTGCAATTAGTGCTGCTGATCTTGTTATGGCACCAGCATCACCCATGCTTATAACAGCATCTATTTGATTAGTTTTAAGCAATTTTTTAATTGCTTCTATGTAGTATAGTATCCAAGTAAATCTGATATAAAATAGATAAGAAAGCTCATCTCCTATAACTTCAAATAAGGATATCCCCCCATAATTAAAAATCTCCCTAAATTCACTAAGTTTGGATAATTCCCTCCAGGAATTAATCAGCTTATTTTTTTTATGGTTAACCTTTTTTATTATTGCTGAATCTAAAAAATCTCCAAAAGAAAAATAAGGAATATCTTTTTTTTCTAAAAATCTTTCTAGTGTAACTTCGGAGCAAAGAACACATACACCCATATTTTTGTCTGTTAGTAATTCATAAGGAACAGAACCAAGCCTATTAAATTGGGTATCATCTAAACCCATTAAAAGAATATTTCTTTTTTTCTTTTTATATTCTATGGCTTTTTTCGTTCTGGCAAATTCTGTTCTATTAAGTATCGGGATATTATGGAATCTAACTGCCAAAGAATATCTTTTTACAAAAATTTCTATCATCCATCTTATCCCACTCCAAAAACTCGCAAATTCCTCTATAGAAACTCCGCCCTTTTTTGCTCTAAGATATATAAATCTATTCATAGGATCTTTTTTTCCAGCAATTATAACTTTGTTCGGTTTCTCTTTTTCAAATATAGTATTGATAATATCAAAATATCCGAGAAGGGGATATAACCAATGAGAAAACTCTTCCCCCTCAATAAATCCCAGATTAAATTCTTCGTATTTTAATGTATCTTTAAGGAAGGAAGAATTGAACCAATTATTTATCATGCCAATTGCTTTAGGATACATTGGTTTTGAATTTCCAGCATATTCGCCAAATATTTTACATTCTATCCCCCTATTTTGCAAAAGAATCTGGTTTCTTAAGTCAGAAATTATGATAACATTCTCTTTGCAATGCCTTTTTATCGTCTTAATAATAAGATTAAGAATGAACCACCAGTATAACCTGTTAAGCTTTTTGAATATCCAAAAATCTGGAAATATAAGATCTCTTTTTACAAACAATATGATTTTTTCTTTTTTGACCATTTTCTGTTTCTCTACTAGAATTTTACATACAGTTTTAAAACTTGTTAATCCCCCCTATTCAATCATTCTAGTTAATAACCCATTCTTTTTGCTGTCAAACCTTTGCTTATTCTATGCGCAATCCTCAAAACCTTTCTTGGGTGAGTTATAGCTTCCTTTACCATCCCAAATGGTCTTCTTTTGAAATCCTCTATAAATGAAGATGCAAGCATAGGAGTTTCAGATGAGCAAAGCTGGGCTATTTCAGAGTAATATTTCTCTACTGTTTCTACTGACATGGTTGGATTGGTAGGGATAATAACCTTATTCATAATCATTTTGTCCCATTGAATCTTCCTGGGTATTAAATTGTTTTTTTTGCAGAATTCCCACAATCTTGTGCCTGGATAAGGAGTTGCGATGCATATACCTGATGTAGAGCCAATTTTGTTTTCTTTGATAAATCTCTTTGTTGCTTCTATGTCTTTTGCAGTTTCACCAGGTGTTCCTACTATAAATGTTCCTTGAGGGATTATACCCACGTTTTTGCAGAGTTCTATTGCCCTCTTGTTTTGTTCAACTGTAGTGCCTTTATTTAGCGCATCAAGCACACGCTGACTTCCCGATTCAAAGCCGAATGTGATTTGTTTGCAGCCCACATCCTTTGCTAGCCGGAGTGTCTCCAAGTCAACCTCATTGACTCTTGCATTTCCAGCCCAAATCAAGTCTATTTTCTTCTCTTTCATCAGGTTGCATATCTCCTTGAATCTCTTTTTGTTTGCAAATAAAGTATCTTCAATAGAGAACAAGGCGCCTATTTCATATTTATCAATCAAAAACTCTATCTCCCTAATTACCCTCTCTGCAGAGTTGAATCTATAAAAGCTTGAACGGATAGAGTTATGGCAGAAAAGGCATCTGTATGGACAGCCTCTTCCAGTGATTATTGTAGCAACTTTTGTATGTAATGGTACAAATGAATAGTACGAATCAGGAAACCTGTCTCTGCTTTTGAGATAGAAATCCATTTGCATTAGGTGTCTTGCGGGCATTGGTATTTCGTCTATGTTTGTTATGTCAGTCCCCTGGATTACTTTGTGTCCTTTTTCTTTGCTGCCTCCCCTCTCCTTAGCGATATTTAGCATTGCTTTCTCCCCCTCCCCACAAACAACCAAATCACAGTGTCTTAGGGCTTCCTCTGGCAGAACTGTTACATGCACACCCCCCATTACAGTGAGGAAACCATTTTTTTTACAGAAATCTGCTATTTGATATGCTCGATAAATTAAAGGGGTTGTTGCAGTTATCCCAACGATGTCAGGGCTGAATTTTAGCAGTTCCTTTTCAGCATTCTGCCCGGCTATTTCATCTATTATTGCTACTTCAATATTGTTCTTTTCCAAATAGCTTGCGATATACCCTAAATTTAGCGGAGATGAGACGCCATAACTGGGGTCATTCCCATTAGGGGCAATCAGAGCAACTTTCTTCATATAATCTCATAAAAAACATACTTTAAATCTTTTATGAATAGGCAATCCATAAGTTTATTATAGGGAATAATTTTAAAAAATGGGAAGTAATTTAAAAATAATAAGTGAACAGAGAATTAAAATGAATCCACTAGATTTTGCAATCTCTTTAAGATATCGCTTGCTTTATTTGTTCCATTTTTGGCAGGAGAAAGGGTTTAGGGCCACTTATAACTTTACGATTGCCAGAGTTTACTGGGCAACTGGTGTTCTTCAGAATCTGCTATTGAAAAGACTTGCACCAATTATACAGCCATACCCCTGCCTTATAGAAGTAGAGCCAACAACGCGCTGCAATCTTAAATGCAGGATGTGTGAGCATACCTATTGGCGCGAGCCTCAGCGAGATATGAGTTTCAAAGAGTTCAAGAAGATTATTGACCAATTTCCCCATTTGAAGTGGATTGGCCTAACAGGCATAGGGAGCAGTTTCTTGAACAAAGACTTTATGAAGATGTTGCAATATGTAAAATCCAAAAAGATTTATGTAGAGCTCTATGACACATTCTTTTTGATTAATAAAGAGAAGGCAAAAGAGCTAATGGATTTGGGTGTAGACAGGATACTGCCATCAATAGATGCTGCAACAAAAGAAACATATGAAAAAATAAGAGTCGGCTCTGATTTTGAAACAGTTGTAAGGAATCTGAAAAATTTGATAGGGATAAAAAAGGAGAGGCATTTGATTTTCCCAGAACTGAGTTTCCATTACATAATTTCAAAGTTGAATGTGCATGAAGTTGTAAAATTTATTGATTTTGTGCACTCTATTGATGCTACTACAAAAAAAATTGCATTTACAACTCTGCTGCACCCGTTTAAAGAAGTCCAAGGAGATTATCTTCTTTCTGTGCCCGAAAAGATAATTCAAGAGGCAGAAAGAAGAGGCAAAGAACTCGGAATAAGAATTGGCTGGAATTTCAATGTGAGGGATGAAAAATGCCGCCCGGTTATTGGTGAGTGCACTTTCTGGATAGTTCCATTTATCTTTGCTACGGGACATGTCATTATTTGCTGTGCAGGCAACGAGGCAAACAGCAGGGAACTTCAGAAAAAATACAGTTTTGGCAACATACTGGAAAAACCCTTTAGGGAGATTTGGAACAGTAAGGAATATAAAAAAGCCAGAAAGCTTATAAGACAGGGGATATGCCCTGTGCAGTGCCGTGGCTGCCCTTCCTTTAATACGTCTTCAAAAACAAAAAAATGATATTTGTGAATCCTTATGCACGAGTGAATTTTTCTCTGCCAAATTTCAGTCTTGTTTATGCTGCGACTCATTTTAATGCAAGAATTATTGACTTAAACACAAAACCGCATCCAAGACAGAGATTTTTGAATCAAAAAACAGATGTTCTTGGCATATCTCTCCAGTCAAGAACCTATTCAGAGGCTATGCGCATCTCTGAAGAGTACAAAAAGAAATACCCCGATGCAAAAATAGCATCTGTCAATACAGACATAGATATACAATGTTGTTACCCCTTCTTGAAGCTTAAGGAAAACATTGAATTTAAACCTCTTTTTTCTGATGCCTACCCTTTTCCAAGGTATGATTTGTTGGATTCCTTTGCCATATTTTCAAAAAATTGGAGTAGCGGGAAGTGGGATTACCCCCTATTAACAAGTGTTGGTTGCCCCTTCCAGTGTGTTTACTGCGCTGCCAGAAACAGGAAATGGCGGTCAAGAAGCGCTGAAAACTGCTATAAAGAGCTAAAACAGGCGAAAGACAAATGGGGCATAAGGAGATTTGAGATAATTGATGATGTTTTCAACATTGACAGGCAGAGGGTTCTTGATTTCTGCAGGCTCGTTAAACCATTAAGACTTGAGTGGGCGTGCGTTAATGGCTTGAGGGCGGATTTATTTGATGAAGAAATGGCAAGGGCACTGGCTGATTCTGGCTGTGCGATTGTGAGCTTGGGCGTTGAATCTGTCCATCCAGAAGTTCTGGCAAGAATAAAAAAGGGCGAAACAATAGAGCAAATTGAAAAGGCAATAGACATAGCAAAAAGGTATTTCAGGATAGTCAATGGCTTTTTTATAATTGGTTTGCCCGGTTCAAGTTATAAAAAGGACTTGCAAAGCCTTGAATGGGCAAGAAAAAAGAGAATAAATGCGCAGTTCAGCTACTATGTGCCTATTGAGAAACAAATTTCTACGAGTGCAGTTTTCTATGGAGAGGCTGCCAAGCCTGTTGGGCAAGAATATGACAAGAGATTGCAGGAAAAAATCTACAGGGCCACTGCATACATGAGGCCAGAAAAGAGTTTAATCAGAAGAGGAATTAATAAAATCAAGAGGGCATGGTTTGCTCATCGCTCATTCTGAATTGATTAATGAACTATAAACCCCCACAAGTTTTTTTACAGCAATTTTCTCATCAAATAGCCTAATTGCCACTTTTCTCGCATTTTTTCTTATTTTATCCATCTCTTTTTTATGTTTTAATGCCCATATTATCTTTCTTGCAAAATCTTCAGAGGAACCTGGTTCGGCAAGAAGCCCTGTTTTTTTGTTTTGTATTAATTCAGGTATTCCCCCGATATTGCTTGCGACTATACCCTTGCCAAACATCATGCATTCTATAACTATAAGTGGGGACATATTCTGCCATTGTTCAGGTACCACCAAAACTTCTGATTTTGCTATAAGCTTTTGAATCTTCCCCTTTTCTTGTTTTTTAAATAAGAAAACATGTTTTTTAAGCTGCTTTTCCTTTATTTTGCTTTCAATCTCTTTTTTATATACCTCTTCATAGGGATCTTCCTGCCCATCAACATACAGTTTTGCATTGGGAACTTCTTTTAATATTTTTGGCATCGCATTGATTATTACATGCAAGCCCTTTCTTGGCACAATCCATCCCACAAATAAGATTGAATTTTTTTTAATTCTCTCATTTCTCAGATTTAATTTTTCCATAGGCAGTCTGACCACAGAAATTTTCTCTTTCCTGATGCCATATTTTTGAAGTAGGCCTGACACAAAATCCGATAAAGCAATGAATTTGTCCACTTTTTGGAAGAGAAATGAATCAAACATTCTTTGTCTCATGCTTATGAAAGTTTTCTGCAGCATGTCCTGCCTTGAGTTTAGACAGTCTAAACATTGCGGGCCATGAAATTTGGTGCATATAGCATAGTCTTGTTTTATGAGCGTCTGTATAGGGCAAAAGCACCAATAATCATAGAGCGAGAAAACTACAGGTATCTTCAATTTTTTTGCAGCCAGGATAGCACCAAATCCTATATTGCCAAAATTGTGCAAATGCACAATGTCGGGCTTCACTTTTCTGAAAAGCCTATAAATTGAAAGATAAGCTAAGGGGTCAAAGGGTCTCTTGAAGAAACCACCAAATTTGTCTCCAAGGATATCTTGCATAACTGGAATTGAATAAAATTTGAATTCTTCTTTCTTTTCATCAGGCTGCTTTTTTGGTTTTGTTGCGGCAATTACATTTTCAATCCCTTCTTTCGCCAGCATTTTTGCTATGCGATAAACTGCCTGCTCTGCCCCGCCCCATCCTTCATGATAATAGGGTAGTAAATTGGTTACATGGCATACCTTCATTTTGTTTATTAATCCAGAGAATCTTTTAAACCTTATGAAAGCATTTTTACAGGAGGTGCAGCTTGATTCGAACCGTGAGGATGCTGGATTTTAGGCATTTAATTGATAATAAGAGCAGAATATTCTAATCTTCTCTTAATTGTTAGACACGCTCCATTTGTAATGAACACTTTTATTCATTACTATTGAACAAAGATAAAAAAGGATTAATACCTGCATATCCTGTATTCCCCTTGTTCTTTAAAAACATCAAAGTTTTTTGTGGAAAATAAAAGTTCCCCTTCGCAGGGTATACTCATATCTCTTATATTTGTAGGTAGCCCAAAAATAACTGGTTTTTTTAAGTAATAGCTCAGTGCACTTCCTGTGAACTCATCGTTTGTTATAAAATTATCGGTTACATTGCTATCTTTCAATACTTTATTTATCTGCAATAGCTGGCTGTCTATATTGTTCATATGAAGAATTATGCCAAATGCAGATATTACAGAAAGAATGCAAAAAGCGGCAATTATCATATAAGAAATATTCCTTATACCTCGCTTCTTTATATTGCCAATAAGCTTAACAGGAAAGATAAAAAGGAATAAAAGTAAAGGAAAGGCATACCTGCCAGCATCATGAGGCCCCCAATATATAACAAAGACCCAGTAGAATATGAAGCAACCTAAAGGAAGTATCAATAAGATATACTGCTTATACTTTTTGAAGTATCTGAAAATGCCTGCAATTATTAATAGGGTTACTATTAATGTTATACTCAGGGTAATTAGGTAGTACAGATTGTAGAACAATAAAAGACTGCCCTTTAAACCGACTTTAATGGGCATGGGTATTTCCCAGAAATAGTGATATGCTTTTATGATATAATCAACATACTCTGAGATTGGATGCAGATAAATCTGTGGTGGTGTGAAATTTGTAAGATATATTTTTCCTGTAAGAAGGTAATTCTTTATCAACCATGGCAGGGTCATTAATGCGCCTATTGACAGGTAAAAGAGAGATTTCATCTTATTAATAAATTTCTCATTCTTCACCAGGATATAGAGTCCAAAACCAGACAGGATAATATACCCTGTTAGTTTTGAAAGAATCATCGAAAAAGTGAGAAGAATAAGAAGAATAATTGATTTTCTGCTAGGCTTTTCGAAATAATTTTCTATATTTAAGAACAGGCAAAGAGCGAAAAAGGTTAGTGCCATATCCTGAAGGACAGTTACACTAAGAAGAAGAGACCAAGTTGAGAATGCAAATAAGGCTAAGACCATAAGTTCTTCTTTCTTGTTGAGATTCAGTTTTTCAAGAAGCTGGGGCAATAGGAAGAGTATTCCAAAAAAGAAAAGAAGGGAAGTCATTTTAAAAGCTAACCATAAAATCTTGCCCTTTAAGATAAACAGCCAGAAGGCTTCAATCATTGTAAATAAAGGCACGTCATTAAAGGAGAAATCCCCATGCAGAACTTTTTCAGCATCTGGAAGATAGCGTATTACCCCATCTGCAAACATGGGAAGAGGAGCAAAGAAGAGAAGGACGATTCTGAGAATTATTGCTGAGATGATAATCCCAAAGATGAATTTTTTGTAATCAGAATTCATTTTGCGCTCTTAGCTGTAATTATCTGGAAGGGTAGGATAGGATAAAATATCCTTATTTTTTCCAGAATTTTGTCCAGCTTTAACCCAAATCTGGTATTAACCATAAATGGTGGCAAAAATCCATACCTTTTTATAGAAAAGTCCTCAAATCCTGCTGATTCTAGCATAGGAAACATTACCCCTTTTCTCATATTTAATATCCCCCTTTCTCCTTTCCAGCCCATATCTTTAACTATCATCATCTGCACATAGTACATTAAGTTATAGGGGTTATTTTCACTGAAGATAATTGCGCCCCCCCTTTTGAGCATTATCCTCATATTTCTGAAACTTTCTTCCAAGTTCTCAAGATGATGCAGGATATAGAATCCTATTATGAAATCGAACTTGTTTTTTAGTTTTTTTGCAATCTTATTAAAATCTTCATTTATTATTTCGACCTTCATTTCGGCTGAGACGCTCTTCTTGAAGTCCTTTAACAAATTATCAGAAAGGTCAATGCATGTAAGATTGTACCCTTTTTTGAGGAGGGGAATGCTAAATCTTCCCTTACCGCATCCTATTTCCAGTATTTTGTGATGCTTTTTGATTTTTGCTTCAGAAATGAGCCTTTCGACAAGATTATTTACATAATTTGTGTCTGCAGAATCCATGTAATTATGCTTTTTGTCATAATAACGTTTCTGGTAGGAAGTTTTCGGGCTTATTTTCATTTTTGTTGGATATATAAAAATACCTTACTTTAGCTTATAAACATTTTTAAATGAGTATTTATTTAAATTTAGAATATTAATAAAATGCAGAAAAGGGTTTCGATAATAGTTCCTGCTTATAATGAAGAAAGAAGGATAGGCAGGTTTTTGGAAGAGCTGCTGAAATTTGCAAAAGCTCAATTGGACAATTATGAAATAATAATTGTTGATGATGGTTCTGTTGACAATACATTAAACGTTGTAAAAAGGATTGTGAAGAAGGACCGGTCTGTAAGGATTGTGTCCTATAAGCCTAATAGGGGCAAGGGTTTTGCGGTAAAAAAAGGGGTCTTTGAGTCAAGAGGCAAATTTATATTATTTATAGACTCAGACGGCTCTATTAGCCCAGAGCAGATTCTTAAAATGCTTAAAGAACTTAAGAATTATGATATTGTTGTGGGCGATAGAGGACATAGGGAATCTATTATAAGACAGGCAAAATCAAGAAAAATTATCGGGATTATATTCAATTTTTATGTCAGCATTCTTTTTAACAGCAGGGTAAGAGACAATCTTTGCGGTTTTAAGGGCTTCAGGAGAAGAGTAGCACTTGAACTTTTTAAGAATCTTGTCGATAAAAAATGGCTTTTTGATGTTGAGTTATTCTATAAAATAAAAAAAAGAGGATATAGCTTTTTGAACATACCTATAAAATGGGAGCATAAGACTGGCAGCAAGATAAGCCTTTTTGACCCATTCAAAATGCTGTTCCAACTGATAGATTTAAGAATAAAGCTTATAGATTCATAATGATTATTTCATAACCTTTATATACAAAATCTGAGTTTTATAGAAATGAAAATTCTTTTTTATGACTGGTGTTTGCATAATATCGGAGGGGGCCAGAAATTTGACTGCAAAATAGCAGAGCATTTAAGCAAAAAAAATGAGGTAGACATTCTAACCCTTTTCCCAGTAGACAGGAAAAAACTTGAGAAAGCATATTCTGTTGACCTTTCAAGAGTGAAAAGATTTAGATATCTTTGCAAGAACAACAAAGCAAATGACTCATTTCTGCATCTCATAAGCTTAAAAAAAGTTTCAAGAATCTCTGCAGAATATGACTTGTTTCTCAATGCAGATGCTCACGAGACAGTAAAACCACTTGCGAAATATAACATTATGTACTGCCATTTCTTTGAGCCGAAATGGTACAAGAAACCGGAGAATTTCTCAGATTTATTTAAGGTTCTTTTTGTTTACCTTTTCAAGAGTGTTTGCAGGAATTACTCTAAGAGTTATGATGCGATATACTGCAATTCCCTATACACAAAAAAATGGCTCAAGAAATTGTGGAAGACTGATGCCGAGGTTATATACCCACCTGTAGATATTCCCCCAGAAATTAAATGGAAAAAAGAGGATCTTGTAATAAGCACGGGTAGATTGACCCGGGATAAGAATTACGAGTTTGTGATAGACTGCTTTAAGAGGATTTATGATTCATACAAAGAAGCAAAAAGATACAGGTGTTTAATTTGCGGCGTTAAATATGACCCAAGTTACTATGAAAAACTCAAAAAACTTGCTGAAGGATATCCTATTGAGATACTGACAAATCTTAATGATAAGGAACTTAAGAAGATTTATAGCAAGGCGAAAATTTTTATTCAGGCAAAAGGGCTCGGGATTGACGAACAGAAGTATCCTGCATTACTTGAGCATTTTGGGATGGCTGCAGCTGAGGCAATGTCTTATGGATGTGTACCTATCGCCCTGAACAAAGCAGGTTATAGGGAAACTATTGATAATGGAGAGAGTGGTTTCTTGTTTATGGAGAAGGAAGAGGCAATAAATATGATAAATAGGATTATAAAAAACAAGAGACTATTTAGTAAGATGAGTGTTAATGCAAGAAACAGGGCAAAAAGATTTTCACTTGAGAGAATGCAGAAAGAGATTGATAATGCAATCATAGGGGCATTAAAATAAGAGGGCTTTAGCCATTATATCCTTTAATTCTTAAACTGTCTCTTATCTTTTTTACAAGAGGAAAATTTCTTATTATTTTTCTGCCAAGGATGTAAAGAGGATTTTTGCTGTAGACATAATAGGTTACTATCCTGCCCCCCCATCTCTCCTTGAATCTATTGACTTCATAAAGCTTATTTCCAGATTTCGCTTTTAATTGATAGCCACCTAAATCAAAAATCTTGAAATTATTGTTCTTTCCATATTCTATCAGACTCCAGTAAAGAAGGTTGTTTGGCTGAAATTTCAGGAATTCTGGCAGAGAAGCATTCAGGAATAATTCAATCTTTTCATCTTTTTGCTTTATTGCCGCACCCGCAATAATATTGCCGTCTTTTCTGCATACAAAGAGTTTTGATTTTTTGATATCTTCAAGAGGCAAGGGGGGAATCACACCTCTTTTGCATGTATCTCCATAAATCGGATAAAACTCCTGCCAATCATCTTCTTTGGCTTCTTCTGCTATCAAGCCCTCTTTTTTCGCCTTATTGACGCCCCATCTCGCATCCTTGTCTAGGGCATTCCATAATTCCTCGGCTGTTTTGCTTAAATCTATCTCTATTGTTGCCTGAATATCCTTAAAGCCTTTCCATCCCATTTTTATTCCCCCATTAGCTGCCCAATATTCACTATCTTAATCATTCCATTCTGTTCCATCTTTTTGAGACTGTCAATCAAAATTTTAAAATTTGCCATATCTTTATTGGAAAAATCATGGGTAGTTATGCAATAGACTGCCTCCTTTTCGCAGTTCTGAATTATTGCCTTTATTATCTCTTTGATTTTATATTGCCTTTCGCCGTCAAACCAGTTGCTTGTGTAGACACAAGCAATTCCATACTTGACAATAGGTTTTGAAATCCTGCTCTCATGGGTATTTTTTATGCCATTATTTTTCCCGCGATAGACAGTTATCTTGTAACCTGCTTTTTTTAATGCATCAAATACCCTGTTAGGATTCTTTGTGTCTTCAATCATCCACATAGGCGCCGAAAAACTCTTTGCATTGTAGATATTCTTTATTTCTGCCTCGAGCTCAGCATCAGAAATCAATGTTAATGGCTTATGATTAAGGGTGTGATACCCCCAATCAATAAATTTTGGGCTTTTCTTGGCAGGAGCAAATAAACTGCCAACGAGCATGAAGGTAGCAGGAAATTTTTCTTGGATAACCAGTTTGTAGATTTCTTCAAACCCCTTTTTATTATACCTAAAGCATTTGAGAAGATTATTTATTCTGCCTAGGGATCTCTGCCAAGAATTCCAGGCGGGATTGCCCTGCTTAAATGATATAAACCTCTCAACATCAACGACAACACAAACCTTTAGCATCGAGAATAACTGACTAAATTTATTTATAAAACTTGTTAATCTTTAATGATTATTATTTAGCTTTACATGAATTTCTTAAAGAATTTCAGTATCCCTTGGTCCCATACAACCCTGTGTGTTATGCCTGGCTCTTTTCTGACTTCTTTGCGATGTTCAAGATACCACTTATATGATTTTATGAGGGCATCTGCATTGCTGAATTTTGGACTGAAATCAATCGCCTTTTCTATTTTTTCTGTGGATACGAAAGAATCCTTGTCAAGAGTCCCGTAAATCCATTTGTAAAGGGGAGAAAGCCTTAAAAATTCAAGTAATGCGAGTATAGGTTTTATAATTGAACTTGGGGTTGCCATATATCTAGCGCCAGTGCCCGCATATTTGCACAAGGCATTTATGCTTTCCTTTATAGTACCAAATTCTTTTGCGCCAATATTAAATGAACCATTAACCTTCTTTCCAGAAGCCTTTGACAAGAGATATGTTGCTTCCACCAAGTCATCAACATCAAGCAGTTGATACTTGTTATTTCCATTGCCTATCATTGGTATTCTTCTGCCTTCATTTACCCATTCATAAAGTATCTGGAAAACCCCAAGTCTTGCTGTTCCGATAAATGTTTTTGGCCTTATTGTGGTTATAACCATTCCAGTATTCTTTTTTCTGTACTCTTCACATAATTTGTCTGCTTGAGCCTTGCTGTCTCCATAAGGCCCAACTTCTTTCCCGCATAATGGATCGGTTTCATAGATTGGATGCTTTTTAGGGATGCCATATACTGCAGTTGTGGCTATAAAAATAAATCTGCTAACTTTTTTCTTTATTGAGCAGTCTAATGCAACTTGGGTCCCTCTTATATTTGTATCATAGATTTCTGTTGGTTTCCATCTCGGCAGTGCAGCGGCAGCATGGATAACAATGTCCCCTTTATTCAGGTATTTTTCCAGATTCTTGCTGTCTCTGACATCACAGTTATAACATTCAACACTCGAAGGATAATCATCTTTATTGTAAGGTGCAATATCTATAAGTATTACCTTATGCTTTTTTTGGGCAAGAAAATTTGCTAAATGATATCCAAAAAAACCAGCACCACCAGTGATTACGTATCTCATTTTTTCCATCCCAACTTTTTGCCTAAAATGACATTCAGCATTTTTAAGCCCGTTTTAATCTTTTTAAAACCTGCGGAATGCTTGCTTTCACCACTCATCCTTTTGTAATAGCTAACTGGAATTTCTATAACTCTTAAATGAGCCCTTAATGCTTCAATCATCATTTCCGGAGAGAACTCAGGACCAGATGCATGAAGGTTTTCTCTTATTTTAGTATAGGAGTCCTTCCATATTGCCCTGAAAGTGCAGCCAACGTCTGTGAATCTTGGCTCCTGCCCCCACCATAATACCTCAATAAGCTTGCCAAGAAATACATTTCCCCATCTTAAGAATGAGCCCATATTTGAGCCTTGCTCAATCATCTGCCTTGTTGTTCTCGTGCCTATGACCATGTCTGCGTCTTTCATATACTCGAGAATTTTGCCAATGTCTTTTCTTCTAAATGTGCCATCAGCTTCAGTCAAAATCAAGATATCACAATTTGACTGATTCATCCCATACTTTAGCTTATCACCATAACCGGGCAGGGTTTTTATGCCGTTAACTAATTTTTCCTTTGATATGACTTCAACACCCAATGATTTTGCAATTTCAACTGTCTTATCTGTAGAATTGGTATCGACAACAGTTATTTTATCAATATCTTTGCATGACTTGAATTCCTTTATTACCTTAGCAATAGACTCTTCTTCATTCAATGCTGGGATAATCAGGTTAACCTTATATTTGTCAAAATTTTTGCTCCTAATAAAATAGCTGGTAGTATTCAGGTCTTCAACTGTGTTGACGTTGATATAGTCACCCTTTAATTCAAATGAATATACTCCTTTCCCTTCACTTGCCATATCCCCAATTATTGTCATAAGGGCAGGTTTACTTTCAGGATTTTTCTTTTCGAGTTCTTTTAGATAATCAAAAAATTTTACATTAAAGACATAGGTGCCACAGCCCAATAAGTCATTTTTTACTTCTTTTGGTTTTTCTGTTAGGGAGATTATTCTTCCCTTATTAACCTCTACAGAATAATTCTTCTTTATTAATTCAGGATTATCTGTTCTTTTTATAGCACATATAACATCAAAGTCACTATTCCTGTTTACAAATTCTTTCAATTCATTATGATTCGAATCTAAGTATACTTCATCACCAAGGATGCAAACAAAAGGGTTTTTTACGCTTTCTAGAGCACAGTAAATCGAGCCAAGTAATCCCTCGTTCATTCTGTTATTAGTTATATAAGTTATATTCACACCAAACTTGTCCCCATTTCCAAAATATTTTTTGATAGAATCCCCCCTATAATTCACAACAATAAAAATATTCTTTATATTCAGCTTGTCTCTCATTACTTCTATGTTTCGCTGGAGAATGGGTTTGCCTTCAATCTCAAACATTGGCTTTGGCACTATATTTGTTTTAGGGTAAGCTCGCATGCCTCTTCCTGCGGCAGGAATAACCCCCACCTTAATTTTAGTCATGGTTATACCTATTTTGCATTATTTTTAAATTTTGGCTTATGCAATTTGCCTTTGATGTTTTAAAGAAAGATTATTAAATTATAACTCTTTTTCATAAAAATGGACGTTAAAAAAGGCACCATAGGAGATAAATGGTTTTATCTTGCAATAATCCTGCTAGGGGCTTTTTTTCTTTTTAAGCTCTATGACCAGTCACAAATAATCTCCCAGTTTCCCTTGGATCAGAATAATGACCTAGGCAGTTATATTGGGCAGCTGCATTTTCTTAAGGTTTATGGTTTCCACCAAAATGTCCCAAACTGGTATAACGGCTTCATATTATTTTTGTTGTATCCGCCAGGATGGTTCTTTTTTACACTGCCTCTGTACATATTAATTGGCAGTATACTTATTGCAACTTATATCTCCCATATTCTTGTCTATCTCTCGGGTTTTCTTGCTCTTTGCCTGCTTAAGAGATTCACTAAAATATCCTGGGCTAAGACACTTTTCCTTTATCTCTTTGTTTTTGTGAATCCCATTGCAGTAGGAAATTTTATCAAGCTTGGGAGATTGCCAGAGCTATTATCTTTTGTGCTTTTCATAATGCTTTTTTCATTTTTTATTTATTATAAAGACAGAAGGATTGATGGAAGATTTTTGTTGCTGGGGGTATTATACGCGGCAGTACTGCTTTCTCATCCGGCATTTTTCATAGCATCGAGTTTTTTCATCCCCCCACTTTTCTTTATGAAAAAGGGGAAGCAGAAAGCAGTTGTAATAATCATGTTTTTGATTATGCTGCTTCTTTCCGCATTTTGGCTTGTTCCGTTCATTAATGCATCTGCAAAATCAACATTGAGCCAAGAGGCAGGATACACAGGACTAAACAGGCTGCTCGATTTTAAGAAAGAATTTTTCTTTGATAATCTCTTTTCTTTCATTCTGCCTGTTTTTTTCTGGTTTGCACTATATTTCTATTGTAAGCCACTTGAAAAAAAGGAAAGGAGACAAGAAATTATATTTTACTCAATCCCACTTATCTTTAGCATTCTCTTTTTCTGCAGGATTGCGGCATTTATCCCGCTGATAAATTACCCATACCCTGATTCATATAATCTTTTATTGATATTCCTTTCAATGTTCTTTTTAATTAAAACACCACAAAAAAGTTTTGGGAAGATAGGAAAGATTATCCCCCTTTTTCTTATATTAACGCCCTTTTTGTTAATTACTCCATCGCTTATCTTTGTCCCGAATTTCAGGCAGCATAATTCTATAGACAAGGACATAATCCAGATTATTCCTCAATTGGAAGGAAGATTTCTTATAGTGGGGGTGCCTTACCCGACATATGATGAGGCATTTTACTCCTATGCCGCAGTTTATTACAACCTTTCAACACCAAATGGATGGTATCCGCAGACAGCCCCAAAATCACTCTTATTGGGCATTGGCGAACTGAAAGCAGAAGTAAAGAGCAGTCAACCAGACTGCGCGAAAATAAATTCTTCTATTTTAAAGTTAAACATTCAAGACCTGATAATTTACAGGGATTATTGCGAGAAAGTAAGGGGTTGCGGATTAAAACAAAGGGCTGTTGAAGGGAGTGTGTGCTTATTGTCCAGTTAGCTCTCCAATTGTTTTTAGATAAACATTCTTTACTTTGCTGAATTTGTAGTTCTCTGCCTTTTTTCTTCCCTTTTTTGATATTTCTGCAGATAATCTTTTATCAGACAAGATGGAGCTGATCTTTCTCTTTAATTCCTCTTTGTCTCCTGATTTATAGAGGCAGAATTTGTCAGGCACGACTTCTGGCAGCCCCCCAGCATTTGTTGCAAGAACTGGTTTGCCTTGCGCCATTGCCTCAAGCACAGTAGGGCCAAGTGATTCCCTTATACTGCTTGAGACATAAACATCACAAGCACTATACGCATCTCTCTTCTGCTGAAAATTCATAAATCCAGGCCATATGACTTTATCTTCCGCATTAAGCTCTTTTGCAAGTTTTTTGCATTTTTTTGTGTATTCTGTTTCCTCCCCTCCAATAACAAGTGTAGCATTGGCTAATTCTGGCATTATGCTTATAAGCTCTTCAAAATTCTTTATAGGAACGTGTCTTGCTAGAAAGAATATCATTTTGCCTTTAATCTTGTATTTTTTCCTGAATCTTGCCGCATCGCCTTTTTTGAATATTTCTTCAGGCAATGAATTAGGCAGTATCACAATCTTTTTTGCACTCATACCCTTTAACCATTCCTCCTCTTGTTTTGTTTCTGCAAAACAACAGTCTGCTTTAGAAATTACATATTTGCCAATTGTGCTGTCAATTAGCAATATCAGCAGTTTAATGAAGGGATTTTTACGGGGGTGCATTGGAAAAAAGGGAGAAATGAAAAATTTTGCTTTTCCTCTCCTTAAGAAGGCAATAAACATATCTGGGTGCCTGTAACCGCCGCATGAATGGATTATGTCATAATCCTTAACATCTGGAAACCACAATTTCGTAAACCATGTAAAATTAGAATAAACAGGAAATCTTTTTATTGGAATGCCTCTAAACTTGTCTGTCAAAGGCCTATCTATTCTTTTGCCATCAGGCCAAACATTTGGGGTTTCAACAATAAAATCTGCATTTGCTTCCTTCAGAATTCTTGCTATATTATATGGATAATCCTCAACATCGCCAGAAACAGGCCAGAAGAATGTTGCTATAACTGCTATTCTTGGCTTATTTTTTATTTTTCCAGTCATTTTAGCCCAAGCCATCCTCTCAAGACTGATAAATTTACTCTTCTTTCAAATCCTTTTGACAATAAAAGTTTAAGCGATAATTTGATTATCCCACCAAAATACAATATCCTTGTGTTTAAATCAAGATTCTTGAATAAAACGAGTTTCGAGGCATAGCCGTTTTCATATGCAGCCTTTTCCATTCCTTCTCTTTTCACAAGGTGTTTGTGCAATATTACTGCATTAGGATTGTAGATTATTGAATATCCTTTTTTATATACCCTATAAAACATGTCAACGTCCTCTGCCCTCAAGCCCCTGCTACCTACGCCCAAATTTATATCAAATAAACCAACTGCTTCGAGGATATTGGTGCGGAATGCCATATTATTACCATGCCCAAAACGCCAAAGGTTTTGCAGGCCAAGATGCTTTTTTATTATTCTTCCTCTCTTGCCCAATTTGTCAAAACTAAATTTTTTTTCATACTCGCTTCCTTCATAACCTTTAAAGGGAATGGTTCTGCCTGTTACACATGCAATACCTTTGTCTGCAAAAAATCTTGTTAACTCTGCAAGCCACGAGGCAGTTGCAATGCAGTCATCATCTGTGAATACAACAATATCTGACTTGATTTTTTTAATCGCAAGATTTCGCTTGATAGAGAGGGCTTTTTTGCCCCTACAATAAATGTATATATCAATTCCTCCCTGTTCTTTCTTGCTTAATCCTTCATCAGACGAGTCAATTACAGCAAGCTTGAATTTTGGCTGCTTTATTACCTTGAATGATTTTACTGCTTCTAGCAGGTACTTCTTGCGATTGTGCGTGCAGACAGCAACTAAGATATTCAGGTTATCCATTTTTATCTTACATATTTCATTCTTGTGAATAATGCAATTGAAAATTCTTTTATATGCATTGGAATGCTCTTAATTTCATTCCAGTGCCTTATCCTAAGAACCCTTTTTATCAATCTTAAGGGATTTAATACAACCTGCTTGTAAAATTGAGAGTGCCAATATTCCAGCTCTTGTTGTGACAAATGCGGATAAGAAATTGAGGCAGTTGTCTGCTCAAGCTTATCCAAATCCTCTTTTATCCAGCCATTTTTCTTTGCGGTGTTCCAAAAGGCAGTGCCTGGATAGGGCGTTGCGATTGTGCATTGGGGCCTTAAGTCATATTTTAATGCCATTTTCTTTGCAAATGCTATTGTTTCTTTAATGCTTTCAATTGTTTCTCCTGGCAAGCCAATCATAAAATATAATGCCGGCTGGATTCTAACAGCCTTTGTAACCCTTACTGCATTTTCTACTTGTTCAGGGGTTATGTTCTTTTTGCATAATCTTACTACTTCTTTATTTATGCTTTCAACTCCATAACTTATTCCATAACAACCAGCCTTTTTCATCCATTTTAAAGTTTCACTATCGACAAGGTCAACACGGGCATTGCAGTTCCACATTATATCTATTTTTCTTTTAATTATCTCTTTGCATATCTCTTTGACACGAGCCTTATTTATAGTAAATTCTGCATCAAAGAAATTTATTTCCTTAATTCCAAATTTTCTTGATACGTATTCTATCTCTTTCACAGTTCGTTCAGCGGATTGGGCGCGCCAGGGCACCCCATAACCTCTCTCTATTTTATCTAAACCGCCTATCAAACAAAATGTGCATCTTGCAACACATCCCCTCGAAGTTCTCATTATTGTCATGGGCAATCTTCTATTGTAAGGAGTGTGATATAGATTCATTTGCAGCAAGTCATAAGCAGGAATCGGCAATTCATCAAGATTCCCAAGTTTTCTAAAACCATTAAATAAAATCTTCCTGTTTTTTCTGTAGCTTAATCCCTTAACTCCTACAAAAATGTCTCTTTTGTTTTTATGCAAATTTTTTGCTATTTCCTGCATTGTGAATTCAGGCTCATTTTCTATTATAAAATCAAGCTCTGGAAATTTCCCGTAAAAAAAGTCCCGCAATGCAGAGGGTATAGGGCCCCAAATCCCCACCTTAGCATTGCAGTTTTGTTTGACTATATTGCATAATTCCAAATCGATAAATATGGAAGGTATTGCAAAACTGCCGATTACAATCTTCGGCTTTTCCTTTTTTAGAACAGGAATTAAATAGGCATAATCTTTGTCCATTATATTAAGGTCAATTAAGCCCACTTTGCATCCTTCTTTTCTGGCTGATGAGGCAAGATATGCAAGCGCAAGCGGCTGGACAAGAAAGTCCTTTTGGGGATTAGCGCAATCTATTTCTCTCGGAACAGGAATTCCGTTCATGCGCGGCTGATTTACAAAGAGTATGTCTAACATATTAAACAGTAAGATTAAATTCCTCCAGCCATAATTTAAAGTTTAAAATCGCCCATAATTGCAGGGAGTAATCCTTTTTTTTCTGCGCTTCAATCATATTCTTCACTTTTGGCATATCAAAAAATCTGCTTAATAATTCGCTGTCATTTAGTATGCTATCCTGCAGGAATCCATTCAGCTCCTCTCTAAACCATCTGTTAATTGGAACAGTAAACCCCACCTTTTTTTGGTATATTGTTTCTTGCGGCAGCACATTCTCCAAGGATTTTTTGAAGATATATTTGCCTATTTTGCCATTTAATTTGAGGTTTGCAGGAATTTTTGCAGCCATCTCAATTATATGATAATCCAAAAATGGAACCCTGCTTTCAATGGATGCAGCCATGCTCATTTTATCCTGTTTCATAAGAAGCTCAACAAGATATGTCTTGAAATCAAGATAAAGAATCTTATTTAGCAAATCTGTTGCCTTTTCATTATATATTTTTACAACCTTTTCCTGATATGGTTTCTCTTTCGGAATATTTTTTAGCAGGGAATCTCTTTCCTTGCCGATTATTGCATTTATTCCTGTTGCATAATCAAAATTAAAGCCATTCAGCATCATATCTATATTTTTTATGTACCTGGAGTCAGAATAGAAATTGCTTATCAATCCAAATGAACTTTCCCTTATCCCCTTTGGCAGAACTTTTGTTATTTTGTTTAGATTGAATGATTTGAGCATAAGATTATACCTATTGTAGCCCGCAAAGAGCTCATCTGCGCCCTCTCCAGTCAGAACAACAGTTGCTTTACCCCTGCTCAGCTTTGAAACAAAGTATAAGGGTACTGAAGATGCAAAGGATACCGGCATGTCATAGTGCCATATCATCTTTCTTAGATTATCTGCGAAATCATAGGCATTTATCATAACCTCATGATGATCTGTATGAAATTTTTCAGCAATAACTCTTGCGTTTCCTGTTTCAAGTTCATCACCCGAGCCAACACAAAATGTTTTTACATCATCCGTAAATTTTTTCATATATGCAATTATTGCAGAACTGTCCACTCCACCAGAAATAAATGCTCCTATTGGAACATCAGATATCATCCTTTTTTCTATGCTTTCAGAGATATCTTTCTCAAGCATTTTAACCCACTCAGCCTCTGTTTTTTGCTCTGTCTCGTAATTGAAATCCCAATATTTTCTTGCTATAATCTTATTATCCTGCAAAATGAAATAATGTGCAGGAGGCAGAGTTTTTATTCCATGGAATAATGTTTCATCTCCGATAAGAATAAGATAATTGAAGTAATCATAAAGCACTTTTTCATTGATTCTCCTTTCCACATCAAATTCAAGAATTGCCTTTATCTCAGATGCAAATATAAATCTTCCTTTATCGAGGCAGTAATACAGTGGCTTTACGCCTGACCTGTCCCTTGCAAGAAATAATTTTTTATTTTTTGAGTCCCATATTGCAAAGGCGAACATCCCATTAAATCTCTGAAGACAAGATTCCTGCCATTGCTCATAAGCATGAATTACCACCTCTGTATCGCTCTTGCTCTTGAATTCGTGGCCGAGCTTTTCAAGCTCCTTTCTTAATTCCATGAAATTATAAATTTCACCATTGTATACTATCCATATATCCCCCGTCTCATTGCTCATCGGCTGTCTTCCATTCTTGCTTAAGTCAATAATTGAAAGTCTTCTGTGGCCTAATCCTATATTATCATCAAAATAATAGTCAAAGTCATCGGGGCCTCTATGCTCGAGGATGCCTGTAGCTACTCTTACCTGCTCCTTGTCTATTCCCTTCTTCTGGTCATATATTCCGACTATCCCACACATTTTTTACACCTCTTTTATATAATCCCTGATTTTTTCAGCAATACTACATTCAGGTTTTTTGTATCTTTTAAGCTTGAATTTTTTGGAATTTTTTATTATTTCCTTTAAATCCTCTGACTCTTTGCACCATATAATGAAATTTTGCTGCGATAATGCCTTTAATATATCCATTTGATGGTCATCTGTCCTATTTGTGTTCGCCATGCCTATAATTCTTTTATTCATTGCAAGGAGTTCGTAGATTCTGCCAGCACCGCCATGAGTGATGATTAGGCGGGCTTTTTTATCATAAGGCAATAAGGTTTCTTTGTATCTGAAATATTCAATATTTTTTGGCTTATAGCCACCTTCACCTATCTGGGCAATTATCTTTTCCTTGAGAGAAGGAGCAATTTTATCAACTGCTTCTATTAATTCATCAAATTTGCCTGTTCCTACGCTAACAAATATCATTTAACCAAGCCTCCCGGCATAAATTGCCTTAGGATAATTTTTCATCTCTTCCTTCCATTGCACAAAGAACAAATCAGCCAAATTTAGTTTGTCTACTGCATTGCCCGCCCACGACTTTGTGTATACCCTTGACCACGACTCAAGGAATATTACTTTCTTGCCAGTTAATTTGGACAAGACAGATATATGCAGGCACAGGGCTGGCCCGCACATCACTACAAATTTTGCCTTGCTTCTTAATATAACAGAAATAAGCTGTATTGTTGAAGGAATGAACTTCAGTATTACTTTAACGATATTTTTGTCATCCATCCTTCTTGGATTAATAATTTTGAATACCCGTCCTTTCAACTTTATCCTTTTCTCAGATACTAAGTCCTCTGATGCGATTACATACTCGTAATTATACCCCTTGCCAAGAAGGTCTATTAACTTTAGGAGCTGTTCTGTATGCCCACCCCTACCCAAGACAACAAGCAGTGTTTTCTTATTGTTCATACGTAAAAATACTCAAAATCTTTTAAATAGCTTTTGATTCATTAATTCATATGCTGTCTTATGACATATGCCCTGGCCTTATACATGATTCATTAATTCATAAACTTTAAAAGTGGATTTAAGCTTTCCTTAAAATGAATATAGCGTCAAAGGCAGCATATTTCTTCAGATACGTAGCGTTCAGACCCTCAAGGTTATTGAACCTCGCACTTATAAAGATTTCAAAGGCATTAAGGTTTCCAAGGGTTTTAGGCATGCCCATTACTCTTATGCTAGAACCGACTGATATCTGCAATCTAAAATGCCCATTATGCCCTACAGGACTTGGCTTGCTTGGCAGGAAAAAAGCAATGATGAGGTTTGATGATTTTAAGAGGATTATTGACGAATTGGGCCCTTATTTAATTCACTTAAGATTATGGAATTGGGGAGAGCCGCTTATAAATAAGGAGATTTACAAGATGATAGAATATGCAAAAAAATTTGATATTTTTGTCAATACAAGCACAAACAGCTTTTTCCTGACAGAAGAGAATGCCTCAAAATTGGTTAAAAGCGGGTTGGACGAGCTGATAGTAAGTCTGGATGGTGCAAGTGAGGAGACATATAAAAAATATAGAAAGCAGGGAAGCTTTTCAAAGGCAATAAGCGCAATGAAAAAGCTTGTTCTGGAAAAAAGGAGATTAAGGAGCAAAACACCAATAATAAAGATGCAGTTCATAGTGATGAGGCATAACGAGCATGAGGTAGAAAAGGCGATAAATCTTGCAAGAAGCATCGGAATAGATGAAATATTCTTTAAGACTGTGGGCATGATGGATACTTCGGTATATGAGCCGATAGAGCAGTATCTTCCCTTAAACCCAAAATTCAGGAGATATAACCTAAAAGAAGGCAAAGCAAAGGCAAAGCAAATAACAAATTTCTGTGAGTATCTGTGGGATGAAACAACGATTAATGTTGATGGGAGTGTTGTGCCCTGCTGCAGGGACTCGCATAATAGTTATGTTTTTGGCAATATATTCAAGGAAAAATTCAGAGAAATATGGAATAATGAGAAATATGTATCATTCAGGGAACAGGTTTTGAAAGACAAGCAAAAAATAGGGCTATGCGAAAATTGCCCTGGAAATAAAAGAGAATTTAAGATAAGGGATATTGTTCTGTAAACAAAATGTATGACCAAATAAAGATAGAAAGCAAGGGAGAAATATGCCTGAAAAAGGATTTTTTCAAGAAATTTGAGAATGAAAATAGGCTGATTCATCTTGTGATGATTGGTACAAAGCCAGATATAATCAAACAAGCTCCTTTAATTCTTGAGTTAAAAAAAAGGGATTTTCCATTGATAATAGGACATACAGGGCAGCATAATAACTATGAGATGTCACAAAGTTGTCAGGAGGAATTTGGCATTGAGCCGGATTTCAATCTGAATGTTTCAGGAGATTTATTTGCAAAATATGGAGAGATAATAGAGCGACTGGGATTCATACTGAATAAGTTCCAACAAATGAGCAAGAAGGTTCTTCCATATGTTCACGGGGATACTGTCACTGCCTCTTCATCCGCTAAAGCTGCATTTCTTGCAAGGTATGCAGTAGGCCATGTTGAAGCAGGCTTGAGAACATTAACACCCCCAAAAGAATTTTTCTTGAAGATTATGAATAAATTAGAGGTGATGGACTACTATAATGAGTTGCAAACTGCAAAATGGACAAGGGGTTCAATTGAGCCTTATCCAGAGCAATTTGACACGCGAACCATTGCCCCTGCAGCAGGTTTGCATTTTGCTCCTACTGAATTAAACAGGAATAATCTGCTTGATGAGGGATTTTCTGATGAAAGGATATTTGTTACAGGAAATACAATAAGTGATGCAATAAAGTTTGCAGAGAACAGGGCAGACAAAAGCATAATATTCGAAAAATATCCAATGCTTGAAGGGGGCGATTTCATAAGATTCTGCATTCACAGGAGGGAAAATGTATCAGTGCTTCATAGATTCAGAGCGATAATCGACAGCATATCTAATTTAGTCAAAGAAGGGAAAAAGGTTCTGTTATTGTCCCATTTTGCGACAGAAAGGGCAATAGAAAATTTTGGTTTTAAGGATAAGATTAAGAATATGGCCAACAAATACAAGAATTTTGTTTTTATTCCAACAATACCCTATACAGATTCTATAGCATTGCTGAAGAAATGTAGAGTTATTGCAACTGACTCGGGAGGTGTTCAGGAAGAAGGGAATATATTGCATGTTCCAGTTGTAACCGTGAGATTTAATTCTGACAGGCCAGAGACAATAATTGAAGGAAGCAATATCCTTGCACCCCCCATAAATGAGGGGATGCTGACTCAGATATTTAAAGAGTGCATGGAGAATGACAGACTTAATAAAGAGATGAGAAGAAGAAAGTCTTTATATGGAGAAGATGTAAGCAAGAAGATAATTGATGCCGTAGAGTCCATTTCAGATGAAAATGCATTTAGGTTGGAGCATGAAAGGCTTGGTTTGGCAAAAATGGATTTTTGGCAGAAAGGAGAATTTTTATATTAAAAATTCCAATAAATTACCCTAATCTCAAAATGCCAGAGGAAACAAGAAACAAAAAAGAGAGAAAGCTCGAGGATAGGAAGAGCGAATTATCAGATAAGATAATCAAATGGTTCAAGAACCCCTACAACTCCATATTATTCGCAATCCTTCTTTTTGCAATAGTAATAAGATTATTCTATTTTTTCCAGTTCAGCGAGCAGCCAATATGGTGGGATGAGGCAGAATATATGCTCAAGGCAAAGAGTGTTGCGTTGAATTTTCCAGCTTCCTGGCATGATTACTGGAGCCCAAGAAAACCAATACTTCTTGCGTGGATATTTGTTCCGTTTTTCAAGCTAGGATTAAGCGAGGCAGTAATGAGATTTGTGCTTATCTTATTATCAATTGCAGGCGTTTATGCAACATACTTGGTTTCAAAGGAATTTTTTGACAAGAAAGTTGCGTTAATAGCTACCGCTTTAATGAGCATTTTTTGGGTTCATCTCTTTTTTAGTGTCAGGTTTTTGGTTGAAATGCCTGCAACTCCTTTCTTTTTGTTATCCTTGTACTTTTTTTCAAAAGGATACATAAAAAAAGAGGGCTCAAAATACATATGGCTTTTCGGCGTGTTTTTTGCTTTGGGCTTCTTGATGAGGGTAAGCTATGGAATATTCCTGCTGCCCTTTTTGATTTATCTTCTACTTGAGGACAAATTAAAAATCTTTCTGAACAAAGACTTATGGATTGCTGTATTTTTTGCTTTCCTTGTTATTTTGCCATTTTTTATATGGCTTTTTCAGGCATTTCCTCAGGACCCTATTGGCAGGTTCATAGGAGCAAAATATGGTAGGTTCTCTTTTGGGGTGGAGCATGGTTCAATGGGTTGGAAGGGTGTGCCTCTTTATTTTACTGATTTAATCAATGTTATGAAACTCCCTTTCCTTATACTTATGATTATTGGTTTCATAATTGTTTTTGCAGATTTATTCTTGGGGCTTGACCTTATATTCAAGAAAGAGTACAAGCAGCTTAGAGTAAAGATATTAATATTAACATGGATTCTTTTTGCATTAGTTGTTTTTGGCCTGACAAGAAGCTATGTTGAGCAGCGTGACAACCTGCCAATTGCAGTTTTCTTTTTTTCCTTTGTTGGCGTGGCACTAATGAAACTGCAGGAATTTATTGGCAAGTATAACAAAATTATTGCAATTATTTCAGTTTTGGCGTTGATTATCATAGGCTCAATTCCCCAAATTAGGGAGGGTTATGACTTAACAAAATACAAGTCAACCTCTTATCTACCTGTCAAGGAGGCGGCATTATGGATAAAAGAGAATTCCAATAAGGATGACTCTGTTTACACAATGTCCACTGTCCAGAATATGTATTATTCTGAAAGACGCACATTCAGTTTTAGCGGTATGAATAAGTCAGAGTTCATTACATTAATTGTAAGAGACAAACCAAGATATCTTGTTAATTCAATTTTTGAACCGTATTGGCTTAATCCCACATTTGACGTTAATCAATGGTTAAACACCAATCAAGATTTGGTGAGGCCTGTGAATGCTTGGTTTGCAGATGCCGAGAAGAAACAGCCTGTTTTAATCATATACGAATTCAATTGGAATAACTATGAATTATTGAATGAGTCTATTCAAGAATAAAGTGAAGAATTAATTATTCTATTACTGGAATTTAACAAGCCCGAGAGCAGCCCTTGCGTATGCAATGAATTGCTTTGGCGTCCTGACTTCCAGTACCTTTTTTATTATCATTCTCGGCCTGAAATAGTATTCTTTGTATGCCTTTTTTTGCATTTTTTCCATAAGCTCAGGCGTTAAGCTCCCATGCTGGAATATCGGTTTTCCGAATGCATTATAGTCTTTCCATGATTTGGCAAATATCTTCCCCTCTTTTCTTATTATCTGCTCATATGAAGAGCCCGGTATTGGTATGAATACCTGAAATTGGGCTATATCCAAATCAAGTTTTTTTGCAAAATCTATTGTTTGCTGCATTGTCTTTTCATTATCGCCTAAATTGCCCAATATAAAAAATCCCTCTGTCTCCATGCCATATTTTTTTGTCCATCTTATTGCTTGGATTATCTGCTGCAAGCTCTCGCCCTTGTTTATTTTGTTCAGGATTTCCTCGTTGCCAGATTCTATGCCAAAGGCAACAAGATAACAGCCAGATTTTTTCATTTTCATAAGCAACCTTTCATTAACCCTGTCAGCGCGAATGCCATTGCCAAGTTTCCAGATTAAGTCATACTTTCTTTTTATGAGTTCATCACAGATTTGCTCTGCCCTTTCAGGAATTACTGTAAAGTTGTCATCAATTATGTCTATTTCCCTAACATGATACTTATTCACAAGCTCGTCTATCTCCTGCATTATGTTTTTAACACTTCTATAACGGAATCTTTTTCCGAGCACAGTATAATTTACACAGAAATTACAGCTGTAAGGGCATCCCCTTGATGTTATCATTGTTGCAAAGGGGTATCTTCTTATTCCTACAGATTCATATTTACCCAAGGGAAGCAAGTCCCTTGCGGGAAACGGGAGTTCATCAAGGTTTTCTATTAACCCTCTGTCTTTATTCCTTGTTATCTCCTTATCTTTCCTGTATGTTATCCCGTCTATTTCGCTTAATTCCTTGCCTTGGGCGATTTCAAGTATTACATATTCTCCCTCACCCTTTACTGCAATATCAATTGATTTGCACTCTTCCAGTGTCTGTTCGGAGAGTATTGATGTGTGAGGACCCCCGACAACAACCTTAATCTCTGGTTTTTTTACAATCTCAGCAATTTCATATGCAAGCACGATAGTATTTGTTGAGGCAGTTAGGCCAATAATATCTGGCCGGAATTTTTCAACATATCTTTCTATTTGAGAATTCTCTAAATTCAATGCCGCAGCATCAAGTATCTTTACCTCAATATTATTCTGCCGCAAGACAGCGGCTATATAAGTTAGCCCAAGAGGCGGCTCAATCATAGTTGCCTCTTCGCTTACATACTTGTATACCTTCCTGTAATTGGGATTTATCAATAATACCCTGCTCATTTTGTCTCCCTAAATCTCCCTAAGCCCAAATAATCCTGAGAAGCCCCTTCTTTTAAAGTTTTTTGTTCTTTAGGAGAGGGATTTGCCGTCAAATCTTGATTTTTCTGCTTTTGATGCTTGCAGGCCCATAATATTCAAGATTGTAGGCATGAAATCGACCATTTTTGCATCTTTTCTGCCTTTTGCTTTTCTGTTTTCACTTTTTAATATGTAAAATGTTTTCTGCTCTTTGGGGTTCCAGCCGTGCATTGCCCTGAAGCGCTTTTTTGAAAAGAAATTTGGATAAAAACCTGTCTCAAAGTCTGCCAGAAATATTAAGGAGTCAGTTGCTATGCCAAACTTCTCTTTGTCTATTATCTGCCCATATCTCAACACTTTTAATAATCCTATTACTCTTCTCTTTGCTTCTGAATTCTTGAACCAGAATTCAACTGTTGTTGAGCCGACAATATAAACAAAATCCTTGCCAAACCTCAAACCAAGATTTTTTATGTCGGAAATTTGGCTAATTTCCGAGCATCCAGAAAACCCACGCAAACTCAAGGTTTTCTTGATTTCAGAATCTATATCAACCTCTTTTTTTATGTCATTCATTCCATGGTCAGAAAAGAACAGGATGTTCTTGTCCTTTTCATAAAGCTGTTTTGCGGCATCATCAATATTCTTTGCCGCTTCTATCGTCTCTTTAGATTTTATACCATATTTATGGGCAATCTCTAAATCAAGAAAATGCGCGAAAATAAAGTCTGCCTTGGATTTTTTAGTCATTTTTAGAACTGTCTCACAGGATTTTGAAAAGATAATTCCCCCTTTTCTGTTCTTAAAGTGATTGGGCCAGTCAATAACTTCAAAGCTCTTGTTGCTTTGCTCAAGAATATCAAATATAGTGGGATAAGGCAGGCAGTTTTTCTGTGGCCATGTTTTGTTTATGCTAGGTTTAAAGTATGATGCTTCCTTAACTTGAAGTGGTGTATAGAAAATCCTTTTGTTCTGCAAAAGTCTGATTGCAGCAAGCATGTAAGGATTTTTTATTCTCTGTCTTGGGTTGTTATCAGGAACAAACAAGTCAAATATCCCGTGCTTTTTCGGCATTACGCCAGTTACGAATGATGCAATTATTCCAGTATAGCCAAGAGGCACTTCAAGAAAACCATTGAGATTTGATTTAGTCAATGATTTCAAGAAGGGCATATGCCTCAAGTATTCAGGATTCCATGCATCTATAAAAACGCATAACATTTTGGATTAAATCAATTTTTGCGAAAAATACCTGTCAAATGAATAAAGCAGTGCAGCTCTTAAATCCTCCCACTTTTTGCTTTTTACAGGATAAAATGTTTTTATGTAATTATAAGCATCATCAACAAGTGATTTATTGTCTAGTGCAAAAAGCAAAAGGAACGAGGCCATTTCAATTCTTAATCCAATATCCCGCCATCCAATAAGAGCCCTGAAATAACCTGTTCTTTTGAAGTATAAGAGATTCAGGGCATATTGTGCAGGAAATGCGAATTTTGAGAGAGAACCAAATGGCAGATACGGTGTAAAATATGAATAAGGCAGTTTTTTGTATATCTCGCTTGTTAATTCCTTTATGTCTTGGGTTTTGATGTTAAGATGCTTGGATGAAATGTAAGCAAGGACAAATGCCAAATCATCTCTTGCCTGAAACCATCTCTCTTTCAAGTCACGAATCTTTTTGTGCCTTGGCATGACCTTGAATCTTGTTGCCTCATCAATCCTTTTTATAAGTTCAGGAAATTTTTTCCCATAAATTTTCTTGACTTCAGAATTTGTTTTTCTGTAAGTGGGGGCAAATTTTCCTCCCGAGATGAGCAATGAGGAGGCGCATGCAAGATATGTCTTGATTATGTGATGCAGGGCAAATGTTTCCTCGTCCTTTTTGAAGTTTCCATTCAATCTTCTTGTGTCCATGCATAAGAGAAGCTGGCATGCAGGATTTATGAGATACCTAAATGCTTCTGAAAGTGGCAATGAATCAATCCTTATCTTTCTCCTAACATCCTCACCGTAAATTACAGTGCTTCCATACTTCAATTCATATGTCCTGTTTATCCTCCTTAATTTTTCAAGTTCAGAATATTTGATGCATCTTAAATCAACATGAAAGAATTCATTTTTGTCATAAATGCTAAAGGGATTTTCTGCGAATTCCTTCCCGCCTTTGCCAAGCGCCCTTGAGCACTCCATTCCTGTTTCCTCAAGGACTTTATCAGGAATTTTTTTCTTTGTTACAACATATAAGTCATAATCATTCAAGGGATTTGGCTTGCTATTGATAATCTCAAAGCTTCCTTCACCCCTTCCAAAACCGCCAAAAAGGATTATGCTGATTGGATTTAACCTTCCTACAATTATCTTTCTTATGACGCTTAAATCCCTTTCGACTACTTCGTCAGCCCTTTTTGAGATTGTGTATTTTAGCATTTTTATTTATTTTCTGGATATCTTTCAGATTATATCCCCTTGCAGCAAGAATTAAGCCAAGAATTGCAGGTATCAAATTTCCAAGTATTAATGAGATGATTGACATAGACATAACTGTTTTTGCAGGAACACTAAATACCCCTAAAAGCCCGATTAATGAGGCTTCTCTCAGCCCCAACCCGCCAACACTTATTGGTATCTCTGCAATGATTGTAGCAATAGGAACCATGAAAATTATAATAAAGTATGAAATCTGCATATTTATCGCTTTTGCAACAAAGAATACTTGGGTGTAGATGGCCATCCAGGTTATTATGTTTAAGATGAAAGGGACAATAAGATGCCTTTTCTTTGGTATTGAAGAATAGAATTCATTGAAACCATCTCTTGTCTTTTTCTTTATATTCTGGGGCAGCAGTCTTTCATAGAAAAATCGCATTATTCTCTGTCCATTTTTTTTGCTTATTATAAGCATCAAGAAAATCAGAGAGGCGGCAAGAACAGAGAATATGAAGATTACCATCCTTGGAAATTGATTTATCAGTATAAGCGTTCCTATGCCAGCAAAAATTAAGACGGTGAGCATATCAAATGCCCTGTCAATCACCACGCTGCTTGTTGCCTTGCCAAAATTCTTAATTTTTTCCTGGAGATACGCAATTTTTATGAAGCTTCCCACTCTTGCAGGCGTCACAGTACCGTAGAAGATGCTTATCAACTGCACCTTTACAACATCCCCAAATTTCAGCCTTATCTTTTGTTTCTTTAGAATGGCATTCCACTTTGCTGCCTGAAAAAACACTATTGGAATTATGAACAAAATTGTAAGAATTATGTAAAAAAAGTTTGCTTTTGCTATTATGGATAATATGTCTTTTATGCCTATTCTTACCAACAGGTAGGCAAAAAGAGCTAATCCTATAACAGGCAATATCTTTTTTAGGGCTCCCATTTAAGTTTTATTTATCACAATACCCTACAGCAAGCTGTAGGTGGAATCTATTTTTTGTGTCCAGAGTTTGCTCTGGGGTATAATACCTTTTATTCTGTTTTGATTTTTAAATCTTCTTTCTTGCGAGAATGTATAACGCAACTGCTGAATAGATGATGACAGCCAAGCCCGCCCATACAAGGGAGAATGTTATAACCCCTCCCTCGCTGACATTGAACTTGCTGAACAGGGTAAGCAATACAGCCTCTCTTGTTCCAAAACCGCTGACTGTTATGGGTATCAGGCTTATTATCACCGAAATAGGGAATATGCAGATAAATTCAAGGTATGGAATTTTTACATTAAATGCCAAAGCAAATACATATGCCTGCGTATAAACCAACAACCAGAATGCGAGGGTTAACAGCGAAAGGGCAAGGATATTTTTGAGATTTGGCAGAACATTATAGAATTCCTTAAAAGAGTTATTGGCTTTTTCTTTAAACTTTTTTGGTATAACAATCTTATAAGCAGTGTTCCACACAATCCTGCTTAATTTTCGACTTGTAAGAAGAAGGAAACCTGCAAGGAACAGCACAAAGGCAATTATTGGCGCATAGAACAGATTAGATTTATCAGCGACAAGCAAAAGAGAGCCGATAAAAGCAAGAAACGCAACAGAGAGAAAATCCAACGCTCTGTCAATCACCACACTGCTTGCTGACTTGCCAAAATTTTTAAGCCGTTCTTGAAGATATGCAATTTTTATGAAACTGCCAACTCTTGCAGGAGTTATTGATTCATAAAAGGAGCTTATAATCTGTACTTTTGTCAGATAAGAGAAACTTAATCTTATACCCTGCTTTCGCAGAATAAAATCCCATTTGGCGGTCTGCAGCAATATCATTGGCACCAAAAGAAGAACCGCAATTATTGCCAAGAAGTAATTTGCTTCTAATAGGCTGTTAAATATCTTGGCAATCCCTATCTTCTTTATAATGTATGCAAGGAGCACAACTCCTATAAGCGGCAAAAGATTTCTGATTATCCTCATTTTTTCACGTTAGGAATAATAGGGATAAAAAGCTTTCTATCCTTTTCGATACCTTTAAATAAATTTACTCGCTCTGCTTTTCATGGAATTTCAAATCATTCATAACAGGATAGGAAGCGATTTATGGGCCAATACGAGGCTTAAAATCCTTGAAAGAATCATAAAAGCAGAAGGCAAGACAATCCTTGACTTGGGGTGCGGCAAGGGATATGTTGGCAGGGTTTTGGCCAAGAATAATAAATTGGTTTTTGCAGAGATTGATGCAGAACAAATTAAGGATATTAAAGGAATGAGAGTTATTCTTGATGCAAATTCCATGCCATTCAAGCAGGAAAGTTTTGATTATATAATATGCGCAGATGTGCTTGAGCATATAGAAGATGATAAGAGGGTTTTATTGAATATATATAATCTACTGAAGGATGGAGGGAAGGCAATTATTGCATTGCCTGCGTATTCACGATTTTATGGGCATCATGACAAGCTTATACACCATTACAGGAGATATGACAAAAAGTCATTTTGCGAAATGGCAAGAAGTGCCGGATTCAGGGTAAAGGCAGTAAGATACTCCTGCAGCTTGTTATTTTTTCCGTGGCTTATGAACCAGTTTTTTGTCAAGAGCAATAAGGCATACATAGGAAAATCAGGGCTTGAAATTAAAATTGTGCCTTTGCTGAACTTTTTGGCTTGGCTTGAGGCATCCTTGAAATTGCCATTTGGAATAAATCTATTGGTTGTTCTTGAAAAACGAAAAAACTTGAAATAACAATAGAGCCTATATTTTGAAATCAAATCTCAAAAAATGAAAAAAACAGAAAATAAAAACAATCTAAAGGTTTCTTTAGTTATACCAGCACATAATGCTGAAATAGTTATCGAGAACAGTGTAAAAGAGTATACCAAATTCTTATCATTTTATAATGAATATGAGCTTATTGTTGTATGCAATGGGTGCACTGATAATACAGCAGGCATAGCAAAGAAATTTGCAAGGACAAATCCCCATATAAGTGTTATAGAGATAAAAGAAAGGGGTAAGGGGTTTGCAGTCCTTAAGGGTTTTAGTGCGGCCAAAAAAGAGATTATAGGCTTTATGGACGCCGATAACGCATTTAAACTTGATGCAGTCAAGGACATGATATCATTACTTGGGCAATATGACTGTGTTATTGCATCAAAATGGGTTGGAAGGAATGTTTTTGAGATTTCCGAGCCATTCACAAGAAAGGTTCTTGCAGTAGGGTGGAAGGCTCTCACATTGCTTCTTTTGGGCATGAGATTTCATGACACGCAGGCAGGATGCAAGTTTCTCAAGAAAAGGGCATTTGATGGGATAAACAAGAATTTTATATGCACTGGATTTGATTTTGATGTTGAATTGCTTTTCAAATTAAAGGAGAAAGGATATTCAATAAAAGAGGTTAACATACCTGTCTCAAAATATTTCAAGTTCAGCACTTTCCGCCTTAAATTTGTGCCAATTATGTTCTGGCACATGTTTAAGCTATGGAGCCAGCGAATCTGAGTTAGGATTCTTAAATCTTATTTTCTCGCAAAATCCTGCAAGTGGCCAATAACTGCCTTTACACCACGCAAATTAAACAGAATATCATCAAAGCTTTTGATTGATTTTATTCTTTGGAAAATATATTGGGGCGTTAAGAAAATCTTATAGATGCTATTGCAGATTTCCATGACTTCTGATGGTTTCATGGGCGTTTTGAGGATTGGCTGCGACATATCATATTTTTCGTAATCATTTGGATTAAACAAAAACCATTTGTTTTTTACTGCATCCTTCCATAGCGGAGTGCCCGGGTATGGAACAAGGACAGTTGATTGCAGGATGTCTGCATAACCTCTCTGCATGAGAAATTTTGCGAGTTTCAATGTTTTTAATGCGTCTTGTTTCGTTTCCCAAGGATAGCCTACTATCATTGTAAGATGGATAGTCAAGCCATACTTCTTGGCATTCTTGCACGCCTGAATGATTTGCTCAACTTTAATTCCCTTGTTTATTCTGTCAAGCGTTTCTTGATTGCCGCTTTCCAAACCAATCTTGAGCAGCCTGAATCCCGCACCAGCCATTAATTTCGCATTTTTTTCAGTGAGATAATCAACACGCATATTGCAGGAAATCTTTATTTTTTTATGCAATCCACTCTTTCGCATGCCCCTGCAAAATTCTTCAAGCCATTTTCCTGGGGGATTTGCAGGAAAAGTTCCAGTGTCATCAAATATTTCTTTTACCTTGTATTTCTTAGCGAGCATCTCTATCTCATTCAGGACATTATTTACGCTTCTCGCCCTGAATTTTGGGAACAGCACAGGCCAAGCACAAAACTTGCATCGATGCCATGGGCAATCCCTGCCGGACATAATATACATATAAGGCTTTCCTTTGATATTGTACTCCTTTTGGTATAACTCCCATTTTGCCGCATCTCTATTTATGAAAGGAAGCTCATCAAGATTATGGCTTAGACTGAATGAGCCGCTTGAAACAATTTTTTTCCCTTTTCTGTAAAAGAACCCCTGAGGAATCCTTTTCTTGTTTTCAAGTGCATTGCATAAATCAGCAAGAGCAAAATCATAATCCCCCCCCTGCAATATGAAATCTGCCTTGCTTTTTTGCAGGCTTTCGCGGGGCAGGGCAGTGACATGATCACCGAATAAGACTATTTTTGTATGGGGATTAATTTTCTTTAATCTGTTTACTATCTGCCATTGTTTTCTTATCACAGGGGTTTTTGTTTCCATTGCAATAATATCAACATCCTGTTTCTTGAAGAAATCATAAAATTCATTGCTTGACAGGCCTTCTACTATTGCATCTTTCCAGATTACATTATGATTTTCACTTTGCAGCAATGTTGCTGCCGATGCAGGAACAACAGGAAATATGTATGTAGGATTATGGAAGAACTGGAACTGCCTGTTCTGGCTGAGCAAAGGAACTCCCTTTTCGCTTTCTATTGGAGGGTAAGCAATCATTATTTTCATTTTTACCTTAAATTCAATTTATTGTTTGTCTTGCTCACTAGGCCATATAAAAATCCAAGCCCATAGGCAAAATGCGTTGATATTATTCCAATGAACAAGAAAGGAATTGCTTTTAAATTCTTGTTTATACTTGATGCAAGAACTATCATCAGATAAAGAAGAATAACTGAAAGATAAATCAATCTTAAGAAGGGGCTAAAAAAGGATATTATTGCTCCGAAGATTACACCAAGAACGAAGATTGAGAGCATAAAATAATACAATTTGCCGATGGAGAACTGCCCATTTCTTTTTAACAGCATTGCAATATCTCTTCCATAAATCCACATCTGTCTTATATGGGGCAAGAAAATTCCACGGCGATGATGATAAACAATCATATCTGGCGTATAAAGAACACTTTTTCCCTTTCTTGATACATTGAAACAGAATGTTGAGTCCTCTGCTGTAAGCAAGTCAGGCTCAAAATCAGTTGCATAGTCCTTCTTAACGATAAAATTACAAGAGGGAAGTTCGATTGTTTCCTGTTTTTTTGCAATTTTATACCTTATTGAAGTTCTCCCACCGCAGAACCATGTTGCAAGAAGCATTCCAGAGATTTTCTGCCTGAAATTATCATTCTTGGGCGTTAGATTTGGCCCTCCAACCATTCCAACTTCATTATCCTGCAGGTATTTGACAGCATTTTTCAGCCAGTTTTTTTCAGGATAAGCATCAGAATCTATAAACGCATAAATCTCTGCTTTTGACTTTTTCATTGCTATGTTTCTTTTAATTGCAGGCTTAACCTTTCCAGTTGATATTATCCTGATTTTTTTTGATTTGTATCCTGTTCTGCTTTTTTTGTCAGGCAGGACAATCACCTCAAAATTTTTGTAATTTAATGAGAGGCAATGCTTTATGCACTCTTCACTATACAAATCAATTTCCCTGCAGGGTATTATTATTGAAACAAACTGCTGTTTTTTCATTTTTCTATGATTTGCTTAAAGATACAAAAAGATTACAATAATTGCAAGTACTGCTTCTAATGATAGTATCGAGCATACAACATCCTTTTCATAAACCTTTTTTGAGGGCTTTATCTTTTTGAGCAGTTTAATTGCAATATGTTCCAATCCGTAAACGCCTTTAATTTCAAGTGAATTGTCCTGTTGAGGATATGCAAAAGACTCTTTTTTTAGTTTGCCCCTTATTTTTAATATTAGCTCAATGAAATAGGGGATAAAAAGGATTAATGCAATCTTTTCAACATTTCCGAATATTGCAACAGATGCAATAATAGCCCCGATACTGTAGGTTAATGTGTCCCCTGGAAATATTTTTGCAGGAAATTTATTATACAAGAAGAATGCTACCAAAGCAGCGACAGCACAAAAGGCTATCACTCCCACCCATAATACATCAATATAGCCAATATTCCTTATTTGGAATAATCCTAATGTCGAGAGAATAATCATTCCCATTCCTGCCTCCAGTCCATTATAGCCGGCAAGCATGTTAAAACCATTTGCCGCGCCAGTTATCGCTATTGGCACGAGCACTAAAGGATAAAGGATTCCAAGATTAACAGGCCCGACAAAGGGCAGCATTATTGTTGATTCGCCGACATTTATAACAGCAAGAGGAATTGCTGCAAGCAGGCACAGTATCGGTTTTTGGTATTGCCTTAATCCAATCTTCCACCCAAGTATGTCATCAGTAAATCCGATTAATGTTATTATGAGAAGCGTGCATACAAATGCGAGTATTTCAATGACAAACTGCATGCTGTTGAAATAGAATGTCTTTATTGCCACATAAGCCAATATGCCTGCAATGGTTCCTGCGACAACAATTATCCCACCAACCTCCGCAACCTTTGGTTTTTTTCGCTTGTTCATGTCTGTCCCAGTCAAGCCCGCATTCATAGCCCTCTTAATCCAGTAGGGCATGGTTACTAAAGTGGTAAGAAAGCTTATCATTATGCATAACAGGAATAGCAATAGTTTCATTTTACTTGCTTCCAGGAATTAACAATCTCATATCAGGATAGTCTTTTTTGAGATATTCCTGTTTAACCTCGATTCCTTCAGGATACTTTACATTCCATATCTTAATCGGGCCCTGTATATCCCCATAATAAATAAAGTCTGGCAGATTCATTCCCTGTTGCCTCAATTGGCTGACAATAGGGCTTGGCTGCGAATAAGCAAGCTCGAAATTCTCTGTCTGGTTGAGGAGATATAACTTTACCCATAATGCATTGAACGCCTTTTCACTCAGATACAGTCCCGCACCCAAAGAGTTTACACTAACCCCCTCACCACTTGATATCAGGCTTGGAATGACATCAAATGCAGCAGGCATGCAAGGCCCATTAGACTTAAAGTCAGTAAGTTTGTTCTCATAATACATATAGCATAGAGGAATGTCTATTCTAGAGACTCCTTTGTATATAACAACAATTTTTGGCTGCTCTATCTGGGCAAGAGTGTTGTTGCCAATAGATACCTTATTTATTTTTAGTAATACGCCCGCGATTACTGCCTCTTGGCTTTGTTGCGGGAAAAGATACTGCTGTTTTGTCTGCATATCATACCACACAAAATCCTTGTCGAACGCAGTTCCACTTCGGTAGAGGTAGGTTGTGCCATTTCTTGTTTCCTGAGTTTGTTTCTCATCCAAGACCATTGTTGGGACCCAGCTGTATCTGTCATTCTCCAAATCGCTTCCAATGGAACTGTATGCGGGATACTTCCCTATGTCAGTTGGATCAATCAACAAATAGGACACATTATGCGTCTTCAGGAATTCCAATGCCTCCTTTTCACTTTGCCCAGTTAATACATGCCTGCCAACAAGATAGTCCCAATAACCTATAGTATTCCCCCCATCAACGACAGTTGCTCTCTGGCCAATTGTTTGAACCCAATATCCATAATCCCACCAGTGAACAAAAACAGCATCTTTAGGAGTATTATCTCTTACCCATTGCATTGCATATTGCCATTGTATTGTATAATACGAAGGGACAGTACCCTTTGCCTGCATGCTTGTCACAACAGAGAAATTATACAAAGAGGGTATAATTATGAATAAGGCAAATAAAGAAACAGCCCCCCATATAATTAATCTTAATGTATCCTTTTTGTTTTCAATCGCTTTATAGGGCAGTTCGACGGCTATAAAACCTGCAAGTATAGCGACTAGGGGGTCTAATAAGAAAAACAACCTGATAGCCCCCCTTGCAGAAATGACAGCCCATAAAAAGAGAGCAAGGAGAATAACCACTTCAATTTTTATAGTTTTTATTCGTTCCAGCTCCTTGTTTTTGTTGGCAATTGTATATACAAAAGCGAATGCAATCGCAAAAATAAAAAATCCGCCGAAATAAACGATTTGGCTCAGTGTGCTTGTTCCATTCATAGTATTGTTGCTGGAATATCTGGAGAATATTAAAGCCATCAAAAACAAGAAATATACCCCGCTAAGCAAATACCTCTCTGCCCTCTTTAGTTCTCTTAGTGCATTGTAAAAAAGCAGGATGGCAGAGGCAATAAAAATCCAGAAAAATCTTATGTCCATATAGGTTGATTTCCATGTGGAAAAATAGGGCTGGCTATTTTCTGCGACGGTTAATGCTATCCTGTCAACTCCCTGGGGGTGTAATAACCCCACTTGTATGTCTTTGACAATATGCAGCACCATAGAAGGATTCATCGCAAGGAAAAATAATATGCTTACTAATATTGTGGCAATTAGGGAAATAATCCTTTTCGGCAGTTTTATCTTGTCCCCTATTTTACCATACAGATATTTTGAGAGTAAAATATCCATTATTATTGCCGCTGCTGCAAGATAGACAATTGAGGTGGTTGTTGAATTGATTAGACCCTGGATGCCACCATACTTTTTTGTAAAAAAGCCTAAAACAATAGAAAATGAGAGAACCCATAAGAGATACGCAAAATATTCCTTTTCATGCACAATTTCAAGGCAGAAGCACAAAAGCATTGTCAAGCCAATCCCAAGAAAAACAAAGGCCGTCGCACCCCACATCAATCCAAGCAGGCCAGTACATATTCCTGACAGGCAGCCATAAATAGCCGCTCCCTTTTTTGTCCTGCTTTGCATTGAAACAACAAAAAGATACAAAGCAAGGAATAGGAAGAATATGCCTCCCGCTTCTTTTTCAGGAATTCCTGCAACAGTCCTATGGACTAAAGAGGGCATTACTATAAAAAATGCCGTTGCAATCAGTGCTATTAAATTTCTTTTTATCTTTGAATCTTTGAAAAAGAGCCTTCTTGTAAACAGGAAAAATACAATTACTGCAAGAATAAAAAATATTGCGGGATAAATAACTGCGGCAAGTTCAACTGTGACAGAGGGATTAAAAAAATGAAGGATTTTATAAGTGTAAGCTATTGAATAAGGCAACAGTAAAGTTTCTCCTGAGGTCTCATATCCCAAAGGATAGTATCTTAATACATCAATTTTAGCCAGACTGCCGTTCTCCACTATTTCATTAGCCCATCTCAGAAACAGAAAAGGGTCCAAGTCAGGTCCTAACGTATAATTGCCGGTTGTAACATCCTTAAGATTGGGAACATTGCTTGTTCTTACATTATATGCATAAATTGCTATCAATAAAAGGATAATTATTGCCGCAACATCCACATTATTCTTGAAAAATGAAAAAAACTTATCTTTTCTTTTGTCAATTAAGGTGTCATTTCTCTGTTCGATGGAGTGCTGTTCTGGTATTACTTCTTTTTTCTTAACCATTTTCAGATTGAAGAGAAAATTCTTTAAAAAGTTATCCTTCTCAAGCTATCTCAATTGGGTCCAGATAAATGTACTTTTTTTTGGCGTATTCCAATTTTTCCTTTATTTCAGAATATATTGTCAGAATTTTATCATTAGCCTTGATATTATCATTGCAGTGCTTCCATAAATACAAGCCAGAACCCTTGTCAGCAGGGCATCCAGCGATTCTTGCTATCGCATTTATTTTTTTGTTGTCTATTCCGACTATCCTGCCACTTTTTTTAGCCAATATTTCGCAGGAGTATTTGCCTACTCTAAGTAGGCTTTCAATATTATTTAAGGAGTTGTTTTGTGCTTTTATTATCTCATTGAACTTTCTGTATGCTGATCCTGAATCAAGTATCTGATTTGCCTTTTCTATCCCCTTACCACGCGGGACTTTATTCGTCAGTTCAAGCAATAGGGCAGCAAGTTTTACTGATTTTTTCTCCAAGTCCCTGGGCCTGTTTTCCTGGCGGGATAAAATAGCAATTACATCCTTTATTTCAAGAACAGGGCCTATGCCATTTCCTATCGGCTCTGAACCATTGCTTATGTATACTTTTAATTTGATACCCAGTTTTGAAGCAAGATACTCAAACTTTTTCCCCAATTCCCCACCCTCTTCTTCGCTGAATTTTGCGGATTTCCCGCATGGAATGTCCAAGACAACGTGAGTCGCTCCGGCAGAAACCTTTTTTGACAAAATGCTTGCAATCAATTGCGCTTCAGGGTCCAAGCTAAGCAATCTTTCAACCTGGATAATTTTGTCATCTGCTGGTGCAAGACCCAATGCACCGCCCCATACCATGCATGCATTAACCTTTTTGATTATCTTTTTTATCTGCTTGACTGAAAACTCAACATTTGTTATAGTCTCCATGACATCTGCAGTTCCTGCAGCAGATGTTATCGCCCTGCTCGATGTCTTCGGCATTGTCAGACCTGCTGCAGCACATATAGAGACAACAATCGGAGTTGTTCTGTTGCCTGCAATACCCCCTATGCAGTGCTTGTCTGCTATAATCGTTTTTCCTTTTATATTCAATTTTTTCCCGGTGTTTACAATTGCCTTTATCAATGAGAATATTTCATTCATATTCATCCTATTGATGTATACTGCAGAGATGAAGTATGCTATCTCCGCCTCAGTAAGTTTGTTTGAGACAATATCAGAGATTATTGAGAATATTTTTTTATCATTGAGCTCTTTGCCCTTAATCTTCTCCCTTATATAATAAGCACTCTCTGGCTGTTCTACCGGAATTATTTCAATATATTGCCCTGTTCTCAGTTTTAACTCATTGATTACCTCTTCTGATAATACTATCTCCCCCTCATCCAGAAGTGCTGTTGCTATTGTGTCAATAAGGGTTATAATCCTCTTTCTTTTTGATTTCACCATTACTCTTTCATCAACATGAACATTCAATTGCTTTGCCTTCTTCTTGTGAATTATTGCAACAGGTCTGCCTGCAAATAGCTTAAGTGACTTAACTTTCAGTAACATTTTTTACTTTCATAAACTGAATATTTCATGTATTTTCTTGTTCCTGAAGAATTCTAGGAAAATCAGGAGGTAACCCAGGATTAACGGGCCTACTATGAGCCCTATTATGCCAAATAAATAACTTCCCCCTAGCATTCCTATAATCGCTATAACCTGGGGCATGCCGCTTCTTTTCTCAATAATCTTTGGGGATATGAAGAAGTTTACGATTAGTGTGGTTAATAGATTATATAGCATGAACCCTATTGCAATTGAAACCTTTCCCGAAATCACCATCCCTATGCCTATGGGCAGCCATAGCATGAATGGCCCCAAAATAGGCAATATCCCGAATAGGATTGCGATTATTGTAAGGAATAATGCCTGAGATACGCCAAATGCATAGAAACCTATTCCCGCCGCAATACCCTGGATAGTTCCTACAACAACCAAGCCATAGATGACTGACTTTGTGATATCATTGAACTGCTTGGTAAATTTCTTTTCTGTTTCCTCGCTGAATGGAGACATCTCTTTCAGGAACTGGACTATTTTATCCTCGTCTCTCAATGTAAAGAAGAATACAAAGAATAACACAACAATCTGCGTTAGTATCAAGGGCAGATTGGCAATTATTGATTCAAATCTTGCCATGACAGAATCGGTAATTTTTATTATTATGCCATTGATGCTTACTGTGAAATCTCTCGTAAATTCTGGAGATGTAAAAAATTTTGGAGCAATCTGCATTAATGGGGAGACAAAGTCAACCTTCTGGATTGTGGTGTAGATGCTGAATGTCTGTCTTACAAGAAGGGGTGTAAGAAACCATACAGGTATTAGGATAGCAAGGAATATGACAAAGCTTATTATTCCTGCGGATAAATTGGCATTTTTAAGAATTTTTTTTAATTTATTATGAACTGGATTAAAGATATATGCAAGTATCATTGAGCTTAGTATTGTTATAAGAAAGGGTTTTGCGATGAGAAAGGAGAACACTGCAAGTATTATTATAATCCCTATAAGCATTGTCTTCTGGGCGTATTCATTCTTAACCATAAAGATAAAATGCTGGGATATTTTATAAATTTTTGTTTTGCCCCCTTGTATAAAAAACTTTATAAATCAACTTGACAGAAATTGGGTATGGCAATATTTTTCATCAAAAAAATCTGGCAGAATGAGATTGATGAATCAGTTCATTCGCAATTCATAAGATTTTCTCGGGGAAAATTCGAGAACAAGTTTGTTACAACCCTCTCAAGAAATGGCAAATGCAAGTTAGGCACCACATTTGAGCTCGCAAATGATCTTGTAAGCCTTGCATCAACCCTTATTTCAAGGATAAAGGTTAATGGAGTGCTTTTAACAAGGGAAAATCCCGATTCGCTTATCAGACAGCTCGGCATTAAAGCCACCTTTAAAAAAAAGGCGGCAATTTTTGCGACTGAAATCGATGCAGAACTTACAGCAGAGCAGATAAAGAGAATTGCTGAAGTTGCTTACTTTATGCTTTTTGACTGCACTGCAGAGGGCATTGAATTAAAAATCAAGAAAAAATTGCCTCAGCCAGCAAAATCAAGTTCAGGTAAGGTGAATGACAAGTTTTGTGTCCTGGAGGCAGACATAAAGAATTGGCCCAAAATCAAGGACGAATTTGCATTTGATATGGATGATTTCAAGAAGGCACAGGTCAGGCATACAATAGAGATAAACGAGGTTGTACTTCCCAAAGGTGAAAAGGACTTTGGGAAGGTAAGATTGAATGCAAAAAAGAAAGGAACCATAACAAGGAATATTGTTGCTGACGGAAAGGAAAAAACAGATAAGAGAGAGTTTATTGCCTAAACTGCTGTTTTTTCTTGGTTTTTACCCAAAATTTAAAAAAATTTATTCCTATCTTCGCATAAAGTATTTAAAGTTTAATTCCTTGAATTTCATGAAAAAGAGGTAGAGAGCATGAATAAAAAAGCCAAGACTATTCTTTCATATTTTTCATTAGCAATATGTCTTATGATTTCAGCTGTGTTTCTTATAAATTTTGTGATAGCTTACGCCTCAGGGGGCTCTGGATTGTCAGTTAGTTACAATCTGATTACTTCTGATATTGCAGGCAGGCATTATACTCCAACCTGTCTGGGAACATGTGATTTGGTTTTCAGCTTAAGCTATTTTGGGGCTAATGCACCAAACTCAGTTGCCGTAAATACAAATGAGATAAGAGCACAGTTTAACTGGGCAAAGGGACAGGATAAATTTCAAAAGAGTGAGATTTACTATCTTAATCAATATCAAGAAGAGATAAAAGATTATTCTACTGTCTGTTTGCCTTATAACACAACAGATGGCTTTGAGGGCAATTGGACTTATACTTATTTTTCAAACTGCACACAACTTGAAAGTGGCTCACATCTTGAAAAAAGACAGGAATGGCAGAAGTTAACAAAAGAAATAACTTTAGAGAAAGGCAAAACATACTACATAGACATAAGGGGCTATTTCAAGATAAATATGCAGGAAGGATTTAAGGTTGATGTAATTCCTCTTGTTAAGATAGCAACATCTGACTTTATGCTGAGCGAGATGGCGTGGTGGAACTCAAACTGGCTTTATAGACAATGCTTTAATTTAACAAACAACCAGAATTTTGATGCTATTAATGCAACATTCAACAGGACTTTCAATGTCGGCTCGTTAGTCACAATAGGAAAGATGCAAAGTGATATTGATGACTTGAGGGTTGTTGACAATGATACAAATACTTCCTTAAATTATAACTGGACAGTTTTCAACTCATCTGACTTGAATGTTTATTTCAAGGTGCCAGATAATTTCACTGCAAGTGATGTGAAACTTATATGCTTCTATTATGGCAATCCCTCTGCGGCAAACAGTGCAAGCGACTGGAGAGAGGTTTATCAAGAGTCTGATGACTTTAATGACAATTCTCTTGATACAACGAGCAGATGGCAGCTGGGAACGGGAACCACCCAAATAGTTGAGCGGCTTGGTTACTTGCACGTGCAAAATTCAGTTGCAGACTGGATAGCCAATTACATAGGCACGAAAAGAACTTTTGATTATCCTATAAGGATTGACTTTGAGTGGAGGAGTACTGCGAACAAATATAGCAATATTAAATGGGGTTTTGCTGGAGATGTATTCAAAAATATGACAGAATGGCGTTGGGATGATTTAAATGCCGATGTGACACATGTTAGAAATGATACAACTTATCAGATTGAAACAGCTTTTCCATCACCTCCTAACTGGAACAACGGAAGCTTAATAGTGAATGCAACCAATGTGGTTATAGTCATAAATAATACAAAATATTATTACCACGCTGGAACTTTTAGGTCCTTAGCACCATCGTTTATAAAAGGGGTAAGTGAGGTATGGATGGGAGGGTATGATGGAGGCAATCTTTCAATAGATAACTTCAAGGTCTATTATTACATGTCACCAAGCCCGACTTATTCTGAATTTGGGGCAGAACAAACTTACGATGCAATACCTCCCAGCATAACACAAATAAATATTACCCCCCAACAACCAATAACTTTAGATGACCTGAAATGCAACGCAACCTTAACAGATAATAAAGCAACAGAATTAACAGCATATTGGAAATGGTATAAGAATAATCAGCTTTATTTATCAGGTAACAAGACTGTACAAAATGGAACAAACAGCTTGATTACAACCTTGCTATCAGGAAATTTATCTAAAGGGCAATACTGGATTTGTGAAGTCAAGCCATTTGATGGCGCAAATTACGGAAATGCAGCTAATTCAACTACTGTAACAATTCTAAACACACTTCCAAATCAAACTCAACCAAAACTGCAGGCAACCTCTTACTTAAACACAACTTCTGATAATCTAACCTGCTACAATCAATCCACAAGTGATATAGATATTAATGATAAGGTAACAAATATTTATAACTGGTTTAAGAATTCCCAGCCCTTAGCAGTTCTTAACATGCCTTTTGAGAATTCAGCTAAAGATTATAGTGGCAAAGGAAATAATGGAACAATTTATGGAGCAACTTTCACAGATGGCAAGATAGGCAAGGCATTAAGTTTTGATGGCATAGATGATTATGTTGATGCAAGAGATATAAATGAAGCAGAAGGAACAAATGCCCTGACAGCAGAGGTATGGGTAAAACCTGGGATAAGAGCAAGCGGTGTTACTAATCCAATGATTCTGGCAAAATACTATACATGGAATCTTTACATAAATTATAACAACAATGGCTTTGCTTTCTCCTTTAATGATGGCGGCGGCTGGGCTACTGATACTGTAACTTACATTGCATCGTTATCAACAGATACATGGTATTATGTTGCAGCAAGATATGATGGCTCAACATGCAAAATATTTGTGAATGGAAATGAAGTAGCATCTGCTTCCTGCAATGGAAATATAATAAGCAATGCAAATACAGTAAAGATTGGGCAATGGAACAATAATGAGTGGTTTAATGGAACAATAGATGAAGTAAAGGTCTATCCTTATGCTTTAACATCAGAACAAATAAAGCAGAGATATGAGGAAACAAAAGGGGGATTAACAACAAGCTCAACAATTGTAGCACAAGAAACAACTCCTGGAGAAACTTATATGTGCCAAGTTACGCCGAATGATGGCGAAGAAGATGGAGTGACTTTGAATTCAACCGATTTAACAGTTTTATGGAATATCACATTTGATGTGAGGAGTGGAGAGACTAATGCATCTCTTCCTAATTTTAATATTTACTGTAATAATTCTTTTATTATTCTTAGTACCACTTCTCCCACTTCAATTGGTTTTTTACCAGCAAATTATGAGTGTACATTTGTGGCTACAGAATTTTACAATAAAACAATAACTTTTACTGCAGATGTGGACAAAACAATAAATGTTAAGATGTCTAGGGAATTTAGTTTAACAATAGAAGAACATACCTGGCTAGAATGGTTGTATAATTGTTGGAAAGCAGGAGATTGCAGAAAGCTTCTTGAAAATATAAACCAAACCACAACTCAAATATGGCAACAGGTTACTAAAACAAATAGAGATGTTGTGACTCAGGAGAAATTTATCAGCAGCAGTTTGAGTAACACATCAAATATAACCCTTAACTACACAGTTAATATCCCTTTCAAACAAGGTTATGCTAATGGAGAATTATTACCTTTAAGATTGTTTTTTTGGTTCACAGATATAAACAAAACAAGATGTTACAACCAAGACAAAGGAACAGACAGCAACAGAGCAGAATCGCCTTATTGCTTTCCATTGATAGCAGAAACTTTAGGACCAAATAATGGCTCTATGACATTCACTATTGACTTGAGACCAAATTTGCCTGTAGGGAGTTATAACATAACAAGGACTATAGAGATAGACCCTATCCTCGAAGGCACGAGAACATGGATAAATTATGGGCAGGAGGATGTTGGGCAGGTAACAGTTGAAGAAGGGAATGATAACCCTTCCGTCATCTTAGACAAAACAGGAGAAACCTCGCCACCGAGAACAGGAATTTTGACAGGGGCTGCTATTCAGGAGATAAAGTCTTTCTTAACCGAGAATCAGATACTAGCTATGACTACAATAATATCAATAACGGTCTTGATTGCTATAATTGTAATCTGTATAACATTTTACAAGGTTAAGAAAGTTAGGTAATACTTCTCCAATTTTTAAAAATGGGGAGAAATATATTATTATTTTATTTAATTGTAATATTAATACTATTATCTAATCCTGTATTGGCAACACAAAAATACTTAAATGAAAGCGATGCTTGGGAACGAAATATAACAAAAATAGAGTATAGCTCAATTGCAAGCGGCGATATAGATTTAGATGGAGATCTAGATTTAGTTACGATAGGAAACTGTGGAATAAGTTGTTATAGTGCTAAGGTATATACAAACAATAACACTGGTTTCTCTTATAATTTAAGTTTAAGTCAGAATTTGACAAATATGCATTACGGTTCTATTGCTTTAGCTGATATAGACAATGATGGAAGATTAGACTTGGCTTTGACTGGTTGTAGTTCCGGAGGAAGTTATACTGGTTTGTGTGATAGTGGTGCAGAAGAAGCCCGAATCTATCTCAATAATGGCACTAGTTTTGTAGAGAACTCTACTTGGCAGCAAAATTTAACGGGTGTATGGAGAAGTTCTATTGCTTTTGGAGACATAGATAATGATGGTGATTCAGACTTAGCTTTGAGTGGAGATACTGGTGCCGCATGGATTACAAAAGTCTATCTCAATAATGGCACTAGTTTTGTAGAGAACTCTACTTGGCAGCAAAATTTAACTGGGGTGAGGCAAAGTGCAGTTGCTTTTGGAGACATAGATAATGATGGTGATTTAGACTTAGCTTTGAGTGGCAGGAAGACAGGTCCTACTAAATTTAGTATGGTTTATCTCAACAATGGAACTAGTTTTATAGAAAACATAATTTGGACGCAGAGTTTAACTAATGTAGATGATAGCTCCATATCTCTTGTTGATTTTGACAACGATGGGGATTTAGATCTAAGTTTGATAGGTTGTTGTGACGAACACAGAATATATAAAAATAATGGTAGTACTTTTATACAAACTCAAAGAGAACTTGAGGATTTAGATGGCATGTTTGCTGGTTCCCAGTCATTTGGGGATTATGATAGCGATGGGGATTTAGATTTGATCACAAGTGGAAGAGAAGAATCTACAGTCCTTTATTTATTTAACGTGAGTAACACTAATTTCATGGGATACTGGCAAGATCCAGAATCACATATACTCAATTTATATTACAGCACTGTTTTATGGATAGATATGGATAATGATACAGATTTAGATTTAATAGAGGCTGGTTATGGTTCGAATGATTTACAAAGATTTGTATACATCAGTAACCTTTCTCTAACCCAGAATAACACCCTCCCAAAACATCCAAACTCAACAGACTTCTCAGCCTCTTATGCAAACAACCAGCTCACTTTAAGCCGGGGGAATGGAAGCGATAATGAAACTCCCATTAATGGCTTGTATTATAATTTGAGAGTTGGCACGAGTTCTGGAGGAAATCAAATAGTGAGTGGGGTTTTTGGTGGTGGTGAAGATAATGGTTACTTTGGAAACATGATGCAGAGAAAGAGCATAGGTCTGCATGGCTCTTGGCTGCAACCAAGCACAACATACTATTGGAGCGTACAAACAATAGACACAGGATTGGCAAAATCAAACTGGAGTGCTGAGCAGACATTCTCAACAGCAACAGATATCACATATCCAAGCATAACTCTAAATGACCCTGCGGACAATAACTATACTTCTTTCAGCAACATAACCTTTAACGCAACTGTCTCTGATAATGTTGCTGTAAGCAATGTCAGTTTATATGGCTCATGGGGGGGATGGCATAGAAATCAAACCAATTCTTCTGGCTTGAATGGAACCTCTTACATATTTCAAGCTAATTTATCTGCTTATGGAGAAGGAAGTTATATTTGGGCAATTCGTGCATGTGATACAACAAATAACTGCCTTTTCTCTGCTAACAGAACTGTAATAAGGGATTTGTCTTATCCTCTTGTTTATCTTGAAACTCCAGATAATACCTCAACTTGGACTGCTAACAACTCTGTAACCTTTTCTTTTAATGTTACAGACTTCGCAATTCAGAATTGCTCTTTGATTGTTGGCTCTTCTCTAAAATACAATTTCAGTTCTGTAACAGTAAATACAAGCACTTCTGCAACTATAACATTAGGCAATGGAAACTACAACTGGAGTGTTAATTGCACTGATAACTTGTTAAGGCAAAATGCTTCTGAGAGAAGGCAGTTAACAGCTAATTATCAAGCCCCTTCAACTCCAAGCACTTCGGGAGGCGGCGGCGGGGGCGGAGGGGGTGTATCATACTCAACATACTCATTGGGGGAGTTAAAAGAAGCTCAGGAAACAAACAAAGAATTGGGAAAAGGTGACAAGATTAAATTTAGCCTAAGAGGAGAAGAGCATAAACTTGAACTTAAAAAAATTACAACTGAAAATGCAACCCTCGAGATAAACTCAACAGCATTTAACTTCTCACTTGCCATAAATGAAAGCAGAAAATTTAACCTTACTAATCCAGAATTTTATGACTTGCTTGTCAAGTTGAATAATATCAAGCTGTTTAAGGCAAATCTGACAATTATGGCAATTCATGAGGCTATTACTTTGCCTAAAACTGAGAAGGAAAAACCTGCTGAGAATGTGACAAATTTTGAAGAAGAAAAACCCGTTAAAGAAAAGGAGGAAAAAGTGAAGCCAAGTAATTATTGGCGGATTGTTTTGGGTTTTGTGATTATTGTTGTTCTTATGATATTGCTTAAAAAGGTTAAAAGGAAATAAGTTATAAGCATAAATTAGTAAAATATGTTGTTGATGAAATATTGAAGAAATTTGTAGCTTATTGTAAATTAAAAAATGTTAAAGTTAGTAAGGAGTTAAATTATGTTTTAAAAGAATAATTTGTGACTTGCCTTTCTACCCCCATTTTTTAATAGAAATAGCAAGTTTTAGAGTTTTTTAGAACCTACTGAAAAGACTATTTAATGCACTAGAGTTTTAAAGAGATTATTTATGCGACAATTTACCTCCTAGCACTTTTCCATTTACTATTGAGGATGTAAATGGGTATCCCGGCAACCTACCGCCGTTTCTCGAGCCATCTGCTCTGCACTCCCCGATTGCAAAAAGATTTTTGCAGCCAATAACTTGACTTAAGTAATCTGTTTTAATTCCTCCTGCTGTGTAATGTATTGAGGGGCAGATCTCAACTTTCCTGCGGGAATTGGTGAAATAAACTTTATATCCCCCGCTTCTGCAAGCATCTATCCTTTTAAGAATTCTGGCAAAAATCTCATGATAATCATCATTTTTGATTAATTTGCGAGTTTTTTTGTCAAAGATGAAATTGCCTCTATAATCAACGAATTCCCCCCTTTTAGTTTCATTCCCGATTAAAATGTTTTTCCCTTTGTTATAGCCAAAAGGGTGAGTAAGAATGCAATCGAGATTTTTTATCTTCCCCCCATTATTTCTGACAATGTCAAAAATATTATAATTCTTATAACGGAAATTATCTGTATGTTTGAATGTTCCGCCATACCCCCCTGTTGCGAGGACAAGATACTTTGATTTTACCTGAATGTCCATTCCCTTTTTTCTGAGATATACTTCAAATGCTTCATCAGTTTTGATGAAGTTGATTAGTTCTGTTTGCGTCTCAAATGAAGAAATATGCTGCTGTAATCTTTCCAGAATTACCTTACCTCCCCTCCCTTTGCTTGAAGGGATTATGCCGAAACTTCTATGCTCAAAATCAATGCCCAACTCTTCAAATAAGCCCATAACAAGATTTGCACGAGAATAAACAAAGCTCATCCTTTTTTCATTTTCTCCCAATTGCAATACGCTTTTTCTTACAATCCCTTTGAAATCCTTGCGTTGCGGTATTCTGCAATGCCCGTAACTCAGTGAAGATGTGTTTGATAAGGGGCTTTTTTGTTCAGTGCATATAAGATAGTTTACGCCATTTTTTTCCAGTTCAAATGCCAAAGAACTTCCGGCAATGCCAGTGCCAATAATTACAACATCATAAAAACTGCTGCCAGCGGCAATCTCTGGTTATAGATTCATCTAAGAAAAAGTCCCTATAGCCACCGATAATCAGCGCTTCCCATGCTCATAGAAAGAAAAGGTAAAGTCTTCTATTTAAATGTTTGTCTGCAGTTTACAAATTTTGTCCCGAAACCTTTATAAATGCCTTTTTACAACTAAAAAATAGGTTAGGGGATAATAGCTAAAGGCTATAATAAAATGAATTTTTCGCTCCATTTAATAGGAATAATAAGAAATGCCAAAGACAAGCAAGCCAAGAGCAGGAAGTTTGCAGTTTTGGCCGCGAAAGCGGGCCAAATCGATTTTGCCTAGTGTCAACTGGCCCGCCTTCAGAAACATCTCAGGTGATGGGGCGCGAATTCTGGGTTTTATTGGTTACAAAGTAGGCATGACTCATGTTGTTGCAAGGGATTTAACCCCAAATTCAATGACAAAAAACAAGCAGATAATCCTGCCTGTAAGCATTATTGAATGCCCGCCGATGAAGATTTTTTCTGTGAGATTCTATAAAAATGGCATGGTTTCAACTGAGATTTTAGCTGAAAATCCTGACGCAGAATTGAAAAGGCGATTAAAACTGCCAAAAAAAGCAGGCAAAACACTTGACGAACTATCTCAAAATTTGGCAAATTATAATGACATAAGGATTATCACTTTCGCACTTGCCAAAAAAACATCAATAAAAAAGGTTCCTGATTTGACAGAGCTTGCATTAACCGGCAACATCAATGAAAAATTTGAGCTTGTAAAAAAATTGCTTGGAAAAGAGATATCAATAGAGGATGTTTTCTCAAAGAATCAGCTTATTGACGTAAGGGCTGTAACAAAGGGCAAGGGAATTCAGGGTCCTGTAAAAAGATTGGGGATTTCATTGAGGCAGCATAAGTCAGAAAAGGGTTTAAGAAAGGCAGGAAGCCTGGGGCCATGGAAGCCTTCGCGATTGACTTTCAGAGCGCCTCTTATGGGGCAGATGGGCTTTTTCACAAGGGTGCAGTATAATAATAAAATTCTTGAAATTGCAAATTCAAGTTCTGGCATAACTCCCAAAAGCGGCTTTTCGAATTATGGGACAATAAGGACAAATTATATCATAATAAAGGGTTCAGTGCATGGAACGCAGAAGAGACCATTATTGATTACTTCTGCATTAAGACCATCAAAAAATGCAAACAAGGAAAACTTTGAAATAATCTCAAGAGCAAAATGAAAGCAGATGTTTTGAATATAAAAGGCGAGAAGATTAGGGAGATAGAGCTGCCAGAATGCTTTTCATTTCCTTTAAGGGAAGATATACTCCTCAAGTTATACGAATCCTCAAAGAAGAAGCAGCCCTATGCTCCTTTCATACTCGCTGGAATGCAGCATTCTGCAAGTGGACAGATAAAGCATGCAAGAAGAAAGTGGAAAACTGCCTATGGGCTGGGCATTTCAAGAGTCCCAAGAAAAGTCTTTTCAAGAAGCGGCAACAGGTTCTCATGGGTGGGGGCAACAGTCGTTTCGACAAGAGGGGGAAGAGCGGCGCATCCCCCAAAAGTAGAGAGCATGATTAAAGAGAAGAGGATTAACAAGAAAGAAAAATTAATTGCATTGTTTTCAGCTATTTCTTCTATTTCACCAGTAATTGTTGATTCATTATCCGTGGCAAAAACAAGAGAGATTATAAGCCTTGCAAATAAGTTCAAAAAAAATCAAAAAGGAAAACTCCTTATTGTGCTTGCAAAAAATGAGAATATCAAAATAAAAATCTTTGATGTTGCAAAGGCAAACCAATTATCTGTCAAGCATCTTTATCCTTATGATAATAGATACAAAACTGTAATCTATACCGAACAGGCAATAAATGAATTGGGGGCTTTAAAATGATACTGCAATATCCATTAAGGACAGAAAAGGCGATAAAGCTTATTGAAACAGAGAACACAATAATATTTGTTGTTGAAAGGAGGGCAAATAAGAGCGAGATAAAAAAGCAGATAGAGAAGGATTTCAATGTCAAGGTCAAAGCTATCAATACCGAAATCAGGGCAAACAAAAAAATGGCATATATAAAGCTAAAGAATGAAAACCCTGCAATTGACATTGCAACAAAATTGGGCTTAATATAATTTTAAGATGGGAAAAAGTCTTATACAACAGGCAAGAGGGCATGGAAGCCTTACCTACAGGGTAAGGCCTAAGGCATACAGGTTTAGGATAACTTATCCTAAGTTGGAAGGCAAAGCAAAAGTCATGAAAATTATAAATTCGCCAGCGCATTCATCGCCTATTGCGAAAGTAAAAATTGGGAATGAAATATTTTATACCATTGCTGTAAATGGGTTGCAGGAAGGGCAGGAAATTGAAATAGGGAAAAATTTACAGCCAAACATGGGGAATATAATGCCCATCAATGAAATCCCAATAGGAACGAACATTTGCAATGTCGAAGCAATACCTTATAACGGACCAAAATTTATAAGGGCTTCAGGTTTATCTGCAAAAATTACAAAAAAAATCGGCAATGATGTTTTTGTGCGATTGCCTTCAAAGCAGGAAAAGCCATTTGATGGAAGGGTAAGGGCAACTATTGGGATTGCGGCCGCTTCAGGCAGAAGAGACAAGCCAATTGTCAAGGCAGGCAAGATGTGGCATATGATGAAGGCAAGGAATAAATTGTGGCCAAGGACCTCTGCAGTAAAGATGAATGCAGTAGACCATCCATTTGGATGCGGCAGAGGCAAAAGAATTAAATCAAAGATAGCTAAGAGAAATGCACCGCCAGGAGCAAAGGTTGGATTGCTAAGACCGAGAAGAACGGGAAGGAGAAAGAAGTAAAATGGTAACAGAATTTTTATTTCGTGGAAAGGCATTAGAAGAATTGAAAGGGCTTAAAATAAGGGAATTCGCAAAATTTTTGAAATCAAGGGCAAGAAGAAATCTGCTTAGGCAATTTGACAGCATTGAGAAATTTTTAGTCAGGATTGACAAGAAGCACAAGAGAGGCAAGCAAATAAGGACGCATTCAAGGTCATTAGTCATAGTTCCTGCAATGGTCAGCTTGACAATAAATGTTCATAATGGCAAGGAATTTATTCCAGTAAAAATACTGCCTGAAATGCTTGGGCACAGGCTTGGAGAATTTGTGCCTACGAGACAAAAGGTTGCACATAGCGCACCAGGCATCGGCGCAACAAAGAGCTCTGCGGCATTATCGGTTAAATAAAATGACAGAACAAGAACAACCCAAACAAGATGAAAAGAAAGAAGAGAAGCAAAAGCCGGTTTTGCATAGATGCATAACTGCAGCTGGGAAGGACTTGCCAATATCGACAAAACATTCAATTGCGATATGCAGATTCATAAGGAACAGAAAAGTAGATGATGCAATTTCAATACTCCAAGATGTTTCGAATTTAAAGAAGGCAGTCCCTATGAAAGGAGAATTACCCCATAGAAAGGGGATGGATTCTGGGAGATATCCGAAAAATGCAAGCAATGTATTCATCAGATTATTAAAAAATTTGAAGGCAAATGCATCAAATTTAGGAGTTGACGCGTCCTCGCTTGTAATTCATGCTAAATCAAATCTGGCATCAAGAAGAAGGTTCAGCAGAAGAGCCCAAAATTTCAAGAGGACAGACGTATTCATTGAATTAAAACAAAAATGATAGAGAAAAAATTTGTAAAGTTAAAGCAGGACGAATTTGCGGTAAAGGAATTCGTTGAGGCAGAATTGGGGAAAGGCAGAATAAACACAATAGGAATAGAAAGAACACCCATAGGAGAAAAGATAATAGTAAAGACAAGCAAGCCAGGGTTGATTATAGGAAGGAAGGGGGAGAAAATAGCAGATTTGACAGAGAAGTTAAAGAAGCAGTTTAATATGGAGAATCCCCATATCGAAATACTTGAAGTGCAAAATCCAGACTTAGATGCAAAATGTATCGGGGAGGAGATTGCATTGGCTCTTGAGAGATTTGGGTCGAAGAGTTTCAAGATAATTGCATATAAGACACTGCAGAGAATTAAGGATGCGGGCGCGTTAGGTGGAGAGATAAGACTATCTGGCAAGCTGCCAGGAGAGAGGGCAAAATCATGGCGTTTTGCTTTTGGTTACCTAAAAAAAACAGGAGAACAGGTACGTTTAGTCAGCAGGGCCAGAATACCAGCGAATACAAAGCCCGGAACAATCGGAGTGAAAGTAGAGATTGTGCCCCCAAATGAATTGCTGCTTGACAGGATAAGCATTAATAAAGACCTCATAATTGAGGAGATAAATGAAGAGCCAAAACCAGATGCGGCAAAAGAAGAAAAACCAAAAAGGAAAGGGAGCAAAAAGAATTAAAAATGGCAATATTAAAGAAAAAGGAAATAGCCGCAATGAATATTGAGGAATTGCAGAAAAAGCTGAATGATTTAAGGTTAGAGCAATTGAAAGTTAATGCACAAAAATCAAGCAAGACTGCACCCAGAAAAATCAGGGAAATAAAGAGAACAATTGCAAGAATGCTCACATCCGTAAATAAAATAAATAAAGAAAGGACTGTAAAAAAGTAAATGGATACATGCCCTAAATGCGGTTTGCCCAAAGAAGCATGTGTTTGCGAAGATATAGCAAAGACAGAGCAGAGCATAAGGATTGAAGTGGTCAAGAGAAAGTTCGGGAAGCTAATAACGCTGGTAACAGGATTTGACAAGAGCGTCAACATGAAAGAGATTGCAAGGCAGCTTAAAACAGAGCTTGCTTGTGGCGGTACAATAAAGAACAGCGTAATCGAACTTCAAGGAGAACACAAGAGAAAGGCAAAGGAAATCCTTGTTCGCATGGGATTTCCCGAGAACACAATTGAATAAGAGACAAACGCAATAAGAGGTGTAATACTGGGTTAGCCCGGTCATTATCATAAGGAGCAAAAATGAAAAAGGACAAAAAAATAACAGAGAAGAAGACAGAAGTAGAGGATACTATGCAGTGCAATGACAAGAAATGCCCGATTCACGGAAAAATCTCGGTGAGAGGCAGAAGATTCAAGGGGAATGTTATCAAGATTCATGCCAGTAATGTGACTATAGAATTTCAGAGATTCACATATTTCCCAAAATACGAGAGATATGCAAAAAATAGAACACGATTGCATGCGCATCTGCCAAAATGTCTTGCTTCGCAGGTTAAAGTAGGAGATTATATAGAAATAGGAGAGTGCAGACCCTTAAGCAAGACGATACATCATGTTATCATAAACACAGAAAAATCAGACAAATAATTTAAAAAAAATGAAACCCGTAACTGCAAGAATCACAAAAGCGCTTAATTTGGGATGCCAGGTCAATATAGCAGATAACAGCGGTGCGAGAATCGCAAGGATAGTGTCGGTAAAGCGAGGCAAGAGTGTGCAGGGCAGGCAATTTTCAGCAGGTGTTGGCGACTGGATAAAAGTGAGCGTAAGGGAAGGGCTGCCTGAAATGAAGGGCAATGTTTTTGATGCAGTTGTAATAAGGCAGAAAAAGCCCTATAGAAGATTAACTGGAGAGAGAATATGCTTTTATGATAATGCAGCAGTACTGCTTAAGGACGAGAAAGGCAATCCCAAAGGGACTATAATAAAGGGCCCTGTCGCGAGAGAAGTGTCTGAAAGATGGTCTACTGTAGCTAAATTAGCCAAAACTATTGTATAAAAATGAAAAAAAAGTTTTCAACTAAATGGAATTCGAGCAGCAAGGCAAGAAAGCAGAGGAAATACAGATTTAACGCCCCCCTGCATTTGAAACAAAAATTGATGAGTGCAAATCTTTCAAAGGAGCTTAGAAAAACTTACGGAAAAAGAAGCATGGAAATAAGAAAAAATGATATCATCAGAATTTTAAACGGTAAATTCAGAAACAAGAAAGGCAAGGTGCTTAGTGTAGATGTTAAGAGAGAAAGAGTGACAGTTGAGGGCATCCAGATAACAAAGAGAGACGGGAGCAAGGTCCCAATTACATTCCATCCGTCAAATTTGCAGATAATCGAGCTGAATAATGAAGACAAAAAAAGGATTAAGAGAAAAAATGAAAGCGACAATAAAAAATTGGAGATAAAAAAATGACTCATCTAAGAAGAATCGCAATGCCAAAATCCTTCCCCCTCAATAGGAAAGGCAGGGAAAAATATGTAATCTCGCAAATTGGCGATGCAAAAACAATCCCACTTTTGCTTATACTAAGAGATATACTCAAGATTGCAAAAACAAGAAAAGAAGCAAGGGCACTGCTTAAGGCAGGAGAAATTCTTGTCAATAATAAGAAGACAGTTGATGAGAGAATAAGTGTGCACTTATTCGACACTGTAACAATAATCGGGTTGCAGAAATTCTTCAGGGTTATACTCAAGAACAATAAATTTTCCCTGGTGGAAATAAATGAAAAGGAATCTTTGATCAGAGTATGCAAGATTGTAAGCAAAAAAATACTTTCTGGAGGCAAGGTCCAGATTAATCTTGACAACGGCTATAATCTCCTGTCAGATTTGAAAGCAGCAGTAAATGATTCAGTCATTTTTGATTTTAAGGAAAATAAAATCATTAAACATCTGCCGTTAAAGGAAAAGGCAAGTGTAGAAGTAATAGGCGGCAGCCATATAGGCACAAAAGGGATATTAAACAAAATGGAGGGCAGAACTGCAGAAATAAAGACAGATAATAGCGTTATAAAGATACCTTTAGAAAATGTTCTTGTAGTTGAAAATGAAAAGTAATAATTCAATGAGGGGGATAAAAATAGACAAATTAGTGCTTAGTTGCGGAGCAGTAGGAGAAAAGCTTGACAGGAGCATGAAACTGCTCAAATTTTTGACAGAGAGAGAGCCAGTCAAGACAACGACAAAGAAAAGAATGCCTGCATTCACCCTGAGGCCAGGACTTGAGATAGGTTGCAAAGTGACATTAAGGGGCTCAATAGTGCAGGAATTGCTGAAAAAATTCCTTGAAGTGAATGGCAATCAGCTCACAAGAAAGCAGATAGGAGGGGGTGTTGTTAATTTTGGAATTCATGAGTATATAGAAATACCAGGGGTGCAGTTTCAGCGCGAGATAGGAATACTGGGGTTTGATATTTCACTAAGCCTAAGGCGCGCTGGTTTTAATATAAACTTGAGGAAGATAAAGAGAGGCAGGATACCTTCAAGGCACAGGATAACAAAGGAAGAAACAATAAAATTCATGCAGGAAAATTTCAATACAAACATAGTTGAGAAGGAGATAAAAAAATGACAGTAAGCGACTGGAGAAAAATTTTGAAACAGCTTGAAGGCAAGCCCGCAATCAAAGCAAGATATATAAGATTCAACAAGCCAAAAGACAGGAAAATCGGCTTTGCCACAAAAAAATGCCGAAGATGCGGGAGAATAGGTGGACATCTCTCTCAATATGGATTAAATCTTTGCAGGCAATGCTTCAGGGAAATAGCAGAAGAAATCGGATTTAGGAAATATTCATAGGAGGAAAAAATGCAAGATATAACAGCAAACGCAATGAATTGTTTGATGAATACAAAAAGGGCAGGGAAAAAGGATAAATGCTCAGTCCCAAGTTCAAAACTCTTGTTGGATGTTTTGAATATAATGGAGAGAAATAGCTACATTTCAGGCTACAAGGAAAAAGACGGAGAGGTAGAAATCACGCTTGGAAGTTTAAACAGCTGCAAGGCAATAAAACCAAGATTTTATGTCAAAAAGAATGAGTTTGACAAATATGTCAGAAGATTTCTTCCTGCAAGGGATTTTGGGATATTGATTGTATCAACAAGCAGAGGTTTATTAACACATAAGGAAGCAATGGAAAAGAATATTGGAGGGTCTTTAATAGCATTCTGTTTTTAGATTAAAATTTCAGAGGATGCGTTATAATGATAAAATGAAACAGGGCATATCAAAGGAAATTCAGATACCTGAAAATGTAAATGTTGAAATAAATGGTTTTACAGTAGTTGTAACCGGCCCTCTCGGAAAAACAGAGAAGAATTTCCCCCATGATTTCATGTCAATGGAGAAGCGGGACAGTCTGGTTGTATTAAGTTCAAAAAAGGCAACAAAGCGCGAGAAAAAGATAACGGGCACAATTGCGGCGCACATTAAAAATATGATCCTGGGGGTTACAAGGGTATTTGAATATAAACTGCAGGTATGCTCAGTACATTTTCCCATTTCAGTTGCCGTTGATCCTGCAAAGAAGTTTGTTATAATAAAGAATTTCCTTGGGGAAACAAAGGAAAGAAAGGCAGAGATACTCGAGGATACAAGTGTTGAGATTGAGAGGGAGATTATAACTGTCACTTCTATCGATAAGGAAAAAGCCTCGCAGACTGCAGCAAATGTAGAAATGGCAACAAGAATAAAATCAAGAGACAGAAGGGTTTTTCAGGATGGAATTTTTATGATTGAGAAAGACGGGAGGAAAATTTAAATGGAAATAAAGAGACTGCTTGAGCATAGGAGAGCAATCAAGAAGAGAAAGCCAAGATTTCTCAGGAAGGACTGGCATAAAATATCAAATCTTGGATTGAGAAGAGAGAACAAGCAGGTATGGAGAAAGCCAAAGGGCAGGCATAATAAACTCAGAGAAAAGAAAAAGAGCCACGGAAAAAATCCCTCTGTTGGATATATGAGCCCGCGTCTTATAAGAGGAACTATAGAAGGACTGATACCAATATTAGTAAAGAACGAGAAGGATTTGGAAAAGGTCGGCAAGGGCTGTATAGCTATAATTGCAAAAGTTGGCATGAAAAAAAAGATTGCGATTGTGAAAAAGGCAGAGGAAATGGGCGTTAATCTGCTTATTAACAGGAAAAAATTCATGAAAAAGGCAGAGAAGATTATAGCAGAAATTAGCAAGAAAAAAGAAACAAGCACAGAAAAAACCAAAAAGGAAGAAGTTAAGACAGAGGAGAAAAAACAGTAAAATGAAACTTGACAAGAAAAAAACAATTGCCTCAAGAGTGCTTAATATCGGGAAGGGCAGAGTATGGTTTAATCCAGAGAGATTGCAGGAGATTAAAGAGGCAATAACAAGGCAGGATATCAAGGACCTGATAGCAGAGAAAGTTATAAAAATAAAGGATATCAGAGGCGGAAAGAAGAAAGAAAAGAGAAAGACAAGGAGAAGGGCTGGTAGGATAAGCAGAAAGATAAAAATAGCCAGAAAGAAAATAACTTATGTTAATAAAATAAGAAAATTGCGAAAATATCTTAAAGTTAAGAGGACTGAAGGAAAAATCAGTTCAGCTGAATACAGAAAATTAAGGAATTATGCCAAATCCGGCATTTTCAAGGGCTTGAAGCATCTTAAGGAGTATACAAAATGACTTACAGGATAGTAAAATTCAGAAGAAGGAATGAGGGCAGGACAGATTATCATGCGAGATTGGGAATGATTAAATCGGGGATACCCAGAGTTATAGTAAGAAAAACAAATAAATATATTATTTTGCAGCTTGTTGAGAGCAAAGAGGCGCAGGATTTTGTTTTATGCACTGCAAATTCGAGGGAATTGATTAAGTATGGCTGGCCAGAATCAGCAGCAGGCTCGTTAAAGTCGGTTCCTGCAGCTTATCTTGGCGGTTATCTTTTAGGCACTAAAATAAAGAAACTAAAATTTGAAAAGGCAATAGCTGACACAGGACTGGCAAGGTCAACAAAGGGTTCGAGAATTTATGCAGCAATCAAGGGAGTGATTGATTCAGGAATAAATATGCCATGTTCAGAAGAGATTGTTCCTTTAGAAGACAGATTGATTGGGAAGCATATGAAAAAATCTATCAATACGGAGGAAATTAAAAAGAATATTAAATAAAATGGAAAAGAAAACTGAAAAACCTGAAGAAAAGAAAATTGAACAAGAGCAAGAATTATCCAATAAGGACAATAAGACCGAGCCAACTGTTCAAGAAGAGAAGATAGAAGAAGAAGTCCTTCAGCCAATAGAGAAAAGCGAGGAGGATTTGATTAAAAAAGCCGCAACGAGACTGGAAGAACAGAGATTTAAAAGATTGGATTCATGGCAGCCAAAGACAAATATCGGCCGAGAGGTAAAGGAAGGCAAGATTACTGATATAGACGAGATATTCAAGCAGGATAGAAAAATAATGGAGGCAGAGATTGTTGATAAGCTCCTGAATTTGGATTCTGATTTGCTTGCGATAGGGCAGGCAAAGGGCAAATTTGGAGGCGGCAAGAGAAGGGCTTGGCGACAGACACAGAGAAAAACTGCGGAGGGCAATCAGCCAAGTTTTGCGTGCCTCTCTGTTGTTGGCAACAGTGCGGGTTATGTAGGTTTAGGGTATGGCAAGGCAAGGGAAACATTACCTGCAAGAGAAAAAGCAGCAAGAAATGCCAAATTGAATATAATAAAGATAACAAGAGGCTGTGGTAGTTTTGACTGTTCATGCAGTGAACAGCATTCAATACCCCTTAAAGTAGAGGGAAAATGTGGAAGTTCAAAAATGATTTTAATACCCGCTCCAAGAGGAACCGGATTAGTCATAGAGGGTGAGTGCAAGAAGATTCTTGCATTTGCTGGCATAAAGGATATTTACAGCAAGACATTCGGGCAAACAAGAACAAAGATAAATCTCGCTAAAGCGTGTTTTGAGGCATTAAAAAAATTGAGGAGCAAAAAATGATAGCAATAATAAGGATTTCAGGAATGGTTGATTTGAATAAGGGCATAAAAGCAACACTTGACAGGCTAAGATTAAGAAAGAAATATACTTGTGTTATTTTACAGGAGAATAAGGAGATTTCAGGCATGCTAAAAAAGGTATCGCAATATGTGGCATATGGCGAGATAGACGATGAGATGCTTAAGGAGATGATTCTCAAGAGGGGGAAACTAATAGGTGATAAACCAATCGAGGCAAATTTAGTTACCCCACTTATTTTAAAGATTAAATCTGGCGAGTTTGGGAATATGAAGCGTTTTTTCAGATTGCAGCCGCCGAAAAAGGGATTTAACAAGCGTTCAAGAATCCTTTATCCAAAAGGAATATTGGGGAATAATGGAAAAGATATAGCCTTGCTTCTCAGGAGGATGCTTTAAAATGAAAGTAAAAAAAAGAAACACTAGGAGCAGATTAAGGGGAAGCAAAAGATGCGGCTATGGATTTGGCAAGAAGCATAGGGGAAGCGGCAGCAAGGGGGGAGTAGGAATGGCCGGAACTGGGAAAAAGGCAGGCCAAAAGGTGACATTAGTCCAAGCAAAGATGCCGGATTATTTTGGCAAGAAGGGATTTACAAGCATAAAAGAATTGAAAAGGAAGCATGAGAAGAAGATAAACATAATGGACATTGAGAACAGGCTTTATAATTTTATTGAAGAAGGGATTGCAAAAAAGACACCTGAAGGAATTGAGCTGAATTTATATGACTATAAGGTTCTTGGCGAGGGTGAAGCAAAAAATAAGCTCATTATAAAAGCTAAATCTGTTTCAGCAGGAGCGAGAGAAAAAATAGAAAAAGCAGGTGGCAGGGTTTTAGTAGATGAAGAGAAATTAACAGAATCTGCCAAGGATAATAAGGCAGAAACTAAGAAATAAACCAAAAATAAAAATGAATTTAAGAGAATTTGTTTTAAATCTTCCGACAGTTGCAAAACCAACAGAGAAAAGGTTAAGCTTCAATACAAAACTTAAGTGGACTTTGATTGTAATTATCTCCTTTTTTGTTCTTGCGAATATTCCATTATATGGATTAGCAAAGAATGCACTTGCAAGATTTGAGTATCTTGCGATTATTTTTGGGACAGATTTTGGCTCGGTCATCTCATTGGGCATAGGCCCAATTGTAATGGCTTCCATCGTCTTGCAATTACTTGTTGGTTCAAAAATTTTGAATATTGATTTAAAGTCACATGAGAATAAGGAGTACTTTCAGGGTTTGCAGAAATTATTGACATTCTTCTTCGTGATATTTGAGGCGATGGTTTATGTTTTAATGAAGGGATTAGAGGCAATGCCGGGCATGGAATGGATTGTAATAACGCAACTGATCGCCGGGGGATTGCTTATTGTTTTTATGGATGAAGTAACAACTAAATATGGCTTTGGCTCTGGTGTAAGCCTGTTTATTGCCGCAGGAGTTGGATGGAGATTGTTCACTCAGGCATTTGGTTTCCTAGGCGCAGAAAAACAGATACAGCCAGTAGGAAGAGTGCTTGTATTTTTTATATCAATAGCAAATGGCGATGCTATTTCAGCAATGAGGGCTGCAGCAGTTGTCGCTGTGACAATATTGATATTTCTTATAGTAGTATGGGCACAGTCAATAAAGGTCGAGGTGCCATTGAGCTTTGAGAGAATACGAGGATTTGCAATAAAGTGGCCGCTTGCATTCTTTTACACATCTGTTATCCCTGTTATTCTTGCTGCAGCATTGGTTGCAAATGTCCAGCTTTTTGCACGACTCGCAGAAAATTCTGCAATATCATGCCAATTGGGAGAATGCGGGATTGGAGCAAAGATTGCCTCTCATATGGGGTGGCTGGGAAAATTCAATGCACAGGGAACTGCTGAAAGCGGCTTGTCATTCTGGATTTCTGCGCCGTATCCGTCCCTTATTGAGGCGTTAATCACAAAAAGTTTCAGGCCTGTTTTCCTGCTGCAGTCAGTTACGCATATATTATTTTTTATGTTATTCTCAGTTTTATTTGCTGTATTTTGGGTAAGAACTTCTGGAATGGATGCAAGGAATCAGGCAGAGCAGATTATGTCCTCTGGATTGCATATACCCGGATTCAGGAGGGACCCGAGAATACTTGAGTCAATATTAAACCGGTATATAATGCCTTTGACTGTAATGGGGGGAGCAGCGATAGGTCTGCTCGCGTCTCTTGCAGATTTGCTTGGGGCATTGGTTTCGGGGACTGCAATTTTACTGGGAGTGATGATAATCTACAAATTCTACGAGGATATCTCCCAGCAGCATGCTGTTGACATGCATCCTATGCTAAGAAAGATGATGTAATACTTCAAATTAAAAAACAATAGAAATAAAAACACGGATTTATAATAGAAACAATCAGTAATAAAAAATGTTACAAGAATTTGTCAAATCAAAACACAAAAATTATGATGGGGGTAATTACTAATAAAAATGTTACAAGAATTTGTTAAATCATTTCCTTTGCTGAGCATAATGCTGTTCTCATTTTTGATAACTCTGGTATTCACAATTGTGTACAAGAAATTCACCAATCAGGCAAAGATGAAGGAGTTGAAGGACAAGCAGAAGGAACTGCAGGAGAGGAGCAAGCAGTTCAAGGATAATCCGAGTAAAATGCTTGAATTGCAGCAGGAGATGATGTCTCTTTCAACTGAACAGATGAGGGCATCCCTGAAGATAACGGTAATAACATTGCTGCCTTTTGTTTTATTTTTTAATTTCCTCAAGGATATTTACACGAGCGCAGGCATTGGCAATATAATATACTGGCATACAAATGTGCCTGTTTTTGGAGATGGTGCTGGATGGTTTCTTTCCTACATAATATTCAGCACGATATTCAGCATTTTATTAAGAAAAATGCTGAAGGTATACTGATAAAATAGATTAATTGCTTAAAAAATGAAAGAAGAAAATTCCAATGAATTAGGGCAAGAGAATATTTCAGAGCATAATCATGAACATGAATGGCATGAGCATTCCCAGGATGAGCAGGAGAAGCTGTTCAGATTAAGCATGCTTGAGCAGCAGGCAAGGCAGATAGAACAGCAACTGCAGGCGATTGAACAGCAGATTATTGAGCTGCAATTATTAAAGATGAATCTTGATGAGCTCAAAAGGTCGGATAATAAAGATGAGGTTCTCGCTTCAATAGGAGGAAACATATTTGTCAAGACATCATTGCAGAGCAAGGAGCTTTTTGTTGATGTCGGCGCAAAGACAGTTGTCAAGAAAAGCATAGACGAAGCAAAGGAACTTATTGACAAGGACATCTCAAGAATGACTGAGACAAGAAACAAGATTTTTGAGGAATTCAATGAAGTGGCAGAGGCAATAGGCAGGGAATAAATTTTTTTCTTAATCTGATTTATACTTATTCAGGTCATCCTCATCCCAGAATTTGACAGCTTTTGGGCATATAAGATACTCCTTATCCTTTATTTTTATGAGTTTTAATCTTTCAATATTCAATTGTTCATAACATAAAATTCCCCCTACCCTATTGCTGCAAACCCTGAAGACATTTACCGCTTCCTCATGGCCTTCCATGCACACTGTATAATACATATTGTTCTTTATTCTTCGCAGAAGATTAAATTTGCCCATAATTTTTTTCCGCAAATTTTTAGGAATTATTTCATTGATGGATAAACTCTTTTCACTTCCCTGACAAACTCTTTTGGTTTCAGGATTCCAAGCTCGGAGATTATTGCAGTAATATCTTTTGCATCAACCTTTTCAAATGCGGGATTTTCTATTTTCAAATGCTTCAGGCTGGTTTTCCATATCTCCTGAAAATTTCTTTCCTCGATTTTTACAGGTTTTGGTGAGAATTTCCATGAGTCAGTAATAATGTAAACCTTTTTTCCAGCGTTATGGGCTATCTCTGCAAACATCCCGCTTCCTATCTTGTTGACAACCGAGCCGTCTCTTAGTATCGCATCGCAGCCAATTATCATCATGTCTGCCTTTTTTATTTCCAGTCTTGCAGCAGAGTCAACCATTGTGACAACATTTATGCCCCTTTTTGCCAGTTCGCGGGAGGTTTTTCTGCCCTGCAAAAGCGGGCGTGTCTCGGTATTCAGAACAGAGAACCTTTTGCCGTGATTTTTTGCATAAATCAGCGAATCAATGACGCTCGAGGAGTGGCAGTGCGTGAAAATAACCGAGTCATCCTTCACTATGTTCAAGACTAATTTGTTTGCTGCATACTCGGAATCGAGAAAATGCTTTAGCGCATCCTCGACAGAAAATCTTTTTGCGTAATAGAGCGCGTTCTTAAGGGCGGGCTCAGTGGGCCTCAATGAGGAAAGTTTTTTTATCGAGGCATTTGCAGGAATCAGCCCATATGCCTTCAGGCTGGCAATTGCAACTGACTCTGCGCCCTGAATCTTAATCCTTTTTATGTCATTGCATATCTTCTCAAATTTTTCTTTCTTGTTCATTTTTAATTTAAATATTCTTAATATTAAAAACCTTTATGTTAGAGATATAATTCCTGATAACATTTATAAACTCTGGAGTAGTAATAAAAAAATGCAAGAGATTAGGGGATTTGTGTTTTTTGAAGGCAAAAATCAGGAAGAGATAAGGAGTGGTTTTAACGGCTTTAAGCTGGATTCCCTCAAATACTCGCTTTTTGACAATTTTCTGAGAAATAGCCAATATTCCAAGGATTCAGGCATATTTATTTATGGGGGGGTTGATGAAAAATACAGTTCTAAGGATATTATAAAAATTTTGAGGGGGCATATAGGGCTGGAAGAGCCAGAGTTTAGGGAGAAAAGGATAAACAGCAGGACACATTACACTCCTATTTCTGTTGCATGCGATGTTTCAATTGCAAAAGAGGATGTCATGAACCAGATTAAGGCAAATAACGGTAAAAGAATAGGGGGAAATTATTTTGGCATAAGGGTAAGACCTCCAGTAAACCTTCCAGAAGTGGAAAAAACCGCAAGGAATCTTGGAATATTAACAGAAGCAAGGGATGTTTATTTAAGAGGTGTGGAAATTGATGATATGATAAAGGACTTGCCAAAGTTATGCGTAGAAATGGTTACAGAAATGCCCTATGAAAAGGCAATGAAGAAGATTAGGGCATTCAGCGGCAGATACGAGGAAAAGATAGGGGATATAAGGGCTGCGAGATTATTTGTTTATAGTGAAAGACATAAGTCTTTCCCTATCTAGTCAAGGCTGAACTGGGGAAATATTAAAGTCCTTGACTATAAAGGAAATTTATTTATACTAAAATTTGTTTAAAGGAAATTTATTTATATTAAATGATACTAATAATATAAGGTGGGGAGAAAATGTTTGAGATGTTGATAAGCCCAAGGCACGCTGAACAGAAGCCCCAGAGATTGTTCTTTGTGGGCCTGCTTTACGTTGCACTTTCTTTTTTGCTTGTAAACCTGATTTTTTTGAGAGACCCGGTGTTCTCAAAGCATTCATCAATACTTGTGATAACATTCACTGTCATTTTTTCAATGCCCTTTATCCATTCCCTTATAAGGATAGAGGAAATAAGGGAGATGACTGATGGAAACAGCAGGACATTATTCCGGCCGCATTTTCGGGCGATTTTAGCGCTGCTTTTTCTTTTCCTTGGATTTCTTGCGGCATTTACAATACTATATATAGCATTGCCCGAGAAAATAGTGCTAAACAATTTCCAGAGCCAGATTGAGCAGTTCTGCAGGGTAAACTATCAGAACCTGGATGAATGCCTGAAGCAGTATGGGATGAGCAGCATAACCGGAAAGGCGGTTGGGATAAGCTCGGATTTAATGAACATATTCATAAACAACATTTATGTCCTTATTTTCATTCTTGTATTCTCGCTTACATTCGGCGCAGGGGCGATATTCATACTTGCGTGGAATGCCTCGGTAATTGCAGCTGCAATCGGGATGCTGGTAAGAAATTCACTCTCGCAGATTCCTACAGGACTATTAATGTACCTTATTCATGGAATCCCTGAAATCGCGGCGTATTTTGTTGCGGCATTGGCAGGAGGCATATTAAGCACGGCAGTTATAAGAAGGGACTTTAATCACGGGAGATTTGTGTATATCCTGCGTGATTTTGCAATATTCATCATTATTGCGCTGCTTGTCTTGTTTATTGCAGCGTTATTGGAGGTTTATGTCACACCCCTGCTATTTGGTTAGATTTTTAAATCAAAACAATGTAATAATACAAGAAAAATGGAACGAAAAAGCAAATATGACATGTATCTCATTTAAATCAAAACAATGCAGTATATAAGGAAAATGGAACGAAAAAGCAAATATGACATGTATCTCGTCATAGCGACAGTAATCTTTGTCGTTGCAGTGATAGTTTTCATAGCGAGGCCATTCTGGGCGGGCTATTCAGTCTATAAGGAGGCGGCAGACTCTAATCTTTCTGTGGCTGATTACAGCAAGAACCTGAAGGAATTAGAGACGCAGGTTTCAACCGCAGAGGTTAATCTGTCCTCCTGTTATTTTTTCAACAGCAATATGTTAGGCCAATTGGAAGGGCTGACTACCAATTTATTGGAGTGCGAGGTTAATTATACAAGCTTAAAGGGAAAATTGGATTCTTCGGAAAAGGGATGCGAGGAGGAAAAGAATAAGGCTGAATCTTCCTTGCAGGACAAGACAATTGAGCTTGCAAATTTGCAGAGCAATTATAACACTCTCGCAAAAAATACAGCAAATAACCTCTGCTGCAAGGCAAAGATAGACAACAGCAGGATAGGGTATTATTCCATAGATAACAATAAGGTTACCTGCCTTGAGTCGGGCACGCAGGCAATTTCATGCTGATTTGTTCTGGAAAATAATCAAGAATAGAAAATTATTGGCTTATATTTTTTATCTAACACATTTTTTTGAGCGTATCAAGCCAGTCTGTTCATTACTTCACCCTTTTCTTTGCCTGCATGATTAACCCCCCAATATTAGCAATTAAATTTCAATTAATAGTTTAAATAAAAGGAAGTTCAAGGGATAATTAATCTTTCTAAAAAATCTAAGAAAGTTTTATATATCATTTCTTATTTGATATAACATGCTTGAGATGCTGATGAACCCCAGAAAGGCGGAGAGAAATCCGTGGGAACTATTTTTTATCGGCTTGCTTTATGCGTCACTTTCAGTGCTGATTGTTGACTGGATTTTTTTAAGAGATACTGTGCTTTCTCAATACACTAGCATGCTTATAGTGACATTTACAGTAATGTTTTCAATACCCTTCTTTTACTTTCTTATAAGGTTTGAGGAGAAGAAGGATGTTGAGATTGGCGAGGAGAGGATACTTATAAAGGAGCACGGCAAGGCGATTGCTGCCTTGATATACCTGTTTCTTGGCTTCATAATAGCATTTTCATTCTGGTATATGGTGATGCCAAAGGACGTGACTGCGCAGAACTTCAAGGCGCAGATAGAGCAGTACTGCGCGATAAACATGCCGAATACATTTGAGAGGTGCATAAATTCCTACGGCGTCACAACGACAATAATAGGCAAGGCAATTTCAACGACAATAAGCGGGCATGCAACAAGCAATATTCAGCACTTCATGAATATATTCATAAACAACATTTATGTCCTTATTTTCATTCTTGTATTTTCGCTTACATTCGGCGCAGGGGCGATATTCATACTTGCGTGGAATGCCTCGGTAATTGCAGCTGCAATCGGGATATTTACACAGGCGTCTTTCAAACAACTTCATCTTGGGCTGATGAGGTATCTGGTTCATGGGATTCCAGAGATATCTGCATATTTTGTTGCTGCATTGGCCGGAGGCATATTAAGCATAGCAATAATACGGCACGAAGCTGGGAACGAGAAATTCTGGTGTGTATTGCAGGATTCAGTTGACTTGATAATACTGGCAATAGTAATACTTATAATTGCCGCGTTTATGGAAGTTTACATAACGCCTGCGTTATTTTAAAAAATATAAACCTTCATTAATTTTAGTATCATTATCTAAAAGAGATAAATAATTCTTTATGGAGAGGATTAGGAAATTCCCAGAGTTTTTTCATCTATTGGGGCATAGCATCAAGAGGGCATAACAATATAGGGTAATATGCCTGATTTATCATATTCCTTCTGTCTGGTGTTAAATAGAAAAGAAATTAAAGCCTATTTCATTGTAATAATAAGAGGATATCAAAAAATTCCTGTTGGAATTCCTCAAAAATCTTTTATAGATTTTTGGGGCATAGGAAATCAAAGATTTCCTCTGTTAGGATGCTCAGAAATGCCAAGCATTTCTGACATAATGATAAAAATGGCAAGATTTCATTGCAACTCGTGCAACTATGACTTTGAAGGCGGGGAAAAACTGCCGAAGAAATGCCCTTATTGCGGCAAGTCGTCTGTGAGAAGAGAGCGAAGCGCAGAGGACCTAGTAAAAGAAGTTGAGACATTCATGGCCCAATGACTGGAAAGCAAGAGAGCGAAGAGAGCAATTTCTATATATAATATAGTAAAGAGGCTTGAGCCCCTAGCAAATCTTTTGCAATTAACAAGCAGTATCAGATGCCAGAGATTAAACAAAAGGTTTTTAAATAGCATTTTCATTAGAAAATAATTAAGAGGGATTAAAAGAGGGATAAGATGGATAAAAGAGGAAAGCAGATTTTATTGTTCTCGTTAGTATCATTAGTTGCGGTTGCCTTATTTGCAGTCCTGATCCTTAATTCTATTTTTGCACTAGTAACCCCTGCCAGACTTAACGTATCATTGCAGGGACAATCGTCTGCAGGAATACTGACAATCGTTGAAGATGCGCCCACTATTTTAAATTTTTCAGTTGTTGAGGCTAATACAACTCAGGCATTAGTTGACGGGAATGCTGTAAGGAACATAACAGGAATTAATGTGACATTGCCTGAGGGAGTGGTATTTGCGAATTACACAGGGCTTGCTGTTTCTGCAATCGGCGCAAATTTTTCAAGCTTGTATGATTTTACAAATACAACTATAACTAGTTCTACTGTAATCCTGAACTTCATGAATAAATCATTTGATTCACCACTTTTGATAAACGGGACAAACCAGTCTTTCTGGTTTAATGTCACTGTTGCAACTCCTGGAAGATATAATATTACTGTAAATGTAAGCTATGGTAATGTATGGAACAGCACAAATGTAACAATCAATGCCACAGATATAACACCCCCATCATTAGTGCAGCAGTATAATGCAACCTCCCTCGCAACCAACGTAAGCGTGAATGGCAATGGGACAATTCTTTATAATGCTACTAATGTCACGCTTGCCTGCAATATGACAGACAACGGGGAATTATCAAGTGTAACATTATATGTAGTATCAAACGGCTCTGGTCCAACTTACACTAATTCAACACCAGAAATCGGAACAAAGACATATACCCAAGTAACCGGAACATACAACCAGACAAACTTTACGCAGACAATTAATGTGCCTGGAAGTTACAACTGGTATTGCAGGGCAACTGATGCAGGCAGTAATGCCAAAAGTTCAGCTGTCAATTATACTTTTACTGTCAATGACAACATGAAGCCAGTTGTTGAAAGCATAAATACAACATTCTATAGCGATTATAAAGACAAAAACTTCCTTAACTTTTCAACCTTTAACACAACAACTGTTGTTAATTTTAGCTGCAATATGAGCGATGATTTTGCGTTGTCAACTGTAACATTATTTATTATTCCAAATGGGTATGGCCCCATATACACAAATTCCACTCCAGAGATTAAGGATAGGACATATGGTCCAGGGCAAATAACCGGGACATACAACCAGACAAACTTCACACAGCTAATTGACCAACCGGGTTCTTACGAGTGGCATTGCGAGGCAAGAGACACATCAAACAATTTAAACTGGTCTGTGCAAAATTTATCAGTGACAGTAAATTCTTTCTCATTCACTGGATGGGTTAAGAATACCACTTTCAACAATGTTTCAGGGGCAAATATAAGCATTTACGAATTTATCGAGGGACAGAATTCGCCTCCGACGCAGAGAATGATAAAGTCTGTGCTAACAACTGCCAATGGGCAATTTAACCTTACCAATATAATGAGCAATGCCTCCCAGGGACAGGGTGCAACAATTTACAAGGTGAGCGTTTATCTCAATAATTCTGATGGCGACGTAATAGAAGTGGGACCGACATTACCACAGATGCCAAGCCCGCCTTTCAGGTTCAGCATGAGCGGAGGGACATTCTATCTGCAGAATGCAACAACTTTATCGCTTTATGCTTATAATAACCTAAGCAATGTGTGGGAAAACGGTACAGTCAACATTACAAATAATGTAAGCCAAATCAAGTTTGGCTATGAGATTATGGACCAGGCATTGGGATTCCCGATAGCGAGTTCTATCTTCTCAGGAGCGTATAATGTCAATGTCTCTGTGCCAGCAAACAGGAATTATACTGTCATATTCATGAGAGACCCAGGTATATTCACATTCGGTGAACTTTGCCGGGGTCCAGGCTTTATGAACACGACAGATTGCCCTTCACCGCCTTTAAGCGTCAGCGTAACATCTGAGAACGTATATAGCGGCACAAATGTTACTGGCATTAATTCAACAAGATATCTTATCATAGTAAACAAGAGTTTGGCATTCACACAGGTTAACCTGACAGGATGCTTAAATATTGTTGGCAACACTTCTGATGTCAATGTTACAGATATAATTTCAAAAATGGTTCCGTGGGCTGGATTTGTGCCTCCGATTAAAGGAGAGGTTTCCAATTTTGACGCAAGTAAAAGCGATTCGTTAAAAACAGATGGTGCTGCAATCACAAAGGGCTGCACAAAGGGGGGGTTAGGAATGTATAATCTTACATTAATGGGCGCTGCTTCAGGAATAGAATGGATGCTTGAGGCATATGCAGGCAATACAAGCCAAAATGAGTCATTCGTGGCATACCAGAATGTAACAATGACTGCAACAGAGAAGGTATATAACCTTACTCTTGTGAAGGCACTTGGCTCATATATTTCAGGCAGGGGAGATATCAATACAAGCAAGATAGAAATAGCAATAATGGATTCTAATGGGACTGCGCCCCAGAATGCGCATATCGAGCTTTTTTTGAGGAGCCCTGTTTTCGGAACAATGCATTATGTAATTGAATCATTGACAAATGGAAAGTTTAACTTTACATTCCCGAATAATACACAAGAGGCATATGTCAGGGTATACACAAACCAGTATGCCCCCAAGGAACAGAAGGTGAAGTTCTACTCTACTGATGTTACAGGCATAAACAGGACAAATGTAACGATATCTGCATTTAACCCGCGAATGGTTCTTGAGAATGGAAGCCTTTCTTCCACCAAAACCAGCATAACTATGAGGTTTATGAAATACAGCACTGCATGCAATGTTTACACCCCAGACCCAGTAGCCTGCAAGGTTGGCGATGACAAGTCAGCAAATTTTGACCCATTAGGGGCGATGATGGCTGGCAAGATAAACTTGTGGATGAAAACAAGGACAAACATAACTTTATACTTTATCAATGTAGACATGCTGGCAAACGGACCGCCTGATGCGATGATGGGTGACAATGCTTCAAGCGCAACTTCGAGCGCAAGCGGTGCAGAGCAGGTATGGAAGTTTGGCTCAGCTGCTCCAAAGGTTTATGACAAGGTTATGATAGGGATACCTTACAATGCAAGCATAGACGAGAATATGAGCTATGTCATCAATATATCAACACTTTATGATAATGACTGGAATACTGCATGGAATATGACTACAAATACTACGGCACAACTGCCAGCAGAGTACTCTGATTTCAACACAACATGGTTCACAACAGGCATGACTTGCTCAAATACGAGCACTGCATCAGTCACAAGCGGTTCCTGTTACATGAATGTAACTAACAATAGAGATGAGCTAAGTAATGGAACATTCTGGATGACAATACCTCATTTCTCAAATACTGCAAATAAAATTACAGGAGCGGCTACGGCTGTAACAACAACTACTACTACAACAAGCAGCACTGGTGGCGGCGGAGGAGCAGCAGGAACAGTATACTCCTTAGGAGCATTGACAACAGCAACGAGCAAAGTAATGGGAATTGGTGAATCTGTAAGCTTTACAATAGAGAATTCAAGCCATACCGTAAAGGTTTTGGGAATAACGGCAACGTCTGCATCAGTCCAAATACATTCAATAGTAAAAACTAAGCTGCTTCAGGTTGGTCAACCAGCACAAGAGGTTGATGTTGATGATGACGGCGTGAATGAAATATCTGTTTCCTTGGATAGTGTAAATCTTACAACCTCGAAGGTAACATTGACAATCACACCATTGGTAGGAGCAGCACCAGCAGCACCGCCTGCAGAGAATGTGACAGAAACACCTGCAGCAACACCTGAGCAACCAGTAGCACCAGCAGCTGGAACTGGAACACCAGACGTAAAGAAAGCAAGCAACATGTGGTTATGGATAGGAATACTTTCACTAGTGGTTGTAGCAATTGTAGTAGTAGTTCTTATACAGAAGCTAAAGAAGGATTAGGTAGCTGAGTTGAGTAAGTCTTATTGAGGAAGAAAATTTTTATTTAATATCTTTCTGTGTGGTAATACACAGGAATTTTTTTCGATCTCAATACTTTTCATAAAAGTCCCAAGAATTAGACAGAGCCTGAAAGAAAAAGATTTAATAACCCCAATTTCTTCTATTCAAAATAAAAAAGAGGCAAGTTATAGCATAAAAAGAGGATAATATGGATAAAAGAGGAAAGCAGATTTTATTGTTCTCGTTAGTATCAGCAATTGCGGTTGCTTTATTTGCAGTCCTTGTCCTTAATTCTATTTTTGCACTAGTAACCCCTGCCACACTTAACGTATCCTTGCAGGGGCAGACACCAACTGTGCCGTTAGCAATAAACGAGGACACAATTACCCTGCTGAATTTTTCAGTTGTTGAGGCTAATACAACTCAGGCATTAGTTGACGGGAATGCTGTAAGGAACATAACAGGAATTAATGTGACATTGCCTGAGGGAGTGGTATTTGCGAATTACACAGGGCTTGCTGTTTCTGCAATCGGCGCAAATTTTTCAAGCTTGTATGATTTTACAAATACAACTATAACTAGTTCTACTGTAATCCTGAACTTCATGAATAAATCATTTGATTCACCACTTTTGATAAACGGGACAAACCAGTCTTTCTGGTTTAATGTCACTGTTGCAACTCCTGGAAGATATAATATTACTGTAAATGTAAGCTATGGTAATGTATGGAACAGCACAAATGTGACCTTAAATGTCAGCGATATAACTGCACCTTCAATAACTATCAACTTACAGAACAATTCAAACCTCACAGGGGCTGCTGATGAGTTTAATGTTACCATAATTGATTATGCTATCAATTTTTCAGGCGTATTTGCAGCATTAAAGAACTCAACCGGCTATTACAGCCTTTCAGGAAGTAATATTACAGAAGGCATGGATTATACTAACTGGACGAACCTTTCGCGTTTTAATTCAACAAGATACTCAAACAACATAAGCAGTAATAACCTTGCTGACGGATATTACATTCTTTATGTCAATGCAACAGATAATGCGACAAACAATGCAACTGCGCCAATAATCAATATTACAATAGATAACACTGCCCCCACAGCAATAAATCTTGTGCAGCCAGCAAATGTGACTGTCTCAACAAACAGGACTCCAACCTTGAAATGGGAGCCGACAACAGACCTTACATTCGTGAATTACACAATGCAGATAGATGACACTCTTGATTTCAGCAGCATAATAAACATGACTGGAACTTATTCAAACACTACAAACATTACAGGAGTGACTGGAACAACATTAGGAACAGACGCAACATATTACTGGAGGGTTACTGCTTGGGATGAAGTAGGGCAGTCAGCTGTAACTCCAAAATTCATTTATATAACAGACAACACTGCACCTGCAGTAAAAATAAATCTATTAAATAATTCAAACCTTACAGGGGCTGCTGATGGATTCAATGTTAATATTACAGAAACGAACAAAAACCTCACAGGAGTTTTTGCTGCAATAAAGAACTCAACTGGTTATTACAGCCTTTCAGGAAGTAATATTACAGACGGCAAGGATTATACTAACTGGACAAACCTTCCAAGCTTCAATGCAACAACATACACCAACAACATAAGCAGCAATAATTTTGCAGATGGAAGTTATTTGTTGTATGTCAATGCGACTGACAATGCGACAAACAACGGGACTGCCGTTGCAATAAACATTACAATAGACAATACTAATCCAAATGTGTCAATAATAAATCCTGACAATGCAACTTCAACAACAACAGCATTACAACTCTTCCAATGCAATGCTTCTGATGCCTCAGAAGTTACAAATATAACATTTTATCTTTATGACAGCTCTAACAGCTCATTTGTCAATATTACTGTGAATAATGCTTCAGGGGTGTTTAACCAGTCAAACTTTTCTTATACTATACCCTATACCGGGACTTTCTTGTGGAATTGCAGGGCAAATGACACATTGAATAATACTGGATGGGCTGGCTCAAACAGGACAATAACAATTAATGCAGTGCCTGCTGCGGTAACATCCTCTGGCGGCGGGGGAGGAGGAACAGCACCAGGAATAACTTATGATTCGGGCGTATTAACAGCGAGCATAACCAAAGAGCTAAAGATGGGGGATACAGCCAAATTTACAGTTGAGGGTGCAAGCCATACAGTAAGAATTATGGGGCTTACAGCGAGTACAGCATCAGTCCAGATAAAATCAATACTGATTACAAAACTGCTTGCTCTTAGGGCCCCTGCAGAGGAAGTAGATACAGATAATGACGGAGTGAATGAACTATCCTTAAAGCTTGAGAGTATAAGCCTATCATCTTCAAAAGTAAATATTACAATTACTCCTTTAGTGGGGGCAGTCATTACACCAGCACAACCTGAAACAAATGAAACTAAGCCCGAGACACCATCTGATGAGGAACCCACTGTAGTTCCACCAACAACAACTTCTGCTCCAACAACAGGAACAGGCAAGACAGGATTAATAGTGGCAATACTTTTGATATCATCTGTAGCAATAATTATCGGGGTAGTCCTGCTAAAGAAGGCAAATAAACCTATCTGGAAGTTATGGACTTAATCTGATTTTATCTCGCCTTTTTTGCATTATTAATTCTTCCAAAAATCTTTTGATTTGAAAAAAGAAATATTTAATAACCTTAATTTGTTCTTTAGTATACAAAAGAGGATAAGATGCATAATCATTTTAGTTGTAAATTGTTAAAAGACAAATACGCTGTCCTGAAAAATAACAGGATGCTATTATCTTCTATTTTTATATTAATTATCCTTTTTTCTTTCCACTCTGTTCTCTGTGCCGCACAACTTCTATCCCCAACAAATGATGGACAGGATACCATGCTGTTAATTGCTTTTGTTTTCGGAATAATATCAATATTATTTTTAATAGCCTCAATTGCAATCTACACAATAACAAGGCAGCAGCCGCAATATATAATTGAACAGGCGGTGGAGCAGATACGGCAGGAGTATATTGATGAAATCAAGCAGTTAGGTAAGGACTACATATCTGCAGGCCAGAAGTTCACGGGGCAGCCGCAGCAGCTAGAAAAAATCCGGCAGCAGGCAAAAGAAAAGCAGCAGCAGATAAAGCAGAATTTTGTCCAGCAATTGCAGCAATTGAGGCAAAGATACCAGCAGGAGCAGTTAAAGGGCGAAATAGAAAAGCAGGCAGGGCTTTTAAGAGAGCAGTATATAAATGAAACGAGGCAGCTCGGGCAGAAATACATGCAGCTGCAGCAGCAGTTCAAGCAGCAGCCGCAGCAGATGCAGCAGATGCAAAAGCAGTTTATTGAAAGGCAGCAGCAGGCAAAACAAAGGTTTGTGGAGCAACTGCAGAGATTAAGGCAGGAATACAGGGAATAAGATTAAGATTGTTTTCTTTTTGATTTCTCAATTTAAATTAATCAGGGGGTTTGAGATAAAATCTTTCAGGAATAGGTTTACCTCTCAATTTAAATCAAAAAAACAATGTGCCACCTAAAAAGGTGTGGTTTGATTGGCACTTGTTTTTTGGATGCAAGGAAATTCTTTGAATTTCCTGCACAGAAAATCTACGAAAGATTTTCTTGTGCTCAAGATTCCAACCGCATCTTAAAAGATGCGGTTTTTGTCAAGAATCTTGACATTAAGAATAAACAACGAAGATGTCAAGAAATTATTAAGCTTAACCATCTTATTTGCCTTGATATAATATATTTTTTGCTGTGTTCCAGATGCAAGATTATACATAAAAGATTTGAAAGTCCCTTCAATGCCATATAAGGAATCTTTGGATAATCCGTTCCCCTCTGGGAGCTCTAGAAAAACCTTGAAACCCTTGTCGTCAGAAACATACCACAGCAGATTAGAATCAGGGGCATATGTCGTTGTTTCTTCCCCCATTACAGCTTTAATCCTTATGACCTTGTCCGCATAATTGTCAGGATTTATAAAAAGTTCTTCTATTGTCATATAATTACCTGCTTGACGGTCTGCCCAAACCTTTGAAAGGCCTTGCCTATAAATTTCCCTTAAATCTACATGGAAAAACCATAAAGCCCCAACAACCACGACAAGAATGCAGGATATAACAAATAAAGTCAATAGAACATTAGAAGTATCCATTCGGCCGTGCATGTGCATATCCTTACAAGGGGAAAGACATATTTAAGGCTTGCTTTTGCCAGGATTTTGCCGTTTTCCCCACCCCTAATGACAATAGAATACGCCGACGCCAGTTCCTGCCATCGGCATCAATTTGAATTTCTGAATTAAACTCTTTTTCCAAAAAGAGTTTAGACGCCGACGCCAGGAGTCGAACCTGGAAATCCCGAAGGGAAACTTGCTAGCTTGTTATTGTCTCTTTAGGGAGATGTCATAAGAAGAACCGTTAGGTTCTTTTTATAACTCAAGGCAAGCGGAGTACCGTTGTCCCACGTCGGCTTAAGAAGATACAAGGAAATTTGCTTTAAAATCTTTGCGAAATTTAAAAAGAACTATTTAATGAGCATATAAGGAACGCCGTCTTTTATCTTGTACCCTTTCCTGCATCTTGTGCATTTAAGAGAATCTTTGTTCATCTTTAATTTGCCTTTGCATGCAGGGCATATTAAGATAGAGAGCAATTCAGAACTAATCTTATTTTTTTCAGGATTATTTTTTTTCATTTGAGAGATTATAATTAAGCCGAAGCATGAGAGCAGGGCTAAGATAATCTCTCCGGATTATAATAAAAATAAAAAATTCTTATCCGAAGAGAGCGCTGAGTCCTTCTGCAGCTGCCTCTGCCTTTATTTCTTCTTTCTTCTCTTCCTTCTTTTCTGCTGCTGGTGCCGCTGTTGTTGCGATTACCGCTTCGCTTATGGCCTTCTCTATATCCACTCCCTGTAATGAGGTAATAAGTGTCTTTACCTTTGCCTCATCCACCTGGAGGCCTGAAGCTTCGACTATCTTCTTTATGCCTGCTTCATCTATCGCCTTTCCAGCTTTGTGCAGCAATAAAGCCGCGTATATGTATTCCATTTTTTTCTCCTTATTGAGTATTCAATGATTGTATTTCTGGTGCTTGTGATATTGGGGTATCAGTTTTGCTTAATCCTTCAAGAGCCATTGCCTGCGCAACTGCCCTTGCGAGCAATAATCCTATTATCTCCTTTGCAGGATATGCAATTGAGAATGCTAATGCCCTTGAATTTAAAAATGCCCCTTTAATCTGCTTTTCTGTTTCTTCCCTGTTAATCCTTATCCCGGCATAAATCTTGCCTTCTTTTCCGTCATATGCGCCAAGTGTTTCCAATTCTGCGGTAAAGGGAGTTATCCCCAGCTTGAGAAGGACGCTTGCAACAACTTCAGAGATTTTTTCATTTTGCTTTACAATAATTTTTTGCTCTTTGATTGCTATCTTGCCGTTTTCTATTGAAACCTTCAGCCCTACAGATGACAATTCTGTTATCATCGGGCCTGCGGGCATGTCTGTCGGTCCAGGCTCCACTTCAATGTCATTTGGTGAAACCTGCCCTGCCTTTGCTTTTTTTGCAACCCTGTTGTCTGCAAGAATTCCAGCAAGTTCAAATGGCGAGAGATTTGAGAATAATAGTATAGAGCTTTCCTCAATGTATTTTCCCAAGTCTTTTATGGAACTTTTTGTTTTGCTTATCTCATCAATTGCCTTGAGCATAATCTGCTTCTTTACTACTTTCATCACTGCCTTTCCTTTGAGGTTGTTTCGTATCTTCTGCAGTTGGGCAGAGGTTATGTTCTTTGCAGATGATATTAAAAGACTATCATATTTATTTGAGAGGGTTACAATCTCTTGGAACATCTTCAGCTTTCTTGGGGATATTACCTTGCCTTCCTTTTTAATTTTTGAAGTTGTCATTTTAGTTTTTTCTGTCATTTTATTTCAGATCCAATAAAAACTTTATTTTTGAAGTTGCCATTTTATTTCAAATCCAATTTTAGTTTTTTTGTCATTTTATTTTAAGTCCAATTTAACCGGCTTGCTCATAGTTAATTTAATCATTACTGATCTTATGTTCTCTTTCTTTCTTGGCAGCGCATTGGCCGCTGTGTTATAAACAACTTCTGCATTCTGTGCTATCTTGTCATTGTCCATGTTTTCTTTTCCAATCCTTATCTTCACGCTTGGCTCCTTTGCCTTTATCCTTACAATCTTTCTAAGCTTGTCCGCGAGCTCCTGCATTGATTTCTCATCATATGAAGTGATAAGCCCAAGCTGGGGAGATGGCATTTTTCCTGGAGGGCCTAAAATCCTGCCGAATTTTGTTGCAACCAGCGACATCAACTGGGGAATGGATGCAAAAAAATCATAATCCCTTGCGAGTTTCTTTATATCCTTTTTTTCTTTCCAATCGTCAATCTCTGATTTGGTTATGCAGAAATCAAATGCCTTGCTGGGCCTTTCAACGAAAGCGCAAATCTTATTCTCGCTTGGGGGAAAAGGCAACTGGGCAAATGTATTAAGGGAATTCTTTCTCGTGTCAAAGTCCTTTAAATTAATTATCAAGTCAACTGACTGGTTGAAATTTCTTTTAGGAGCCTTTTTCCTAAGCTCTTCCAATGAATTCAAGAATTTTTCTTTCATCTTTAAACCTCCTACATCAGAAAACCAAGGTTCTTCCGATACCTTTCCTTAGCTTTCCAGTAGTAATATCGGTAAAGTAAGGACATAAAAGAGGTTTTTAAATCTTTTCTTGCCTGTTCCTTGTCTCTCTTTCTGTTAATCCCTCTTTGTTTAAGGCCTATTGCCTTTCACGAACCTTCCTTTAGCATCCCTTTTTATCATGTTGAGAGCGGCATACTATATATAATAGGGTAAGAAGATGCGTATAAAAATATATTCTGTGTCATAAGAACCAGTGAATTAATGTTGCCTTTAATCACAGAAATCTTTAAATATATTGAATATTAAGAAAAACTAGGACATAGGGGAAAAGAGATTAGTGTTTTGGGAGAGACACTAAGAGAGTTAGTTTAATTCAGAGGGAATTTAACCAGAATGACTAAGAGGATAACATTGTGCGTAATAGCATTATTTCTAATCCTATCAATTGTTGGCGGGGCGAGTGCTGTTGCTATTTCAAATGTTGTTCCATTTACCTTAGGAACAGTTGGAAGCGCAACAGCATTGTGGTCAGCTACAGAATACAATACTGGAAGCTATTCAGTCCACATGACAACTTCTGCGACAAACGATTATTCTTATCTAACCTTTACTCCCAAGGTTTCAACAATAGATGATATAACCTCTCTTTCTTTTTATTACAAGCATATTTCAAATAACGAAGGGGCTGGGCCCCGAATCGGCATAATGATTCAGGATGGTGCAAATTATTATTTAGTTGTTAGTGGCGCTGCTGCGACGAGCATTGGAGCATGGAATAAGGCCGATGGAATTACTGGTAGTGGTTTAATAACTGGGGGTAGTTCAGACCAAGTTTGGTGGTATGGAACTTGCGATTCTAATGGGCAAAATTACCATCAGCAAGGAGGTCCTGTTTCTTTTAGCACCATAAAAAGCACTCTTAATGGGAACATTTTAAGTTTATCTGCCTATATGGGTGTAGTCACTCCTTCTTATGTTGGTTCTGGAGAAGCTTATGTTGATGACGTTGAAATAAATGGCTTAACTTATTATGGCAAAATCCAAGATTCAATAGATATCCCTCACGAGAATGGCGATACAATAAATGTCGGTGCAGGGACTTATGCAGAATCGATAACAGTCAACAAGCAGGTCTCAATTATCGGAGCAGGAAATACCTCAACAATAATACAGCCCTCAATAGACCAAAACGCAATAAGCATTCCCCAAGATAATGTTTTGATTAAGGATTTAAAGATAATAACATCAAATTCAGGAACTAACCCAAATATTGCAGTAAAGGTTGAAGAATCAGATGATGTAGAAATAAATAATGTCATTATTGAAACAACTGGGGATAAGGCAATGGGCATTTGGGTTGGTAATGGACAATCAGATAATCTAGATATCCTAAATAACAAGATTACCCTCAATGGCAAAGCAACGGGCATTTATGCAGAAGAAGTTACTCCTGCGCATTCTGGTTGGACGATAAGCTGGAATACTATTAGTGCCCCAAATCTTGGTGTAGATTTGGAATTATATGATGTAAATAATGTATTAGTTGACAGCAATACATTTGGCATATCTGGGAGTGTTAGCTTAACTTATTCGTCTGAGAAGTCAAATGTTGGAACAGCCACAATTTCTAATAACATATTCAAGGGTAACGGGAATGTTGCTGGTGCTACACCAACAATATGGGCAGAATCGGACTTCATAACAGGTGATGGCGGTTCAAGTGTTAATGGAATTACAATAACGGGAAACACATTTGAAAACTGGGTGAATTATGCTATAAGAATTGGGGAGGGAAACCCCAATTACGATGATGTAACAGGCGTATCAATTACATTAAACACTTTCAAAAATCCAGGAACAACTCCTTTAATCCAAAACAATAGTGGTGCTGCAACAATTTCAAATAATAATATAACTGTAGAGTCAGGGAATAGTATACAAAATGCAATAAATGTGGCAGGAAATGGTTATAATACAATAAATGTTGCTGCGGGAACTTATACAGAGAATGTAAATGTGAATAAACAGCTCACCCTACAAGGCGCGAGCAGTGCTACTGTGACTGTGACTGCAGCAACTCAAACTATTAGCGTCTTTACAGTGTCTGTGAGCAATGTGAACATTTCTGGATTCACAGCTACACACACGACTATGACAGGCAATGAGGGCTACGCGGGGATACGTCTTATTGCTGATGTGGCAAACTGCAATATCTATGATAATATACTAAGGGGTAATCAATATGGTATACTATTGCTTGCTACAGAAAACACCATCACTCCTGGAAACAATATATTTACTAACAACGACGCTTCGAGCAACGGCGTTTCTGGCATAGAAATGCAGCATACTTATGGTAATACGTTTATAAACAACATTGCAAACTCGAACAAATACGGCTTCAAATTGGATTCTTCGCGTCACAACACGTTCACGAGCAATACAGCAAACTCTAATCAGAAAGGATTCTATCTGACCACAGGAGACGGCGTCGGGTCCAACGACAACACATTCACAAGCAACACCGCAAACTCGAACACTAGATATGGCTTAGCCTTTGGGGGTGTGAGTAACAGCAATACTTTAACAGGAAATACCTTTGATAGTAACGTGATAAGCGGCGTTAGATTAGAAGATACTGTTACTAGTCTCGATATGCAGAACAATAATATTATCAACAGCCCGACTGGCATCGACATTGCTACCACTGAAACTGATGTCTCTACTTGGACACTGAGCAAGAATAAAATCACTGGGAACACCGTCGGTGTCTCCAATAACGGTGTGGGCACCCTCAACGCAGAAAATAATTACTGGGGCTCTGTGAACCCAAATTTTACAGCACTGACTTCCGGAAGCGTTGATTATAGACCTTGGTATATTGACTCTGCGAAAACAAGATTAAATGAAGAAATCACAAGCTGTTCTCCTGGCGATACGGGGACAGATAATTACGGCACAGATGTCGGAGAATGTGAAGTAGGGATAAGAACGAGGACATGCAATGCAGACGGCTCTTGGGGAAGCTGGGTCATAACACCAGAAGCAATTGGACCAACTTCTGAAATTTGTACTGGTGGATTAGATGAGGATTGCGATGGATATATTGATACAGCGGATACAGACTGCTCTATAACAGATTATTACACAAAGACCCAAGCGAATAGTTTATTCGCAACTATAACTGGTTTAGCAACTGCTGTCTCTGATATGGCAACTAAAACATGGGTAAATGGATTAGGATTTATAACAGGAGCTGCTGCAGATGCTAAATATGTACTCCAAACGAATTTTAATAGTCTATTCAGTACGCAATTCGGAACAAAAACCACTAATGATTTAACAGAAGGAACAAATAATAAATATTTCACAGATGCAAGGGCAAAATCTGCCATTGATAGCGCCTATCCTAACCTTGACAAAGATTCTACCAATGATTACACACAATCACAGCACGATGTTGCAGATACAATACAAACTGCGGATGATGTTAATAATGTGGAGATAGACCCTGAATTTGCTGGTTCACCTGCTCATGAAATAACTTTAGAGGAGATATCCAACTGGAATGCTGCTGATTCATGGTTAGAATCTATTACAGCTTCAACAATTGAGATAAACCGTTTAATCGGTGCTACTTCCAATATACAAGCCCAGCTTAATAGTAAGTTAAGTTCTGAATCAGACCCCCAAGTAAGTACACTAACAGCAAATCAATGGTGCAGGGCAGATGGAACAGGAAATACAATAAACTGTGATGTAGCACCAGTTACCAATAACAATCAGTTGGCGAATGGCGCAGGATATCTTACCACAGAGACAGACCCATTTACAGCTTGGGATAAAAGTACTGGAATATCAATAACAGAGAGCCAAATTAGTGACTTGAAAACTTATATCACCTCTGAATCAGACCCAACAGTCACTTTAGATAAATTGAAAACATTAGTATCAAATGACTTCCATAATTTAGGAGGGGCTGAAACAGACCCTGTCTGGGGCAGCGAAAAGGGAAATTATTACACAAAAACAGGAGCAGATTCAGCTTATGTCAATGAGGGGCAGGAAAATTCTATTTCAACTAGCATGATACAAGATGATTCAATATCAACGAGTAAAATAAAGAATAACGCAATTACAACATCAGAGATTAAGGATAGTGCAGTAACTGATGCAAAGATATCAAGCATGGATGCATCAAAGCTTACAGGCACGATAGACGATGCAAGAATACCAAGTGAGATTGCAAGAGACAGCGAAGTTACCTCTGCAGACGCAGCATTGCAAGATAAGATTACAATTAACAAGAATAATATTAGCGCATTGCATGCAGAGGATGCAAATTTACAAGGGAAAGTAAGTTCTCTTGAAGAGAGGTCAGTCAAAGATGTTGATGGTGTTAACATTTATCTTGCAAAAGGCTGGAACACATTCAAGATGCCTTGGTTTATATTGAATGGAACTGCCCAAGTTAATGGATTGAATGTAAACCACAATGTTTCTGTTCAAAATGTTCTTAATACTAGCGGAATAGGTGGAATAGGCACAGGCGCGAAATATGAGTATTTAGCGTATTATAATGGGGCTGCATGGCAAACATATGTGCCAAATAACTCAAGTGCAACTACATTCAAAAATTTCCCCACAACTGCAACTAACCAAGATTACACTTTCTATATCTACATGAAAGAGGGAGCTAGATTAACAATAGGATTAAACAAGCCAGAATAGGAGGAGCGGAAATGAAAAAACTTCTCTTATTTTTGTTCTTTCTTGGATTACTAATTCTTCCTTTGGTTGCAGCGCTTCCCGTAACTTATTATGGGGTTATTAACTATAGTGATGTCGGCTCAACAAATGAGTTTAAGGCAGTTTCAACAATAGGAACAACTTCAAAACAAATTGAACAGACTAGTCCTAACACGACTTTTGTGCTGAACCATATGGAAAATCCAGACGAAAAGGTTGAGTTTTATTTTAATGGGATGATTGTTAAAAGATACATCCAGCCATTGCCTGCATCAATTATTGATTTGGAAACAGTTCTAATAGGAATCAAAGACAACGACAAGGACGGAATAGCAGATAAAGACGACACCTGTCCATATGTTTATGACCTAACAAATAACCCAGCTTCATGCGCTAATGACCAAGATGGTGATGGTATTAATGACAGTTTAGGAGATGCTTTAATTGGGGATGAGTCTCAGGTAACGACAAATATACCTGATTTGGGTTTAGAGATTGGAGGTTCCACAAATACAAGCCAACTTTTCAATAATGAAATGACTGTGGAATTCACGAATGGAACAGATACGATTGTTGAATTCAAGTTTGATTTCAGCAAAGAAAATTTAACAACAGCAAATATAACAATACAGAAGCAAGATGCAAATGCAACCAGCGGCGGCGTGGTTATTGCAGGAATAAATTTAGTAGGACAAGGCAAGACAAAAACAGTTTATGTTGATAGATTGGCAGGCGAGGATTATATTTGCGTGAAAGACGCTGAAATTGCTTCAATATCAGAGCTCCCTTCAGTTTTATGCACAGGAACAGGGGAGACAGCCGTGCCTTGCTCAATAGCAGGAAGCTCTGCATCAGTATATACATGCACAATAATTGGAAATAAATTTAAAGTAGAGGGCTTATCTCATTCAGGAGTAAGAGAAAGCAGTTATGCCCCTCCTGCACCAGCAGCAACACCGAGTGGCGGAGGCGGTGGAGGCGGCGGATGCACAACAACATGGAACTGCAGTGAATGGGGTGATTGCATAGACGGAAAGCAGACAAGAATATGCACAAAGCTTAAATCTTACTGCAATGCAGGTACAAAGCCAATAGAATTGCAAGGATGCCAAATTCCAAGCCCTCCAGCACCTGAAACCAATATCTCAACAAGTATAACGCCCCCAACACCAACACCAGCAGGGATTAATATAGGGCAGATTACTGGAGCTGCAATTTCAGCTGTAGAAAATCTTACTGGACAGGATGTTAAGGATATTGCAAAGAAGGGATATGGTTTTGCAAACCGAAACAAAAAAATAGTCTTCAGCATATTCATTATAGCAGTAGTGCTTGTATTTTTGACGTCAACACCTTTTACAGCAAAGGGGCATTACAGGAAGGCAGAAAAGATGCACAGAAAAGCAGAGATATATTATAACAGAGGCAATTTTGCTAAGGCGAATGCGCTTTTCAACAAGGCTCAGATATACAGGGAAAAAGGAGAATCAAAGTCTGGATTTTAAAATGGAAGAAACAAGAGCAGATGAAATTGCAAAGAAGCTTGTGTACCATGCAGCAGCAGGAAGCATTGTGTTAATTGAAGGTAATGGAGAAATAAAGAAAATAATCCTAACAGATGCTATAAAGGCGATAAGAAAAAACTGGAAAGTGATTTATGTAGGCAAAAAGCAGGAAGATAAGTGGGAAATTGAGGAATTATTGCTGGGAAGCAACGGCTTTTTCAAAGGAATAATTTTTGGCGTCATGCCCAAAGAAAGGGTGCTCGTAATTAATACGCCTGAAGCAATATCTTCAAAAAATCTTGACAGGATAAGATACTTTTATGATGAGAATAACCTAAAGGCGGTCATCATAGCGACTGAAGACGCCTCAATCATAAATAAATTCCCTGAAGCATTAAAGAACAGGATAGGGAACAGGATAATAAAAATCTAGGAGTGAAAAATGAGAATCAAGACATGGTATAACGAGATAGGATTTTACAGCAACCCATTCAGCATAAAGCCGGCAGCATTCAGCGACGAGCTTTTTGGCTTTGAAGAAGAGGTTGAGCAGCTGATTGGGAATGTCCAGGATGGAAGTTTCTACCTCATAACAGGCAGTTATGGAAATGGCAAGACAACACTGCTTAAAAGGATTGTAAATAACTTAAGGGGGAAGAGAGTCATTTATTATAACTATCTCAAGAACAATTCAAACATTGATTTTGAGGAGCTCTTTACAGGCATGAGCTTTATGCGAAGCTTGTTTGGGGTAATGAGAAAGAATAATATCCTTCTGTTTGATGAAGCAAAGGAAATTGGAGAGGATGACCTGAAAAAAATCAATGAGTTTTCTGAAAAGGGTTACATAAAATCAGTAATATTTGTCTCGCCTGATGATGATATAGGGATGACTGAGGAGATAAACGATAAGATAGGAAGGAATAGGATTGACTTGAGCAACATCAATGAGAAGGCGGCAGTTTCTTTGGTAAGAAAGAGGATAGGAGAGCTAAAGCTTCTTCCAGACACTGCAATCGCCAAGATTTTTAAGATGGACAAGAACCCGCGAAACTTCCTGAGGAATTGCGAGGACGTATGCAAGTATGCAGTGGACAACAGCATACAGAAGGTTAACGAGAAAATCGTGGCAAAGGCGCTGGAATAAACTTAACTAGACTTCTTAAGCTCTGTAATATTCTATATAGGCGAAACATTTAAATATAACCATAATTATGGTTATTATAACCTAAATAGAGGTTATTTATATTAAACATGAACCTTTTGGATTTTTTAAAATCTGATGAGAACGCAAGAAAAATATTTGGCGAGCGGGAGCTAAAAATAATCGGTAAGCAGTTATACGGAATAAACCTAACACAATCAGAAAAGAACAGGTTATCAAGAGATATAAGAAAAAAGTTTGAATTTATCAGAGCAGCCTCAAAATTTTCAGAAGAGTTTGAACTTAAAAAAGGGGAAATAATAAAGAAAATTATTGAAGAAGCAAAAAAAGCCATTCTTGACGATATATTCTTCAAAAAAGTTAGAAAAATAGTTTTATACGGCTCAGCTATAAAAAAAGAGCTTACATTTAGGTCTGACATAGATATTTCCGTGGAGTTTTCAGAGATAAGCTTAAAAGAAGCGACTCTTTTCAGGAAGAGAATGCTTGGAATGGCTGATGAAAGAGTAGACATTCAAGTTTATAACTCTCTCCCTAAAAAGATAAAGCAGGAGATAGATAAGGGGAAAATACTGTATAGAACATGAGAACAAAAGACAAAGTCAAGGAAATTGAAAAATATTTAACAGAATTATTCAGCGCAATCCCTGCAAATTTAGAATTGGAGAATTATAAAAAAGATTTCAGGATAAAAGCTATTTGTGAGAGATATTTTGAAAAAATAATTGAAGCAACTGTTGATTTGGCGTTTTTAATAATAAAAGACAACAAATTAAAAATTCCTGAAGAAGATACGGAAGCATTTGATATCCTTGCAAATGAAAATATAATCTCTTTAGAATTAGCACAAAAATTAAAAGAAGCTAAGGGGATGAGGAATATAATAGCCCATGAATACGGGAAAATTGATGATGAAATTGTCTTCAATTCAATAACAGAAGAGTTTGAAAGGGATGTTAAAGAGTTTATAAAATCCATTAGAAAATCAAAATTTATATGAGTTATGCTTGATAAAATAAAGGAATGTATAAAAATCAGCTCTTCTCAAGCTCTGCAAGATACTCTTTTATTCTTGCTGTTATCTGGGGCAAGAGAAAGTTTTCTATTTTTTCCTGAAAAATACTGCTTAATGTCTCAAACTCGCTCAATTTATAATTGTTAGAATTTTTCTCTGCAATCATCAAGTCCCTCAGCCTTTTCAGCTGCCTTCTTATGTTTGAATCAGCTATCCCCTTGACCTCAAGATTATTCTGCTCCCTTAATTTTATCGCCTTTTCTTTTATTTCCCCAAGCAGAATCTCTTTTTTATCCTTAGATGCATCAATCAGGACAAGCAGTATATCAACAATAATGTCCCTGCTGTCGCCTGCCTGAAGCAAGCCCAAGCTCAGGCATATTTTCTTGACAAGCTCCCTTCTGCCTAGATTATACGGCTTTTCATATCTCCTTAAAATTATCTCTGAAAGGGGCAAATCCTTCACTACTTTTGCCATAAAAATCTAAACAGAAGCCAATTTATTAAACCTTTCTTTTATTTAAAGAATAATCAAAAACAATCGTTCAAACTTAACAATCTTTATAAATCCTCGAGAAATAGCAGTTTTATGGACTTTGTTGCATTATTGTCAACTGGGCAGGGCTCATGGACCCAGGTTGCAGGACTGATTAATCAGGGCGAATGGGATAAGATAGTACTTGTTGGCGAGCAGTATGCAGAAAAATTTGATGCAGGCAAGCCAGCGGAATTTATTCCTGTTGATTTCAACCAGCCGATTGCCAGCCTGAAAGACGAGTTAATAACAAAGCTTAAGGAAAAGATTACCGGCATAGAAGTTGCATTAAGCATCGCCTCTGGCACAGGAAAGGAGCATATGGCTTTGATATCAGCGTTATTGCAGCTGCCAGTAGGGGTAAGATTTTTTGCATTGACAAAGGAAGGCATTGTTGAACTATAAGAGGTAGTTAATTCTTTGATGCACAAAATAGCTATAAGAAAAACAAATATAAACACCGATTATCCATTTTCTCCATGAAATTACTTGCATTTACAGATATTCATGCCGACTTTGATGCAGCGAGAAAAGTATGCAGCCTTGCTAAAAGAGAAAAGGTTGACCTGATGTTATGCGCAGGGGACATGACTCTTTTTGGCAATGGACTGCCCGATATGATTAAGATTTTTGATATAGGAATTCCTCTATTGATAATAGCCGGCAATCACGAGACATTCGGGCAGATTAAAGGCATAGAAAAGAAATTTGATTTTATTAAGGATATCCATCTAAAACCAGTCAAGAAAGGCAATATTGATTTTATTAAGAATATTCATCTCAAGCCAGTAAAGAAAGGCAATATAATCTTTTTTGGATGCGGTGGGAGCGGGATAACGCCAAATAATACTCCTAATGAAATGCGGGAAGAAAATTTCAAGGATATGCTCTCAAGGTTCAGGAATGAAAAGGACAATCTTATTCTTGTAACGCATGAGCCGCCCTATAACACGAAACTGGATTTTATCTGCAAGCATAAGGGAAGCAGGCAGATAAGAAAATTTATTGAGGAAAACCAGCCATTGTATGCAATATGCGGGCATTTCCATGAGAATGAAGGCAAGGAAGACAAGATAGGGAAGACAAAAATAATCAATCCAGGACCCAAAGGGAAAATTATAGAGATATGAATTAAAAACCTAAGAAATTTTTATAAACTCTGATAGATTCCTATTAATATGGAAAAACCAATTATTGCTACAACGCTATCTGGATTGTTTGTTAAGTCAGAACCATGGAAGAAAGCCCATATTCTTTGGTATGAGGAGAGAGAAAGAGAATTAAAAGAGGGAGGTAAAGATACCTCTGCTATTGAAGAATGGAGAAAATTATTACAGGAAGATCCGGAAAGAGAAAAGAGAGAGTACTTTAAGTTTGTTGATCGAGTTATGGAAGCACTCTACTCAGAGTTATCAGATAAAGAAAGAACAATAAAAGCCAGAAAAACATTTTTCGATTCTGTATGCAGGTATATCTCAGAGCATCAGAATGTTAAAAATGAAGATGTCACTAAATATTTTATTTCTTTAAAATATAAATACAGATTAGCACTAATAACAACAAATAAAAGAGACTCAATTGATAAAATTTTATCTTTGACAGGTTTATCAAATTTGTTTGATATCATTGAAGCGTCTATGCCTGATGAAAAGGATGATAAAACCATAGTTTTTGATAGATTTATAAAATCTTATGGGAAACCACTTATTTTTATAGGGGGAGACAGAAAAGACAGTTTTGATTATTGTGCTAGATACCAAATACCTCACATGTTTGTAAATTTAGAAGGTGGTGAGGATTTAGAAGATGTTGGAGTAGTGCATAATTTAAATGAATTAGAAAAGAGATTAGAAAAACTTTAAATTTTTAAATCTTCCTTGCTTTTGCCCAGCACAACAACTCTTGATTCAATCTTTTCATCAAGCAGTTTCAGTCCTGTCAATGAAGAAATCTTTTCTGCAAATTCTTTTACTTCAGAATGCAGGGGCATTCTTTCATATCCCAATCTTTTTCTTGAAAATCCCACGGACATGAATCCCTTGACCTCGACAAAATCCGGCTTTGCCTTTTTTATCAGCTTTGCATAATTATCTGCTTCAATCATGTTCAAATCCCGAACAAGAGTCATTCTTAAAACCCTTCTTGTTTCAATTTTAGGCAGTAAAGCCAACGTTTCATTAAATTTTTTCCACGCATCTTTTGAATTGCTTCTTACAATTTCTTTGTAAAGCTTTTCTGTTGGCGCGTTAAGTGAAACATACAATTGTGTTGGCAATTGCCCCTTTTCATTCATTTCCTTTATTCTTGATGGAAGCAGCCCATTTGTGACGAGAAATGTTGTTTTTTTTAATTTTCTCAATTCACTTATCAGCTCGCCAATAAAAGGATATATTGAGGGTTCGCCTGCAAGAGAGATTGCAAACTGATTTGGCTCAAGCGCCTCTTTTAATTTTTTCCCATTTACTTTTGGATTTCCCTTGAATCCGCTCAAAAGTATTCTTTGCTCTTTAATGCACTCTTCAATAATCTTTTTTGGTTCATCAACTTCAGATTTTTTTAACTTGTCGCCCAGAGTGTATTCTACTGCCCGCCAGCAATGCATGCACTTGTTCTGGCACCACACAACGCTTGGAGACATCTGGCAGCACCTGTGAGAGCTAATGCCGTAAAACTTCTGCTTATAGCAGTAACCTTCATTCAAAAGTGATTTTTTTGTCCACCTGCAAATCTGTACAGCAGAATTTTTCCCTGCAATGCCGTAATGCTGCCTTCTTAATGCTTCCTCTATCTTCCTTGTTATCATATATCCTATACAGGAAGAATGAATTTAAATTTTTCCAATTAAGCCGAGATAAAAAAATAAAAAATCAGAAAGAACAATAAAAAATAAAAAAAAAAATTTAGAGAAAATGTTTATTTATTTCTTCTTTTTTTTCTTCGCCATCTTAAAACCTCTTTTCAATTGAAAATTTTGTTAATTAGATAAGTCGATGTTTATTTATATATCTTTCTATTTTTTTTAGAAATTCCCAATTTTTTATTTTTCAAGATAAAAAATACCGTCGATAAATTTTAATTATTTTTCAATGATAAATTTTTTCACAATAAATTTCATTTTCCAATAAAATTTTATGGACCCGCTGGGATTTGAACCCAGAACCTTTCCGCAGCGAACGGAACGTCTTAAGCCATTGGACCACGGGCCCGGAAATTAAATATTCACAAACCACATCACAGTAAGCATTGCAAATATAACAAGAATCAGCGTTGTTGCAATTTTAAAAAGTATCCCTGCCTTTTTCTTGGATTTTGTTATTGCAAGGGCAGTGAGGTAAAAGACCCTGCCTCCGTCAAAAATTCCCAAGGGCAGCATATTGACAAGAGCGATGCTTATATTCAGGAAGATAATCCACCATATAAGATTATATATAAATACAATCAGCGAGGGATTCACTGTCGGCATGTAGAATATGTGGGGGTCCCTTAATTTCTCGCCTATTTTTCTGGCATAGGAAAGAATTCCCTTTGCAATACTTTGTGTCTGGGCATCTGAAAGGAATGCTATCCCAAGAATTGCCTGGCTTTTATTATCCCATCTTGCATCAAGGGCAACAGCATAATTTCTCGTTTTGTAGTCCTTATCAACCACTTCTATGTTTATCACTTCATTTGGCTTATACTTCGCCATTTCCCTCTTTAAGTCAGTAAGGCTATTGATTTTTACGGAATTAATCCTGTTTATTGCCCCAGAGAGCCCTATTCTTATTGCAGGCGTGTCTTCAAAGACAATTACCGCGCCGCCTTTTTGTATGCTGGCCTCCTGCATCTTTATCAGGCTAGTCATTCCGAAAAATGTCTGGTTATTTGCAGTTATCTTTGTGAGATTTACAGATTCAGAATCCATGCTCATTGCCAAATCATAATAATTGGCATCAAAATTCTTAAAGGCATCCAGCAGATTGTCTATGCTTTCGTTATTGATTTCCAAGCTTCCGACTTTTGTTATATCGCTTGCATTAATGCCTGTCATCATATAGGTATCAAATAAAACTCCCGCAGGTGCGAAGAATACCTTTACCAAGAGCAGCATTAGGGCTATGAAGACTATTGTTGTGACAAGATTTGCAAAACTTCCTGCAGCAAGGACTGTTATCTGCGCCTTGTTGCTTTTCTTTCTCAGCTGTTTTTCATCCGGCTCAACAAAAGCCGCGATAAACGGGCCGAGAAAACCGAAACCTGTTGATTTGACTCTTACCTTGTAATGCTTTGCAAATATTCCATGAGAGAATTCATGAACGACTGCGATTATCGCTATTGATGCAATCCAGTATGTGAAATAGAATGGCGGCAGATAGCTTACCTTGAAGACAGTTGTGAAATACGGGAATATGGGCATTATTGGAGGCACTTTGATAACCTTGAACAATTCAGGCAGCTGTATCATTGTCCTTATCAGCTCAAAAAATAGCCATACAGATGAAATCATAAGCAGATAGCCGGTTGCAGGGACAATATATTCCATCACCCTGAAGAATTTCTTGTATCTCGAGCCGACATAATTAATTAATTTTAATCCGACTTTAGTTGGATAGAGAAAAAATATCTTGCCCTCAACCTTCAGGTTTTTCCTTTTTTTGATGAGGAAAGTTACGAAGAAAATGCAGAATGCTATCAGGAATATTATGTCATAATACAGAAATTTCATTTTAAGTTGCGATTAACAGGAACTGCTATTTCTTCCTCATTGGCCTGAATGCCCTGCTCTTGCATTTTCGGCATTTGACTTTCCCTTCAAGAATCTTTCTTGATTCTACCCTGACTTTTGAGCTGCAGTTCTTGCAGATAAACAAATTCTTGAATAATCTCGCTTGTGCTGCAGGAATTTTTACCATTTTTTATTTACCATTTTTTGATTTAACAAATAGCCAGCCTTTTTATTTACCATTTTTTATTCAGCCAACAACCCTCTTTATTATTTTCAGGCCTTCAATGTCCCAGTATTCAACCTGAGAGCCCTCTTTTATCATGTCTTTCACTTCAGAGGATATAATTACTTCCATTGTCTCATAACTTTCAACATCCATTATGCTTGCATTTTCTCCCAGCAGGTTAAGGACTTGCCCCCTCTTCTTTTCAACCATTGGGACGTCCAGTTTTTCACCGCCGGGTTTTATTATCACCCTTTTCTTGTCATCAAGCAGCCCGATTGCTTCTATCCTGCATTTTGATGCGCCATGCTTTCCTGTTTTGCTTATTTCAACACTTTTTACAACACAGGATGCCCCGTCTACAATTATAAAAGTTCCCTCTTTCAAGTCATGAGCGTTCATTAATTTGAGTGGCATCAAGAAAACAACTTAAAAGCATTTATAAAAGTTGCCATTTCACTCTTTGTTGCGCAAAATCAATTTTAAGAAAAACTTAAATAGTATAAATCTATATATAAAATAGGAAATTTAAGGGGTTAAAAAATGAAAGAGGGGCTTGACAAGAATAGGGCTGGGCTGACATTGGGAATATTCTTTATGCTGCTGCATTCTTTGTGGGTTTTTATGATAGCAATCAGCGCGCAATTCTTACAAGGGTCACTTGACTGGATTTTCAATGTGCACCTTTTGAGGCCTGTTCTCACTGTAACGCAATTTAACTTAGGCAATGCATTCCTGCTAGTCATCCTGACATTTGTCTGTGGTTATGCAATCGGATGGGTTTTCACAGCAATCTGGAATTTCCTTGGAAAAAAAGGGAAATAGATTTGGTATTCTGTTTTTTTTTTTGGTTTAAGAAAGTTTTTAAAGCCTCCGCAAATAAATAGGAGTACTGAAAATGGGACTAAAAAACAATGATTTCATTGAACTTGACTTTGTCGGCAAGGTAAGGGAGACAGGAGAGATATTTGACACGACAATAGAAGAGGAAGCAAAAAAAGCCGGTTTGCTTAAAGATGCAAACAATGAAGGCAGGAAATTTGAGCCATTGAGGATTTGCATAGGGCAGGGAATGGTTGTCAAGGGATTGGACAAGGATATTGCAGGCAAAGAAACAGAAAAAGATTATGAAATTGAATTAAGCCCAGAGGACGCCTTCGGCAAAAGGGATAGCAAGCTTGTCAAGATAATGCCCTTGTCTGCATTCAGGGAAAGGGGCGTAGAACCAGTTGCAGGAATGATGCTCGCACTGGATAATTTTCTCGTTAAAATCGCGGCGGTTACATCTGGAAGGGTGATAGCTGATTTCAACAACCCCCTTTCAGGCAAGCATATTATTTACAAATTCAGGATAAAAAGAAAAATTGATGACGCAAAAGAAAAGGTGGAGATACTTTCTGAATTATTCTTTGGAAAGCCGGAAAAGATTTCGGTAGAGAACAACAAAGCGGTTATAGAATTGAAGATGCAAATTCCCGAGAAGATAAAAGATGAGCTCGTGAAAAAATTCAAGGAAATTTTAGGCATTGATGTGGACATCAAAGAATCTGAAAATAATAAGCCAAAAGAAGAAAAAGAGAATCAAGGGTAATACTGCTTCCTGTTCTTGAACTTATCGTACTTGTTTTCTATCTCGCTTACAACATCCTTCATTTCCCTCTTGGGTTTTCTCATCTTGGCATATAGTGTGATTGCTATGACAAGAACAGCAAGTGCTATCATTATAATACCAAGCATTCTCAAGTCCTTTTTTCCCTCGCATTTGCCGATGCAGCACCTTGTTTCTCCAATTGTTCTCAAACTGCCGTTGCATGTCTCTTCTTTTTTGCATACAGAGCCGTTATAATCAAGGCATGTCTTGTTCTTTTCTGCTGTTATGTTTATTCTTACCTGAGATTCATTATTTGTGAATGTTATATTAACAGGAAGTATTGCAGATATCCCCCCAGATGATGCTTCTATAAACCCCTCATAATTTTCAGTCTTCTGCGATTTGAACAGCAGATTAATTGTGACTTCTGAGCCTGCATCTATCTCGCTTATATGGAGTGATGTAAGGTTGAGGACATAATCCAGATCCCTTGAGTAGGATATTGAAATGCCCTTTATTACCCTCGGGGCAAGGTTCTTTATTGTGACAGGAATCAGATTATTCTCTTTTACAAGCATGGTTGCATTTATCTCCTGCTGGGTGAACTGGAAGTGCTCTTTTGGGACTTCTGGAGTAAAGTTTGTTATTGCGCTTTTGTCTGCAATAATCACAACAGGAATGGAATACAGCTCACTTGAGAATTTTGTTAGTGTTATCTCTATCTTGCCTGTTATGTTATCCTTTATCTCCTTGTTGTCAAGCTTGGAGGGTATTGCAAATTCTATCTTTTCTTCCCCGTTTATTTTTATAATAAAATCTTTTTTTGCCTTGAATGGAAGGAAATTTGCAGATGCAGTCAAGTCAACAATGCCTTTATTCTTTACAATGACTGAAATATTGGAATTTACTTTTGCCTTTATCACAGCAGGATTAATGGAAGAAATTGATTCTATCCCGCTATTGGAAAAAACAAATGCAGAGGATAATAATTCATTTGTAAGGTTGCCATAAATGTTCTTCTTCAGCCATTCCTTTCCCTTCTCTGCCGCATCATTCTCCTTTGCCTTGCTTAAAGCCCATACAGCAAATACTGTTGATTCAATATCTGGGGATGTTTCCTCAATCAGTGATTTTTTTGTAAAGTAACCATCGCTATGCTGGTTATTCAATAAAAATTCCTTCAGCTCGGATTTTCCAAAATACAATGCAATCGACTTTTCCTTTGTTGTCTGCGCATTCTCTGCAAGCCAGTCAAGGGCTTTTGATTTGTCCAGCCCTAAAGCATCCAAGGCAAGTATAGAATAGGCAGTTGCCTCTGAATTGCATTCACTCCTGTAGGAATCGCCAAAGCATTTTTTGTTGTTTAATGCTGCGGAAAAAATATCTCCCTGTTTTTGCATTGGGAATTCGTTTATCTTTCCCATATATGTATGCAATATCTTTGCATTAGAAACAGAACAATTAGCAACAATGCTTGCTTCATCTGATTCGCCCTTTAAGTCAAGGGCTATAGCATTATCCCCAGATGTTATATTTTTCAGTGTTTTTTTCGAGTTGACATTAATTTCACACTGGGAATCACCAGCAGAGGTTATTATAAGGTTCCATAAGCCAATATCAAGATTATTCTGGGCGTCAATGAGCCATGATGAATCAGAATCAACTGAGCTTTTTTTCAGGGCAAACAGCGCAATAGAAGTATCATTGACGTTGCATGATGAGGCAGGCCAGCATCCTGTGGAGCTTTTTTTAGCCAGCAATGCATTCTTTGCCTGCAGGAAGAGAGAGTTATCATACGCAAGTGCAATTAATGCAAGTGAATTGCTTTCTGTGTTAAGCGTTGAAAATTTGCCAGATGTCTTGCCTGCAATATCCTTGTAGAATGAAGTTATGCTTTGTTTTATCTCAAATGTTTTTTCTTTCTCATTGCCCTTTAATACACCATCTTCCCTGTAAAGTGCATTTTTAACTGCAAAGGTATAATTTCCAATTTGCTGGGGCAAGTCAACATAAACCCAGTATTCCCTGTCAGAGATTTTCAGAAGATAAAAGGCAAGCCCAACTTCTTTCCCGTCCTTCATAAAAAAGATGTTATTTACTGTTAATGAGCTGATAAAATCGCCTGTAATATTTGCCTGAAATGTTTCTCCGGCAAAATAGGAATCTCTTAGAAGAGTTATCTCCATTGCAGAAACAGACGGAACACATATTACAATTCCGATTATAAACAAAAAAAGCAGATATTTCATTTTCCTCTTTTAAGATAGCCAGTTTCTATATATAATTTTCGAGAAATATATTAATAAAGTTATCTAAGTTTATCTGCTTGATTCTTTCAGCCTTTTCAGCGTTTCATCAAGCTCTTTGTCTGTCTGGGTTCTTCTTAAAGAGGGGTTTCTATTCAAGGGGTTGTATGAAGCAAATCGTGCAGGCGGCCTTACTTGAGGAGGTGCACCAGGGCGTCTTGAGTATGTAAGCCCTCCCTCGGAAAATCTCGGCTTTCTCTTTAATTTATCCCTGAACAGGAATGCGACCACTCCTGCAGCTAAAATTAATATTGCTATAAAAAATATCCATCCATTATTACCGCTCTTTGAAGAGATAGAAGCGTTTGATTCTTCGCAGCATACATCCACTTTGTCCGGGCAGCTGTCAGAATTTGACTGCTCGCCATTGAGGCAGGAATCAGGCCTGCATACATGATTGTTGCTTTCGCATATATTCACAGCTTCTTTTGTGCAGTATCCCATGCAGCAAATTCCCTCGCTTGAGGATTTTGTTGTGCCCTCGCATATGTAATCCAGTGAACTGTCGCATAACAAGCCTCCCATTTCATTGCAGGTTCTTGTTTTTTCCTCATATTTCTGGTTGCAGCAAACCTTGAAGGAGGAATCCTCGCATGAATAGTCAGGAATCCTGTTTTCAAAATTGCAGTCATAGCTCTGCTCGCAGTAAAATCCGTAATCAATGCATTTCAATTCAGTCTGGGATTCGTCGGGAAAAGGGATATATGCGCCTTCCTTTGGCCATATCGAAAATAACAAGAATGCAGTGTCCTTCTTGTTGCTCCCCCAGCTTCCTGCTGTGTCTCCTGTCTGAACCTGCTCGTTAAGGAGCCATGCCTTTGTATTAAATTTCTTTTCAAAGTTATATGACTGCAAAGCAAGCATTGCGAGCGCTGTATCATAATATTTGTCATAAGGAGTCAGGTCAGCCTGCCAGTAACCGCTTTTTCTCTGGAGATTGGTTAATGAATTGACATAATCTTCCTGGCCTGTCAGCAGATATAAGAATGAATCAGGCAGCAGGCGGGTATTGCTGTCTTTGTAACCAACAAGATAAGGCAGGAATATGCTTATGTCCTGTTTTTTTATAAGCGAAAGCGCAGTCCACACAGTTGCCTCATAATTGCAGCTGCCATCCTGCTCGATGCATACAGAGCTTATTTTTAATTCAGCATCGCCCTTTGCAGACTGCCTTTTTGTGTCGCTTGAAATATAAACTGTTGTTGTGCCAGGTTTCTGGTAAAATAATGAGGCAACGAAATCCTTGTCGCAGTTGATTGTGAATTTTTTTTCATAGCATGCGCTTGATATCTTGAACCAGTAATTTCCATAGCTTAACGTCAGGCATGAGCCAGCTGGCTTGCTCACTTTTTTGTTTGTGCTGAGTGTAACATTATAGGTGAATGAATCATAGCTTATTGTGCATACTGATTCTTCGCTGCTATCCAATTGCATGAACCATGTCATCTCTGTCGGCGTGCCGTTCTGGGACATGAGCCATTCATCTGTTTCCGCGTCTGTAACCCCGATTCTTTCAAGAGCAAGCGATGCGAGCGCAGTTTCCTTCGGTTCGCATGATGAGGCAGGCCAGCATCCTGCAGAGCTTTTTTTATTGGACAATGCGTCTCTTGCCTGCGCGGCAATATTATCATCATATGCGAGAGCAAGCAATGTAAAGGCAAGGTCTTCTGTGCTCGTTGTATTGTCTAATTTACCGCTGACTGAATTAGAAAGCCAGTTGTATGCCTTGTTTATCCTCTCGGCTTCCGAGGTATCATTTATTGCAGCAGCAGCGGACACTATTGAAAGAGAAAGAGTGATTAGCATTATTGATGCAGCCAAAAAAAACAACAGCCTGTTATTGCCCATAAAAACCTATGGTTAAAGAGATTTAAAATCCTTTCGCTTAAAAGGGCTGGAGCGATGCGACTTAACAGGCCCAATATAGGATTATATAAGGATTATTTTTTGTAATATACATTCTCTTAGAACAATGCTTAAAAATTGAAAAGCCAGCCTTTAATATGGCAAAAATAAGCCCAAAAGTCTCTGAGAGTTTAAGCGAGTATCTTGTTCTGACTGACTGGATTGAAGCTAAGCCAGAGGAAGTTTCTCTTAAAGCAAATCTCGGCAATATATCTTTGCAGTATCCATTCATGACTGCAAGAATGCAGTCTGTTGTTGGGCCGGAAATGGCTGTTGCTGCCGGGGGAAATGGAATTTTGACAGTAATACCAAGAAGCCTGAGAGACGAGGACAAGCAGGCAATTATTAATGCAAACAAAAAAGCCCGCCTGAGCGAGGGGAATATAGAATTCCAGGAAAATCCTGAATCTGCAAATCCAAAAGATACACTTGAAGAGGTTGTGAATAAGGTAGAGAGAATAGGGCATTCTGTTATTCCCATCATTGACAGGAAATCAAAACTTTATGGCGTATATGTTCATAATCCTGATAATCCCCCCATGGTTCCGCCTAACACACCAATAACTGAAGTTATGCTGCCATTAGAAAAAATAGGGGTAAATGGTGGAATTAATTATTTTAAAATTGGAGATGAGGACGACATCAGAATCAGGGACATGCTTTCAAAAGGGGACAGGAAATTTATACCTCTAGTTGATGAGAATATGATTCTTCAGAAGCTTGCATTCCTGCATAAATTCAACACAAATTATATAGGCATTGCAGTAAGCACAAGGAATAATCTTGAAGAGGAAATTGAAAAATGGGGCCCCCAGGTTGATACACTGGCAATTGATTCCTCAAATGCATGCTTCAAGGATGCTATTAAGATAATAAAAATTGCAAAGAAAAAGTTTCCAGAAAAGCCATTCGGGATTGGCAATATAATAATGGGAAGGGATTTTGAAATTTTTGCTGACAATGGGGCGGATTATATAATCGGGGGAATGGGTGTTGGTTCTATATGCCAGACAGGTTCCCATAGGGGGAATGGCAGAGGGCAAATGACAGTAGCAGCAGAGCTCGCAGAGGCAAGGGATAATCACAGCAAGAATAAAGGGCGTTATGTTCCTCTTGTTCTTGACGGGGGAATAACTAATGTAAAGGATATGACTATTGCGCTTGCATTTGCTGATTTTATAATGATGGGGAATTATTTTAACAGATTTTATGAAGCTGCAGCGCAAAAATTAAATTCAGAGAAAGAGCCCACATCCGAGGAGAATCTTATAAAATATGTAGAAAGCTGGGGCGAGGGCCACCCAAGAGCGAGGCTGGTTGCCATGTATGGCCTGAATTTCAGGCATGTTTTGTCTGAAATGCATCCAGCTGACATATCAAGGGTTATTGAGCGTTACGGGCATTCAAGCATCTCCAGTGCTACAGTTGAAGGAATTGTAGGAGCTGTGAAATACAGGGGAAGGCTAAAACCCTGTGTTGAGAATGATGCAAGATATATAAGGGCAACAATATCAAATGCTGGTGCTCATGACTTGGCAAGCTTCAGGGAAAAGGCAGTGATTGAAAAGGCTTCTGCAAGAACAATATTAGACATGCTGCCCCATGATGTAGAGGTTACAGAAAAATAAAAATGCAAAACACAATCGTTGATATTAAAGTTACAGAAAAATAAAAATGTCAAACACAATAGTAATAGGAATGCAGTGGGGCGATGAAGGGAAGGGAAAAGACATAGACATTCTTTCAGAGCAGCATGATGTTATTGTGAGATACCAGGGGGGCGGGAATGCAGGCCATACAGTAGTTATTGGGGACAAAAAATATGCACTTCATCTTATTCCCTCAGGCATATTAAGGAAAGGCAAGCTGAATATAATAGGAAATAATGTTGTTATTGAACCATTTAAATTCTTAGAAGAGGTTGCCGGCCTTAAAGATAAGGGTGTTGAAGTCAGCCCAGATAATCTTAAGATTTCAGACAAGATAAGCCTGACATTAGATTACCACAGGAAAATTGATGAAATCAAGGGAAAGGGTGTGGGAACAACAGGCAGGGGCATCGGCCCGACTTATGAAGACAAGATAGGAAGGAGGGCAATAAGGGCATGCGACTTATTTGATTCCAATTCCTTGGAAAAAAGGGTAATTGAAAATACAGCACTTGCAAACAGTATGCTAAGATTTTATGGCTCAGAAGAATTAAATCCCAAAAATGTTTTTAATAACCTCATCTCATTGATAGACGAGTTCCTTCCATTCATACATAAGGACATAGGGAAGATAATCCTGAATCATAACGGAAGCCTGCTTTTTGAAGGGGCCCAGGGAACTCTTTTGGATATAGACCATGGCACTTACCCATTTGTCACCAGTTCAAACACGACAATCGGAGGGGCTTATACCGGAACAGGCGTTTATCTGGATTTTGACAAGAGGATAGGAATTCTGAAGGCTTACACAACAAGAGTCGGCAACGGGCCTTTTCCCACTGAACAGAATAACGAAACAGGGAAGAGATTCAGGAAAATAGGAAATGAATTCGGGACAACAACGGGCAGGCCGAGAAGATGCGGATGGCTTGACTTGTTTGCTGCAAAGTATGCTGCAAGAATAAATGGGATAAATGAGATTTCATTGACAAAACTTGATGTGCTGGGCGAGGAGAAAGAAATCAGGATATGCACTGCTTACAGGGGAGAACATGGAATTACGGTAAGCTACTTCCCTTCAACAGATTTGGATAATTATCTTCCTGTTTATGAAACACTGCCTGGATGGAATCGGGATATAAGCGGGGCAAGAAAGGTAAGTGAGCTGCCTAAAGAAGCCATGAATTATATAAAGACAATAGAGGATTTTCTTGAAGTTCCTGTCAAAAGGGTTGGAGTGGGAGAAAGAAGAGACCAGACAATAGAATTTTAGATCGGGCTCTCAGAATTTTTCTTATCAGACTTAGCAATTTTCTTCTTATTTGGGAATCTCGCCTTTCTTACGACATAATTTATAGGATTCTTTATCAGATTGCATAATGAATCAGGATTGCAGACAGCAAGGTCCTTGTAATTTGGCTTGTCGCAATTCGGAGGAAGAATTGCCTTTTGCCTCTTGAACCAGAAAAGCTGCGATTTTATATAGCCCTCTCTTAGCAACTTGTAGTTCTTTTTGTTCCATTCTGTCACATTCTTTTCTATTTCATCATTGTCCATCTGGATGCTCTTGAAGAAATTAAGAAGGATAAATAACGCCCTTTTTCTTCCGTCCTGCTTCACGCCGTTTAATATTGCCTGTATGCAAGGGGGATATAATAAAGGAGATAAGTCCTTGACATTTATTTGGACCTTAAATACTCTTTTGTCTGTCTCTGTTGATTTAATAGTCTTCCTTTTTCTTTCCGCATCAGCATCAAGAGCCTCCATTACAAGTTCTTTTGCTTCATTTTCCTCTGCTTCCGGAAGATACTGCTTTGGAACTGCAATGTCCGGCTTTGCCCAGCTGGGCTGGAAATTTTTAATTTGTTCTGGCTTTATTACTATGCTTGATAATCCTGATTTTTCGTGAAGTGAATATGGCATCCTGAATAAATGCCTTGGGCTCAATAAAATTGTATCCAATCCTATAATAGAAAAAGGGTCAAATTGTTCTATTTTCTCAAACTGGTTAGGATTTTCAATAAAACTGTTACCACAGCTTATGCACTCTAAATCTTCTATTTCTCTTTCAATAATTTTTTTACCAATTTCAGTCCTTATATTTTTTGTAGATTTCATAACTCTCCCCCCACAATTTTTACATATTTTTTTCATTAGGTTCTCCTTTTTTATGCCTTTTATTTCACTAATTTCTTTAATTGGGGTTAAGGCAAGAATCCTTTCACTAAGCTTCTTTTCAATCCTTTCTATAAGATATAAGGAAATGTATCTTGGTATCTTTGGGAAAAGATTTTTTATTTCTGTTTCTCCTATTTGCTTTGGAAACGCCCTCCATGGAATACATATATGAAATCCAGAGCCGCCGGAAAACTTGATTCCAAAATTATTTACATTATGGAATCTTAATGCCTCTATCAGCAATTCCGCAGCAATCTTGCCGTATTCTATGTATTTTGTGTCTATGTCAAGAAGCAAGTCCCAACCAATTCTCAGTTTGTTGAACTGCTCTTCATTCATCTCTGTTTTTATTTGCAGAGGGTCGTGCCATAATTCCTCTGAGCAATGGAATGATGTTGCGCCCTTTTCAGCAAGTGCAGAAACATCTGACTCATACTGGAGAAAATCAGGGCGCTTTCCAAATGAATCAATGTATCTTGGAGAAACTTCCCTGTTAGGAGAGAATGAAACAAGGGCTTTTTGGATATCTCTTCTCCTGTAGTATCTTCTTGCAAGTTCCCTTATCCTCTCAATCTTGTCTGCCTCAGGCATTTTGGGATAGTTTTAAGTATTTTATCTCCTTATCAAGAACAGCTAAAAGGGGTATAAAAGAATTATTAGTGTTAAGAATATTCATTTAAAGACAGCTAAAATAGGTATAAGAATTGCATATTCATTAAAAAACAGCAAAATGGGTATAAAAGAAATATTAGTGTTAAGCATATTCATCTGTTTTGTTGCTCTTTTTAGCAATAGTGCTCTTGCGGGGGATGAAGGTTATGTAAATATTGCTATTGCAGACGCTCCTCCTAGGATTTTGAGCATAGCTGTAAAGCCAGAAATTGCTTACACTGGCTCAGAAGTATCCTGCGAGGCAGAGGTTTATGATGAAAATGCCAGTTCCTTGAAATTAGAATATGAATGGCACATTAATGGAAAGGCAGTTTCAGGCAAGGAAAAGCAATTAACTGAAACAATTCAGGCGGGGGATGAAATTGAATGCAAGGTTTTAGCTATTGACTTATATGGAAAAGGCAGTCAGGCAGAAAGTGAAGGAATAAAAATCCAGCCAAAAGGCATTCTGCAGGCAACAGGCTATGCAATAAGGAATGTTGATAATAAAGGGGGAGCAAGCAAGGGTTTGGCTGGCATAACAGCCCTTGGGGTTATCTTAATTGCGGGTTTTGGCATAAAAAGATTAAAGGATAATATTAAGAAAGGATAAAGCATGTGGTTTTCATATATCATTTCTGACATAACAAAATTTAAAAGCACGTCAGGACTCTAAGAGTGATAGGGAGACAAAAGGGGAAAAATGCTAGTTAAACTTGACGAGCCGAAGATACTGAATGATGCGGTTTCTATAATCTATCAGTTGGTTACTGAAGTAAGGGCAAAAGTCAGTAAGGACGGATTGAGCATTATTGCTATTGACCCTGCGAATGTTGCCTTGATTATGCTAAAACTGCCTGCATCTGCATTCTCGCAATTTAAGGTTGAAGAGGATGAAGAGGAGCTTGGGTTGGACCTCGAGGATTTAAAGGCGGTATTGGGAAGATGCGGGGCTGGAAGCAGTTTGATTATGGAAAAAGTGGATAATACACTAAAGCTCAGCATACAGGACAAGATAAAGAGGAGTTTCACACTTGCGCTGATTGACATTGATGCTGAGGAAAAAACTGTGCCTCAACTTGAATTTACAAGCAAGGTGGAGATTGATTCTTCCACGCTTGCAGAAGTCATAGACGATGCGTCAGTTGTTGCAGATGCATGCACATTCATCACAAAAAAGAAGGATGAGGTTTTTATTGTTGAAGCGAAGGGAAATCTGAATTCTGCGAGGGCAGAGTTTTCAAGCGATGAGGTAAAGATAGATGCCGAGGACGCAAAGGCAAAATACTCTTTGGAGTACATGCAGAAATTCATGAAGGGGAAGAAGATAAGCGAAAAGGTAATATTCCAGTTCTCTGCGGATTACCCATGCAGATTAGACTTCAAGGCAAAAAATCTTGAGATGGCATTTATCCTTGCGCCGAGGGTTGAGAACGAAGAAGATTAATAATAAGAAACCAAGGTTTCTTATCACTTCCTTTACAAATGAAAGGCTTCTTATTGATAATATTTAAATATCTAGTTTCATTTTCACAATAATGCTAGACATCAGATTTATCCGTGAAAACCCTGAATTGGTAAAGGGGAACATAAAGAAGAAATTTCAGGACGAGAAACTTAAACTTGTTGACGAGGTAATCCAGAAGGATGAGGAATGGCGGGCATTAAAGGGAAACCTTGACACACTCAGGCACCAGAGGAATGTTATTTCCGAGGAGATAAACAAGGCAAAGAAGCAGGGAAGGAATATTGATAATTTAATAAGAGAGGCGAAGGAGCTTCCCGAGAAGATAAGGGAAGGCGAGCAGAGGGAAGCAGTATTGTCCGAAGAAATAAAAAAGATTATGTGGCAGATTCCGAATATAATTTCCAAGGAAACGCCGATTGGAAAGGATGCATCCAAGAACAAGGTTATAAAAAAATACGGAAAGATACCCAAGTTTAGTTTTCCTGTAAAAAATCATGTCGAGCTGACAGAAAAACTTGGAATTGCTGATTTTGATGCGTCTGCAAGGGTTTCCGGAAATGGATTTTATTATCTGAAAAATGAGCTTGCATTGCTTAATCAATCATTAATCAGATTTGCTATTGATTTTATGAAGAAAAAGGGTTATGAATATATTGAGACACCATTAATGCTTAATGAGAAATCGATTTATGCCTCTATGGACAAGGCAGCGATTGAGAATTCTGTTTATGCAATCAACGGAGAGGATTTGAATATGATTGGGACAGCAGAGCAGTCTCTCCTGGCAATGCATTTTGGCAGGACATTCGAGGAATCAGAGATTCCGAAAAAATATTTCTCCTATTCAATGTGTTTCAGGAAGGAGATAGGCGCGCATGGGATAAACGAGAAGGGCTTATGGAGGACGCATCAGTTCAACAAGGTAGAGCAGTTTATTTTCTGCAAGCCAGAGGACTCAAGCAAGCTATACAACGAGCTTCTGAAAAATTCAGAGGAAATCCTGAAGGCATTAAAACTTCCATACAGGGTAATTGAGATTTGCTCGGGCGATTTGGCCGACTGGAAATACCGAAGCGCTGACTTGGAGGTTTACAGGCCGACAACAAAAGAGTATGGAGAAGTAATGTCCTTGAGCAACTGCACTGACTATCAGGCAAGAAAATTGGACATAAGGTACATTGACAAAAAGGGCAATAAGGCGGTCGTTCACACCCTTAATGACACTGCTCTTGCAACCTCAAGGATTTTAGTTGCATTGATAGAAAACAACCAGCAGAAAGACGGAAGCATTAAAATTCCAGAAGCCTTGCAAAAATATACAGGCTTCAAGAAGATTGAAATTAAAAAAGAAGATAAAAAAGCCAAGAAAAGAAAAGGCAAAAAATGACAAAGGGAAAAGAGTTTAAGGTTACGCCTTGGGAGGTTGAAGGAGAGGTTGATTATGACAGGATTGTGAAGGAGTTCGGGGTTTCAAGGATAGACAATAAATTGCTTGAGCGGATTAAAAAAAATGCAGGCGAATTGCATTTTATGCTGAGGAGAGGCATTTTCTTTGCGCATCGCGATTTAAACTGGATACTGGATGAATATGAAAAAAGGAATAAATTTTTTATTTATACGGGAAGAGCGCCCTCAGGACCTGTTCATTTAGGGCATTTGATGCCTTGGATATTTACAAAATGGTTGCAAGACAAGTTTAATGTTGAATTATTGTTTCAATTTCCAGACGAGGAAAAATTTCTGTTTCAGCAGAACTTAAGTTTTGAAGATGCACAAAAATATCTTAATGAGAATATGCTTGACATTATTGCTTTAGGTTTTGACCAGAAGAAAACATCTTTTATAATTGATACAAAACATGCTGATTTGATGTATAAAGAGGCAGTAAAAGTAGCAAAAAAGATAACCTTTTCAATGGTAAAGGCCTCTTTTGGTTTGGATAATGATGCAAATATAGGTTCAATTTTTTATACTAGTATGCAGGCAGTTCCTGCTTTTCTTCCATCAATAATAAAGGGAAAGAATATTCCCTGCTTAATCCCTCATGCAATTGACCAGGACCCTCATTTCAGGTTAACTCGGGATATTCTGCCTAAACTTGGCTATTATAAGCCTGCTTCAATTCAGTGCTTATTTCTTCCACCACTTTTTGGAGTTAGCGGTAAAATGTCTTCTTCAAAAGAAGGCTCAATCTTCACAACTGACAGCGAGAAAGAAGTAGAAACAAAAATCAAGAAATACGCATTTTCAGGCGGGCAGCCCACGATGGAAGAGCACAGAAAAAAGGGCGGCAATCCAGATATTGATGTTTCTTACCAGTACCTGAAAATGCTCTTTGAGCCCTCTGATGAAAAATTAAAACAGATTCATGATGATTACAAATCAGGGAAAATGCTTACCTCTGAATTGAAAGAAATTCTGATAGAAAAGATAAACAAATTTTTGAAAAATCATCAAGAGGAAAGGGAAAAGGCAAGGAAAGTTTTGGACAAGTTTATTCTGAAGGATTAAATCTCCAGAAGGCAGGACATTGTCGAATTTGCGGGACTTTTAATAATTTTTAGCTAAATACTTTTTATAAAAGTCCCGACTATTTAACAGAGCCAGAAGGCAGAATATTTATAAATCTCTATAACCTTGAAGAACAATGGCGGGAAACAAGAGGGCTCAAGTCACTTTATTTGTTATTATCGCCATTGTTATCGTTGCAGGAGTTCTATTGCTTGTTTCGTTAAAACCAGAGTTAAATCCATTGGCAAAAGAGTTAGAGCCCTCAGGATATATTGAAACATGCATGAGGGACTCTGCGTCAGAGGCATTAAACATCCTGAGCACTCAGGGCGGTACATTAAATCCGACGGGATTTGTTTTATTTGACAATAACAGGGTGGCATATCTCTGCTACACTTCTGATTACTACTCAAAATGCATGAACCAGAAACCAATGTTAAAATATTCTGTTGAATCAGAGATAACGGATTATATTGGGCCAAAGATGCAGCAATGCATCGCTAATCTCAAGCAGCAATATCAGAACAGGGGCTATCAAGCGGATTCAGGATTAATGAAACTGCAAACCACTATACAGCCTAAAAAGGTTATAATTAAGATGGAAATGCCATTGACAATAACAAAGGAAGAATCAAAGAGATACGAGAATTTTGAGGCTATAATCCTCCATCCTATATATGAGCATATAATGCTTTCGCAGGACATTGTGAATTCAGAAGCAAGAGTGGGGGATTTTGACCAATTAAGCTATATGCTTTATCATCCAGAAACAAGCATAGACAAAAAGTCACAGGGCGAGAACATAGTTTATATATTAAGGGATATTATTTCTGACAAGAGATTCATGTTCGCAGTAAGAAGTTATGTTATGCCTCCAGGGGTTTGATGAAGATGAAGAATAGCCAAATAAAAATAAACTTGAAAGCTGTTTTGAGAAAAGAACCGGAAATCTTTAGCGAGACATTCTTCCAGATTTTTACGCTTATCACTTCGATATTCGCATTTGCATTTCTTGTTGCTGCTGCTTCTGCAGTTGCATCCCCAGTTGTTAAGGCACAAACTTCACAAGTATGCTGCGAGAAATTAAAAGGGAAGGATATATTCTGCCAGAATTCTATATTATCAAATTGCGATGCTAATTACAGCCATGCACAAACCTCATGCACTTCTACAGATTACTGCAAGCCAGGATGCTGTTATGACAGCAAGGAGGGAACCTGCGCTCAAAACACGCCAAGACTTGTTTGTAGTCTGGCGAATGGAACCTTTTCATCTGATTCTGATTGTGTTATCTCCCAATGCAAGAAGGGATGCTGCATTATAGGAGACAAAACAGCTCTTGTTCCATTAGCAAAATGCAAGAAGCTTTCAGATTATTATGGGATAGAAACTAATTTCAAGAGTGAGATTACTATTGAGGCGGCATGCATTGGGGTTGCGCAGGCGCAAGATAAGGGTGCATGTGTTATCTTCACAGGGCTTGAAACAACATGCAAGCTGACAACAAGAACAGAATGCAAGAGCTTGACTCATAATGAGTCATCTTTTAATATGGGGCTCTTATGCAGTGCAGAGCAATTAGGAACGCTTTGCACAAAACAGCATTATACTGGCTGTGTTGAAGGGAGAGATGAGGTATACTGGTTTGATTCCTGCGGAAATCAAGAAAATATATATGATGCTGACCAGGCGAGAAGCTGGAATTCTGGAAAAATTCTTGAGAAAGGGAATTCATGCAATCCTGACAAAGGGAATGTGGAAGATCTTTTTTGCGGGAACTGCCAATACTCCAAAGGCACTATGTGCGGAAAGGCGAGAGATAAAATAGAACCCAGCCCGGCATATGGAGATTATATATGCAGGGATGTAAATTGCCATAACACTTATAATGGGCAGGATTACAAACACGGAGAATCCTGGTGCGTTTCTGATTATAATGTTGCAGTTGGCGGGGGAAAAGATGCTGTCGGCTCAAGGCATTGGAGGCATCTTTGCATTATGGGGGAAGAGAAGGTAGAGCCATGCGATGATTACAGGCAGGGAATCTGCGTTGAAGGAAAATTGCAAACAAGTGCAGGCACATTTAATGAGGCATCTTGCAGGGCAAATGCATGGAAGACATGCTTGGACTACACAAACAAGGCTAATGCGCAGCAATTATGCAATCAAAATCCTGATTGCTTTTTCTATACTGCATGGAAATTTCCTGTTTGTTTGCCCCAGGTTCCTTCTGGTTTTGATTTGAAATCTAGCGCCAGTGCTGCAGGTGCATTCTGCGGAACAGTAACACAAGAATGCAAGATAGTTTATGTTAATGAGATGGGAAAGGGATGGACATGCAAGCAGAACTGCGAATGCAAGGAGCAGAGCTGGGTTGATCAGATGAACAAGTGGTGCACTTCTTTGGGAGATTGCGGGGGAAAGTATAATATTGCGAAGGTATACAGCAAAGACGGTTATACTGTTTCCGGAACTTCTGCGCAGCCAAGTGAAGGTAGCAGCGGTTCTGGCTCAGGAAATGGATTTATGGGGGGATTAAGTTCACTTATGATGCCCGCTTCAATTCTTGGTGGCGGTATTTTTCTTGCTTCAAAGGTTATGGAATGGGCATTAACCGACGCAATAATTGGAGTGGTTGGAAGCCAAATTACAAGAGAAGCTGCAAAAACAATAGCAGTTACAGCATTAACACAAACAACTTCAAAAGCTGCAGCTGAAACAATAACCTTGAGCTTAATAGAAAAGGGTGTTACTCCAGCAGTTGCCAGCACCGCAGGAACGGCAGGAGCAACTACAATGGGACAAGGAGTAAAAGTGGGTGTTCAGGCAGCAATGTCTGGTGCGCAAATTCTCGCAACTGTTATATCAGCAGTCGCATTAGTTGTTTCAGTTTACTTTCTTGCGAAATCTATGGGCTTTTCAACAGGTGCTGCGATAGGAATTGCAGTTGCATCAGTTGCCGCTGCTGTCGCACTTAAGCTTATATGGACAAGTCTTATCGCAAATATGTCCTGGATGTCAGCATTTGGCTGGGTGGGATTAATAGTGATGGTAATAATGATGCTGCTTCAATGGTTATTTGGATGGGGAAAGACAAAAGTTGAGATTGTTAACTTTAGCTGCCTGCCTTGGCAGCCTCCAAGTGGCGGAGCAGACTGCGAGAAATGCAATAAGCCTCCAATAGGGGGAGAATTAAGACCCTGCTCAAAATACAGATGTGATAGTTTAGGAGCTGCATGCTCATTATTAAATGAAGGAACAGGAAATGAAACCTGCATCTGGCTTAATCAGAATGACGTTAATTCTCCAACAATCAAGCCATGGCAGGATGTTCTGACATCAGGGCATAGTTACAAGGAGCAGCAATGCCCTGGAGCAGGCTGCTGGGCGATTGTAAGAAATGAAGGCAGCGGCTGTGTCAAGGCATTTACTCCTTTGGCATTTGGCATAGAGACAAATGAGCCAGCGCAATGCAGGGTTGATTATGAGCATAGAACATCATTTGATGAAATGCAGTTCTTCTTTGGGGATAACTTATACTTTTATAATCATAGCACTATGCTAAGTTTGCCTTCACCCGATGCAATGAATGCCTATGCAAGCCCTGAATTGAGGAATGACGGCAATTATACATTATATGTAAGATGCAGGGATGCAAATGGAAACTCGAATCTGGCAGAAACTTCAATAGAATTTTGTGTTGATCCTGGTCCGGATACTATGCCTCCTGTTATATCAAAAACTAGTGTTGATAATGGCGCGCCGGTAAGCTATGGTGCAGGTTCAGTGCCTTTGGATATCTATGTGAACGAGCCATCAGAATGCAGATGGAGCAGTGCTGATAAGGATTATAATGATATGGAGAAATCATTTAGCTGTGCATCAGAAATTGCTGATATGGAAATGGACATGACTTACAAATGCTCAACTGCATTGACAAATATACAGGATGGGATTGCAAATAGATTCTATTTCAGATGCAAGGACCAGCCATGGCTTACGACAAATGAATCAGACAGGAATGTGAATACTGAAAGTTATGAGTTTGTGCTGCAGGGAACATCCCAATTAAAGATAGTAAGTGCAGAGCCGAATGGAATAATAAGCGGAGGCGCAGAGCCAATGGCAGTTGATTTGAAGGCAGAGACTTCTGGAGGCTATGTAAATGGGGAATCAACATGCTTTTTCTCTGATACAGGATATGACAACATGATTGAGTTTTTCATCACCGGGGGCGTTTTATACTCAAATATCCACGAGCAGAGATTAGAGCTTGGAGAGGGAAACTACACCTATTATATACTATGCAGGGACTTGGCAGGAAACATAGACAAGACAACTGTAAGCTTTAGCGCAGAGCTTGACAGGCAAGAGCCTTCAATTATAAGAGCATACCAAGAAGGCGGAATGCTGAAGATAATAACTGATGAGGAAAGCGAGTGCAGGTATGGCGTGAGGGACTGCGAGTATGATTTCTTGAGTGGAACAGAAATGCCATTCACAAATTCCACTGAGCACACAGCAGAATGGAGAACAGACATAACATATTACATCAAGTGCATGGATAAGTATGGAAACATGCCCTCTTCTTCGCAATGCACTATGACAGCAAATGTATACAATGTTTTTTAGAGACATTGTAGAATTTGCGGGACTTTTAATAATTTTTAGGTCAGTTCTTTTCATAAAAGTCCCGACTATTTGACAGAACCTTTTTTAGAAAAGCCGATAAATTAAAAAATAAATATTAATTACTGTTCATCTTTATGGTACAAGTCTAATAATATTATCTTGCCTTCTTCTTTAATGCAACAATATGAAAGCCTGAAAGGAGGAATATAAACTTCTCTTGTGCCCTTCCTTGTGTATCTCATCGGTTTCCCAATTTCAGGATTATCAATTATTTTCAGAATATGCTTCTTTATCTTCTCTTTGAGGGAGTTATCCTTTATTTTTTTGACAATATATAGAAATTTTGGGCTGTAGTCTACAGTTACCATTTCTTAAGTTCACTAATAAAATCCTTTTTGCTCTTGGAAATGAAATTCCCCCTTTCATATTCCCTGAATGCCTCTTCGGTTCTTTTAGCAAATTTTAAGTCTTCCTCTAAATTCTTGTTAAAGTCTTTCATTTTTTTAAGGATAATTTTTCCCTCATTTTCTATCAGCACTAATCTTTCCCCCTCCTGCAGACTGCCTCTCATTTCTTGAGGAATGACAATTTGCCCCTTTGAGCTTAGCTTAGTTATGCTTATATTTACCATAAAGTAAGATTAATCTTACTATTATTTAAACCTTTTGGTTTTAGCTTTTAGGGGATTTTATTCTGCTATGCCTCCTGATGCTAATCAGACCCTCTATTAATAAAAAATAAAGAAATATTTATAAACATCTTCAGCGTTGAAAAAATATGGCAGGAAACAAGAGGGCTCAAGTCACTTTGTTTGTGATTATCGCCATTGTTATCGTTGCAGGAGTTCTATTGCTTTTTGCGTTAAAGCCTGAGTTAAATCCATTGGCAAAAGAGCCAGAGCCCTCAGGATATATTGAAACTTGCATGAGGGACTCTGCGTCACAGGCACTGGATTTATTGAGCACCCAGGGAGGCACTTTAAAACCAACTGGTTATGCCCTGTACAATAATGAAAAGGTTTCTTATTTATGCTACACATCCAACTATTATTCAAAATGTGTCAATCAGCAGCCGATGCTGAAATATTCTGTTGAATCAGAAATAACTGACCACATAAAACCAAAAATTCAGCAGTGCATTTCTAATCTGAAACAGCAATATCAAAAAAAGGGATATACAGTTGAGACAGGAGTGATGCAGTTAAAAACAACATTGCAGCCAAAAAAGGTTGTTGTTGACTTGAGCATGCCATTAACCTTAAAAAAAGATGAAGTAAAGAGATATGAAAGCTTCCAGTCAATAGTATTGCATCCGATTTATGACCATATTATGCTCTCCCAGGATATTGTAAATTCAGAAACGCATTATGGCGATTATGACCAGCTAAGTTACATGTTATACAACCAGCAGACAAGCATAGACAAGAAATCTGCTGGGGAAAATACTGTATATATACTAAAAGACAGGAATTCAGACAAGAGATTCCTATTTGCAGTAAGAAGTTATGTCATGCCTCCAGGGTTTTAATAATCATTAGTCAAGTCTCTCGGGTATGAAGAGGTGAAAATTAAGATATAAAAAAAATGGAAGGGCATGGAGATTAAATATATAAACAATAAAGGATATGTAAAAAATCAAGAGAGACGTTAAAGAATGCACAAGCAGAGCAAAGTCAAATTAAGGTTGAAGGATGCAGTAAAGGAAAATCCCAGAGCTGTAGGCGAGGCATTATTCCAGATACTTAATTTAGTAATTTCTATATTTGCTTTCTCTGTTTTTATTGCTGCTGCTTCTGCAGTTGCTTCTCCTTCTGTTAAAGCGCAGACATCATTGGGATGTTGCGAGAAATTAAAAGACAAAGATATCTTCTGCCAGAACTCTCTTTTGTCAAATTGTGAAACAAAATTCTCTTCTGCTCCAACTTCATGCGATTCAACAAGCTTCTGCAAGTTGGGATGCTGTTATGATTCTAAGGAAGGAACTTGCGCCGAAAATACTCCCCGAAAAGTTTGCGGGTTAAGTAATGGAACATGGGATTCTAATGGCAATTGCAATATTCCCCAATGCCAGATGGGATGCTGTGTTTTAGGTGACCAGGCAAGTTTAACGACATTAGTAAGATGCAAGAAATTAGCCTCATATTATGGATTAGAAACTGACTATCGCTCGGCTATCACTTCAGAAGCAAGCTGTGTTGCAGTAGCACAGGCATCTGACAAGGGTGCATGCATTATAACAACAGGCGTTGAAACAACATGCAAGCTGACATCAAGGGCTGACTGCAAGGGCTTGACGCATAATGATACAGCATTCAATAATGGTTTCTTATGCTCAGCAGAGCAATTGGGAACTCTCTGTACAAGACAGGCAAGAACAGGATGCATTGATGGAAAGGATGAAGTTTATTGGTTTGATTCCTGCGGGAATCCTGAAAATATTTATGATGCAGACAAGGTAAGAAGCTGGAATTCAGGAAAGATTCTTGACAAAGAGAATTCGTGCAATCCAAACAGTGCAAATGCAAAAAACCCAAGCTGCGGGAACTGCGAGTATTACCAAGGCAGCATGTGCGGGCAGGCAAGAACAGGTGTTGAGCCAAGGCCAAGTTACGGCGATTATATTTGCAGGGACTTGAATTGTTACGATACTTCCAATGGCAATGATTACAAGCACGGGGAAAGCTGGTGTGTTTTTGACGGGGCTGTTGGTTTTGGAAGGGATTTAGTCGGCTCAAGGCATTGGAGGCATTTATGTGTTATGGGTGAGGAACAAGTTGAGCCATGCGATGATTACAGGCAGGGCATATGTGTGCAGGAAAGCGCAAATATAGAAGGATTAGGCAATTTTACCGAATCAATGTGCAGGGCAAATGCCTGGAAGATGTGCTTGGATTATAACGGCAAGCCAAATATGAAGAGATTATGCGAGGATAATACAGATTGCATGATTCTAAGCATGGCAAGCACTGATAAAGAAAGTGGCTTTAATTTCTGCGCACCAAAGGTTCCCCCTGGTTTTGAGTTGAAGAGTGACGGGGGTGGAATTGCTGCAAACACTTATTGCAGTCTTGCAAACCAGAAGTGCGAGGTAAAATATGAAAAGACATTAAAGGGATGGGAGTGCAAGCAGAACTGCCAATGCAAGGAGCAGGCATGGATAAATCAGATTAACAAGCTATGCACATCAATGGGGGACTGCGGGTTGAAGAAGAATATCGCAGAGAAGTTAACTAAAGAGGGTTATCTGATTTCAGGAACTGACAAGGCGCCTGATGAAAAAAGTAGCGAGGGAGGAATGGGCGCTTTTGGAGGATTAATGACTGGATTAGGTTCTGCTCTCGGTGCCTCTTTTTTATTTAATAGCTTTAGGTTTATACCAGAGAGTGCCGCGGGAATAACAGTCTCTCTTCGTTCAGGTGTATCAGGAACAAAATTATTATCAGAAATGTCTGCTGAGAGTTTAGCTAAACTAAACCCTGCGACAAAGGCGATCTTATCTGGCGAAAGCAAAAAAGGTTTAACTTTGAATGAATGGTTTAGTGCAAAGGCTGGGCAGGGTTCTGCTTGGAATCCATATATAAATATGGCTGCATCTTATGCTGGTGCTATTGTCATAAATCAGATGTTTGGATTAAAGGGGCAATCGGCAAATTTAGTTACTACGATAGGTGTTACAACTGCTCTCGCAACATCTCTTATAGGCGGTAGAATGCAGACGCAATTCTTGTGGTTAGGCAAGGGGGCTCCTTGGTGGGGACCTACTGCCTGGGCTATTGTTGTAATGATTATTGTAGCTGCTGTATTAAAATCAATGGGTGTAGGAAAAACTAAGATAGAAGAAATAACATTTACTTGCCTGCCTTGGCAACCTCCAACTGGGGGAGAAGATTGCGAGAAATGCAATAAAGAGCCAATTGGAGGAGAATTTAAGCCGTGTTCCAAGTATAGATGCGAAAGTTTGGGTGCAAGTTGCTCGCTATTAAATGAGGGAACAGGAAATGAGACTTGCGCATGGTTAAATAAGGACGATTCAACTGCACCAAAATTAAAGCCATGGCAGGATGTTCTTACTAAAGACCATTCTTATTTAGGCATTAAGCCATGCCCGCCTGGGCCTGGATGCTGGAAAATCACACGACAAGGAGCAACAGACGGATGCATAAAGGCATACACTCCTTTGACTTTTGGAATTGAAACAAATGAGCCAGCGCAATGCAGAGTAGACACTAATCATACTGCAAAGTTTGATGACATGCAGTTTTATTTTGGCGATAATCTATATATATACAATCACAGCATGCAGATGTCATTGCCTGCACCTGCACACCTAAACGCACAGGCAGAAAGCCCTGAATTAAAGAATGATGGCAAATACACATTGTATGCAAGGTGCAGAGACGGAAATGGCAATTGGAATACAGGAGAGATGGCAATGCAATTCTGCGTTGATGCAGGACCCGATACAACACCTCCAGTAATTGTGAGGACAGGGATTATAAATGGGGCACCTGTTGCGGCAGGCACAACTTCAACACCACTTGACATTTTCTTAAATGAGCCATCAGAATGCAAATGGTCAAGAACAGACCAGGAATACAAGAATATGAATAACACATTCGCCTGCTCATCAAATATTGAGCAGATGGAAGGAGATATGACTTACAGGTGCTCAACAACTTTAACAAAAATACAAGACAGGGTTGCAAATACCTTTTATTTCAGATGCAAGGACCAGCCATGGCTTACGACAAATGAATCAGACAGGAATGTGAATAAAGAGAGTTATGTTTTCAAGATGCAGGGAACAATTCCATTGAATATAACAAATGTCTGGCCAAATGGAACGGTAAAGGGCGGCGCAGAGCCTGTGCAAGTATTACTATCAGCAGATACTGTGAATGGATACAGCTATGGAGATTCAACTTGCTATTATAGTATCGGCGGAGGATACGATTTGAATATGATTGAATTTTTCACAACAGGAACATCACATCATGAGCAGAACCTTGACTTATGGGCAGGGGATTACAAGTTCTATGTATTATGCAGGGACTTGGCAGGCAATATAGATAAGAACGAAACAGATTTCACGGTGGAGTTAGACAAGACAGCACCTTTGATTGTCAGAGCATATCAAGATGGCGGAATGCTGAAAATAATAACTGAGGAGGAAAGTGATTGCAGATATGGCATCAAGGACTGCAATTATGACTTCTTGAGCGGAACAGAAATGCCATTCACAAATTCCACTGAGCACACAGCAGAATGGAGAACAGACATAACATATTACATCAAGTGCATGGATCAGTATGGAAACATGCCTGTAACATCACAATGCCAGATGCAGGTTAATGCGTATGATGTGCCAAGCGGGCCTTAAAGAATTTATTTTATTTTTCTTCTTAACTTATCAAAACTTTCTTGGTTTATTTCTTTTGTTTCTTTTCCTTCAATATCTGTCTTAAAATAGATATAAGAAAGATTGTACCCAGTAGTTAAATATCTCTAAGTTTTTATTGACCAGTAATAATATGAACTGCTTCATCTGCAGAAATCTCTTTTCTTGTGCTGTCATCAGTGTCCCTTTTTATCAGAAAAAACTTTTGATGGGGATTTCTCCTATCATGCTGGTTTTCATAGTTTTCCATGACTATTATATAATTACCTTCTGCGCTGAAAGCACTAGTCTCTTTCACTAAAGGAGTATGAGTAATCTGCCTGCTTTCGCTTCCATCTAATTTTTCAAGGTAAATATCCTTATTCCTTCCTACTAATTTATAGTCCCCTTTCATGTCATCGAAAGAGTCGTATCCAAAATTCCTTTGAGAATTATCCTCTGCATAATTCCCAGTCGTCGCACATCCTGCTAATGTTGTCAATCCCATCAAACCTGCTCCCAAGATTAACATTTTTGCACCCCTCTTCAAGTTATCATAGAAACCTTTTTGATTTGTCTGTGCTGTTGGAGTCGCACCCCTTCTTTCCAAAGGTGTGAGATGCCTGCCTGTTAAATTAGTTGTATCTTCAGTTCTCTCTTCAAGGTCTTTGTTTTGTGGCATTTTAAGATGTTATTATTAATAAGTAGTGGTATTTAAGCTTTTCGGTTTTTGTAGTAATAGATAAATTATTCTTAGAAAAAAATAATAGAGTAATCACTAAAAAATAGTAAATTTTATAAATCATTTATACTATTATAACTTTGATTAAGATGACTCTAGAAGACAAATTAAAGGAGATTAAAAAAGGAGCTATAGATATAATTAATGAAAGAGAGCTAGAGGAAAAATTAAGAGGGGATAGACCTTTAAATATAAAATTAGGTATAGATTCTACTTCTCCAGATATACATTTGGGACATACAATTCCATTGCGAAAGTTGAGACAATTTCAAGAATTAGGGCATAATATAAACTTGCTTATTGGTGATTATACCGCACTAATTGGTGACCCAACTGGAAAGTCTGAGACAAGACCCCTACTAACTCCAGAAGATATAGAGAGTAATCTCGAGACTTATACTGAACAAGTATTCAAGATTTTAGATCCAAATAAGGCCAAATTAGTTTATAATAGCGAATGGCTATCTAATCTTTCAACTAAAGATATAATACATCTTAGTGCAAAGTATACTGTTCAACAATTGCTTCAGCGAAGAGATTTTAAAGAGCGCATAGATAGTGGGAAACCTCTTTCAACTAGCGAGTTGATATATCCCCTCCTTATGGGTTACGATTCGGTTTGTCTGAACACTGACATTGAGATAGGTGGGACGGATCAACTTTTTAATTTTATGATATGTAGAGAGATCCAAAAAGCGTATGGGCAGCAACCAGAGGTTATTATTACCTTACCTTTGCTTGAGGGTGTCGATGGCATTAAGAAAATGAGTAAAAGTTTAAAAAATTCTATAGGGCTAAACAATCCCCCCATTGAGATGTATGGTAAGATTATGTCTATATCTGATACTCTTATGTGGCGATATTATGAGTTATTATCAGACATCCAGATAGATAGATTAGACAAGATTAGAAAAGAAGTTTATGAACAAAAAGCGAATCCTATAGAATATAAACAGCAATTAGCAAAAGAAATTGTTGTGAAATATCAGGGGGTAGAGGCTGCGAATATTGCAGAAGATTATTTTAATAGGGTGCATAGAAAAAGAGCTCTTCCTTTAGAATTGGAAAGTAGCTTTATTTATTGTAAAAAAGATCAAACTGTCTCTCTAAACTATCTTTTAAAACAAATTGGAAAAGCTAAATCTAATAGTGAGGCAAGGAGATTAGTGGAACAAAGAGCAATAAAAATAAATGGACAAGTTATTTCAGACCTAAACTACACTTTAAACAAAACAGATGGTCAAGTAGTCCAAGTGGGCAAGATGTTTTTTAGAGAACTAATGTTTAAAGATCAATAATTTCACATGTATACATTCACTTTTGTAATGTAAACAAAATAATCTTAAAAATACCTGATCTAACATAAATCCTATGGCGGCTTATTCACCTTTTAGAAAATTTGATTTAAATAAATTTCACTCAGTTGATGAACCCCTCTTTTTCAAAAATGATTTAATTGAATCAGAGAAGAATTTTGAGATAGTCTATAAGTCAATTAAGGATAAAACTCCTTTTAATGTCGTAACTGGTATAAGACCTGATGTTAGAATGCATTTAGGTTATAAATTCTTAGCAAATATAATAAATTATTTTTCTAGAAAGGGAGGTAGTATTTATCTTATCAATCCTAAAAATGAGAAAATACTTTTTGGGGAGGCTGTAACTGATAAAAGTTTAGAAAGCACCCCCTTATATAATCTTTTAAAATATAAAGATAAACTGAATATAAGAATAGATAGTTTAGGTAAAGATACCAATCAATTGATGTTACAAATAGGTTCGTATTATGATATTAAAACTTTAATGAATAAGTTTAATTTAACAGTCTCTGATTCTATCTCTAAGTTGTTAGGTTTGCTCTATGCAACTAGTAGTTATTTTATTCCTAATTTAGAAAGAAAAACTAATTATCCTACTTTAGTTATAGGAAATAAAGCACACTCTTCTCTAATATTATTAGCTAATGATTTTGCAAAGAAATCTAGGCTAGAAAAAATATCTTCTCTGTTTGTGAAATTTATACCTGGTAAAGATGGAAGTGTCAAGATGTCTGTTTCTAGAGAAAGTAGCAATATTTATCTAGATGAAAATATAGGAATAAGTTTTAATGAATCATTAACTATAAAAGATTCAAATGAAATTGTCAAGAGTCAATATAAGATGAATCCTAAAATCTGTACAGCTATGGGAATTGGCTCTTTTTTTACGCCATTCAAAGAGATAAACTCTCTTACTCATAAATGTATAAAGGGGAATGATTGTGGATCTTGTAAGAAGGTTTTATTAGAATATATCCTGAAAGAATGAAAATGAGAAATGCAGTAGTATGTGTAAGCTATGACGGGATTATAAGTCATTATTGTGGGGTGGGCAGTATTACTCTAATAATGAGCAAATGTTTAGACATTATAAATAAAGAAGCAGGATGCCCAATAGATTACTTCTTAATAAGTTCAGGAAGTAATAAGAGATGTATTGGTTACTCAAAAACAATTAAAAAGGAAAATTTTATTTTAACTAAAAGAAACGGTGGCAAAATAATCTATATTAACTCTTCTAAAAATAAAGATAATCAATTTGGTAGCCTATCACAATGGAAAAAAAACTCAGTAGAAGTGTATAAAATCCTTGATAAACTATCTAAAGATTATTGCAAACTTCTTGTATTCCTTCATGATGCACCTTTTGCAGGAGTTGCAAATTACGCATTGTCTCGTCGTATTAAAAATATTTATTTTATATGGATACCACATTCTACTGGATATATCCATGGTAAGAATATTTTAGAAAGAAAAAAGAGAATTGCTTGGGAGAGACAAGGGATAATTAAAAAAAGGCAATTTTTTGTTGGGTATATAAGTGATTATATGAGAAAACATCTTAAGACAAAATATAGGATATCTGATGTTCAGCTGATAAATCTCAAAAATGGAGTTTTTTTGGGAAATGATGAGAAAAAGCACATGTCTAAAAGTTCTTTAATAAAACTTATTCCTTCAAATAAAAAATTAGTTTTATCTCTAGGGAGAAGTGAGCCTTATAAAAATTTAAAGGTTGTACTTAGAGCATCAAAATTTCTTAATAACAAGATTTTTTTACTTTTGATAGCGTCAGATAGGACATCTGATAACCCACAACATAATCTTTTGAATAAAGAAGCAAAAAATATCCCTAATTGCGTATTAATACCTCACTATATCCTCCAAGCTCAAATTGAAGCATTAATCAAAAATAGGCAGACATTAATTATTGTCCCTTCAAAAAAAGAACCCTTTGGCCTCATACCCTGTGAAGTAAGGTTATGGGGTAAAGATAATGGTTCTTTAGTGCTTGCTTCTAAGTGTGATGGACTAAAAGAACAAATTAATGATAGAAAAGATGGTTTTTTCATTAGATCCTTTAATGTAAAGGAGCTTGCTACTCAAATAGAGCATATATGTAGTTTAAGAAATGATATTAAGCAAAAAATTTCTAAGAGGGCTTATTCAAAAATTTTGAAAGAGTACAATTATAAGCAAAGGCTAATTGATGTTCTTGCTCTTTTTTTTAATTTCTAAAATTATCTTATCACAAATTTTTTTACATCCCTGTAATGATAATTTATTACTTTTTATATTATAAACATTTTTTCGGAATAAGAAAAATATTTCGTAAAATAATCTTGTTGCTTCAAGTTGAGGTCTTTTGCCCCATATATCTTCTGGTGAATGCTTGTCCCTCTTTAGACTGGTTTTTATATCATTGTCTAAATATACATAGTAAATATCAGATTCTTTTAGATCTAATTTTTTTTTGAAATCTTGTATTATCTTATTTAATGGAGAAATCTTCTCTACAAATTCACGTGCAAAACCATGGGAAATTGTTGATACATAACCTCTGTCTAATAGGACAATTTTATTTTTTAATTTTGATCTCCATAACTTGATCTTATTTTTATCACTTCTGGTGAAGAAATCCCATCTTTTGCCTCTATGTTTTTCTATAGGAATTTCATTACCTCTATAATCAATAACTTCTCCAATTCTAACACAGAAGTGATATTTTTTAGATAGGTAGGTTGTTATAGTAGTCTTACCAGACCCAGGCAACCCTTCGAAAATTACTAAAGCCATAATTATAGACTGAAAGATAAAACTTTTAAATATATCCCCTTAGTTCTTATTTCTAATTTTTATTTAAAAAACTAGATATCTCCTCCCAATAAGCTTGAAGCAACTTTATATCAAAACTATGGCCTAATGAATGTTTGATAAGCTTTAAATTTTTTATATTTTTACTTAATCTGATCGTATGATTAATAGATACTACATGATCATCAGGGTCGTGAAATACTAAAATAGGTATTTTTAATTTTGAAGAATAGTAATCTGGCGAGAGTTCTTTATATTTACCAATCGCTTTAGCTATATCATCAAAATCATATCTATACAGATGATAATATGCTCTTTTTACAAATTGAGTAATATTTACTGGGTCTTCTTCATTACCTTCTTGATTAACTTTTGAGAAGTCGAGAACAGGATCTATTAATACTAAATGTGAAAAAATAGGATACTTTACAGATAGCCCACAACTAATTACCCCGCTGAAACTTCCACCAAGTAATATAAGTCTTTTTAATTTAAATTGAATCTCTTTCATATCCCAAAGACTTATCGCTTTGCTATTCTGAAGGTTTTTAACAAAATCTATTAATCCATCAACTGGGCTTCTAGCTAAGAATTTTCCTTTGCTTTGATACGATCCTTTATATCTGGGGAAGAATACATGATAGCCTTTTTCATGTAGGAATTTCATTTCCTCATCCATATTATTTGAAGAAGGGAATCCTGGCAAGATTATTATCACATCTGCAGGTCTTTCATGCACAAGAAACTCGAAAAATATAGGCCCATAGTATCCTTTTAAAATAGGTTTACCCATTTTAGTTCTATAAGATTTTAGTTTATAAATATTATTTTTTACTTCTTTTTGACATAATCTCCCTTTAACAACCCATAAACATTCTCATCATGGATTTTGCCTGTTGCTTTTGCCTTGCACCTCTTAATCCTTGTGCCCTCATATCTGAAACCTAATTTTTTAACTAGGGAATTAGATGCCTTATTTTCTGCAAATACAGATACATCAATTCTCCTTAATTTTAATTTTTTAAATGCAAAATCCAAAATTGCTCTACTTGCTTCATACATTATTCCTTGCCTCCAGTAATTCTCTCCAAGCCAGTAACCGATTTCTGCCGTGCCCTGAAATCTGTTTAGGTTATGTAAACCAACAGCCCCGATTAGCTTTTTTTCTGATTTAAGTTCTATGCTGAAGTTGTAATCTTTTATCGGTCTTTGTCTTGCTTTTTTCGCACATTCTTTAATCCACCATTTTGCATCATTCTTTGTGTAAGGATGAGGCACAACCAAAAGATATCGAGAAACTTTTATGTTATTTATTCCTTCTATTAAATGGTTGATATCTTTTTCTCTTATATTTCTTAGAATCAACCTTTCTGTTTTTAGAATCATTTTTACTTAATTCTTGTGAGAGGATACTTCTCTTTTTAATCTTTGCCTTTTTCTCGCAAAAGGTGATTGTACTCCTCACCAGAAACTCTCTTTATGCTATGGTAGTCCTTATTTTTGGCCACAACAAAATATCTCTCAGGCTTATTCGTTTGGTTTGAAGTTTCAATATAATACACATAATTCCCAGTTGATGTAAAAAAAGCCCCCACTTCTTCTTTGTAAGGAGTTTTACTAATCCTTCTTGTTTCACTTCCATCTGATTTTCCCAGGTAAATATCATTATCCTTTCTTACTAACTTATACCCACCACGAGAATCTAGAACTTCAGAATTAATGCTATTTTTGATGGCGCTGGAATTATTCGCACATCCTCCCAATCCTAACAGACTTGAATACAAAAAGAATAAACTTGCAGTGTAATAAATCGCTTTCTTCCCAAATTTACTGCCTTTTAGCTTGGAATCTTTTCTCCAGTCTGCTTTGCTGTCTCTATTTAGGATATTTTCAAGATTTATATTGATTATTTTTTCCATCTTAACCTCTTTTTTTAAATTAGCAAGTTATAAACTTAAAAATTATACTTTAAAAATTTATCTTTTTATTATTTTTTGCCGTCGATATAAAAAACTAAAATCAATAACTTTTTTTAGAAAAAGAAATTCTCAACTTTGCGAAACTGCAGTTATTTCTTTTATACTGGGCTTTACTATTGATTTCAGGCTCCCAAGAAAACCAGCTTCTTTTTGTTTTGTCTTAAATACCTTTGTTAAATTTGTAACTTCTATTGCGTTTTCACCTTGATTCATTTTTATTTTATCTTCTCAAAAAGAATTCCCTTTTTCTTTATCTTTATTTTATCATTTAAAGGCTCATTTATCTGCTTCAGGCTCTCAATCTTAAATCCAAGCTGCTCGGCAATCTTTTTGCATGAAGAGGGAATAAAAGGCCATAATAGAATTGCGATTGCCTTTATGCTGTCTGCAAGCTCGTAAAGCCTTTTCTTGTCTTTTGTTTCCCACAGCTTGTTTTCCTGGACATATTCATTGCAGGCGTCTATGAATTCAAATATCAGATTGAGGGCCTTGTCAAACTCATAGTCATTTATTGTCTTCTCTATCTCCTGAAACTTCAATTTCTTTAACAGCTTGTTCTCGCATTTTTCGATTCCATATTTCTCTGTGAGCGCAGTTACTCTTGATACCAGATTTCCCAGCTTGTTCGCAAGTTCATCATTATACCTTTTGACTAATACTTGCTCAGAAAAGTCACCATCCTGCCCAAACACAAAATTCCTGCATACAAAGTACCTTATGCTGTCTGCCCCGTATTTTTCTGCAAGATAAACGGGAGAGATAACATTGCCCAAGCTCTTGCTTATCTTTTGCCCGTTGAATGTCAGGAATCCGTGTATAAATACTGTCTTGGGAATTTTATAGCCGGCAGAGATTAACATTGCAGGCCATATGACTGCATGAAACCATCCGTTGTCTTTTCCTAAAAGATGGACAGAGGCGGGCCAGAACTCCTGATTTTTTCCCGCCCCGCTTAAATAATTAAGCAGCGCATCAAACCATACATAAACAACATGATTCTTGTCAAGCGGGAAATCAATACCCCATTTGAAATTAGTTCTTGTTATGCTTAAATCTGCAAGACCCTCTTCAACCCTGTTCCTTATCTCATTTCTCCTTTCTTTTGGCAATATGAATTCCTTGTCTTCATACAATTCAAGCAATCTTTCCCGGTATTTGGAGAGCTTGAAAAAGTAACTCTCCTCTTTCAATTTTTCAATTTTTGTTTTATGTATTGGGCACAAGCCATCCTCCAAGTCCTTTTCAGTGTAATATGCCTCGCATCCGGTGCAGTATAATCCTTCGTAAGTTCCTTTGTAGATATCATTCTCTATTTTTTTTATAAACTCCCGAACAAATTTCTCATGGTCTTTATCAGTTGTTCTTATAAATCGGTCATATTCTACATCAAGAGACTTCCATGCCTCCTTAAATTTTTCAGCCATCTCATCAACAAATTCTTCTGGTTTCTTTCCCTTGGCTTCAGCACTTCTTGCAATCTTCTGCCCGTGTTCGTCTGTTCCTGTCAAGAAAAAGACATTTTTTCCCTTTAGCTTATTCCATCTCGCAAGAACATCAGCTATTATTTTTTGGTATGCATGCCCTACATGGGGTTCTGCATTTACATAATCAATTGCTGTTGTTACATAAAACTTGTTTGCCATATTAATCACCCATAATAAGAATAATCAAAGGAGAATATTTAAATTCTTTTACTCAGAAAATTCCTTTAAGAATTAAGGCGTCAATCTCTCGCGATCTCTTGGGAACAAGCATGCTTCCCTTATGTTTTCAAGTTTCAGCAATGCCATTGTGAACCTTTCCAAACCGATGCTCCATCCAGCGTGATATGGCGCACCATACCTGAATGAATCAACATATGACTTGAAGTGCTCGGGATTAAGCCCCTTTTTCTTTAACTGTTTTATAAGCAGTTCAGGAATATGAACCCTCTGCCCGCCTGAAGAAATTTCAATGCCGCCATATAACGCATCAAATCCCCTTGAGATTTTTTCGCCTTCCTTTAAGGACTTGGGCATTATATAGAAGGGTTTTAGTTCAATGGGCCAGTCATGGACAAAAACAACAGTATCTTGGAATAATTCACATAATTTTTTTTCACCCTCAGGAGTTATGTCTTCATCAATATGCACTTTATTTTTCTTTAGCAGTTTTACCGCTTCATCATAAGTGAGGTATTTGTCCTTTGGCACTTCTAACTTTATTTTCAGTATTTCAAGCTCTTTTTTGCAGTTTTCTTTTATTTTCTTGACAATATGCTGGATTGATTTTGCTATCAATTCCATTACAGCAAATTCGTCAGCAAAGGCAAATTCAATATCCATCTGCCTTGATTCGTTCAGGTGCCTTATCGTGTTATGCTTCTCTGCCCGCCAGACAGGAGTTATGCAAAAAACTTTCTCTAAAGAACAGGCGGCCATCTGCTTGTACAATTGGGGTGATTGTGCGAGATATGCATCCTTCTCAAAATATTTTACCGGGAATAATTCTGTGCCGCCTTCTGATGCGCTTGAAATTATTGAAGGAGGCTGAATCTGGAAAAATCCATTATTTTTGAAGAATTCCTGAAATGAAAATGAAATTTCTGACTGAATCTTGAATATTGCCTGGGTTCTTAGGTTATGCAAATCCAACGCCCTATTATCAAGCCGTTTTGGCAATTCTGTCTTTGAGAAATCAGAGATGTCAATAGGCAGCATCAGCTCTGATTCGCCGATTATTTCAATCTTTTCCGGCAGGATTTCTATGCCTCTTGGAGCCTGCTTGCTTTCCTTTACCTTTCCTGTAACTTCTACAGAAGATTCATGGGGAATCTTTGTTATCAAATCAAAAACATTTTCAGGAGTTTCACCTTTTATTGCAGTAACCTGCATTATTCCTGAAATATCCCTCAAAACAAGGAATCTTATCTTGCTTAAGTCCCTGATCTCCTTGACCCAACCTTTGACTGAAACGCTCTCGCCTGCGTTTTTTTCATCAATCTCATTGACATAAGTTCTGTCTTTTGTCATATTATCTTTAAAAATTGTTAATATATAAAATTTCCTATCATCATAGCAAGCTTTTTAATTAAATTATATTCTACTTTTATATGAAAATCTTATTTGCATTTGATAATGATGGCGTTTTAAGAGACGAGTCTATGTCTTATCAAAGGTGTATACTTGAAACAGTCTCCTTTTTTGATAAGGGTGTTCCCGCTTCAGAACAAGAGTTGATTGAGTCGATGAAGCAGAGTAACAATGACTGGGAGAGAACTTATAATATATTAAAACAGAGAAGAATAAGCATAGACTTTGAGAGAGTAAAAAATCATTTTCAAGATTTATACCTCGGGAAAGGGAGGGATTTTACAGGATATATTAATGATGAGCCTTGGCTGGCTGACAATGCTTTGCTTGACAAGCTGGCAAAGAGCCATCCATTGGTCATTGTTAGCGGAGCTCCAAAGGAAGAGATTGAGTATACTCTAGCAAAAAACAGGGCTTTGGATTATTTTAGCCTGACTCTAGGAATGTTCGATTGCGCCGGAAAAAAAGACGGATTGGAAAAAGCGATTGCACATTTTAATCCGGACGAAATATTCTTCTGTGATGACAGGCCGTCACCTATAAGAGAAGTTAGGATGATTGAGCAATGTAAAATGAATGTATTTGGAATTCTCCCGCCCCAAGGCAATAATGGATGGCATCAGGTTCTGAAAGATGCCGGAGCTGGGGAGGTATTCCCCAATGTAAAAGAGTATTGCCAATATCTTCTTAATTGTAAAGGTTAAAACTAAAATCAAAAGTAGAGCTTCTGTGAATATTTTATGGATTTAATAAATTATTTAAACATCTTTAGTTTGGGTTAGTTATGAGAATAGCAAATAAAAGAGGGCAGTCAATGCAGATGCCATTCCAGATGATTTTCTCCCTTTTTCTTATTGCTGTTTTTCTGGTTGTTGCGTTTTTTGTCATTAGGCATTTTCTCAGCATTCAGGAATGCTCGCAGGTAGGATTATTCTACCGCGATTTGCAGGACAAGATAACATCAATCTGGAATGCGCAGGAGGCAGAGCAGACATTTGAGGGAACATTGCCTTCTTCAGTGAAGTATGCATGCTTTCTTAATTTCAGCAGGGGCAAGATACTTACGGGATTGAACGGGGAACAAAGGGAGACAGCAGACAGAATCTACGATGAACTTGCTGTTTATTACAGATATAAAACAGCAAACTTTTTCTTGTATCCCTCAGGGAATACATGCGATATGCCGAGCAGGCTGCTCGAGCATCTCGATACAGGCACTGCTTCTAATCCTTATTGCGTAGAAAACAAGGGCAAGGTGAAAATAAGATTATACAAGGGATTTAATGATTTCTCAGTAAAGGTAAGGCAATAAAATGAGAGCACAAATGTCATTTAACTGGATTTTTGCGATTGTTGTAGGGGCAATTATAATCTTCCTGGCATTATTTTTTGCGTCAAGATACTTGAACATAGAAAGATACAAGTATGATTCTGAGATGGCTGATAAACTGGCTATACTTCTGAATCCATTGGAAACAAGCTTTGTTAGCTCGACTGCCACTTTAATAGAGTTTCCTGTTGAAACAAGAATAAGCGTGCAATGCAAGCATGAGGGCATTGGCCGGGAAGAGTTAAGAGTTGCCACAAAAAGCCCAACAGGAGACGCATGGCAAGAGTTTGGCGCAGCGCAGAGCATACACAATAAATACATCTTCTCAAACGATATAGAGGAAGGAAAAACACTTTACATATTCTCAAAGCAGTTCAAGATGCCATTTGATATTGCTGACTTAATATATGCAACAACAAGCAATTACTGTTTTGTCGCGCCGCCCCAAGGGGTTGGTGATGAACTTCGTGACTTGAATGCGAGCCAGATGCAGCTTGCTTATAGGAAGAGTGAATGCAGGCAGAAGAGCAGGACTGTGTGCTTTGGCAGCAGGAATTGTGACATAAATGTCTATGGCTTGTGCTATTATGGATGCAGTGACTTGTATGAGCACGGGTTCATCCAGCAGGGTGATGAGAAGGTATATTACAATGGTAATGCGCTGATGTATGCCGCAATATTCTCCAAGTCAGAGTTATATGAGTGCAATATAAGGAGATTGCTTAGCAGGACAAGCATGCTTTCAAGACTTTATATTGAAAAGACAAAACTGCTTGATGCACGAGGTTGCGCTACTGGAAAATTGAGCAGCAAGCTTCTTGATTTGAATTACAATGCATTATCTCTTGTAAGTTCTGCGAATATGGTGATGCTGAGGGATAAGGCAAAGGAGGTGGAAAGTGCAAACAATGAGATTGTATGCAAGGTGTTCTAGGAATAAGAGGGCGCAGCTGCAGATACAGGAAACGGCATTCATGCTGCTGGCTTTGGCTTTCCTTTTTGCGCTTATGTTTATATTTTACAGCAATTTTCAGGTAAAGCAGCTTTATTCAGAGAAAAATAGGCTGCAGGCAGAGAAGGCAGTAACGCTGCTTCAGAAGATAGAAGCAATGCCTGAATTTTCCTGCCTGAAAGGAAATTGCATAGATTTTGACAAGGTTATTTCCATAAAGAATGTAAGCGGTTATGATGCGTTATGGAAGGGCTTGAGCAGCGTCAGGATAGTTACTATCTATCCCAATCGCTCCATTATAACAGTTTATGACAAGGGCAGGAAGGATATAACATATTCAGGATATGTCCCGTTGTGCAAGACGCAATATAAGGATGGTTATATCTGGCAGGACTGCGACTTGGCAAAACTGCTTGTTTCAGTTGAGGAAGCGAAGGCAAAATGATAAAAACTAATAAGAAAGCACAGGAGGAAATGGTGGGGTTCGTATTGATAGTTGTATTGCTTGTAATAATCTCTTTGATTTTCCTGAGTTTCTCATTAAGGAAGAAATCTCCGGTTGAGACAAGCACCGAAGTTGATAACCTGCTTTCCACAATGCTTGCATACACTACTGACTGCGCTTTATACATACCGCAATACGAGACAGTTGGCGACTTGATAAAGAGTTGCTATTATAATGAGAAATGCAGTGATGGAAATGAGACGTGCAAGGTGCTAAAAGAAACAATGAACGAGATGCTGAATGCCGCTGAAGGCGACTTGAAGGGTGACAGGCAAATCAAGTCGTATGAAATGAATATAAGCTATTCTGCAAAGCAGTCATCAGGGCTTGTTTTGAAAAAGGCAGAGGATTCTATTCTTTACATAAAGCAGGGCATCTGCACTGCAAACAGCATAGGGGCGCAGCAGTTTATACCCTTAGACATAGGCAATATAATACTGATGCTTAAATTCTGCTATTAAATTAGGGAATAGAGGGGTAAGATTACTGCAGATATATAGTAAGCTGGACTTTGTCAAGGTTTATTACTGGCTTGAGCTTGTGCCTTTTGCCCTTTGACTCTGCTATGAACCTCACAAAGCCAAAATGCCTCAGCAATTCAATGTCCTTTCGCACTGATATAAAGTCCCTTCCTAGCATCTTGGTGAGTGCATAGATAGAAGAAGGATTTTTTTCCTTTAGGGTGTAAAGAATTCTCGCCTTCTCGTTGCTTAGAAGGCGCCTTAGCGCGGTTATATCAGAGAAATCCAAGCCGCCATAACTCCTGCCCTCCCCCTGAAATCTTCTCAGCAATGATGTGAAGGCGCCATGCTTCAGCCTTATGTCAACGAAGCCTGTCCTTTCTTCCTTTGCCATTTTTTTATCGACGGCATTTAGCCTTCATATGCGAGAGCAAGCATATTTTTAAATATTATTGTTGACAGATATATGTTTCAATAAATTATATATTACTTATAATACCTATGGTTTTTTATACCCTATATTCCTAAGAAAAGTGCACGTGAAAGGCTGTTTACTAGTGTTAATAGCAGAGTAGTAACATCACCTTTATAAAGGAAGGGGCAAAAAAAGGGGGTTTTTTGGGCTTTTTTATGCCCCAAACGAAAGCTTTTTAAAGCGCCAAGAACTAAGAAATTTGTGCTTGGAGGCATTAAAACCTTGGGCACACACTGGCCAGACAGTGTTCTTACAATAGGGACTACAGTAAATACTATCTTGGGCGAGGCAATTCCCCTATTTTTGCCTTTTGACTAAGATACAAAGCCAATATAAAGCTGAAAGGAGGTTAGTGAAATGAGATTTAACTTTAAAAAAATAGTATCAGTACTAGCAAGCGCAGCAATGATCGGTTCTACAGTAGGTATGGCTGCCGCAGCTGCCACATATCCTGACCCTTTCGTTAAGGGCGGTGTTGCAAGTGTTGCAATTGTTCTCGGTGCAAATGCTGCGACAATTGATAACATCGCTGCAGTTGATATTGGTTCTAGTTTGCAGGAAGAGCTTGCAAAACAAACAGCAACCACTTCAACAATTGGAGCAAGTGCAACAGGCGGCGATTCTGTGAACTTAGCTACATCAAGCCAGAAGCTGTACTATAACAGCACTATAGCTGATGCAAGAACATCAGTGACCAAAGTCGAGATGCCAACAATATTGGCAGACGGCAAGATTACTGATGATACGGGCACAGAATACAGTTACAAGCAGTCAATCACACCAGGTAACTCTTCAATAGGTTACTCAACAAGCGGTGGCGATTTAACAGACCCTGCTTTGATTTTACAAGCAGGAACAACTGCTGACAGCTACTTATACAAGCTAGATATAACCTTTAACAAGAATATCAACCTGTCGAGTACAGATGTTCAGGGAAACAATATAAAGATCCTGGGTAAGGACTTTACAATTGGTGCCAGTTCATCAACTACTACAGCAGGTTCAGAGGTTCTTTACTTGTACGGAGCTGGAACAGCGAAAACCCTGACAGAGGGAGAGACTGCAAGTATCGAAGTAGGTGGCAAGACTTATAGCATAGAACTGAAAAGCGTTGAGCAGATAAGCAGCTTAAACTACGTATCTGTTTCTGTAGATGGTGGTGCAGTAAGAAGAATACAGCAAGGTGTATCCTCTAAAGTTGGTGACCTTGAAATATATGCCAAGACGGTTCATTACCTTGGAAAAGAGGCGCAAGTCTCTTATGCTGATTTCAATATCGGCAGCAAGAAATTGAAGATTGGCACTGCAGGCACAACTATAAAGGAGGGTTCAGACGAAACTTCCATATACGGAACAGCTGCGACTCTTACAGCTAGCGGCAAAGCACTATCAGCTATCACAATAAAGATTGCCAAGCAAAAGGCAACATCTGACTACATTGGAATAGGACAATCCTTTGAAGACCCTGTCTTTGGCGGATTGACAGTCCAATTAGCGGGCATTGTGCCAGATTTAACTGCTGCAACTCGTGATAAGGTTGTTATCGATTCAGATAACGCCAGAAACGTGAAAGTAACCTTCACATCTGCTTTGGCAGGTGAGGCAGGCGAAAAGCAGATTTATCTTGCGCATGACCAAGACACAGCTGATGACACAGTTACCACATTACTGGCAGATTCGTCCAATTACACAATCCACGTCAAAGAAGGCGAGGAGATTATGCAAAACGAGTATGCTGTAATTAATGCAGGCGACTATGGTAGAATTATAAGGTTGACCGAAGTTCCATCAGGTGCATTTGAAACAACATCCAAGATTCAATTTGAGGATGTTGTAACAGGCAAAACCCTCTTTGATGGAGGATTGACTGTTGGCACAGACGGACAGGCCAATACAAACATTGACGGTAATACATACCAGTTCAATGTTACAAGAAATTCATCTACCAATGGCGTGCAGATAACATGGGGTGTAAGTGCAACCGCAGGAGGTGTAGGCGATGTTACAACTTTGTTCCCAAGAATCAAACTCGCGAAAGGCGGGTGGATGGCGTTTATGACTAATGCAAGTATAAAAAACGGAACAACCTACTCATTGCCAGGTATTCAAACTTTGGCAAACTATGAGTCTGGTTTAATATGGAACAACTTAGACAGTCATAAGCTGTATGGGAATGTTGACTATATCTTGAATGGAGGACTTAATGGAACCGTTGCAACCCATGGAAACAATACCATCGTAGGTATAGACATGAACGGCAATGGAGCATTGAGTTCAGTTGACTGTTTGTTAAACGGCACCATCACGAATAAGATGGGCGGAGCAGTCCTCTTTATTGAGGAGAAGAAGACGACTGAAACAGGAAATGCGAACGATGGTGATGTAATATGCGCAAGTCTTGACTTGAGCGGTGCAACCTCTCCAGTTGAGATGAGCGTATCTACACCAAGAGCCACCAATGTAAGCTCTGCTTTGCAGTCACTTACAAGCGACTCAACCAAGCAGAGATTGATAACAAGATATGGCACCTATGTTGAGTACGACTCAACAGACAATGATAAGGTAACCATATACTACCCTGACGAGCAGATGTACGCGGACGTACTAATGACTGCTGTCGGTGCTGAAGTAACTGCTGGCTCAAGTGGCGGAAGTGTTTCTCCTTTGGGTTCTGTAGCCGTAATGGATTCAGAAGTCGCAACTGTCAGTTCAAAGAACTTGATAGTTGTTGGAGGAAGCTGTATAAATAGCGTTGCTGCAAAGGTACTCGGAAGTGACACACCTTTATGTGGTGCAGAGTTCACAGCCAAGACAAACATCAGCTCAGGTCAATTCCTTATAAAGGCAGTTGACTCGCCTTACACAACAGGCAAGGTAGCTATGTTAGTTGCAGGTTATGAAGGAGCAGACACAAGAAAGGCAGCCACTTACCTGACAAGCAATAAGCCATCAACAGTAGTTGGTACTACACTAAAGAAGCAAACTGCCACTTACGCTGACGTAGTGTAAGATAGGTTTGTTTTTTGTTTTTTTGTTTTTTTTCTTTTTTTTAATTTCTTACTTGCAAGTATAAATCCCAGGAGCGAGGATTTTTATTATTGGCTGAATAACCAGCAGCAAAAAGTTTTATAAATCAGGTATATTATTTTTTATGGACAAAGATGCAACTGCGCAAAATCCAGACAGCTAAAGATAAGGAAAGAAAAGACAGGAACAGGGGCATAGCCATCGGCATAATCCTTGTTTTTGTGATGGTTTTGAGCACAGCAGGGTATGCAATAAGGCAGGAGAAAGAGCAGGAGATTGTGAAATACAATAGTTTTATGTTTACGAGGAATGAAAATGGATGGTCATTGGAAAAGCCATTTGCATTGCTGACGAGATTCAATCCAAAAGAGGTGGAGGGAATAGGGTGCAATTGCAAGATGGCAAGAGAGGATTTTTCAAATCAGGAGGTTTATTTTGTTGCGTTCAGTTCAGACGAGAGAACTGCTGTTGGAGAGATTATGGGCAACCTGCCAATTTTCAGGGCGCAGCAGGCATGCCTCGAGGGCGAGGACAACAGGACAGGCTGTGCCGACTTGCCATTAAAAAATTGCTTTGACAATACAATAATAGTTGCAAAAGCAATCAAAGAAGGAAATGAGACATTCATCCCGAGGGCATACCAGCAGAACAAATGCCTTTTTATAGAGGCAAATCCCCAGAATATAACAATGGCTGCTGACAGGGCTTTATTTTCAATATACGGAGTAATATAAAATGGCAATCAAAAAATCTGCAAAACAAAGAGCGAGGAAAAGGGAAGTAAAACAAGAGAAGGCTGAGAAAAAAGAACCCTTGCCATCAAATGAGGATGTAAAGAAGAGGCAGGAAAAGCAGATAAGGATAATCATGTTCTGGGTTGTTCTTGTGATGGTATTCACAATCTCTTTTGTATTATTTTACAGAAATGCCTCAAATTTCACTTATAGAGGCATTAAATTCCAAAGGGAGAATATGAACGGACTGGTATTCTATAAAACAAATTTGCAATTTACAAGGCAGGACGGAACTTTCACGTTTGCTTTATACACCAGAAATGACCCGAGGAAGTTAGAGAAGATTCCGATTAACGCGACAATAGTCCTCAAAAAAGGCGGATTTGTCTCATTTGAGCCGAGAGTGAGCAGCTGCTATGCAAGCAATATAGCGGCAAATGAGCTTGGCACTGTCCTCGCCGCATTGGGAATGAAAGTAAGGGGCGCAACAACTGACTCTAATACATCAGAGACAAAAAATGTGGAGCTGAAGACATGCAATGATACAAATCTTATAACAGGAGTTGTTCTTGAAAGCAGCAACAGGAGTTTTATCGAGCAGGAAGGCAACTGCTATACACTGCATATTGCAAATTGTGATATAATCGCAGTTGCAGAAAGGTTCATATTTGAGACAATATTCCAGCTTTCTGAACAAACAAAGGAGAAATTAAATTCTGCTGCGATTAATACCAGCGTTAAATGAAATATGAACGAAATTTTTTGGCTTTTCATTCTTACACTTTTGCCTATTTTTGAGCTTCGCCTGACAATACCCCTCGGAATACTCTCCGGTTCAATACATCTGCCTCTTTTAGGAAATATATCTGGATTTGGGTTGCCATGGCAGATTGTTTTTGCTGTCTGTGTAATAGCAAATGCCCTTGTTGTGCTGCCAATATTCTTTTTCCTTGATTTTGTCCATCACAGGTTTTTGCATATAGGATTTTACAGAAGAATTTCAGATTTCTTTATTGTGAAGATGCAGAAAAAATCAAGAGAGCTTAAGCCCCAGATAGACAAGTATGGCTATATTGCACTTGCATTATTTGTCGGAGTGCCTTTGCCCATGACTGGGGCGTGGAGCGGGGCATTAATTGCATGGCTGCTTGGCCTGGACAGGAAGAAGAGTTTTGCTGCAATTACAGCTGGCGTGCTGATTGCTGGGATTATAGTCACATTAATAACTCTTGGAGGGCTTGGGATTTTCAAGTTCGCTTTTTCTTGAATCCCCACTTGATTTTTCCCAATTCTTTAAGATACACCAAGTCAGAATAAAATGGAACTGCTTTTATCCTGAATATTTTTACCATAATAATCCATACTGCAAAAACATATATTGTGCTGACAAAATACCAGAAGAACATATGGAGCTGCTCAAAGAACCCAAGATTATTCATCCGAACGAATACAAGAATAATTATTCTTGCTATGTTAAGCAGCAGGAAAAGCAATGAGGAAAACAAAAACATTATTATCCTTTTTTTGATTCTTATACCTCTTGTCATAAGATTCAGCATAAACAGCAGGTAATATGCTGAGCCGGCAATGCATGCCCTTGCTATGTCAAGCATAATCCCATTGACAAAAATATAAGAGTTCTCAATTGGCAGGTGGTAAAATAACCCGAAAAGGAAAACAAGGGGGTAAAATGTCAATGGGGTGAATATAAAATAAAATATCCAGAGATTGCCTGCTGAAGCGAGAAGAATTATTGCATATCTCAACAGAAGTTCATATATTCCCCTGCAAGAACCCCCTTTTTTTGTCCCTCTCTTCCTTCTGCCCGGCATTTTACCGGATTTATATGCAAAATCTATTTAAATAGGTTTATTTTTATTTATGTCAGAAATGCTCACCTATGTTCGCATTTCTGATCATCCTAAAATCCAAAGGATTTTTTGATAAAATGGGCAGCAAAAAGGGGTTCAAAAAAAAGAAAAAGGATTCAAGATTATTTCTTGCATTGGCATTATTTGTTTTTTTCACTATTCTGGCATTTGCTTTTGATCGTCAAATCGTGGAAAAGGTGCAGGGATTAAGGAGCAGTTCTCTTGATGTATTCATGCTGTGGATTACATTTTTCGGCTCAACATTTTTCATACTTTTTTTCCTGACATCATTGTTCTTATGGCGCGAGCACAAAAGAAGGTGGATTGTGCCATTATGGATAAGTTTATCAGCATCATTTGTGGTAACATCAATACTGAAGTTTATCGTTGCAAGAGCGAGGCCGTATCAATTGGGAATTGCAACATTGGATTTGCTTAGATACAGCAACACTATAAACTCGTCCTTCCCCTCGTTTCATGCAGCGGCTGCCTTTTCTGCCTTGCCTGTATTAGACAAGGAATTCCCGCGCTTCAAATTTGTATGGCTTGGTTTTGCGCTGCTTGTTGCATTTTCAAGGGTTTATTTCGCAGTCCATTACCTAAGCGATGTTTTGGCAGGAGCGCTTATTGGTTATCTGATTGGTTATATTGCGGTAAGAGCGGAGGAAAAATATAAGTACAGTGATATTATCAAGAGATTTATTGGAAGAAAAATATAAGTACAGCGATATAATTAAGAAATTTATCTGGAGAGCATAGAATGAACAATAAAAGGAAGATAAGAAAGGTTATAAGCCCCCTTAAGTTCAGGAGGACAATATTCCATATCCTGTTCGGGCTTCTTATTTTGTTTATTTCAGTGAAATATTATTACACCAGCGCAAGATGGATGCTTTTTGCTGTCCTGATTATCGGAATGCTTGTTTCACTGCTTTCCCTGCGTTTCAGGCTGCCATTTATTCATTTCATGCTGAAACAGTTTGAGAAGCCAAGATACATAAAAAGATTTCCCGGCAAGGGCGCATTGTTTTTTGTTGCCGGCTGCCTGCTTGTCCTGAAGATTTTTCCAAGGACAATGGCGTTTGCCGCAATTGCGATACTGGCATTTGCAGACCCTATTGCAGGCTTTTCTGGAATAATCTTTGGCAGAAGAGGGCACAGAAGGCCATTTAACACATTAAAAAAGATAGAAGGAACTATTGTAGGGATAGCAGTCGGGTTTTTTGTGGCATCTTTTTTTGTTCCTTATCTGGAGGCAATAGTAGCTTCAGTAGCGGCAATGCTTGCCGAGGCATTGACAGTCAAGTTAGGTGGCGATGATGTCGATGACAATATCATTGTGCCCATTGCAGCAGCAACAGCGATGTATATTGGGCTGAGATTATTTCTTATCTAAGAATTAGAAAGAAATTAAAAAGGAAATTGATAGAGGAGAAACCTTGGTTTCTATTTAGTAGTTTCTTCGTACCCTGATTATCCACATAAGAACAAGGATTACTCCTATAACTAACACTATGTTCACAGTAACCAAGTCAACACCAGCAAGATTGCTAAGCTTTGAGACAAATCCTTGGTATGCCTGTGGAGCAGAGATTTTTTCTTTCAACTCCAAGTTGATGTCTTTCTCAAGTTTCTTGTCACCATAAAGCACCTTAACCTTAAAGTTCTTGTTGCCGCTTGTATTCAGTGCAGTCAGGTAAATGTAAGCAGAAGCTGTCTGTGATGGGTCAAGAGTCATAGTCATGGGGTCTATTTTATTTAATGTTGCCCATGCCTCATAACCACTCGCAGTTATTGAATATGTTGCTTTCTTATCCCCCGTATTAAAGAGATTGAGCTTTATTGTAAGCTGTTCTCCTGAATATGGAGTATCAATCAGCTCTGTTGTCAGGGCAATATTTGGCTCTTCAACAATGCAGCTGCCTTCGACATCAATTGCAGTTGTTTTTGTCACAGATTGCTGGTAATTATCACTTACCAAATGGAAAGATGCATCTAATTTCAATGAGTGATTTCCAGTTGTTGCATCTTTTGGTATATGGGAAGAGATTACAACGCTTTTCTTGCTCTCTGTGTCAATCGTGAATGTTTTTTCCTCATTTATCTTGAGTTCAGAATTATACATCGTGAGTTTCACATCCTCATCTTTCTTGCCTAAATTAGAAAGGGTTACTTTTGCATCAAATGTCTCGTCACAGCTTACTGAACTTGGAAGTTCAACCTTGTCTATCGCAATGTTATGGGTGTCCTTTTTTATGTCAATGCCTATATAATCGTCTGTGCATTGTGTTTCTTCCTCACCGTCTTCATATGCCTTTACATACAGCCTGAGTGAATGTGAATTCTTGACATCAACAGGAACTGTCAGGTCAAGCGGGAAGTATTCATAGCTATTGTCTCCCACGCTGCCGTCTGTTTCAACCTCTGCATCAAGGAATTCATTATCAGTTGCATCAAAGAGATTTGCCACAATAACGACATCCCTTTCATCATCATCTGAATTCCTTACCTTTACCTCAACAGAAATAACATCATTGGGGTAAAAGTCGTCACCTGAATCAGGGTTTGTTATGTCTATCTCGAAATAGCCCCCTATTTTTCCCGTGTCGCAGAATGTCTGCGCAATGCCCATAGTATATGCCACTGTTACTGATACGCCTTCTGTTGAATTTGCCACCATATTTGCTGAATAACTGCCTACATCAATGTTTGAGCTTGGCGATGCGGATACAGTTATTATTGCGCTCTGGCCTGGCTGAAGGATGCTTAGGCTTTTATCAGCGGTTGTTGTTAATGTAATAACATCATTATCATCATCCTGCAATGCAGATGATTGTGTGAATGCTATATTGGTAATATTAGTATTGCCGTTGTTAGTAAGCGTGAATGTTGCGTTTACATTCTTTCCGGCACTTGCACTTGCAGACAACGAATTTGTCGAGACAGACAAGCTCTTGCTCTCATTTACAGTTATTACTGCATTTATTGTGTCAGAGAATGACGCATTTGTTGTATTGACGCCCAAAACATTTATCGGAACTGTGTATGTTCCTGCTGCGAGATATTGGGGTATGCTGTATGGAGATATAGTATAATCTGTAGTGTTACCTGCAAGTATGGTTGTTTTTGCCGAGTCTACTGTAATGCTTGTTAAAGTAGAAGGGCTTGTTATAGTGCCTATCTTCATTGTTATATTTGTAATATTGACTGATTCTGTATTTTTCACGTAGAATATGGGCAATGTTATTGAGGTGCCATGCACAGCTGTTTTTGTTATCTGGCTTATATCAGTGCCAGAAGAATCAACAATGCTCAATGCAGCTGAAACATTAGGTATTAAGAATAGTGCAATTAAAACGAAACTAAGCAGCAAATTTGTTTTCATTTTCTTCTTAGATTATTTTTGTTACTATTCCATAATCACTACTATTTATAAACTTTTTGGTTTTTTGGGCTTTGCACAGAAATGAAGGTTCTGCACAATAATGGGGATAATTAATGTGCAAAGCAGGTTTTTTGCTTTCTTTCAGCACAGAAGTCAGCCCAAGAATTTTTCAACTTCCTCGGTATTCACAATCCTGCTGGAATCAAGAGTCATTGCACTGCATGCAGTGTTAACCCAGCTTTTGCACGGGAAATTCTCCAGCTCATATATACTAATAGTGTCTGCAATGAACAAGAACGCCTTCTTGCCATTTTTTTCAAGCCTTCCCTTAATTTTCAGCGCCTCTTTGAGCCTTTGCTGGCCTGGCTTGGTGGAGACAATTACCCCTACCTTATCAGAATGAAGGAAATTAACCACTGCAGCATTTCTCTTTTTTCTTATCACTTCAACCTCTTTTTGTTCGATTAAGCCCAAACTTTCGCCTTGCAGCACAAATACCCTCTTGTTTGTCCTTAAAGCCAATTGCACTGCATGGAATCTGCCGTCGCTTAATATAACGAAGGCATCAACCTTGTTATTTACAGATAATGCAGCATTTGTGTCACAGCCGATTATCTGGCTTTCATAAGCCGTCTTTGAACCCCTCGCAGAATAAACCTTTACTTCATTCTTCTCAAATTCCTTCTTAAAATCGCCTGCCAAGCCAAGATACTGCACTGATGCGGCTATGCCTATCCTTTTTATCTTGTTTGAGCCAAGGAATTCCCCGACTGCCTTTTTCTCATCAATATCCTTCCTTTTTCTTGCCTCAACAAACAGAACTTTCATAAATTATAGGAATTCAGGGCATTTTTAATACTATCTGCCCGCGACATTGTCTAATTTGCGGGACTTTTAATAATTTTTATCTCAATCTCTTCATAAAAGTCCCGACTATTTGATAGAGCCTCTGCCCGCGAAAACCGCATTCAGCAGCAGGATTAATGCCAATAAACTGCAAAAAAGAACAAACCCTAGAGAATTAGTATTCCTTTACGTCCTTTATCTTCATAATCTTCTCGCCCCTGTAAATTTCGGCAAAGCTTGGTGCTGCTATTATTATGTTCTCGCCAAAGCCAGCAATGCCGCCTTCAAGTGCGTCGCATGTCTTCTTCAGCTTTGCAATAGCCCTTTTCAGCTCAACGATGTCCTTGCTTTTCAGGTACTTTATGTCTATGACTGCTATTGTGTAACCCTCTCTTACTGCGTTTAGTATAGGGTTAATATCCTCAAAAACCTTGAGAATGAACGGCCTGATTAGTATTTTTGCCTTTCTTTGCGCTGCGGCACCCAAATCAATCTCGATGTAATCTTCAACTGGTTCCTTAACTCGTGAGAAAACCTTCGCAAAACCCTCTTTTATTTTTTTCATGACCATATTGGTATTATCAGCAAGGTATTTATAAATTTTTCTATTTTTTGTTTTTGTGATATTTTATTTTTGTTATTTTCCCTCGGTGATTATTCACTTCAACTTTTTTATTATCTCGTCCCTTCTTTTGGTTAACTGTTCCTTTATGAGCTCTTCCTGTTTTTCTATTGCCTTTACCCTCAAATCAATAACATTCTTTTTGTTGCCCAGATCCTTTTCAACGTCATCTTTTTTGGATTTTATCATAATCTGCCCCACCAGCTTATAAACGTCGTCCTTTGAATTTTTAAGCTCCTCAAGTGCGTTGCCTGTTTCATTAAGCTCTAGCATAAACGCCTGCTTTTGCAGCAGCAGATTCTGCATATTCTGCTCAAGTATCTGCAGCTCCTGAATCTGCCTTGCAGTTTCCTGGTCAATTTCTTTTCCGTTAGCCATCTTTTTTTATCTTATGAGTGTCCTATTTTTATCTAAATTCTTCAAAAAATATTTTTATACCGCCTTTACCTTTGATAGCTCCTTTCTGGGCTTGAAAAAGATTTTTCCGTTGCAGTAAGGGCAGACAAACCTTTTCTCCAAGCTTTTATGCGAGATTTGCTTGCCGCAAAAGAAGCATTTGTACATAGCCATTTTTATTTTTCTCCTACACAATATGAATTTGATGAAAATTTTTTATTGCACTTTTTGCATAACCATATTCCATTTGAGATTCTTTTTATCCCCTCTTTTTTGCAGTAAGGGCATTTCTGCTTGTTTTTCTGCAGTTTTTCCACATCTCTTACCTTTTCCCTTAACTTTTTCCCGTATCCTGCCCTAAATCTGCCAGCAGAACCAACCTTTTTTAATTTACTTGCCATTTTTAATTTTTATATCGTATCATATTATGTTATGGGGCTGCCCAGATTTGAACTGGGGTCGCGAACTCCCAAGGCTCGAAGGCTACCAGACTATCCCACAGCCCCTTAAGGGTAAAACAGCCCCGAGACGTTTATAAATTTAAGTATTCTTTTTTGATTTATTTTTTCTCGGCTTTTTCAGGAGTTTTTTTTGCTTCGGGGGCAGGCGCTGCTGTTTTTGCAGCTCCTGTAGTTCCAGCGGCAGGGGCAGGCGCTGTTGCTGCTACAGCTGCCTTTTCAGCTTCCTTAGCAGCTTCCTCCTCTGCTTTCTTCTTCAGGAATTCATCCTGTTTTGACTTTACCTTTGTAAAATATTCATTGAGGACTTTTCTTTTTTCCTCGCTTACTTCAGTTACCTGTTTGTTTATTATTTCTGTATATTCTGCATTTGAATCAATTTCTCTGATAATCTCTTTCGGGTCTTTATTATCCACAAGAAGGCCCAAACTGACGCATGTGCCAAGAATTGAGTTTACAGCGCTCTTGAAATCATTGACAAGCATTCCCTGCTGCTTGACTTTTGCAATTGCAACAATCTGCTCAATTGCGAGATTGCCTATCTTTATTGTGTTTGGAGTGCTTGAGCCCTTTTCTGCGGAAATCTCCTTTTTTATAAGCTCAGATGCCGGAGGCGTCTGCACTTCAACCTTGAAGTTCTTTGTTTTTGTGTCTATATCCAATACAACAGGAACCTTCATTCCTTTGAAAGAGGCAGTTGATTTATTCACATCCTGCATTATCTTGCCCAAGTTTATTCCCAAAGGGCCTAGCTTCTGGCTGATAGCAGGGCTTGGTTTCATCTCTCCACCATCAACAAGCAATTTTACTATCATCTTGATTATATCATCAGAAAGTGGTTTTAAAAAGATTTCCTTTTTTGAAATGCAAATTTAACCTTCTCTATCTAATATAGCTATAATAAGTCCTTTATTTGTTATTTATTCTATAATTAAGTGGAGAATAATGTTAGATTCTTTTAGGCATGGCTTTTGCTGAATTTTTCTGCAAGCAGCGTTGCGGCGAATATTACCGCAAAATAGCCGAATAACATGAGCAGATATTTCTCCTGCAGCTGGATGCCTATGTCAAGAAGGATGTTCTCTTTTACAATATTTGTCGCTATTGTGAACGGATTATACATCGCAACTTCTTTCAGGTATGCTATCGCCTCTATCGGCAGGATTATATTTGAAAAGAAAAGGAACAATGCGACAAGGGCTATTGACGCCAGCATAGCCATTTCTGTTGTTTTTGAGAAATAGCCAACCATTAATCCAAGGAATACAAAGACAGTTGCGATAAGGAGGACGAGCAATGAAAGCGAGGGGCTTACAGGGGTTTTTGTGAATAAATAAGCAACTCCCACGACAATTGCCACCTCAACAAGAAGGATTATCATTGTCGTTATGTATGATGCAAATACAAATGTTATCCTTCTTACAGGCAGGATAAGATTCCTGAAATATGCACGCGAGGTTTTTTCCGATATAACCAGGCTTGATCCCAGGAATATGCCCCCGAACATCAGCAGGAGGACTATAAGCAGGGGGAATACAAAACCAGTGTATCTTTTCTCGCTTGTTATCGTCTTTATTTCTGTATTTATCGGCTTTACAATATGCGCAGCGCTTATGCTTACAGCGACTTGCTCTTTAATCTTCTTTATGCTTTCCTGCAGAGAATTTATCTTTTCAATGCTCTGCGTTATTTCAGAAGAGGCGGAGGTCAGCCCGCTGTTCGTGCTGTCCTGCAGCTGGGACATTGCGCCAATTTTATCTTTTGTATTTTTTACTGCATTTGACAGGTTTGCTATATCTGAGTCAAGAGAGGTTATATTGACGAGAATGTCAGCGTATGCATTCTGAATCATTGCCTGGGAATTAGAGTCAGTGTTGTTTGCATTCGCCTTGTTTATCTTTATGCTTTCCTGTCTTATGCTTGTTATTTTGTCCTTAATCTGCTCAACCCTGAAATCAGTCTCGCTGAATTTTAAATCCAGGGCAGAAAAATCAGAGTATGTTTTATCTATGCCGCTTTTTGCATTGCCAAGCAGACTTTTTATGTCATTTACAATAGGCTCATCCTTTTCTATCTCTATCTTTATCGCATTTATCTTCTGCAGTATTGTTTCAACCATTACTGTGCTTATTTCCTCGCTTTCGCTTGAGACCTGGGCAGAAAGCATGTTTGTTATGATATAAACGAGATTCATCTTTGTCGGGTTGACATAGAAATCAATTGTGTTGTTTCCAGTTATCTTAAAATCTGCGGGAAATACAAGGCAGACATGCCAGTCGCTTACTTTAACCCCGTCTATGCACTGCTGTGAAGAATCAGTTTTTGTGATTGTAAACTGCCCGGATAATTTTCCCAGCAAGTCATTGTTCAGGCTGTTATACACCGGGGAATAAACCCCCAGTTTTAATCCGTACAAGTCAGCGCTGTTGAATGCCAGACCAAGAAGCAGAACTATTGCCATCGGGCCAAGAATAAAAATCAGTGTTGATGCCTTATTCCTGAAAAGCAGCTTGAAATTCTTAATGACGAGTTCAATCAAATTTTTCATTTTCACCCCTTGTTAATTTTTTAACTTTTATTTTAACCCCTTTTTTTTGTTTACTACTGAAGTAAATATTTCAGTCAGGCTTGGCTTGCTTAATTTTAGTTCAATAATCTTTTCTTTGAGGTGCCTTAATACCGGCAGGAGGTAATGCGCAACCTTTTCTGCATCTTTTGTATATATTGTAAGGCATTTATTTCCATGTTCAACTATCCTTGTGATGCCAAGCATCTTTTTTCTTTTATCAAGAAACTGCAGAACCTTTTTTTGGTCGCCATCAGTTCGCAGCAGTAATTCTTCATCCCCGCTATAAGATTCCCTTAATTTGTCCAGTGAGCCAGATTCAAGTATCTCACCCTTATGCAGGATAACAATATTGTTGCATAATGTTTCTATCCCTCCAAGAAGATGAGAGGCAATGATTATCGTTATGCCCTCTTTTTTGTTTATGTCCTCTATAAGGTGCATAACACTGTGCCTTAATAAGGGGTCTAATTCAACAGTCGGCTCATCAAGAAGAAGCAGTTTTGGCTTGTGTATCATAGAGCATGCAATATCCAGCCTTTTTTGCATGCCGCCAGAGAGCTGTGATGCAGGCATATTTATGCATTCTTCAAGCTCAAGAAGATTAAGAAGCTCCTTTATCCTCTCTTTCCTCAATTTGCCTCTTATTCCGTATAATTTGCCAAAATGATGCAGATTCTCAAGTGTCGTCAATTCAGGATAGAAACAGCTCTCCTGTGTCGAAAAGCCGAAAAATTTCCTGAATTCGATACTCCTTTGGTTTGTTTCATTGAAAGTTATCTTGCCGCTGTTCGGGCGATGAAAATTTATAAGTGTTTTCAGCAATATGGTTTTTCCGCTGCCTGATGTGCCGATAATCCCGAAGATTTCACCCTTATTAACCTCAAAATTCAAAGAATTCAGGATATTCTTTCTGCCAAAATTTTTGTTGAGATTTTCAACCTTCAGCAGAACCCCTCTTTTTTCTTCAGCCCCCATACAGTTTAAGGGCTTTTGATGTTTATAAAACTTTTCAGTATTTTTATCCGCAAATCATCATTTTATGGAGGATTTTTATAATTGCCATGAATATTTTATGCTTGGCAAATCAGTCTTTCATAGAAAATTTTATAATGGATGCAAGCATTTTCTATCAATGAAAAAGAGGGCAACAAGGAGTGTTTCTCTACAAAGGCGCTTGGTGATTTTAGCATTCATAATTTTAGTGCTGGCTGCAATACTTTTTGCCTGGCTTGCCAGTCAGAAAATACCTAAAAAATCTTTTGAATGCAAGAGCGACAAGGATTGTGCAAAAGTGCAGACAAGCTGCTGTTCCTGCAGCATGGGAGGGGATGAGATTTGCGCTCCCTTATCCAAGTCCGCAGAGCTTAAAGCAAAGGATTGCCCAGCTGATTTAATGTGTGTCGCAATGTATAATTGCAATATAAAAAGCTGTGCCTGCATAAACGGAAAGTGCGAAGGAATTCCATTAGAATAATAAAAATGAAAAAGGGATTTATATTTTTGTTTTTAGTGCTCACTCTTGCATTTGTAAATCTCGCGATGACTTCATCTATAAAATCTGATTCCAGCATTAATGTTGAAAAGGCAGTTTACGAGAAACTTGAGAAACAGGACAAGGTTAAGGTTATTGTCAGGTTGTATGATGAGCCCAAACAGATATCTGGCAGGAAAATTGCAACAGCGCAGGCAATAAAAAAGGAAGAAGTTGTTAATTCCCTTTCCCAAACAGGAAATGATAATTTTAACCTTATCTACAAGGCAGAAAGCGTAAATGGATTTACTGCTGAAATATCATCTTCTGCCTTGGAGGAATTGAAGAGAAATCCCTCTGTCAAGTATGTAAAGGTTGAGCCAGAGATTAGATTATTCTTGCAGGATTCTGCCCCTATGATTAATGCGACGCTTGTCTGGCCGAAACAAATTTCATCAACAAACATAACAGGGGAGGGACAGACGGTTTGCATTATTGATACAGGCATTAATTATACCCATCTTGATTTGGGTGGATGCTTGGGAATGGATTGCAGGGTTTTAGGGGGTTATGCATTCAGCAATCCCTTTGACAACTCAAACAAAACAAATGTAATGGATGACAACGGGCATGGAACTCATGTTGCAGGGATTGCGGGAGCAAACGGCTCTATTACAGGAATCGCGCCTGGCGTGAAATTTGTTGCAGTGAAGGCGTGCGGGCCTACTTCTGCTTGCTCCACACTGTCAATAATTGACAGCGTAAACTGGTGTGTTGGCAATGCCTCGCGTTATAATATCTCTGTCATAAGCATGAGTCTAGGTACAGTAACAATCTATACAACCTATTGCAATGATGAAAATACAGATATGACTGATGCAATAGATTCAGCAATAGCAAAAAATATTACTGTTGTTGTTGCAACAGGGAACTCTGGCTCAACAACTGGCATATCATGGCCTGCATGCATAAGAAATGCAACAGCAGTAGGTTCAACAACAAAGGCAGATGCTGTTTCTTCTTTCTCTAATATGAACAATATCACAACGATACTTGCCCTTGGAGGGACTCTTGCAGATTCAGGAATTTGCTCTCCAGGCAGTATGGACCCTAACAGGATTTGTTCGACAGCAATAGATGGGCAATATATTAGCTATTCAGGCACAAGCATGGCAACACCAATGGTTAGTGGGGCGGTTGCATTGCTGAAGCAATACAAGAAATTAGAAAAGAATATCAACTTGACAACAGTGCAGATTAAGGACATCTTAAACAGGACAGGCAAGAGGATTTTTGACAGCGGTTCAGGGCTTACTCTTTCGCGGCTTAATGTTTATGCCGCTCTCGTTGATATTGACTTAACTGCCCCTAATATAAGCATCTTTTCACCACAAAACAAAACTTATGCAACAAACACAAGTTTGCCTTTGAATTTCACAATAACTGACAACCTGAACTTAACAAATTGCTGGTATTCTCTTGATTCAAACACTAATGTAACATTGCAGAATTGTGGGAATTCGACATTCAATTCGAGCTTGGGCAATCACACATTATACTTATATGCAAATGACAGTATTGGGAATGAGAATTCCTCTTATATTCTTTTTAATGTTAATTTTCCTCTTGTAAATTTGCTTTCACCACCAAATGGAACATTAAATGCCACAAATTCAACTCAAACATTCTCGTGCAATGCCTCTGATTTATCCGGATTACAAAATGTGACCTTTTATGTATGGAATTCAACAGGGCAAGTTCATACGAACACCAGCAATAAAAGTGGTGAGACTTACAACCAAACAAATTTTTCTTATGCCTTGCCTTATGAAGGCATTTTTAAATGGAACTGCAAGGCATATGACAACGCAAGCAATTTCAGCTGGGCAAGCAACGGGAACTATACTATAACCTATGATGCAACTTCACCAAATGTAACATTAATCTCCCCAGAAAATGGGACAGCTTATTCAGAAAATGACAATGTAACATTCATTTTTAATGTTAGTGACAGCAGCGATATTCTTAACTGTTCATTGATAATAAATTCTGCTGTCAACAAGACAAATGCAACTCCTATAAGCATTAATGCCAACCAGACAGTTTATTCTGTTTTGATTAGCTCAACAATACTCTACAACTGGTCTGTGAACTGCACAGATGCTGCAAACAATACAGGCAAAAGCGCAACATGGCAGCTTAATCTGAGCGCAATCAATCTGACAAGCTGCAATAAAATTAATTCACGTGATGAGGTTTACTATGTACAGAATGATTTAATCTCAAATAGCAATACTTGCATTGATGTTGAGGCAGACAATACAACAATTGATTATAGAAATCATAGCATGAGTGGGAGCACAGGATATGATCTGAATATTTCCAACTTGACTGTCTCATTGAAGAATTTTGTTATTGAAAGATACTCTTTCCTGAATATTTCTTTGAGCATTGAAAATTCAAGTTATGCAAGAATAAATTTCCCAAATATATCACAGAATGGAACAAATTTATCCCAGGATATTGTTGTGAGATATAATTATATCTTCGTTAATTCGAGCAAGAGCGGATTAAATAAGTCTGCTAACCTGTCACTTTATAATCTGAATTTTAACAACCCTAGAATAATAAGAAATGATGCCGCCTGTCCTGCTTCTATATGCACTAAAACCACATATAACTCGTCAAATGGCACACTAATATTCAATGTAACGGGTTTCAGCACTTATTATGCAGAGGATTACTGCGGAAATGGCTATTGTGACAATGGCGAGGCATGCTCTTCATGTTCTGCAGATTGTGGCAGTTGCCCAGCAACCACTTCATCAGGCGGCGGAGGCGGTGGCGGCGGAGGCGGGATAATAATATACTCTGAAGGCAATCTGGCAGAAGGCAGAGAAATAAATAAATTAGCAAAAAAATATGATGAGATTAAATTCAGTTTGAGGGGCAATGAGCATATACTGAATGTAAAGTCAGTCCAGAAAGAAAATGCCCTATTTGAGCTTAACTCAACATCACTCAATTTTTCTCTTGTAATTGGGGAAAGCAGGAAATTTAACCTTACTGACGAGAATTTTTATGACTTTTACATAAATCTCAACAATATAACAAATTCAAAGGCGAATTTGAGCATAAGGGCAATTTTAGAGGAAATACCCTTCGCTCAACAAAGTGAAACAAATATCCCAAATGTAACTAATGGAACAAAACCAGAACAAAACATAACCTCATTAGAAATCTTGCCAGAGGAAAAGAAAAAAGAACAGGAAAGAAGATTATTGGAGAGCAGGAGGGTTAGGGCTTCGTTAGTCTTATTTATTTTGATAACCATAATAATATTCGCAATTATTATTAACAGGAATCATCAAACTTTAAAAAGAAAAAAATCAATAGTTCATTCTCCTAAGAGAATCTTAAAGAGAAGATAACATGGCAAAAATGAAATTAAGGCATGCAAGCAGCATTCAAGTTAGTCAGTCAGATAAAGCCAAGGAAAAACTTGGGCTGATGGTATTGCAGAAGCAGTTACAGCTTCTCAAGATGAAGGAGATTCTGGTTATTATCGCCTTTGTTTTTGCAGGTGCATTAGGGAGGGTCTTGATGCAGCCGCTGCCAAGTGTCGAGCCATTGACATTTTTTGCAATCCTCGCTGGCTGGCTCTTTGGAAGCAGGAAGGGTTTTATTACCGGCGCTTCTGCACTTTACATTTCCAATTTTTTTATGTTTGGCGGGCAGGGGCCATGGACATTATTCCAGGCGCTTGGATTCGGCATTGCTGGCTTTTTTGGGGGTTCTTTAAGAAAGAAGGCCACAATCCTTGAATGTCTGATGATAACATTAATCTCAACTCTGATATTCGAAATAATTATGAACGCAAGCTCTCTGGTTTTTTTACCCAGCAATATATTTACAGCATTCTTATTTGCACTGCCTTTCACTATTGTGCATATTATCTCAAATGTTGCTTTTTCAGCATTATTGCCCAAAATAAAATCATACATATACCATAAGGGCAGTTTCAATGAGCGGGAAATTTGCATGGAAATGTTTAATAGGATTAAAAATCTTGGAAATAAGGAAAAATAAAGATGAAATACAGGACATCTGCTCTGGTTTTAATCTCTCTTCTGCTTTTGGCAATAACAGCAGGGCTTGCATTCACAGGATATTCTGTCAATAAGGGAAAATCAGAAACAAAAGGAAAGGTTATTCTGGAAGTAGATGTCTTGGGAAACATGAATCAAAAAATTTACGATTTTGAAAATATAACCGCACTTGAACTTCTGCAAAAGGAAAACAATGTCAACCTGACTTATTCAAAGTATGGCGCTTTTGTAGAATGCATAAACGCAATATGCTCAAATAATGACGATTACTGGATGTATTATGTTAACGGGGAGATGGCATCTGTCGGTGCAGGCGATTATAGTGTAAGGAATAATGACACAATAGAATTTAAGTACGGGGGGATTTGAAATGGCAGAGCCGATTAAGCGCAGATTCAAGCCGAGCATGAGGGAAAAGAAGAGATACCTGGTTTTGCCTGCAGATATCCATGCACTAAGGAATGCACTTAAGGATTTTGAAAAGAGGGAATGGAAAATAATTGAGGAAGGCAGAGGCAAAATTTTGATGAGGTTAAATCTCAAGCATCTTAATAAGTTCAAGGAAATCCTTGCCCAAAAAGGCATTTCCTGCATAGGAATAAGCGGAACGATAAAGAGGGCAAAGCAGAAATTCTGGGGCAATAAATAATTTTAATTTAAGGGAAAGGTTTAAAAATCCCCTAAAATTAGTAGAAAGAGAGAAAATATAAAAATTTGGAGATTATTAATCTTTTCTACAAAAAATGGAAACACCTATGGAAATGCAGCATCAGGTAATGGGATATGACAGAGCGGCAACTATGTTCTCTCCTGACGGGCATCTGCTTCAGGTTGAATATGCCGAAAAGACAGTAAGATTGGGCTCTGCAAGCATTGGAATGATTTGTAGCGACGGTGTTGTGATTGTGTCAGACAAAAGGATTAGAGACAGCCTGATGGACAAGGAGTCGGCAAGCAAGATTTATGAGGTTGACAGCCATATAGTTGCGACTGCCGCAGGAATTCTTTCTGATGCAAGGATTGTTGTTGAAAAGGCGCAGTTAGTGGCGCAGCAGTACAGGGTGACATATGAGTCGCCAATCGATGTTGAATCAATCATAAAGGAGATAGCAGATTTGAAGCAGGCATACACCCAGTATGGTGGTGCAAGGCCCTTCGGCATTTCTGTCATGGTTGCCGGAGTAAATACAGATAACGGACCAAAGCTGTTTGTGAGCGATGTAACAGGAAATTATTTTGGGTACAAGGCAGCAGCAATAGGAGAGAATGATGAGAAGATAAGGGAGATTCTGAGAGAGGATTATAAGGAGAGCATAACCATTGAGCAGGGCTTGAAACTTGCCTTTGAAATATTCAAGAAGATACTGGGAAAAAATTTTGACATAAACAGATTTGATGTCGGTTTCATAAGCACAAAGGAAAAGAAAATCCAGAAGCTGTTTGGAGAGGCATTAAAGAAATATATCAAGTAATTATAATTAAAGATTATCGACTAAAAATTTTATCAAGGATTATACATTAACATGGCAAACGTTGAAGCAAGGATTAAGATTAAAGGCAAGCAATTTGAAATTCTCGTTGATTTGGACTCTGCATTGAAATTAAGGAAGACAGGGCAGGGCTCAGTCCAGAATATACTAGCAGTCAATAAAATATTCACAGATATAAAGAAGGGGATGCATGCGTCGTCTGCTGATTTGAAAACAGCGTTTGATTCAGATAATATTGAAAATGCTGCTGCAGAGATTATAAAACGCGGAGAGATTCAATTGCCTGCTGAATATAGAAAAGGGGAAAGAGAGGCAAAGCACAAGCAGGTTGTTGATTTCCTTGCAAGAAACTGCATTGACCCAAGAACTGGAAATCCTCACACACCAGCAAGGATTGAAACGGCATTGCATGAGGCTCATATTAATGTTGATGACAGGCAGATTACCGAGCAGATACCATTGATTATCAAGGAACTGCAGAAAATCCTGCCATTGAGGATTGAAACAAAAAAATTGAATGTCCGGGTTCCTGCGTCATTTACAGGAAATGCATATTCATTGCTGAAGGAATTTAAGGAAAGGGAAGAATGGCTGGACGATGGAACTCTTGTATGCGTTATAAACCTGCCTGCAGGTCTGCAGTCAGAATTCTATGATAAGATTAATAAAGCCACTCATGGGAGTGTATTGACACAGGAGATCAAATAAGATGGAAGAAAATAAATCCACAGAGAATGAAAAGAAAAGGGATATAGTAATACCCGGCGAGGCAATCGTCGAGGGGCAGGAGTATCTTCCTGGGGATTACACAGTAAGAGAGGGAGAAACGATAGTTGCGAACAGGTTTGGCTTGTCAGACATATCAGGCAGATTAGTCAAAGTTATTCCCCTTGCAGGCGTTTACATGCCACGAAAGGGCAATGCAGTAATAGGGAAGGTTACTGACATTACATTCAACGGATGGATTATTGGCATCAATGCGCCATATGTTGCTTTCCTTTCGGCGATGGATGCCGGGAGATATGTAAGCAAGAATGAGCTGATGGAATTCCTTGATTTTGGGGATATGGTTATCGCAGAGGTTTTTTCAGTGAAGCATCGTGGTGTTGATTTGACATTAAAGGCAAATGGCTTGGGCAAATTAGAGGATGGAATGATTATAAGGATAAACTCAAATAAAGTGCCCAGGGTTATAGGAAAGGAGGGCAGCATGATAAACCTTATCAAAAAAGAAACAGGATGTAATATCATTGTGGGGCAGAATGGATTGATATGGCTAAAAGGCAGGACAGTTGAGGCAGAACTGCTTGCGAAAGAGGCGATAATGTTCATTGTTGACAAGTCATTCATCGGCGGATTAACCGAGGCAGTCCAGGAATTTTTCAATAAAAAGACAAAAAATAAGGGGGAGGAATAAATTACCAGAATGGCATACACAAAAAGATTTGACGGGCGAGAATTTAATGAAACAAGAGAAATGAAAATCAAGGTAGGAGTTATCCCGAGGGCAGACGGCTCTGCATCATTCTCATTTGGCGACAGCATTGCGATTGCGGCAGTTTACGGGCCGAAGCCATTGCACCCCCAGCATCTGCAGAATCCTGAGAAAGGGGTTTTGAGGGTTCACTATGATATGATCAGCTTTTCTGTTACAGAAAGAAAGAAACCTGGACCAAACAGGAGAAGCAGCGAGATTTCAAAGGTTATGGAATGGGCATTAACGCCTGTATTGAAGCTTGATGCATTCCCGAATACTGTTATTGATTTGTTTGTTACGATAATACAGGCAAACGCATCTACAAGATGCGCTGCAATAAACGCGGCATCAATTGCGCTTGCAAGCGCAGGAGTGCCTATGACTGATTTGGTTACTGCAGTTTCTATCGGGAAAATAGACAAGAGCATAGTTGTTGACTTGATTAAGGAAGAAGAGGATTACGAGGATGGAGAGGGGGCAACAGACATTCCTTTTGCATTTCTTGCCAATTCAGGGAAGGTAAGCCTATTCCAGCTTGACGGCAAGATATCTGTTGATGAATTAAAGAAGGCAGTTGAAGCGGGAAGAGAGGCGTGCAAGAAGATTTATGCTGAACAAAAGAAGGCGCTTAAATCAATAAAGGAGCAGAAATAAGATGGAACTAAGCAATATAACAAAAAAAAGGATTGTGGAATATTTATCAGAGGGAAAGAGATTTGACTCGAGGAAACTTCTGGAGTACAGGCCGGTAAGCATTGAGATGAACATATCAAAAAATGCAGACGGCTCTGCACGAGTGAGGATGGGAAATACAGAGGTTATTGCAGGAGTGAAGCTTGATGCAGGAACACCTTTTACTGACTCACAGGATGCCGGAGTTCTTATTGTGACAACTGAACTTTCCCCTTTAGCTTCTGAAAAATTTGAATTAGGACCTCCAGGAATACAGTCAATAGAGCTCGCGCGCCTCGTTGACAGGGGAATTCGCGAATCAGGTTTTATTGATTTCAAGAAATTATGCATAAAGGAAGGGGAAAAGGTATGGAGCATTTTCTTGGATATATATCCCATGAATGATGACGGCAATCTTATAGATGCATCGTGCATGGCAGCAGTTGCTGCATTATGCAATGCAAGATTGCCAAAATATGACGAAGAAAAGGAAAAAGTGAAATTCGGCGAATGGACAAATAAAAAGCTTCCATTAACTGACAAGCTTCCATTGACAATGACTTTCCACAAGATAGGCAAGAGCATAATACTTGACCCCATAACAGAAGAAGAGGAGGCAAGCGAGGCGAGATTGACTGTTGAGATGTCGCCAAAGGACAAGGAGCCAAAGATAAATGCGCTGCAAAAAGGCAATGCAAAGGAGTTATCAAAAGAAGAGGTTTTTGAAATGCTTGAGCAAGCAGAGAAGGAATGGCATAAGCTATATCCATTGATGCTCGAAAAGATTGAGGCAGAAAAGAAGAAACACGAAAAATAATATCTAAATAACAAAAAATTTTCTAAAACAAAATGATAGACCAGGGCAAAAAGCAGGCTATTGAAATCAAGCATACCAAATATGAAATTGCAAGAATACTTGGAGCAAGGGCTTTGCAGCTTTCAATGAATGCCCCTGTTTTGCTAAAAATGAATAAAGAGGAAATGGAAGCAGTGAATTATGACCCTCTGAAAATTGCGGAGATGGAATTATACGCAGGGGTTCTGCCTATTACCGTGAAGAGGCCTTTGCCTCAAAGGTCCATAGAGAAAATCATCAAGGTGAAAGAAGAAGTCAAGGAGAAAGTAGAGGAAAAGAAAGCGGAGAAGAAAGAGGAGAAGGTTCAAGAACAAGTCAAGGAAAAAGAGGCGGAAGTTGGCTCGCCTGAAAAGGAGGAAGAGGAAATTATCAAGGCAGTTGAAGGCACAGAGGTAATGGAGCTTGCGAAGCCAGAGGACGAGATTGAGTCAGAGGGCGAATTTGAGGCTGATGCAGGCGGCGAGGATTAAGAAGGGAAGCTAGAGAATTCTATTTTAAATTTTTAAGCGATTGGGGTTTTATACAGATTAATTATTTTTTATCTTCTATCAAAAAATCCCAATGTTTAACATAGGAAAAATTTTTAACTATGTTCTTTCTTTCTTATCTATGTTTTTAAAAGGGATTGATGCAAGAGTGATAAAGGATTCAAGAAATGAGAATACCATTGAGATTGAGGTTATAACAAAAGACGGAAGATTTACCTCCTCTGCACCATCGGGAAAAAGCAAGGGGATTCATGAGGCGCAGGCATTTTCTTCAAAGGGAATCCAGTTTTCAGTTGCATTTGCGAAGGCGATAGGAAGAAAGTTATCTGACAAACCGCTTGTTTCATTTGAGGATTTGAGCATTGTTGAGGACTATGCAAAAAAGATAGACAAAACTTCCAATTGGAGCATAATAGGGGCAAACACCCTTTATTCATTGGAGGCGTCTTTGCTGAAAGCAATCGCCGCTTCCCACGATAAAGAGTTATGGCAGCTATTCTGCTCAAAGCCGGGCTTATTGCCCCTGCCTCTTGGAAACTGCATTGGCGGGGGAGTTCATGTAAAACAGGAGACAAAGACGGATTTCCAGGAATTTTTGTTATTGCCCAAGACAAGACATTTTTTTGACGCGTATTTCATAAACCTGCAGGCATACAAGACAGCAAAAAAATTAATTTTTGAGCAGGACAAGAGGTTTGAGAATAAGCTTACTGACGAGAATGCATTTGCTGTCACGCTTGAAAATGAGCAGACATTGGATTTGCTTGAGGAAGTTAAGTCAGAGATAAAGAAGAAGTTCTCGATAAATCTGCAGCTTGGGATTGATGCTGCTTCATCATCCTTTTTTGTCAGAAATTATTATTACTACAATAATCCTGCGAGGAAGCTGAACCAGGCGCAGCAGATAGCTTACATTGCCGGGCTGATAAGGAAATACGGGCTTGTTTATGTTGAGGACCCTCTTCACGAGGATGATTTTGAGGGTTTTGCAAAATTAAGGAAAGAGATTGAGAAAAATGACCTGAAGTGCATGATTACATCAGATGATTTGACTGCAACGCAGTTTGAAAGGGTAAAGAAAGCGGTTGATGAGGGATGCATAGATGCATTGATTGCAAAGCCAAACCAGAACGGCTCTATAATTGAAACAAAGAGGATAGTTGATTTTGCAAAGCAGAACGGGATTAATTGCGTTGTCTCGCACCGTTCAGGCGAGACATGCGACAATACAATTGCGCAGCTTGCGGTGGGATGGCAGTGCCCGATAATAAAAACAGGAATTCTTGGAAAAGAAAGATTTGCAAAGCTGCATGAAATTCTCAGAATTGAGAGGGAAACAGGGAAGAATAAGTAAAAAATTAAAACAAAATGACCTTCAAACTCTCAAACTCTTTCATATACAGCCTACTATTCTTAGCCCTTACCCTTTACTTTTTACTCATTGTTACTGGAATACTTAAATTGTTTGCATTATTTTTTGCTATTGGAACAGTTTATTATTTTTATTCTTGGTGGGAATATAATAAGAAAAAGAAGTAAATGTTGTGAATGGTGTGGTGAAAAATGTGTATAAATTTGGTGGTTTCAGGATTGATTTTCAACTTCATAGGCTCTTTTATACTAATTTTGGTTTCCCTTTTTGGAAAATGGCACCAAATAAAATATGACAATCATTGGACAAAAAGGTATTGGTGGATGGGCTGGAGACCTTTCTATAAGAATACTAAAACTCTAAAATGGCATACTAACTGGAACCGCAAGGTGATTGTTGAGGGTTTTATTCCACCAAAACATTTATGGAACTCTATTGGCTTTTTATTTATCACTTTAGGATTTTTTCTGCAATTATTGAATACGATAAAATAATTCTGTTAAAAAAGTCACCCAAAAAGAATACTTATTTAACAAAGCCCATAAAACAAAAACCTTTAAAAACCCCCACGTTTATTCGCATATACACTTATCAGGTGCAAAATCTCATCAGTTGAGAAAGTAGCTTTCACCCCTGAGCTTATTTATATTATATTTCAGATTTTAAAAATAGAGGCAGAAATATAAAAATGCCACAAAAGAAAATCATGTCAAGAATACTTGATAAAATTTGATTTTAAAAATATAGAGGATAATATTAAAAAATGCCAAGAAAAAAGAAAACAGAAGCCGAGAAGGAAGCGAAAAAGTCCAAGAGCAAAGAAAAAGCCGAACAAGCGGAGAAGGTTGAAGTAATAGAGGTCACCGAGGACAAGAAGAAGCTTCTTGAGAGGGCAAAACAGCTTGAAAAGGGAATTGAAGAGAAGGTAACTGTTGAAGAAATTAAGGCGATTGAGCCAAAATTGGATCAGAAGGAGGCAAAATTATTTGTCCCCCTTGATGATTATGTCAAGGCAGGCGTGCATTTGGGCACAAAGGTAATCTCAGGGGATATGAGGGCTTACGTTTACAGAAGAAGGGCCGACGGGCTTGCAATATTAAACACAAATACAATAGACAAAAAGCTGCATGAGGCATGCGAGTTTATCTCCACATTCCCAAAAGAAGGAATAATACTTGTGTGCAAGAGGGAAGCCGGCTGGAATGCAGCAAACATGCTTTCAAAAACTACTGGCATAAGGGTTTTCACAAAGAAATATCCTGCCGGCCTGATAACAAACTCTGCATTGCAAGACTTTTTTGAGCCGTCATTAATCATAATCAGCGACCCGTGGCTCGACAAGAATGCATTGAAAGACGCAAGGAACATCAAGGTTCCGGTTGTCGGCTTATGCGATTCAAACAATCTCATATGGCATATAAATTTTGTGATACCCTGCAACAACAAGAGCAACAAGTCAATTGGATTAGTATTCTTTGTGATAGCAAAGGAATACTGCAAGAAACACGGAATAGAATTTAATGCCACCTTGAATGATTTTGCCGGCGAGGAAATTGAGGAAATAAAGCAATACAATCAATAATTTCAGGACTTTTAATTTTCTTCTTCGACAATGTCACAACTCTAAATATTTTTAAATTGATGATGCTTGACCTTCTTGGATGTTAATTAAAAAGAAAGTGATATACTCACTTGTTGGATGGGCATTATTTATCAGTTCAACAATTTATATTGGCTATAACCTGCTTGGCAGACTGATATTGTCATTACAGAACCTTTCTGCATTTAATCTTCTGGAGATTGATAAAAAAAGATTTCTAACAGCATTCATATTCTTCTTCATAGGAGTTTATTTTATGTACAAGGCAAGAGAAAAATCTTGACCCGAAAGCTTTAAATAGTATATCCTTTCTGTGTATACAGAGTGTATATCCTTAAAAACAAAAATGACTGACTTGTTTGACAATCCTGTCTTGTGCAGGGAATGCAATGTTAGAATGCACAGGATAAGTGTTGAAAAGAATGGCTTCTCGTTAAGGGCATTGCAATGCCCAAAGTGCAGTAACAGGATTTATCATCCAGTTGATATTGAGGAATACAGGAGATTCAGCGAGTTAAAAAATAAGGTTTTTAAAGTAAAGCTGCGGATAGTTGGGAATAGCTATGCAGTAAGCATACCAAAAGAAATTGTTGAATTCATCCACGAGCAGGAAAGGCTGATGAATGACATGGTGAGATTATGCTTCGAGGAATCAGGCAGATTATCACTGCTGTTCGATAATAAACAAAAAATATTCAGAAAAAATGGCTGAAGCAAAATTTAAACAAAAAATATTCATAGGATTTAGAAAAAATGAATGAAATTAAGCTGAGGGTTGTAGAGGCATTGCAGGATGATGCATACAAGGGAATAGCAAGGATAGATGCAGAAACGATGAAGGCATTGGGAGTCAGCAGAGGCGACATAGTAATAATAAAAGGCAGCCGGGAGACAGTTGCAATAGTTGACAAGGCTTATCCATCTGATGTTGGCGAGGGCCTGATAAGAATAGACGGAATAATAAGAAGGAATGCAAAAACAGGCATTGGCGAGACAGTTGTTTTAGGCAAGGCAGATGTAAAAGAGGCAAAGAAGGTGGTAATCGCTCCTGCACAACAGGGCATTCATATTCAGGCAGAGGGAGAATTTTTCAAAAGGGGATTGTTGGGAAGGGCGGTCTTGAAGGGAGACATTGTTGTTATGGGGGGAGTCCAACAGAGAAGGGACTTGATGTCCGATACCTTTGATTTATTTGATATTTTTTCTGAGGCATTTGAAAATAACATTCTGCCGTCATTTACAACTGCGAGATTTATAATTGCGTCAACGCAGCCAGCACAGCCATGCATAATAACAGAGAATACAGAACTGACATTGTCGCCCAAAGCAGTTGAAGTCAGCGATGAAAAGGTTCCTGAAGTGACATACGAGGATATTGGGGGATTGGAAGATGAAACAAAGAAGATTCGCGAGATGGTTGAACTGCCGTTGAAACATCCAGAGATATTCACAAAACTTGGGATTGAACCTCCTAAAGGAGTTTTGTTGCACGGCCCTCCAGGAACAGGAAAGACATTGCTTGCCAAGGCAGTCGCAAATGAATCAGAAGCGAATTTCATTTTAATCAACGGGCCTGAAATAATGTCAAAATTTTATGGCGAGAGCGAGAAAAAGATAAGGGACATATTTGACGCGGCGGAAAAATCAGCACCCTCAATAATTTTTATTGACGAGATTGATGCAATTGCCCCAAAGAGAGAGGAGAGTTACGGTGAGGTGGAAAGAAGGGTTGTTTCTCAAATATTAACAATGATGGACGGCCTGAAAGAAAGGGGAAAGGTTGTTGTTATCGGCGCAACAAACATGCCTAATTCTTTGGATCCTGCATTGCGAAGGCCAGGAAGATTTGACAGGGAGATAGAAATTAATGTTCCAGACAAGAAAGGAAGACTTTCAATATTAAAAATCCACACAAGAAACATGCCTCTTGCGAAAGATGTTAATTTAGATGAATTGGCTTCATTGACACACGGATTTGTCGGGGCGGATGTATCAGCATTGACAAAAGAGGCGGCAATGATTGTTTTAAGAAAAGTTCTTCCTAATCTGGATTTAAAAGAGGAGCAGGAAATACCACCGGAGTTATTGAAAAAATTAATTGTCACAAATAATGATTTTCGCGAGGCGTTAAAGGTTGTAAGGCCTTCAGCGATGAGAGAAGTTCTTGTTGAAAAGCCGAATGTCAAATGGAATGACATTGGCGGGCTGGACAAGATAAAAGTAGAATTGAGAGAGGCAGTTGAATGGCCTTTGCAGCATCCTGACTCATTCAAGAGAATGGGGATAAGACCACCAAAGGGGATATTGGTTTACGGCCCTCCAGGAACAGGAAAGACATTATTGGCAAAGGCGGTTGCTGGTGAAAGCGAGGCAAATTTCATTCAGGTTAAAGGACCTTCATTGTTGAGCATGTGGGTGGGCAAAAGCGAGGAAGGTGTCCGCAAAACATTTGAGAGGGCGAGGCAGGTTTCTCCTTGTGTGATATTTTTTGACGAGATAGACGCGCTTGCATCAAAAAGGGGATATGATTCCGGGACAAAGGTTACCGAGAGAGTTTTGAACCAATTGCTTGCAGAGATGGACGGCATCGAGGAATTGCAGGGAGTAGTTGTTATCGGAGCAACAAACCGCCCAGACATGCTTGATTCTGCGTTGCTGAGGCCCGGAAGATTTGACAGGATAATTTCGACTACTGTGCCAGACAAGCAAGGCAGACTGTCAATATTAAAAATCCATACAAAAAACATGCCTCTTGCGAAAGACATTGATTTAGAAAAGGTAGCAGAGAAGACAGAGGGTTATGTCGGGGCGGATTTAGAGGGGCTTGTAAGAGAGGCAGGGATGCTTGCTCTGCGCGAGGACATAAATTGCAAGGAAGTGAAGAAGAAACACTTTGAAGAGGCAATGAAAAAGGTTTCTCCGTCGGTTACAGCAGAGGATATCAAGAGATATAAGAGCATTGAGGGTGGTTATCTCAAGTCCGCGAGAGCGGCTTTGGACATGCCAAAAGATAAGGCTGCGTATTTGGGTTAGATTCTCATCTTTGTATATCTCTATTCTAAATAAATCAGATACATTTAGGTATTTTAACCCTGCTTGTCACATCGCAGACCTTTTCAGTATTTCCCATTTTCACAACTGGAGCAACACTTGCTTCTGTTATGTTCATTGCGCTCAGGACATAAGTTTTTGCTTCATTAATATTTGGAAATTGCAAATAAATCAAGTCTCCATTATATCTTTTTTTAATTGTGTCTTCACTTAATACGCTAGGGTATATGCTAAGTTCATCCATTAACCCTTTAAAGTAATGCCCGCTTATGCTCTTGCCTATAAGCAGATTCTCATTGTCATTACCTATTGGATCATCAAGCGATGCACTTCCGTCAAGGACGCCATTCCTATAAAACTTTAATTCATTAGCTGCATCATTAAAAACAATTGCTACATGACTAAAATTGCCTATGCTAATAGGACTATTTCCTGAAAGCACTTCTTTTACAGACACATCATCATAATAAACAGTTCCTGTTACTGTTGTCTGCCCGTTGCAAATATATATGTATTTACAAGTGTAATTTTTATTAGAATAATAAAACACAACTTCCTGCCACACATTTGGCGTCATCCCTGTGTATGTTGTATCGATATCTATTACACTTCCCCAGTTAGGGGCATTCTGCACCATTATTCTTGCTGTCGTGATTGTTCCAGTCGGCTTATACCAGTAGGATATCTTGTATGTCTTGTTCTGCTCAAAATTAATAGCTGGAGAGACAAGACAACCTGAACCTGCACTGCTTGTGTCATTGTGCATTCCTGCCGCTGTGCCGCTATGAAATTCTGTCGTTGTTCTTGTGTTTCCTGTTGCGCCGTAACTTGCCCACCCAGTAGGACTTGTTGTGCCTGATTCAAATCCCTTATTGCTGACAGAAGTATCGTTTCCCCAAAACATCAGATAACCAGATTTATTTATTGCTAGCCCGTAACTTGCCCCTGACTTATATATAAGGTGGTTATAATCAGTAATTGCAGAAGTTGGCTTTATCCATATCTCAATTGTTAAATCTCCTGTAATGTTCAAACTATTGCTATTGCTTACATTGACAAAATCATCTGTGCCATCAAATTGCAGCGCACTTCCAATTATACCTTGTGTCCAGGAGGCACCTTGGGTATATCCCTTGTTTCCGTTTTGGGAGGAGTCGTAAACACTATTACCAACACCCTCATCAAATTTTAAATTGAGAACACCAATCGCATTTAGGCTTATATTGTAACCCTTTGTTTTGCCGTCTCCTGATAACTGAATCTTAATTCCTGAAAGATTAAAATCCTCTGCACCTCTTCTCACCATGACATAAACCTGCTTATTAGCTTCATCATAGCAAGTATAGCCGGCGGTTGTATCAATATTAAGCCGTGCATTAAGGCATGCTTCGCTCATCTTCGTTGATTTAGTTATCATCGGCATCACAGCACTCCATATAATTCCTGTTGCTGCAACAGTAATGAGAATAAGCAGAACAGTTGCAACAAGTGCCGAGACTGATTTCTTAGCTCTTAGATAATTGTTATATCTAATATTCCCCTGATTTTTTATTCCCATCTTGCCCCTTTTGTTTTGTTCTTCTTATATTTCTATTGAGACAATTATCATTTAAATCTTTTGTCATTCAGTAAGGAGGAATGGGGAGTGTAGCAAGGATTTTTGTTTCTTTTAGTCCTCTTTTGTTAAAACCTTTATCTTACCCTCACTTAGAATTATCGTATGCTCTGATTGTGATACAATCCCCTGAGATTTTTCAATTAAAGGAGGGTATTGGTTAAGCATGTTCTCTTTTCTAAACAAAGAAAGCGCAAATAACGTCCTTGTCCCGAATTTTTTGACAAGCCATCTTGTGCAAAAAGGAAATGTTTTGTATTCACTCTCAATAAAATTAAGAATTTCTCTTGAATTCGCATCTCTTACTGGCCTTTTTTCTTCCAATTGGAAAATTTCATTCATATTTACATTTGAAACTAAGCCTATGCCTGTTGTTGCAAATGGCTCAATAGCAAATACCCCCTCTTTTAGAATGGTTCCACTTTTGTCGTCGTAACTTGGTATCTGCAATCCAGAATGAATGCTAAATCTTCCCAGCTCGTGCCCGTATAGGTTTCTTATAGGATTAAAGCCATGATTTTTTATTGTTTTTTCAACAACTTTGCCTATTTCCTGTGTTTTAATCCCCACTTTCAGGATTTTAATTGCATTTTTTAGCGCTTCTCTTGAGGCATTTATCAAATCCTTGTATTTTTGTTCAGGCGTCAAGTCAATGCTTGATGCGGTATCGACGGGAAATCCATCTATTTCAACGCCAATATCAATTTTTAACAGCCCTTCTGCAATTGACTTATCATTATATAAGGGGGTATAGTGTGCGGCAATTTCATTGTAGGACAAATCAACGGGAAAAGCAGGCTTGCCCCCCAATTCAAAAATTTTATCCTCAATTTTTTCAACTGCTTCAAGCAATGGCATCTCTGGCTTTATGATTTTTCTTGCATAACTCATTACAGATGCTGCGATTTTGCCAGCTTCAATATATTTTTTTTCTGATTCTGTGTCCATTTTTTCTCCCGCTTAATTGGGAGAAGAAATTTATAAAGTTATGTGGCACATCTTGGTATTTGAACCATGCTTGTGATGTCACAAACCTTTTTTGTGTTGCCTACCTTTATAACTGGGGCAACACTTGCTTCTGTTATGCTCTCTTCTATCAAATTGTAGGTTTTTGCTTCATTTTGTAAGGGCAGTTCGTATACTGGAAATTCCATAGCTGTATAAGAATATAACTTTCTTATCTCATCTGAGGTCAGAGCTCTTTTCCAGATTACAAATTCATCTATTGTACCATTAAAAAGATTATCTTGCCCACCACAACCTGTTATTGCCCCTATATGTGGCTGGTCGCCTCCACCGTAGTAGATATTATTTTTTGTAATGTTATTCTGGTTTTCAAGAGTGCCATTTACATAAATCAGTGTTTTATTTTCACCAAGCGAAAAAACAACTGATACATGATACCACTGCCCTAAAGATGCAGTAGTTATAGCACCAACGCCACTGCTCGCCGAGGCAGAGGTATAATAATTGAAAGAAATACTGCCTATTCCACCGACAAGCAATTTCCATCCATAATCATCATTTGCCGATATTGGCGACTGATTACAAACGGTAGGTCTACCGTAGTAACTATCTAGTTTGAACCATGCCGAAATAGTAAAGTCAGTATTATTGAAGTCAAAAGAACCTTTATCCGAAAGGTCAACACGACTATTTAGCCCATTAAATCCTAATGCCTTATCATATCTGCCGTTTGTCCATACAGCACTTCCCACTATAGTGCCATTATTTCCTTTGCCGGACATATCCGTCACAATTGCACCAGAACCCTCGTCAAATGGCATATTAAGAATAATTGCAGAGTCATCATAAATATAATAGGACTTGGTTTTTCCCGAAGAAACTAAACTAATCTGAACCCCTGAAAGATTAAATTTTTCAGCTCCCCTCTTAATCATGATATTTACCACCCTCTTGTTCTCGTCATAGCAGGTATATCCTGAAATTGTATCAATAGAAAGTTTTGCATTAAGGCATGCTTCGCTCATCTTCGTTGATTTAGTTATCATCGGCATCACAGCACTCCATATAATTCCTGTTGCTGCAACAGTAATGAGAATAAGCAGAACAGTTGCAACAAGTGCCGAGACTGATTTCTTATTCAATAAGCCGCCCATTTTCATAATACAGAAAACAAATTAAACTACTGCCTTTGTTTTCTGTCTCCTAAAAATCCAAGACAAACCACACACATTCAGTGTGGCAAAATACAAGGATTTTTATGATATATTAATTATAATTTAAACTTTTAATTCTTTACCCTTCTTTCCTTTGGGAGGAAGTTGGATATTCCATAAAAGCTTTTTTTGCCTACACCTACAATATAACCATTGTTTTTTAGGATAATGAACTTGCCCTTGAAATTTTCAATCTCTTTTTTTTGCTCTTCATCTAACTCAATATCCTTGCCTTTAAACCATTGCTGTGCCTGTTCCTCATTGATTTCCAATATCCCATTTTTTATTTGTTCTTCTAGCAGATGAGCTGCATCCAAGCTTAATCTTGTGCCATCCTCCTGCGAGGCAAAGTATAACCCAATTGAGTCAATGTTTATCTTTCTAAGGAGAAGGAATATTGTATCCTTGTCAATGCTCCCAGAAAAAATTCTTAGTCTCTTGCCCCACCTGACAATAAGATAAGGCAATTTTTCTATGCCATAAATCTCAAGTTCCTTGAGCAATTCCTTCTTTTTTCCCTTGTCTAACAATTCAAAATCCATTTTAGCCGTTTTTCAGTTTTTATTTCCTAACTTTTTTATCTTAGCAACAAAAAATCCCTCACTGTCGTTATCTTGGGGGTAAATCCTGCAGCATTTTTTAATCTCTTTGCTGAATTCTTTGCCCTGCCAGCTTCCGATGCCCTCTCTTGTTTTGATTGGCAGTTTGATTTCTTCAATTTCTGCATTAAATTTATCAAGAAGGAACTGCACAACCTCTTCGTTTTCTTCAGGCGCAAGAGTGCAGGTTGAATAAACCATTTCTCCCCCTTCTTTAAGCAACGAGAATGCAGAGGCAGCAAGGCGTTTTTGCTGTCTGGAGAAATTCTGTATCATCTTGTAATTCCACATTTCTAGAGTTTTTGGATTTTCTCTTATCACACCCTCGCCAGAACATGAGGTATCAACGAGGATTTTGTCTAATTGAATGCCTAATTGAGAGAATTTTTCACACAATCTTGCACCATCCTCCCTTGTAACAATGCAGTTTGTCACCCCGCATCTCTCCAAGTTTGAATTCAGCACTATTATCCTTGATAAGTCGTTATCATTTGCAATAAGCATCCCTGAGTTTTTCATCTCTGCTGCAAGCTGAGTTGTCTTGCTTCCTGGTGAAGCGCATAAATCCAAGACGCTTTCTTTTTCATTAGGGGCTAAAGCAATAACTGGCATCATGCTGCTTAGCCCTTGAACATAGTAATAACCTAACAAATGCTCTTTTGTTTTTCCCAATTCCCCAGGCCCGAGCGGGGAGCCGTCTAATTTTGAAACAACCTTCATTATTTCAGGATATTGATGGAATGGCTGTAACACTTGCCATATTTTTGAGAGATTTTTAAATAATTCAGATGGAGAAATTTTTATTTTATTTGCCCTGATACAATCTGGCGATGGCTTTGAGCAATAATCGAAAAATCTTTCAGCTTCATTGCCTAAAAGTGTTCTTATCCTCTCAGCAAAAAGCGGTTTAGGTTGTAGCATTAATGATTAAAACAAACAGGATATAAAAAGATTGCTGAACACCTGAATTATGCGTTTTCTTGGGTAATTTTTTGGGCAAGATGCCCTAATTTATGCCATTTTTTGTATTTCTTTCAAAAAAGACGCCCTGTTTTGCCCGGAATTCTATTGTTCTACAAGGGTTAAAGGATTACGAGAAGAAAGAGCGCAGAAACAGATTATATATACAGATACAGCAATATATTTAAAGCTGTTGTTCTACTTATTTTTAGCACATTTTACATCCTAAAAGGGGCAAGAGGGGCAAAGAAAGTTTTAGAATGGTGGATTACCATTACATTAAAAGAGGCAACAAGATATATGGACCATATTACTATAGAAGTTACAGGGTTGGCAACAAGGTAAAGAAAGAATATCTTGGCAAAAGCCCGGGCAAGATTGCTTTTAAGAGAGTATCAATCTCCTCGCCCCCCAAAGTATCTTCTCCTTGGAAAATAAGTTCAATAGCACCGGCATTTTTTATTGTTCTACTTTTATTTTTGGGTATTGTTCTGCTTTTGAATATTAATTTCACTGGAAGAGTTGCAATGCAACTTTCTTCCAATACTTTCAATACTAATGCCCCGATTTCTGGTAACCTTAACCTGCTCCTGAAGGAAGGAGAATTTATTCCAGGTAATTCAGTAGTCAAGATAGGTATAGCGAATCAAAGCAGGGAAATCACCCTTTCTGAACTTTTTTCTTTAAGCAATATTGAACTTGAAGAGCAAAATGGGGATTTTTTCATAGAAAATTCCAATATTTCTGGGCAGGGTGCAGGATATGGGGTAAAAGGCACAAGCAAAATCTACCCCGAAGTGTTTTTCCAGATAAAGATACAGCAAAAGCAAGAGACAAATGAAGTTCAGCAAATTTTTAATGAAAGCAATTTGAGCGGGCAATTAAATCAATCAAATGAATCAATAAGTAATGAAAGCAGTTCAACAGGGCAGGAAAATCAATCTCTTGTAACAAATACAACAAATGAGAGTGGTCCAATTGAACAACCGAATATATCAGTAGAAGCAGGAATAACAGGGATGATTTCAAAAGAGCTGGAATCAGAACTTCTTGGTTTAGTAAATGAATCGAGCAACACAAATTCAGAATTTATACTTGACACCTTCGTGAAATACAATGAGCCATTCACTTATCCTTTGAACCAGCAGACAGCTGAACTAATTTCTGGTTCTGTCCATACAGCAGAAAATAATTTGAGTGATGATACGATTTCTATTGCAACAACAGAGAACGAGATTACTGTGACGACAAATTATTTAGAGCAAAAGGAAGGATTCGGGCAGGAATTTTTAGGGAATACCCATACTCTTGAATTAAATTTGGTAGAACTTAACCTTTCAGTTGGGGAAGCAGGCAAGTATACTCTGTCAATATCTATTGAGTATGATAATGAAACAATAATCAATGCCTCATCGGATGTGGAGATTGTAAAGGAAAAGATAAATCATGCACCTCAATTAAATCAAGCACTTCCCAACATAATCCTAAACAGGAACGAGAATGCAACACTAAATCTTTTGGATTACTTTGGTGATATTGACAACGACACTCTGACATTCATTTCCTTTGTTTCATCATATCTTGGAGAGAAAAACATAACTGTAGCAATGAATGAAAGCACTGCAACAATAATCCCAGACATTGACTTTACAGGGACAAGGGAAATGCTGTTCTTTGCTTATGACGGGAAGGAAACAGCAGTAAGCAATACTTTTTATGTTAATATCAGTGGGCAGATGCAGAATATCATAATGCCTGAAAATGCCACAAATGTCACACTGCCATTTAACATAACAAATGCAACAGAAAAATCAGGGATTAATGAGACAATTACTCAGCATAAGGCAGTGATAGGCAGGCCAGTCAAGTGGACTAAGAGGGTTGTATTAGAAACACCAAGCAATATTACTGTTGAATTGCCTAAAGAGGCAATTAATATAACTGTAAAGAAAGTTGAGAACGAAACTGCAGAATCTATCTCACGAAATGCCTTTAGCATAAGCGGGCAGGTGATAAAAGAGACAGGAAATGGGGAAAGCTGGATATTAAATGAGTTAAGGCAGATATTCAGGGCAATCAGAGCAGCAATTACTGGGCATGCCATTGAGGACATAACAGGACAGACTGAAATCAGCCAATCAGAGGAAAACGAAAGCAATGTGAAGGTTGAGATAATTGAATCGGTCAAGGAAATAGAGATAGATTATGAAACACCCGCACCAGTTGCAGAAGAAACAAACCTGACAGATTACAGCAAAGAGGTTGTTGTAAGTTCAGATGTTCATTACACAGACATACTTGCTTATTCTTCTCTCCCAATTGAGGTGCCATCTGAAGAAGCAATAAACCTGGAATGGAAGATATCCAAAGAGCAGAACCTTACTGACTTGAATTTGACAGAAGAAGAACTGGGAGAGATTAATCAGACTGGCTTTTTAATAAAAGAAATAAGCTTTGATGCTTATGATACGGACAACAACAGCAAGCTGGATTACATTGAATGGCTTGTTCCCTCTTTAAGCAACCAGACATATGAGATTAGCATAACAATCATCAATCCATATACTTATTTACGCGATAAAGACAACTGGACAGTTGCATTTAACACAACAGGACAGGCGGACTTGATTATTAATTCTACAAATGCAAAGTGGCAGGAAATTAGGAATGACTCAATAGAAACATTTGACGAGATGAAATTCTTGGGAGTAAGTTGCGGGAATAATTCTCTGGAAAATGAGCTGAGGATAATTGATGCCAATGGAACTATCTATGATTATTCGTCCTTAACAGAAAACGATTCAATAAAGCCAGAGCAGTTCGTTATTGAAAATTATTTCTGTAACGAAACTGGCTATTTGATGAATTATATGGAAAGAGCAGGTTATGCTGTTTTGGAGTTTAACTTTGGTAACTTGGTTGCTTATGCTTATGATGCCGAAGCACCGACAATCAATAGCCTCCAAATAAAACCCTCGCCTGCAGGAACAAATGATGTAATCAATTGCTCTGCAACATACAATGATGCGAGTTCAGACAAAGGAAACTTAACTGTCTCATGGTATAACGGCTCAACATTATACTGGCAGGTAACACAGTTCAACAAGATGAATAATGAGGTTGTGAATGAGCCATTGACTTGGATAAATGGAACAGGGCTTGTAGGCTATTGGAAATTCTCTGAAGGAAATGGGACAGAGACAAGAGATATTTCAGGAAACGAGAACAACGGGACATTAATTAACAGGACTGCTGCAACCTGTTTTGTCAATGGAGCATGCCCGAGCTGGACATTGAATGGAAAATACGGAAGTGCATTGCAGTTTGACGGAATCGGCGATTGGGTTAATGCAACCAACAATTCAATGCTGAATATGGGCGCAAGGAATTTCACTCTCTCCCTCTGGATGAAATCATCAGGTTTGAGTGGATTGCAGGCATTGCTTTTAAAAGGGACTACAGGCATAGGAGCAGCGAAGGGTTATGGGGTAGGAATATCTAACAGGTATGTAAGAGTTCAGGTAACAGCAGACACAGAATTGTCCTTCTTTTCCAATAAGAATGATTTGGCTAATGAGACATGGTATTTTATTGTAGTCACAAAGGACAACTCTACAACAAAACTGTACATAAATGGCGATTTGGACAAATCGCAAACTTCTCCAGTTGGCTCTACAGATGATGCTTTGTTACCCGTCACTATTGGCACATGGGGGAATTCCAATTTGTATTACTACAATGGAACAATTGATGAAGTGATGATTTTTAACAGGACATTGACATCAGAGGAAATAAATGCCTCTTATTCTGCCTCGCCTCATGCAAGAGGCGAGACATGGAACTGTACGATAAATGCGACTGATGCGACAGGGCTTGCAGGGCTGCCTAATTCAACAACCACAAGTATTTCAACTCCAGTAATAATGAATATCCAGCTTAAACCTTCTCCTGCAAATGCAACTGACAATATTAACTGTTCTGCAGTTTATTCAGGGGTAGCTTCAGAGAAGAGCAACATAACTTTCTCCTGGTACAACGGCTCAACATTATACTGGCAGACAACGCAGTTAAATAAAATGAATGGCGAGACAGTGCAAGAGCCATTGAGTTGGGCAAGCGCTAATGGTCTGGTGGGATACTGGAAGTTCAGCGAGGGTAACGGGACAGTTGCATATGACATAAGCGGTAATGGCGTTAATGCAAACAACGGGACATTGATGAATGTGACATCTGCAACATGCTTCACAAATGGGGCATGCCCTAACTGGACACTGAATGGAAAATACGGAAGCGGCTTGGACTTTGACGGCACAGCGGACTATGTGAATGTAAATTCATCTGCAAGCCTGAACTTGACTGATGACTTGACAATTGCTGCTTGGATAAAGCCAATAGGAACACCCTCTGATTACACTCACTTAATCTACAAGTCAGGAATGAGTTATGGATTTGGATTGAACAAGACGGGCTTGAATCTTATTTTCTGGGGCAATGACACGAGGGTAATAAACAGGGGATTTGAGTTTGGGACAACCTCTCCAACTGGTTGGACTGGTTATTCGGCAACAGGAAATACAAGAACAACTGATGAGCATCATTCTGGTTCAGCAGCAGGAATGCATAATGACACAACCAGTTTAGGTTCTGGTTGCCTAGTTTCGCCTGCAATCAACTTCACGCGAGGCAAGACATACAAGATTTCATACTGGTATAAGCCGACTGGAACAATCACGACTACAAGAATAATTGTGCAGAACAACACGAACTTTGGGGGCACTGGGAGTACTTTAACGGATACAGACCAGACATACACAAGGATAAATACTGGAGTCTGGCAGGAGGTTGTGTTCTATTACACTAACACAAATGAAACTGCAACATACCTCTATGTATGCGATGGGCAATCAACAGTCACCGGAACTGCATATTATGACGATGTTTATGTAAGAGAGGTTGCTGTAAGCAATAACTCAATTGATGCAAATACATTTACTCATGTTGCAGTTACTTTCAGCAATTCAACCTCTGAGATAAAATTCTACAAGAATGGAGCGCTTGACGGGAATGGCTCGCTTGTTGGATTTAACACAACTGATAATGAGAATCTGCTCATAGGCGAGAGCATAAGCGGGCATTACTTTAAAGGGCTAATGGATGAATTAATGATTTACAACAGAACCCTCTCAGCGGCTGAAATTCAGGCAATTTATTCTGCCTCACCGCAAGCAGGAGGCGAGACATGGAATTGTACTGTAAATGCGACTGATACTATAGGGTCTGCAGTAAGCCCCATCTCAACAATTACAACTATTTCAGCCCCAGCAATCACTAATATTCAAATCAAACCTTCCAGTGCATATACTAATAATCCTTTAAATTGCTCTGCAACCTATTCAGATGCGGATTTTGATAAGGGGAATGTAACATTCTATTGGTATAATAGTTCAACATTATACTGGAAAACAACACAATTAAACAAGTTTGCAAATGATGTAGTGAATGAGCCGCTGACTTGGGTTAATGCAACTGGCTTAGTTGGCTACTGGAAATTCTCTGAAGGAAACGGGACATTTGCCTATGACTTAAGCACTTCAGGATATACAGGCAATTTAACAAATAATTCATTGGGCGATAGCGGGACAACGGGGACTTGTTTTGCTAATGGGGCTTGTCCTTCTTGGGATACTGGGAAATATGGGAGCGGATTAACATTTGACGGCAAGAATGATTTTGTTGATATTGGGGATTATGACAGATTGACAAATTTCCAGTTTACTACAGGAAATTGGACAGTTTTTGCTTGGGTAAAGGTTAATTCCCTGCCTGCATCTGACAGGTTCATCTTTGGCTTGAGAACAGGTTCAGACCAAGATTTTCAGATGGGCATCAATTCAGCCAATAAGGCATATATTGAATGGGTTAAGTATCCAGAGCATCCTGCTTATTCAAGGACTGTGGGGGCAAATTCTCTTGCAGACGGCAACTGGCATTGGATTGCTGCACAAAGATACAATAGGACAACTATAAATTTATTTGTTGATGGGATTTTGGAAGGGGTTGATAATACCATAAACAGCAGTTTTTTTATAACAACCAGTATGTGGTTCTCAAGATGGTCTATTGGTGCAAAATTTGAGGGGTGCTGTGATGTTGAGGCTACTGGCGACTGGCAGGCGTTCTTTAACGGGACAATTGATGAAGTGCAGGTGTATAATGTAGCATTATCATCAGCAGAGATAAATGAAAGTTATATGAACTCCCCTCATTTCAGGGGCGAGACATGGAACTGCACGATAAATGCGACTGATGCAACTGGTGCAGTAAGCGTGCCAGCAAGCACGACAATAGCAATAGGCAGTGCACCACCAATAATAGATTCAATAACAATAAAGCCAACTACTGCATATACCAATGATACTTTGAATTGCTCAGCGGTTTATTCTGACATGGATTTTGATAAAGGTAATGTGACTTTCTCGTGGTATAACGGCTCAACTCTTTACTGGCAGACAACACAATTAAACAAGCCGAATGGAACAGTTGTTGAAGAGCCATTGACTTGGTTTAACAAGACAGGGCTTGTTGCCTATTATAAATTTGCAGAAGGCAATGGGACACAGGTTAGAGACCTTTCAGGTTACGAGAATAATGCGACATTTGGAAACTGGACTTCTGCAACTTGCAATGGCAAGGCATGCCCAAGTTGGAACGGAGGCAAGTATGGAAGCGCATTGACTTTTGATGGTTTGGGAGATTATGCAAATGCATCAGATATGAGCATAGGTAATTTTGCTTACGGCGATAATTTCACTATATCTGCTTGGGTAAATCCCGTGGCTTCAACAAGAGGGGCAATAGTTTTCAAGGAAAACAAATCTGAAGATGGCTACGGTATTGTAATAGACAGAAACAGAAAAGTAAATTTTATAGTTGGCGGCATAGTAAAAGATAACTTGACAATATTCTTGGATGCAGGCAACCTAAAAAGTTATACTGGAAGCGGAACAACTTGGAGTGATTTAAGCGGGCTTGGCAGTGACTTTGTAGGGAGTGATAAAGGGAATATGAGTGGCGATGATTATTTTGATTTCAAGAATAACACAAACAGCTACCCGACATTTGATTTTGACGGTTCAACAGAAGAGTTCCATAGGTCAGCAGAAGGCACTCCAGTTTACAATGGGAGATTTAATTTCACTTGGGAGGGCTGGGCTCAAGGCAGAGGAACGCCTTCTGGAGCAATTTTGGGAAGACAGGCACTAAGTGATGACTATATGGGCTATAATTCTGGTGCTTTTGTTCAAAGGAAACAAACAGGTGGTGTGAGTGGCGGCTCAGCAATTTCGGGGACTTGGCAACAAATAGTAGGAGATGGCAATACAACACATCTTTCAGTTTGGATAAATGGAGTTATGGTTAATACAGTAGCCCATACCCAAGCATTTACTGCCAGTCATATCTCTTGGTTTATAGGTGCACTGCATCACTCTTATGATACTACTTCAACTGGATTTAATGGAAATATCTCAATAGTTCGTGCTTATTCAAAACAATTGACACAAGATGAAATGAGTCAAAATTTTATGGCAACAGCATACAGGTTTAACGTATCAAGTGCAAACACTGCGCCAACTGCATTGACTTTAAATCAGTTCTCGCATATTCTTGTTACAAAGAATGGATACAATTGCTCAATTTACATAAATGGAGTGATAGACAAGTCATTCAACTGCACAATCTCGCAGAATATGACTGGGCAGTTGTTTATTGGTGCGCGCCCATCTGGAGTAATGGAATTTTTCAACGGGACAATTGATGAGGTTTTGATATATAATAGGAGTTTGGCGACAGACGAGATTTCTGCAATATATTCTGCTGCGCCTCAAGCAAGAGGCGAGACTTGGAACTGCACTATAAATGCGACTGATGCGATAGGGTCAGCTGGCTTGCTTAACTCAACAACAAGAACTATAACTAGCCTCGCACCGACTATAGGAACAGTAAGCATTGCACCATCAACAGCTAATACAACTGATGTCTTGAATTGTTCTGCAACTTATTCAGATGTTGATTCTGACAAAGGAAACATAACTGTTTCGTGGTACAACGGCTCAACTCTCTACTGGCAGACAACACAATTTAACAAGATGAATGGCGAAGTTGTGAATGAGCCATTGACTTGGATTAACACGACAAACCTTTCTTTATATCTAAAATTCTCAGAAGGCAATGGCACTGTTGCAAGGGATATATCTGGAAACGAAAATAATGGGGTATTAAATAATTTCAACTTTAATGCAAATTCTGGCTGGGTTGATGGGAAGTTTGGAAAGGCACTGCATTTTGATGGCAGCAATGATTACATACAAAAAAGCAGTGCAAATTTTGCAAACAAGCCAAGCACAATCTCCTTATGGTTCAAAGTTGATGAGATAAACACAGAGGGAGCATCTGAATACCAGAGGATGACTTTAATGCAGTATGGTGATATTTACTGGGGACTGCAAATATCCAGCTCAACTAATAAAGTTGTTTATTATCATTTTGATGGAAGTATACATACCTGGAATAGCACTGACATTATCAGCATAGGGAATTGGTATCATCTGGTAGCTGTATCAAGTTCAACTGGCTCTGAAATGTTCCTGAACGGAACATCGCAGGGAACAAGTCATTTTACATTCTATAATAACACTTGTGGTGCAAGTTGCAATCTTTTTGTAGGCGGGAATATAGCTGGTTTCCCAATAGGAGATAATTTCAACGGAACAATGGACGAAGTAATGTTTTATAACAGAAGCCTGACATCAGCAGAAATTGGGGAGATTTATCAGAACTCACCTCACGCAAGAGCAGAAACATGGAACTGTACGGTAAATGCAACTGATATGCAGGGAGTAGCAAGTGTTCCTAACTCTGCTACAAAAACAGTCTCTAATGCACTACCTTCTCTAACAGGCATACTAATCAAGCCAACTACTGCCTATACTAATGATACACTTAATTGTTCAGCCAATTATTCAGATGCAGATTTTGACAAGAGCAACATAACCTTCACATGGTATAATGGCTCAACCCATTACAGCAATGTCACAATACTTAATGTAGCAAATGGACTTCTTGTTTCAAATGTTACACTCTCAGGAATACAAGCAAAGAATGAAATATGGAATTGTACTGTGAATGCAACTGACTCACAGGGAGAAGCTGGAGTGCCTATCAGCACAACGCGAACAATAACTAATTTAATTCCAAGTGTGCCACAGATTGGCGGTCCAGAAAATGCGACAAGAAGAATTGGAAATTCGCAGACATTAAGATGTGAAAACTCGACCGATACTGATGGAGATACAATAAATTATGCTTTCTATGGGGGGACATCTGTAAACCCGACAAGTGTCTTGCAGAACTCTACTGCAACGACTTACGCATGGGTAACAACTGATGGCTCAACATATTATTGGAGATGCAAGGCAGAGGATGGTGCAACTGGCTCATCTGCCTATACTGCACAAAAAACATTCACGGAAAATGCAAAGCCGCCTGCACCGAACTTGACTGCACCTTCAAATAATTCAAGAGTGAATGCAACGCCTTTGCTTTTGGTGGAAAGTGTTACTGATGGAGATGGAGATGTAGTTTATTACAGCATATTTGGCGACACATCAGTAAATCCGACTGCTTTATTGCAGAATAATACAGTCAATACTTATACATGGAGCGTTACAAGGGGGCAGTCATATTATTGGAGGGCAAAGGCAGAGGATAATTATGAGGCATCTGCTTATTCAGGGCAGTTTAATTTTACTGTTAATTTACTGCCGACAGTAACACCCCCAACAATAAAACCAACGATTGCATATACAAATTCTACACTGAACTGCTCTGCGACTTATAACGATTCTGATAGAGATAAAGGCAATATTACAATAAGCTGGTATAACGGCTCAACATTATATTGGCAGGCAACCCAGTTCAACAAATTTAGCAATGAAACTGTAGATGAGCCATTGACTTGGTATAACAAAACAGGATTAGTTGCTTACTATAAATTCAGCGAGGGGAATGGTACAGTTGCCTATGATATAAGCAATAATGGTGGTATTCCAAATAATGGAACACTGACGGGATTTGATT